>Ga0183097_10142_pt1 | contig 239452 bp, 207 predicted proteins | sample BioMet8_FD_128883 | JGI IMG/M metagenome (GOLD analysis project Ga0183097, IMG submission 128883) | Microbial communities from bioreactor (seeded with sewage sludge) at Lawrence Berkeley National Lab, California, USA - Biofuel... | ecosystem: Engineered > Bioreactor > Anaerobic > Unclassified ... | reverse complement strand
TGGATGCGGTGCGTAAGCGCCCGGGTATGTATATCGGCGATACGGATGACGGCACCGGTCTGCACCACATGGTATTCGAGGTGGTAGATAACGCTATCGACGAAGCGCTCGCGGGTCACTGTAAAGAAATTATCGTCACCATTCACGCCGATAACTCTGTCTCTGTACAGGATGACGGGCGCGGCATTCCGACCGGTATTCACCCGGAAGAGGGCGTATCGGCGGCGGAAGTGATCATGACCGTTCTGCACGCAGGCGGTAAATTTGACGATAACTCCTATAAAGTGTCCGGCGGTCTGCACGGCGTTGGTGTTTCGGTAGTAAACGCCCTGTCGCAAAAACTGGAGCTGGTTATCCAGCGCGAGGGTAAAATTCACCGTCAGATCTACGAACACGGTGTACCGCAGGCCCCGCTGGCGGTTACCGGCGAGACTGAAAAAACCGGCACCATGGTGCGTTTCTGGCCCAGCCTCGAAACCTTCACCAATGTGACCGAGTTCGAATATGAAATTCTGGCGAAACGTCTGCGTGAGTTGTCGTTCCTCAACTCCGGCGTTTCCATTCGTCTGCGCGACAAGCGCGACGGCAAAGAAGACCACTTCCACTATGAAGGCGGCATCAAGGCGTTCGTTGAATATCTGAACAAGAACAAAACGCCGATCCACCCGAATATCTTCTACTTCTCCACTGAAAAAGACGGTATTGGCGTCGAAGTGGCGTTGCAGTGGAACGATGGCTTCCAGGAAAACATCTACTGCTTTACCAACAACATTCCGCAGCGTGACGGCGGTACTCACCTGGCAGGCTTCCGTGCGGCGATGACCCGTACCCTGAACGCCTACATGGACAAAGAAGGCTACAGCAAAAAAGCCAAAGTCAGCGCCACCGGTGACGATGCGCGTGAAGGCCTGATTGCGGTCGTTTCCGTGAAAGTGCCGGACCCGAAATTCTCCTCCCAGACCAAAGACAAACTGGTTTCTTCTGAGGTGAAATCGGCGGTTGAACAGCAGATGAACGAACTGCTGGCAGAATACCTGCTGGAAAACCCAACCGACGCGAAAATCGTGGTTGGCAAAATTATCGATGCTGCCCGTGCCCGTGAAGCGGCGCGTCGCGCGCGTGAAATGACCCGCCGTAAAGGTGCGCTCGACTTAGCGGGCCTGCCGGGCAAACTGGCAGACTGCCAGGAACGCGATCCGGCGCTTTCCGAACTGTACCTGGTGGAAGGGGACTCCGCGGGCGGCTCTGCGAAGCAGGGGCGTAACCGCAAGAACCAGGCGATTCTGCCGCTGAAGGGTAAAATCCTCAACGTCGAGAAAGCGCGCTTCGATAAGATGCTCTCTTCTCAGGAAGTGGCGACGCTTATCACCGCGCTTGGCTGTGGTATCGGTCGTGACGAGTACAACCCGGACAAACTGCGTTATCACAGCATCATCATCATGACCGATGCGGACGTCGACGGCTCGCACATTCGTACGCTGCTGTTGACCTTCTTCTATCGTCAGATGCCGGAAATCGTTGAACGCGGTCACGTCTACATCGCTCAGCCGCCGCTGTACAAAGTGAAGAAAGGCAAGCAGGAACAGTACATTAAAGACGACGAAGCGATGGATCAGTACCAGATCTCTATCGCGCTGGACGGCGCAACGCTGCACACCAACGCCAGTGCACCGGCATTGGCTGGCGAAGCGTTAGAGAAACTGGTATCTGAGTACAACGCGACGCAGAAAATGATCAATCGTATGGAGCGTCGTTATCCGAAAGCAATGCTGAAAGAGCTTATCTATCAGCCGACGTTGACGGAAGCTGACCTTTCTGATGAGCAGACCGTTACCCGCTGGGTGAACGCGCTGGTCAGCGAACTGAACGACAAAGAACAGCACGGCAGCCAGTGGAAGTTTGATGTTCACACCAATGCTGAGCAAAACCTGTTCGAGCCGATTGTTCGCGTGCGTACCCACGGTGTGGATACTGACTATCCGCTGGATCACGAGTTTATCACCGGTGGCGAATATCGTCGTATCTGCACGCTGGGTGAGAAACTGCGTGGCTTGCTGGAAGAAGATGCGTTTATCGAACGTGGCGAGCGTCGTCAGCCGGTAGCCAGCTTCGAGCAGGCGCTGGACTGGCTGGTGAAAGAGTCCCGTCGCGGCCTCTCCATCCAGCGTTATAAAGGTCTGGGCGAGATGAACCCGGAACAGCTGTGGGAAACCACTATGGACCCGGAAAGTCGTCGTATGCTGCGCGTTACCGTTAAAGATGCGATTGCTGCCGACCAGTTGTTCACCACGCTGATGGGCGACGCCGTTGAACCGCGCCGTGCGTTTATTGAAGAGAACGCCCTGAAAGCGGCGAATATCGATATTTAATGGCGCTAACCATGCGAGCGTGCCTGATGCGCTACGCTTATCAGGCCTACGAAAATCTTGCAATGTATTGAATTTTCATGATTTTGTAGGCCGGATAAGGCGTTCACGCCGCATCCGGCAAGAAGCTATAAGAAAAGGGCGGAGATCATCTCCGCCCTTTTTATTTCTGCAATCCGCAATTATCATCCCGCAAATCTATACTTTTTGGGTCAACACGTAACGCTTTACAGGTGATTATCATGGGGCTTTTTGATGAAGTTGTCGGTGCCTTTCTGAAAGGCGATGCGGGGAAATATCAGGCTATTTTAAGTTGGGTTGAGGAGCAGGGCGGCATTCAGGTGCTGCTGGAAAAACTGCAAAGTGGCGGCTTAGGGGCCATTCTCTCAACCTGGCTGAGTAATCAACAGGGCAATCAATCGGTTAGTGGCGAGCAACTGGAATCGGCGCTCGGCACAAATGCGGTGTCCGATCTCGGGCAAAAACTTGGCGTGGATACCAGTACAGCTTCCAGTTTACTGGCAGAACAATTGCCGAAGATTATTGATGCGCTCTCACCGCAAGGTGAAGTGTCACCACAAGCCAATAACGATCTGCTTTCCGCAGGCATGGAACTGCTGAAAGGGAAACTCTTCCGCTAAGCAAAAAGGGAGCACGCAACGCGCGTTGCATCCCCCTTTTCCCTCGGGTGTTGTACTGATTTTTGAGCGGAATCGCGTTAGCATGGGTCAGGAACCAATCTACCTGGGGAACTCATGGCTATTAAACTCATTGCTATCGATATGGATGGCACCCTTCTGCTGCCCGATCACACCATTTCACCCGCCGTTAAAAATGCGATTGCCGCAGCTCGCGCCCGTGGCGTGAATGTCGTGCTAACGACGGGTCGCCCGTATGCAGGTGTGCACAACTACCTGAAAGAGCTGCATATGGAACAGCCGGGCGACTACTGCATTACTTATAACGGCGCGCTGGTACAGAAGGCCGCTGATGGTAGCACCGTGGCGCAAACTGCTCTCAGCTATGACGACTATCGTTTCCTGGAAAAACTCTCTCGCGAAGTCGGTTCTCATTTCCACGCCCTGGACCGCACCACGCTGTACACCGCCAACCGTGATATCAGCTACTACACGGTGCATGAATCCTTCGTTGCCACCATTCCGCTGGTGTTCTGCGAAGCGGAGAAAATGGACCCCAATACCCAGTTCCTGAAAGTGATGATGATTGATGAACCCGCCATCCTCGACCAGGCTATCGCGCGTATTCCGCAGGAAGTGAAAGAGAAATATACCGTGCTGAAAAGTGCGCCGTACTTCCTCGAAATCCTCGATAAACGCGTTAACAAAGGTACGGGGGTGAAATCACTGGCCGACGTGTTAGGTATTAAACCGGAAGAAATCATGGCGATTGGCGATCAGGAAAACGATATCGCAATGATTGAATATGCAGGCGTCGGTGTGGCGATGGATAACGCTATTCCTTCAGTGAAAGAAGTGGCGAACTTTGTCACCAAATCTAACCTTGAAGATGGCGTGGCGTTTGCTATTGAGAAGTATGTGCTGAATTAATCTGTGGGCGGGCAAACAGCATAAACGCGTTTGCCCGCTTACTGATTATTGGTTTACTGCATATACAACCAGAAATTGCAGCGGTGCAGTAATGATGTCCAGCGTAACAGTCACTGGCAGTAATGCTGCGGAAACACCATCCGGAATGCCTCTGGGTGAATAGTATTCATAAAATCGCACTTTAAATGGATGGTAGAACGCCATCACCTTTGAGTAATCCATGTTTTTATTTTTCTCATGGATTGTGCCTTTTAGGTTTTCCAGTGACCTGGTACAGTGTTGAACACCACAGGCAAAACCATAATGCGTTGCCAGTGCCTTTTCTTCTTCGTTATTCCAGTAGTAGTAAAGCGATATTGTGCCGGTAAATTTCTTTTTCCCCGCATTTAAAACAAATCTTGCGTCATCGGCAACCTGAATATTGTGCCGGTTAAGTGCTGGATTATTGAGCATCTTAACGATGTCATCGGCACCATCAGTGATAAGGTAATCCAGCGATTCCCCTACAAAAACATAGCCTTTTGTTCCATTACTATCTTTTGCCTGCGATAGCCCAGTGATGGTGTCTGACTGCGATTGATACTTTCCTGAACTACCCTTTGCGGTATGGGAAACCAGAGCATACGAGATACAGCCTGAAAGCATCAGCGCCAGTGGGAATAAACCGGCAGCCTTAAAAAATCCCTTAAAATTCAACTTCATGATTAATCCTTTAAACGAGTAGCTAAGCCGTTGAAAGCATACTCTTCTTTCCCTCCTGTTTAGCGCCTGATATCCCTTTTCAGATTTCTGCCCGACGCATGTCATTTTTTTATGCATTGTTCTTTTTGTGATCTAAATTGTAGTACAACAATATAAGTTTGTACTACATTACACACACAGCAAACGCGAACGTCATCACGCTGGTACTACAAAGTTGCCGTGTTATGCATCGATCGGGGTAAAGTAGAGAAGAACATACAGAGCACAAGGACTCTCCATGACTCTCAATAAAACCGATCGCATTGTCATTACGCTGGGTAAACAGATCGTTCACGGCAAATACGTACCTGGCTCGCCACTTCCGGCTGAGGCGGAGCTCTGTGAAGAGTTTGCAACCTCGCGCAACATCATCCGTGAGGTGTTCCGTTCGCTGATGGCGAAGCGGCTGATTGAAATGAAACGTTATCGCGGGGCGTTTGTGGCTCCGCGTAACCAGTGGAATTACCTCGACACTGACGTACTGCAATGGGTGCTGGAAAACGACTATGACCCACGGCTTATCAGTGCCATGAGCGAAGTGCGAAATCTGGTGGAACCGGCGATTGCCCGTTGGGCAGCAGAGCGCGCGACTTCCAGCGATCTGGCGCAGATTGAATCGGCGCTGAACGAGATGATTGCCAACAATCAGGACCGCGAAGCGTTTAACGAAGCGGATATTCGCTACCACGAGGCGGTGTTGCAGTCGGTGCATAACCCGGTGTTACAGCAACTTAGCATTGCGATCAGTTCGCTGCAGCGGGCGGTTTTTGAACGAACCTGGATGGGCGATGAGGCCAACATGCCGCAAACGCTCCAGGAACATAAGGCGCTGTTCGATGCGATACGGCATCAGGACGGCGATGCGGCAGAGCAGGCGGCGCTTACCATGATCGCCAGCTCTACACGAAGGTTAAAGGAAATCACATGACAGCTCGCTACATCGCAATTGACTGGGGATCGACCAATCTGCGCGCCTGGCTTTATCAGGGCGACCACTGCCTGGAGAGCAGGCAATCAGAAGCAGGCGTCACGCGCCTGAACGGAAAATCTCCGGCTGCGGTGTTAGCAGAAGTCACGACCGACTGGCGTGAAGAGAATACGCCAGTGGTAATGGCAGGAATGGTCGGCAGCAATGTCGGCTGGAAAGTTGCTCCGTATTTATCTGTTCCTGCCCGTTTTTCGTCTATTGGCGAACAATTAACGTCTGTTGGCGACAATATCTGGATTATTCCCGGATTATGTGTCTCTCATGACGATAACCACAATGTGATGCGCGGCGAAGAAACACAATTGATCGGCGCGCGAGCTCTGGCTCCTTCCTCTCTTTATGTCATGCCCGGAACCCATTGCAAATGGGTGCAGGCCGATAGCCAGCAAATCAACGATTTTCGCACCGTGATGACCGGTGAATTACATCATTTACTGTTAAATCACTCATTGATTGGCGCAGGTTTGCCGCCGCAGGAAAACTCTGCCGATGCCTTCGCGGCTGGTCTTGAGCGTGGTCTTAATACGCCCGCCATATTGCCGCAGCTTTTTGAAGTTCGCGCCTCGCATGTGCTGGGAACACTTCCCCGCGAACAGGTCAGCGAATTTCTCTCTGGTTTGTTGATTGGTGCAGAGGTCGCCAGTATGCGCGACTATGTGGCCCATCAACACGCCATCACCCTTGTCGCCGGAACATCGCTGACCGCGCGCTACCAGCAAGCCTTTCAGGCGATGGGTTGCGACGTGACGGCGGTGGCGGGCGACACGGCATTTCAGGCTGGTATAAGGAGCATCGCTCATGCAGTGGCAAACTAAACTCCCGCTGATCGCCATTTTGCGCGGTATTACGCCCGACGAGGCGCTGGCGCATGTTGGCGCGGTGATTGACGCCGGGTTCGACGCGGTTGAAATCCCGCTGAATTCCCCACAATGGGAGCAAAGCATTCCCGCCATCGTTGATGCGTACGGCGACAAGGCGTTGATTGGCGCAGGTACGGTACTGAAACCTGAACAGGTCGATGCGCTCGCCAGGATGGGCTGTCAGCTCATCGTTACGCCCAATATCCATAGTGAAGTGATCCGCCGTGCGGTGGGCTACGGCATGACCGTCTGCCCCGGCTGCGCGACGGCGACCGAAGCCTTTACCGCGCTCGAAGCGGGCGCGCAGGCGCTGAAAATATTTCCGTCATCGGCTTTTGGTCCGCAATACATCAAAGCGTTAAAAGCGGTATTGCCATCGGACATCGCAGTCTTTGCCGTTGGCGGCGTGACGCCAGAAAACCTGGCGCAGTGGATAGACGCAGGTTGTGCAGGGGCGGGCTTAGGCAGCGATCTCTATCGCGCCGGGCAATCCGTAGAGCGCACCGCGCAGCAGGCAGCAGCATTTGTTAAGGCGTATCGAGAGGCAGTGCAATGAAAATCACCAAAATTACCACGTATCGTTTACCTCCCCGCTGGATGTTCCTGAAAATTGAAACCGATGAAGGCGTGGTCGGTTGGGGCGAGCCCGTGATCGAAGGCCGCGCCCGTACGGTGGAAGCGGCAGTTCACGAGCTGGGTGACTATTTGATTGGTCAGGATCCATCGCGCATCAATGACTTATGGCAAGTGATGTATCGCGCCGGATTCTATCGCGGCGGTCCGATCCTGATGAGCGCCATCGCCGGGATTGACCAGGCATTATGGGATATCAAAGGTAAAGTGCTGAATGCGCCGGTCTGGCAACTGATGGGCGGCCTGGTTCGCGACAAAATTAAAGCCTACAGTTGGGTTGGCGGCGATCGTCCGGCGGATGTTATCGACGGCATTAAAACGCTACGCGAAATCGGCTTCGATACCTTCAAACTGAACGGTTGTGAAGAACTGGGGCTAATTGATAACTCCCGCGCGGTAGATGCGGCGGTTAACACCGTGGCACAAATTCGTGAAGCTTTTGGCAATCAGATTGAGTTTGGTCTTGATTTCCACGGTCGCGTCAGCGCGCCGATGGCGAAAGTGCTGATTAAAGAACTGGAGCCGTATCGCCCGCTGTTTATTGAGGAGCCGGTGCTGGCGGAACAAGCCGAATACTACCCGAAACTGGCGGCACAAACGCATATTCCACTGGCGGCGGGTGAACGCATGTTCTCACGCTTCGATTTTAAACGCGTGCTGGAGGCAGGCGGTATTTCGATTCTGCAACCGGATCTCTCCCACGCGGGCGGTATTACCGAATGCTACAAAATCGCCGGAATGGCAGAAGCCTATGACGTGACCCTTGCGCCGCACTGTCCGCTCGGACCGATTGCACTGGCGGCTTGCCTGCATATCGACTTTGTTTCCTATAACGCCGTACTTCAGGAACAAAGTATGGGAATTCATTACAACAAAGGCGCGGAGTTACTCGACTTTGTGAAAAACAAAGAAGACTTCAGCATGGTCGGCGGCTTCTTTAAACCGTTAACGAAACCGGGCTTAGGCGTGGAAATCGACGAAGCTAAAGTGATTGAGTTCAGTAAAAATGCCCCGGACTGGCGTAATCCGCTCTGGCGTCATGAAGATAACAGCGTAGCAGAGTGGTAATTCCTGCCACGTAAGCCCCTCATCGGGCACTAAAACAGCAATACAAAAATATAACCCTCTGTAAATTACAGGGCATGGTGAGCGGCTTCGCTATGCCCAAAATCTGGAGAAAGCTCGCTATGGATATTCCCGTTAATGCAGCAAAGCCGGGGCGTCGGCGTTATCTGACGCTGGTGATGATCTTTATTACGGTGGTCATTTGTTATGTTGACCGCGCTAACCTGGCCGTGGCTTCCGCCCATATTCAGGAAGAGTTCGGCATTACGAAAGCGGAAATGGGCTATGTATTTTCGGCCTTCGCCTGGCTTTATACGCTATGCCAGATCCCCGGCGGTTGGTTTTTAGATCGCGTAGGTTCTCGCGTGACTTATTTTATTGCGATATTTGGTTGGTCAGTGGCGACTTTATTCCAGGGCTTTGCCACGGGATTAATGTCATTAATTGGTCTGCGTGCGATAACCGGTATTTTCGAAGCGCCCGCTTTCCCGACCAATAACCGGATGGTGACCAGCTGGTTCCCGGAACATGAACGCGCTTCCGCCGTTGGTTTTTATACGTCTGGTCAGTTTGTCGGTCTGGCGTTTTTGACTCCGCTGCTGATCTGGATTCAGGAGATGTTGAGCTGGCACTGGGTGTTCATTGTCACTGGTGGTATCGGCATTATCTGGTCGCTGATTTGGTTTAAGGTTTATCAGCCGCCGCGCCTGACCAAAGGTATCAGCAAAGCTGAACTGGATTACATTCGTGATGGCGGCGGTCTGGTGGATGGTGATGCGCCGGTGAAGAAAGAGGCGCGTCAGCCGTTAACAGCCAAAGACTGGAAACTGGTGTTCCATCGTAAACTGATCGGCGTTTATCTTGGGCAATTTGCGGTGGCTTCTACACTGTGGTTTTTCTTAACCTGGTTCCCGAACTATTTAACCCAGGAAAAAGGAATCACGGCGCTGAAAGCAGGCTTTATGACCACGGTGCCATTCCTCGCGGCGTTTGTCGGCGTCCTGCTCTCTGGCTGGGTCGCGGATCTGCTGGTACGTAAGGGCTTTTCACTGGGCTTTGCGCGTAAAACGCCGATTATCTGCGGCTTGCTGATCTCCACCTGCATTATGGGCGCTAACTACACCAACGATCCGATGATGATTATGTGCCTGATGGCGCTGGCATTCTTCGGCAACGGTTTTGCTTCGATTACCTGGTCGCTGGTCTCTTCTCTGGCACCGATGCGCCTGATTGGTTTAACCGGCGGCGTGTTTAACTTCGCCGGTGGTCTGGGCGGCATCACCGTTCCGCTGGTGGTGGGGTACCTGGCGCAGGGTTACGGTTTCGCACCTGCACTGGTTTATATCTCCGCCGTCGCGTTGATTGGCGCGCTCTCTTACATCCTGCTGGTGGACGATGTGAAGCGCGTTGGCTAATCTTTCAACTGTGGAATATGCGCCATACCACTGCGCATAATCCACTTTCTTAAAGCCGGTGCGGTCAGGCATCGGCTTTTTACTATCTTGCCGAAGAGTTTTAAACGCAGTTTGCGGGTGGCGCGCCAGTAAGCGGTATTGAGCTTCTCTGGCTGCTTCAGTAACACCGCACGCAGAATGTCTGCGCTATCCAGCGCATAGCTAATCCCCTCCAGCGAACTGGCGCTGATAAATCCTGCCGCTTCGCCAATCAGAAAGGCGTTGTCCTTACCGCAGACAAAATCCTGCCAGCGTGAGGGAAACAGCACCGTGCATTTTTCGCTTTTCACCGCCTTACCAAACTGGAACTGAAAGGCGCTCATTTTCTCTTTCAGCGTCGTGAAACGCGTCTGACCGTCTTTCATTGGATAAGCACCGCCAAAGATAAAATAACCGTCTTTGCTGATACTCCATGAATAACAGTTAGTTATCGAATTATCAAAGATGCAGGAGTAGAACGGCACCGGATGTTTCTCCGCGAACCACTGCTGGATAGCGACATATTTACGGATTTGATGATCCGGGTAGAGATGTCGCCGCACCATCGAGTTTGCGCCATCGGCACCGACCAGATAGCGGGCGGTAATATGTTGCTCCCAGCCGTCTGCACGAAAAATGACATGCCATTTATCATCCTCACGCCAGATTTTTCGGCACAGGCTATCGTGATAAACCTCAACGCTGGTGGGGATCAGCGATTTCATCCACAAGTCGAAAGCATGGCGATTAATATTGATATAGCTTCGCTGGTAGTTACGCGTGAGCGATGCGGCGACGTCGACAGTTTTGACGCTGAAAATCTGTGGATTGGCGATCACATCGACAGGAAGCGTCAGTCCATCGCGAATAAAAGATCGCTGCGCGTCCGGTGCCAGCAGACCGCCGCAAGGTTTGCTGAAACCTTCAGTACCACACTGGTGCTTTTTATCCAGCGCGATCACCTGCATTTTGCCTGCTAATTTTCGCGCCAACGCCGATCCTGCCGGGCCGAGGCCAATAATCGCCACGTCGAAATGTTCCATCTTTTCACTCACATTCATCACGATGGCAAAAGACTATTGTCTGAAAGTGAAGTCCTTGTGAAGTATGATGGTGGGACCCGTTTTGTATCAGGACCGCGCTATGAAACAGATAACCTTTGCTCCCCGTAATCACCTGCTCACCAATACCAATACCTGGACGCCCGACAGCCAGTGGCTGGTATTTGACGTGCGTCCTTCTGGGGCGTCGTTTACCGGCGAGACCATTGAGCGTGTGAATATCCATACCGGCGAGGTCGAGGTTATCTATCGCGCGTCACAGGGCGCACACGTCGGCGTGGTGACCGTTCATCCGAAGTCAGAGAAATATGTTTTCATCCATGGCCCGGAAAATCCTGATGAAACATGGCATTACGATTTCCATCATCGACGCGGAGTCATTGCTGAAGGCGGCAAGGTGAGCAATCTCGATGCAATGGATATTACCGCGCCGTATACGCCAGGAGCGCTGCGCGGCGGCAGCCATGTGCATGTCTTTAGCCCGAACGGTGAAAGGGTGAGCTTTACCTATAACGACCATGTAATGCATGAACTCGATCCGGCGCTGGATTTGCGAAACGTCGGTGTTGCTGCGCCGTTTGGCCCGGTCAACGTACAAAAGCAGCATCCGCGTGAATACAGCGGTAGCCACTGGTGCGTGCTGGTGAGTAAAACCACGCCCACGCCGCAGCCTGGCAGCGATGAAATCAATCGTGCTTATGAAGAAGGATGGGTAGGAAATCACGCGCTGGCGTTTATTGGCGACACACTTTCGCCAAAGGGCGAGAAAGTGCCGGAGCTGTTTATCGTTGAGTTACCGCAAGATGAAGCTGGCTGGAAAGCGGCAGGTGATGCGCCGTTAAGTGGAACGGAAACCACCCTGCCCGCGCCACCGCGCGGCGTCGTGCAGCGACGTTTAACCTTTACCCACCATCGGGCTTATCCGGGGTTAGTCAACGTCCCGCGCCACTGGGTGCGCTGTAATCCGCAGGGTACGCAAATCGCGTTTTTAATGCGTGATGATAACGGCATTGTGCAACTGTGGCTTATCTCGCCACAGGGCGGCGAGCCGCGCCAGTTAACCCATAACAAAACGGATATTCAGTCTGCATTTAACTGGCATCCGTCAGGAGAATGGTTGGGCTTTGTGCTGGATAATCGAATTGCTTGTGCCCATGCGCAAAGCGGCGAGGTTGAGTATTTAACCGAAAACCACGCCAATCCACCTTCTGCGGACGCCGTGGTCTTCTCGCCGGATGGTCAGTGGCTGGCGTGGATGGAAGGCGGCCAGCTGTGGATCACCGAAACTGATCGCTAAATCAGTTATCAGGCATTCTGGCCGGTGGAATAACCGCATTGGTGGCTTGCGCGTTGGCTTCGCTTTTTTCAACGCGCGAGCGCACCGAGCTGTCTTTGCGGAACACATCCCACGGCAGTAAAAGCGTGTCCATCACAGCGGTAAACGGCATATCGAGAATCGCCAGCGACTTAGTGCCCCAGTTGGTTTCATCGTCGCCAATCATGGTGGCGCTGGCGCGGGTGCCGGGATACGTTCCTTCTTTCCCCCCGGTATGGGACATCACGCTGGAGCATCCTCCGAGTAATGTCATTCCGCTGCATATCATGAACGCTAACAACACATTTCTTATCATAATAAATTCATCTGTTGATCGTGGGTGTTGGCCTGATGAGTTATAGCGATCCCTTGCTGAAAATAACATCATCATTACGTCGCACTGTGGCGGCTATCGCACTTTAACGTTTCGTGCTGCCCCCTCAGTCTATGCAATAGACCATAAACTGCAAAAAAAAGTCCGCTGATAAGGCTTGAAAAGTTCATTTCCAGACCCATTTTTACATCGTAGCCGATGAGGACGCGCCTGATGGGTGTTCTGGCTACCTGACCTGTCCATTGTGGAAGGTCTTACATTCTCGCTGATTTCAGGAGCTATTGATTATGCGTAACTTTGATTTATCCCCGCTTTACCGTTCTGCTATTGGATTTGACCGTTTGTTTAACCACTTAGAAAACAACCAGAGCCAGAGTAATGGCGGCTACCCTCCGTATAACGTTGAACTGGTAGACGAAAACCATTACCGCATTGCTATCGCTGTGGCTGGTTTTGCTGAGAGCGAACTGGAAATTACCGCCCAGGATAATCTGCTGGTGGTGAAAGGTGCTCATGCCGACGAACAAAAAGAGCGCACCTATCTGTACCAGGGCATCGCTGAACGCAACTTTGAACGCAAATTCCAGTTAGCTGAGAACATTCATGTTCGTGGTGCTAACCTGGTAAATGGTTTGCTGTATATCGATCTCGAACGCGTGATTCCGGAAGCGAAAAAACCGCGCCGTATCGAAATCAACTAATTCCCTAAGGCCGCCTGGCGCGGCCTGACATCTCCATGCTCGCCGTCAGGGAGCATATGCGAATCTTCGGATTTGCAGGTACTTACTCGCTTCTTAGAAGGAGAAATGACTATGCGTAACTTCGATTTATCCCCACTGATGCGTCAATGGATCGGTTTTGACAAACTGGCCAACGCACTGCAAAACGCCGGTGAAAGCCAGAGCTTCCCGCCGTACAACATTGAGAAAAGCGACGATAACCACTACCGCATTACCCTTGCGCTGGCAGGTTTCCGTCAGGAAGATTTAGAGATTCAACTGGAAGGTACGCGCCTGAGCGTAAAAGGCACGCCGGAGCAGCCAAAAGAAGAGAAAAAATGGCTGCATCAAGGGCTTATGAATCAGCCATTTAGCCTGAGCTTTACGCTGGCTGAAAATATGGAAGTCTCTGGCGCAACTTTCGTAAACGGTTTACTGCATATTGATTTAATTCGTAATGAGCCTGAACCCATCGCAGCGCAGCGTATCGCTATCAGCGAACGTCCCGCGTTAAATAGCTAACTAGCTATTCTCTTTGCCCCGCCATTCTGGTGGGGCTTTTTTTGTCTTTCTTCTTCAACAATGCGTTAAATTTCGACTGTTTAAGATATTTCGGCACGTTCTTTCCCGTGATAATGTGCGCTATAAGGCAAATCTGCTTCACCGATTCAGCCATAATCCGTAGCAATTAAAATGTTATCTCAAGAGAAATGGACGATGAGTGATATAGCATTAACGGTCAGTATTCTGGCTTTGGTGGCAGTCGTCGGTTTGTTTATCGGCAACGTCAAATTTCGCGGCATAGGATTAGGTATTGGCGGCGTGCTGTTTGGTGGGATCATCGTCGGCCATTTTGTTTCTCAGGCGGGGATGACATTAAGTAGCGATATGCTGCATGTTATTCAGGAATTTGGCCTGATCCTGTTCGTTTATACTATCGGGATTCAGGTAGGGCCGGGCTTCTTTGCCTCATTGCGCGTCTCCGGATTACGCCTCAACCTGTTTGCTGTTCTGATCGTCATCATCGGTGGTCTGGTTACCGCCATCCTGCATAAACTGTTTGATATTCCACTGCCGGTAGTGCTGGGGATTTTCTCCGGTGCGGTAACCAATACGCCAGCGCTGGGGGCAGGGCAGCAGATCTTGCGCGACCTGGGTACACCAATGGAAATGGTCGATCAGATGGGGATGAGTTACGCGATGGCGTATCCATTCGGCATTTGCGGGATATTGTTCACCATGTGGATGTTGCGGGTTATTTTCCGCGTCAATGTCGAGACAGAAGCCCAGCAGCACGAGTCTTCACGCACCAATGGCGGCGCGCTGATCAGGACTATCAATATTCGCGTTGAGAACCCTAACCTGCATGATTTAGCCATTAAAGATGTACCGATTCTCAACGGCGACAAAATTATCTGCTCGCGTCTGAAACGCGAAGAAACCCTAAAAGTACCTTCGCCAGATACCATTATACAACTGGGCGATTTGCTGCATCTGGTGGGGCAGCCAGCGGATTTACATAATGCGCAACTGGTGATTGGTCAGGAGGTCGATACTTCGCTGTCCACGAAAGGCACTGATTTGCGCGTCGAGCGTGTGGTGGTCACCAATGAAAACGTGCTCGGAAAACGTATTCGCGACCTGCACTTTAAAGAACGCTATGACGTTGTTATCTCGCGCCTGAACCGTGCCGGGGTCGAACTGGTCGCCAGTGGCGATATCAGCCTGCAGTTCGGCGATATCCTCAATCTGGTGGGGCGTCCGTCCGCAATTGATGCCGTTGCCAATGTGCTGGGGAATGCGCAGCAAAAACTGCAACAGGTTCAGATGCTGCCAGTGTTTATTGGCATCGGGCTTGGCGTATTGTTAGGTTCTATTCCCGTCTTTGTGCCTGGGTTCCCGGCCGCGTTGAAACTGGGGCTGGCGGGCGGTCCGCTGATTATGGCGTTGATCCTCGGGCGTATCGGCAGTATCGGCAAGCTGTACTGGTTTATGCCTCCAAGTGCCAACCTCGCGCTGCGGGAGCTGGGGATCGTGCTGTTCCTCTCGGTCGTTGGTCTGAAATCTGGTGGGGATTTTGTAAATACCCTGGTCAATGGCGAAGGGCTAAGCTGGATTGGTTATGGTGCCCTGATCACCGCCGTTCCGCTGATTACTGTTGGCATTCTGGCGCGGATGTTAGCCAAAATGAATTACCTGACCATGTGCGGGATGCTGGCAGGTTCCATGACCGATCCTCCGGCGCTGGCGTTTGCTAATAATCTTCATCCAACCAGCGGTGCGGCGGCGCTCTCTTACGCCACTGTCTATCCGTTAGTGATGTTCCTGCGCATTATCACCCCCCAATTACTGGCGGTGCTCTTCTGGAGTATCGGTTAACTCTTTTCCGGGTGGAGTCGCCGTAAATGGTACTCCACCTGGTATTCGCTGGCATTTCTGAACATCACTGAATAATTCAAAAACTCCCCGCTCTCGCTATATGACAACGAGGTGATCCGCAGCAGTGGCGTGTGTTCCGCTACCTTCATTTGCCGCGCCAGCAGTCTATCGGCGAGCACTGGCGTCAGGCTTTCATAATTACCGACAATCAAAATCCCGCACTCTTGTTCAATATATTCAAACTTCGACCCTTCCAGATGTTGCAGCGAAAGATTACGGAACAGTTTTACCGGCATATAGCTGTCTTCCAGCATCAGCGGTTTCCCTTCCACAAAACGAACGCGACGGGAGAAGTAGATCTGCTCGTTGATTTGAATCCGTAACTGGCTGGCAATGGCCGGAGGCGCAGGCATGATTTCAAAAATCAGCACCTGGCTGGTGACCGTTTTTCCCTGCCGTGGCGGCGGACCACCAACCCCCACGCTACCAGCAGGTCAATGGCTTTACGGATGGTCATCCGCGATACCGCAAATTCTTCCGCCAACTTTTTTTCACCGGGAAGAAGGCTGTTTAGCGTGAAATCTGCGGAATTAAGTCGAATTCTTAACCGCTCCGCAATGCTTTTGTAGATCATCTCTAGATCTCTTTTTTGCCTGCAAGCCCGGGTAATGCGCCCACAAGTTCTGCTTAATCGATTGAAAAAACATCTTATTTTTAAAGATGTGTTCGATGCTGTGTACCTGTGCTCACAGAGGTCTACTTTTTCGCGAAAACGTAGATCTCTACCGCCCAACGAAAAGCATGAAAGCGATCACGAATCCCATTGGGTCGTCATGTTCTGCCGATCGCATCTTCCTATCCTCGCTCCAGGCCTGCCGCATAACCAATCAGGCTTCCTACTTACAGAATTGAGAAAAGAGGATGTGGAAATGCTCAGTCAAATTCAACGCTTTGGCGGCGCGATGTTCACGCCAGTGCTGCTGTTTCCCTTCGCCGGGATTGTGGTGGGTCTTGCCATCTTGTTGCAAAACCCGATGTTTGTCGGGGAATCACTGACCGATCCGAACAGTTTATTCGCGCAAATCGTACACATTATTGAAGAGGGCGGTTGGACGGTATTCCGTAATATGCCGCTGATTTTTGCTGTCGGTTTACCCATTGGCCTTGCTAAGCAAGCGCAGGGGCGTGCTTGTCTGGCGGTGATGGTGAGTTTCCTGACCTGGAACTATTTCATTAATGCGATGGGAATGACCTGGGGAAGTTACTTCGGCGTCGATTTCACTCAGGACGCGGTGGCAGGTAGCGGTCTGACAATGATGGCCGGGATTAAAACCCTCGATACCAGCATTATCGGCGCAATTATCATTTCCGGCATTGTGACGGCGCTGCATAACCGTCTGTTTGATAAAAAACTGCCGGTGTTTCTCGGCATTTTCCAGGGGACGTCTTATGTGGTGATTATCGCCTTCCTGGTGATGATCCCCTGTGCCTGGCTGACATTGCTCGGCTGGCCAAAAGTACAAATGGGGATTGAATCTCTGCAAGCGTTCCTGCGTTCGGCGGGTGCGCTTGGGGTGTGGGTTTACACCTTCCTCGAACGTATTCTGATCCCAACCGGTTTACACCACTTCATCTACGGACCGTTTATCTTTGGTCCGGCAGCTGTTGAAGGCGGCATTCAGATGTACTGGGCGCAGCATCTGCAAGAGTTCAGTTTGAGCGCCGAGCCGCTGAAATCATTGTTCCCGGAAGGCGGTTTTGCCCTGCACGGTAACTCAAAAATCTTTGGTGCCGTGGGCATTTCTTTAGCGATGTACTTCACTGCCGCACCGGAAAATCGGGTAAAAGTGGCGGGTTTGCTGATTCCCGCAACCTTAACCGCCATGCCGGTGGGAATTACCGAACCGCTGGAATTTACCTTCCTGTTCATTTCACCGTTGCTGTTTGCGGTACACGCTGTGCTTGCGGCCTCAATGTCGACCGTAATGTATCTCTTTAGTGTGGTGGGCAACATGGGCGGAGGTCTGATTGACCAGGTTTTACCGCAAAACTGGATCCCGATGTTCAGCAACCACGCGGATATGATGCTGACCCAAATCGCCATTGGGTTGTGCTTTACCCTGCTGTACTTCGTGGTTTTCCGCACCCTGATACTGCAGTTCAACATGTGTACGCCGGGACGTGAAGATGCGGAAGTGAAACTCTACTCAAAAGCCGAATATAAAGCCTCGCGAGGCCAAACCACCGCTGCAGAGCCAAAAAAAGAGTTGGATCAGGCTGCCGGTATCCTGCAAGCCCTGGGCGGGGTCGGCAATATCTCCAGCATCAACAATTGCGCGACGCGTCTACGTATTGCACTGCATGACATGTCACAAACGCTGGATGACGAAGTCTTTAAAAAGCTGGGAGCGCACGGCGTCTTCCGTAGTGGCGATGCCATTCAGGTGATCATTGGTCTGCATGTATCTCAGCTGCGTGAACAGCTCGATAGCTTAATTAATTCTCATCAATCAGCAGAAAATGTTGCCATTACGGAGGCAGTATAATGACCAAATTCTCAGTGGTTGTCGCAGGCGGTGGAAGCACCTTTACGCCAGGCATCGTGTTGATGCTCTTGGCGAATCAGGACCGTTTCCCGCTTCGTGCACTGAAATTTTATGATAACGATGGTGCGCGGCAGGAAGTGATTGCCGAAGCCTGTAAAGTCATCCTTAAAGAAAAAGCGCCGGACATTGCGTTTAGTTACACCACCGATCCTGAAGTAGCGTTCAGCGACGTTGATTTTGTTATGGCGCACATCCGCGTCGGCAAATACCCGATGCGCGAACTGGATGAAAAAATCCCGCTGCGCCACGGCGTTGTTGGTCAGGAAACTTGCGGACCCGGCGGAATAGCGTACGGCATGCGTTCCATTGGTGGCGTCCTGGAACTGGTGGATTATATGGAAAAATATTCACCAAATGCCTGGATGCTCAACTACTCCAACCCGGCAGCCATTGTCGCAGAAGCCACGCGTCGTCTGCGCCCGAATGCGAAAATCCTCAACATCTGTGACATGCCAATCGGTATTGAAAGCCGGATGGCGCAAATTGTTGGGCTGCAAGATCGCAAACAGATGCGCGTGCGCTACTACGGCCTGAACCACTTTGGCTGGTGGACATCAATTGAAGATTTGCAGGGCAACGACCTGATGCCCCAGCTGCGGCAATATGTCTCTAAGCATGGTTATGTTCCACCGCAGCAAGATACGCATACTGAAGCGAGCTGGAACGACACCTATGCAAAAGCGCGGGATGTCCAGGCACTGGCCCCGGATACATTACCAAACACCTATCTGAAATATTATCTCTTCCCGGATTACGTCGTTCAGCATTCCAACCCTGAACATACCCGCGCGAATGAGGTGATGGAACATCGCGAGAAACAGGTTTTCGATGCTTGCCGCGCCATTACGGCGGCAGGAAATTCAGCGGCGGGCAAGCTGGAAATTGACGAACATGCGTCATACATCGTCGATCTGGCGGCGGCAATTGCCTTCAACACTCAGGAGCGGATGTTGCTGATTGTGCCTAACAACGGGGCAATTCATAACTTTGATGATGAAGCGATGGTCGAGATCCCGTGTCTGGTTGGGCACAACGGACCAGAACCACTGGTGGTCGGCGATATCCCGCAGTTTCAGAAAGGGTTAATGAGTCAGCAAGTGGCGGTGGAAAAACTGGTCGTGGACGCCTGGGAACAGCGTTCATATCAGCACCTGTGGCAGGCGATTACGTTGTCGAAAACGGTACCGAGCGCCTCGGTCGCCAAAGCTATTCTGGATGAATTGCTGGAGGCCAACAAAGCGTACTGGCCAGAGTTACGTTAATTGTGTGGACTGGCATCCGTTGGGTGCTGGTCCGTATTCTTTAGCACGGCTGACGGCGCATAACCAAATTTATGTTTAAAGGCTTTGCTGAAATGAAAGGAGTCGAAGAAGTTGAGCGTATCAGCGACTTCGCCAACCGAGTTTCCTTGTTGCTTTAATAGCGATAGCGCCAGATCCAGACGCGCATCGAGGTAATATTCTTTCGGCGTCTTGCCGGTATAGCGTAAAAACAGACGACGCAACCAGGCTTCGCTACAGGGGATCGTGGCAGCCATATCGGCTACGCTCCAGCGTTGTTGCAGACTGGCATGTAAAGTGGCAATTAATTTTTCAATTTGCCGCCGTTGTGGATCTTTTTTACCGTCTGCGTACATAAGACAAATCCACTGATAAATAATTTTCGTCAGAAAAGCGACTGCCAGATTATTTTTTATTGCTTCTGGTGAGGTTATTAATTCAGCAACTTCAGTGAGTTCCTGATTATAAATTTCGCCATTATAAATAACGCTTTGCTGACCAACGGGAATATCCATCATACTGGTGGGGGTAAATTCCATCCAGTACTGTTCCCAGACTAAACCTTCACAGTGATAAGAGTGAATATCCATTGGCTTTAAAAATATAATACAGTTGCCATGCAGTGTTATTTGTTCGCCATTCTTTAAAAGAATTTTCCCACATCCTTGTACGGTATACACCGCAACCCATGAGTTGGCGATAAGCGGTTTCTTCTTGTCCCGCGGCCAGATCACCCGGTAATGCTCGTCGGCGTAGGTATGCCAGAGCGAGATCAGAGAAATTCCGCTGGAGATCACATTTTCGTTAATCAATAAGGGAATATTGTACGGAGTTTCGTTTTTTACATCTGAACTTTGCAATTTTCCATTCATTTTAATATCCCTCCGGCGAATTATGCTCACAACCTGAACTTAACAGAAAACAATCCGTTCAGGGATACGACGTTTGTATTTTAAGAATCTGACTGCCTGACCCGACGCATTTTACCTCTCCCTATATTCATGCGTCCGGGACATAAACATAAATAAGGGCTATGAGATGAATTCGTTACAAATCTTGAGTTTTGTCGGTTTTACGCTGCTGGTGGCGGTGATCACCTGGTGGAAGGTCCGCAAAACAGATACCGGATCGCAACAAGGCTATTTTCTTGCCGGACGTTCACTAAAAGCGCCGGTTATTGCCGCTTCGTTAATGCTAACCAACCTTTCCACGGAACAACTGGTCGGCCTTTCCGGGCAGGCCTACAAAAGCGGCATGTCGGTGATGGGCTGGGAAGTGACTTCAGCGGTGACGCTGATCTTCCTCGCGCTAATCTTTTTACCGCGCTATCTGAAGCGCGGCATTGCCACCATCCCCGATTTTCTGGAGGAACGTTATGATAAAACGACGCGTATTATCATCGACTTCTGCTTCCTAATTGCCACCGGCGTCTGCTTTCTGCCGATTGTTCTCTACTCCGGCGCGTTGGCGCTCAACAGCCTGTTTCACGTCGGGGAATCGCTACAGATTTCTCACGGTGCGGCTATCTGGCTACTGGTAATTTTGCTTGGTCTGGCGGGAATTTTGTATGCGGTGATCGGCGGACTGCGCGCAATGGCAGTGGCGGACTCCATCAACGGTATTGGGCTGGTTATCGGCGGGTTGATGGTGCCGGTATTTGGCCTGATCGCGATGGGCAAGGGCAGCTTTATGCAGGGCATTGAGCAACTCACCACCGTTCACGCCGAGAAATTAAACTCAATCGGTGGCCCGACCGATCCCTTGCCGATTGGCGCGGCATTTACCGGTTTGATTCTGGTGAACACCTTTTACTGGTGTACAAATCAGGGCATCGTGCAACGCACGCTGGCGTCAAAAAGCCTGGCGGAAGGGCAAAAGGGGGCGCTGTTAACGGCGGTGCTGAAAATGCTCGACCCGCTGGTACTGGTGCTGCCAGGGTTGATTGCGTTTCATCTGTATCAGGATTTACCGAAAGCCGACATGGCCTACCCGACGCTGGTCAATAACGTTCTGCCAGTGCCAATGGTGGGTTTCTTCGGCGCGGTGTTATTTGGTGCGGTGATCAGTACCTTCAACGGCTTTCTGAATAGCGCCAGTACGTTATTCAGTATGGGTATTTACCGTCGCATCATTAACCAGAATGCCGAGCCGCAGCAGCTGGTCACCGTCGGGCGCAAATTTGGTTTCTTTATCGCTATCGTTTCGGTGCTGGTCGCGCCGTGGATCGCCAACGCGCCGCAGGGGCTGTATAGCTGGATGAAACAGCTCAACGGCATTTACAACGTGCCGCTGGTTACCATCATCATTATGGGCTTTTTCTTCCCGCGCATCCCGGCGCTGGCGGCAAAAGTAGCGATGGGGATTGGCATAATCAGCTACATCACCATCAACTATCTGGTGAAGTTCGACTTCCATTTCCTCTATGTGCTGGCCTGTACGTTCTGCATCAACGTGGTCGTGATGCTGGTGATCGGTTTTATCAAACCGCGCGCCACGCCGTTCACCTTCAAAGATGCGTTTGCGGTGGACATGAAACCGTGGAAAAACGTCAAGATCGCGTCAATTGGCATCCTGTTCGCGATGATTGGCGTCTATGCCGGGCTGGCTGAATTCGGCGGCTACGGTACGCGCTGGTTAGCGATGATCAGTTATTTCATTGCCGCCGTAGTGATTGTCTACCTGATTTTTGACAGCTGGCGGCATCGTCACGACCCAGCCGTAACCTTTACTCCCGACGGGAAGGATAGCCTATGAAACGCCCCAATTTTCTGTTCGTCATGACCGATACCCAGGCCACCAATATGGTCGGTTGCTATAGCGGTAAACCGCTGAATACGCAAAATATTGATAGTCTGGCGGCGGAAGGTATTCGCTTTAATTCCGCCTACACCTGTTCACCGGTTTGTACGCCTGCACGGGCCGGACTATTTACCGGTATCTACGCTAACCAGTCCGGCCCGTGGACCAACAACGTCGCGCCAGGCAAAAACATCTCCACTATGGGGCGCTACTTTAAGGATGCCGGCTATCACACCTGTTACATCGGCAAATGGCATCTCGACGGTCATGACTATTTCGGCACTGGCGAGTGTCCGCCGGAGTGGGACGCTGATTACTGGTTCGATGGGGCGAACTATCTTAGCGAACTGACGGAAAAAGAGATTAGCCTGTGGCGCAATGGCCTAAACAGCGTCGAAGATTTACAGGCGAACCATATCGACGAAACCTTCACCTGGGCGCATCGTATCAGCAATCGGGCGGTGGATTTTCTGCAACAGCCTGCGCGCGCAGACGAGCCTTTCCTGATGGTGGTTTCGTATGATGAGCCGCATCACCCGTTCACCTGTCCGGTGGAGTATTTAGAGAAATACGCTGATTTTTACTACGAGCTGGGCGAGAAAGCACAGGATGACCTGGCTAACAAACCGGAACATCACCGCTTATGGGCGCAGGCGATGCCATCGCCAGTCGGTGATGACGGGCTTTATCACCATCCGCTCTATTTTGCCTGTAATGACTTTGTTGATGACCAAATCGGACGGGTCATCAATGCCTTAACGCCAGAGCAACGTGAAAATACGTGGGTTATTTATACCTCCGATCACGGCGAAATGATGGGCGCACATAAGCTGATCAGTAAAGGGGCGGCGATGTATGACGACATCACCCGCATTCCGCTGATCATCCGTTCGCCGCAAGGGGAGCGGCGACAGGTCGATACGCCAGTCAGTCATATCGATTTACTGCCGACAATGATGGCGCTGGCAGATATTGAAAAACCAGAGATTCTGCCGGGGGAAAATATCCTTGCCGTGAAAGAGCCACGCGGCGTGATGGTGGAATTTAACCGCTACGAGATTGAGCATGACAGCTTTGGCGGTTTTATTCCGGTGCGTTGCTGGGTGACGGATGACTTTAAACTGGTACTCAACCTCTTCACCAGTGATGAACTTTACGATCGCCGTAATGACCCAAATGAAATGCATAACCTGATCGATGATATCCGTTTTGCAGACGTTCGCAGCAAAATGCATGACGCCTTATTGGATTACATGGACAAAATTCGCGATCCGTTCCGCAGTTACCAATGGAGTCTGCGTCCGTGGCGTAAAGATGCACGGCCGCGCTGGATGGGGGCGTTTCGTCCACGTCCACAAGATGGCTATTCGCCAGTTGTACGCGACTATGACACCGGCCTACCGACACAAGGGGTGAAGGTGGAGGAGAAAAAACAGAAGTTCTGACGATAATGCCCGCTGATGATCACCCGGCGGGCATTATTCAGGCTGCTTAAACCAGTGAACCGCCGGTCAGGAAGGAAAAGATAAGGAATATCAGCAAAATGCTGCACACGATGCCGATACCAAAAAGCAAGGTATGGAAAGCCAGCGTCCCGCCGCCAAAAACCAGCGCGCCGCGAATGCCCCAGCGATTTTCCTTACGCATACCGCCAATAAATGCGCAAAGTAGCGCAGCAATGGCCAGTGCGATACCGCTTTGATTGAGGATTTTATCGACATCTACGTCCTCTTTTTTCTCCACGGTGGTAATTTTTTCGCCTTTTATTCCGGCGAGAAGACCTCTTTTAATTTCAGCCGTTTTGTCCGCCACGATGCTTTCAAACGTTGGCGGTGGTGCGGAGAAAGGGCCGAATGAAAAGTGGATAATCCCCATCATTAAAGCGATGGCACCGAACAGCATGCCCAATGAACTGATTTTATTTTGAGCTATGATACCCATCTGACCTCCTTGTAGCGGATGGCAAAAGCATATCAGGAAACGGGCGGACGAAATTCTTAAAAAAAACCGCTAAAGATAGAGCGTTAGTGAAATTGCAAAGGAGCAACAATGAATATTTCCCGCCTTGGAGAAGCGCCCGATTACCGCTTCTCGCTGGCTAATGAGCGTACTTTTCTGGCGTGGATCCGTACCGCACTAGGATTTCTGGCGGCGGGGGTTGGGCTTGATCAACTTGCGCCAGATTTCGCCACGCCCGTCATTCGTGAACTGCTGGCGTTGTTGTTGTGTCTGTTTTCCGGCGGGTTAGCAATGTATGGCTACCTGCGCTGGTTACGCAATGAAAAAGCGATGCGTCTGAAAGAGGACCTGCCCTACACCAACAGCTTATTAATCATTAGCTTAATATTGATGGTCGTGGCGGTGATCGTTATGGGACTGGTGTTGTATGCCGGATAGCCGCAAAGCCAGACGCATTGCCGACCCAGGACTGCAGCCGGAGCGCACATCACTGGCGTGGTTTCGTACCATGCTGGGCTACGGCGCGTTGATGGCGTTGGCTATCAAACACAACTGGCACCAGGCGGGCATGTTATTCTGGATTTCGATTGGCATTCTCGCCATCGTGGCGCTGATCCTCTGGCACTACACCCGTAATCGCAATTTAATGGATGTCACGAATAGCGATTTTTCCCAATTTCACGTAGTCCGTGACAAATTTTTGATCTCCCTCGCGGTGTTATCTCTCGCAATACTGTTTGCTGTAACGCATATACATCAACTTATCGTATTTATTGAGAGAGTCGCATGACAGGAAGTCAGGTCATTGATGCTGAAGAGGACAGGCATAAACTGGTTGTAGAGTACAAGGATGCTCTGCAACCTGCCGATTTTTATCACAATTTCAAACAGCGGGGCATCCGCTCCGTACAGCTCATTCCCTATCTTGAATTTGATGACCGGGGCGATCTGACGGCCGCTTCGGTGACAGCAGAGCTGTGGGGGAAATTTTTAATTGCCCTGTTCGAGTGTTGGGTGCGGGCAGATATCAGTCGTATCTCGATTGAGCTTTTTGACGCCACCTTACAAAAATGGTGTGGCAGCGAAAACCCGCAACCGCGCCGTGACTGCCAGGCGTGCGACTGGCATCGCCTGTGCCCGCACGCTCGGCAGGAGACGCCAGACAGCGTGCTTTGTGCGGGCTATCAGGCGTTTTATTCTTACTCCGCACCGCATATGCGGGTGATGCGTGATCTGATAAAGCAGCATCGTTCTCCCATGGAGCTGATGACGATGCTGCGGTGACGTGCGCTTAAACGGGCTGCCCCTGATGCGACATCCGCGTCGCCAGCGGCAGCCAGCACAGCACGATCAACAATCCCATTAAGGTCATCAATAACCCCAGGCTACCCTGACCGGTTTGCGGCAACATCGCAGAGAGCGACGCCAGCACGCCGGAACCAATGTTTTGCAGACCGCCGACCAGCGCGCCAGCCGTGCCCGCCAGGAAGGGGAACGGCTCCATCGCGCCGCTGGTCGCCAGCGGAAACAGCATCCCGGCACCGAAAAAGAACAGCGCGGCGGGAACGAGCAGCGTCCAGACATTCATCACGCCAAACCAGTCGGGGATCCACATCAGCAAGCCAGCCAGCAGGCAGCAGATAACCGACTGCCACATTAACGTGGAGAAGCGTTTATTGGGACGTCCGGCAAACCATGCGCCAAAAAACGCTGCCGGAATCGGCAGAATAAACAAAATACTGACCGTCATACTGCTCAGCCCTAACACCGCGCCCATCAGCACGCCGGAGCAGGCTTCAAAGGCGGCAATCCCGGCCAGACCGCCAATCAGCATCAGCAAATAACAGTTAAAACCGCTGTTACCGAAAAGCGTTTTATAACTGGTAAGCAGGCGCGTGCGCGGTGCATCGACCGGACGCGTTTCCGGCATCCAGCGGGCCATACTGAAGGTCACACCAGCACAAAGAACCAACAAAAAGAGATAACAGGCGCGCCAGTTCCACATCGTATCCAGCAGACCGCCGATTAGCGGTGCGAGCAACGGACTGACGAGAATCCCCATGTTTAACAGGCTGTTAGCATGGCGCAACTGTGTCCGTTCATATAAATCTCGCGGTAAAGTACGCGCCATTACGCCGCCAACGCCGGTGCCCATCCCCTGCATCGCGCTGGCGGCAATCAACACCGTCAAACTGGAGGTCGTGACCGCGACCAGCGTTGCCAGCATAAAAATGGACATTCCGACGAGGATCACCGGTCGGCGGCCCACGCGGTCGGAAATCGGGCCATAAAACAGCTGTGAGACACCGTAAGTCAGCAGATAAGCGCCCATTACGCTCTGCACCGCCCCTTCACGGACGTTGAGATCGCGCGCCATATCGGCAATAGCTGGAATATAAATGGTTTGCGCCATCTGACCGACGGCCACGAGTAATACCAACATCAATAACAAATTGACGTTTCTTTGCCTTTTCATTATCACGGATGCTTTTATAAAAATAATTAGAATAAGTCACTACGCATTCCCATAAATGCGGGAGAGGAATCTATCACATTGATGAATGTTAGCCAGATATACGCCAGGAATGGGGAATTGTTTAGCGGCAGAATATGTAAACAAAAGCGGCAATAAATGTTGCCGGGAGAGATGGTAGGGCGGATAAGATGCGTCAGCATCGCATCCGACACCAACCCGCACGCTAAATATAAAAGGGGAGCGGTTTCCCGCTCCCCTTTGGTGCGACTTGAATCTGAATTACTTCAGGTATTTCAGAACAGCATCAAGCAGTTGCAGTGCTGCAACAATGAGTTTGAGGATAAGAATGGCGATATCCACCAGGCTCATACGCGTCTCCTGTGGTTCAGGAGCACTGCCAGCTGACGTACCTTTCCGCTGCCTGTTGCCAGCTGTTGTGCACGCGGTATCTCAAGGAGAAACGTTGTGCTTGTTGACATAACACAGTGTGCTCACGCGGGGTTAAGGCGCTGACGGCACCACCCGTTTCAGCCAGGACTTAGTGCGCCGGGTAACGATGCGGCCCCCGCATAACACATTGCGTACAGTGATATTATAGAAGTTTACTGTATAAATAAACAGTAATATTTGGACAAAACGCAAACTGTGATCGATACTCAACTATGCACTAAATACGTCAAAATTCGTGCCGAAATTGCGCGTTCTGCGCGGAACACGTATACTTTCAGTGTTGACATAATACAGTGTGCTTTGCGGTTACCAGCCGCAGGCGACTGACGAAACCTCGCTCCGGCGGGGTTTTTTGTTATCTGCAATTCAGTACAAAACGTGATCAACCCCTCAATTTTCCCTTGCTGAAAAATTTTCCATTGTCTCCCCTGTAAAGCTGTGCTTGTATAAATATTGTTAAACACAAAACCAACAAGGTCCCCAATGACTACTTCCATGCTCAACGCAAAACTACTACCAACTGCGCCATCCGCCGCAGTGGTCGTCGTGCGTGTGGTGGTGGTCGTCGGCAATGCGCCGTAGGGACTGGAACAACACACGATTCCAAAACCCCGCCGGCGCAAACCGGGCGGGGTTTTTCGTTTAAGCACCTCCCGGAAAGTCGGCCCAGAAGAAAAGGACTGGAGCATGGCAAGTTCGGGCACAACATCGACGCGTAAGCGCTTTACCGGCGCAGAATTTATCGTTCATTTCCTGGAACAGCAGGGCATTAAGATTGTGACAGGCATTCCGGGCGGTTCTATCCTGCCTGTTTACGATGCCTTAAGCCAAAGCACGCAAATCCGCCATATTCTGGCCCGTCATGAACAGGGCGCGGGCTTTATCGCTCAGGGAATGGCGCGCACCGACGGTAAACCGGCGGTCTGTATGGCCTGTAGCGGACCGGGTGCGACTAACCTGGTGACCGCCATTGCCGATGCGCGGCTGGACTCCATCCCGCTGATTTGCATCACTGGTCAGGTTCCCGCCTCGATGATCGGCACCGACGCCTTCCAGGAAGTGGACACCTACGGCATCTCTATCCCCATCACCAAACACAACTATCTGGTCAGACATATCGAAGAACTCCCGCAGGTCATGAGCGATGCCTTCCGCATTGCGCAATCAGGCCGCCCAGGCCCGGTGTGGATAGATATTCCTAAGGATGTGCAAACGGCAGTTTTTGAGATTGAAACACAGCCCGCTATGGCAGAAAAAGCCGCCGCCCCCGCCTTTAGCGAAGAAAGCATTCGTGACGCAGCGGCGATGATTAACGCTGCCAAACGCCCGGTGCTTTATCTGGGCGGCGGTGTGATCAATGCGCCCGCACGGGTGCGTGAACTGGCGGAGAAAGCGCAACTGCCTACCACCATGACTTTAATGGCGCTGGGCATGTTGCCAAAAGCGCATCCGTTGTCGCTGGGTATGCTGGGGATGCACGGCGTGCGCAGCACCAACTATATTTTGCAGGAGGCGGATTTGTTGATAGTGCTCGGTGCGCGTTTTGATGACCGGGCGATTGGCAAAACCGAGCAGTTCTGTCCGAATGCCAAAATCATTCATGTCGATATCGACCGTGCAGAGCTGGGTAAAATCAAGCAGCCGCACGTGGCGATTCAGGCGGATGTTGATGACGTGCTGGCGCAGTTGATCCCGCTGGTGGAAGCGCAACCGCGTGCAGAGTGGCACCAGTTGGTAGCGGATTTGCAGCGTGAGTTTCCGTGTCCAATCCCGAAAGCGTGCGATCCGTTAAGCCATTACGGCCTGATCAACGCCGTTGCCGCCTGTGTCGATGACAATGCAATTATCACCACCGACGTTGGTCAGCATCAGATGTGGACCGCGCAAGCTTATCCGCTCAATCGCCCACGCCAGTGGCTGACCTCCGGTGGGCTGGGCACGATGGGTTTTGGCCTGCCTGCGGCGATTGGCGCTGCGCTGGCGAACCCGGATCGCAAAGTGTTGTGTTTCTCCGGCGACGGCAGCCTGATGATGAATATTCAGGAGATGGCGACCGCCAGTGAAAATCAGCTGGATGTCAAAATCATTCTGATGAACAACGAAGCGCTGGGGCTGGTGCATCAGCAACAGAGTCTGTTCTACGAGCAAGGCGTTTTTGCCGCCACCTATCCGGGCAAAATCAACTTTATGCAGATTGCCGCCGGATTCGGCCTCGAAACCTGTGATTTGAATAACGAAGCCGATCCGCAGGCTTCATTGCAGGAAATCATCAATCGCCCTGGCCCGGCGCTGATCCATGTGCGCATTGATGCCGAAGAAAAAGTTTACCCGATGGTGCCGCCAGGTGCGGCGAATACTGAAATGGTGGGGGAATAAGCCATGCAAAACACAACTCATGACAACGTAATTCTGGAGCTCACCGTTCGCAACCATCCGGGCGTAATGACCCACGTTTGTGGCCTTTTTGCCCGCCGCGCTTTTAACGTTGAAGGCATTCTTTGTCTGCCGATTCAGGACAGCGACAAAAGCCATATCTGGCTACTGGTCAATGACGACCAGCGTCTGGAGCAGATGATAAGCCAAATCGATAAGCTGGAAGATGTCGTGAAAGTGCAGCGTAATCAGTCCGATCCGACGATGTTTAACAAGATCGCGGTGTTTTTTCAGTAACCGCTCAAGGCTTGAACAACATCGCGCTTATCGTTAAGGTAAGCGCGTTTTTTTTTACCCGCCAGGACAAGACCATGATCACCGTTGCCCTTATAGACGATCACCTCATCGTCCGCTCCGGCTTTGCGCAGCTGCTGGGGCTGGAACCTGATTTGCAGGTAGTTGCCGAGTTTGGTTCGGGGCGCGAGGCGCTGGCGGGGCTGCCGGGGCGCGGTGTGCAGGTGTGTATTTGCGATATCTCCATGCCCGATATCTCCGGTCTGGAGCTGCTAAGCCAGCTGCCGAAAGGTATGGCGACGATTATGCTCTCCGTTCACGACAGTCCTGCGCTGGTTGAGCAGGCGCTTAACGCGGGGGCACGCGGCTTTCTTTCCAAACGCTGTAGTCCGGATGAACTCATTGCTGCGGTGCATACGGTTGCCACGGGCGGCTGTTATCTGACGCCGGATATTGCCATTAAACTGGCATCCGGTCGTCAGGACCCGCTAACCAAACGTGAACGCCAGGTGGCGGAAAAACTGGCGCAAGGAATGGCGGTGAAAGAGATTGCCGCCGAACTGGGCTTGTCACCGAAAACGGTACACGTCCATCGCGCCAATCTGATGGAAAAACTGGGCGTCAGTAACGACGTAGAGCTGGCGCGCCGCATGTTTGATGGCTGGTGATGAAGACGTTGTTCTCCCGCTTAATTACCGTTATTGCCTGCTTTTTTATCTTCTCTGCCGCATGGTTTTGCCTGTGGAGTATCAGCCTGCATCTGGTTGAGCGCCCTGATATGGCGGTGCTGTTATTTCCGTTTGGTCTGCGTCTGGGGCTAATGCTGCAATGCCCGCGCGGATACTGGCCGGTGCTGCTGGGCGCGGAGTGGCTGCTGATTTACTGGCTAACGCAGGCGGTCGGTTTAACCCATTTTCCGTTATTGATGATCGGTAGTTTACTGACGTTACTGCCCGTAGCGCTGATCTCGCGCTATCGCCATCAGCGTGACTGGCGCACCTTGCTGTTACAGGGGGCGGCGTTAACGGCGGCGGCGTTGTTGCAGTCGCTGCCCTGGCTTTGGCACGGCAAAGAGTCGTGGAATGCGCTGTTGCTGACTTTAACTGGCGGCCTGACGCTGGCCCCGATATGTCTGGTGTTCTGGCACTATCTCGCCAATAACACCTGGCTGCCGCTCGGCCCGTCACTGGTTTCTCAGCCAATCAACTGGCGCGGGCGACATCTGGTCTGGTACTTGCTGCTGTTTGTTATCAGTCTCTGGCTCCAGTTGGGATTGCCGGACGAACTGTCGCGCTTTACGCCATTCTGTCTGGCGCTGCCGATTATCGCGCTGGCCTGGCACTATGGTTGGCAAGGGGCGCTGATTGCGACGTTGATGAACGCCATCGCGCTGATCGCCAGTCAAACCTGGCGCGATCATCCGGTGGATTTATTGCTCTCGCTGCTGGTGCAAAGTCTGACAGGGTTGTTGCTTGGCGCTGGCATCCAGCGGTTGCGTGAACTTAACCAGTCGCTGCAAAAGGAACTGGCGCGCAATCAGCATCTGGCTGAACGGTTGCTGGAAACCGAAGAGAGCGTGCGCCGTGATGTGGCGCGTGAGCTGCATGATGATATCGGTCAGACCATCACTGCTATTCGTACTCAGGCGGGCATTGTTCAGCGGCTGGCGGCAGATAACGCCAGCGTGAAGCAGAGCGGGCAGCTCATCGAACAACTATCGCTGGGCGTTTACGACGCGGTGCGCCGTTTGTTGGGTCGGTTACGTCCGCGCCAGTTGGATGATCTCACCCTGGAGCAGGCCATCCGCTCACTGATGCGGGAAATGGAGCTGGAAGGGCGCGGTATTGTCAGCCATCTCGAATGGCGAATCGATGAATCAGCGTTAAGCGAAAACCAGCGCGTGACGCTGTTTCGTGTCTGCCAGGAAGGGCTGAACAACATTGTGAAACATGCTGATGCCAGCGCGGTCACCCTGCAAGGCTGGCAGCAGGATGAACGGTTGATGCTGGTTATTGAAGACGATGGCAGCGGTTTGCCGCCGGGTTCCGGGCAACAAGGTTTTGGCCTCACCGGAATGCGCGAGCGCGTAACGGCGCTGGGTGGCACATTACACATTTCCTGTCTGCACGGCACGCGTGTCAGCGTTTCTCTACCTCAACGCTATGTCTAAGGTTTGATGATGTTGCCGTTTCTGAAAGCGCCTGCCGATGCGCCATTAATGACTGATAAATATGAAATTGATGCCCGCTATCGCTACTGGCGTCGGCATATTCTGCTGACCATCTGGCTGGGTTACGCGCTGTTTTACTTCACGCGGAAAAGTTTTAACGCCGCCGTACCAGAAATCCTTGCTAACGGCGTGCTCAGCCGTAGCGATATCGGCCTGTTAGCGACCCTGTTTTACATTACCTATGGCGTGTCGAAGTTTGTCTCCGGCATTGTCAGCGATCGCTCAAATGCCCGTTATTTTATGGGGATAGGGCTTATCGCCACGGGCATTATCAACATTCTGTTTGGCTTCTCGACGTCGCTATGGGCGTTTGCCGTACTCTGGGTGCTGAACGCCTTTTTCCAGGGCTGGGGTTCACCGGTGTGTGCGCGTCTGTTAACCGCCTGGTATTCTCGTACCGAGCGCGGCGGTTGGTGGGCATTATGGAACACGGCGCATAACGTCGGCGGCGCACTCATTCCCATTGTGATGGCAGCGGCTGCACTACATTACGGCTGGCGTGCCGGGATGATGATTGCTGGTTGTATGGCGATCGTCGTGGGAATTTTTCTCTGCTGGCGGCTGCGCGATCGCCCGCAGGCGTTAGGTTTACCGGCGGTCGGTGAATGGCGACACGACGCGCTGGAGATAGCTCAACAACAAGAAGGGGCAGGGCTGACGCGTAAAGAGATCCTCACCAAATATGTGTTGCTGAATCCGTATATCTGGCTGCTTTCGTTTTGCTATGTGCTGGTCTATGTGGTCCGGGCGGCGATCAACGACTGGGGCAATTTGTATATGTCCGAGACGCTGGGCGTCGATCTGGTCACGGCGAATACGGCAGTGACGATGTTTGAACTGGGTGGATTTATCGGTGCGCTGGTAGCGGGTTGGGGCTCGGACAAATTGTTTAACGGCAACCGAGGGCCGATGAATTTGATTTTCGCCGCCGGAATTTTGCTTTCAGTCGGCTCCCTGTGGCTGATGCCATTTGCCAGCTACGTGATGCAGGCAACCTGCTTCTTCACCATTGGTTTTTTTGTCTTTGGCCCACAGATGTTAATCGGTATGGCGGCGGCAGAGTGTTCCCACAAAGAGGCGGCAGGGGCGGCGACGGGGTTTGTCGGCTTGTTTGCTTATCTGGGGGCGTCGCTTGCTGGTTGGCCGCTGGCGAAAGTACTCGATACCTGGCACTGGAGCGGATTTTTTGTGGTTATCTCTATCGCCGCCGGGATTTCCGCACTGCTGTTACTGCCCTTTTTGAACGCCCAGACACCGCGCGAAGCGTGATGCATCTCACCTTTTCACTTCATATCCGGCAAAACTAAGAAATTTTCCAGGTTTTGCCTGGACGCTATCTCAGGCCTGATTTGCTGCTGATTTTTACAATGCATGCCTCACGCAGGTATTCATTTCAGGAGTAACCCATGCTGGCTTTCTTAAACCAGGTTCGCAAGCCGACCCTGGACCTTCCGCTCGAAGTGCGGCGCAAAATGTGGTTCAAACCGTTCATGCAATCCTACCTGGTGGTCTTTATCGGCTACCTGACGATGTACCTGATTCGCAAGAACTTTAACATCGCGCAGAACGATATGATTTCGACCTACGGGTTGAGCATGACGCAGCTGGGGATGATCGGCCTGGGTTTCTCCATCACTTATGGCGTGGGTAAAACGCTGGTTTCCTACTACGCCGACGGCAAAAACACCAAACAATTCCTGCCGTTCATGCTGATCCTCTCTGCTATTTGTATGCTGGGCTTCAGTGCCAGTATGGGCAGCGGCTCGGTTAGCCTGTTCCTGATGATTGCCTTCTACGCCTTAAGCGGCTTTTTCCAGAGTACCGGCGGTTCGTGCAGTTACTCCACCATCACCAAATGGACGCCGCGTCGTAAACGCGGGACATTCCTCGGTTTCTGGAATATTTCTCACAACCTTGGCGGTGCAGGCGCAGCAGGTGTGGCGCTGTTCGGGGCAAATTACCTGTTCGATGGCCATGTCATCGGCATGTTTATCTTCCCGTCGATTATCGCGCTGATTGTCGGTTTTATCGGCCTGCGTTACGGCAGCGACTCCCCGGAATCTTATGGCCTCGGCAAAGCTGAAGAACTGTTCGGCGAGGAGATCAGCGAAGAGGACAAAGAGACAGAATCTACCGATATGACCAAGTGGCAGATCTTTGTTGAGTATGTGCTGAAAAACAAAGTGATCTGGCTGCTGTGCTTCGCCAACATTTTCCTCTATGTGGTACGTATTGGTATCGACCAGTGGTCAACCGTATACGCGTTCCAGGAACTGAAACTCTCTAAAGCGGTGGCGATTCAGGGCTTTACGCTGTTTGAAGCTGGTGCGCTGGTCGGTACGCTGCTGTGGGGCTGGCTCTCTGACCTGGCGAACGGTCGCCGTGGCCTGGTGGCCTGCATCGCGCTGGCGCTGATTATCGCCACGCTCGGTGTGTATCAACATGCCAGTAACGAATATATCTATCTGGCTTCTCTCTTTGCGTTGGGTTTCCTGGTCTTTGGCCCGCAATTGTTGATTGGTGTGGCTGCTGTTGGCTTTGTACCTAAAAAAGCGATTGGCGCTGCCGATGGTATTAAAGGCACCTTTGCTTACCTGATTGGTGACAGCTTTGCCAAGTTAGGTCTGGGAATGATTGCCGATGGGACGCCGGTATTCGGCCTTACCGGCTGGGCAGGCACCTTCGCCGCGCTGGATATCGCCGCGATTGGTTGTATCTGCCTGATGGCGATAGTGGCGGTAATGGAAGAACGCAAAATCCGCCGCGAGAAAAAAATTCAGCAGTTGACAGTGGCATAAACGTAACTGGTGACTTTTGCCCGGCATGACGCCGGGCTTTTTTTATTATTCCGTGACTTCCAGCGTAGTGAAGGCAAACTTCTCGCCATCAAATAGCCCCTGACTGGTTAGTTTTAGCGCGGGGATCACTGGCAGAGAAAGAAACGCCATCTGAATAAACGGCTCATCGGGTAACGGACCGCATTCACGGGCGGCGGCTTTCAAGGCGTCAATTTGTTCCGCCAGCGACTGCGCCGTGTCGGTGCTCATCAGCCCGGCAATGGGTAACGGCAGATGACTTTGTACCTGGCCGTTACGTACCACGCACAGCCCGCCGCCATCCTGAATCACCTGATTGACCGCCAGCGCCATCTCTTCGGCACTGCGACCGATCACCACAATATTATGGCTGTCATGGCTGACCGTCGCAGCCAGCGCACCTTCATTCAGTCCAAAGCCGCCAAGCAAACCACAAGCCGGAGCCAGCCGTTGCCCGTAACGCTCAAGTACGGCAATAAAGCTCACATCATCGCGATCAAAACCATTTTCGCTGTAGACGCTGGAGTGGGAGTGCGTAATCAATTCGTTATGGATGACGTCAATGACCCGATAGCGTTTTCCGGGCGTAAATTGCAGGGCAAAGTCGCTGGCGGAAACTGGCTGGCGGGCAATGGTGTTGCCATATGGCGGAGCGGATTGTGCCAGTCTCGCCGACTCTTCCGCCTGTAAGGTTTGCGCATCAATCGGCTCGCCTTTCACCAGTACCTGCTGCACCGTGACCTTACGCGCATCGCTCAACAGGACGATATCGGCCTGCTTGCCGGGTGCCAGTAAGCCGAGGTGATTCAGACCAAAGTGGCGCGCCGTCGACCAGCTGGCGACGCGATATGCCACATGCAGCGGCACATTGTGTTGTTCGATCAGGCGGCGAATTAAGGCATCGATGTGTCCTTCATGGGCGATCTCCCACGGGTTACGGTCATCGGTACAGAGCATGCATTGCGGGCTGTTAAATTCGTTGATCAACGGTGCCAGCGCGTTGAGATTGCGGGCAGCGGACCCTTCGCGGATCATCAACGACATGCCGAGTTGTAATTTCCGGCGTCCTTCTTCCAGCTGATAACTTTCGTGGCAGTTTTCAATACCCGCAGTAATATAGGCGTTAAGTTCTTTACCACCCAAACCCGGGCAGTGACCGTCCAGCGTCAGGTGGCGAAATGCATCCAGTTTATCGAGCAGCGCATTCTGCCCGCTAATTACGCCAGGGTAGTCCATCATTTCTGCAAGGCCGGTAACCTGCGGATGGTCCCGCCAGGCGAGCATCTGTTCAAGGGTAAAACTGGCACCGTTAACATCGCAGCCTTCCAGGGCGGGTACGCAAGAGCTGACCTGTAAGTACTGGTTTTGCCTTGCCTGTTCGGCACAGCGGGCAAACCAGGCGAATCCGGCTTCGCCCATCACGTTGACGATTTCATGAGGGTCGCAAATAACGGTCGTCAGGCCGCGCGGCAGGGTAGCGGTTTCAAAAGTGACCGGCGTCATCATGCTGGATTCAATATGCAGGTGAGCATCAATAAACCCTGGCACCGCCGTTGCGCCGCGAGCATCAATCCGCTGCAAAGCCGGAGCATCAGTGTATTCTGCGCCAACACCGGCAATGTAACGTCCTTTAATCACAATTGGGCCGGAAATTTCTCCGCCATTGATCAGGTCGAGAATAGAGACATTATCAATAATATAATCGGCAACAGCGTCGCCACGGGAAACGGCTAACAATTCCTGGTATTCAGCCCGGCTAATGTGATGAAATTTATGGTTAATAGAATTATTCATATTTTTCTCATTTTGATTTTATCAATTTGATTATTATTTATCATAAAGAAACGTCGCGAGATTATTAAAGAATATCCATTAATGTGCAATTGAAATGTGATAATTATCACTGAACCGTTGTTGTCATTTGTTTTACAAAAGCAAGGGATTAAATCTCCTCCAATGGACAAAAAAATGAATAATGACAATACCGATTACGTGAGTAATGAATCAGGGACGCTTTCGCGATTATTTAAACTACCTCAGCATGGGACCACCGTCCGCACAGAATTGATTGCGGGGATGACCACTTTTTTAACCATGGTGTACATCGTTTTTGTGAACCCGCAAATCCTCGGCGCGGCACAAATGGACCCGAAAGTGGTGTTTGTTACCACCTGTTTGATTGCCGGTATCGGCAGTATTTCGATGGGGATATTTGCTAACTTACCCGTGGCGCTGGCTCCGGCAATGGGGCTGAACGCCTTCTTTGCCTTCGTGGTCGTGGGGGCGATGGGCATCTCCTGGCAGACCGGGATGGGCGCAATATTCTGGGGCGCAGTTGGACTATTTTTGCTCACGCTGTTTCGTATCCGGTACTGGATGATCTCCAACATTCCCTTAAGTTTACGTATTGGTATCACCAGCGGAATTGGATTATTTATCGCCTTAATGGGATTAAAAAATACTGGCGTTATTGTCGCCAATAAAGACACGCTGGTGATGATTGGCGATTTAAGTTCTCACGGCGTGTTGTTAGGTATTTTAGGGTTTTTTATTATAACCGTGTTGTCATCACGTCATTTTCATGCCGCGGTGCTGGTTTCTATTGTGGTGACGTCTTGCTGTGGATTATTTTTCGGTGATGTTCATTTTAGCGGCGTCTATTCCATTCCGCCTGATATTAGCGGCGTCATTGGTGAAGTAGATTTGAGCGGCGCGTTAACACTTGAACTCGCCGGTATCATTTTCTCCTTTATGCTGATCAACCTATTTGATTCATCAGGAACATTAATTGGTGTAACTGATAAAGCGGGCTTAATAGATGGTAACGGTAAATTCCCCAATATGAATAAGGCGCTGTATGTTGATAGCGTCAGTTCGGTGGCGGGTGCGTTTATCGGCACCTCGTCTGTTACTGCCTATATTGAAAGTACTTCTGGTGTGGCAGTCGGTGGCCGCACGGGGCTGACTGCGGTTGTGGTTGGCGTTATGTTCCTGTTGGTTATGTTCTTCTCACCGCTGGTGGCGATGGTTCCTCCTTACGCAACCGCCGGAGCGTTAATCTTTGTTGGCGTGCTGATGACTTCGAGCCTGGCGCGCGTTAACTGGGATGATTTTACCGAATCGGTGCCTGCGTTTATTACCACGGTGATGATGCCCTTTACTTTCTCGATCACCGAAGGGATTGCACTCGGCTTTATGTCGTACTGCATCATGAAAGTGTGCACCGGGCGCTGGCGCGATCTGAACCTGTGTGTGGTGGTGGTCGCAGCTCTGTTTGCACTGAAGATTATTCTGGTGGATTAGTAACTGGCGAGGGTTTCCAGATATCATGAGTTCTGATTACGCAGGAGAACTCATGATCTGGATAATGCTCGCCACGCTGGCAGTGGTGTTTGTGGTTGGTTTTCGGGTGCTGACATCCGGGGCCAGAAAAGCGATTCGCCGTCTCAGCGATCGGCTGAATATCGATGTCATACCCGTGGAGTCGATGGTCGATCAAATGGGAAAGTCAGCCGGTGACGAATTTTTACGTTATTTGCATCGTCCGGATGAGTCGCACCTGCAAAACGCCGCGCAGGTGTTGCTCATCTGGCAAATTGTCATTGTCGATGGTAGCGAACAGAACCTGCTGCAATGGCATCGGATTTTACAAAAAGCCCGTCTTGCCGCGCCGATTACCGATGCTCAGGTCAGGCTGGCGCTGGGGTTTCTGCGCGAAACCGAACCTGAAATGCAGGATATTAATGCTTTTCAGATGCGCTATAACGCGTTCTTTCAGCCTGCCGAGGGCGTTCACTGGCTGCATTAAAACCGCTTCGTCTTATCAGCCTACAGACCGCGCCTGACCTGTCGGGTGGATAAGACGTTCACGCCGCATCCGGTAATCTTTGCCCTGTTCCGTTTCGATCTTAACTCCAGCTCAAGCAACACCGTAAAAGTTGCAAAAACGTTAAATGCGTCACACATTTCAATGTTAAAGTGGTCGGCTTTTCCCCTGAAACATGCCACGGGTAACACCATGAGTGAATTTATTGCCGAAAACCGCGGCGCGGATGCCATCACCCGACCGAACTGGTCAGCCGTTTTCTCGGTGGCGTTTTGTGTCGCCTGTCTGATTATCGTTGAGTTTTTGCCCGTCAGTTTGTTGACGCCAATGGCCCAGGATTTAGGCATTTCGGAAGGGGTTGCCGGGCAATCGGTGACCGTGACCGCCTTTGTGGCAATGTTTGCCAGTTTGTTTATTACCCAGACAATTCAGGCTACTGACCGCCGCTACGTTGTTATTTTGTTTGCCGTTTTGCTGACGCTCTCCTGCTTGCTGGTTTCCTTTGCTAACTCATTCAGTTTGCTTTTAATCGGTCGTGCCTGTCTGGGGCTGGCGCTGGGCGGGTTCTGGGCGATGTCGGCGTCGCTGACCATGCGTCTGGTGCCGCCGCGTACGGTGCCGAAGGCGCTGTCGGTGATCTTCGGCGCGGTTTCTATTGCGCTGGTGATTGCCGCGCCGTTGGGCAGTTTTTTAGGCGAGCTTATCGGTTGGCGCAATGTCTTTAATGCGGCGGCGGTGATGGGCGTGCTGTGTATTTTCTGGATTATCAAATCATTGCCTTCACTGCCAGGCGAACCCTCGCATCAGAAACAAAATACTTTCCGCTTATTACAACGTCCGGGTGTGATGGCAGGGATGATCGCCATCTTCATGTCTTTCGCCGGGCAGTTTGCTTTCTTCACGTATATTCGCCCGGTGTATATGAACCTGGCGGGATTCGGCGTGGATGGCTTAACGCTGGTGCTGTTGAGTTTTGGTATCGCCAGCTTTATTGGTACGTCGCTTTCGTCGTTCATTCTTAAACGTTCGGTAAAACTGGCCTTAGCAGGCGCGCCGTTAATACTGGCTGTGAGTGCGTTGGTACTGACGTTGTGGGGAAGCGATAAAATCATTGCTACCGGCGTGGCGATTATCTGGGGGCTAACTTTTGCATTGGTTCCCGTCGGCTGGTCAACGTGGATCACCCGCTCGCTGGCCGATCAGGCAGAAAAAGCCGGGTCTATTCAGGTGGCGGTTATTCAGCTTGCTAATACCTGTGGCGCGGCAATCGGCGGTTATGCGCTGGATAATATTGGTCTGACTTCGCCGTTGATGTTGTCCGGCACATTGATGTTGCTGACTGCATTGTTGGTTACTGCAAAGGTGAAAATGAAGAAATCCTGATATCAGGTAAAGAAGCGTTGGTCAGTAGTTGTTGCTGTTCTTACATATCCGGGCATTCTACCTTACCCAACGCTTCCCAATAATTGCTCTGATTATTACGTTCCATCGCCACGATGGCCTCGCGTATATGTTGTTTATTGTTTTCATCTGACAACATTAACTTTTCCCACGCTTCATCTGATAATGACGCCTGTGGCGTGCAAATTTTACGTAAATCTTGTAATACCGTGGTTTTCTCTTTTGCGGACTGCAGTGAGCTAAAAGGCGACTCGGCGTATACGATGCCTGGCATAGCGAAAAAAGTGAAAATAAGCAGTAGTGTCGTTGGTTTCATGGATTCAACCTTTTACAAATGTGTATCGAATGAAGCATAAGTGTAGTTTGCTTTCATCGCTCTCATCATGCTGTACGAAACGCGCTTGCGTGGTCAGTAAGAAGTGCCAGACTTTATATTCCACTTTTATTCCTTTTTATTCTTATCGATAGCGTTTCGTTTTTTAAACCGCAGCGACCTTACCGCTATAGTCAGGTAATCATTAATAAAAGGATAAAAAAATGAAACTGACAACACATCATCTACGGACAGGGGCCGCATTATTGCTGGCCGGAATTCTGCTGGCAGGTTGCGACCAGAGTATCAGCGATGCAAAACACATTAAAGTTGGCGTTATAAATGGCGCAGAACAAGATGTCGCGGAAGTCGCTAAAAAGGTGGCAAAAGAGAAATATGGCCTCGATGTTGAACTGGTAGGATTTAGCGGTTCGTTGCTACCGAACGATGCGACAAATCATGGCGAACTTGATGCGAATGTCTTCCAGCATCGACCCTTTCTTGAACAAGATAATCAGGCGCATGGTTATAAACTGGTAGCGGTGGGAAATACGTTTGTCTTCCCTATGGCGGGTTATTCCAAAAAAATCAAAACCGTGGCGCAAATAAAAGAAGGCGCGACAGTGGCGATCCCCAACGACCCGACCAACCTTGGTCGCGCACTTTTACTGTTGCAAAAAGAGAAGCTAATTACTCTGAAAGAGGGAAAAGGGTTATTACCTACCGCGCTGGATATAACCGATAATCCTCGTCATTTGCAGATTATGGAACTCGAGGGGGCGCAGCTCCCGCGCGTACTGGATGATCCCAAAGTTGATGTAGCGATTATCAGCACCACTTACATTCAGCAGACAGGGCTTTCTCCGGTGCACGACAGCGTATTTATTGAAGATAAGAATTCGCCGTATGTGAATATTTTGGTGGCACGGGAAGATAATAAGAATGCAGAAAACGTGAAGGAATTTCTGCAATCTTATCAATCACCCGAAGTCGCTAAAGCGGCAGAAACCATTTTTAACGGTGGCGCGGTGCCTGGCTGGTAATTCTCACTCATGCCGCGCCGGACGATTTATTTTTCTGGCGCGGCGACGGGAATCCATTGAAATCAAAATCACCGATGACAGAATCAGCAGCGTTCCCAGCCAGTCCGGTAATGTGAACGTGATCCCCAGCAACAGCAAAGAGAGTAGCGCGCTACTTAATGGTTCTGCACAGCTCAAAATGCTGGCTTTTGGACCGCCAATTAATTGTGCTCCTTTCAGGTACAGACTAAATGTCAGGGACGTACCAATGACCACCAAATAAAAAAACGCCAGAATCAAACTGCCGTTAACGACAAAGTTTGTTCCTTGTCTGGCATAAAAAGGCAACAGAATCAGACCGCCAATCAGCATACTCCAGCCGACGACTGGTAACGTGCCATAGCGGGCAATTAGCGTTGAGGGATAGGTGGTATAGAATGCAGCAGCAAATGCCGAGGCAATGCCCCAGAACAACGCGGCAGGAGAGATCGATAATGACGTCGGATTACCGTGTGTCACCAATAAAAAAGTCCCGACCAGCGATGTCAAAATAGCGCAGAAAACCAGAATGCCCGGGCGCGATTTACGCACCAGTGAGAACCAGGCGACGATAATCGTCGGTGAGAGGAATTGCAGCACCGTTGCCGTGGCTGCGTTCGATTTTTCGATGGTTAGCAAAAAAGTGAGCTGTACAGTTAGCGCGCCAACCACGGAAAAAATCAGCAGGCTAATGGCATCTTTATGATTGTTAATAATAGAAAAGATTTTATCGCCATGAACAAATGACAGCGTCAGTAGAATCAAACCGGCGAATATCAAACGCGTCATAGTCAAAAACTGCGACGACATCTGGCTTTGCTCCATGATGTATTGCGCGCAGACCCCTGAACTTCCCCACAACACGGCGGCAATCAGAACGTTCAGCATCCCCTTTCTGGTGGAACCCATTTTTCCCTCTGCATACTGTTTTGTCGTTTATGTATGCAGGCATGATAGCAAAAATGGCGAGGATGGCTCTGTTTGCGCCACGCCGATTTTTCTTAGCCCAGACTGGTGAGCTAAATATCTTTAATAAACAGCAGGCAAATCATCGCAATACCCAACATCCCTATCGCCAGCCAGAACAACGCATGGTAGCTCCAGATTTCAACCATAATTCCGTCAACAGAGCCGGCGATAATCCAGCCGACGCGTGAAGTATTTGCATATAACGTTGTCGCAGAGCCTATTTTTTCAGGCATCAAGTCCTGAAAATAAAGCATGCCGATACCACAGAGAATACCAAGGAAGATGGCATTAAGAATTTGCAATTCCAGCTCAACCGCCGGAGTCGTCGCCATGAGTACGCTGGCGTAAAAACACATTCCACTCACGATAGCAATGAGCATTAATAGTCGCTTGCCAATACGTTTCATGTAATAGCCTGCGATTAACATCATCGGAATTTCCAGACCGGCAGCGATACCAATCATTTCCCCAGCCAGTTTATCGGTTAGATGCAGTTCATCAATAATAAATAGCGGCATATTTATCATGTAGAGATTATTCGCCGCCCACATCATTGAACAGACCACAAAAAGTAGCCGCGTATCCCGCTTCCTGTGGGTGGAGGGTAAAATTTCTACGGGTTGGGTAACGACAGGAATATTTCTTTGTATTGATGGCAAAAACAACCAGACTATCAGTCCGCAAACAACAAATGCGATGGCAGCGGTGAGATACATCACTTTAAAACTAAATCCCATTGCCAGTTCATAAGCGAGCGGTGGCCCGATAACCCAGGCAAGCGAGATCTGAGCACGTAAAAATGTACTGAACATGACCGTCTCACGGCCTGTTCTGTCGGCGTGTTCACGGGCGAGGGCGAACATTTGCGGGTTTGCGGTGGAAGCAAAACTACTCAGAAGTACGCCCGTTGAGAGGAGAATGAAGTAGTTGCGATTCCACGCAAAAAGCGTGCAGGCCAGCACTCCAAATAAGCAACATAGCAGAATCAGTAATTTACGGTCGCCTTGTTTATCGGAGTGCCTTGCCAGAAATTGACTGACCAGAATTCCCATAATAGCGCTACCGGTGAAGAAAAAACCTACCATTATAGGACGGGCTTTCAGTTCATCTGCGAGGAATATACTTAGGGTAGGAGTCTGAAGAGCGCCCGCAATACCCGTCAGAAAGGCGACAAGTAAAAATGCCGCGGCAGTGAGATCAAGTATTTTTGATGGAGTGGTAGCCGTTTTTTGCATTCTTCTGAATCACCGGGCGAAAAAATATAACTGAGTTACAAATAAGTACCAGTCGAATGAGTATTGTATTAAGAATTTTTGAGTATCGCTGATACAACCAGAAAGCAATGCTAGCGCAATATTATAGGGCCAGCAATTGAGATTATTAGCAAAAGCATGTTAAGAATTAATTACCGAATTTATATATTAATTATAGTAAGGTAATGAGCTATTTTTGATAGTAAAAATAAAACAAGTTGATTTGATATATTAAATGAACAAATTAATCTTGATGGCAGTCTGATTATTGGTGAAGTTTATAGTCAGTTTTTTTCGCCAGCGGTTAAAGAAATAGAATAGTCGTATAAAAAAGGGTGTTCTGGGGCGAGTAAAACAACATCTTCACCTTAATGGCGATACAGTTGGCTGAGAGTCAGCAGGGGGGCAAATCACCTGCAAATAAACACGGCGCATACTGGCGTGAATATCGCGGATGCGTTCGAGGACAGAAGAACCGACAGGCGGATTCTTCAGCCGCTCATCGTCCATCACAAAACCTTAGACCAGGTATTCCTGAAGCCGATTGAATATTGAGCAGTAGAAAATATCTGGATTGACAGTATTACAAGGGGTTGGAGAACGTCAGGAGAGGCATTTTGGCAGATCACAGGAGTCGAATATAAGTATTAATGCATTGATCTTAAATAATTTGTATGTGTTGGATAAATGAGTAACCCCCATAAGAACCCCCAAATGATTTTGCATGAAGGAATGAAGCTAAAATACATAATTGAATCAATTCTTAGTACTCTATTGTGAAGGTAACATTTCCGGATAGTGTCTGGCTATAATATCATTTAGCCGATCAACCAGTTCTGGTTTCCTGAACGTGATGTGCGCGGAGCCCTTCTTAAAGTATCTGATGCTGAACATTTCATCTTCATAGCACTCTTTACCCTGAACAGACCGGATGTGCTCATTCAGATGAATAGTGATGTTTTCCCGGTTGTCGGGGATCGGTTTGCCGCTGAACAGATGCAGCATTCTTTCCAGGTCGGCAAGTCGATCGGCCTGTGGGCCGTTGTTCAGATGAAATCCCCATCTGTCCCACCTCACCAGATTGTTGACGATAATTTTACTGCCAAATTTACAGGGTGAATTGTTTTTGTAATTCCAGCTCAGTCCCCTGAAAACATTAATTACCCCTCGCTCAAACACCTCATCCTTATTCTGGTGCAGTTGTTCAAATGTGCTCAGAATGTTCGCTTCACTGATTTCCGGAAAATTATCGTACTCCAGTGACCGGTACCATGTATCACGGGCCTGCGCATCCATTAATGACAGCATCCCGGAACGTTGCATCAGGTCACGCCAGATTTCGCGGTCAAGGTTGCGGGTGATGGCTTTCATTGCTGTTTCAGGTTTCTCCATGAGCCAGCATCCGCAGCGAAAATCCTGTTTCATCGCCCAGTCCCGTGCGCTTTTACCACCAATGCTTTTTGTCAGTACTGAGATTTCAGTCAATTGCCGGATAAGCGTTTCGGTTTGTTGCAGTGCTGCATTCCGTACCGTCACAACGTGTCGGATACTGGTGGAGCAGATAACGTCCGTATTCCCGGTGACCACTTCCGGATGGGAGATTGTGATGTTTGACATTATCGGTTTCCCTTTTGGTTTATAAACGAAAACGCCAGCCGTATTCAGGCTGGCGTCAGTGGAATGAAGTCTGGTGAGTAAGACTCACCGGTTCTGTTGCAGAAGCTGCAGTTGGCGCAGGGTATGGATATCCTCCCTCGCCTGTTCAATGCAGGGCAGCAGTGCTGCCGAATCCGTTTTATCCTCATCGTTGTCAAAGATAATTCCCGATTCGCAGTCGATATTGTCCTGCAGCCACGCAATCAGAATATCCAGTGCTGTTTCCGTGGTTAATGATTTCATGTTGTTCCTGGTTACCAGTTGAAAGTGGGTAAACCCGGCAGGCATTCAGCGCTGGCATCCAGATGAATGAGACTGACGCCATAACGTCGGGTAAGTGTGACAACCAGACAACGGAACGTTTTTGACAGGCCCAGGCGCTTAAGCCGCAGAACCGGGTATGACCACGCATCGGTACGTAACAGATAGCCGCTGCCTGTAAAATGAATCCATTCTGATTCGCCGTCGTCATTAGTCTGGTGTGACAGCGAGTACAGCCAGGCGTTGTCCGTTTCCGTGATATGTGCGGTGCTGCAACGTATGCAGGTAAGGGTTGTTAACGGTGGTGGTGTACTGGTTGCGTGTTGGTCGGATTTATCGACCACGCGGAGTAAATAACCGTTTTCAGAGACCTTGTTAATCAGTTCACTGAGATTAACTCCATCGACGTCAACGACAATGCGCCCCATGTTCAGTGCCTGCACGTTAACGCTGTCGGCTTCCAGCGTCAGGGCCAGTTTCATCGTTTTGCCTCCGGATGCTTGCCCTGGGTAATGTTATTTACCATTCTGTAATTGTTCCGGGTCATCAGGCCGGTCGCCCTGCGAGCCCGGAGAATATCAATGCTGTTGATTAACTGCGACGGGGCTCCTGCGCTGAATCCCAGCTGGTCGGTACGTACCAGCGCGTATTTTTCAACGAGAAAGTTCACCGCGTCACACAGTGAAATCCCTGCCTCAATATGCTGCTCAATCACACGTTCATCAGCGAACGGTGTGTCATTCAGCGTGAGGCCGTAGTGCTGGTCCAGCAGTCGGGTGAGCAGTGTCTGCCAGATGGTGACGGGAGACGGGCAGCGCGATGCCTCCCGTATTGGGCAAGACATGTCTTTTTAGGAAAGTACTGCCGAATTAGCCCATTTGTGTTCTCATTTGTTCCCCGCTGCCAAGGACTCTGAGGATCGCAGAAGTAAACTTTAACGCCGGTGCTGACAGTAAATTCTAGATGTCTGGCCAGTTCCATTCCTCTGTCCCATGTCAGTGATTTTCTGAGTTCTGACGGTAAACTCAGGAATTTGTCGGTAAGAGCCTGATTTACTGAGACAGAATCTTTGCCCCTGAGTCTAAGGATGATCGTATAACGTGATTTTCGGTCTACAAGTGTGGCTATATGAGAGTTTTTTGTACCTGAGACTAAATCGCCCTCCCAATGCCCCAGAGAGCGTCTGTTATCGATATTTCGGGAACGTTCGTGAATTGGTGTTCCGTTCACTATGTTAATCGTACCTCTTTCGCCTTTGCGGGTATGACGCCTGCCATGGCGAAGGCTATGCGACCGTCGCAGATGCTGTATATTCAGGTGGTGTAGCGCTTCACGGCTACGAAAGTACAGCGTTTTATAAATTGTCTCAGGTGATATTCGCAGCGTTTTTTGACGTGGTTTTGTTCGCCTTAACCATCCTGATATTTGCTCTGGAGACCATTTCATCTCCAGCTTTTCCAGAACAAGCTTTCGCAATGGTAAATTTTGATCCAGTAAGCACGGTTTTGGCCTTTTCGCCATTCTGTTGGCTCGGTTATTAGCATCAACAGCTTTGTAATAGCGTCTGCCCCGATTACGCTGAACTTCACGTGAGATCGTCGAAGGACTGCGATTCAGCGCAGTAGCTATCGCACGAATGTTCATTTTGGCTGACAAACCAGCTCGTATCTCCTCGCGCTCAGACAGTGTCAGGTGAGCTACAGCCCGCTTACGCTCATGGGGTTTTATGCCGCCAGTATCCCTTAACATAGTGAAGATCGTTCCGGGTTTTGAACCCAGGATATTCGCTATTTCACTGAAGCCTGTTCCGTTCTTCCATAGTTCAAAAACAGAGGCTTTTTCCTCTGCTGTAAATGTTCGTCTCATTCAAAAAACCTCTGCAACCCCATGTTTTCACATAACTGTTGCGTTGACCAATTGAATCTACAACGGCTTTTTTTAATATGTCCCGTTCGTCGGTAACCCGCTTCAGCTCTTTCTGGAGACGGCGGATCTCGGCCTGAGCATCTGACTGTTCTTTATTAGTGGAAGAATCCGGACCGTACTTCTTTATCCAGGAGTAAAGGCTGTGGGTGGTGATATCGAGACGTGTTGCAACGCTGGCAACAGAATAACCGCGATCAACAACCTGTTTGACTGCTTCAATTTTAAACTCTTCGGGATAACGCTTACCGCTCATGGGCACCTCTCTTTAAGTCATCTTAAATGACTCTGAGGTGTCTATTAAACCTGTGGCGATTCATTCGTCTTGTTTATCAGGTTATTGATGATATGTTAATTATTGCGGTAGTCGCAGTAGGTAAACGTGAACGTAGCAACGTTTATCATCTCGCCAGTGAACGGATGAAATAATATCCTGGTCAGCACTCTTTCTTACCTGCTTCCATTTTTTCAGTGATTCTTTTCCTGCATACAGAAAAAAAGCCTACCCTGTGGGCAGGCATAACAGACAATCGCACAGTCAGTGTTGAAATTAATGATGTCACGCATTATACCCGGTGGATACACAAACCATCCCTGCAAATGCACTGGCATCCTAATCAACGTCTGAAACAACTGCAATGGCCGGACCTGTGATTTCAGAGAAAGTTATTATGTTTATTGAATATAACCGAAGTGATAAATAAAAGTATTATCACCTTTAATATTTATGTTTATTGCGTGGTTTTATCTGGTTATATAAAGCACAGATGTTCTTATTATTTTCTGAAAAATAACCATATGGATCGATTTCCCCCACCCAGCCGAAGCGGTTCGGCTCGTTCGGCGTGTCGTCGACACTGAAGCGCTTATCCATTTCGTTCCAGCGGTAAGAGTTGTCGCTGTCGCTGACGAATGCCATCGGGTCGCTAAACAGCGTGATCCGCCATGCGATCAAAAAGCGTAAGTGTTTCCGACAGACGAGCCGGTGAAAAAAGTGGTGTGTCTGGCAATACAGGCATCGTCCCCGAAATGGACGATGCCGTTGAAGGACTGGGGTATGGCAATAAGCCGCTTTATTATCGGATTCAGTGATCGCCTGGACGGTTACTTTTGAGAAAAGGCATTTACACACAATCCTAAACAGACTCCTATATTTCAGATTTTGTTATCAACGCATTTCAAATCTCTTAGAAATCATTACTGTCGTCATATTTTCCGAGGCAGCTCACCACCTAACTATGTCTTATCAACAATATTTTGTGAAGGATATTTATAATGTAAAGACACATCAGAAACGATATTCCACACTCAACATGGCAGATGTATTATGGTATCCATGTTCTCCAAGTTGAATGCCTGCATCAGCCCGGAATGCTACTTCTGGTGTTATCATTCCCACAACACCACCATTTATTTCTCCGATATCACGCGCACCATCCTGGTATATACTTACACCATTCATACTGGTGCCGAAAACACGACTATTGTGCAACCAGTGTGCCTCCACAAATGGTCTGAACGGAACCGCATACCGCGTATTTTTACCGTTTTTGCTGGTAAGCCATGTTCTTGCTCCCAGGCGGGTGAGAATATTTCCGTTACCGGTATTTTCAATACTGGTTCCGTTACTTTCATGATATTTGTCTGATTTTACATTCATCCGGACAACCTGAAGCTGCGGCTGAACATACCATTCATGACTTCCCTTGTAATTGTCGGTAAACTCTCCAGCCTTCCATGAATATCCTGCTTCCAGAGATACCGTAAACCCTTTTGACTTCCATGACTCAGCAGGCAGCCGTTCTCCATTTATATGATTATCAAACCAGCTGTATTGCAGCCAGCTATCAAGATAAGAACCATTGTGTGTTTCATCATTGGCATACCATGTTGCATAAAGACCCGCTGTGTATCCATTCATTCTTCCTTCCGAATGGTATCCGGTGCTCAGGGCATTCGTACTGTTATTATTATGACCATAGCCAGCCATCATACCTGTATGCCAGCGATCGGTACCATTCAGGCTCCACTGAGCTATATCTCCCCCTATTAACACAACGTAGCTATTCCCCCGGGTTCTCAGCTGACTACTGTTGTCACGCCAGCGATTATGTTTTCCTTTATTATACATCCAGATACCTGCTTCATTTTCTTCTCCTGTCATGTGGCTGATATACAACTCCTGTCCCTGTCGTTCATACAGATTCGTTACAAACAGATTATTTGCAGCAGCAATACTGGCAACATAGCTACCTGCCTCAGGACGCAAATTATTATCATGGTTTTCCGGTACAGCTTCAGGTTGTGGTACAGGAATGTCTTTTCTGCTAATCAGATACCAGTTAGTGCTGTTAATCCCCTGACCACGTTTCAGTATGTAATCATAAGCTCCGGCTGTAATACGTTCCGTCTGAATGAATTCAGCATTATCAGCATTGCCACTGACGTGAATCACTTCAATCCCATTAAGTGTCTCTGCACCAGTACCACCGGCCTGAGTAACAGCGACACGGGTACGGCCACTGGCATTACCTTTAATCACCAGACGATCTGTTTTCGAATTGTCACCACCTGTTTCTGTCTGGAGGAGAATAAGTCCATTTCTGCCAGTGTAATTCCCTCCGACAGTCAGTATATTACCCGGCATATATGTAGTGAGATCGACTATACCACTATTGCTCAGATTTCCTGCAACGCCCCCAAACCCGGAGAGTTTGCCCTGCTCTTCAACAATGACCTGGTTACTGCCGAGCATCACCGGTGAATCTGCGTTCCCCAGTATCACTGTCCCCTGAATAATATCTGTCATCCCGGTCCATTTTGCGTTATCGCTAATGTTCAGTGCACCTGCTCCCGTCTTGCGAACATTACCATAACCACTGATATTGTTGGTAAGCTGCCATGCTGATGTACTGTTCAGAGTTAATGTGCCATAGTTATCAACAAAGGCTGTCCCCAGATTATCAGCCGTGGATACAGCCAAATGAGCCCCCTTATTCACGGTAAAAACACCGGAAAAATTACGATTATTACCCGTTATATCAAGCATTCCCCCATTTATGTTCAGAGAACCATCCCCTGCAATAGTACCTGCAGATTCTCCTCCATTATTCAGTATCAGGCTTCCGCCATGAATGTTCAGCACAGAGCCTGCAGCCGTCAGTAGTTTGCTTATTGTCTGAGGATACCCATTCATATCCAGTTCTGCGCCACGGGATAAATATAAATACTCAGTCCGACCAAGAGCATCAGGTGCAGCAAGAATTAATACGCCAGATTTAACCTCTGTATTTCCTGTATAATTGTTTGTTGCAGAAAGTATAAGAGTACCATTACCTGATTTTGTCAGACTTTTGCCGTCCCAGCCATCATATAATAAAGGTGAAAGATTATCGGAAAGAGAAACGCCTATGTTCAGAGTGGCATCTTTTTCTATATTAAAGGTTCCATATCCCATGCCTTTTGTATTATTCCATCTCAGCATGGATATCAGTTTGTTATCGTCGTCATTTAAAGACGTATAAACATAACTTTCAGCACCTTCTGTCAGTAATACATTGTATTGTACAATGTGACTATTATCAGCGATCGAGATACCTGTGTCTGACGACAATAATGTGTAATAGTCCTGAGTCCAGTTCTTAATTGATGTGTCTATATTAAGCCATGAATCACTTTTTAATGTAATAGTATTTGCGTGAACATTAGCATTTCCTACAGACAGGTTCATAGATGCGTCTTCATCAATACTTATATTTCCGTTAAAAATGGAGTTCTTGCCTGACAGATAAACAGATGAGCCATTCCCAATCATTAGCCCACCATTAATTGCTGTTGCGTTATTGATGTTTTTAATAATTAATTCATTTGTACCATTAACAGGTATACTAGCTAGTTTAATATCACCATTAATCACAGAATCTGAATAAATATCTAATGAATTATACCCGCCAGAAAAAATTATTGATGTATTATAAGCATCTTTTTGGCTATTATATAATCCTGAAAGATTACCATGATTATTAATATGGATATCTTCTCCATAAACAGAGCAACCACCGTCGGGGCCATATCCCCCCTGAACAATACCGTTATTATTCAAAGTGATTTGATTTCCAGAAATAGCATCTCCCCCTTGTTTTATTCCATATCCTCCAGATATCATGTTGTCGTTAGTAATGAAAAGATTACTACCATTAATACCATCACCACCGTTTACGCCATTACCGCCCAATATTCCTCCGGAATTATGCACTGTAATATTGCTACCGGTTACACCGGAACCACCTGTCCCACCTACATCATCACCTCCGTATATACTTCTGTAATTATCAACTATAATATCATCCCCGCTTAACCCTGCACCTCCGCTACTTCCTGAGCCACCAAGACCATTACCCCCATATACATTTCTGTAATTGTTTATAGATATTTTGTTGCCACTAACAGCAATTCCACCATTATATCCATCTCCTCCCCAAACACTTCCATTATTATTTAGCGTAAAGTTTTCACCGTAGACACCTGCACCACCGATTGATGTATTGCTTGTTCCTCCTTTGATGTTAATACTGCTTTCAACAGATAGTATATTTTGAGTATAACTTGTTTTATACGGCACGCTGATATTAAGCGCCGCGTTTCCATCAACACCTGTAATACTCCTGGTTATACTTTTAGGTATACCATTACCATTCAGTTGTATTGTTTGCGCACCAGAAAAATGAGACTGCACAGAATAAATTATACTGACCAGAAATTGTAAAATTCGTATATTCTTATTCATACTATTTTTCTTTAGTGATGCATATTTTTGTCAACCATGCAGTACATTATTTCATTGATATTGAACAGATTAGAAATAATATTTCCATTAAAAACAAGTGTCATTATACCTTACCACTTTCTCCTAGTTATTTACCGTATCCAGACGTCTCGTGATACTTCCTGTATTTATTATAGAGTATATATATACACTAAGTTTAAATCATGGAGACAACAACCTTTTTTATATAAATTATTCCTAATGTTCTTGCCCCCTTATTTCCAGACAGGGGTTGTATCTTAAGTTAACATTACCCGCTGACGTCGATATTCTCGCGGAGAGCGATAACCCAACGCACTATGCGGATGGTTTTCATTGTAATGCTCGATCGCCACTGCAAGGTTATGCAATGCCGTTCTTACATTCGGTTTCGGCATGAACGCGATGTAGTCTTCCTTCATCGTTTTCACGAACCGTTCTGCCATTCCATTACTCTGAGGGCTACTGATTGCCGTTGTGCAGGGCTTCAGATTCAGCTCTCTGGCGAACTGCCGTGTTTCATGCGCTCTGTACGCTTAACCGTTATCTGTCAGCCACTGGATGGACTGTTCCGGTACTTTATCGCCAAAGCGTTTTTCTATCGCTCCTAACATCACATCCTGCACTGTCGCTTTATCGTAACTCCGAACCACACGGCAAACAATTCTGAGAGTTAGAGCGAAACAGCAAATGTTGCTGTATAAAAAATAGTCTTAGCGTGGGAAAATTTCCGAATTCCAAGCTGCCCCCTACGCTGGAAACGCCGAAATTTCCGATACAGCGAATTTGTTGATCTTTGAAGCATGTTTGGCAGGTTTTAACGTGTACGTTTATGGTGCAGTAAGTGAGAATTTATTCGTACCAGCTATGGATACGTTACGGGCAGTGATTTTTCGCGCCAGGCAGCTATTTCTTTGCTGTCCGGTTAACGGCGGTCTTACGTACAGGTTGCCGAGCGCAAAATTTGTGCATTCCGGAAATTTCGGTGGTTGCGACTTGGTACCCCTTTTATTGTTACAGGAGGACTGGGCTTGTCTGCTACCGGTCAGGACGGGAGGGACACCGGGAATTTGAATCCGGTTAACTGAGCCGGACATACGGTAAATAAGGAATGCAGGCAGAACGGGAAGCACTGCAGAATGAGACAGTAGTCTGGAAGTACATCAAAATTGCAACAATAGTACGCTATTGCGTGACGTAGATTCGTGACGTATAGTTACTACAGCTTATTTGTATATAACCACCATCAGGTACAAAATTATGTCTCCCGCACAAGCTAAACAAAAGCAGCATGAACGTTACGAAGCCGTAGCGGTGCAGGTTTTGCGTGGTCGTGCCGGTTACAAGCCTGCCGTGAAAAGCCGTTTCAGTAAGTCAGCCAATAGCAAATTCTCCCATACTATCGCTTTTGCCTGATCCTGAACTTTGAAGCACAATAAACCATCATTCGCTGATGGTTTTTTTATGCCAGTTCAAGACGTTATTCCCCCCTATGAGCAGATGTACCTGCTAAATCAGCAGTTGATCTGCAACGCTGACCAGCTCAAACATGCCGTTATCACAGTTGGCGGCCAGGCTGTGCAATATTGGATATCCTATTATCATGCACAATACGGCGACAGATTGCCTGATGAGCGTCTCACCACTTCTGTTGACTGCGACTACAGTGCCCGGAAAGATGATATTGCGGCTATAGCAAAAACGCTCAACGTGAAAACGTGGGAAAACAAAGACGGTCAGCCCCCATCCCTTGCGCAGTTTATGCTTATCGATCAGGACACACACGATATCAAACGGGATGATGGACGTTTATTTGCCGTACCGGATGCGCCTGACTAGCCAAATGCGGTGGATATTATCGATCGGCCCGGAGGCTTCGACCGTTCTGATTTTCTGGGGGAAAAGCTTTACCTGCATACTGTAGTGGCACAGTAAATTTGGCCACCTGATTAAAGGTGATATCCTCACCACAACACAAAACAGGTGACTTAATGAACAAGAAAACCAAACGTACTTTCACCCCTGAATTCAGGCTGGAATGTGCACAGCTAATTGTTGATAAGGGCTACTCATATCGACAAGCCAGTGAAGCGATGAATGTCGGTTCTACCACGCTTGAGAGTTGGGTGCGCCAGCTCAGGCGAGAGCGTCAGGGGATTGCGCCCTCTGCCACACCTATTACTCCAGACCAGCAACGTATCCGCGAACTGGAAAAGCAGGTTCGCCGCCTGGAGGAACAAAATACGATATTAAAAAAGGCTACCGCGCTCTTGATGTCCGACTCGCTGAACGGTTCACGATAGCCGTGCTGTTTGCGCGGTTCTTCGGTCCACATGGCCGGTGTCCTGACATGTGCCATGTCGAAGCCGGGCAGCTCCTGCAGATAGTTTTTCAGGGGGGAAAGCGCCTCTTCCGGCCAGCGGGTATCGACGCCGGTCACGTAAAGCGCGGCCATCTTTTCCAGAGGCATGTATTCGCGCAGCAGCTGCATTGACATGCACCTTTTTTCTGCGACGCACAGGTATTTAACACCCGACACCAGAGCCTTGTTCATTGCGATGGCGCGGGACTGCCATTCGCCCCCCTGAACGTTCTGGGGCAGCATCGACTGAAGCGTTTCGGTGACCAGTGTCTCCGTGGCGTAGACAAAGGGATTGAAGGAGTTGGATTCCGGCAGGGATTTGTCGCCGGCATGGAGCAGTTCACTGCGGGAGCGTCCGCCGGTCATATAGTTGATGAACTCCACATCATCTTCACGACCGAAGCGCAGGGCCAGATACCAGATGGTCCTCGCCGTGTCGTTCTGTGCCTTGCCGTCCATCATGGTGAAGCCCCGGGCATGGCAGAGTGAGTTCAGCATCAGGGAGAACAGTGTTTCTGTCTTACCGCCCCCTGTCGTGGAGAAGAACATGATGTGCCGGACCAGGTCCGCCTGGGATAACCAGAGCTCGCGACCGACATCACTGCCACGTTGTGTGCCGAGGAAGAATGCTCCCCGTGCTTTACCCGGCCTGATGCGTGTGTAATTCCACGCACCAAGAAAGCGGGCTGTCTCCTCACGGTCTTCGCTGGGGTCGTCACACTTCAGCGTGGCGGGCATTCTCATGGGACAGCGCCAGCGGTGGTTGTTGAAGATGACGCCTGTAAAGAGCATGCCCAGGATACTGAGCGGGGTCAGTAACGGCAGAAAGAGCGGGAGTATCATCATTGCCATGATGGCAGGGCCAAAGAAGTCGGGATTCTGCAGCAGCGAGGTGACGGGGGAGTGCCACGCGCTGCGGCGTATAAACTGCTCGTTGACTTTGTGTTGCATGATTGAATTTCTGGATGAAAATGCAGGAAGCAGGGGACTGAGGAGGCCGAACGTCAGAACGGGATACTGTCGTCATCGTCGCTGAAACTGCCGGACATGGCGGTATTGCCCGGAGATGGCGAATTACCTGAAAACTGTCTGCCCTGTTGTGGTTGTTGAGGCTGTCCCCGGCCACCCTGTGCACTATTCTGCCGGGAGCCCAGCATCTGCATGGTACCGCCGGTATGCACCACCACTTCAGTCGTGTAGCGTTCCTGGCCGGTCTGGTCGGTCCATTTTCGGGTACGCAGCTGACCATCGATGTACACCTGAGCTCCTTTGCGCAGGTATTCACTGGCTACTTCCGCCAGTTTGCCGAACAGCACCACGCGGTGCCATTCGGTTTGTTCCCGCATCTCCCCTGTCTGTTTGTCCCGCCAGGTTTCGGAGGTGGCCAGCGCAATGCTGGCCACAGCGCCGCCGTTTGGCATATAGCGAATATCCGGGTCCTGACCCAGATACCCTATCAGAATAACTTTGTTAATACCTTTAGAGGCCATAAGTTAACTCCAGTATTTGAATTTCTACCTTCGCCCGGTGGATAATTATTGGTTCTGGTTGACATAACGGTGAATATCCATAAGTGTGGGCTTGCGGAATAAATAGTTTGGTTAAAGATAAGGTGGTTTAATACTGCTGAGTATTTTATAGGAGATATGATGTTGTTTTATAAACAAACTAAAAAACATGAAGTTTAATTGATAGGGGGCAATGAAATCTCCTTTTTAAACTCAATTGCTATGTTGGGTTTATGGGGTTGCTATAAACGGTTTTGAATAAACGCTTTACTATTCTCATGAAAACAGTGTTATGTTGTTATTTTAACAACCCCGCATTGTTTTTTGATGGGATGGGTATTAAGACTTTAGAGAAACTTTATAAATAAATATATGTATTCAATAGTGGCGAAAATAATAACCCATCTTATTATTACATTGTGGAAGTGCTCTTTTTTATTATCGCTCATGTTTTACCTTTCTGTTAAAACATATTCTTTCGGATATGTAAAATGGTAAGAGATAGTTAATCTACGTATGCATGGGGGCGTTTCATTGCATGGCGTTATAATCTGGCTTGTATATAAAGGCACTATAAGTTTTACTCTTACAGTGCCTTTATTTGGCCATGATTTACCCTCTACAATAAATTAATCATTACAGGATAGGTTCATATTCCATTCATAAGCCTCAATGCCGTTAATCAGTAGTTGACGACTTTCTCCCTGAGGAATTATCACTTTCAATGTTTCCCATGCAGGGCGATAATCTCCATGAGTGTTTATTCTTAACTCAATTGTAGTGGCTGTGCAGTCCAGCTCCCATTCAAGCCACAGAGCATTACCTTCAGTATATCCCCAAGTTTCGCCATCATCTTCAAACAGAAGTCCGGTGGATTTACCCGTTCCTTTAATTGGGAATAATTTCAATTTACGATGATTATCTTCCGCTTCACTCACGTATGTTATACGTTCACTAAGAGGAATACCTGCACCTGCACGTACTAATAATGGTAGTTTTTCCAGTGGCGCGTCGATTGTTATCCATTGACCACCACAGAACCATTCGCCATTGTAAAAGTCGTACCATCCTGTTTTGTTGTCGGGTAACCATACTCGTCGTTGTCGTTGCCCTGCTTCCACGACACTTGCAACCAGAATATCGCGTCCCAGCATAAAATCATCACATTCTTCAAATGTCTGAACATCGTGCTCATGATCAAGGAAGGTTGGACGTAATATTGGCTCATCATCGGCATGTGCCTGCCACAATAATGTATATAAATAAGGCATAAGACGATAACGTAACTCAATTGCACTACGAATCGCGGGTGTTACTTCCGGATACATCCATGGTTCATTGACAGTATGATCATCATTCCACGAGTGGATCGTAAATCGGGGGTGCATAACACCGTTCTGAACCCAACGAACAAATAATTCTGGATCAGGCTTATCACCAGAAAAACCACCGACATCATGACCAATGTTATACAATCCTGAGAGGCTCATTCCCAGCCCCATGCGGGTGTTGTATCGAAGGGTATCCCAGTTAGTTCGGTTGTCCCCACTCCATGTCTGAACATAACGCTGCAATCCGGCGCATCCAGAGCGGGAAATCAAATATGGTCGTTTGTTCGGTGCAAATTTTTGCTGTGCTTCCATAGATGCTCTGCACATTAAAAGAGGCATTACTGGCCGAATGTGTTTAATGGCGATTTCTTTGCCAAAACCATGACAGCGCGCTTCCCCATCCCATACTTCAAACTCATTGTTATCATTCCAGGTGGAATCAATTCCCATTTCAAGTAGTTGTGTGGTTACACCTTCCTGCCACCATGCGACTGTTTGTGGGTTCGTAAAGTCCAGATGAGAACCCTCATCATCCCAGAAGCTGGAGCGTTCCGGGACGTTGTATTCAGAGTCACGAATAAAGAGCTCTTGTTCTGCTACTTCGTTATAGCGAGGATGATCCTGCAATAAACATGGTTTTATATTAGCGGCCAGGTGTATCCCTGCATTATGAAACTCCTGACTCATCATTTTAGGGTGTGGAACTTTGTCGTAATTCCAGTTGAATACGTAGCGTTTACCATTAATAGAAGTATAACCAGAAGATAGCTGGAAAGAATCACATGGAATAGCATGTTCCTTACAAAGACGAATAAACTGCATCAATTGATTCTGAGCATCCGGTGCATCTGTATAGTGCATCGTGGAACCGCTGTACCCAAGACTCCATTTTGGACCGAAGAGTGTTTTCCCCGTCAAACGAACAAAGGCTTTGGTGATATCAAGTACACATCTGCCAGTGAAAAGATAATAATCAATATCTCCCGCCTCAGCCTGCCAACGGCGGTAAGTTGTATGATAATTATCTATTTCATTACCTAAATCCAGCCAACTATTGCTGAGGTTATCATAAAATAATCCAAAGCTAATATCGCTACGGTGAGTAATTGTAAATGGAATATGTTTATAAAGAGGGTCTGTACTTACTGCATTATATCCCATTGCGTCCAGGTTCCGCATTTCATAGCGTTTTCCTGTGCGTTGCAGATCCCCGGATTTATCACCAAGTCCATAAAAACGCTCGTCATTACGTCGACTTTGATAGTGTGCAACACCATCACCATGAGCGTTTATCAGATAAGCACTGGTAGGGCGATCATTAACAAGTTCCTGCCACTGACCAGCATTATCCTTATAATGCCATTCAAGCCATAAAGGCTTGTGAATAATTACGCGTAATGAACTGGTCGTGATTGTCAGTAATTCATCATTCTGCTCCATGTTCCAGGTCGGCAGTGAAAAACCGCTAATATCTTCGCGATGACGCCCTTCCCACGGGACATCCTTTTCCGGAGCAATGCTCCAGGTTCGGTCCAGCGACAAAACCCCCTTCCGTTTTAATAGAACCCGGAACATATTTTCTTCGAGTATATACAGGCAAAGAGAATGCTGACCATCAACTAATAGCTCTATATGATGGGCTGACTGATTTTGTAGTTTCCAGTTTTTTAATGTTTTCATCTCCACATACTCCCTCAGGTGCGTTTTTTGCGACGTTCTGCAATAAAAGTAACCAGAAAAAAAGCACCAATAAGATCAAAAAATCCCATGGCGATAAATAGCGGGTTAAAGCCTATTTTGTCAGCAGTAACGCCAATAATCAGTGAGAACAAAAAGCTGGCAATCCATGCGGCTGAACCACGCATTCCATTAACAGTGGCCATCTGCCCCTTATCAAAAGATTCAACGACCAGGGCACTTAACATGCAGGAAATTATCTGATGACCAAAACCACCAATGGAGATAAGTACAATAGCAATATATGGATTGTCGATAAAAGCAATCACAGCAAGCGAAACCATTAGAAATGCTCCGCTTACAGAGGACGCAATAACAGAATTTACTCTGCTTAACCCAAACAGACGGGTATAGAGTTTTGTCAGATATCCGCTGGCAATACTTCCTAAATCAGCGCAAAGAAATGGTAACCATGCAAACAGAGCTATTTGTTTAAGGTCCATGCCATATGCTTTTGCAAGATATAATGGCACCCAAAAGCTCATTACAGCCCATGCTGGCTCTGCCATAAATGCAGGGATAGCGATTCCATAAAAGCGTTTATTTTTACTAACTGTTTTTAACGCGGTCAGAAAAGGCATTTTTACCGGAGGAGCTTCGTTATCCTGTCGGATAAAGTTGAGCTCATTTTTACTTAAGTTTGGGTGCTCTTCTGGTGTGTTATAACACGCCCACCAAAGGAAAACCCAAAGAATTGCAAGTGCACCTGTAAACATAAATGCACCCTGCCAACCAAATGACGCATGTGCAAAGTAAATAATTGGTGGTGCAAGCATTGCACCGATAGAAAAACCGACACCCGCCCAGCCAGCAGCAACAGGACGTTCAGATTTTGGAAACCACTCACCTATAATTTTTGCATTTGCAGGTGTCGCAGAAGCCTCAGCACCTCCCATGAAAAAACGAAGCAACGCAAGCTGTATCCAGCTTCCTGCTCCTGCATGCAGAAGACAAGCAATTCCCCATAATGAAGCACAAATCATAAATCCAATCTTGAGCCCAATAACATCAATTAGCCATCCACAAAGTGGCTGAAAAAGGGTATATGCAAGCTGAAATCCACCAACAATCCAGGAGTATTGTTCAGTTGTAATTCCAAGGCTGTCTTTTAACTCTGGTGCCAAAATACCTAATGAGTTTCTGGTAATATAATTGACAGTGACACCCATTAGAAAAAGGATTAACATCCACCACCGTAGTTGTCTTATTATTCGACGGTGTTTGCTGACAGCTATATTATTATTTATATCCTGACTCATAATCACCCCACCGGATGTAATAAATGATCGAGCGACAACGCAGCTCGGGGTTGCCACATCCCACTTTACCTTTCGGCTTAATACTTAAACCGGAACTACTCATTCACAATAAAAGAGGGAGGCGATGAAAAAAAGTTGGTATTGTGCACGTTTTTTCATAAGTAGTTCATATAAATTCTAAAAATAGTCAGAAGTCCTTGCAGTCAGGCTATTCCATCCCATGAGAATTTTTTCATTTTGAAATTAGAGATAGATCACAATATGGAAAAAAAACTAAAGATTGCTGATATTGCCATGCGAACAGGCCTTTCATCCAGCACCGTGTCACGGGTTTTAGCGGGTAAAGCTAATACCAGTTATCGTGCCCGCGAGAAAGTATTAGCGTGTGCCAGAGAGCTTGGGGTTATGGATGGAATGGCATCCGGCCGTATGTTGTTAAACAACCTTGTCATTTTTGCTCCTCAACGGGCTTTTGATGAGCGAACAGACATTTTTTATTTCCGCGTAATCCAAAGCATCAGCAAGGCATTATCGCATTATGAGGTTCGGTTGCGTTACTGTGCCCTTGATGAGTTCGATAGTACACCTTCAAAATTCCTGGCGCGCATGAATGAGGCAGAAACACAGGCTGCAATATTGCTTGGTATTGATGATCCTCATATACATGATCTTGCAGCAGATTTTTCTAAGCCGTGCGTAATGATTAACTGCCATGATCGACGTATGCGTCTTCCCACAGTTGCTCCAGATCACAAAAACATTGGTGCTTTTGCGTCTCACTTTCTGTTTGAAATGGGGCATCGCAGAGTAATGAACATTATGTGTTTACGTCGATACACAATGGAACTGCGACTTGCCGGAATTAAAGAAGCATGGGAGAGACAGAATCAGAACTTTAAAGATGACAGAGATTTACTCACTATTAATAGTTTCAGCGCCAAAGAAGCCGAAGAAAAAGTCGGAGCATGGCTGGATATGACAGAGAAAAGTATGCTACCGACTGCTTTTTTGGCAAGTGGGGACTTCATTGCTGCAGGTATAATTAACGCTTTAAAAAAACGTAATATACGAGTGCCACAAGATGTGTCCGTAATGAGTATTGATGGGTTTAATCTGGCTGCAATAGAAGATGTGCCACTTACGGCAGTACATGTACCTCGCGATGAACTGGGTACTGAAGCGGTACATATGTTACAACAAAGACTTGTACGTCCTGATGCAACTGTTGGTGCATTACTTTTGTATGGGAAACTGGTAATACGAGAATCTGTTCGCCGTATACGGCCAGGGAAAGAGCCAACTCCGATTAAAGGAGATGGACTGTATGACTGAAACCACAGCCTCTGATTCTTCCGGTCAAGGGAAAATAAACGTAATGTTCATCACCAGATTATGTACGATGAGTTTTCCACTGTTTATAGCAATTATCTTGCTAATAACCAGACAGGAGTAACCAGACCAACCGAAAACACCGGGAAGGTGATTACCCGCTGGCAGAGGAAATCCGGTTTTTTTTGATGTCAGCCATAACGTGTTTGACAATAAAGCATTATGAAAGGGTGTTAATGAGTCCATGGGATAATTCATAAAAATAATTTACTGTGTTATCCTTTTCAAAAGAAATATTCAGAAGATAACCCCTGGCTGACAACCAGGGGAAGGGGACATTAACAGTGTTATTATTGGTGGATAAATTATTACTTGTGTGCAGGATACACTAATGCAATATCTACTGATACTGTATGCCAGTATGTTTCATGCCTGCCGCTGAAAACGGCAATATCCAGGGCCAGACATATTCACCATTCATATTTCTGCATTTCTGTACAATTTTCTCAGAAAGCGTCTCATCAATTCTTTCACGCAACTTCTCCTGCTGTCTTAAAATACTTTCGCATATTTCGAAATCATCTTCCTGCATCAGCATTTCGGCGCATTTAATGATTTCTGCCCGTTCATGCAGCACAGAGGAATGATTATAGAGCCAGTTTACAAACAGCAATGCTTCCGGATATTGTCCCCATAATGGTGAGTATGTTGCATAGTAATCTTCTGCCGTATCCAGAGAGCCGGAGAAGTCATGCCACACAGCAAGTGGAAATGGATGCAGATTTCCGCACAGCATTTCTGCGATGTAAGTGTTTGTGGCAAAGCCATGGCGAAAAGCTGTGGCGGCCTTAACATGTTCCCCGTTCAGAAAATGCAGGAGACCGAGTTCATACCAGTAAGGTGAAAATTCATCAGCATGCTCTTTCAGTACACTGAAGGCTCGCTCATGATCGCCGGTGCGTAACAGCTCTGAACCCAACAACCAGCGAGCCCCCTGATTATCTTCAGGATTGTATGCCAGTATTTTATCAGTGAGCATAACCGCATCCTGATGGCGCTGTAAGTGCACATTTGCGAGAATTGCTGCATAAAGCGCGCGCAGATAAGGCCGGTTTTCGGGATGCATCCAGATTATTTCACCACAGAAACTTTCCGGGATGATACGATTACCTGCCGCCAGTCCTTTAAGAGCGGCGTTCAGTGCCTTACGCGGGGCATTCTGTTCCAGAAATGCATATGCCAGATGAACGTGTATATCAATAAAGTCCGGCTCCCGTTGAGCAAGGCGTCGGAGTTTGTTGATGTAACTCGTCTCGCTGATTTCATCAGCGTCGTATGCATCAAGCACTTCTTCAAACTCCCCCAGCAATGGGCCAAACCAGGTATCCGGAAATACGAAATAACCCTGGTTATCGTGCACTTCAAAGCATAATCTATCGTTCATTTTCTGAGCCTGTAAAACATGTGGTGATATAGTCTGAGAGCATAAAAGTTGAGATTCTGTGTATCAAGTCCTGTCTTGGCACTGAATGAATATTGCTTACAAAGCCCCTTCATGCTTTCCTTGAGAACAATAATTTTATCTTTATGTGAATCTCATTTTTTATAATGATGTCAGATGATTGAAATGCTAAATTATATCTGAATCAACTTTTCCTTTGCTAAAGGTATCGAAATAACTGCAAGGCTGTATTTTGTAATTGCCAATTTAAAAATGTCAATTTGCTTTTAATTATGTTTTTGTAATAAGTTTGAAGACGCAAAAAATAATATAATAACAAAAATCCTCCAGCCTTGTAGGCCAGAGGATAAAATACTTAATTGAGGAAAACATCAGGGAAAAGTATTTTTGACTTAACTTTCCCGGCTGGAGAGTGAATCAATGTAATCAGCGTACCATTGCATCATTTCACGGCGGCCATCGAGATACAGGGCATGATTATAGGTACCCCTGATGGAATTTTTATCCACATGAGCTAACTGCATTTCAATCCAGGCGGAATTAAAGCCTTGTTCATGCAGAATTGTACTCATGGTGTGTCTGAAACCGTGCCCTGTGAGTCTTCCCTTATATCCAAGTAATTCAATTACTTGGTTAATGCTTTCCTTACTAATTGGTTTGCGGGGATCATTTCTACCGATAAAGACTAGGGGATGATGTTTTGAGATTGGTTCAAGCTGCTTAAATAGCATAATGACCTGCTCAGAGAGCGGCACAATATGAGGTCGCTTCATCTTCATTACTTCTGCCGGGATCTCCCACAATTTTGTCTCAAAATCGATATCTTCCCAGCGTGCAAAACGCAGTTCTTGTGTTCGTACGCCGGTTAACATAATGATCTGAGTAGCTGTCTTAGTGATTATACTTCCGGTATAACCCGCCAGATCGTTGAGGAAGTGGGGAAGTTCATTAGCAGTAAGAAAGGGAAAATGTACTTTTTTCGGTGTAGCTAAAGCACTGGCAAGATCGGGGGCTGGGTTATAGTCTGCCCGGCCAGTAACAATTGCATAGCGGAACACCTCACCACAGCGCTGGCGGACCTTGCGCATTTTCTCCAGAGCTCCACGTTTTTCCATTTTACGCAGTGCTTCCAGTAACTCCATTGGTTTGATTTCGGCAATAGGGCGCTTGCCAATGTAGGGAAAAATGTCTTTTTCAAAGGTATCAATGATTTCATCACGATAGCGTAATGACCACCGATCGGCTTTTGACTGGTGCCATTCGCGAGCAATAGCCTCGAACGTATTTTGCAGACTCATTTGCTGCGCGATTTTTTCTTCCTTTTTTGCCTCCCCTGGATCGCCTCCAGCAGCGAGGAGTTTCCTGGCTTCACTGCGTTTCTCGCGAGCATCGGCTAGTGTTACATCGGGGTATACGCCAATAGAAAGCATCTTTTCTTTACCAGCAAAGCGGTACTTCATGCGCCAGTATTTAGAACCATTAGTGTTAATCAGTAGATACATACCGCCGCCATCAGCAAGCTTATAGGGTTTGTCTTTGGGTTTTGCGGTTTTCACTTTGATATCGGTTAATGCCATGACATCCTCCGGCTTTTGATGAATTCATGTTCCTGAGGGGGATTTCTGCCAGTAACTAACCTGATACCCCCAATACACCCCTTGTATAACAAAGATGTTGTTAAAAGCCGTTGTTATATATCACATTTTTCCTATTATGGGGGTGCTGGTATTTCAATAGGAAATAACACCCCCTAAAGTACCCCCAAAAGAAACTTGATACGGGGTGAAGTAGGTTGACCTCTGGATACAAATAAATACTGATATACAAGGGATTAGAAGAGATTTATTGACATTGGGAGAGTTCAGAAGAGGTAAACTGGCGGAAGATCACAGGAGTCGAACCTGCCCGGGACCGCTGGCGGCCCCAACTGGATTTGAAGTCCAGCCGCCTCACCGGAGACGACGATCTTCCGCGCCTCGATTGCTACATGGAGGCGGGGCGCATTATAGCTACTTCCTTGAGTTTCTACATCCCCCAGATCAGTTTTTTCCGCCTAATACACGCAGCGTATTATCACGAAAGCATTATAGTTCATATAAAACCCATATTTTACAATGATATATGAGCGGAATTAACGCTACCACGATCACATAAAACAAGAATCATAAATTAATAACCAGATATCGGAATATTCGCTCTCACAGGGATGGTTTACAAAATGCGTTATCGGTCTCAGCACCCCTATAGCATCAAGGAAAAGCAGATGAAGAGTGAAGTGTTGTCCGTTAAAGAGAAAATTGGTTATGGCATGGGAGACGCCGCCAGCCACATTATTTTCGATAACGTAATGTTATATATGATGTTCTTTTATACCGATATTTTTGGCATTCCTGCCGGTTTTGTCGGAACCATGTTTTTGGTCGCTCGTGCACTGGATGCGATTTCCGATCCTTGCATGGGGTTGTTGGCCGATCGAACGCGCTCTCGCAGGGGTAAATTTCGTCCGTGGGTACTGTTTGGCGCACTGCCATTCGGGATCGTCTGTGTACTGGCCTATAGCACGCCAGATCTCAGTATGAACGGCAAAATGATCTATGCAGCAATTACTTACACCCTACTTACCTTACTTTATACCGTCGTCAATATCCCTTACTGCGCATTGGGTGGTGTAATCACCAATGACCCGACTCAGCGTATCTCGCTGCAATCCTGGCGTTTTGTGCTGGCGACCGCGGGAGGCATGCTTTCTACTGTTCTGATGATGCCACTGGTTAATTTAATTGGCGGTGATAATAAACCACTCGGTTTCCAGGGCGGTATCGCGGTCCTTTCCGTGGTGGCATTCATGATGCTGGCATTTTGTTTCTTCACCACTAAAGAACGCGTTGAAGCACCACCTACAACAACGTCTATGCGGGAAGATTTACGTGATATCTGGCAAAACGACCAGTGGCGGATTGTCGGTTTACTAACCATTTTCAATATCCTGGCGGTGTGCGTACGCGGTGGGGCGATGATGTATTACGTCACATGGATTTTGGGCACGCCGGAAGTGTTTGTCGCTTTTCTCACCACTTATTGCGTGGGTAACCTGATTGGTTCCGCACTGGCAAAACCTCTGACCGACTGGAAATGTAAAGTCACTATCTTCTGGTGGACGAACGCCCTGCTGGCAGTGATTAGCCTCGCGATGTTCTTTGTTCCCATGCAGGCCAGCATCACTATGTTTGTCTTCATCTTCGTGATTGGTGTGTTGCATCAACTGGTGACACCTATCCAGTGGGTAATGATGTCCGATACCGTCGACTACGGCGAGTGGTGCAATGGTAAACGCCTGACCGGGATCAGTTTTGCTGGCACGCTGTTTGTGCTCAAACTGGGGTTGGCCTTCGGCGGCGCTCTTATCGGCTGGATGCTGGCTTATGGCGGATATGATGCGGCAGAAAAAGCGCAGAACAGCGCCACGATTAGCATCATTATTGCGCTATTCACGATTGTTCCGGCGATCTGTTATTTGCTGAGCGCGATTATCGCTAAACGCTACTACTCACTCACGACGCACAATCTGAAAACCGTTATGGAACAGCTGGCTCAGGGTAAACGCCGTTGCCAGCAACAATTCACCTCTCAAGAAGTGCAGAACTAAGGAACGGCAATGAAAATTAGCGATGGAAACTGGTTGATTCAACCTGGCCTCAATTTGATTCACCCGCTTCAGGTGTTCGAGGTTGAACAGCAGGATAATGAAATGGTGGTCTATGCTGCCCCCCGTGATGTGCGTGAACGTACCTGGCAGCTTGATACGCCTTTATTTACGTTGCGCTTTTTCTCCCCACAGGAAGGTATTGTCGGTGTGCGGATTGAGCATTTTCAGGGGGCGCTGAATAACGGTCCTCATTATCCGCTCAATATTTTGCAGGACGTGAAGGTCACAATCGAAAACACAGAACGTTATGCTGAGTTTAAAAGTGGCAACTTAAGCGCGCGTGTCAGCAAAGGTGAGTTCTGGTCACTGGATTTTCTGCGCAACGGCGAACGTATTACCGGTAGTCAGGTGAAAAATAATGGCTACGTGCAGGACACGAATAATCAACGCAATTATATGTTTGAGCGGCTTGATCTTGGCGTTGGCGAAACAGTTTACGGTCTGGGAGAGCGCTTTACTGCCCTGGTGCGCAATGGCCAGACGGTAGAGACCTGGAACCGGGACGGCGGCACAAGTACTGAACAGGCGTATAAAAATATCCCGTTCTACATGACTAACCGTGGTTATGGGATACTGGTCAATCATCCCCAGTGTGTCTCTTTTGAAGTGGGATCGGAGAAAGTCTCCAAAGTGCAGTTCAGCGTTGAGAGTGAATATCTCGAATACTTTGTTATCGACGGCCCGACGCCGAAAGCGGTACTTGATCGTTATACCCGCTTTACTGGTCGTCCGGCGCTGCCGCCCGCGTGGTCCTTCGGCCTGTGGCTAACCACTTCATTTACCACCAACTACGACGAAGCGACGGTAAACAGCTTTATCGATGGTATGGCGGAACGCAATCTGCCGCTGCATGTTTTCCACTTTGACTGTTTCTGGATGAAAGCCTTCCAGTGGTGCGATTTTGAGTGGGACCCGCTGACTTTCCCTGACCCGGAAGGGATGATCCGCCGCCTGAAAGCGAAAGGACTGAAAATCTGCGTCTGGATTAACCCCTATATCGGTCAAAAATCCCCCGTCTTTAAAGAGTTACAAGAGAAAGGCTATTTACTCAAACGCCCGGACGGTTCGCTATGGCAGTGGGATAAATGGCAGCCAGGTCTGGCGATTTATGACTTTACCAATCCGGATGCCTGCAAATGGTACGCCGACAAACTGAAAGGTCTGGTCGCGATGGGCGTTGATTGCTTTAAGACCGACTTTGGCGAACGTATCCCAACTGATGTTCAGTGGTTTGACGGTTCCGATCCGCAGAAAATGCATAACCATTATGCGTACATCTACAACGAACTGGTGTGGAACGTGCTCAAGGACACCGTTGGTGAGGAAGAAGCTGTCTTGTTTGCCCGCTCGGCCTCCGTCGGTGCGCAGAAATTCCCGGTACACTGGGGTGGCGATTGTTACGCTAACTACGAATCAATGGCGGAAAGCCTGCGCGGTGGTTTGTCTATTGGCCTTTCAGGTTTTGGCTTCTGGAGCCACGATATCGGCGGCTTTGAAAATACCGCTCCGGCGCACGTTTACAAACGCTGGTGCGCGTTTGGTTTGCTCTCCAGCCATAGCCGTTTACACGGTAGCAAATCTTATCGTGTGCCGTGGGCCTACGATGATGAGTCCTGTGATGTGGTGCGCTTCTTCACGCAACTGAAATGCCGCATGATGCCGTATCTGTATCGTGAAGCTGCGCGTGCGAACGCGCGGGGTACGCCGATGATGCGGGCCATGATGATGGAGTTCCCGGACGATCCGGCTTGTGATTACCTTGACCGTCAATACATGTTAGGCGACAACGTGATGGTTGCGCCGGTGTTCACTGAAGCGGGCGATGTGCAGTTCTACCTGCCGGAAGGTCGCTGGACACACCTGTGGCACAACGATGAACTCGACGGTAGTCGCTGGCATAAACAGCAGCACGGCTTCCTGAGTCTGCCCGTTTATGTGCGTGATAACACTCTACTGGCGCTGGGCAACAACGATCAACGTCCCGATTACGTGTGGCACGAAGGCACGGCATTCCACCTCTTTAATCTGCAAGACGGGCATGAAGCCGTCTGTGAAGTGCCCGCTGCTGACGGATCGGTGATCTTTACTTTAAAAGCAGCACGTACTGGCAACACGATTACTGTGACTGGTGCGGGCGAGGCGAAGAACTGGACACTGTGCCTGCGCAATGTTGTGAAAGTAAATGGTCTGCAAGACGGTTCGCAGGCTGAAAGTGAGCAGGGGCTGGTGGTGAAGCCTCAAGGGAATGCGCTGACAATTACGTTGTAATCTATTGATGGAATGCCGGGTACGTCTGAGTCGTACCCGGCGAGATTGATGTTTACCGCACCGGCTCCGTCGATGTAACTTCACCGCTGGAAACGATGCCAGCATTCATGGTTTGAGTCACTTGCTGCTTTGCGGCGTTCACGGCATGCAATTGCCCGCTAACCGTAGGTTTCAACGGGACATTGGCCTGAATATCGCCACTGGCGGTAAGCTGAATATTGCCGTCGCCAGTCAACGGTAATTCAGGCCATCCCCACTGTTGCAAAATATTCACCGGCACACCGCGTCCATTCAGGCTGATATGTGTCTGACGTTGTGGCGTTTGTGAAACACTGGCGGTGGCTTCCAGAATGCCTTTTTCAGTAAATGCACTCAGTTCGCTGATATTCACCGTGCTGCTGTTGGCGGTCAGCGCCAGCGACGGGCGACGAACATCAACACGATTGAATGTCGCGGCGGCGGCATTCAGATTCGCCGAGCCACTCCAGACGCCCCATTTATGATCGGTAACCAGCGTCAGGTTGGCACCGTAACCATCGAGCGCGGTGAGCTGCCACGGGAAGTCAGGGTCGATATCAATGATCAGATTGCGGCTGGCGCTAAATCTCTTCAGTTGCAGGCTGTTTAACCAACCGGGTGTCGTTTCCATCCACAACTGTTGCCAGTTTTTCGGCAAGGTATATTCCAGCCCGGCAATTGCCGCATCATCAAGGATCAACGTTTTCCCGTCACGCAGCCAGTTCCCTGACGTTCTGACCATACCCCCTTCCCAGCGGCTGGTGAACTGGCGCAGCGCTACGCCCTGCGGGGAAAATTCCGTGTTTATAATCGGGTCAAATAAATGCAGCGAACCATAAATGAACTCGCTAGCGTTCATCGACAGTTTGCCTTCCTGTGTCTGCCAGTCATCTTTACTGAAGGTCATGTTGCGCAAGCTGAGATCGAGGTCGGTCACCGCCCAGTCCGGACCTTGCAAACGAGCATCGATCACTTCCAGGCGACCAATCTGCAACGACGGGACAGAGCGTAATGGCGCAAAGAAGTCGGTTAGCGATTTTTCGCTTTGTAGACGTATATCCGCCATGCGCAGGTTTTCCACTTGCCAGCTGCCGTCGGCGTTACGCTGCGCGTTTCCGGTTAATGTCCCGCGGGCGATGTCGGCACCCAGGTTAGTCAGCGTAACGCGATCGTTATCAATACTGCCTTCAATCAGTACATTGGTGGCAGGAACATCATTGAGCGAAAGCGATCCGGCACTAAACTGAATCTGCGCCTTCGTACCCAGCACTTTACCGGCTTTTGGTGACCACGGAACTACGCCGCCATTTACCCGCTGCGCGCTCAGTTTCCATTCGCTATTCGGGCTATTAAACGCCATATCACGCAGTTGCAGACGATCGGCTTTGAACGGTAGCGGCGCGGTCTGGTCGGTGAGATTCAGCGTCCCGTTTTCCAGCAGGATGGTATCGACATGGCGTGGTTCGGTCAGTTGCCGACTGCTTAGCGCAATGTCGACACTTTTGGCCACCAGGGTCGCGGGCTGGCCATCACGACCAAACGTGACGTTCTCCAGCACGATATGAGATGGCGCGGAAAAACGGTGATCCATCGCCCCGAAGGCCAGATGATAGTCGCTATTCTCGGAAACCCATGCGCTGATATGTTCTGCTCCCCAGCGGGTTTGCAGAAGAAAATAGAGGCCAGCGATCGCCACTAACAGAGCGATGAGAATGTAGAGAAGCAGCTTCCCAATAAATTTCATGGTCTTCCATCCCGTGAAATGCACATAAGGGAGTTATGCACGATTTACGCGCAATCCTCAAGGCGGGAATGGTTAAAGAGGTGAGACTGCGGCGGTAATTATCTTACCGCCGCCAGTGAATTACTGTTTTTCTGGTGGGAAAATCAGATTCAGCACGATGGCAGTAATACCGCCCGCGGCGATCCCGGAGGAGAGCAGGTTTTTCAGCCATTCAGGGGCAAACTGCAAAATCAGCGGCTGCTGAGACACGCCCAGACCAACCGCCAGCGACAGCGCGATAATCAGAATCGCCCGACGGTTCAGCGGCTCACGAGAAACGATACGCACACCGGAGGCGGCGATGGTGCCAAACATTACAAGCGTTGCGCCGCCCAGAACCGGTTCTGGAATGTGTTGTACAAAACCGCTCACTGCCGGGAACAGACCCAGCACGATCAACATCAGCGCGACGACAAAACCGACATAGCGGCTGGCAACACCAGTCAACTGGATCACTCCGTTGTTTTGCCCGAAGCAGGAGTTCGGGAAGGTGTTAAACACCGCCGAAACAAACGAGTTCAGGCCGTTTGCCAGCACGCCGCCTTTCAGGCGTTTCATGTACAGCGGACCGGACACTGGCTGTTCGGAAACGTCAGAGGTCGCCGTGATATCGCCAATGGTTTCCAGCGAAGTGATCATAAAGACCAGCATCAGCGGCAGCAGCAGACTCCATTCAATGCCAAGACCGTAATAGAGCGGCGTTGGCACCATAATCAGTTCTTGCGTCATAGGTTCGTTGCTTTCTGGCAACATGCCCATAAACCACGCCAGCGCATATCCGGCCGCCATCGCAATTACCAGTGAGGCCACGCGTAAGTAAGGGTTACGTTGACGGTTAAGCAGGATAATTAAGGCTAAGACCACGCCTGCCAGCAGCAGATTTTTCGGTGCGCCGAAGGTGTTATCGCTCATGGCTGCGTAACCGCCGCCAATGGACGTTAACCCAACCTGAATTAGCGACAGGCCGATAATCATCACCACAACGCCAGAAACCAGCGGCGTAATAATGCGGCGCGCCAGATGCAGAACGCGGGAGATCACCATCTCGGTGCAACTTGCCAGCATCAACGTGCCGAACAAAGCCGCCATCATGGTAGGAACATCAGCACCACCGGTTTTCAGCGCGGTACCGCCCATAATCAGCGGGGCAACAAAGTTGAAGCTGGTGCCCTGAATAGACAACAGCCCGGAGCCAACCGGACCCCAGGCCTTAATTTGAATAATCGATGCCACACCGGAGGCAAACAGCGACATACTAATAATGTGTTGCGTGTCTTGTGCCGGTAAACCCAGCGCCTGGCAGATTAATAGCGCTGGCGTGATCACCGCAACGAACATCGCCAGCAGATGCTGACAGGCGGCAAACAGGGTTTGAGGAAGCGGCGGACGATCTTCAAGACGGTAAATCAGTTCGCTGTTTTGAGTCTGCGCAACCGGTTGCGCATTTTCTGACTCGAGGGTGGAAACAGACATCGAAAACAATCCCGTGGTAGCAAAGCGGGCATTTTAGCTGACCGAAAGAGAAAAGCAAACGTTTGCCACATCCTCATCTAAATATTTAAATGAGATAAATGCACTTTTTTATATAACTTTTGGTATTTTTCTGCTTAAAATCCATGCCATTTGTTCATTAACAGCTTAGAATTTGACCCAGGAAAGCATAACTCGATACCCGTCATAGTTCATGAAGTTGCCACTGCGCGATGAAGTATGACGAGTATGAAAGAGTGATGCGGATACAAAGGAGTAACTATGTTTCATCTCGATACTTTAGCAACGCTTGTTGCCGCAACGCTGACGTTGCTGCTCGGGCGTAAGTTGGTCCATTCCGTCTCCTTTTTGAAGAAATACACCATACCGGAACCTGTTGCGGGTGGTTTGTTGGTGGCGCTGGCGCTACTAGTACTGAAAAAAAGCATGGGCTGGGAAGTCAACTTTGATATGTCCCTGCGCGATCCGTTAATGCTGGCTTTCTTCGCCACCATTGGCCTGAACGCCAACATTGCCAGTTTGCGTGCCGGTGGGCGTGTGGTTGGCATCTTCTTGATTGTGGTTGTTGGTCTGTTGGTGATGCAAAATGCCATTGGCATTGGTATGGCTAGCTTGTTAGGGCTTGATCCGCTGATGGGGCTGTTGGCCGGTTCTATTACGCTTTCCGGCGGTCACGGTACGGGCGCTGCGTGGAGTAAATTGTTCATTGAACGTTATGGCTTCACCAATGCGACGGAAGTGGCGATGGCCTGTGCAACGTTCGGTCTGGTGCTGGGCGGCTTGATTGGCGGTCCGGTGGCGCGCTATCTGGTGAAACACTCCACCACGCCGAACGGTATTCCGGATGACCAGGAAGTCCCGACGGCGTTTGAAAAGCCGGATGTGGGACGCATGATCACCTCGTTGGTGCTGATTGAAACTATCGCGCTGATTGCTATCTGCCTGACGGTGGGGAAAATTGTTGCGCAACTTTTGGCTGGCACTGCTTTTGAACTGCCGACCTTCGTCTGTGTACTGTTTGTTGGCGTGATTCTGAGCAACGGTCTGTCAATAATGGGCTTTTACCGCGTCTTTGAGCGTGCGGTATCCGTGCTGGGTAACGTAAGCTTGTCGTTGTTCCTGGCGATGGCGCTGATGGGGCTGAAACTGTGGGAGCTGGCTTCGCTGGCGCTGCCGATGCTGGCGATTCTGGTGGTACAGACCATCTTCATGGCGTTGTATGCCATCTTCGTTACCTGGCGCATGATGGGCAAAAACTACGATGCGGCAGTGCTGGCTGCGGGTCACTGTGGTTTTGGCCTCGGTGCAACGCCAACGGCAATCGCCAACATGCAGGCGATCACTGAACGCTTTGGCCCGTCGCACATGGCGTTTTTGGTGGTGCCGATGGTCGGTGCGTTCTTTATCGATATCGTCAATGCGCTGGTGATTAAGCTGTATTTAATGTTGCCGATTTTTGCCGGTTAAAAATGAAAAAGCGTCGGAAGGAACCGGAAACGCTACGTGAACACTGTCGCCATATTTTTGGTGATGAGCCGCCAGTGCTCTGTGTATGGGAAACGGAATTTGATTACGCAGATGCCGAACTCAAGGCGCTGGCGGCTAAAGAGTGGCAGCAGATCAGCGAATGGGATTTGAGTGCTTACTATGTACTCAATCTCGTTTATAACGAACCGATGCAAATAGAGTTGTTTCGCTATCTGTTTCCGCTCTGCCTGGCGCAATGGCATGAAACCGTTTTAGCTGGCGGTTATGGTGATCACTTCGAAGAATCCTTAATGAAGGCATTGTGTCGGCCCTATCTCTGGCAGGAGATGATGAATGCTTCCCAACGCCAGCAGGTACGGCAATTTTTACTGGACACCGCGTTGCAGCGTATGGATAACGAGCGTGGTTTCAATAACGTTCTTTGCTGGCTGGCGGTGTTCAATACTCTGGGTGGGGCCGCGCCGTTAATTCGTTCTCTCTGGTCGCGCTGGTGGGCGCTGGATACGCCAGGAAAAGCGGTGTGTGCTATTCAGTATGCCGCGCATCTAATTTATCCCATAGAAGCCAATCCGTTATGGTCGCAAGAATGGATAGGCTGGGGGCATCCATTAGGCCATAAAGATGGCTGGTCCTCTGATAATCGCGCTTTTCTTCGCCAAATGTTAACACCTGAAATGATTGTGGCTGGCGTACAGGCAGCGGCTGAAATTCTGCGTGGTGAACCGGAAGGCGCAATGGCGGCGCGAATTGCACAGGATGCGTATGAGGCAATGGATATCCTCACTATCCAGATTGAAGATTTACTGCGTGACTTGTCTTGTGATGAGTCTGGTCATGCGTTGGAGTAACGTTCCGTCTCCGGCATCCAGCGTTCTATCAGGGCTTTTGCTTGTTGTGGGTAACGTTCGTGAATATGTCGCGCCAGGCGCTGAACTTCCGGGATCATCGCCTGATCGCGCAGTAAATCCGCCACTTTAAACTCAGCATTACCCGTCTGACGCGTACCTAACAGTTCACCCGGTCCGCGAATCTCTAAGTCTTTCTGTGCAATCACAAAACCGTCGTTGCTGTCGCGCAGCACTTGCAGCCGAATTTGCGCGGTTTTGGAGAGCGGCGTTTTGTAGAGCAGCACGCAGTGAGAAGCCACCGCACCACGACCTACACGCCCGCGAAGCTGGTGTAACTGCGCCAGACCCAGACGCTCCGGGTTTTCGATAATCATCAGACTGGCGTTAGGCACATCAACGCCGACTTCAATAACGGTTGTGGCAACCAGCAGGTGTAGCTCACCTTGTTTAAACGACGCCATCACCGCCTGTTTCTCGGCAGGTTTCATCCGCCCGTGTACCAGGCCAACGTTCAACTCTGGTAGCGCCAGTTTCAACTCTTCCCAGGTAGCTTCCGCCGCCTGCGCTTCCAGCAATTCCGACTCTTCAATCAACGTACAAACCCAGTATGCCTGACGACCTTCAGTTATGCAGGCGTGGTGCACGCGGTCAATGATGTCGGTACGGCGGGTATCAGGAATAGCGACCGTAGTCACTGGCGTGCGGCCTGGCGGCAGCTCATCTATCACCGAGGTATCGAGATCGGCATACGCAGTCATTGCCAGCGTGCGGGGGATCGGCGTGGCGGTCATGATCAACTGATGCGGATGGAAGCCCTGCTGCTGGCCTTTCTCCCACAATGCCAGACGCTGATGCACGCCAAAACGATGCTGTTCGTCGATAATCACCAGCGCCAGGCCGTTAAACTGCACCTGTTCCTGGAAGATGGCGTGTGTACCGACAATCATCTGCACCTGACCGCTGGCGATGGCTTCCTGCTGTGCCAGCCGTGCTTTACCTTTCTGCTTACCGGCGAGCCAGCCCACTTCGATACCGAGCGGTGCAAACCAGTTGCGGAAGTTATTGGCGTGCTGCTCGGCGAGTAATTCGGTTGGTGCCATCAATGCTACCTGTTTGCCGTGGGCAATCGCACGCAACGCGGCGAGGGCGGCGACCAGCGTTTTACCGGAACCTACATCGCCCTGCACCAGACGCATCATCGGCACATCCAGCGCCATATCGCGCTCGATCTCCGCCACTACGCGTGCCTGTGCGCCCGTTGGCTTGAACGGTAAGGCGGCGAGGAGTTTATTTTTCAGCGTGTCATTGGCGCTCAGCGGCTGGGCATGAAAACGCTGTGCTCCGGCACGTAAGGCTAACATGCTGAGGTTGTGCGCCAGCAGTTCTTCCAGAATCAGACGACGTTGCGCCGGATGCTGCCCGGTTTCCAGATCGCTAAGCTGTAGCGTCGGTGGCGGGCGGTGCAAAGTGCGCAACGCTTCCGGTAGCGTCATCATTCCTTGTGACAGTTCCGGCGGCAGGAGTTCTTCAATGGCGCAGGTGTCGAGCAGATCCAGCGCCTGGTCGGTTAATTTACGCAGCGTGGCCTGCTTTACGCCTTCCGTTGTTGGATAAACCGGCGTGAGCGTTTCCTGTAATTCTGGCGTGCTGAGATCGCCCTGCACGCGGTATTCCGGGTGGATCATCTCCGCACCATATTTACCGCGCTTTGCTTCGCCATAAGCCAGTACACGGCGGCCCGCCGCCAGGCTATTTTTCATTGCCGCGCTGAAATTGAAAAAGCGCATGGTGAGGATGCCGGAACCGTCGCTGATCTGGCAGGTCATCATCCGCCGACCGCCGAAGGAGATATTGCAGTTCAGCACTTCGCCTTCCACCGTGGCATAAACGCCCGGCAGTAGTTCTCCGATGGGGTAGAGATGGGTGCGATCTTCGTAGCGCAGGGGAAGGTGTAAGAGTAGATCCTGCACGGTATGCAGGTTGATTTTCGCCAGTTTGTTACTAAGTGCTGCGCCAACGCCCGTTAGGGAACTGAGTGGGACAGCATCTAACAGGCGACCTTTCATGGCACTTACCCTGCAGCCTGCATAGTAGCCCACCAGTCGGCATCAGCTTCGATCTCGCCTTGCTGATTGACGTGGGGATAAGGCAGGCCTTTGCGTTTTGCGACTTTCGCCAGCACCGGATAGCCGCCTTCAAACAACAGGCGTTGTTGCTCTGCTTCCGGCAACATGCTGTTTTCACGCAGGTACATGCCTGCATTTTGCCGCTGACGCTGGGCTTCGTAAAGAATGAGGGCTGAGGCAACGGAAACATTCAGCGACTGCACCATGCCGATCATCGGAATGATGATGTCCTGATCCGCCAGGGCCAATGCTTCCTGCGTGATGCCCGTTTTCTCCTGTCCCATCAAAATGCAGGTCGGGCGAGTGTAATCAATTTCGCGGAAATCGACAGCGTTATCAGAAAGATGGGTTGCCAGAATCTGCATGCCCTGGCCTTTGAGATGAGCGACGGCATCGCCAATGGTGCGGTGTGTTTTCACCTGTACCCAGCTGTTACTACCCGCCGCTGCCGAAGCCATGGTGCGCATGCGGCTACCAGGCCAGACGGCGTGAACTTCATGTACGCCAACGGCATCTGCGGTACGAATAATCGCAGAAACGTTATGAGGTTTGTGGACCTGCTCCATGCAGACGGTCAGATCAGGCTGCCGCCTGGCGAGCATTTCGCAGATGCGTGCATAACGTGTTGGGTTCATAAAACATTAATTTCGGTTTCGGGTGACTTTAATCACGTCTGGCATCACGCGGATTTTGCGCATGATATTCGCCAGATGCACACGGTCACGAGCGGTCAGACGAATAAAGGCGCTGTAGACGCGACCATCTTTCTCTTCCGTATTCAAACTTTGAATATTCGAAGTCGTGGTGTTAATTGCCGCCGTCAGGTTTGCCAGCGCACCCTGATGATTGAACATCTCCACCTTGATTTCGGTGATGAACTCCTGCGCCGTCTCTTTATCCCATTCCACAGCCATAAACTTCTCTGGCTCTTTCTGGTAGCCACGGATATTACGGCAGGATTCATGGTGGATCACCAGACCTTTACCGGGGCTGACGTGGGCGATAATCGGGTCGCCAGGAATAGGGCGGCAGCATTTCGCAAAGGTGATCAGCACGCCATCGGCACCTTTAATGGGCAGATGTCCGTGGCTTTGGGTTGCCGGTGGAATGGAGGCGTCCCCATGTTGCAGATTTTTCGCGACCACCACGCTCATTGCGTTACCAAGTCCGATTTCTGCCAGCAGATCGTCAAGCGTTGCCAGCTTCATGCGATCCAGCTCGCGCTGAATATTTTCCTGCGGGATTTCATTCAGCTTACGGCTACCACCCAAAGCATGGTTGAGCAGACGACGGCCCAGGCTTACAGAATCATCACGCTTGAGGTTTTTCAGCAACTGACGAATTTTGGCGCGCGCTTTCGAGCTAACGACAAAGTTCAGCCAAGCGGCATTCGGGCGAGCGCCCGGAGCGGTAATGATTTCAACGGTTTGACCGCTGGTAAGCGGCTGCGACAGCGGGTAAGGCTGGCGGTCAACGCGTGCGCCCACGCAGGCATGACCGATATCGGTATGCACTGCATAAGCGAAGTCGACGGGCGTTGCACCGGCAGGCAGCTCGACAATGCGCCCTTCCGGTGTGAAAACGTAAATCTCATCCGGGAAGAGATCGGATTTAACGCTCTCGATAAATTCAAACGAACTACCGGCGCTCTGTTGCAGCTCCAGCAGGCTTTGCATCCAGCGCTGGGCGCGGATTTGTGCGGTAGTACTGGTTTCGCCGTGCTCTTTATAAGCCCAGTGCGCGGCAACACCCATCTCCGCCATCTGATCCATATCTTCGGTACGGATCTGGACCTCAACCGGCACGCTGTGCGGGCCAATCATCGAGGTGTGCAACGACTGATAGCCGTTCGCTTTTGGAATGGCGATATAGTCTTTCACGCGGCCCGGACGCGGCTTGTACAGGCTGTGCATCTGGCCCAGCACGCGATAACAGGTGTCAGAATCATTGACGATCACGCGGAAAGCGTAGATGTCCATGATTGAGTGAAAACGCTGCTCTTTGAGCACCATTTTGCAGTAAATCGAATAAAGATGCTTTTCGCGACCACTGACGCGGCACGGTATTCCCGCTTCCTGCAAACGCCCTTCGATTTCAGAGAGGATTTTTTGGATCATCTCTTTACGGTTGCCGCGCGCGGCTTTCACCACTTCTTTAATTACGCGGTAACGATTGGGATACAGCGCCTCAAAACCCAGCTCTTCGAGTTCGGTTTTAATGTGGTGGATACCTAAACGGTGCGCCAGCGGGCTGTAAATTTCGAGAGTTTCACGGGCGATGCGGCGACGTTTGTCCGGGCGAAGTGAGCCCAGCGTGCGCATGTTGTGGGTACGGTCGGCAAGTTTGATGAGGATGACGCGGATATCCTGCACCATCGCCATAATCATCTTGCGAAAGTTTTCGGCCTGCGCCTCTTTCTTATCGCGGAACTTGAGTTTATCAAGTTTCGACACCCCCTCTACCAGCTCGGCGACGCTTTTACCAAAAAGCTGTTCCATATCCTGGTAGGTGGCGGGAGTATCTTCAATCACGTCATGCAGCAGCGCCGCCATCAGCGTTTCATAGTCGAGTTTCATCTCGGCCAGAATGCAGGCAACCGCTACCGGGTGCGTGATATAGGGTTCACCGCTTGAACGTGTTTGCCCCTCGTGAGCATCACGTGCAACGAGATACGCCTGCCGCAGACGCTTGATTTGGTCTTCCGGCAGGTAGGTTTGAATCAGTTGATTCAGGCTTTCAAACAGATACAAGGGCGACCCGCTTTGTGATTAACGACGACCTTCAGCAATAGCGGTAACGGCTTGTAATTCAGCGGCTTCCTGCTCTTGCTGTTCCTGGCGTTCGCGAACGTCGAGGATCTGGTTGTTGATCAGACCTTCTTCGATTTCGCGAAGTGCAATAACGGTGGTTTTATCGTTTTCTTCCGGTACCAGCGGATCTTTACCGCCTACCTGCATCTGACGAGCGCGACGCGCGGCGACCAGCACCAGGTCAAAACGGTTACCAATTTTCTCTACAGCGTCCTGAACAGTTACGCGTGCCATACTTAAAATGCTCCACAGGTGAAGAAATGACTGGGCATGATACTGAAAGTGGGTTCAGTCTGCCAACAGTTTGGTGATTAATGCGTCATGTCGCTGCTTCTGGCGGCTCATACGCAGGCGTTCTGCGCGAAGAATGGTTTTGAGATCGCTCAGCGCGGCATCAAAATCATCATTCACAATAAGGTAATCATATTCCGCGTAATGGCTCATTTCTGCAACTGCCTGTTCCATACGCTTCGCGATCACTTCTTCGCTGTCCTGGCCACGGCCACGCAGACGGCGATCCAGCTCGTCTTTCGATGGCGGTAAAATAAAGATACTGCGCGAATCAGGCATTTTCTTGCGAATCTGCTGTGCGCCCTGCCAGTCGATATCCAGGAACACATTCACGCCTGTTGCCAGAACCTGCTCAATGGTTTCACGCGAGGTACCGTAGTAGTTACCGAAAACTTCCGCGTGTTCAAGAAACGCATCTCTGCTAATCATCGCCCTGAATTCGTCGTGATTCACAAAGAAATAGTGTTCACCGTGCACTTCACCCGGACGCGGCTGACGCGTGGTGTGAGAAACAGAAACCTGTGTGTCGTACAACGGTTGGGTTTTTAACAGTGCCTGAATAAGGCTGGATTTACCCGCGCCACTAGGGGCAGAAACAATATAAAGCGTGCCTTGAGCCATGAGAGTCTTTTGTATGTGTTAGCGAAGAAGTCCTACATACGGGCTTATTATACACGTCGCCGCTGTGTGACGTAGCCTTTGTCACACTTTTTCCCCTGGATTATTGAATTTTGCGTACCGTTTTCAGGTTTTACCTGCGCTTTGCAGCAACAAAAATAAACCCTGGATAGCGTCTCGCAGAGTGAAATGTTGCCGTTAGCGTTGTTTCGGGCGTCGGGGTATACCTCCTGCAACGTAAAGGAGGGGTAGCAATGTGGCGATGGATAAGCGGGTTACTGCTGTTGTGGTGTGGCTATGGTGTGGCGGTGTGCCCGGTGTGGTCACAGGCAAAAGCAGAGAAAGAAATTTCGGCGTTAAGCGCGCAAATCAAACGCTGGGATGATGTCTACTGGAAACAGGGCGTGAGCGAGGTTAATGACGAGGTTTATGATCAGCTTAACGCACGGTTAAAACAATGGCAGCACTGTTTTGGCAGTGAGCTTTCCAGGGAAACACTTCCCGCACTGGCGGGAAGCGTAAAACATCCTGTCGCCCATACGGGGGTGCATAAAGTGGCGAGTAAAGATGAGCTTCGCCAGTGGATGCATACCCGGCGCAACCTCTGGATGCAGCCCAAAGTGGATGGCGTGGCAGTGACGCTGGTGTACCGCAACGGAAAGCTCATCCAGGCCATCAGTCGTGGTGATGGGCTAAAAGGTGAAGACTGGACGGCGCAGGTTCATTTAATACCTTCAATACCACAAACCCTGGCCGGAACGCTGGCGAATAGCGTGCTTCAGGGCGAGCTTTTTTGGTTGCGCGACAACCACATCCAGCGCCAGATGGGCGGGATGAATGCACGCGCAAAAGTGGCGGGTGCGATGATGCGGCAAACGGATAATTCGCTTCTGAGCCAGATCGGCGTGTTTATCTGGGCCTGGCCGGATGGGCCGAAAGAGATGCAGAACGCGCTGGCTGAGTTAGCAAAAGCAGGATTTACCCTGACGGCACGTTATACCCAACCTGTAGTGTCTGTTGATGCTGTGGAGATGCAGCGTTTAGCGTGGCAAACCACCGCGTTACCCTTTGCCACGGATGGCATTGTGGTGCGTTCTACTGATGAACCACCGGGTGAAGGCTGGTTACCCGGGGAGGGAGGCTGGGTCGTTGCGTGGAAATATTCACCTGTCGCACAGGTGGCTGAGGTGAAAGGGATCCAGTTTACTGTGGGGCGAACGGGAAAGGTGTCCGTTGTGGCAACGCTGGAACCGGTGCAACTGGATGATAAGCATGTGCAGCGGGTGAGTCTGGGGTCGGTGGGGCGTTGGCAACAGCTGGATATTGCTCCTGGCGATCAGGTGCTGGTGAGCCTGGCCGGACAGGGGATTCCCCGGTTTGACAAGGTGGTCTGGCGTGGGTCGGACAGACAAAAACCGCAGCCTCCGGCCTCTGATTATCATTCGCTGACCTGCTTTTATGCCTCGCCGGACTGTATGGCGCAGTTCTTTGCCCGGCTGACGTGGCTCAGTTCAAAACAAGGGCTGGATATTGAAGGGTTGGGGGAGTCAGGCTGGCGAACACTTCACCAGGTACACCATTTTGAGCATATCTTTTCATGGTTGTTATTAACGCAGGCGCAGCTTCAGGCCACGCCGGGTTTTTCTGCCGCACGCGGGTTAGCGCTCTGGCATCGTTTTAATCTGGTGCGTGAGCAGCCCTTTATCCGCTGGATCACGGCGATGGGGGTTCCGCTAACCAAAGCGACGCTGAATGCTGCAGGAGGGCTGTCGTGGCAAGCGATGAGTCAGCGAAATGCCGCTGACTGGCGTGCTTTACCGGGAACGGGAGAGGAGAAGGCGCGGCAAATCGTGAACTGGATCCACGCGCCCCAGGTTGATGTGCTGGCTAAGTGGCTGGCTGAGCAGCACATCAACGGGTTCTGACATCAGTGCGCGCTGTGTTTGTAGTGAAAAACGGGCAGCCCGAGCTTCAGGCGCAGCGCCAGCATACGGGCCGTAAAGCCGAACAGCAGCGTGGAGATGACCACCACATCGTGGTTAGAAACATAATGCTGCAGGGCGATATAGAGCACGGCAGCGGCAAAGGAGATACCAGCATACAGTTCCTTCTGGAAAACCAGTGGAATACGTTTGCAGAACATATCGCGCAGCACGCCGCCAAACACCCCCGTTACTACCGCTGCAATAGTGGCGATAACCGAGCCTTCACCCATATCGAGCGCGATTTGTGCGCCAATAATAGAAAAGACAATAAGACCAAGTGCATCAAGCACCAGGAACAGACGACGCAGGTGTGGCATAACGGGAGCAACAATGGTGGTTAATACAGCGGCAGTTGCCACGATAATGACGTATTCAGGGTTTTTAACCCAACCGAGCGGGTAATGACCAAGCAGGATATCGCGCACGGAACCGCCGCCCAGTGCGGTCGCTGTGGCAATAATAATCACGCCGAAGGTGTCCATACGGCGACGTCCGGCTGCGAGTGCGCCGGTCATGGCTTCTGCGGTGATACCAATGAGATAAAGAATGTGAAGCAGCATATAACCTCCGGTGTGAAGGCGTGGAGGTTAGCGATTTGTGCGCACGATCACGATTGAGTTTTTCTAAGGTAAACGATTAAGGATTAATATTTATAATGTGTTTGTTTTGTTTTTATTTGTCTTATTTCTATGTTTTATAAAGATTAAATGACATTAAATAATGTCATTTCGACAAGTGTTTGTTTTGAGTTTTACTTATAAAAACTAATCTTTTAATGCAATGCGTTGTGGGAGTTGCTCACGTAAGCGATCGACAGCCATGCGAACCTTCAGCGGCAGCCAGCGCGTTTTTGGCCAGACGGCATGAATAGGAAGCCGGACACCGGCGGTGTCAGGAAGGATCTGAACTAAGCGTCCACTGTGCAGGCGTTCGTTAATGAGCCAGTAAGGAAGCCAGGCAATGCCGTCCCCGGCTTCTGCGGCGTCGGCAATGGCGTCCAGATCGTCCATGTAGAACCGCCCTTCAGGTTTGAAACGTTCGATTTGACCATTGATGGTGAGCTGCCATTCCAGCGGTCTGGTTTTGTTCAGGTAAAAAATAGCCTGATGCTGCATAAGTTCATCTGGTGAAGCCGGGGTGCCATATCGGGCGAGATATGACGGTGCTGCACACAGGCGCATGTCGTGCCAGGAAAGTGGGCGGGCAATGAGGTCGGTGCTGTCTTCCAGCTGGCCGTTACGCACCGCGAAATCAAACCCTTCATCCACCAGATTAATCACGCGATCGCTGAAAGAAAGCTCCAGTACCAGCTCGGGGTGCTCTCGTGCCAGTTCCAGTAAAACCGGGGCGACGCAGCGACGTCCGAACAGTACGGGCAAGGAGACGCGTAATTTACCGCGCAGGATCTGTTTGCCGCTTTCCAGAAGTGCTTGTGCTGCCTCCATTTCGCTGTGCGCGCGGTGGGCATGTTCAAGCAATAGTGAGCCTTCAGCCGTTAGCGTCTGGCTGCGTGTGGTGCGCAGGAATAACCTGACACCCAGCCTGCTTTCAAGCCGCGCGATGCTCTTACCTACGGCAGAACGCGACAGGTGTAGTCGCTCCGCTGCCCGGGCAAAACTACCGCTTTCAACAACTTGCAGGAAAAGGTCAATACCATCAAACCGGTTAAGCATTGTCGCTCCTGAGGCACCAATATGAGGAAAAAGTATCAGCACTGGTGAGTAAATTGCAACGCTATCCTTGTGTCATCTGTCAGACGACACAGGAAGAAAAAGATGAAGTACTGGACAATGCAGTCAGCCGGGCGCGACAACCTTATTCTGGATACACAAGCTCAGCCAGAACCGGGGCCGTTTGACGTCCGGGTTCGTGTTAACGCGGTTGCACTGAACTACCGTGATAAGTTGATTGTTGAGGGGGCAATGCCTGCCGTTTTTCCGCTAACGCCTGCGTCAGATATGGCTGGTGTTGTTGAGGCTGTTGGTGAACAGGTGAGCCGCTTTCAGCCTGGCGACAGGGTCATTTCCTCTTTTTCGCCCGACTGGATAGACGGTAAACGTCCCGGCAGCGCAGTCGAACCCCACGGGGCTGCGCTCGGTGGTGCCTATCCTGGTATGCTGGCTCAGCAAATTGTGGTGAACGAAAACTGGCTGGTGGCTTCCCCGGAGAGTCTCAGCGATATCGAGGCCAGTACGCTGCCCTGCGCAGGATTAACCGCCTGGTTTGCCCTGGTTGAACAGGGGCAGTTAAAAGCCGGAGATTCCGTTCTGGTTCAGGGGACAGGCGGTGTGGCTCTGTTCGCCCTGCAAATTGCCAAAGCGCAGGGGGCAACGGTTTATGTCACCTCTTCCAGTGACGCTAAACTGGACCGCGCGAAAGCGCTGGGGGCTGATTTCGTCATAAATCGTCATCAGGGTGACTGGGTGGAACAGGCGTTATCGCTGAGCCGTGGTCGGGGCATCGATCATGTTGTGGATACGGTTGGTGGCGGTAACGTTGCACACTCTGTCGCCGCCGTTGCTCCCGGAGGAAGGGTTTCGTTGATTGGAGTGTTAGAAGGAACAGAGATTGGTGTTCCTGCCGTACCGATGTTAATGAAATCTGCCGTGATTCAGGGCATTGGTGTTGGGCATCGCCGGGCATTAACCGATCTCGTCCGGGCGGTAGATGCGACACATCTGAAGCCTGTTATCGACAGTACCTGGACGCTGGAACAGCTACCCGAAGCGCTGGCTCACCTGGAGAGTGGCCCATTCGGTAAGATTGTGATTACGCTATAAAAAAGCCCCGTCAGGGGCTTTCAGAGATTTACTCGATTGGATCTGAATATTGAGTGATTGTGTGTTTGCGTTGATTTTATTATGTTTTTAATAATCTATTTTTTCGTTAAGTACACTCTTAAGTACACGAGAAAAGAAAGTGTTCATTGCAGTTGGGGAAATCGGTTCAGTAAGATGAAGTAACAAGTGCGGATTGTTGGCATACTTTACATTTTGCAATTTTAAGAGAGGGCTCAGTAAGGCCTCCTCCTTGCCATTCTGTATGAAAATGTTGGAAAGAGCCTCCACTTTGCCAATGAGAGCCGCCCCAGTTAGAACCTTTATCTAGTATTGCCAGAGTTTCTACAATCTCGCAATTCGGACATTTTAGTGTATATGTCGATTTATCTATGATTCCCAAATGTCTTCCTTAGCACGTAGCTTAATGCTCTCAGAGCAGAATCGTGTTTAACGAATTTAGTTTGCACCATGAGATTTTGTAGGTGCTGCACTAACTGGTCAACGTTTTCTTACCTAATCGTATGGTTTTGCACTCGATCGATGAGTGCTTTGGTCATATCGGTATCAGGTTCTGCTCGAATTCAGTTTCTGAGTGTGTATTGTTCTGACTAAAACATAAAAACGGCTATTAATTATATGTTTATCATCAGTATTGACAAGATTGCGAATCGGTTACTTTTTTAATGTCACTTGACAAATATCGAAAAATGCAAGATTATTGCTAGGTATTTCACCAAATCCCATCAAGGGCTACGTAACTCTACGCATGAGGTCTTTTTTATAATGAAGCAACCGTGGGAGCTAAACCCAGCTCTAACAATAGAGCGACTTAAACAACTTGCATCCCTAATTCGAAATGTCAGGGATGATGTGATTGATTTACATAATGAAGAGCTTGGTGATTCTGCTCGTTCAACTGGGTTGAGGGCCTATGAATGTTGCCGAACGAGGATAATTCGTGCTGCAACTCAATATGAAGAGTGGCCCTGGCTTGGCATAGTGAAAGACGATGGGAAATTTACCTTTTCTATTGATTCAGTGCCAGTCCGTTTGTACCGGGGAGGCCCTAATCGCCCGGAAGAGCGTAGGCTGATACCTTGCGTAGAAGCGCTGAGTCAGATGAGTTTATTGCCTGTTGAAGTAGGCAACGCTGCTTCAGTTATTTGGTTTTTTGCTGTTGAAGTTGATGATTTCCGCTATGTTGAGCGTGTAACCTTTACTGGCTTTTTAGAAGGCGTGCAGGTTTCATGCTGGGAAATTCCTTTGGATGAAAGGGTTCCTGCTTTCAGCTCCATTGATACCGAATTACCTGAGCCAGTCAAAACTCAGAAAGCATCAATCTCTGTTAAAAGGAAAGATAAAAAGGCCGAGAATGATGACTCGAATAATGGTTCGTAAGTTATGGCTATAGAATTTTATGGCGAGCGGCTTCGGCTCGCTCGTTTGTTAAAAGGGTATACTCTGCAAGAGCTTGGTGATGCTGTTTGCGTGACCCGGCAAAGTATACATCAGTACGAAAGTGACGTTCGGGCACCAGCTGATGACGTGCGGAATGCATTGGCAGAGTTTCTTCAGGTTTCCACCGATTTCTTCGGGATACCTCTTTCTGGTGACGTTAAGCCAGAGCAATGCCATTTTCGCAAAAGACAGACAACGCCTGCAGGTGTTAAAGAGCGGGTTCAGGCATACAGTACTATTCTTGAGCAACTCGTTGCTGAGCTGCATGAACACCTAGATATGCCCGAGAACGGTTTTAATTTGATTGATAATAGTAAGATTGTAGAATTAACACCTCCATTGATAGAAAAGATTGCTGAGGGGGCCCGTATTCGTTGGGGGCTAACACCTGATGCCCCTATAGATAATATGGTTAATGTTGTTGAAAATCAGGGAGCAATTGTTACCTGTTTTGATGGCGTGTCTGAAAAAGTTGATGCTTTATCTGTTAATAGAAAATTCCCTATAATAATTCGCAACACTGCGAAAGAAAGTGCCTGCCGAATGCGTTTTGACTTGGCTCATGAATGTGGTCATTTAATAATGCATGATGGTATTGAGACTGGATGTAAAAAAACAGAGCGAGAGGCTGATGCTTTTGCTAGTGCTTTCTTATTTCCTAGAAAGTCTTTTGCCAGAGAATTTCCGTCCTGCTTAGGTGTTGGCGGAATGATTGACTGGAAAAAAGTGTATGCTTTAAAAGCTCGATGGAAAGTTAGTGCTAAAGCAATTATTTATAGAGCACATTTCTTGGGATTTATTAACGCCCAGCAATATAGAAGCGCTAATGTTTGGTTCAGTCAAACACGACAAACAAAAAAAGAAAAACTGGACGATCAAATTCCGTTAGAAGAACCTCATGTTCTTGAGGAAAGTTTAACTATTTTGAAAGAACATCTGGGTATATCTTTCGGCATGTTAGCTGAAAAGATTAAAATCAAACCAGAATTATTGGCAGATATATCAGGTGTTAAATACGTACCTGACATAGATGATGGCTATGACGATATTGTTGTTCCATTCAAGTTTTGACGTTTTATTGTCCTCTATGGCCCTTAATATTTAAGGGCCTAAACTTTCTCTCTCACTCTGAGCAGTAGATAATTGGGATTGCGTTTACTTCTTTTACTGCATGAGAAAAAGATGACAATATCCATAGCAATTGAGTAATGTGCCCATTCACCTTCTCACCTCTGGATATTTTATTAAACTCATCCTTTATTTCATTCTTTGATACAAAGGAACAGCTCAGAATGCATTTTCTATGCAATTTAAAATCCTTTAAAAGATTAGAAATATATTCATCCAGACCATTTGAGTTGCCTTTTCTGGTCCTTTTTATATTTGTCTCACCTTTAGTTGAATTATATTTCTCTACAAATTTAGCTTCGAATTTTTTCATAAAATCAGCTTTACTAAAATTCATGTAACCTAAGTTTTTTACCGCTTGTCCGACAACATCATGCAAGTTACTAGCGGAAGTACTAACCGGTCCATGCTTCGAATGAATGAAATTGATGCATGAGTCACCTTTATTAAAGGTTATGTGATCAGCCCATTCATTACCTAAATCATCGCAAAAAACATAGTCATCATTTTTATGTATCTTCTCAACTAGATTAAACATTGACCCTTTCGAAAATTGGACACTGGTTTTCCTGAAATTACCTTTTTCACTAGTTACGGAATCCATATTTTCCACGGGTCTTAACATATCTAATATACTATTTATTTCTGCGATGCCTGAATCATCTTGAAAACAGTTTCCAATAAAATACATATAGCGGGGATCATCAAAAGTTATACTATAAAATCCATTTTTAATTATATAGCTTTGTAGCGTAACATTACTTCCTGATACATTTACTTTTAATGATCTCAAGAATGAGGAGTCGAAGGTTAAAGTTTTATTATTTATTCTGATAAATGCCCGGCCAAATTTAGTTGTTATTTTTCCTTCTGAATCGATGGCGTAAACTCTTTCGAGATGCTTTATCAATCGCTCTAATTCCTTCGTTTTTAGTTCAACCTCTATTCCTTTTTTGTTTTCATATCTAATTTTAATATCATCTTCGATGAGTTGGTCATATAAAGATGAGCTTTCAATTAAAATTGCATTTGGTTTTGAGTGCTCAAGCACTTCATGAAGTTTCTTCTGCTTAGCAAATGCATCTAAAAAATCCTTTTCGCCCCCACCATCTTTTATTAGAGAAAGTTGATTGTAAACCCAAAGAGCTAAGTTATCAAAGTTAATTCTATTAGATGACTCGACTAAACGCCCGGTTCCTGAAATAGTTCTTACAGTTGATCCTTGTCTGAATTTCAAGAATAGCGGTATTGATCTTCCAGCAGCATGAGTAGAGAAAGTGCCCTTTAAATCCGGAGCTTCATAAGATCGCTGCCTTATTGCTTTGTCCGATACCGTCATGTTTCTTAAGGATATTCTTTGGAAAGAAACATCAGAATCATTGAAAGTCTCAGCTATCATTGTGTTAGTAATCAGGTCAAAGTTTTTCTCAATTTTTTCAGATATATTAGAGCAGCTTTTTTTGATTATACTAATGTGATTTTCAAATTCAAAAATAATAATAAACGCATGAATTCTGTCATATAGGCCAAGCTCACCTTCATCTTTCCCAATGAAGTAAACTGGCCTGATCGTGGGGAATATCCTGACTGAATATAAATAAGGGATATCTTCATCAATTAAATGGCTTCGAGTTCTAAATTCATTTAGTATATATAGAGCATCAGGTTCAATATTGTCATCAGAAGCATTTAATATATCCAAGATAAATACATCTTCTATTGGAGGTAGTGGTTCATTTCCCTTGGAAATATAAAATTGTGCATTTTTGGTTAATTCTAACTTCTCAAGCATCGTAGTATCCTTTAAAGATAAAAATACAAAATATATTCGAGAAATAGTTCAGTGAAGGTAATCTACTTGATTGGTAGAAATTGATCAATTAATAAAATTTATTCCTGAGAGCTATGCCACTGATTAATATTCATATCAATGTCGAGATAATCTCCATGCAGGTAAATGATTTAACTGTCTGTCTGTAACCGCTGCGATCACTGGCGATAGATGTCATGCTCAACTCCTTCTCGTACAGGTCAGAATTCACGTTCAACAAAGTAAATTGCATCCGTCAGCAGCGTATGCCGTTTCAGCTCTGGCTGAATGGAGAAGGTGTCCCTGCGCTGACTATGTATCCCCAAGCTGTCAAACAAGAACAGCCGGGTGGAATCCGTGCGAATAACCACAGACCAGTGCCAGGTGGTGCCCAGAATCACCACGCGCTGCGCCTGATTTTCCGATGGTGCCAGCCAGTCGTTGATGTCGCTGAGAATCTGTCGGGTACGTCGGGAGCGGTAACGGAAAGGGGTATGAATATTGAGAGGATAATGTCGGGCGTAATGCCCTTTCAACAGGACATCACCAATCAGGTGGTCCATTTGCTCTTCATCCAAGCCAAGCGTCAGTAGATCAAATAAATCCCATCGTCGTTTATAGCTGCTAAGTAGGTGGTACATCAATTTTTCTCGCCGAACTCTGCCGTCATAAAGATAACTGAGGGTGTTAATCAGGCTGTAGATGCCACACAAGTAGTCATGCTGGCCCTGACGGGACGCATGGACGTCTCGGGGAAGTGTCATTGTAGTGATTCCAGAATAGGTGATGGCCGTGAACCAGCCAAGATGGGTTAATACAGTGGCTGAGTACGTAATGACTGCCACTATATTAATTATAGCAAAATCAAACAGTTAATTCAAATGATTCCTATTATCACTTATCCAACACAGTCAAGGCTTCCATCACTTATTACTGGTTAACGTCTCCTTCAGCCAGGTCCCTCGCAACCTGAGTCAGAGCCTGCTGTAAAAGTTTATCCCTGGAGGCCGGTTTCATTGTGCGAAACAGTTGTATCCACAGGTTAAGTTGCTCGTCTGCTGAGGCATCTGTCGCATCCCTCTCACTTTTCAGCGCCATCCCTGCCGCGCTGATATGGTACAGAAATCCCTTCCCACTCGTGCGTTTGCGGCGGATTTCCGGGTGCAGAGCTGTGAGTTTTTCCAGACGTAGCCGTGCCCCTTTCGCAGTTCCCGGCATCCCTTCCATTCCGGCAAACTGCTCTGCTGTTAGCCACTCTCCACTTTCTATCGCACCGATATCACTGGGCCCAGTCATCTGTTCATTACTCATAAAAATTTCACCTCTGATCAAAGCGTTAGTTAAATGAGCGCAAATAACCACAAAAAGGGAACTTGATAACTTCCCTTTGTTTGCTTTTAATATCTCCAGTACTAACAACCCGGAGTGAATACATTGAGTAACTCAACAGATTCGCAAAAAAAGCGAAGTAAGGGAAGTGCTGTTAACTGGCACCGGGCCGATATTATCGCGGCCCTGCACAAACAGGGGCTTTCTCTGTCTTCCCTCTCACGGCAGCATGGGCTGGCTTCACGGACACTAAATAATGCCTTCGAACGTCATTATCCACGGGCTGAAAAAATTATTGCAGACGCTTTGGGTACCACACCTGAATCCATCTGGCCTCAGCGCTATGGGGGAAAGTAAAGAAGTAAAACCGACAGATTCTGATATCACAAACCAGAACCAGTCTGACAACTACATGATTTTTAAGTATTAAGGACAGGAAATTATGAAAAAAACATTGATGGTCTCACTACCGAGTATCCTACTGCTTACATTATCAGCAGAAGCCAAAGTGTTACCGATCCAGTCATACAACGTCTTAACGGAGCAGTTCAGTCTTTTGAACACTTGCAGAGCTGAGGGATATATTGTCGATACAGCAGTACTTAAGCGGCTTGATAAACTCATCAAACGCTTTGAATACCAGGATGCCTCCGGTACCACAACCCGCATCACCCCGGCAATGGAGCAGGAATATCACAATCGAGCGGATATAGACGTACTGAATGCACGAATGCTTGGTCAGCAGGATCAGGCCTCCATTGTATGCAATAAAGTGCTTAAAGATTTCACTGACCGGTTCGATGAGCTTGAGGAAAAGATCTCAGCCACGAACTCGCCGCAAACCGAATCCCCTGCTTTAGCACCCGCCCCTACCGAGCCGGAAGACCGCCCGATGAAATGGGAAAACAGCCCGGTTCAGGGTATTCCAATTCAGTGAGGGGTAACACAATGAAGAAGCGTATTATTACTGCGCTACTCGTCACAACAGCATCCGCCCCGGCGCTGGCAACTTACCCGGCAAGCCAGCCTGCTCAGGCCGCAGAAGTGATGGTCAGGATGTGTCTACAGCAACGTACAGGCGTTGATAAGAAAACGGCGATCGGTAGAGTCTACGACACCGTAAGCGACTGGCCCATAGCCTCAACAACAGAGGTTGCTGCGGCTATGGATGAAGGATGGAAGTTCGCTGTACAGAATAGCGGGGCTCAGTGCGAGAAAATTTATCTCGTAATGATTGATATGCTGGCGGGGAAGACGCACCTAAAGGGCTGAACTAATGCTAACTATATTTCTTTGTTATTTTAAAGGATGCTAAAGCACTTAATATCTAATAAAGTAGAACACCGTCCTTTCAAATAAAAAAACCATACGGCAGCGATAATGTTTCTGACGTGTGGTTTTATTTCAGTTTTAATACTTCACTTTTGTGATGATATTTTCCGCCTAAGATATTGAATAGAGGTAATTACGTGTCACCATCCTTCCTAGAAAGATATACTGCAAGACTTAGTACTACAAGACTTAATGTAGCAAAAACCTGAACAAACACAATGTTTGTAATGAAAGGTGTATTTTGCCCACAAAAATTAAATGCATACCCCACATTCGTTAGCGTGCCAACACTCAACGACATTGTAACGGCATCATATACAGAATTTATTTGCGGTAATAGCATATATGCCGCCGCTGAATAAAAAAATATCTCTAAATAGCTAAATAGAGCTAACCGAATACGTTCATGTTTGTTTAACCCCGTAACGGATTCATGCTGCTGAAATATGTCACAAACAAAAGCATATGTGATCTCATAACTTCTAGAAATAAATCGAATAAAAGCTATACACATTAACGCTTTTGAATAAAAGTAATCATGAGCATATTCATAAACAAGAAAATTAAGCACCATGATAATAACACTAATACAAAAGTTAACCTTATTGTTTATATCCACATAATCTTTTAACTCTTCCTTCACTTTTTCACCCGTAACGTTTGCCTTTAGTCGGGATTTGAAGCGAAATGCCCACCAGTAATCAGGACTGATAAAAAATGTGCTTTCATGTCCATTCTGCCATCTTGCAATAGGAGGAGAAGAAAACTCTTTTCTGAACGGGTATAATATTCTCTTAATGATGTATGCAAATATTGAATATGTGATAAATGAGATAATAAAATATCTCATCCAAATATATACCCAATCCAATGACGTATATTCGCAAATACTAATCATGTATTTTTATCCAGATTAATAATAATCTTAGCTACCGTTGAAAATTCACTCATTTTTTTAACCTTGGCATCAGTCCACTCCCCGTCATCTATTATAATATCACCGTCTTTTTTACCTATTGAAAAAACGCTATTATTATTCAATTCCAACGCAACGGCCTTGACTGTTTTATCTTTTCTAACTCTCTCTTTGCATACCTTTTGATGAATTTCACGAATTATTTTTTCATTCTTATTTTTGACGGTAGAACATTGTTGCAAATAAGTGAATCCAATCAATTCTGCTATAACAAAACAACGTCCTTCAGTTGTTTTCAACATATCAACATCTAAAGCGGGAAACCCTCCTCCCCTGATAATTTCCTCAAGACATTTCTCCATATCTTTATGGATATAAATTTCCATTAACCTACCAAATTTTTTAACCAACGTATCACGCTGAATTTTTTTCCTGATCTTGGCAGCCTCACGCTTTTTTACCTGCGGGTTCCTCATCATACCTCCTACGACAAATGTACAGTTCGCCATTGACTATGTGACTGTCACAAATTCAAGGCGAACTGTCACGCTTCTTTTTCGAAAAATGAGAGAAATTGCATCTTGTAAATCCTGCTCCTCATTAACTGAAGGAGCACTTCGATGAACGAACTCAAATTGATCAAACGTCAGGCCGTACTGGAGCGCTGCGCCGTCAGCCGGGCAACGCTCTACCGAATGGTTGCAGCAGGCACATTCCCGCGTCCGGTATCGCTAACAGGAGGGCGTGCGGTGGCATGGTTGCAACACGACGTTGAGGCGTGGATTGCCTCCAGGGTACCCACAGGGCAGCGAAAGTAGCAGGTGGATGGCTTATGGGCGTGTTTTCAGCCCGTCTATAAGCCACATATGCGCCCACTTAGAACCATATTGCCACTGGGGAATATAACCAGTGAGAAGCATGTAATTGGATTAACTGATATAGCCACTCACGATGGTGGGTGGCATGGAGATAAACATGAATAATATCGACAATGGGAAGAAGTCATTAAAAATTGGGGTAAGCAAAGATGGGCACCCACTGAGAATGCGTGTGGATGCGATTACTATTGTAACCATGGCAGAAAACAAGAATGAGAGAATACTTATTAAACGTTGGGTTGAGAGTGTTTTTGAAGATCCAACGCCCTATTCTTTAAGACCTGCGACAATATCGAAGAATGGAAAAAAACTCTATCAAAAGGGGTTTGTTATATACTCTGGAAATACCATGCTGCTGAGGTTTGAATATAAACCAGTAAGAAGAAATGTTGGCAACATAAGAATGGAGTTTCGCCCTCAGCATTTGGATGAAAAGGGCATGGACAGCCTTATTCTTTGGATGGCTGAAAGTGGCCTCGGTGAGTTTATTTTCAAACTCTTAAAAAGAGCGTGGATTACACGCTTAGACGTGGCTCTAGATTTGTATAAGTGTACCCTTGAGGACTATTTTTTTGGGATGAAACGCTGCTATACAGGGAAAATGAACCTTGGCACGGAAACTAGGGGATTAACGCTGGGAACAGTAAATTCTCATATTCAGATGTCTATATATGAGAAAATTGATCTGTCTGATGCTGAGACATCCTTTAAAACAGTAAAAGCCGAGGGCAAAAACACTCTCAGCGTGGATCAGTTCGCGGGTTTCCTTCGTATCGAGGCCAGAATTCGCCCAAAAAGTATACCTCACTCAAAGCAGAGTAAGAATGCTCTGCTTCTGGCTGATATAGGCAAAGTAGAGAACCCGTATGAAGATCTACAGATCTATCAGAAAGGTTTGAACGAAACGCTGTATCTCACTGAGAGTCGCTTTAAATATGAAAAGGGGCATAATCTGGTGAAAAATAAACACGACTTTTTGAAGTCTGTTAATCTCAGGAAAATGCCGAAGCGTCTTGAGAATGTGTTCAGAATGTATGAATATGATCTTCTGAATAAGTCTGAAATATGGTGTGCTTGGCCCAGTTGCGTAGCTAAACTCGGCCTGTTAAGCAACGCGCCGTTGTGGGTCAACAGCAACAGAATACGCCGATTTGGTTAAACATACTCCAGATGCCCTTGTTACTCATACAGGGGCACTTAGGGCGCTGAATCATGACCATTGTTCATCGGTGAACGTTCGCGCCAAAATGGCCTTCAGACGAGCCTGTGAGTCATCAAAAATAGTTTCTGGCCCTGTATGAGTATTTTGTCATTTCACGGAGAGGCATATCCCCCCAGTAAAATTCATCGGTTACTTGCTAAATCTGTGCGCAGAAAGCGGCAACGACTCTTACAGGCACCCAGTTGTTAACGATAGTAGCCATATTGGCACGATACACAATTACCCAAGCAACCTCAGTATGGGGGATTCCTCACAGAACTAGTCGTGAGGACCGGAATTGCCTATTGCTCTGGGGTCATTCCAGTCTGTTAATCCCCTAACAAATCAATGAAACATTTTATCGCCGTACAGGCTAACTGATTTTTTTGTTGTTTTTTATCGGCATCACATTGTAATCCTCACCGCGTTCCAGTGAGGCCAGTAATGCTGCCCACTGCTCTAAGGCTGCTTTACGTTCTTGAAAATATTCATAACGGTTATAGATGCCTTCTACACCCTTGATACGGTGGTTTAAACAACGCTCTGCAACAACAGGGTCAACGCCTAAAGCAGCTAAGTGTGAGCGCCCTGTACGTCGGAAATCATGGATGGTGAAATTTGGTATATCAGGAAGGTTGCTGCGCACTTTTGCCAGTGCTACGGGCAGTGTACTTTCCTGTATATGAGGGATCATTCTGTGTTGCATTTTACGCGCAGGTAGCACCCACTGGCTATTGAGGGACATCTGGTGTAGTTCCTTCAACCATTCAACGGTTATCGCGGGTAAGGGGATATCGATAGCATCACCGTTCTTTACCCGTTCGGCAGGTAAATGCCAGACTGAGTTATTTAAATCAAATTCAGCCCACTGAGCAGCGCAGAGTTCCATTTTCCTACAGCAGAGTGCAAGCAGAAGTTTCATAGTCAGCTCGTTTTGCCGGGAAAATCCTTGAGTCACCCGCATGGCCTGAAAGAATTTAATCAATTCTTCTCTGCTCAGCCAGCGTTCACGGGATTTCTCCTTACCTCCAGCATCAGCGATCTCAAACGCTGTTGTGGGGTTACTCTCCAGCATATGGCGTTTGATACCATAGTTGAAAATGCGGCGGGTCCAGCGGAGGACATCATTAGCCACTGTAGGGGCGTTTCGTGCGATGATCTTCTGCAGCATATCATCAATATGGCGGGGGCGAACATCTTCGATTTTAAGATGCCCAATACTAGGATTGATGTCTTTGTCGATACGACGGCGCAGGATATCTGGATGTTTCCAGTTCCCTAAGATCTGGCGTTCGAAGTACTCGTGGGCCAGATCTGAAACCTTCAACGCATTTTTTTGTTCTTCAATCTTTTTGATAGCCTCGGCCTTACGTTCCTGCTTTTCTCCTGCAACGTCATAGCCTAAGGCAACACGTGCGGAAAGCTCTTTCGCCGTTTCTCGCGCTTTAGCGAGTGAAAATTCAGAGTAGGTTCCAATAACCATTGCCCTCTGTTTCCCGACAAACCGATAGCGGAAACGCCAGAATGGTATAGCGTAGTTTTTAGGAAAGCATAGATACAAGCCATTGCCATCAGATCGACCATTAAATCGTTCCCCAGCCCTCACCCATGCTTTGATCTGAATGTCCGTTAGCTTTGCCATAATTCGTCCTCAATGAAGTTCTTACTGTGTACATAGATGTGCGTGTACATAACATGAGTATATACACAACTATGTACACGATAAATGTGCGCTGTATTGAGATCGTGTGAGATTCTATGGTATTAGAAAAGCCCGTTATTACACAGGCTTGTTGGTGTCGGTGAGATGTTGTGAGACTTAAAAAGTTTTTCTGAAATTTTACTCTATGTTTTGGATCTGCTCGCGCATCTGCTCAATAAGCACCTTCAGCTCAATGGCGGAATTGGTGACGTCGGCATTGATCGATTTCGAGGCCAGGGTGTTCGACTCCCGGTTGAACTCCTGCATCATAAAGTCGAGGCGACGGCCTACCGCTTCTTTCTTCTTCAGAATGTTGTAGGTCTCTTTAACGTGCGCTTCCAGACGATCCAGCTCTTCGGCCACGTCCACACGCTGCGCCATCAGTACCAGTTCTTGTTCCAGACGGTTGTTTTCCAGCTGAACTTCAGCTTCTTCCAGTTTCGCGACCAGGCGTTCGCGCTGCCATTGCAGCACTTCTGGCATATGGGTGCGAACTTTAGCCACTTCGGTGCTAACGCCTTCAAGACGCTGCTCAATCAGCGCTTTCAGCGCCTGACCTTCGGTTTCGCGGGCAACAATAAAGTCATCCAGCGTGCCGTCGAGAGCTGCAAGAATTTCCGCAGTAATTGCATCCAGATCCTGCTCGCCAGCGGCCATCACGCCAGGCCAGCGCAGAATATCAACCGGGTTGATTTCACCTTCATCGCTCTGCATTTTGACCCAGTTCGCGGCATTGACGAGCTGCTTCGCCAGTTTTTCGTTGAGGATCAGCTCACCCTGTGCGCTGGCATCCGGCTCAAAGCGCAGGTTACATTCCACTTTACCGCGTGTCAGACGAGTACGGATACGCTCACGCACCACAGGCTCAAGACTGCGGAACTGCTCCGGCATACGGAAATACGTTTCCAGATAGCGCTGGTTTACCGAGCGCATTTCCCAGGTAGCGCTACCCCAGCTACCCTTGATTTCACGCCGGGCGTAGGCGGTCATACTGCGGATCATAGACATTCCCGTTTTTAAAGGAGAGATGGGGGGATTATAGCTTTCAGGGGCTTCTCAGGATAGGAATAAGCGTCCTTTATCCGTATAATGCGCAGCCACATTCGTTTCAAGCCGGAGAATTCATCATGCGTCCAGCAGGTCGTAGCGCCAATCAGGTGCGTCCCGTCACCCTGACCCGTAACTATACAAAACACGCTGAAGGCTCCGTGCTGGTTGAGTTTGGTGACACCAGGGTACTGTGTACTGCCTCTATCGAAGAAGGCGTTCCTCGCTTCCTGAAAGGCCAGGGCCAGGGCTGGATCACTGCGGAATATGGCATGCTGCCACGTGCAACCCATACCCGTAACGCCCGCGAAGCGGCAAAGGGTAAACAGGGTGGCCGTACTATGGAGATCCAGCGTCTGATCGCGCGTGCACTGCGTGCAGCCGTTGATCTGAAAACCCTGGGCGAATTCACCATTACTCTGGACTGTGATGTGATCCAGGCTGATGGCGGCACGCGTACGGCGTCGATTACCGGCGCATGTGTGGCGCTGGCCGATGCACTGAACAAACTGGTTGCTGCCGGTAAGCTGAAAACGAACCCAATGAAAGGGATGGTTGCGGCGGTTTCCGTCGGTATCGTTAACGGTGAAGCGCTGTGCGATCTGGAATATGTTGAAGATTCCGCAGCCGAGACCGACATGAACGTGGTAATGACCGAAGACGGTCGCATTATCGAAGTGCAGGGCACAGCGGAAGGCGAGCCGTTTACCCACGAAGAGCTTCTCACCTTGCTGGCGCTGGCCCGAGGGGGAATCGAATCCATTGTAACGACGCAGAAAGCGGCGTTAGAAAATTGATTTTAAAGGCGACCAGTGAGTCGCCTTTTTTTTGCCTGTAAGACAGAAAAAACCAAAGGAGCGAATCCATGAAATCGTATCAGCGCCAGTTTATTGAGTTTGCGCTTAACAAGCAGGTACTTAAGTTTGGCGAATTTACGCTGAAATCCGGGCGTAAAAGTCCCTATTTCTTCAACGCCGGGCTGTTTAATACCGGGCGCGATCTGGCATTGTTAGGCCGTTTCTATGCCGAAGCGCTGGTGGATTCCGGGATCGATTTCGACCTGCTGTTTGGCCCGGCTTATAAAGGCATTCCGATTGCGACCACTACGGCGGTGGCGCTGGCGGAGCACCACGATCGCGATGTGCCATACTGCTTTAACCGTAAAGAAGCCAAAACCCACGGCGAAGGCGGCAATCTGGTGGGCAGTGCGCTGCAGGGCCGCGTTATGCTGGTGGACGATGTGATCACCGCAGGCACTGCTATTCGTGAATCGATGGAGATTATCCAGGCTAACGGCGCTACGCTTGCAGGTGTACTGATTTCTCTGGATCGCCAGGAGCGTGGTCGCGGCGAAATTTCTGCAATTCAGGAAGTGGAACGTGATTACGGCTGCAAAGTAACGTCGATTATCACACTGAAAGATTTGATTGCGTACCTGGAAGAGAAGCCAGAGATGGCAGACCATCTGGCAGCAGTGCGTAAATATCGGGAAGAGTTTGGCGTGTAATGTACTGCCCGGTGGCGCTGCGCTTACCGGGCCTACATAACCGTAGGCCGGATAAGGCGAAGACACCATCCGGCAACAGTGTTACTGCAACTGGGCAGCCACTAACGGCCAGCGGGCGTCAAAATCGTCCGTTGGTCGGTATTTGAATTCACTGCGCACAAAGCGGGAGAGCATCCCTTCGCAAAACGCCAGCAGCTGGCCCGCCAGCAGCGTTTCATCGGTGTTGTAACCTTCACCTTCACGCATTTTCTTCTCGCGCAGTACCTGTCGCAGCTGGGCTTCAATACGCTCAAAAAGCTGGTTAATGCGACCCTGCAACCTGTCTTGTTCGAACATCAGCGCGTGGCCGGTCAGGATACGGGTTAAACCGGGATTACGTTCGCCAAAGCCCAGAATCAACAGCACAATCAGACGCAGACGCGCGCTGGTGTCTTTTTCATCTTTCAGAATCAGGTTGATGCGTGTGATCAGGCTGTCTTCGATAAACTCGATCAGGCTGTCGAACATCCGGGTTTTGCTCGGAAAATGGCGATACAGTGCCGCTTCCGACACGCCTACAGAGGCCGCCAGTTTTGCGGTGGTGATGCGTTGACTGCCATCGCTGGATTCAAGCATCAGAGCCAGAGACTGAAGTATTTCTTCGCGACGGTTCCTTTTCGCGGTTTGTTTTTCTGCCATGTTACAAAATACCCCTGAAAATAAGCACTGCCAGGCTGGCATCCACACAGCGACCGCAAACTACGGTTTGCGGTTTGTTATTGCATTATGGCGCTGTGAGATGCGTAACAGTCGGGCGATTATTTGCGCCCGGAATGGCCGAAGCCGCCTTCGCCACGGTCGGTAGCGTCAAAATCTGCCACCAGATTAAATTCGGCCTGCACCACCGGTACGAATACCATCTGTGCGATGCGCTCACCGGGTTCGACGGTGAAGCTGTCCTGACCGCGGTTCCAGACGGAAACCATCAGTTGACCCTGATAGTCAGAGTCGATCAGGCCGACCAGGTTACCCAGCACGACGCCATGTTTATGACCCAGGCCAGAACGTGGCAGGATCACCGCTGCGAGTGATGGGTCAGCAATGTGAATCGCCAGACCGGTCGGGATCAGGGTGGTTGCACCCGGAGCCAGTTCTACGGCGTCATCGAGACAGGCGCGCAGGTCAAGACCGGCGGAGCCGGAGGTGGCATAGGTTGGCAGCGGGAATTGCTCGCCAACACGCGGGTCCAGAATCTTAACGTCGATTTTTTTCATCATAACGGGTAACGATCTCGTCCAGTAATTGTTGGCCCAGGAGTTCCTTGCGCTCAAGCGGTAAGACTTTATCTCCATCCTGCCAGAAAAGGTGCAGTGCGTTGCTGTCGCTGTTAAATCCTTGTGTGGCCAGCGATACGTCGTTCGCGCAAATCAAATCGAGGTTTTTGCGGGTACGTTTTTGCCGGGCATATTCTTCCACATTATTCGTTTCTGCGGCAAACCCAACAACGTAAGGACGATGGCTTTTCAGTGCGGCAACGCCGGCAACGATATCCGGGTTTTTCACCATTTTTAGTGTTAATTCATCGCCTTGCTTTTTAATTTTGGCATCAGAAATTGTCTCGGCGCGGTAATCGGCGACGGCGGCACAGCCGATAAAAATCTGCTGATTTTGCGCATGTGCCTGTACAGCGGCTTCCATTTCCAGTGCGGTAGTGACATCAATGCGCTGCACAAATGGAGGGGTAGGCAACAAGACCGGGCCGCTCACCAGCGTGACGTTCGCACCGCGTTTTGCCGCTGCGGCAGCAATGGCAAAGCCCATCTTACCGGAGCTATGGTTAGTAATGTAACGCACCGGGTCCAGCGGCTCACGCGTTGGGCCCGCGGTAATCATGATGTTGAGATGTTGCAGATCGTTGACAGGCGAAAAATGAGCGGCGGCCATATCGACGATAGCCAGTGGGTCAAGCATGCGCCCTGGGCCAATATCGCCACAGGCCTGGCTGCCGCTGTCCGGCCCCCAGATCAACAAGCCGCGAGAGGACAGCGTCTCCAGATTGTGCTGGGTGGCGGCATTGCGGTACATCTGCTGGTTCATGGCGGGCACGACGGCGACAGGGGCAGGCGTCGCCAGGCAAATAGTCGAGACCAGATCGTTCGCCATACCCGCGGCTACACGGGCGATTAAATCTGCCGTGGCGGGGGCAAGGATAACCAGGTCTGCCCATTTCCCCAGCTCGATATGACCCATCGCGGCTTCCGCGGCTGGATCAAGCAGGCTGTCAGATACCGGGTACCCTGAAACGGCCTGCAGGCTCAGAGGAGTGATAAAGGCTTTGCCGCCTTCAGTTATCGCGACCCGCACGTCGGCCCCGCGTTCGCGCAGACGACGCACCAGATCCGGCGCTTTATAGGCAGCAATACCGCCGCTCACGCCAAGAACGATTTTTTTACCGGCCAGGCTCATCATGATTCTTTCCTGTTGGGTTTCACCAGAGAGCGGGCATTTTATCACAATCCAAAAATCGGGGTGCTTTTGTCCTTCAGTCACTTTGCGAGGCGTTACGCAAGAACGAAACATGGCCGTCGAGCACCGGATGTACCTGTGGCAGCATAATGGCAAACATAAGGAGACAGCACATGGAAGAGACTGAACTGCTGCTACCGCGTGAAAAACTGCTGCGCTATGGCGTCACGTTGTTAAAAGATGACGAACTGCTGGCACTCTTTTTGCGCACCGGGACGCAAGGGAAGACGGTGTTTACGCTGGCAAACGATTTGATAGACCACTTTGGCTCACTGTACGGTTTGCTGACGGCTGAACTGGAGGCGTTCCGACACGTTGAGGGGATTGGGGTCGCGAAGTACGCTCAGTTAAGAGGCATTGCCGAACTGGCACGGCGTTTTTACAATGTCCGTCTGGAAGAAGAAGATCCGGTTCTGACGCCAGAAGGCGCGCGTGAATTCCTGCAGAGCCAACTGGCGGATGCGGAGCGCGAGATCTTTATGGTGATCTTTCTCGATAACAGGAACCGGATACTGAAACATAGTCACCTGTTTTCGGGAACATTGAGCCATGTTGAGGTTCATCCGCGTGAAATTGTGCGGGAAGCGATAAAAGTGAATGCAGCCGGCGTGATCCTCGCGCATAATCACCCCTCTGGCTGTGCACAACCGAGCAGAGCTGACAAAGAAATCACCGAACGCATTATCAAATGCTGTCAATTCATGGACATTCGTGTACTGGACCATCTGATAATTGGCCGCGGAGAGTACATTTCTTTTGCAGAACATGGTTGGATTTAGACCATTTCACGCGATCCATCGGGATCTTTGTCTGTTCGGGACTTGAGCACACCGCCGAGTCAGCGTATACTACGCCACCTTTGAGAATCTCGGGTTTGGCATTTGGGCCTGGCAATCGAGAGTTCACTTAGAACTATGCGATGACCGGGCTGTAAAGCCTGACGAGGCGCCGATACCCCATACGAAGCTCGAGCTAATTTGATTTTTGGAGAATAGACATGTCCCGAGTCTGCCAAGTTACTGGCAAGCGTCCGGTGACCGGTAACAACCGTTCCCACGCACTGAACGCGACTAAACGCCGTTTCCTGCCGAACCTGCACTCTCACCGTTTCTGGGTTGAGAGCGAGAAGCGTTTTGTCACCCTGCGCGTATCTGCTAAAGGTATGCGTGTAATTGATAAGAAAGGCATCGATACAGTTCTGTCCGAACTGCGTGCCCGTGGCGAAAAGTACTAAGTACTTAAAGAGGAAATAAATCATGGCTAAAGGTATTCGCGAGAAAATCAAGCTGGTTTCTTCTGCTGGTACAGGTCACTTCTACACCACCACGAAGAACAAACGTACTAAGCCGGAAAAACTGGAACTGAAAAAATTCGATCCAGTTGTACGCCAGCACGTACTGTACAAAGAAGCTAAAATTAAATAATTTTAGTCTCCTTGTATTGAAAAACCCCGCAACTGCGGGGTTTTTTGCATTCTGCATCTCTCAACGGAGGAACCATGCCTGAATTACCTGAGGTAGAGACCAGCCGTCGCGGTATTGAGCCCCATCTGGTCGGCGCGACCATTCTTCATGCTGTTATCCGAAATGGTCGTCTCCGCTGGCCGGTTTCCGATGAGATCCATGCCCTGAGCGACAAACCCGTTCTCAGCGTCCAGCGCCGTGCCAAGTATCTGCTGCTGGAGCTGCCAGATGGCTGGATCATCATCCATCTGGGGATGTCCGGGAGCCTGCGCATCCTTACTGAAGAACTGCCTGCGGAAAAGCACGACCACGTCGATCTGGTGATGAGTAACGGTAAAGTGCTGCGTTATACCGACCCACGACGCTTTGGCGCGTGGCTATGGACCAAAGAGCTTGAAGGACATAGCGTGCTGGCACACCTGGGGCCAGAGCCGCTCTCAGAGGCCTTTAACGCGGAATACCTGAAAGCGAAGTGTGCGAAGAAGAAAACCCCGATCAAACCCTGGCTGATGGATAACAAGCTGGTGGTCGGCGTGGGGAATATTTATGCCAGTGAATCGCTGTTTGCTGCCGGGATCCATCCCGATCGGCTGGCCTCTTCGCTGTCGGCACAGGAGTGCGAACTGCTGGTCAGGGTGATTAAAGCGGTGCTGCTGCGTTCAATTGAGCAGGGAGGGACGACGCTGAAGGACTTCCTGCAGAGCGACGGTAAGCCGGGTTATTTTGCGCAGGAGTTGCAGGTGTATGGCCGTAAAGGCGAGCCGTGCAGAGTCTGCGGCACGCCAATTATTGCAACGAAACACGCCCAGCGTGCCACGTTCTACTGCCGTCAGTGCCAGAAGTAAGCGTAGGCCCGGCAAGCACAGCGACACCGGGCAAAAGATTTACTTCAGTTTCTCCATCAACGCCTGATGGACATTCACTGGCAGGAAATGGGTCACATCGCCGTGATGACGAGCCACCTCTTTCACCAGCGTGGAGGAGATAAACGACCACTCTTTGGATGGCATCAGAAACACACTTTCCAGCTCCGGCATCAGGTGGCGGTTCATGTGCGCCAGCTGCATCTCATACTCGAAGTCAGCCACCGCGCGTAAACCACGGATCAGGATATTGGCCTGTTGGGTGCGGGCGAAATTGGCCATCAGGTCGCTGAACCCTACCACTTCAACGTTCGGCAGGTGCGAGATCGCCGCGGTAGCCAGCGCAACGCGCTCGTTGAGGTTGAACATCGGCTTTTTGCTGGGGCTGGCGGCAATCGCCAGAATCACCTTGTCGAACATGCTCGTCGCACGGGTGATGATATCAAGATGACCGTTGGTGATCGGATCGAAGGTACCCGGATAAATCGCTTTTGTGCTCATGGCTCACGTTTTCTCTGAGTAGCCGCGGCAGAGCGCCCACAGCTCGGTGTATTTGTTAAAAGTATACTGGGCATTCACCACCGCCAGTAGCCAGCCCTGTTTTCCGTCCAGCACCCCACCGCGCAGCAGCAGCGTTTTCAGAAACGCGCCCAGCGTGTGGGTAAAAATACCGGTCAGCGTGGCCTTCTTGCCGCGCTGGTGGCGTTCCTGTGCCCATGCGGTGGCGTAGTTGAGCTGTTTACGCTGGAAACTGGCGAAATCCCGGCAGGTCAGGTGGAGCAGATCGCCCGTCAGGGGGATCACCTGAGCGTTGTCACAGGCCAGGGATTCGTGCACCAGATTATTGTTGTACTGATACTGCTCGCGCTCATACAGGCGCATCACGCGGTCAGGATACCAGCCGCTGTGGCGCATAAAACGACCGAGGAAGTAGTTACGACGCGCAATGCTGTATACCGCGCCAGGATGAGGTGCGGCGAGCACGGTCTGAATGGCTTGCTGCAATTCCGGCGTGATGCGCTCGTCGGTGTCGAGCATCAGCACGTAATCACCGGTGGCGTACTCCTGCGCGCGCTGGCGCTGGATGCCATAACCCTGCCAGTCGGTGTTGGTATACACTTTTGCACCCGCTGCGCGGGCGACCTCCACCGTGTTGTCCGTGCTACCGGAATCGAGCAGGACAATTTCGTCAGCCCAGGCGACAGAAGCCAGGCAGTCCGGAAGCAGGTCGGCGGCGTTTTTGGCGATCATCACGACCGACAGACGCGTTGACATTAGTGGCTCCGCTGAGGCAGATAAGGTTGCAGAAGTTGCAGCAGACGGGTCAGTGCGCCCTGGTTCTGATGCAGCACTTCGACGGCATGACGACCATACCACAGGCGGTAATCTTCGTCGGTCAGAAGGGTCGAAACCTCCTTCACCACCGAATCCGCGTCGGTTACGGTAATTAAACCATCGGCTTGCTGCAATTTAGCGCAGATATCTTTGAAGTTAAACGTGTGTGGCCCCATCAGCACCGGAATGGCATGCGCGGCAGGCTCCAGCGGGTTATGACCACCGCGCTCGACCAGACTGCCACCGACAAAAGCGAGGTCAGCAATGCCGTACAGCAGCATCAGTTCGCCCATCGTATCGCCAATCACCACCTGGGTGCTGCCGGACGGGATCTCACCGCTGCTGCGCAGGGTGAAGCTGAAACCGCCTTTTTGCACCATTTCACGGGCATCTTTAAAACGCTCCGGATGGCGAGGAACCAGGATCAGCAATAAATCAGGGAATTTTTCCAGCAGCGTACGGTGAGCCTGCAGGATGACCGCTTCTTCACCGTCGTGGGTACTGGTGGCAATCCAGACCTGACGACGCGGTGCCCACTGGCGGCGCAGCGTCACCGCACGGGCGGCGAGTTCAGGCGTGACGGAAATATCGAACTTCAGGCTGCCCGTCACCGCAAGCTGGTTGCGTTTCAGGCCCAGAGAGAGAAAGCGCGCTGCGTCTTCTTCGTTCTGCGCAGCAATCAGCGTGATCTTACTGAGCAGGCGACGCATAAATTTACCCAGCTTGCCGTAGCCTTTCGCCGACCGCTCTGAGAGACGGGCGTTGGCAATCACCAGCGGGATTTTACGGGCATGCAGGGCGGAAATCATATTTGGCCACAGTTCAGTTTCCATCACGATCACAAGCTTCGGGCGAACGGTGTCCAGGAAACGGCTCATGGCGCAGGGCAGATCGTAAGGCAGATAGACGTGATGAACGTCTTTACCGAATGCGGACATCACGCGCTCAGAGCCGGTCGGCGTCATGGTGGTGACGGTGATCGGCAGTGACGGATAGCGGTGGCGCAGGGCGCGAACCAGCGGGATCGCCGCCAGCGTTTCGCCAACAGAAACGGAATGCAGCAAAATACCGTCCGGGGCGACTTTATTGCGGCAGTAACCATAGCGTTCAGCCCAGCGTTTACGATACGCAGGCGCTTTACGGCTACGAAGCAACAGTCGCAGCCACACCAGTGGCTGAATGATGTAGAGCAGGGCGGTATACAACAATTCCAAGCGATTATCCGTTTTTTTTAGTTTCGGCGGGCAAATTCTAAGCATTTAAGCCAGGTAAAGCTATCTCTTATGCCAGATACCGTTTTAAACGGAAATAACGGCGGCCCAGTCGCCAGTGCTGGCGCAGCCCACGGGCGTTTTTCCAGATCAGTGCCCAGATCCCCCGGTCGAACAGTTCGCGGATGATTTCGCGTTTTTTGCTGAGATCGCCAATGTTGTTAATGGCGTGGAGAATGCCCAGCCCCTCTTTCGCGATTTGCCACTGGCAAGCCGGAACCCGGCGCACGGTATCCGGGTAGCGCTGGTTGATAACATCCAGCATCTCAAGGATTTTCATGTAGTGGCGTGCGTTACGCATACGCGAGTCATCCGTACCCGGCGTGTGTGACACCGAAGCGGAGTGAATAAGGTAGTCGTAGAAGGTTTCGTCGGTGTACTGCACGCGTCTGGCGGTCAGCAGCACTTCGGTCGTCCACGGAATATCCTGATGACGCAGGCCATGTTCAAAGGTGAAGCCCTGCTCTTTAATGAACGCGTGGCGATAAATATTCAGCCAGGTTACGTGCAGGAATTTACGTGATGCCAGCGCGCGCTGTAGCCACGTTGGGCCGTCCAGCACGTCGGTAGATTGCAGTTTGTCTGACGGGAAGATTTTCTTTGACGGTCTTCCGTCATCGTAAATATAGGTGCCGTTGCAGGTCGCGACATCGAGATCGTTCTTTTTAGCCATCTCAAGCAGGCGCGGATACATGCCCGGATAGATCACATCGTCGATGTCCGGGAATGCAACATACTCGCCCGTCGCTTCTGCCAGGCCGGTATTGCGGGCTGCGGATACGCCCTGGTTGGCCTGGTCAATCACCTTGTAGAACGGGAATTCACTGGCGTATTGCGCAATGATGGCCGCAGAGTTGTCATTTGACCCGTCGTTCACAACGACCAGCTCCAGACTGTCCAGATGTTGAGCTTTAATGCTGTCGAAAAATGCACTCAGGAATTTTTCACCGTTATAGACGGCGACCACAAGGCTCAATAAAGGTTTGTCGGACATGCTTTCTCCGTTGTGTTCAGGGCAGGCCACCCATATTGGTGATACCATTCGTGCTGTATTATATCTGGTGGATACTAAAAACATATGCCTGGAGGGACAAAGATCCCGTCAGGCGGCAAATTAGCGTCACGCTGGCGAGATTCTTAACAGGAAATGTATGCATATTGTTCACACTGAAGCAGACGGCGGCAAAGGCGGACAGCCTCTGCGCATTATTAACGAATCGCTAGGGATGATTCAGCGTGGCCATCAGGTGACCATTCTTTGTCCGGAAACCGCGCCGCTGCATGCGCTGGCGCGTGATGCCGGGTTAACGGTTGTCACCATGCCGTTAAAGCGTAAGAACCTTAAAAACCTGCAGTTGCTGCGCCGCTGGCTGAAGGCTAACCGTCAGTCCATTGATGTCATCAATAGCCATAACTCTGCCGATACCTGGCTGGTGGCACTGGCGAACCTGACGCTCGCAAACCCGGTGCCGCTGGTGCGTACCCGCCATGCCTCAGGCGTGCCGCGTAATAACTGGACCACCCGCTGGCTGTTTCGCACCGCCTGCGCGCATATCGTAACGACTGGCGAAGCGCTGCGTCACCAGGTGGCGAATATTGGCGTACCGATGTCCCAGAGCACGTCGGTGCCAAGCGGCGTGGATACGCAGCGTTTCCGTCCGGGGGATAAGCACGAGGCGCGTGCGCACTGTGGGCTATCGCAGGATGACTTCTGGCTTGGCGTGGTATCGCACCTGCGTCCGAACAAAGGACACAGCGTTTTGCTGCGCGCGCTGGCGAAGATCGACAACCCGCACCTCAAACTGGCGATTGTCGGTGAAGGGCCGCATAAAGCGACGCTGGAGCAGGAGATTGTGGGTCTGGGGTTGCAGCAGCGCGTGGTGATGGCGGGGCATCGCAGCGACCCTGAACGCTGGTTCCCGGCCTTTGATATTGCGCTCAGCCCGTCTCACGATATGGAAGGTGTGCCGCAGGGCGTGCTGCAATCATTAGCCTCCCGCATTGCCACTATTGCCACTGACGCAGGTGGTACGGGAGATGCGGTGATTAATGGTCAGACGGGGATTTTGATCGCACAGCGCGATGAAAACGCGCTGTGCGATGCAATTGTGAAGCTCTGTGACGATGCCACCCTCCGCGAGACGCTGGCGCAGCAGGGGTATGATTACCTGAGCACCCACTTTACCCGCGAATGTATGCTGGACGCGATGGAGAAGGTTTTCTCCGATGCGGCTCAGCGCAGTAAATCGCGATAAAGCGCCTGCAGCTCTTTGGCCATTCTGTCCAGGGTATACGGTTCCGCTGTTGCGCGTGCGGCAGCGGAATAATCGACACCCTGATTGCGGCCTTTTAGCCATTGAGTGATGGCCTGCTGGTAACCTTCGCTATCCAGCGCGTCGCATACCCAGCCGTTTTTGCCCTCTTCAATCCACTCTGCAGCACCACAGCCGTGGCTGGTAAGCAGCGGCAGACCGCAGGCCAGCGCTTCCACGCAGACATTCGGGAACGGGTCGTAGAGCGTCGGCAGGATCAGGGCATCAGCCGTGCCGTAGACCTCACGGACATCTGCCACCGGGCCGAGGAAACGCACCCGTGACGCCACGCCCAGCGTTCGGGCGAGCTTTTCAAACTTACGCGCATGCTTATCGCGTCCGGCAACCAGCAGCCAGACGTCAGGATGAGGCACGATGGCGCGTAGCGCAGTGGCCACACCTTTACGGCTAAAGCCGGAGCCGACATACGCCAGAACCGGCGCATGCTGCGGGATACCGAGCGTATCGCGCTGCGACAGCGCGCGGACATCCGGGCTGAAATGCGCAGTATCCACGCCGTTGTAAATCACCGTCAGCTTGTCATCCGACAGGGCAAAACGACGGGCGATATCATCGCGCACCATTTTCGAATTACAGATCACCTTGCGCAGCTGCGGATGGGTAAACATCTGTGCTTCCGCCTGCAAAATATAGCGGTGATAGCGGCTCAGCGACTGCGCCCAGCGCGCCAGTGGCGACAGAATGCGGCCATACTGCTCAAGCCAGGTGGCGTGAACGCCATCGCCTGCGCGGAAGATGGTTGCTCCCGGGATGCGCTCGTGGCTTTGCACAATATCGAACTGTGCGAAATGCGCGGCGGCTTCGGCGGCAAAACCAGATTCCCGCGCGATGCGGTTACGAAACGGTGGGTTCACCGTCAGCGTTTTCCAGCCGGAAGCATCTTCCCACTGGCGGGCGATCAGCGTGACGTCGAGCGACGTGTCCTGTGCCAGCACGTTCAGCGCACGGGAGACAAAACGCTCCGCACCACCGTTGGGGTTGTAAGTCTGTCGGACTATCGCCAGCTTCATGCAGGATTTTCCAGGAGCATTGTGTCGATGGCGCTCAGCACCTGCTGCGGCGTGATGGCCGTGATGCAGTCAGAGACACCGCCGTCGCCGCAACCCGCTTTACCGCACGGCTGGCAGGTAAACCCGGCAACGATCACGCGATAATTAACGCCCCACGGTGCCCATTTAATGGCTCCGGTTGGGCCGAAGATGGCAACGGTCGGCGTACCGACGGCACTCGCGAGGTGCATTGGCATGGAGTCCACGCCGAAGTAAACCCGCGCGTGTTTCATCAGTGCGCCCAGCTCTTTGAGGTTCAGCTGACCGCTTAAATCAAACACCGGCTGGGTGAGTGCGGCACGCAACTCATCCATGTAGGCCTTCTCGTCTTTTGACGGTGCAGCGGAGAGGATAATCGGCAGGCCGCGAGCCGCCAGGTTATCGATGGTGGCCGCCAGCTTTTTGATATCCCAGGCCTTAAACATCCAGCGCGACGTTGGATGCACCAGAATATAGGATTTACTCTGGAGCCCGAATCCGGCCAGTTTTTCGGCGACAGACGCTTCCGCCGCGTCGCCCGGTACAAACAGGGTGTGCTTATCTTCATCGGACTGGGGGTGAATGCCGATCCGGCGCAGGGCATCCAGGTTCACCTCGACCATATGGCGGCTGTTGTCCTGAATCGCCGGGTAGAGCGTGGTGAAGGATTTCACCCAGCGACGGCGTGCCAGGCCTCCGCGTTTATCAGGCCGAAAGCCCACGGAGACGCGCGGTTTCAGGCGACGCGCCAGACGTGCGCCGTGCCAGTGTTCGGTCAGGTTAATCAGTACATCGTACTGACGGCCTTTCAGGGTACTTAGCAGCGCACGGTAGAGACGGAATTGTTCAAACCAGCCCTTTTTACGCCAGTTGCGCCCAATAGTATGCACCTGGTCGATATGCGGGTGGCTGGTCAGCATCGCCTGCGTGTCGTCATAGACCAGCGCGTCAACTTCCACGTCCGGCCAGTTCTTTTTCAGCACGGTAAACACCGGCGAGGTAAGCAGAACGTCACCGTGGTGACGCAATTTAATGATCAGCACGCGCTTTGGTGGGCGCTCCGCTGAGAAAAAATCAGACATAGGCTCTCTCTGCTGCCAGCAAAGGCTCTAATTGCGCAAATACCGCAGCGGCACTGAGGTCGCTCAGCTGCGATGAATGTTCCGGGCGGCAGACATATTGATTTTTTCCGTAGCCGCCGATAAGACCCGGGTCCGTTGGGCCGTAAAGCGTAATATTAGGTCTGTCCAGCGCGGCCGTCAGGTGGCTTAAGCCCGTATCGACGGAAACCACTGCCGCGGCACCTGCCAGCTCTTGTGCCACGCCATCCAGCTTCATGCGCGGCAGAACGTCCACGTAATCAAACCCGTCTGCCAGGCGTCTGGCTCGTGCCTCTTCGTGCGGTGCACCCCACGGCAGTTTGATGCGCAGTCCCGCGTTGCCAAGCAGGTCAATCAGTTCGCGCCAGTGTGCTTCCGGCCAGTGTTTATCGTCCCGGGTGGTCGCGTGGAGAAAAATCAGATACGGCGCGTTGTCAGGCAGCGAACCGTGAAGAAAATGCTGAGAAATGGCGTAATCGCCCTGCATGTGTGGTTTCGCATAGCCGAGGCTTTTGGCAAACAGCTCGCGGGTGCGTTCCACGGCGTGCTGCTGTTTAGCAATATGGTGCCGACGGTTATAGAACAGGCTTGCCAGCGGCTCGCGGGCGGTTTGCCAGTCCATGCCGTGCTTTACGCCGTGCGCCAGACGCGTCACCAGCGCGGCGCTTTTGACCAGCCCCTGCGCGTCAATGATGGCATCGTAATGCTGAGCTTGTACCGCATCGCGGAAGGCTTTACGTTCAGCTTTAATCGGTGCGGAGAACCATGCTTTGCGCCAGCGGCGGATAGCCACCGGGATCACACGGTCGACCGCTTCATGCCAGGTGGGGATCTGCGCGAAGCCTTCTTCCACCACCCAGTCAAAACGAATGCCGGGAATGGCCTGCATGGCATCCGTCAGCGAGGGCAGCGTATGCAGCACATCACCCATCGAAGAGGTTTTAACGATCAATACCCGCATTCGTTATCCTTCTTCGCTCAACAGCAGGTCGTTGAGTTCTTCCAGAACGCGTTGCGGCGTAATGTCGATCAGACTCTGGTGATAACCTTCAGCTGCATCGCCTTTACGCACTTTATGGTAGCCAGTGATCAGGCGAATGACGCGCGCTTTATTCGACAGCGGCGGCGTAAAGTCCGGGCTACTTGGGCCGTACAGCGCAACCAGCGGGCGGTTTAGCGCGGCGGCAACGTGCATCAGGCCGGAGTCGTTGGTGACCACGGCTTTACAGGCGGCAATCAGGATCACCGCTTGCTCCAGCTGGGTTTCCCCCGCCAGATTGCGGCACCAGGCTTGTTGTTCGGTACTGAGTGCGGCAAGGATTTCGTTGCCCGCCTCGTGGTCTTTCGCCGAACCGAACAGCACAATCTGGTAGCCTTCGTCGATCAGCTGCTTCGCCAGTTCGGCGTAGTGATAGTGCGGCCAGCGTTTTGCCGGGCCGAACTCTGCGCCAGGGCAGAAACCGATCATTGGGCGTTCAGACGAAATGCCAAATGCATTACAGGTCTGGGATTTCTCACCCTCGTGAACCTGTAGCTGCGGCCACAGAAGCGGCTGCGGCAGGTCTTTCGCGCTGCGCATCACGCCTTTGTCGTAGGCCAGCGCCACGTAGCGTTCCACCATCAGCGGCCAGGCGGCTTTATCCAGCACGCGCGCGTCGTTCAGCAGGCCGTAACGTATTTCACCGCGCCAGCCAGTGCGATGCGGTACGCCGGCAAAGAAGGGCACTAAGGCCGATTTGAAGGAGTTAGGCAGCACGTAAGCGCGGTCGTAGCGCTTGTCACGCAGGCTATGGCCGAGCTTGCGGCGTTCGCCGATTTCCAGCGCCCCGTGGCCGAGCGGCATCGGGATCGCCTCATTCACTTCCGGCATCCGCGATAAAAGCGGACGGCACCACGCGGGTGCCATCACGTCGATTATCGCCTGGGGATAGCGCGCCTTGAGCGTGCGATAGAGACTTTGCGACATCATCATGTCGCCCACCCAGGACGGGCCAACCACCAGTATTCTCATCGGTTGCTTGCCTTACGCGTTGCGGTTCAGCCAGGCCATATATTCCGTTACGCCTTCGGCAACGGTCTTGAACGGCTTGTCGTAGCCCGCAGCACGCAGGTTGGTCAGATCGGCCTGCGTGAATGCCTGGTAGCGGCCTTTCAGTTTATCCGGGAATGGAATGTACTCAATGCTGCCTTTCTTGTGGTATGCCAGCGTTGCGTCAGCCACCGCCTGGAAGGATTCCGCGCGGCCTGTGCCCAGGTTGAAGATGCCGGAGACGCCGTTTTCCCAGAACCACAGGTTCACGGCGGCAACGTCACCGACGTAGACGAAGTCACGCTTAAAGCTGTCGCTGCCTTCGAACAGTTTCGGACTTTCGCCATTATTCAGCTGGGTGTTCAGGTGGAATGCCACGCTTGCCATGCTGCCTTTGTGACCTTCACGCGGCCCGTAAACGTTGAAGTAACGGAAGCCGACAATCTGGGAGTTCGCTTCTGGCAGCACCTGACGCACGTACTCGTCGAACAGGAATTTAGAGTAACCGTAGACGTTCAGCGGTTGTTCATATTCGCGGGATTCGATGAAGTCAGAGGTACGACCGCCATAAGTTGCCGCAGAAGAGGCGTACAGGAACGGAATTTCACGCTCCAGGCAGTAGTGCAGGATCTCTTTGGAGTACTGATAGTTGTTGTCCATCATGTACTTGCCATCCCACTCGGTGGTGGAAGAGCATGCACCTTCATGGAAGATAGCTTCGATCTCGCCGAACTCTTCACCTGCCATAATCTGGATAAGGAAGTCTTCTTTATCCATGTAGTCAGCAATGTTCAGATCCACCAGGTTTACAAATTTGGTGCCGTCTTTCAGGTTGTCCACCACCAGGATGTCGGTGATGCCTTTGTCATTGAGAGCCTTAACAATATTGCTGCCGATAAAGCCCGCGCCGCCGGTAACGATAATCATAACTGTAACCTTTGAAGTGTGGAGTCCGGGGACAATCCCGGACGCTAATGTTTCTATCATATCATTAGTATGGCGACCCTACAGCCATTCACCGACATACACTTCATCCTTCACGCCGCCTCGGCGTTGGCTGCGTTCAGAAACCCCGGTCACATAGTTATCTATGCTCCCGGGGATTTCTTCTCTTGCCGCCTTGATGCAACGTGAATGATTTTGTGTATGTGTAAAAAGACTACACGTGATTTATGCTGCAAAAACGAGAAGAGATAATGTGTCATCTCGTCATGAACTATAGGTTTGGGTAATATGTGCCGAAATTTGCCGAGTCTGGAGAATTGCAATGCGTGGTGATTTTTACAAACAGTTAAACAACGACCTGGACACCGCACGTGCGGAAGGGTTGTTCAAGGAAGAGCGGATTATCACGTCTGCTCAGCAGGCGGACATCACTGTTGCCGATGGCAGCCATGTGATCAACTTTTGTGCGAACAACTACTTAGGTCTTGCGAATCACCCTGAGCTGATTGCCGCTGCAAAAAACGGTATGGACACCCACGGTTTTGGTATGGCCTCCGTGCGCTTTATTTGCGGTACGCAGGACAGCCACAAGCAGCTTGAGAAAAAGCTGGCGAATTTCTTAGGTATGGAAGATGCCATTCTGTACTCCTCCTGCTTCGACGCCAACGGCGGTCTGTTTGAGACCCTGCTCGGCGCAGAAGATGCGATTATCTCCGACGCCCTGAACCACGCCTCCATCATCGACGGCGTGCGTCTGTGTAAAGCGAAGCGCTTCCGCTATGCCAACAACGATATGGCTGAGCTGGAAGCACGTCTGAAAGAAGCGCGTGAAGCCGGTGCTCGTCATGTTCTGATTGCCACCGACGGCGTGTTCTCGATGGACGGCGTGATTGCCAACCTGAAAGGCGTATGCGATCTGGCCGATAAATACGATGCGCTGGTGATGGTCGATGATTCTCACGCTGTGGGCTTTGTTGGCGAAAATGGCCGTGGTTCCCACGAATACTGTGACGTGATGGGCCGTGTGGACATCATCACCGGTACGTTGGGCAAAGCGCTCGGCGGCGCGTCTGGTGGCTATACCGCCGCGCGCAAAGAGGTAGTTGAGTGGCTGCGCCAGCGCTCCCGTCCGTACCTGTTCTCCAACTCCCTGGCTCCGGCCATCGTTTCCGCCTCCATCAAAGTGCTGGAGATGGTGGAGTCAGGCGCTGAGCTGCGTGACCGTCTGTGGTCAAACGCGCGTCTGTTCCGTGAAAAAATGAGCGCCGCAGGTTTTACCCTGGCCGGTGCTGACCACGCGATCATTCCGGTGATGCTGGGCGATGCAGTGGTAGCGCAGAACTTTGCCCGCGAGCTGCAGAAAGAAGGGATTTACGTTACCGGGTTCTTCTTCCCGGTGGTACCAAAAGGTCAGGCGCGTATCCGCACCCAGATGTCTGCGGCGCATTCACCTGAACAAATTGAACGTGCGGTGGAAGCCTTTACCCGCATCGGCAAACAGCTGGGCGTAATTGCCTGAGGACGTGTGATGAAAGCGTTATCCAAACTGAAAGCGGAAGAAGGGATTTGGATGACCGACGTGCCGGAGCCGGAAGTCGGTCATAACGATCTGCTGATCAAAATTCGTAAAACCGCCATTTGCGGCACTGACGTTCATATCTACAACTGGGATCAGTGGTCACAGAAAACCATTCCGGTACCCATGGTGGTTGGTCACGAATATGTCGGCGAAGTGGTCGGTATTGGCCAGGAAGTGAAAGGTTTTAAAATTGGCGACCGCGTCTCCGGTGAAGGCCATATTACCTGCGGCCACTGCCGTAACTGCCGTGGCGGACGCACGCACCTGTGCCGTAACACCATCGGCGTGGGCGTCAACCGTCCTGGCTGCTTCGCGGAATATCTGGTGATCCCGGCATTCAACGCGTTCAAAATCCCGGACAACATTTCTGACGATCTGGCGTCCATCTTTGACCCGTTTGGTAACGCGGTACACACGGCTCTCTCCTTCGATCTGGTCGGCGAAGACGTGCTGGTTTCCGGCGCAGGCCCAATTGGTATTATGGCAGCAGCGGTCGCGAAGCACGTGGGCGCGCGTAATGTTGTGATTACTGATGTGAATGAATACCGTCTGTCCCTGGCGCGCAAAATGGGCGTAACCCGCGCGGTCGATGTTTCCAGAGAAAGCCTGAGCGATGTAATGGAAGAGTTGGGCATGACCGAAGGTTTTGACGTTGGTCTGGAGATGTCCGGTGCGCCACCGGCGTTCCGCACCATGCTCGATACCATGAACCACGGTGGCCGTATTGCGATGCTGGGTATCCCACCGTCAGATATGTCCATCGACTGGAATAAAGTCATCTTTAAGGGGCTGTTCATCAAAGGTATCTATGGCCGTGAGATGTTCGAAACCTGGTACAAGATGGCCGCGCTGATCCAGTCCGGCCTGGATCTGTCGCCGATTATTACTCATCGTTTCTCCATCGATGAGTTCCAGAAAGGCTTTGACGCGATGCGTTCCGGTCAGTCCGGGAAAGTTATCCTGAACTGGGATTAAACCTGCCTCCAGGCACCCGCGCCGACGGGTGCCTTTACGCTTTTTAGCGGTTTGACTTTCCAGGGGTTACTTGTTAACTTCTGGCGAATTTTTCTCCATTTTGTCTTCTCCGCACGTTCATTCTTGCAGTCATAATGATTACGTCAGGAAAGATTTTTGTCAGTCTAATCAGGTCATTATGTCCACACTGTTTTCGCAAAAGTTGGTTGATACCCCTTCAAGGCTTGCCGCTTTTTTTACTGTGGTAATTTCCCTGCTAATAATCATTGGTGTTAATATTATTAATGCCAAATATAATGCGGTGATTAACCGAACGCTGGTATTTCTGCTGATATTACTGACGCTCAAATGTCTTAATAACAAATTAATCAGAAATATACTGGCGGCTGTTTTACTCATTCCGATCGCAGCGGATATTACGCTGCAGTTATATGCATGGAATAATTTCGACTCAGCGTTTAGTTATGGATTTGCGTTAAGTGTGCTCAATACCACGCCGGGTGAAGCCAGTTCGATGCTCGGGTTGTACTGGCGTGACTGCCTGACGTTTGTCGCGCTGTCCGCGCTGTTTATTTATACCGCGAATACAGGAATGTGGCCTGTTGCACCCCGTTTTCGTCGCTGGCCTGCTATTGCGCTGGCCGTGACGTTGCTTGCTTTTTATGGCCAGGCGCTGCAGCACCAACTCAGGAAAAGCAGCGTTGAGAGCCTGGCGCAGCGTGTGGTTCAGGCGACGCCTGTCAGCACGGCAAAAGTCTTTATGCAGGCGATTGAAGATAACGCGGTGGTGGCCAATATCGGCAACAATATTCCTGATTACAAACTCACCCTGTCGGATACCGGTATCGACAACTATGTGCTGATCATCGGTGAGTCCGAGCGTACGGCAAATATGGGTATCTATGGTTATCAACGCGATACCACACCTGAGTTGGTGAAATACCAGTCGCAGCTTTTACTGTTCCGCAATGCCGTAACGCCTGCCCCTGTCACGATCATGGCGGTGCCATTAGCCATGACGGCGGATACGGTAGGTGCGCGCGATCCCCGTAATTATGGCGATAACGTCATTAATATCGCCAATAAAGCAGGGTATGACACCTACTGGTTTAGCCGTCAGGGCAAAGGCGGTGCGCATAATAACGTTATCACCGGTATTGCCATGAATACCAAACAGCATGAGTGGGTGGAAGGGGGATACGATGAAGACCTGCTGCCCTTGCTGGGCGATGCACTGAAGAAACCGGGCAAAAAAATCATCGTATTGCATTTAAATGGTAGCCATGAACCGGCCTGCCGACGTTTCCCGGCTAATCAGGCGGTGTTAACCGGAGGGAGCGAGGCTGATGATTGCTATGACAACTCCGTGCGGTACACAGATACGGTGATGGGCAAAGTGTTTAACATGCTGGAAAGCTCACGTTCATCGGTAATGTATTTCTCCGATCATGGCCTGATTCGCGACCCGCAGCGTGCAGTGGTTTACTCCCACGGGAATGTCAATCCGCCGAGAGAGGCTCTGCATATTCCCGTGTTTATCTGGTATGGGCATCAGGTTGATTCTGCTCATAAATATACCGGAGACTACAATACCGTCTGGTCGGCTGATGATGTTAATACCCTCGCGGAACTGTGGCTTGGGATCCATCGCCAGGGAGAGCCTGTTCACACTGTACAGTCCTGGCTTGCCGGTTATGATAAAAATGTGTCCGTGCTGGACACGACAGGTAAGTCCTATGAGTGGCGCAATATTCGTTAACACAGACGCGATAAACTTGTTTTTAGCGGTGTGTTAGCCTGCGATGTCTTCTGGTAAATGGAATCATGATGATTAGTGTAAAACGAGATAAGGTCCAGTTTGCGTTATTGCAATTACTCTTTGGACTGTGCGTGATAGCTTTCGGCTGTGTTGTCGTTTCTCCCAATCTTTCTGCCAAAATTTTGGGTGTGGCAGGTATTACTGCGCTAGTGATTTTCCTGATGGATATCAGGAACTTCAAAAAGAATGATGCATTTTGGCTCTGTCTTGTGCTGCTGGTCATCGGTATCTGCGATCTGGTGTGGTATCGGATGTATAAGGTGGATAACAGCACGGCGATAAACTCATATCGGGCATACCTTGAAGTGGGGAAAATATTGCTGTTTGGTGCGTTCTCTATCTTCGTCTTTGTGAACAGACATCAGATAAAAATAGGCAACAATACAATTCATATGTTGCTGGCCATTGCCTTACAGATAATGATTGTTATCTATGCAGGTTATCAGTACCTCTTCCTTAAAGACGCAAGGGTGGCGCTGTCTCTGGCTGGAGGGGCTGATGCGACAGGGGCCGCCTATACAATTGCTTTCATCTCCTTCTATACCATACTGGTTCTGCAGCACAGCTCATCCAGATGGAAAGAGTTTTTCATCCTGGGCCATTTTTTCGTGACCTTCCTGGTGTTAGTCGCGACAGAAACACGGGCCGCTATTTTGACCTATCCCATTATTTTCTTTGGTCTGCTGGTGGTTAAACTCTATAAGGAAAAGCATATTCCCTGGAAAGGTGTCGCTGTTTTTCTGATCGCATTACTGGCGGGTGCGTTTATGATGAAAAATAGTTTGCAACAACGATATAACGACCTCAACAGCGATATCGTGGCCTATGATAAGAACAACAGCGTAACGTCTGTAGGGGCGCGTTTTGCCATGTGGAAAACAGGGCTTGCAGCTGCTAAAGATAACTACCTGTGGCAGTCAACTGATGAACGTAATGCAAAAATAGTGGCTGAAGTAAAACGTGATCCGAGTCTGAGTGGTGCGCTGGATCATATGCAAGGCCATCTACATAATGAAGTGGTAGAAACACTGTCCTTAAAAGGCCCGTCAGGATTAATTCTGTATATTCTGTTTGTGATATCACTTGGCTGGTATGCATTGCGGAAACAAAAAAGCATTATTCTTTTCGCGTTCCTGGTCTCGATAATTATGTTCGGGCTGAGCGGTGTGATGCTTTATTCAAAAACAACACCTGTTGCCTGGATGCTTACACTGATAATGTCGATTGTTTTCCTGGAACAGAACAAACACCGCACGGTCATTAAGTAACCATTTTGATTCTCCACCGGGAAAAAGGTATTCTCCTGGTGGAGAAATGTCATTTACCAGACGAGCACGCCATGAACGAACTGATTTCAGTAATCATCACCACTTACAACAGAGAGGACTTACTGGAACGTGCCATTCGTTCAGTTATTGCTCAGACGTACTCTGCGGTAGAATTGGTTATTGTTGATGATTGTTCTGACGAAAAAACTGCGCAGCTCATCGAGCAGATGAGAGCGGAGTGTGACGCGCGTTTTGTCCATTTCACCTATGAACGTAATGAAAAGAACAGCGGTTCTAACTTCAGCCGGAACCGGGGTTATGCGCTCTCGCACGGGGTGTTTGTAACGGGTCTGGATGATGATGACTATTTCCTGCCAGAACGCCTGACAAAGCTCGCCGAGCGCTACGATGACAACTATGCCTTCGTGACGGATACCCCTGCCAGACTGGACAAAACCCACCGTACCTACCCGGACACAGATGATAAAAGAATCATCGAGTTACAGGATATTCTGTGTGAAAACGTGGTGGGTAATCAGGTACTGACGACCAAAGAAAAGCTGTTAGGTGTGGGCGGGTTTTCCCCTGAGATCAAACAGCAACAGGATCGTGATGTCTGGATTAAATTGATCCTTAAATATGGCCCTGGTATTAAATACAGTTTCAGTACGGCAATGGTGGATGCTGAACACGGCAGTAACCGAATTACGTCGCAAATTAAAAAGTATAATGCGTACCGTAAGCTCTATTTTAAATATCGTCAGCATATGTCTGAAGTTACGCGCAGTAATAACCTTTTTCAGCTCATGTCGTTCCGGGGGTTTAAATCGACGCGCATGAACTGCTTATTACGCGGGCATAAAAAAGACGCCAAGTTAAAAATGAAACTGTTTCGCCGTACGTTAAAAGAGCTGTTCTGAGTTTGATAAGGTGAAATGATGAATCTCAATGTAACGAATAAGCTCATCAAGAAAACCCGTCGCTGGCACAAAAAAACGGGTTTTTCTCTTTTTCAGCGTGCGGCCAGCCATTTTGAGCAGAAGAAAAAAGAGACGATTTTTAGCGTTATTGACGATCTGAAGGTCCAGCCTGATGCTGCAGACGCAGCGGAACCGGCGCAATCGCGTATTATCTGGATCTGTTGGTTCCAGGGGCTTGATAGCGCACCCGGGCTGGTGAAGCGTTGCATTGCTTCCGTGCAGCGTAATGCGCCAGAAGCGCAGGTCATTATCCTGACGGATGAGAACATCCCTGACTATCTCACCCTCCCGGAACATATCAAAACCAAATACCAGGCCGGGCTTATCAGTAAGGCGCAATATTCCGATATTGTTCGTTGTTCATTACTGTATCAGTACGGGGGGATCTGGATGGATGCCACCGTATTTATGACGAAGCCGGTACCGGAGTCGTTCTATGAAAATGCCTTCTCATCACTGCGTTTTGATTCACCTGAAAATGCGCTGAGTCAGGGTTACTGGACGGCCTATTTTCTTGCTGCCCGGAAGGGGAATTCGCTGGTGAAGCTGGTTCGGGATATCCTGTATCGCTACTGGCAGCACCACAATTCTCTGATTGAATACTTCCTCATTGATTACAGCTTCTTGTATGCACGTGAGAGGTATCCGCAGCTTCGCCAGGTGATGGATCGACAGCCGGTCACCGGGAATAACCGCTTTTTGATCCGCCAGTACATCTCGGCTAAACCCGACAGGGCGGCAATGGTGGTGCTGAATAATGATCCTGTAGGCATTTATAAGCTTTCGCACAAAGAACAATACCGCACTTCGGACAACGGTCAGCCAACGGTTTATAGCCAGATCCTGGACGGTTCCTTCCATCCTGAGTGACAAAAAAGCCACCTTAACGGTGGCTTGTTGCTATCAGGGTTTTTTACCCCATCCCTGCCATTGATGCTGGACGTATTTCACCAGCGTGCTTTCACTGATGCTTTCGCCAATAACGGAGAAGAAACGGGTCGCGTAGACTGGTTCAGGCGGTTTTTTCGGCAAGCAGCTCTTCACACCACGGAACGGGTTACGTGGTGCTGTGGGGACGGGTTGCCCCAGATTCGGCGTCGACGTATCAACCTGCGGTTCATTCAGCAGATCGCCCGGACGCACCAGGGTGATATCGGACGGCAGGGTTGGCAACATTTGTTGCAGAACGCGAACGGTAGACGGATGCGGGTGGCCGATGGCAATTGCCGAGCCATTGCGCCGGGCCAGTTGCACGGCACGATTGAACTGCATGCGGATGTCCGCTTCGTTCTGGGTATCATCCAGGAACACCTTGCGCTTAATCACCTTCACGCCTGTCCCCTGCGCGGCACGCATGGCCTGGCTGTTGCCGATGGTCATACTGTCCAGGAAATAGAGGTTATAGCGCTCCAGCGCCTGCATCACTTTCAACATGCCAAACAGGCTGGATGTCATCGCGCTGCCCATGTGGTTGTTCAGGCCCACGGCATACGGAACTTTATTGTAAGCGTCGCGGATGATGCGATCGATTTCATCGCTGCTCATCTCCGGGCGCAGGGTGTCTTTTTCCAGCGGTTGTTTGCTGAGCGGAGCCATTGGCAGATGGATAAGCACCTGATGGCCGCTGTTGTGGGCTTTGGTCGCCATCTCACGCGCATGTGGTGCATTAGGGAGAACGGCGACAGAGATGGCTGACGGCATCGCCAGCACCTGGTTTTCTGTTTGCGGACGATAACCGAAGTCATCAATCACAATGGCGAGTTTACCCGCGTATACCGGTGCAGCCAGCGCCAGTGCGCTGGCGACGGAGAGCATAATTCGACGAAATTGAAGCAAAGCTTATCTTCCCAACCACGGTTGTGGATTGACCGCCTGACCCTGACGACGAATTTCGAAATAGAGTGACGGGCGGCCCTGACCGCCACTGCTGCCCACAAGGGCGATGGGTTGGCCGGCGCGTACCTGAGTGCCCACGCTGACCAGTGCACTCTGGTTGTAACCGTAAAGACTCATATCACCTTTACCGTGCTCAACCACCACCACAAGCCCGTAGCCCTGCAGCCAGTCGGCCAGGATCACGCGGCCATCGGCGATGGCTTTCACTTCGCTACCTTCAGACGCACCGATAACTATCCCTTTCCAACGTAGTTCACCCTGCAGCTGTTCGCCATAACGATGCAGAATAGAACCGCGAACGGGCCAGAAAGCCTGACCATTAGGTGAGCCCAGGCCGCCGGTACGCGACATCAGGGAACGTTCGCTTTCACTTGGTTTGTAGGTGGTCCCTTTGCGGGAGGCTTCCTGCTGTTTGTCGCGAACAGCCTGTGCATCACGGGCTTCTTTTTCGGCGCGCGCTTTGGCCGCCGCTTCCGCACGCGCAATGCTGTTTCGCAGCCTGGATTCGTTGGCGCGCATTTCGCTTAACTGGCTCTGGCCTTCCTGAATGGAGGACTCCAGGCCGGAAAGCGTTTTCTTACGCTCGTTACGTGCCTGCTCAAGCTTCGCCTGCTGCGCCTGTTGATCGTAGAGCAGCGTCTGCTGCTGGCTCTGCTTCTCTTCCAGCTCGGCTTTTTGGGTGGTGACTTCTTCGCGGGTTTGTTTCAGCTGCGCGATCGTCTCCTGACGCGCCTGGTTCAGATAACCAAAGTAAGCCTGCAAACGCTGGCCGCGCTGGCTCTCTTCGCCGCTCAGGATTAACTGCAGACCGGTGTGTTCACCCTGGCGGAAAGCGGCATCAAGCTGCGCGGCAAGATTGCGTTCCTGCGCATCACGCTGGCGTTCCAGTTTGGCAATCGACGCGTTCATATCGTCGATCTGTTTATTCAACTGGGCGAGCGTGTTCTGCGTTTCACGGAGCTTACGCGCGGCGGCGGAGATGGCCTCTTCCTGCTGCTTAAGCTGCGCAAGGAGTGAGGAGCGCTGCTGCTGCTGCTGGCGTACCGCCCGCTCTTTGGCGGCGATATCGGCCTGAATGGATTTTAGCTGGTCGCGATCGTCCGCGTGGGCGGATGCGGCGCACAGCAATACGCCAGCGCTGAGTGCGCTGGCGTAAAGCAAAGGCCTGACTGATAACCTAAGCGGCTTCACGGCCCATGTGATTGAAAAAATCGCCTTTCCCCTCATGGGGATCGATTATTTCACGATGAACAGCGGCTTGCCAGTCATCTCTTCAGGGATTTCCATACCCATCAGCGTCAACATGGTTGGCGCGATGTCGGAAAGCTTGCCGCCTTCCACCGCTTTCAGGGCTTTATCACCCACATAAATCAGCGGAACAGGCAGGTTGGTATGGGCAGTGTGTGCCTGGCCGGTTGCCGGGTCGCGCATCTGTTCGGCGTTACCGTGGTCAGCGGTGATCAGCAGCTGGCCGCCAACGGATTCAACCGCTTTTGCTACCTGCTCAACACAGTGATCCAGCGCTTCAACGGCTTTAACTGCGGCTTCCATCACGCCGGTATGACCAACCATATCGCCATTCGGATAGTTACAGATGATGGTGTCATACTTGCCGCTTTCGATTGCCGCCACCAGTTTTTCGGTCAGCTCGGCAGAGCTCATTTCTGGCTGCAGATCGTAGGTCGCCACTTTTGGAGAGTTAATCAGAATGCGATCTTCGCCTTTGAACGGCTCTTCTACACCGCCGTTAAAGAAGAAGGTGACGTGCGCGTATTTCTCGGTTTCGGAAATACGCAGCTGCGTTTTATCGTTCTTCGCCATCCATTCGCCGAAGGTGTTTGCCAGCGACGCGGGTGGGTAAGCACACGGAGCTTTAATGTCTGCCGCGTATTCAGTCAGCTGGATGAAGTCGAGCTTCACCACTTTTTTACGGGTGAAACCGTCGAAATCGCTATTTACGAATGCGCGGGTGATTTCACGCGCGCGGTCAGCACGGAAGTTCATGAAGATCAGCGCATCGCCATCTTCCATTGCGGCATCGGCCTGACCTTCAGCACGAATAACGGTCGCTTTCACGAATTCGTCGTTTTCATCACGTGCGTAAGCCGCTTCCAGACCTGCAACGGCAGTCGCAAACTGGAATTCACCTTTTGCCAGCGTCATCAGGTCATAGGCCTGTTCAACGCGATCCCAGCGGTTGTCGCGATCCATCGCGTAGTAGCGGCCAATGATGGACGCCACACGGCCTTTACCCAGTGCAGCAAACTTATCTTCGAAGGCTTTCAGTGAACCTTCTGCGCTACGTGGTGGCGTATCGCGGCCATCCAGGAATGCATGCAAATAGATTTTTTCAGCACCGCGTTCTGCTGCCAGCTCAACCATTGCCATGATGTGATCTTCGTGGCTGTGAACGCCGCCAGCGGAGAGCAAGCCCATGATGTGTACAGCTTTACCCGCAGTAACGGCTTTATCCACTGCACCAGACAGCACCGGGTTGGCGAAGAACGCTCGTTCTTTGATTTCAACGTCCAGACGGGTCAGATCCTGATAGACGATACGACCTGCGCCCAGGTTAACGTGACCGACTTCGGAGTTACCCATCTGGCGATCCGGCAGACCCACTTCCAGGCCCGACGCATCAATCAGGGTATGGGGACGTTTTGCCCACAGTGCATCCATGACCGGGGTTTTGGCGTTGAAAATGGCGTTATCCTGCTGATCTTCGCGGTAGCCATAGCCATCCAGAATCACCAGTACCATAGGTTTTTTAGAAACCGACATTGCGACAACCTCATGCTCAAGAGACAAAAAATTTGCGTAATTTTACTACAGCTGAATCGATAAAATAGCCGCAGAAGATCAAAGAATGCGTAGGGGCAAGGCAGTTCCCCGGTTATTTTGAGGCTTTTTTTTCGTGGCATGCCGCAGAAAATGGATTAGCTTATTGTCGCTGGCTGTATTTGCCACAACGCACAGGTATACTCCTGTCCTGGTTTTTTTAATCACTTAGTCGGGAGTTGTTACCCCCCATGCAAGAAATTATGCAATTTGTTAGCCGCCACCCGGTTCTGAGCATCGCGTGGATTGGCCTGCTGGCCGCTGTCCTGTTCACCACCTTTAAGGGGCTGACGTCTAAAATTAAGGTGATCACCCGTGGTGAAGCGACGCGTATGATCAACAAAGAAGAGGCGGTGATTGTCGATCTGCGTCAGCGTGACGATTTCCGCAAAGGTCACATTGCAGGTGCTATCAACCTGCTGCCTGCTGAAATCAAAGCGAACAACATCGGTGAGCTGGATAAGCATAAAGCCCAGCCAATTATCGTTGTGGACGGTACCGGTATGCAGGCGCAGGAATCTGCCAGCGCGCTCCATAAAGCAGGCTTCGAAAACGTCTCTGTACTGAAAGAAGGCATTTCCGGCTGGAGCGGGGAAAACCTTCCTCTGGTTCGCGGTAAATAAGGAGTTCAGTGATGGCCAATATTGAGATCTACACCAAAGCGACCTGCCCGTTCTGCCACCGTGCGAAAGCACTGCTGAACAGCAAAGGCGTAACGTTCCAGGAATTGCCGATCGATGGTGACGCAACAAAACGCGAAGAGATGATTCAACGTAGTGGTCGCACGACGGTTCCGCAGATTTTTATTGATGCGCAGCACATTGGCGGCTGTGATGACTTGTATGCGCTCGACGCGCGTGGTGGACTCGATCCCCTGCTGCGCTAAGAGACTTTAGGACAATTAAAAAGGGTTTTTCCATGTCAGAACAAAACAACACCGAAATGACTTTCCAGATCCAGCGCATCTACACCAAGGATGTCTCTTTCGAAGCGCCAAATGCGCCACACGTTTTCCAGAAAGATTGGCAGCCAGAGGTTAAACTTGATCTTGATACCGCATCCACTCAGCTGGCGGATGATGTGTACGAAGTCGTACTGCGTGTGACCGTTACTGCTTCTCTGGGCGAAGAAACTGCATTCCTGTGCGAAGTACAACAGGGTGGCATCTTCTCCATCGGTGGCATCGAAGGTAACCAGATGGCGCATTGCCTGGGTGCATACTGCCCGAACATCCTGTTCCCGTATGCGCGTGAATGCATCACCAGCCTGGTTTCTCGCGGTACTTTCCCGCAACTGAACCTGGCACCTGTAAACTTTGATGCGCTGTTCATGAACTATCTGCAGCAGCAGGCTGGCGAAGGTGCTGAACAACATCAGGATGCCTGATGAGCACTGTTAATGCGTCAATGACTGTGATCGGTGCCGGTTCATACGGCACCGCTCTTGCCATCACGCTGGCAAGAAATGGTCACGACGTGGTCCTGTGGGGCCACGACCCTAAACATGTCGCGACGTTGCAACACGACCGCTGCAACGTGGCGTTTCTCCCGGACGTTCCGTTCCCTGACTCTTTGCACCTGGAAAGCGACCTTGCGACCGCGCTGGCGGCCAGTCGCAATATTCTGATTGTGGTGCCGAGCCATGTGTTTGGCGAAGTCCTGCGTCAGATTAAGCCGCTGATGCGCCCGGATGCGCGCATTGTGTGGGCGACGAAAGGGCTGGAAGCTGAAACGGGACGCCTGTTGCAGGACGTTGCTCGTGAAGCGCTGGGCGATACCATTCCGCTGGCCGTTATTTCCGGACCGACGTTTGCTAAAGAGCTGGCTGCTGGCCTGCCGACGGCAATCTCGCTGGCATCAACCGACCCGACTTTCTCTGACGATCTTCAGCATCTGCTGCACTGCGGCAAGAGCTTCCGTGTCTACAGCAACCCCGATTTTATCGGTGTGCAGCTGGGCGGTGCGGTGAAGAACGTGATTGCTATTGGTGCCGGGATGTCAGACGGTATTGGTTTTGGCGCGAATGCACGTACGGCGCTGATCACCCGTGGGTTGACCGAGATGTCCCGTCTTGGTGCGGCGCTGGGCGCTGACCCGGCCACCTTTATGGGGATGGCGGGTCTGGGCGATTTGGTGCTGACCTGTACCGACAACCAGTCGCGTAACCGCCGTTTTGGCATGATGCTCGGACAGGGCATGGATGTGAAAGGCGCGCAGGAGAAGATTGGTCAGGTGGTTGAAGGCTACCGCAATACCAAAGAAGTCCGCGAATTGGCACACCGTTTTGGTGTCGAAATGCCAATAACCGAGGAAATTTATCAGGTATTGTATTGCGGAAAAAATGCGCGCGAGGCAGCATTGACCTTATTAGGTCGTGCGCGCAAGGACGAGCGCAGCAGCAACTAGTCGCAGGGATCCTTGTTAGCTATATGACCCAGCCAGCGCAGAACTGGCTGGTCATTAACATATCGTCTGGAGTATGCAATGCCGTGTGAAGAACTGGATATCGTCTGGAACAATATTAAAGCCGAAGCCCGGGCTTTGGCCGACTGCGAGCCTATGCTGGCCAGCTTCTATCACGCGACGCTACTCAAGCACGAAAACCTCGGCAGCGCCCTGAGCTATATGCTCGCCAACAAACTGGCTTCCTCCATCATGCCTGCTATCGCTATTCGTGAAGTGGTGGAAGAGGCCTACGCCGCAGACCCTGAAATGATCGCCTCCGCTGCCTGCGATATCCAGGCCGTGCGCACGCGTGACCCGGCAGTGGATAAATACTCCACGCCGCTGCTGTATCTGAAAGGTTTCCACGCCTTACAGGCTTATCGCATCGGCCACTGGCTGTGGAACGAAGGCCGCCGCGCGCTGGCTATCTTCCTGCAAAACCAGGTTTCCGTCACCTTCCAGGTGGATATTCACCCTGCAGCGAAAATTGGCCGTGGGATCATGCTCGACCACGCCACCGGTATTGTGGTCGGTGAAACGGCGGTGATTGAAGATGACGTCTCAATTCTGCAGTCGGTCACGTTGGGCGGTACCGGTAAAACCAGCGGCGATCGTCATCCGAAAATTCGTGAAGGGGTGATGATTGGTGCAGGGGCGAAAATCCTCGGCAATATCGAAGTCGGACGCGGCGCGAAGATCGGCGCGGGTTCCGTGGTACTGCAGCCCGTTCCACCGCACACGACTGTCGCGGGTGTACCGGCGCGTATTGTCGGTAAGCCAGACAGTGATAAACCGTCGATGGATATGGATCAGCACTTCAATGGTATTCGCCATACCTTTGAATACGGCGACGGTATTTGAGAACACGCCTGGGGCGCTGCAATCGTATCGATTAACGCAGCGCCACCCGAGAAATTAGCTGCGTGGTACCGCGCCAGGGTAACCCAACTGACGCCATGCTTCATACACGACGACCGACACCGCATTTGACAGGTTCATACTGCGGCTGTCCGGCATCATCGGGATCCGGATTTTTTGTTCCGCGGGCAGGGCGTCCAGAATGGTTGCTGGCAGACCACGGGTTTCCGGGCCAAACATCAGATAATCACCGTCCTGATAGCTTACGGCGCTGTGTGCTGGCGTGCCTTTAGTGGTCAGGGCGAACATGCGCTGCGGTTTCTCTGCTTCCAGAAATGCGGCGTAATCGTGATGACGAACCACGGCAGTAAATTCATGATAATCCAGCCCCGCGCGGCGCAGACGTTTGTCGTCCCACGCAAACCCCATCGGCTCGATGATATGCAGGCGAAACCCGGTGTTGGCGCACAGGCGAATGATATTGCCGGTGTTCGGTGGAATTTCTGGTTCGAATAAAACGATGTTAAGCATGCTGCCCCCTTAATTGCGCGGGCAGCATAGCACTTTCATTACGCTGCGTCCCCCTGAGCAAGCGCTGCCAGCGATGCAGGTAATTTACTCAGCTCCTGTACCAGTGAATCCTGGCTGATTTCACCGATCGTTTTCGTGCCGGTCAGCGTCATCGCCACCTTCATCTCTTTCTCGATCAGGTTCAGCAGGTTTGCCACGCCAGCCTGGCCGTGGGTGGCCAGCGCATAGAGGTACGCGCGCCCCAGCAATACGCTGTCTGCACCGAGCGCTATCATGCGCACCACGTCCAGCCCGCTGCGGATACCGCTGTCGGCCAGAATGGCGATATCGCCTTTCACTGCGTCAGCAATGGCCGGCAGCGCGCGCGCAGAAGAGAGCACCCCATCAAGCTGACGTCCGCCATGGTTTGACACCACAATACCGTCCGCACCAAAGCGCACGGCGTCGCGGGCATCGTCCGGATCGAGGATCCCCTTGATCACCATCGGGCCGTCCCAGAATTCGCGGATCCACTCCAGGTCTTTCCAGGAGATTGACGGATCGAAGTTATTCGCCAGCCAGCCGATGTAATCTTCCAGCCCGGTCGGTTTACCCAGATAGGCTGAAATATTACCCAGGTCGTGCGGACGCCCGTTCAGGCCAACATCCCACGCCCACTGCGGGTGAGTCACAGCCTGCCAGTAGCGGCGCAGGGCGGCATTCGGGCCGCTCATACCGGAGTGGGCATCACGATAGCGTGCGCCTGGTGTTGGCATATCGACGGTAAAGACCAGCGTTGAGCACCCTGCCGCTTTGGCGCGCTCCAGTGCGTTACGCATAAAGCCGCGATCGCGCAGGACATACAGCTGGAACCACATCGGGCGCTTAATGGTGGGGGCGACTTCTTCAATCGGGCAGACGGAAACGGTGGAGAGGGTAAAGGGGATCCCTTTGGCATCTGCCGCTGCTGCCGCCTGCACTTCACCACGACGGGCGTACATACCGCACAAACCGACGGGGGCGAGGGCCACCGGCATGGAGAGCGTTTCATTAAACAGCGTTGTCTCCAGGCTCAGATCGGACATATTCTTCAGCACGCGCTGGCGCAGGGCCACGTCTGACAGATCTTCCACATTGCGGCGCAGGGTATGTTCGGCATACGCACCGCCGTCGATATAGTGGAACAGGAATGGCGGCAAAATGCGCTGCGCCGCGGCGCGATAGTCACTGGCTGCGGAAATAATCATGCTTTGTTCTCCCTGGAAATATCGTTGTCGCCAGGCAGACGGGTAATACGCGCCTGTCGGGCCTGATCTTCATCGAAGCGTTTAATGGTGGTGTGGACGAAGCCCAGATGCGCCATCATCGCTTTGCGCGCGGCGTCGGCATCACCGGCCAGAATGGCGTTGAGTACCGCCTCATGCTGCTCGGTCAGCCGGGCAAAAACGGGCGGAACCAGATACATACGCTGACGGCTCTGCTTCACGGAAGATTGCAGCAGGTCGAAGAAACCGCGCATGGTTTGCAGCAGAACGACGTTGTGCGACGCCTCGGCAATCGCCAGATGAAAGCGCACGTCCGCCTGGGAGGCGATGTCCGGGTCGCTGCTTTGGGTCGCTTCGAAGCAGGCTTTGAGCTTCTCTTTGTCGGCCTCAGTTGCCCGCATGGCCGCATGCCAGGCGGTGCTGGTTTCGATGGCGTGGCGTGCTTCGAGGATGTCAAAGCTGTAGTCCGGGTCGTTTTCCATCAGCGTTTTCAGCGGCTGGACGATGTTTTGCTCGGACCAGTCATCATGCTGCCAGCGGACAAATGTGCCACCGCCGCGACGGCTCAGCAACACGCCTTCACTAACCAGCGTGGCCAGCGCTTCGCGCAGTGAATTGCGCGACACACCAAGCTGAGCGGCAAGCTGGCGCTCGGCGGGCAACTTCATGCCCGCCTCCAGCTGTTGTTCTTCAATCAGCGCCCGCACGCGAGAGGCAATCTCGTCGGACAGGCGTCTGGGCATCACTATCATGGGATCATCCAGGTTAAGACATAGGCCTGCAGCGTGGTGATTACCCCGACCATGCAGGTAAATATCAGGCTGTGTTTAACGGTAAAGCGGAACAGATCCGACTCTTTACCCACCAGTCCCACCGCGGCACAGGCAATGGCGATGGACTGCGGAGAAATCATCTTGCCGGTGACGCCGCCAGTGGTATTGGCCGCAACCAGCAGTACGTCTGAGACGCCGATCTGCTGCGCGGCTGTCGCTTGTAGTGCGGCAAACAGGGCGTTAGATGAGGTGTCTGAACCGGTCAGGAATACCCCCAGCCAGCCGAGGAATGGCGAGAAGAAGGTAAAGGCATGGCTGGTATGAGCCAGCGCCAGTGCCAGCGTGGAGGAGAGGCCGGAGTAGTTCGAAATAAATGCGAACGCCAGCACCATGCCGATGGAGTAAATCGGCAGCATCAGTTCTTTAATGGTTGCCGCAAAGGTCTGAATGGCGGCGGCAGGTTTCATGCGCAGCCATACCACTGAAAGAATAGCGGCAAACAGGATGGCCGTACCGGTTGCGGAGAACCAGTCAAATTTATACACCGCAGCATACGGCGTGGCCGCGTGTACCACGGGTGGCATGCGGGCAACCATCTTGTCGAGGAACGGCACGGAGATGTTAATCACCATGTCGTACAGCGCACCGCCAGGGGCGAACAGGGCTTTAAACGGTGGAATGCTCCACAGCGTAACGGTTGCGGTCAGGAACAGGAACGGTGACCATGCGCGGACAATCTGCCCCGGGGTGTAGCCTGTGCGTGCCAGTGTGTTATCGACCTGCGCAGCACCCATATCGGCAAAACGGAATCTATGGTCACTCCCGTTTTTGCAACACCGATTTTGACGACAAGTTGGCTTGCTTGAATCTATCCGGCGTCTGAATGGGATTTTATTCCCGCGCCTCGATGAGTTCCGCGCCTGATGAACCTCCAGAAAATATACGGCTTCAATGAGCCTTTCCGTTTTACAGGTTCCTCAACAGGCCGGTGGGCCGTTAGTATCATCAATATCAGTATTCGCAAAACCAGATGAATGATTGTTTAAACTGGTGTATTTCTGCCTTTATGCTTCGTAAGTTTGCTGTCGCGCCGTCAGTGCCCAGGCTATTCTGGCCAGCTTGTTTGCCAGAGCACAGGTGACGACAAAGTTGCTTTTCCGACACAACAACTCCCTGACCCAGTCGGCCAACTTGCCAGACTGGTGTTCCAGTTTTTGTATGAATACCCTGGCACACTGAACCAACAAAGTTCGGATCTTTTTGTTGCCCCGCTTGCTAATCCCTAACAATGTCGTCCGACCTCCCGTGCTGTACTGTCGGGGTACCAGCCCTGTTGCCGCCGCAAAGTCACGGCTGCTGGCGTACTGCTTCCCGTCGCCAATCTCAGTTGAAATAGTACTGGCAGTCAGCGTTCCAACGCAGGGAATACTCAGCAAGCGCTGTCCAACCTCATCTTCGTCCAACTTTCGTTTCAACTGAGATTCCAGATCTTTAATCTGCTCAACAAGATAGTGATAATGCTGTTGTAATTTCAGCAGTAACTGGCTGAGATAAAGAGGCAAACTACTGTCCTCAAGAAGGGTACTCAGTCGACTAATAACGGCAGCACCTCGCGGAACGCTGATACCAAATTCCAGCAGAAAAGCATGCATCTGATTAGTTGTTTTCACCTTATCCTGAACCAGGGATTCACGGACACGATGCAGAGCTCGCATTGCCTGCTGAGATTCGGTTCTGGGCTGCACGAAACGCATAGATGGACGTGATGCTGCTTCACAGATAGCTTCAGCATCAACGAAGTCATTTTTGTTGCTTTTAACGAATGGGCGGACAAATTGCGGTGATATCAGCTTTGGAAAATGCCCTAACTCTGCCAGCTTGCGTGCCATAAAGTGAGAACCGCCACAGGCTTCCATCGCGATGGTTGTTGCCGGGCATGTCGCCAGAAATTCGATTAGCTTTGGTCGGGTGAATTTTTTACGGTAAACGGCCTTCCCACGATGATCCTGACAATGAATATGGAAAGAGTTCTTACCCAGATCGATACCAATAAGCGCAATGTTTTCCATGATGGTTCTCCGAATGAAAGCCTGTCCTCAGCATAGTACTGGGAAGGAGGGAGTGACCATCTCATTAAATACGCACCGGCTGCCAGCGCTTCAGGAACAACGTCAGACAGACCAGTGAGACCAGCGAGGAGATAATGTCCGGCAGTTCCGGGCCGAGGAAGTTTGAGCTGAGGAACTGGGCAATAGCGAACGAACCACCCGCCACCATCACTGCAGGCCAGGTCTCTTTCACACCGCGCCAGCCGTCCATAATCGCCATGATCCAGAACAGCACGATGATGGTCAGGAACGGCAACTGGCGGCCAACCATCTGGCCAATTTCGAAGCTGTTCAGCCCGGTAACCTGTCCGGCCACCAGAATCGGAATCCCCATTGCACCAAACGCCACCGGTGCGGTGTTCACAATCAGGCAAAGACCTGCGGCATACAGTGGGTTAAAACCCAGGCCTACCAGTAATGCGGCGGTGATCGCTACAGGCGCACCAAACCCTGCCGCACCCTCAAGAAATGCGCCGAAGGAGAAGCCGACAATCAGCATCTGTAAGCGCTGGTCAGGTGTGATGGAGAGGATCGACGAGCGGATTATGTCGAACTGCCCGGTTTTCACCGAGATTTTATAGACAAACACCGCAGCAATGATGATCCACGCAATCGGCCACAGGCCGTAGAAGAAGCCATACACGACGGAAGCCAGGGCGCGGTCGACCGGCATTTTATAGAAAAACAGCGCCACCAGAAGGGCGATGGTGACGGTGTACGTGGCGGCAAGATAGCCCTTCAGCTTGAGCTTAATCAGCGCAAAGAAGAAGAACAGGATCGGAAGCGATGCGATCAGACTCGACAGCCAGATATTCCCGGCTGGATCGTAGTTTTGTTGCCAGAGGCTCATGCAGGTCTCCTGGGGACCATACAGTCTGCACTTCGGGTGAGTCTCCGCTCATCTCCGTGTCACAGTCTGTGTAAAAGTGGTCCTGCCAATGTTGTTGTGTAGGGTGAATGACAATGAATGGTTAACTGAATGTTATAGATAGGCAATGATTTTGTGAGCAGAAATGATGGAAATGTGAACCGGGGGAGGATTGGTTATGGGATTGGTTGGGCCAATTTGAAGTGGGATGGGACCTGATACCCTCACCCCGGCAAACTGCGCCGTACAGTCCCCTCGCCCCTTTGGGGAGAGGGTTAGGGTGAGGGGAAAATGATCAGAACGCCGTCTTACAAAAACCCGTCATCTCTTTCAGGCCCATTTCACGGCCAAGTTCGGTCATCGGGTGCACCACCACCAGGCCACGGACGCTTTTCTTCAGCTTGCCCATGTCAGCCTGCTCTTTTTTGGTGATCGCGCGGCGGTGCGGCATGTTCATCAGCTTCTGGGCTTCTTTGCTCAGCTTCTGGCCTTTAACTTCGCGCAGACGTTCGATTTCTGTTTCGAGCGTGGCTGTCTCTTTTTCGAGCTCAGCGTACTTTTCAGCGGAATCGATAAGTGACAGACCAGCCATCTGGTGGCGGATCAGATCCAGGCGGTCGCTCAGGCGTTTAATTTCGTTCTTTTCGACTTCTTTCATGACAAATGACTCTAAAAACGGGGGAATTTACAGGAAGGATACACCAATGTGCGCAGGCTTACTTCTGAAACGCTTTTTTTAAGCTGATTCGGGAAATCAGCTCTGTCAGGGAAAGCACCATAGTGGATCTGACAACCTGTTGATAACGAAGCTTTTGCATCGCGTACAGTTCAGGATCGCTGTTATCAAAATGCGGTGCAGGAGGCAGTGCGGAGACGCAGTGTAGCTCGCCGAGAGGTCCCAGAATTTCATCATCGGTGAAGGCGTACTCATTCCCGTCATGATTTAACTCTTCGCGCAGCGCCATTAACAGCTCAGCGTCTTCATACTCTGGCCTGCTCAGCACGCCAAGACCATAAATCAGCTTCAGGCGAACCGATAAATCGCCCAGCGGTCCGTCTCCGTCCAGTAACGGTTCTACAGCATATTTTACCGCGTAGTCGTCTTTGCGAAACACCTGAAGTACCAGAATGTTCACCGCCTCTGTCAGTAATTCGACGGCGGCAATCAGGAAACTTCGTACGGTTTTGCCAGCATTCAGACGCTCAAGCACACGATTTTCAAAGGCCTGGGTTTGTTCCATTATTGCCTGCATATCTGACAATCTGTAATTTGGGCGCAGGTTAACCTGCGCCGCATTCTGCATCATTTGGTTGCGTTGTATGCGTTAACCGCCTCCACAACCACGTTGCTGTTGGCATCCAGACCAGAAATCTGCGCCAGTGCAGCCTGTGGGCCTTCATCGCCGATCAACTGAGCCAGCTCCTGTGCCTGTGGATCCTGCTCGCTGCGGTAATGCATCGCGGCAGCAATCCCTTTCACCAGGCTGGCATGCGGCAGGCTGTATTCCAGCGTACCCAGCAGGGGCTTAATCAGGCGGTCACCTGCGCTCAGTTTACGCAATGGCTGACGGCCAACGCGCTCAACGTCATCTTTCAGATACGGGTTTTCAAAACGACCGAGGATTTTCTGGATGTATGCTGCGTGTTTGTCAGCATCAAAACCGTAACGTTTGATCAGCACCGCGCCGCTCTCTTCCATTGCCCCTTTCACCACCGCGCGGATGTTCTCATCGAGGATCGCATCACGAATGGTCTGATGACCGGCCAATTTTCCGAGGTACGCGGTTATAGCATGCCCGGTGTTCAGCGTGAAGAGTTTACGTTCGACAAATGCCATCAGGTTATCAGTTAATTCCATTCCCGGGATGGTCGGCAGCGTACCTTTAAACTGCGTTTTATCGACGATCCACTCGCTGAAGGTTTCTACCGTCACTTCCAGCGGGTCGTGGGTGGCGGATTCAGACGGCGGTACGATACGGTCAACGGCGGAATCCACAAAGCCAACGTGCGCTTCAACCCAGGCTTTGTCTTCGTCGGCGACGGCTGCCAGAACGTGGCCTTTCAGCTGCGTGGTACCGCGTACCATGTTTTCGCAGGCGATGATGTTCAGTGGGGTTTCGATACCCTGTGCTTTACGTTTTGCCAGACCTTTTGCTACCGCAGGAGCGATGCGTTCAAGCACGACCGGGCCAACGGCCGTCGTGACCAGGTCAACGCTTGCGATCAGGTCAATCACGTCGTCACCAATGCTGCTTACTGCATTTACGCCAGATACCGTCTCAACCTGCTCGTTTTCTCCCACCACGTGTACCTGGTAGCTATGACGGGCATTCAGGGCGTCGAGTACTACCTGATTCACATCGGCGAATGTCAGCGTAATGCCCGCGTCTGCCAGCAGTTTGCCGATAAAACCACGACCGATATTACCTGCGCCAAAATGTAATGCTTTCATAGTGTTAACCTTCATCAATGTTTTTACCCGAGAGGGCTGGGGTGAGGCTTATCCCTCACCCTAACCCTCTCCCAAAGGGAGAGGGAATAGTTCGGACTTACTTGTTTAAGAGAGCCAGTACTTCTTCTACGCTGGTGGTGCTGGCCAGGCGCTCAATGACAGACTCGTCATCCAGGGCGTTGGTCAGGCTGGTAATCACCTGAATGTGTTCGTTGTTACGTGCAGCGATACCAATCACCAGGCGGGCGATGTCGTCTTCTTCTTCACCGAAGCGCACACCCTGTGGATACTGACAGAACACGACGCCAGTTTTCAGCACGCGGTCTTTCGCTTCAACCGTACCGTGTGGAACCGCAATGGATTCACCCAGGTAGGTTGGCGTCAGTTTTTCACGTTCCAGCATTGCATCAACGTATTCAGGCTGAACGTAACCACCTTTCACCAGCTGCTCACCAGCAAAGCGAATCGCTTCTTCTTTGTTGGAGGCTTTGCGGCCCAGGAAGATGTTTTCCGCGCCCAGTTTGAACAAATGGCTGTCATTTGCGTCGAAACTGTCCTGCAGGCTGCTACGCACTTTGACTTCATTGTCTTCATGACGCTGCGCTGCAACCAGACGTTCGGTCAGGTTGGTGTACAGACCGCTGTCCAGGAAGTTAGTCAGCGAAATGTGCTGTGCCTGTGGTACCTGACGCATAGCGCGTTCGGTCAGATCGCGGTGCGTAATGACCAGATCAACATCTGCTGGCAGGCTGTTGATGGCGCTGTTGGTGACGGAGATGTGGGTCAGACCTGCATCCTGCACTTTCTTACGCAGCACGCCTGCACCCATTGCACTGGAGCCCATACCGGCGTCGCAGGCAACGATGATTTTACGTACGTGGCTCAGGTCATTAGAGACATCAGCGGCCGCCAGCGGGGTTGCGCCTTTGGATTCTGCTTTCATGTCGTGCATACGACGGGTAGCCGCTTCGATGTCGTCCTCTTCTTTTACTTTGCTGGTCTTCAGCAGGATAGAGGAAACGACGAAGGAGACCGCCATTGCCGCACAGATAGCAGCGATGTTAGCGAAGTAAGCGCCTTTTGGCGTCATCGCCAGAACTGCCAGAATAGACCCCGGAGATGCCGGAGAAACCAGACCACCACCCAGCACGCTCAGAGTGAACACGCCAGTCATACCGCCGAGGATAACGGCCAGGATCAGACGTGGGTTCATCAGCACGTACGGGAAGTAAATCTCGTGGATACCACCCAGGAAGTGGATGATAGCCGCACCGCCAGCAGACTGTTTTGCGCTACCGCGACCGAAGAAGATGTACGCCAGCAGAACACCCATACCCGGGCCTGGGTTTGCTTCAATCAGGAAGAAGATAGACTTGCCAAGCTCATGGGACTGCTGAATACCCAACGGTGAGAAGATACCGTGGTTGATGGCGTTGTTGAGGAACAGGATTTTCGCCGGTTCAACAAAGATGGACGCCAGCGGCAGCATGTCATGCACAACCATGAAGTTAACGCCTGCTGACAGAACCTTGGACAGCACTTCAACTGCCGGGCCAATGCCGAGGAATGCCAGCAGCGCCAGGATCATACCGATGATACCGGCAGAGAAGTTGTTCACCAGCATTTCGAAGCCAGAGCGGATCTTACCATCAACCCAGGCGTCGAAATGTTTGATCGCCCAGCCGCCCAACGGCCCGGCAATCATTGCCCCGAGGAACATCGGCATATCCGCACCGACGATAACACCCATCGTGGTAATAGCACCGACCACACCACCACGGTCACCGCCGACCAGACGACCACCGGTGAAACCGATGAGCAGAGGCAGCAGATAGGTAATCATTGGGCCAACAAGTTTCGCCAGCGTTTCGTTAGGCAACCACCCTGTCGGAATGAACAATGCAGTGATGATACCCCACGCGATAAACGCGCCGATATTTGGCATCACCATGTTGCTGAGGAAGCGACCAAAGCTTTGAACTTTGATCTTGAAATCGGATGACATAAAACACCCCTTCTTCTGTTTACGCTAAGGCTTGCGGCCCGAGGTTTATCGTTAATGTGCGGCGGTAGAGGTAGCCGGGCTCTGTTCTGATGTTGTGAAATCTGGCACTGAATCGTTCAACTGTCCAGACGGTGAAAATTTGTGTGATCTAAATCACGCAAATATAGGGTGAGAGGATATTAATGAAGTGATGTTGATCACAAAAGTGGCGCATAAAAAAAATACAACGGGCATAAAAAGAGCAAAATGCCCCATTATTTGTGATAAATGTCACATTGACTGGTCGCGTGTTTGTTTGTGAATTGTGATTTCATTCACAAAAAATTTTTATGCTGATTTCTACGGATGTGATCGACGGCAAGCTCTGCTTTTCCGCAAGGCACCAGGATGTTTGCAGGTAACATTTAAAGCTAAAAAAACACTTTTTAAATGTGGTATGGCGAAAAGCAAAAACCTGGATTACGCTGATATTGTAAGGTTAAGTCTATTATTATTTATGATATATTTTGACACGCTTATAAACTTGCGTGGAGATATTGTATAAAACGATACTCACCGGCTTTGAAATAGTAATCGCGCTATCTGTGTTTAAAATAAACTAATTGGTTTGTGTACCATTTTATCAATTTAATGAGTTGACGTTGTTTAAGTGAGGAGAATATGTTTCTCAACTATTTTGCGCTGGGCGTATTGATTTTTGTGTTCCTGGTTCTGTTTTATGGAATCATTGCCATCCATGACATCCCTTATAATATGGCCAAAAAGCGGAACCATCCCCATGCCGATGCTATTCATACAGCGGGCTGGATTAGTCTGTTTACACTGCATGCTATCTGGCCATTCCTGTGGATCTGGGCAACCCTCTACCAGCCAGAACGTGGCTGGGGAATGCAAAACCACATTTCGCCGTCAGGGGGAAGCCCTGACGTCGATGCGCTTGCAAAACGTGTAGCCGATTTGGAGCAAAAACTGGCCGCGGTGCAACCCACTGCTGATAAGAACACGCTGGAGCGCTAATCATGGATTTGTTGATTATTCTGACCTATGTGGCATTTGCCTGGGCCATTTTTAAAATATTCCGTATTCCGGTAAACCAGTGGACGCTCGCCACCGCCACCTTAGGTGGGGTATTTATTGTCGCGGGCCTCATCTTATTAATGAACTATAACCATCCGTATACTTTTACGGCGCAAAAAGCGGTTATTTCAATTCCGATTACGCCGCAGGTTACAGGGATTGTCAGTGAAGTCACCGATAAAAATAACCAGCTCATTAAAAAAGGTGACGTGTTATTTAAACTCGATCCAGGCCGCTATCAGGCGCGCGTCGACAGGCTGCAGGCAGACCTGGTGACCGCCACGCATAATATCGACAATCTGAAAGCACAGCTTTCGGAAGCGGTAGCCAATACCACCCGTGTGTCTGCTGAACGTGACCGTCTGTATAAAGATTATCAGCGTTATTTGAAAGGCAGCCAGGCAAAGGTTAACCCGTTCTCTGAAAGCGATATCGACAACGCGCGTCAGAACTATCTGGCACAGGATGCACTGGTAAAAGGCTCCGTTGCCGAGCAGACGCAGATCCAGACTCAATTAGACAGTATGGTTAACGGTGAACAATCCCAGGTTGCTTCTCTGCGCGCCCAGCTTGCTGAGGCGACATACAATCTGGAACAGACTGTGGTGCGTGCACCGAGCAATGGCTATATCACCCAGGTGCTGATCCGTCCGGGTACCTATGCAGCGGCACTGCCTCTGCGTCCGGTGATGGTCTTTATTCCGGAACAAAAACGGCAGATTATTGCTCAGTTCCGTCAGAACTCGTTACTGCGTCTGAAACCGGGTGATGAAGCGGAAGTCGTGTTCAACGCGCTGCCGGGTCAGGTGTTCTCCGGTAAGCTCACCAGCATTCTGCCGGTAGTGCCTGGCGGTTCGTATCAGGCTCAGGGAGCGTTGCAGTCTCTGACGGTGGCACCGGGGATGGACGGCGTAATTGGTACCATCGAACTGGATCCGAATGCTGATGTTGATGCATTGCCAGATGGTATCTATGCCCAGGTGGCGGTCTATTCCGACCACTTCGCACATGTTTCCGTGATGCGTAAGGTGCTGTTGCGTATGACCAGCTGGATGCACTACCTCTACCTCGACCATTAATCCTTCCAGGGGCAGGAATGCGATACGCATACCTGCCTTTTTTCATTGCTTGATCCATACTGGTTCTTTTCCGGCATCAAGGATCAGGCAATGAAACTCATCGGCAGCTACACCAGTCCCTTCGTGCGCAAAATTTCGGTTCTCCTGCTGGAGAAAGGGATTGAATTTGAATTTGTAAATGAACAGCCTTATCACGCCGAAAATGGCGTTGCGCAGTACAACCCGTTGGGAAAAGTCCCGGCGCTGGTGACGGATGAGGGGGAATACTGGTTTGATTCTCCGGTTATTGCGGAGTATATCGAACTGCTCGATGTCGCCCCGGCGATGCTGCCGCGTGAGCCAAAAGCAGCGCTGATGATGAAGCAAATTGAAGCCCTGGCCGATGGCATTATGGATGCCGCGCTCGCCTCTGTGCGCGAGCAGGCAAGACCTGCCGCGCAGCAATCGGAAGCGGAGCTATTGCGGCAGCGTGAAAAAATCAACCGCAGCCTGGATATGTGCGAGCAGCTCATCCGGGAGGGTAAAATTCAACGTGATAGCCTGGATCTGGCAACGATTGCTATCGCCTGCGCCATCGGCTATCTCAACTTTCGTCGCGTTTCCCCAGGCTGGTGCGTCGAGCGTCCATTACTGGTGAAACTTGCTCAAACGCTCTTCCAGCGTGAAAGCTTTGCCCGTACCGAACCGCCAAAGGCTTGATGCGGGTTATAACACTTCACTGCCAGAGGCGGTACAATCCCTCTACATGTTAACTCCCTCTCCCGTCGGGAGGGGGGATGATATTTACTCGCCAGGCGCTTTCATGACTACTCATCATTCTCTCTACAGCCAGATCCCTGCTACCGATCGTCTGCTTCGTGAGCCTCACGTCCTTGCCGCACTGGAGCGGTTCGGCCATACCGCGACGGTAGACATGTTACGCCTGCTTCAGGGCGAAGCCCGCAGCCATATTCAGGCAGAAAACACATTGCCGGACTGGTGCGCTGCGTGGGGGCAGGAGGCCGGGAAAAGGCTGATTGAGAAAGCGCAAAGCGCGTTGCGTCCGGTCATTAACCTGACGGGAACCGTTTTGCATACCAACCTGGGGCGTGCGCAACAGGCAGAAGCGGCGGTAGATGCCGTGACGCAGGTCATGCGTTCGCCCGTCACGCTGGAGTACGATCTGGACGGAGCCGGTCGCGGACACCGTGACCGTGCCCTGGCAGATCTTCTCTGCCAGCTTACCGGCGCGGAAGATGCCTGCATTGTGAATAACAATGCGGCGGCGGTGCTGTTGATGCTGGCGGCCACCGCGAGCGGTAAAGAGGTGGTCGTATCCCGCGGTGAACTGGTGGAGATTGGCGGTGCGTTTCGTATTCCGGATGTGATGCGTCAGGCGGGCTGTACTCTGCATGAAGTGGGAACCACTAACCGCACCCATGCGAAAGATTATCGCGCTGCGGTGAATGAAAATACTGCGCTGCTGATGAAGGTGCATACCAGTAATTACCATATTGAAGGTTTTACCAAAACCGTCGATGAAGCGGAGCTGGCGGCGCTCGGGCACGAGCTGAATGTGCCGGTCATTGCCGATCTCGGCAGCGGCTCGCTGGTGGATCTGAGTCAGTACGGTTTACCAAAAGAACCTATGCCACAGGAGATGATTGCGGCAGGGGTAAGCCTCGTGAGTTTTTCCGGCGACAAACTGCTGGGCGGGCCGCAGGCGGGGATTATCGTTGGTAAGCGCGAGCTGATTGCTAAGCTGCAGCAACACCCGCTCAAGCGCGCCCTGCGGGCGGATAAAATGACGCTCGCCGCGCTGGACGCGACGCTGCGACTCTATCTCCACCCGGAGAAACTGGGCGACCGACTGCCAACACTGCGTCTGCTGACGCGTGATGCTGCCTCAATTCGTGCTCAGGGCGAGCTGCTGTTGTCAAACGTCGTGCCGCACTACCCTGGTTTTGATGTGCGCCTCGAATCCTGTCAGTCGCAGATTGGCAGCGGCTCTCTGCCCGTGGACAGACTGCCCAGTGCGGCGCTCACGTTCACACCCCGTGACGGACGCGGCAGCCAGCTTGATGCGCTGTCGGCTCGCTGGCGCGCATTGCCGACACCCATTATCGGGCGCATATACGATGGCCGAATGTGGCTGGATTTACGCTGTCTTGAAGATGAAGAGCGATTTCTGGAGATGCTGTTGAAATGATTATTGCCACCGCCGGTCACGTTGACCACGGAAAAACCACCTTATTGCAGGCTATCACGGGCGTAAATGCCGATCGTCTGCCGGAAGAGAAAAAGCGCGGCATGACCATCGATCTGGGTTATGCCTACTGGCCGCAGCCCGATGGCCGCGTGCTGGGGTTTATTGATGTACCTGGGCACGAAAAATTTCTTTCCAATATGCTGGCGGGCGTGGGGGGCATTGACCATGCGCTACTGGTGGTGGCATGTGATGATGGCATCATGGCGCAGACGCGTGAGCACCTGGCAATCCTGCAACTGACGGGCAACCCGCAGCTGACCGTTGCCCTGACCAAGGCTGACCGCGTGGATGAGGCTCGCATTGACGAGGTGCGCGAAACGGTGCAGGCCGCACTGCGTGAATACGGTTTTGCCGATGCGCCGCTGTTTGTCACCGTGGCGATGGAGGGGCGCGGCATTGATGTCCTGCGCAACCATCTACAGCAACTTACACCACGTGAGCACGTCAGCGATCACCGCTTCCGTCTGGCGATCGACAGGGCGTTTACCGTTAAAGGGGCGGGTCTGGTGGTCACCGGTACGGCACTGAGCGGCGAAGTGAACGTGGGAGATACCCTGTGGCTAACGGGCGTTAACAAACCGATGCGCGTACGGGGTTTGCATGCGCAAAACCAGCCTGCTGAGCGTGCCCATGCCGGGCAGCGAATCGCACTGAATATTGCCGGAGATGCGGAAAAAGAGCAGCTTAACCGTGGTGACTGGCTGCTGGCCGATGCACCACCTGAACCGTCTGAGCGGGTGATCGTCTCCCTGCAGACGCATATACCGCTTACCCAGTGGCAGCCGTTGCACATTCATCATGCGGCCAGCCATATTACCGGGCGTGTGTCGCTGCTGGAAAATGACCTCGCTGAACTGGTTTTCGACGCTCCACTGTGGCTTGCCGATAATGACCGCCTGGTGCTGCGGGACATTTCGGCGCGGGAAACGCTGGCCGGGGCGCGCGTGGTAACGCTCAATCCCCCCCGTCGTGGTAAACGTAAGCCCGAGTATCTTCAGTGGCTGGCAGCGCTGGCGCAGGCGCAGGATGATAAGGCTGCATTGCTGGTTCATCTGGAGCGCGGTGCTGTCAATCTTGTTGATTTCGCGTGGGCTCGCCAGCTCAGCGGTGAGGGGTTGCGCCGGCTGACACAAGAGCCAGGTTTTATTCAGGCCGGTTATAGTCTGCTGAACGCGCCAGTTGCGGCATGCTGGCAGCGTAAAGTGTTGAACACGCTGGCGACATACCATGAACAGCATCAGGATGAACCCGGGCCGGGGCGCGAACGTCTGCGACGCATGGCGTTGCCGATGGAAGACGATGCGCTGGTGTTGCTGCTGATTGAAAATATGCGTGAAAGTGGCGTGATTAAAAGCCACCACGGCTGGTTGCATCTGCCGGATCACAAAGCCGGGTTTACTGCAGAACAAGAGGCGATATGGCAAAAAGTGGTGTCGCTGTTTGGCGATGAGCCGTGGTGGGTTCGCGATCTCGCACGTGAAACGAATACTGATGAGCAGGTGATGCGCCAGGTGTTACGCCATGCCGCACAACAGGGGCTGATAGTGGCGATCGTTAAAGATCGTTATTACCGTAACGATCGGATTGTGGCGTTTGCTAACCTGATCCGCGAGCTGGATCAGGCGCGAGGCTCTACCTGTGCGGCAGATTTCCGCGATCGTCTCAATGTGGGTCGCAAGCTGGCTATTCAAATCCTGGAATATTTTAACCGAATTGGCTTTACCCGCCGCCGTGGTAACGATCATGTATTACGTGATTCATTATTATTTCCTGAAACACAATCAAGGCATTAATACATAATTTGAATAGATCGAAATAGATATATATATTGATTAACACCTTCGCAGGTTTAAATTTATTAACCTTGCGAAGGTGTACGCAAAAACAAGTTTTTGATCATGTTTTTTAAATAATCTTTTCCGTATGCTGCCGACAGTTTTTATCTCTTTGAGGAAATATCATGGCTGCATCCGTATTTTATATTCCATCTGTGAATATTATTGGTTCTGATTCATTATCGTGCGCAATGGATACCATGCGTGATTATGGCTGGCGTCGCGCGCTGATTGTTACCGATGCTATGCTGAACAAACTGGGGATGGCTGCTGATATTCAAAACGCACTGAAAGAACGCAATATTAACAGTGTAGTTTATGATGGAACGCACCCTAACCCAACAACAGCAAACGTGGCTGCTGGCCTGGAAATATTAAAAGCCAATCAGTGCGATTGCGTTATTTCTCTTGGCGGTGGCTCACCACACGATTGTGCAAAAGGTATTGCGCTGGTGGCTGCAAACGGCGGCGATATTCGTGATTATGAAGGCGTTGATCGTTCGGCAAAACCGCAATTACCGATGATCGCCATTAATACCACCGCTGGTACTGCATCTGAAATGACGCGCTTCTGTATTATTACCGATGAGGCGCGCCATATTAAAATGGCCATTGTGGATAAACACGTCACGCCAGTGCTGTCGGTTAACGACGCGTCGCTGATGAGCGGCATGCCAAAATCGCTGACGGCAGCAACCGGCATGGATGCTCTGACACACGCGATTGAAGCCTATGTTTCCGTGGCGGCCACACCGATTACCGATGCCTGTGCACTGAAAGCGGTAACGATGATTAGCGAAAACCTGGTGCAGGCTGTCGAAGATGGCAGTAACGCTCAGGCGCGTGAGGCGATGGCGTATGCGCAGTTCCTTGCCGGGATGGCCTTTAACAATGCCTCTTTAGGCTATGTGCATGCAATGGCGCATCAGCTGGGTGGCTTCTACGACCTGCCGCATGGTGTGTGTAACGCAGTACTGCTGCCGCATGTTCAGGTGTTCAACAGCAAAGTGGCGGCGGCGCGCTTGAGTGACTGTGCAAAAGCAATGGGGGTGGATGTCAGCAAGATGACGGATGAGCAGGGTGCTCAGGCCTGCATTGTTGAAATTCGTACTCTGGCGCGCAAGGTAAATATCCCGGCGGGTCTGCGTGAGCTGAATGTCAAAGAGGAAGATATTCCGGTTCTGGCAACCAATGCGCTGAAGGACGCCTGCGGGTTCACTAACCCTGTGCAGGCAACCCACGAAGAGATCATGGCGATTTACCGCGCCGCGATGTGACATCCGTCGTAAACCCGTCACCGACTGGCGAGAAAATCGCCAGTCGGAACTACCCTTGTTGTACATCAACAGTAAGGAGACGGTCATGACAAACAATCCTCCCTCATCGCGCATTCAGCCTGGCGAGTATGGTTTCCCCCTCAAGCTAAAACCGCGTTATGACAACTTTATTGGCGGCGACTGGGTGGCACCCGTCGACGGTGAATACTATTCCAACCTGACGCCTGTCACTGGCCAGCCGCTGTGTGAAATCGCCAGTTCAGGTAAGCGTGATATCGACCTGGCGCTGGATGCTGCGCATAAAGTCAAAGATACATGGGGGCATACCTCCGTTCAGGACAGGGCAGCTATCTTGTTCAAAATCGCCGATCGGATGGAGCAGAATCTGGAGCTGCTGGCGACAGCGGAAACCTGGGACAATGGCAAACCGATACGGGAAACGATGGCGGCGGATGTGCCGCTGGCGATTGACCACTTCCGCTATTTTGCCTCCTGTATTCGCGCGCAGGAGGGCGGGATCAGTGAAGTAGACAGCGACACCGTGGCGTATCACTTCCACGAACCGTTGGGCGTGGTGGGGCAAATTATTCCGTGGAACTTCCCGTTGCTGATGGCGAGCTGGAAAATGGCTCCTGCACTGGCGGCAGGGAACTGCGTTGTGCTGAAACCGGCGCGCTTAACCCCGCTGTCGGTACTGCTGTTGATGGAGGTCATCGGTGACTTGCTGCCACCTGGCGTGATTAACGTCGTTAACGGGGCCGGGGGCGAGATCGGCGAATATCTGGCTACCTCAAAACGCATTGCCAAAGTGGCGTTTACCGGGTCGACGGAAGTGGGCCAGCAGATCATGCAGTACGCGACTCAGAACATCATACCGGTCACTCTGGAATTGGGGGGGAAATCCCCGAACATCTTCTTTGCTGATGTGATGGACGAAGAAGATGCCTTCTTCGACAAAGCGCTGGAAGGGTTTGCGCTGTTTGCCTTCAACCAGGGGGAAGTCTGTACCTGTCCAAGCCGGGCGCTGGTGCAGGAGTCCATTTATGAACGCTTTATGGAACGGGCAATCCGCCGCGTGGAGTCGATCCGCAGCGGTAACCCGCTTGATAGCGTCACGCAGATGGGGGCACAGGTGTCACATGGGCAGCTGGAAACCATCCTCAACTACATTGATATTGGCAAAAAAGAAGGGGCGGATGTGCTGACCGGGGGCCGACGTAAGGTTCTGGGGGGCGATCTGCAGGAGGGCTATTATCTTGAGCCGACGATCCTGTTTGGTCAGAACAACATGCGTGTCTTCCAGGAAGAGATTTTTGGCCCGGTACTGGCCGTGACGACCTTCAAAACGATGGAGGAGGCGCTGGAAATTGCCAACGATACGCAGTATGGCTTAGGTGCTGGCGTCTGGAGCCGCAACGGTAATCTGGCCTATAAGATGGGCCGGGGCATTCAGGCCGGGCGAGTGTGGACTAACTGCTACCACGCTTATCCGGCACATGCTGCGTTTGGGGGTTACAAGCAGTCGGGTATTGGGCGTGAAACCCATAAGATGATGCTGGAGCATTATCAGCAAACGAAATGTCTGCTGGTCAGCTATTCTGATAAACCACTGGGGCTGTTTTAATTCTCCAGTTCAGGCCGTCCCTGGGCGGCCTGAGCTATTTGCTGACGCAAGCAGTTCAGTACGCCGTCCAGCACATATTGTACGCGCCAGGGTTGATATTCGCGCTTGCGGAATATCGCGGTCAGATCGAGCCACCATTCTTCCTGATGGGGGAAGCAGGGGACAAGCATACCGTGCGTTAGCTCTTTTTTCAGGCTCTCTTTCGGGGCGAAAACAATCCCAAGATTATTTCTGGCCAGTTCCAGCGCCGTCAGCGTATTATCGCAAATATAGTTACCGGTCACTTTGTAATCATGAACGAACTCACTACCATGAGCACGAAAACGCCAGATATTAGCATCATCAACCAGCATTGAATCTATTAATATACAAGAGTGGTTAATTAAATCATCCGGGCCAGAGATGGGGTGGTTAATTAAATATTCTTTTGTCGCAAACGCTGTTACGGAATATTTTGTCAGTACGCTTGCCACTAAATTTTCATCTTTCGGCTGCGCGTAGGTCAGTAAAATGTCGCAATCATCAGGGAATGAAACACCCTCAGAAAATTCATTACTGTCAAGATTGTATGTTTTCAGTGAAAGGTGAATATCACCAATCTCTTCAATTTTGTGGATAACATGGCGCGCCAGATAGGTCACGATACCCGTTGGGGCGTAAATCGTCACTTTCCCGCGTTTTTCATGCTTATAATCGGCAATAAAATTAATTAGTTGGCTATTTTTATCCAGCGAGGCGTTAACGTAGGGTAGCAGAGCCTCGCCAAACTGGGTGAGCGCCAGCTGGCGGGTGGTGCGCTCAAAAACCTTGAGGCCTACGCGCGTCTCAAAGTCAGAGAGATATTTACTCACGTTGGCCTGTGCCATTCCCAACAGGGCGGCGGCATCACCGATGCTGCGGGTTGCGGCAATGACAGAAATAATTTTTAACTCACGTGGCTTCAGTTGTAGTTTATTCATCATGCGCGCCGCATCTATATGATTTTATATATAGTATTATATAAACTGTATCGTTGCATGGGTAAATTTGTAACCATTATTATTATTCGCCTCGCTTGTCTGGCGTTTAAATGGATTGCATGGAATGAATATCAAAAAGAATTTACTCATCGCTGCCACGCTATTTGCCGCATCATCCGCAATGGCCAGTGATTTTTCACTTGGGGTAGGTGCTGTATTTAATGAGTCGCCTTACAAAGGGTATAACGAAAATACTACCGCAGTACCGTTAATTAGCTATGAAGGCGATCGTTTTTACGTACGCCAGACTACAGGGGGATGGATCCTGTGGAAAGATGCTAAAAATGAGTTAAGCCTCACCGCGTCGTGGATGCCTCTGAGCTTTGACCCTGATGACAATGACGACGATCAGATGAAACACCTTGATGAGCGTAAAGCGTCTGCATTCCTGGGTGGGGCATACTATCGCCACGAAAGCTGGGGCTCCCTGAAGTTTGCCGTCTCCGGCGATGCGATGGATGAAAGCGGTGGCATGGTGGGTGAATTGTCATACTTCCACCCTATCCGGATGGAGCGTCTGACCCTGACGCCATCTGCAGGCGTTTTCTACAGTGACGAAAGCTATAACGATTACTACTACGGTGTGTCCAGTAGCGAATCTCGCCGCTCTGGTCTGAAGGAATACACTGCAGGTGACAGCTGGACGCCATACGTTGGCCTGGCGGCGAAATATCAGCTGACCCAGAAGCTGTTCCTGAACGCCAGCGCGGTGTACACCGTGTTGCCTGATGACGTGAAAAACAGCCCGATGATCGACCGCGACGACAGCTTTGCGCTGATGACCGGCATGACCTGGCGTTTCTGATGGTTTAAAACTGTCCCCACGGATGGGGACAGCCTTTTTATCTGCCTGGCGGCGGCTTCGCCTTATCTGGCCGGTCCTACAACCGGGCTACTTCAGGCCCTCACGAGCGCAACGCTGCAGGGCATTTTATTGCGATAGTCCCTGCGTCTTCTCCGGCAACATCACAAATTGCACTTTCTTTTCTCGTCTCACATTCCCGTTCTGACAATACCTGACTGCACTTACATCGTTCCTGCGCTAATATGACCCAGATTGGCAGGGTTGGTGTGTATCATGTGTATAATCATGGAAGGATCAGGATGTGAAAAGTGCGGATGTCATTGCTTTTCTTGTCAGCCACGGCTGGAGATGTGTAAGAACAAAAGGAAGCCATCATCAGTTCCGTCATCCGATATACAGGGAACTGGTCACCGTTCCTCATCCTAAAAAAGACATTAAACCAGGAAACCTCGCGCAAATCTGGCGGCAGGCGGGAATCAAACATTGATATCAGGAGTAGTTATGTTTTATCCAGCTTATATTCATTCTGACTCGGATGGCAGCGCCAGTGGGTTTTTCCCTGACGTGCCAGGTTGCTTTTTTGCAGGTGACTCGCTGGATGATGCTTTTCAGGATGCACGTGAAGCCCTGACAATTCACCTCGAAGCGCTGTTTGAGGCAGAGGAAGAACTGCCTATGCCAGGAAATGTTGAAGCGCATCTTGAGGCAAATTCTGGCGATTACATCGGCGGGCAGTGGCTGCTGGTGGATATTAATATGAAGCAATTTGACGGCAGGGCAGAGCGCATCAACATCACTATGCCCCGTCGTTTGCTGGTGAAGATTGACTCATTTGTCAGTGAACATCCTCAGTTCAGTAACCGAAGCGCTTTTCTGGCAGAGGCAGCACGCCGGGTGCTGCCTGGGTGACGATTAATTGTATAGCGCGGCAGTTGCTTTCAGGGTATCGGCAAAGGAATAGATATCATCAACAGTCGTTATTGGGTGGCGCGTTTCGTTTTTCTCAATATCGAAAAGCCCTATGTATTTTTGTGAGCGGTTGAAGTGTAACCGGCAAAGAGGCTTACGATTATTGTCATCCACGAGGATGCCAAAGTAGCTTTTGGTGTCTCTGTGAGTAATACGCGGTGCTTCAAGTACCGCTCTGGTGATGGCTTTGACGATATGGTATCCCTCAATCTCCTCTGCCGTTGTAACGACATCGTGTTCATCTTTCTGCTCCTCCTCATCAACATGAGATGGCTCAGTTTGAGTTTCGATGATAGCAGGGGCCACACCCGTGATGGCTGATTTGAGTCGCTCATTGACTTGATCATTGATGTATTGGCTCGCAGCCTTTTTCGTAAGATTTAAAAAAGACTCTCTTACTTTTTGGGTCAAGATTCCGTCGTAAACCCGCGATGCAAAAAATTTTACAAAGTCATCTTCGGGGTTATTGAGCTGGGAGTGTAGAATTTTTTTGATTTGGCTGACATATTTTAGCTCGCCAGCCGCATTGATAATTGATTCGAGGTCGAAAGATGATTTCGTTAGCTTTTTAAGTTCTGGGATTATGTTTTCATCAATATCAAGAAGATCGACTTCTAAAAATGGTTTTTCATCCATTTTGTTTGGCGCATCAAGGTCGGTGAAAAACTTGTAATTTTGACCATTCGTCAGGATGGAAATTCTGGCATTTGTTACATGAAAGTACCGGAAGAGCTGTGATGCATGGTTAATATTTAACGGCTCACCAATCTTTTTACACTCGATGAGTATTTGTACGTCGTTGTTTTTCATTATGGCGTAGTCAATTTTTTCGCCTTTTTTTGTTCCTACATCACAGACAAACTCAGGAGTGACTTCAGAGGGGTCGAAAACATCATAACCTAATACATTATGAATAAATGGCATCACAAAAGCCGTTTTTGTCGCTTCTTCTGTATTAATTGCCTCAATTTGTTGTTTTATTTTATTAGATAGAGCGTTCAATCTTTCAGTGAATTCCATGTGATATCCTTATTTTTTTCTGTGTGTATTGATGGAATAACACTAAAATGCACGCCATACAATGGTGTGCAGAGATGATGGATACCCAAAAAAAACAATTCCGGGGTTTAGATCACATTGTCCTGTTATAGACAGTGAATAAGAGAGCCCGACGTTGCCGGGCTCACCAGATATATAATATTACTCTACACCTCATCCACCCAAATCCGCATCTCCCCTTCGCCACGGTTCGCCCAGCTAAACCACGGGATAAAGGTCAGCGTCTGGGGCTGACGCTGCACCGGTGAGCGATCGTACTGCCAGAGAGCACCAGACCCTGTGTCCGTTGTGCGATGAGCCACCCCTTCCGCCTGAATCAGCATCTTGTGTGCGAAAATACCTTTTCCTTCAAAGACCCGGAATTCGCTGTCTGCAGGCAGAGAGAGATTGTGCAGGTTTGTGCCGTTGTCGGCCTCTTCCAGGCAGTAGACCAGCGGGCCGCGCTGTAACGCGACGTTACCCGCCTGCTGGCGTACCTGCGGGTTGCCATACACCCGGCGAACCGGCATGGGGAGCGTCAGTGTTAATACATCACCTTCCTGCCAGCTGCGCATGAGATAGAGATAGCCGCGTGATACTTCGCCAGTAACCTTTTCACCATTCAGCGTCACGTCAGGCTTCGCGCACCAGTCTGGGAGCCGCAGAGCAAGAGTATGAGTGACAGGAACAGGAGACGTGATCTCGATTTTTAACTGTTCATGCCACGGATAATTACCGCTGATACGCAGCTGTAACGCCTGCTCACCTACCGGTATTGCAACGTCGTTTCCCACGTACAGGTTGATAAACAATGCATCCGGGCGAACGGTATAGATGTAATGGCCCAGTGAGGTCAGCACGCGAGCGATATTTGGCGGGCAACAGGCACAGCCGAACCAGCGCTGGCGTACCGGTTTTACGTGATCATAAATGTGGTTAAATGCCAGCGTCTTAGGATGGACTTCCAGTGGGTTCACATAAAAGAAATGTTTACCATCCAGCGCCATACCACCCAACACCGTGTTGTATAACGCACGTTCCATCACATCGGCATACTGGCTGTCCGCCTCCATCTCCAGCATCCGGCGGGCAAACATCATCAGGCCAATCGAGGCACAGCTTTCAGCATAAACCGTATCATTGGGCAGATCGTAATCACTGCTGAAGGCTTCACCACTGCTTTGCGAGCCGATCCCCCCCGTAATGTACAGCTGGCGTTGCGCCATATTTTCCCACAGCCGTAAACAGTCCTGACGTTTGCCCTCGTCATTGCTCAGGCGAGCCAGATGGGCCATGCCCGTCATCAGGTAGACAAAGCGGACGGCATGACCGATGGCTGTTTGTTGTTCAGCAAGCGGTTGCAGTGCCTGGCTATAGGCTTTGTCTTTGACCATCCACGCCGGGCCATAGTTGTGCCAGTGTGATGTCCTGCCACGTTTCTGGTATTCGATGTCGTAGAAGTGGGGTTGTGCGCCACGCTCCTCAATGAAGTATTTCACCAGGTTCAGGTAACGCGGCTCCTGAGTGACGTCGTAAAGCCGCATCAGCGCCAGCTCAATTTCCGGGTGACCCGGGTAACCGTGTAGCTGGTTCTCTCCGGGGCCAAACACGCTGTCGATATGATCTGCCAGCCTGCATACGACCTCAAGCAGATGGCGCTTTCCGGTTCCCTGGAAATACGCCACGCCGGCTTCAATCATATGCCCGGCGCAGTACAGCTCGTGGCACTCGGCCAGGTTCGTCCAGCGCTCGCCGGGAGCCTTCACTGTGAAGTAGGTGTTGAGATAACCATCCTCACACTGCGCCGCTGCCACCAGCGCAATCACCTCATCGGCGGTCTTTTCCAGTTCCGCATCGGGCTTCTGGCACAGAGACCATGCCACTGCTTCCAGCCATTTCGCCACGTCACTGTCCTGAAACACCATGCCGTAGAATTCACCCTGTTCCAGACCTGCCGCAATGCGGAAGTTGGTGATGGCATGGCTGGGTTCGGCTTCCGTCACGCGATCGTTAAGCGCATCCCACTGGTAGGGGATCACCACATCACGCACCAGCCGTTGATACTGGCCGAGAAACGGGTCGTTGATTTTCAGTTGGTGCAGGTCGGCTTCCATTATGGACATATCATTCTCCTCAGGACAGTACGTGACGCTGGCGCAGGTCGGTGGCAATGCGCGACATCATGGGATTGTTGAGTCTGCACCAGCGAATAGCGACGGCCAGTAGCAGATGGAAAAGGGCGGGGAGCAGCGTTTCCATTGCGGTGATGCCCTGCAACGATGCAGGCGTCTGGTTGCCCACGCCCGGCTGATAGGCCACGGCGATAAACACCAGACTGATGATCCCGGCGCTGGAGGCCCACGCGAGCTTGATGAAAAACAGGTTGAAGGCGAAATTCATGCCCGATGAACGCACACCGGTTTTCCACTCACCGTAGTCGTCGGCGAAGGCCATCAGCGAAAAGTGCAGCGGTAGCGTAAAGCCCAGGATCACGCCATTGCTCAGAATGATAACCAGCCAGAGCGTCTGGTAAGCCGGACCATTAGGCAGGAACCACATACCTGCGGCGAGCCCGGCCAGTAACAGGTTGGTGTAGTAGTAGAGTTTGACGGTATCGAAACGTCGGGACAGGGGATTCACAATGACCGCCCCGAGGATGGCCGCAAAGGTCACCATCGTGAAAAACAGCGAGGTATATGCGGTACTCCCCTGGAGCACGTAGGTGATGAAGTACATATATCCGCCGCCACGGATGTTGAAGACGTTAATCAGCAGGAATGACATCACCAGCATCAGCAGCAACTGGTCGTTTTTACGCAGCCCGGCAAGATGCTCGCGTAAGGTGAATTTGCCCATCAGCGCCAGTGGAACACGCTCGCGCACCCAGAAGAAACAGCACAGAAACATCACCACGGCGATAGCGCAAAGTACGCCAACGCCAAGCTGATAGCCCCGTGCGGCATTGCCCTGGCCCAATTCCGCGACCAGCCATGGCAGGCCAACGGAGACTAAAAAACCGGCAACACCGCACAGCACAAAGCGCCAGGACTGGCAGGAAATAACCTCGTTATGGCGGGTGGTCATGGTGTTAATCAGCGCGCAATAAGGTACGTTGATGGCGGTGTAACCCACTGACAGCATTAAATACGTCCCGAATGCCCAGGCGATTTTCACCCCCATGCTGGCATCAGGAACGGTGAAGGTCAGTACGCCGATGATCCCGATGGGGAACGCCACCCACAGCTGCCAGGGACGAAAACGCCCCCAGCGGCTCTGCGTGCGGTCAGCAATAATGCCCATCACCGGGTCGGAGATGGCGTCAAATACGCGCAGGGCAATAAACAGCGTGCCCACGAGAGCGGGCGTCAGGCCAAAGATATCGGTATAGAAAAAGGTAAGGAAGTTCATGATCAGGCAAGTGATCACGGTGCCGCCTGCATCGCCCAGGCCATAGCCTATTTTTTCGCGAACGGACAAACGATCATCTCTCGCCCGTTGTGCAACGTCAGATTCGGTAATCGGGGTGGAAGTCATGAGGTAACTCCTCGGTAAGCGATTTATTATCGTATTTGTGCAAGGTACCCATTTATTCTGCACCGAACGGTAAGGCCAACAAGGGAAGGGATAAGTATAAAAAGGTGACGATTCCGACCTGATGATAAAAATGTGAATTTGATCGGGAAGACATTCATCTATTTATTAATAATCAAAGGGTAAGTTCAATAATTGCGGCAATAAAAGCGGAATAGTGAATACCGATGCTTGAATTATCCATAGCGCTTCCGATTAAAGTACAAAATGGTGGGTTATTTATTTCCCGGGGAGTGGGCCGTCATCCGGCGCGTAAATTAACATCGTGGGAAATTATCTTTGTCGAAAAGGGGACATTATCGATCCAGGAGGAAAACACACTTTTTGAGGTGAAGGCGGGGGAAAGTTTACTGCTCTGGCCGGATCGCCGGCACGTGGGAACCGAAGATTTTCCGGCTGACCTTCGGTTTTACTGGCTGCATTTTGAGGTTGAGCGTATGCCGCCACTTTTGCCAAATGCTTCTCCTCTGACAATAGAACAACACTGCTGTGTGAGAGATGCACAATATGTGATTGCCCTTTTTCGGCAATTCCTGAGTGAGCAGGAGAAATTGCAGCGAAGCGTAGCGCTGGAAATGATTTTATTGCTGATTTTACAGCAAGTGTCGATCTCTTCGGGATATGAAGACAATGCCGATGAAGCCGGTGCAGCATTAGCGTGGAAGGCAAAACAACGTATTCGCACGCAGTTTCATTTACCGTTATCCACCTCGCAGCTGGCAAAAGAGCTGCACTGTAATGCAGATTACCTGGGGCGCGTATTTCGCCGGACATTTCATTTAACCCTGACGGAGGCGATTCATCGCCAGCGCGTCAGGGCGGCAGAAAAGTTGCTGCTGAATGATGCGGCATCATTAACCGAAGTGGCAACCCGCTGCGGCTTTAATGATGTCGGGTATTTCCGGCAGATATTTTCGAAGTACACGGGGTTAACCCCCGCCGTCTGGAAACGGCGGTACTGCAAGGAACGCATCAATTCCGGGTGATCACTGCCCGTAATACGCATTCACCCCGTGTTTACGCAGATAATGCTTGTCCAGCAATGCCTGCTGCATAACCGGTAATTGTGGTGCAAGCTGGCGCGAGAACAGGCCCATATATGCGCATTCTTCCAGCACCACAGCGTTGTGTACGGCATCGGCGGCATCTTTACCCCAGGTAAACGGGCCGTGGGAATGCACCAGCACCGCCGGGATCTGCATCGGGCTTAAATCGCGTTCCTCGAAGGTTTTAATGATCACTTCCCCCGTCTGGTATTCGTACTCCCCTGCAATTTCAGCCGTGGTCATCAGCCGTGTACAGGGGATTGCCCCGTAGAAGTAGTCGGCGTGGGTGGTGCCCCAGGCCGGTAAATCTTGCCCCGCCTGCGACCAGATAGTCGCGTGGCGGGAGTGAGTATGAACAATACCGCCAATCTCCGGGTAACGCCGGTACAGCGCAAGGTGGGTTGGCGTGTCGGAGGAGGGTTTTTTGCTGCCCTCGACCACGTTACCTGTGGCGATATTTACCACCACCATATCTTCCGCGGTCATTACGTCATACTCCACGCCGGAAGGTTTGATCACCATCAGGCCGCTTTCGCGATCAACCGCGCTGACGTTGCCCCAGGTAAACGTCACCAGCTGGTGGGCGGGCAGCGCCAGGTTTGCCGCCAGCACGTCGGCTTTGAGTTGTTCTAACATGTCATGCCTCCTTCCTGCATACGGGCTTCAATCCAGCGGCGTGCCTGGATGATTTCCAGCACCGGCTCTTTCGCTTTTTCGGTCCACATTTCAATCAGAAATGCGCCGCGATAGTTCAGCTGATTGAGCGTGTTAAACACGCCCACAAAATCGACGCAGCCCTCACCAAACGGCACGTCGCGGAATTGTCCGGGGCTTTGTGCCGTCACGGGTTGGGTATCTTTCAGGTGGATCGCGGCGATACGGTCAATACCCAGCGTCAGCTCGGCGGTGACATCGTTGCCCCACGCGCTCAGGTTGCCGACGTCCGGGTAAACGCTGAACCACGGTGATGCGAGCATCTCATCCCATTTTTTCCACTTGCTGATGGAATTCATAAACGCGGTGTCCATGATCTCCACCGCCAGCATCACCTGCGCGGCGGCAGCTTGCTCGACGGCCCACGCCAGCCCTTCGGCGAAGCGTTGCTGAGTGCCCTCATCGTGTTCTTCGTAGTAGACGTCATAACCCGCAAGCTGGATGGTGCGGATCCCTAAATCGCGCGCCAGTTTGATGGCTTTGGTCATGATCTCGCGGGCGCGTTCGCGCACGGTTTCATCCCGGCTGCCAAACGGAAAACGGCGGTGAGCGGACAAACACATCGAGGGGATCGACACGCCGGTTTCCAGCATCGCTTCAACCAGCGAGGCGCGCTGCGTGGTGCTCCATTCGAGGCGCGATAACCGTTCGTCAGTCTCATCGACCGACATTTCGACAAAATCAAACCCGCAGCTTTTTGCCAGAACCAGACGCTCCGGCCAGGTGAGTGTTTTCGGCAACGCTTTTTCGTAGATACCTAACGGATGCTGACGCATGGCTACTCTCCCCAGATGTCGCGGATTTGTGAATGGAAGGCATGTGCCACCTGCTGCGGATGGATCGCCCCTGCCAGCGCACGCCCGGCAATGAACGCTTTGACGTTAATCTGTTTAAACAGCGGCAGGTCAGCGGGGGTAATGCCGCCGGTGATCGAGAGCTGTAAACCAATATCAGAGAGCGCTTTCATTCTGGTGAGATCCGCTTCGCCCCACTGCTGACCGCTGGCCTGCGCGTCACGCCCACGGTGGTAGATTGCCTGCTTCACGCCGACGCGGTGCCAGGCGCGGGCGTCGTCCAGCGTCCAGTTGCCAAACAGCTCCATCTGAATTTCACCGCCGCAGCGCAGTGCCACCTCATGACCTTTTTCGACGGTTGCCAGCGGCGCGGCGCAGATGATGGTCATCCAGTTCGCCCCCGCGCCAAACGCCTGCTCAGCCAGTGTTTCTCCGGCATCGGCCACTTTCCAGTCCGCCACGATAATCTTTTCCGGGCACTGCTCGCGCAGTGCCTTCACGGCGTTCAGCCCTTCAGTCAGACACAAAATGGTGCCTGCTTCGACGATATCGACGTGGTCTGAAAGCAAAGCGACATCGCGCTGAGCGGCCTGAAGTGAGGTATGGTCGAGCGCCAGCTGCAGTAATGGTCGGCTCATAGGTCGTACTCCTTAACGCGGGCGTGATAGCCCTGTAGTGCTGAAATCAGTAACTGGTAACGGTGGTATTTGTGCTGATAGGCCGCATGGGCGTGCATATCGGGTTCAATGATCCGAATGTCATGTCTGAGGGCGTGCTGCGCTGTGTGGAAATCGGGATACATACCGGTGCCGACCAGTGCAGCCAGTGCCGCACCGGAGCAACCCGTCTCTTCCACCTGAGGCAGTTCAATCGCCAGACCACTGACGTCAGCGAGCATTTGCATCCATACATCCGAATGGGTTGGGCCGCCCGTAACGCGCAGCGTCTGCACGTGGGTAAAGCGTTCGAGCATGCGGTTGAGATGGGTCATATGGCTGAATACCACGCCCTCGTAAACCGCCTGCAGCAGATGCGCGCGGGTGTGCAGCGCCTGCATGCCGTAAAAACCGCTGGTCATCTCCAGGCCAGCGTTGCTGCCATAAAGAAAGGGCAGGAAGAACACATCGCTTTCAGCCTTCGGCAGGCTGGAAACAGCCTGGTTGATTTCACTGAACGACATATCGCCCCACTGTGCGGTCAGCCACTCCAGGTTGCCGGAAGAGGTGGGGCTGGCTTCGTGAACAATGTATTGCAGCGGATGCACATAGCGGCCATAGACATAAGGGAACGGTTCGTTGTCGCGGATGCCGTTGGCAATTCCGCTGGTGACGGCCCAGGTACCCATCACGGCGTTTAGCGTATGTTCGTCGTGCAGTCCGGCGCAGATCGCGGTAGAAACCACATCAAACAGACCACCCACGACGGGCGTTCCCGCCGTAAGACCGGTCAGAGCGGCTGCCTGAGCGGTGATTCCTCCGCAAATGTCTGCTGAACCGACAACCGGTGGCAGTGCGCCATCGATTTCACTAATGCCAAGCCAGCGCGTGAGTTGTGGGTCATAGTGACCGGTGTTCATGTTGTAGAGGTTGGACTCTGAAATGTTGCTCTCTTCGCAACCTTTCACGCCCGTGAGGCACCAGCGCAGATAGTCGTGCGCCATCATCACGCAGCCGATCTGTTGGTAGCGCTGCGGCTCGTTCTCTTTGACCCAGCGCAGGAGCGAGGCCGGGTGCCCTGTCCATAATGTCTGACGCGTATGCGGATAGAGTTTTTCGGGAATGCCGTCCTGCTGCCAGCGCTGAACAATCTCCAGTGCCCGGCGGTCAGAGGAGAGCATGGCATTTCCCAGCGGTTGGTCATTTTTATCGAGAAGAAACAGCCCCTTACCCTGAGCGGAGATACCCAAACCCTTGATTTGTTCGCCAGAAACATGGGCATTTTTGAGCAGTGTGGCGACGGTAGTATGGCAATGCTGCCATAGCTGGTGCATATCCCGTTCGGCGTAGCCAGGGCGCGGGCTGAGCGTGGCAACCGAACGGCGTTCAATACAGATTTCTTTGCCCTGGCTGTTGTATAAACCGGCTTTCAGATAAGTACCGCCACAATCGATACCCAGCCAGAAGGGCTCTTTTTCACTCATCTTTTGATTCTCTTGTCTTGCACCCTCTCCGCGTGGGAGAGGGTTGGGTGAGGGCATCAGGCCGCATGTTTATGCGGGTTCACCGTGGGGGTCGTTTCTGAGCCGGTATCGCATTTCGCTGGTAACAGCAGGGCCAGCAGTGAGGCCAGTGCCAGGGACACCGCCAGGCAATAAACCCCCGCATCTTTGCTGTACAGGGTGATCAACACGCCCACCGCATAAGGGCCACAAAACCCGCCGAGGTTGCCCAGCGCGTTGATGACGCCGCGCGCACCGCCTGCCATTTCCGCGCTGAACAAACGCGCCGGAATGGTCCAGAACACGCCCGCTGCCGACTGCAGGAAGAACCCGCAACCCACCAGCGCGGCATAAGCCAGCCAGGTGTTTTCTTTCAGCGCCACGGAGAGGAACATGCAGAGCGCAAAGCCAATCAGCGGCAGAGAGACAAACAGCTTGCGCTTGCCGGTACGGTCAGAGAGCGAGGAGAACAGGAACATGCCCGCAATGGCACCGATGTAAGGCAGAATGGCGAGCATCCCCACCTGGCCGATGCTGGTGTGCGTAAGCTCTTTCAGGATGGTCGGCAGCCAGAGGGTGTAGCCGTAAATCCCGGTCTGGTAGAAGAAGTTCAGGGCGATCAGCTGCCACATGGTTTTGTCGGACAGTACCGCACCCAATGAGGCATTTTTTACCTCTTTACCGGCAATCGCTTTCTGCTCTGCCGCCAGCGTTTGCATCAGGTAGTTCTTCTCGGCCTCTGAGATCCAGCGTGCTTCCTGCGGGCGGTCATAGACGGTGAAGGCCCACAGCACCAGCACAACAACAGACATCAACCCTTCAATGATGAACAACCAGCGCCAGTCGAGCGCGGTGATGATCCAGCCTGATAGCGGGGCGGTGATGATCCCGGCGATAGGTACGAACATGATCACAATCGCATTGGCACGACCGCGTTCGGCGTCAGGGAACCAGTTACTGATCATGGTGAGTACGACGGGCAGCATCCCACCTTCCGCCACACCGAGTAAGAAACGCAGCACCAGCAACTGATACTGGCTGGTGACGATACCGGTTAGCACCGAGATCACCGCCCAGGCGACCAGCGACCAGCCGATAAATTTCTTACCGCTGCCATGAACGGCAATCTTCCCGCCGGGAACCTGCAGGAACAGATAACCGATAAAGAAGATCCCACCCGCCAGACCCGCCATCGTGGCGGAAATACCTAACTCTTCATCCATACCGCCGGGCATTGCAAAAGCGATATTCACACGGTCCATATATGAAATAATGCAGGCGATAAGAATAGGGGGAATGATCCTTAGCCAGCGCTGGTGCGGAATATCCGCATGTAGAGCATTAGAGGAAGTGTTCATATTTAATGTCTCAGTCAATGTAACCGATATAGGGATATTTGTTATTGTTATTGTTTCGCTTTATTCATAGCGCTAATGCCGTCGCGTAAAATGGCGATGCGATGGCTGACGTCAGCATTAGCATTTATTTCCAGTAATTTAATACCGGAGAATTTCAATGTTGCGGCACTCGCCGCAGTAAAGAGTGCTTTTGCCTGTTCAGTGGACAATAAACTGTCGGCGCAGAGCGAAGAAAATGGTGCATGAAGATCCTGCCATTCGCCATACTCCCCGTGAGTGCTGGTGCCGGAGAACATCAGCGCGCCCAGTTTTCCCGCCCTGAGTGCGGCCTGCACATGGTTCACCGGAAGAGTCGTGTTACGCCCTTCAATGGCCGACCGCGCCCAGTTAATGCAGACGCTAATGTCTGTGCCTTTCACGACGTCCAGTACCTGCTCCAGGGGTAAGAACCCCTTGCGTGGTGCGGGACCTGTCATGGCATCACAGTGCTCAAGTACCAGATCGCATGACCAGTCCCACGCGGCTATTTCGCGAACCGAGCGGGAAAATGCCTCGGTAGCCTGATCGACAGATGGATTCCCCGCTTGTGGCGCGGCCTGCATCTCAAGCGCGTTCACTTTCCCGGGAAAGCGGGAATTCACGGCATCAATCTTTTGATGCAGGTGACGATAAAAATCGACGCTGGCTTTACGTTGCTCTTCATCGGCAGAGGCCAGGCCAAAGGCACCGTTGGTACCACGACGGCGCATGGTTTCCATGACTGCCGTCACCACGATTTGCCAGTCGCCCGGCGTGTGGCGAAACAGCCATTCGTCTCCAAACGGATGGAGGCTTTCAAGGCAAGGTTGTTCCAGCCCGCGAATGTACGGTGTGTCGGAAAGTTCCCGCCAGAAGGCCAGCTCTTCTTGTTCCCCTTTCTGGTGAAACGAGGGTGCGCAGGGGTACGCACCAATAATAAAACCGGTGTTGGTCATTTCGCTTTCCTGTATTTATCAGAAAATTACTGTAATTCGCTGATTGCCACTTTCACCACAATTTTACGAATTGTGGTTTCCTTGTTTTTAATACAGGCAGGACGGTGAACATCCTGCGGAAAAAATATGGCGTAGTTACCTGGGGTCATTTCGATAAACGATTCATTTTCACTGTTGTGATAAAAAATAATATCCCGTTGTTCCAGTAATGATTCGCTTATTTCGTTATTCCCGGTATCAATAGCGATACCGATTTTTTCTTCACCCGATGCCAGAAACTGAATATCCAGATAACGGCGGTGGACTTCGGGGCGATTCTCGTGTGGTTCCCTGGTGGTGAGGTCGAGCACCTGGGCAAAAATATTGCGACCATCAATTTCCACCACGCCCGGCTCCAGCGCGGAAAAATCGGTCGAGCGCAGAAAATTGAGCGCTGTTTCAATCGCCTGCGGCAGGCGGCACGGATTTGGCTGCGAAATATGTCCGAATATCATGGCCCACTCCTTACAGAGACTGGATTTTCGCCCACACGCTGTCATCCACCGTAATGCCGTTGCGGCGGTTCTCTTCCTGCAGGCGCGTGAATTCATGTCCCGGCAGACGGATAGCGAGGTTTTCATCAGACCGTTCGGCGGTCGTGATGAAATCCATGATGCGCTGCAGTTTGGCATCGCGGGTTGGCCCGTCGATCAGGCGATCCACTTCGATGGCGATAAAGATCTGCGATACACCATATTCATCACTGTTGTCCTGGGTCACTTCCGCGACGGAGGAGCCGTTAGAGAGCAGGGTGGCGATCATATCCAGCACGACAGACAGGCCAGAACCTTTCCAGTAGCCCATTGGCAGAATGCGGCGGTTTTTCTCAATGACGCCCGGCTCTCTGGTCAGGTTGCCCTCATCGTCAAAACCACCATCCACCGGTAGCTCGCGTCCGGCCAGGCGGTTCACTTCCAGCATGCCGTAGGAGAACATCGACATCGACATATCGACCATCGTGATGGGGCTGGAGGGAATCGCAACGATCAACGGGTTCGTACCGATGCAGCACTCTTTTGAGCCCCACGCGGGCATGACGGCAATGGAGTTGGTCCAGCAAATTCCAATATAACCTTTCTCCGCCGCCTGCCAGCCGTAGCTGCCGCCGCGCATCCAGTGGTTGGCGTTACGCAGTGCCACCAGGCCGATGCCGTGATCGGATGCCAGTTCGGTGGCGCGATCCATCATCTTTTTCGCTGTCAGGTTGCCGATGGAACGCTGGGCATCCCACTGTTCGATGGCACCTAATGTGGTTACCCGCTTTGGCTGGGCGTCAGGAAGGATATCGCCTGCATCAAGCTGCTGGATAAAACGCGGGAAGCGGTTCACGCCGTGCGAATAGACGCCGGATTCTGTCGTTCGGGCAAACATCTCAGCGCATGCGTCTGCGGTGTCTGCTTTCACACCGCGATCGAGCAGAACCCGGTTGAACGCCGCTTTTAACTCTTCAAAGGTCACTTTCATCCCTGTTCTCCTGTTTTTTTAGGGGCAAGTGCGGGTGCTTTTTTATCGCTTAATTTCACTATGCGAAATCTGATTTCAAATATAGCGATCAAATTTTGCCAGATCAACGGCATTCATGATTTTCAAAATCGATTAAAATCAACTGGTTGTGTTTTTTCTGTTGAGATCGTGAACTGAGCCACACTTTGCGCTACCATCAGGGCGCGATAAAAAAGGAGCCATGTGATGAGCATGAAAGAGAGCGAAATGACGCAAGAAAAAGAGAGGCCAGCGGGTAGCCAGAGCTTGTTTCGCGGCCTGATGCTGATTGAGATCCTCAGTAACTATCCGAACGGGTGTCCGCTTGCACACTTATCGGAACTGGCGGGGTTGAATAAGAGCACCGTGCACCGGTTGCTGCAGGGGCTGCAGTCGTGCGGGTACGTTACCCCGGCTCCTGCTGCGGGGAGTTATCGACTGACCACCAAATTTATCGCCGTCGGGCAGAAGGCGCTGTCCTCGCTGAACATCATCCACGTGGCGGCACCACACCTTGAGGCGCTGAACATTGCAACCGGCGAGACGGTGAACTTCTCCAGCCGTGAAGACGATCACGCCATCCTGATTTACAAGCTGGAGCCGACAACCGGCATGTTGCGTACGCGCGCGTATATCGGCCAGCATATGCCGCTTTACTGCTCTGCAATGGGTAAGATCTACATGGCGTTTGGTCACCAGGACTATGTGGCGAGCTACTGGGAAAGCCATCAGGAGCAGATCCAGCCGTTGACCCGCAATACCATCACTGAACTGAGCGCCATGTACGACGAGCTGGCAGATATCCGTGAACACAGCCTGGCGATGGACAAAGAAGAGAACGAGCTGGGTGTGTCCTGTATTGCCGTGCCGGTGTTTGATATTCATGGCCGTGTGCCGTATGCGATCTCCATTTCGCTGTCGACCTCCCGCATGAAGCAGGTGGGTGAGAAGAACTTGCTCAAACCACTGCGTGAAACGGCAGAGGCTATCTCAAAAGAACTGGGTTTTAACGTGCGCGAGGCGTAACAGATGAACCGATTTATCGTGGCGGACTCAACCAGATGCATAGGATGTCGCACCTGTGAAGTGGCTTGCGCGGTGGCGCATCAGGGCTCCGTCTCTGCAAACGCCTTTACGCCCCGCATTCGGGTTGTCAAAGGCGGTTCGTACACCACGGCGGTTGGCTGTCATCAGTGCGAAGATGCTCCCTGTGCCAATGTCTGCCCGACACAGGCGATCCGCCGCAATGCGGGAGTCTGGCATGTCGAGCAGGCGCGCTGCATTGGGTGCAAAAGCTGTATGGTGGCGTGCCCGTTTGGGGCGATGCAGGTTCAGCAGGTGGGAAATGACGTTCAGGCGTTGAAATGTGATTTATGCGCGCATCGCGAGAGCGGACCTGCCTGTGTGGAGGCGTGTCCAACCCACGCGCTGAGCTGTGTCGATCCCGCCAGATTACGCACGGAACGGCTGCGTAACCTGGCGTAAGGTGCTACAGGCCGTTTTCGTGCCAGGCGTTTTCAATCTCTTCGGCGAGAATTTTCACGCCCGCTTCGATTTTTTCCGGGTCGGGAACGTAGTTCATGCGCATGCACTGGTGCGTGTGCGGCCACGGTTTATCCAGCCCCGGGAAGAAGTAATCACCCGGCACCATCAGTACGCCGCGTTTTTTCAGGCGCTGATAGAGCAGCTCTGTCGTAATCGGCAGATCCTTAAACCACAGCCACAGGAAAATCGCTCCCTCTGGTTTGTGGATCAGGCAGCGTTCTTCAGGTAAATAACGGCGAAGTATCGCGATCGTCTCCTGAACGCGCTGGTAATAGAACGGTTTAATCACGTCATTCGACAGACGCAGCAGGTCGTTGCGTTTAATCATTTCACACATCATCGCCGGGCCAATGCCGCCCGGAGAAAGGCTGATAATGCCGTTCATATTGGTAATGGCGGTGATGATTTTTTCATTGGCGATGATGATGCCGCAGCGGCTGCCTGGCAGGCCCAGCTTGGAGAGGCTCATGCACAGTACGATGTTCGGGTTCCACAGCGGACGTGCTTCGCTGAAGATAATGCCCGGGAACGGTACGCCATAGGCGTTATCGATCACCAACGGGATGCCGTGCTGATTAGCCAGCGCATCCAGCTTCATCAGCTCGTCGTCAGTGATGACGTTACCCGTCGGGTTGGTGGGACGCGATACGCAGATCATGCCCGTCTCTTCGCCCACATGCAGGTGTTCAAAATCGACGTGGTATTTGAACTGGCCTTCCGGGAGCAGCTCAATATTCGGGCGCGCTGAGACGAACAGGTCTTCTTCCAGGCCGGAATCGGCATAGCCGATATACTCCGGAGCCAACGGGAACAGTACCTTTTTGGTGGTGCCGTCGGCGCGACGTCCTGCGAACAGATTGAACAAGTAGAAAAACGCGCTCTGGCTGCCGTTTGTTAGTGCAATATTCTGTGGTTCGATATCCCAACCCAGCTCTTCACGCAGCATATCGGCGAGGAGTGTCAGCAGTTCAGTTTTACCCTGAGGGCCGTCGTAATTGCACAGTGCCTCAGTCGCTTTGCCATTTTCCAGCATCTGAGCCAGCAGCGTCTGGAAATACTCATTCATCTCCGGGATTTGAGCCGGGTTTCCGCCGCCGAGCATGATTGCGCCCGGTGTGCGCAGCCCGTCGTTGAGATCCTCCATCAGGCGGGTAATGCCTGAATGGCGGGTAAATTTGTCGCCGAAAAGTGAAAACGTCATAGCAGGTGATCTGTCGAGCTTATTATGAAAGTGGGTAACCATAACGCTAGCATCGTGTGGGTGCAAATCGAGAGGTGAGAGAGGGTTTGTGGTTTTGTAGGGAGAATTGATATTTATTCAGTGAATTGTTCTGGTGGTTTTTTATCCCCTCTCCCCAAAGGGGCGAGGGGGAAAGACGGCTCCGTGCGGTTCCCTCTCCCTTCGGGGAGAGGGGTAGCGTGAGGGGCTGTTTATTGATTACCCGCCCACACTATCATCGCTTTATCGCCATTATGCTCACGCACAAAGCCATATCCTTCTTTCAGTGAAAGCGTGGTTTGTTTGCCTTCACCAATGGCCGGATGGCGGGCGCGGAACTGCCCCAGTATCTGCCAGTGGGCAACGGTGACAGCTTCCTTGCCCGTGACGTCCTGCCAGTTCATATCAGAGCGCGTTCCCTGTAGCGGGTCGGAACCTGTTGGGCCGAATGGACGCTCAGATTCATCCCCGTAGTAGATTTGTACACTGCCCGGTGCCAGCAACAGCAGTTCAGCGGCGCGCTGGCCCCCTTCGCGGAACAGGCGCGTATCGTGCGAAGAGAGGTAGCTCAGAACATTGAAGCTTTGCAGTTTTTCCGCCATCTGCTGCCAGGTCATGTCCATGTCGGCCAGGCAATCCACCGCTTTTGCCGCCTGCTCCTGGTAGTCGAAGTTGATCATCGCATCGAAACCGTGGCGGTAGTAATCGCTCTGCATGACGCCGTGGCCCCAGGATTCCCCGGTCATCCAGAATGGCGCGTTGTCGGGTTTTTTGTCCGGGTTCGCGGCTTTCCACGCGGCCAGCGCCTGGCTTGCCTGGTCTTTCAGCTGTTGCCAGGCTGCAAGCTCAACGTGTTTTGCGGTATCAACACGGAAACCGTCGATACCGTAGTCGCGCACCCACTGACTGAGCCAGTGAGTCAGGTAGTCACGCGGGGTGTAGCCAGAGATGGCTTTCGCATGGGTATCGGGCTTGTGTTGATAGAAGTTTGGCAAGCCGGAAGGTGTCGTGGATTCCGTTTTCAGATCCGGTAAAAATGCCAGCGACATGGTCAAATCGTCAAAGCCGGGGTTGTCATAATCGCCGATGTCGGTGCGGATCCATTTTTTACCCCACCATTTTTCCCATGCGGCTTTGTCGCTGAAGTTAATGTAATCATTGAAGCTGTGCCAGCTTTGACCGGCACCCGGCTTCCAGTCCGTCCAGTGTTCACCCAGCGTTTTTTTCAGCTCATCACCCTGCAGATACAGCGCACCAAACTGGTACGTCTGCATGTCTGCAAGGGTGGCGTAGCCCGTGTGGTTCATGACGATGTCGAACAGGATACGGATACCACGTTTGTGCGCTTCGTCGACCAGATGGCGTAAATCATCTTCGGTGCCCATGTTGGCATCGAGCTTCGTCCAGTCCTGCGTGTAGTAGCCGTGATAGGCGTAGTGCGGGAAGTCGCCTTTGGTGCCACCACCCACCCAGCCGTGGATCTGCTCCAGCGGGGAGCTGATCCAGAGCGCATTCACGCCCAGTTGCTGCAAATAATCGAGCTTTCCGGTAAGCCCTTTAAGATCGCCACCGTGGAAGGTACCAATCTCCTGCATGCCATCTTTGTGGCGGCCATAGCTGTTGTCGTTGGTGGGATCGCCATTAACAAAGCGATCGGTCAGCACGAAATAGACGGTGGCGTTTTGCCAGCTAAACTGCGCGGGTTTGTCTGTTTCGGCGCGCTCAAGCAACAGCAGGCCGTTGCTGTTGGCGGCAGGCTGAAGGGTGATTTTTCCATTCTGCACCGTTGCCGTTTGCTTACTGTAGAAATCCCGCACCACGGAGCCTTCCGGGAAGGTGCTGCTGACTTCAAGCGTCAACGGTTTACCGTCCCATTTCGGACACTGGCGGATGACGTTCGCGACAGGTTGTTCCGCTGCGCTCTGGATGGTCAGCATCAGGGTGGGTGTGCCGGAGCGAGTATCGATACGCATCTGGTACTCACCGTCGCGGAACAGACGCCACTGCGGTGGCGTGCCCTCACAGGGTTTTAGCGACAGCATCTCATTAAGTTTTATTGCACCCGTTGGCTGCCAGCACGTGTTGTCAAAACTCACAGTGAGAGGACGAGTACCCTTCGTCAGCTTTGTCTGGCTGGTGAACACGCCAGTGCCTTCGGCATTAAACGTGGTAAACCCCGGCGATGACCAGCCCGCGTGTGCCAGTGCGGGTAACATCAGAAAAGCTAATGCGGTGCGTTTCATTCCATTTTCCTGTCGCGGCATTTTTAGCCAGTGTGCCATCTGACGCTGATGAAAAACTCATCCCCCTGGTGCTTTCTCCCGGGAGTATGCGAAAGGATGAGTGATCCCGCGCAAAATTAGAGAGTTATCTGCGATATCAAACACAATTTCTCAGGAATGATGCTTTAGTGAGCAGTTTTTTGGTGACATAGTTTCGGAATTGGACTATTTCTTTAGATGCTCTTGAAGTCTATTTTTGTTATGATTTGAGATTCCGCTCTCAAATTTGTGAAAAAAATAAGGTGTTGGAATGTTTATATCCGACCAGGAGACCTAATGATGTCGACCCCCATTCGACGATTTGGGGCTACGTTACTCGTGTTACTCACTGTGGCATTTTCAGGTGAGGTGCTTGCGAAAACGCACACGGATACAACGAGTAAAAAGGCCCACGTCATAAAGACGACAAGTAGTAAGGTTAGCAGTAAACAAGAGTATTCTCGCAATAGTGCAAAGAGTAGTTCACTTCCTGATTTGCGAAAATACCCTTCCGGGACACCAAGGAAAAAAGCGTTTCTCCGGACGGTAATGCCTTACATTACGAGTCAAAATGCCGCGATTACTGCGGATCGTAACTGGATGATCTCAAAACAGTACGATAGCCGCTGGTCGCCTGCTGAACGCACGCGTCTGAAAGATATCGCGAAGCGCTACAAGGTGAGCTGGAACGGTAACACACGTCACGTGCCGTGGAACTCTCTCTTAGAGCGTGTGGATATCATCCCAGGCAGCATGGTTGCGACGATGGCTGCCGCCGAAAGTGGCTGGGGGACGTCTAAGCTGGCACGCAGCAACAACAACCTCTTCGGCATGAAATGCGTCAAAGACCGTTGTAACGATGCTCCAGGTAAAGTGAAAGGCTATTCACAGTTTGAATCGGTTAAAGATTCCGTGAATGCTTATGTGGTGAACCTGAACACGCACCCCGCTTACTCTTCGTTCCGTAAGTCACGCGCTCAGCTGCGTAAAGCGGATCAGGAATTGACGGCCAGCACGATGATCCACAAGCTGAAAGGGTATTCCACCCAGGGACAGAGCTATAACAACTATCTGTTTGCTATGTTCCAGGACAATCAGCGTCTTATCGCCGCACATATGTAATCCCAAAAAAACGCCTTCCGATGGAAGGCGTTTTCTTTTCTACAGCAGCACCTCACTGTAACGCTCCCGATACTCCTTTGGCGTGGTGTCATACTCTTTCCTGAACACCGAGTAGAAATACTGCAACGACGGGTAGCCACACATCTGCGAGATTTCGTTGATAGACAGCGACGTGGAGATCAGCAGACTGCGTGCTTTCTCCAGTTTTTCCGCATGAATGACAGCATGAATGGTTTCGCCCACTTCCTCTTTAAAGCGTTTTTCCAGATTCGAACGAGAAATACCGACCGAATCCAGCACCTGATCGACCTTGATGCCTTTGCAGGCATGGTTGCGGATGTAGTGCATGGCCTGAATGACGGCCGGATCGTTTAAGGAGCGATAATCCGTTGAGCGGCGTTCTACCACGCGCACAGGGGGAACCAGCAAACGCTGGAGCGGCAGGGATTCGTTATCCAGCAGGCGATGAAGTAACTTTGCGGCCTGATAACCCATCTGACGGGTTCCCTGCGCCACGGAGGAGAGTGCCACGCGCGAAAGGTAACGCGTAAGCTCTTCGTTATCGATGCCAATCACGCACAGCTTTTCGGGTACCGGAATATGCAAATGTTCACAGACCTGTAGCACGTGGCGGGCACGGGCGTCTGTTACCGCAATAATTCCGGTTTGCGGCGGCAGTGTTTGCAGCCAGTCTGCCAGTCGGTTTTGCGCGTGCTGCCAGTTTTCGGGGGCGGTTTCCAGCCCCTGATAGACCACCCCACGATACTTCTCCTGCGCAACCAGCTGGCAAAATGCATACTCACGCTCCATTGCCCAGCGCTTTCCGCTTGAGACGGGTAAACCGTAAAAGGCGAAGCGGTGCACGCCTTTCTCTTTTAAATGGAGAAACGCGTTCTCTACCAGCGCGTGGTTATCGGTAGCGATATAGTGAACCGGCGGGTAGTGCTCGGGTGAGTGGTAAGAGCCGCCGACGCCCACAATGGGGACGTCGACGTCAGCCAGCAGTTGTTCAATTACCGGATCGTCATAGTCGGCGATGACGCCATCGCCCAGCCAGTCTTTGATGTTCTCGAGGCGAGTGCGGAAATCTTCCTCAATGAAAATATCCCACTCGGATTGCGACGCCTGCAAATATTCCCCAACTCCTTCAACCACCTGGCGGTCGTAGGCTTTGTTGGCATTGAATAACAACGTAATGCGGTGACGCTTTTCAAACATGGCTTACTATCCCATAAGTAACAATACTGTTCTCAGGCTCGCCGCTTGGTTGCCGAGTCCATCCAGACTGCCAGCAAAAGAATGGCACCTTTCACGATATACTGCCAAAACGTCGGGACGTCCATCATACTCATTCCGTTATCCAGCGAAGCCATAATAAATGCCCCCATCACGGCACCTGCCACACTGCCAACACCACCTGCGAGACTGGTTCCGCCAATGACGCAGGCGGCGATGGCATCCAGCTCTGCGATGTTACCGGCAGACGGTGAACCGGCCCCCAGACGCGAGCTAAGGATCAGCCCCGCAATAGCCACCATCAGGCCGTTGATGGCAAAGACGGCAAGTTTGGTGCGTTCCACGTTAATACCCGAAAGACGCGCGGCTTCAAGGTTGCCACCGATGGCATAAATACGGCGACCAAATGCGGTGCGCGTGGCCATAAACATTCCGCCCAGCAGTAAAAGTGCCAGCAGCAGTACCGGGGTCGGGACGCCGCGATAGTCATTCAAAAGCCAGATGGCACCCAGCACAATTACAGCAGTAAGGGCCTGACGCCCCACAACGGATGTGGACGCTGGCGAAGCCAGACCCAACGACTGACGGCGCATACGCCCACGCCATTGCCACGCAACAAATGCCAGCAGGCCCATGACACCGATCGTAAAGCCCACGCCATCAGAGAGGTAGCTTTGACCAATCTGCGACATAGCCGCGCTGGTGGGGGAGACGGTGGTGCCGTTGGTGATACCAATCAATATCCCGCGGAAGGCCAGCATCCCCGCCAGGGTAACGATGAACGACGGGACTTTCCGGTATGCAACCCACCAGCCGTTCCAGGTCCCAAGCAATAACCCCAGTACCAGCGTAACCGCGACGGTCAGCGGCAGCGGCCAGCCGAGCCAGACGTCAAAAATCGCTGCGACACCGCCGAGCAGACCCATCATCGACCCCACCGACAGATCGATTTCCGCTGAGATAATCACAAACACCATTCCCACGGCCAGAATGCCGGTGATGGCAGTCTGGCGTAGCAGGTTAGAGACATTACGTGCGCTGAGGTAAGAGCCATCGGTCATCCAGGTAAAGAACAACATGATGGCGATAATCGCTGCAATCATCACAAAAACCTGCAGGTTCAGCGCTTTTAGCCCCGCGAATGCGCCGGGTGTCGGCACTGCGACTTTGATATCAGACGGATTGCTTTTCGACATGACGTTCGCTCCTTAAGGCGGCTTCCATGACCTGCTCCTGCGTCAGGTTCTGGTTAATCAGGTTGGCTTTCAGTTTCCCCTCGTGCATGACCAACACGCGGTCGCTCAGGCCCAGCACTTCAGGGAGTTCAGACGAGATGACAATGACGGCAATCCCTTGCTGCACAAGCTGATTAATCAGTTTGTAGATTTCATATTTCGCACCGATATCAATCCCGCGAGTGGGTTCATCCAGGATTAATATTCGCGGGTTGAGGAGCAGGCAGCGCGCCAGAATGGCCTTCTGCTGGTTACCACCGCTCAACCGGCCAATGGCCAGTTCCGGAGAGGATGTTTTCACCTTGAGTCTGGCGAGTGACTGGAGAATGCACTGTTGTTCTGCGGCATCATCCAGGCTGCTCAGCGCACCGGAAAACTGATTGAGTGCCGCAAGCGTGATGTTTTTACCAACGGCCATGACCGGTACGATGCCGTCTTTTTTGCGGTCTTCAGGCACCATTGCAATACCGTGGGCAATCGCCTGCTGGCAGTTGTTGATGCGTACCTGTTCCCCGTCGATATAAATCGAGCCTTCCCAGCGACCCGGCCAAACGCCGAAAAGACACTGCACGGCTTCGGTACGCCCGGCCCCGACCAGACCTGCGATGCCGAGGATTTCGCCACGGTGGAGGGAGAAGGCGATATTGTTCACGCGCTTGATATGACGGTTAACGGGGTGCCAGGCGGTCAGGTTCTCCACGCGCAACACCTCTTCACCCACGGTGTGGGGTTCATTCGGGTAGAGCGCAGTAAGCTCGCGCCCTACCATCATGGTAATGATGTCATCTTCACTCATGCCTGCCGCTTCACGCGTACCGATGTGTTGCCCGTCGCGGATCACGCAGATGGTGTCGGAAATGGCTTTCACCTCATTGAGCTTGTGCGAAATGTAGATGCAGGCAATGCCGTGGTTTTGCAGGTCGCGAATGATATTGAGCAGGACGGCCGTTTCCTGTTCGGTAAGTGAGGCGGTTGGCTCATCAAGGATCAGCAGACGCACCTGTTTGTTCAGTGCCTTCGCGATCTCAACCAACTGCTGTTGCCCCAGCCCCAAATCACCCACGCGCGTGTCTGGTGAAATCGCGAGGCTCACCTGGGCCAGCAATTTTTCACAACGCAGCGTCATGGTGTCGTAATCCAGTACGCCGTGGTGCGAAATTTCGGCTCCCAGGAAAATGTTCTCCAGCACGGTGAGATGTTTCACCAGCGCCAGCTCCTGGTGAATAATGGCGATGCCTTTACGTTCGGTATCGCGAATGTGTGTGGCCTGAATAACCTCTCCGGCAAAGACGATTTCGCCCTCGTAGCTGCCGTGCGGGTAGATCCCGCACAACACTTTCATCAGTGTTGATTTGCCTGAGCCGTTTTCGCCGCACAGTGACACCACTTCACCGGGGTTCAACCGCAGGCTCACGTTGTCGACCGCTTTCACCGCACCAAAGCGTTTGGTGATGCTTTTCATTTCTAATAAATAAGGCATAACTGCTCCACATGACCCGAAGGAAGAACAGCACAAGTCGATGCGCCCCCGCAGGGCAGGGGCAGCGCTGGATTACAGTTCACTCTTTTTGTGGAAACCGTCTTTGATGACGGTGGCGTCAATATTCTCTTTATTGACTTCGATTGGTGTGAGCAGGCGAGCCGGAACATCTTTGAGTCCGTTGTTCAGAGTGGCGTCTGCTTTGGGTTGCTGACCATTACCCAGCTCCACGGCAATTTCAGCTGCCGTATTCGCCAGCTCGGTGATGGGTTTATAAACCGTCATGGTTTGCGTACCCGCCATGATGCGTTTTACACCGGCGAGATCGGCATCCTGACCAGAAATGGCGACTTTCCCGGCAAGACCCTGGGCGCTAAGTGCCTGAATGGCACCGCCTGCGGTGGCATCGTTGGATGCCACTACCGCATCAATTTTGTTGTTGTTGGCCGTTAACGCGTTTTCCATAATTTTCAGCGCGTTTTCTGGAAGCCAGCCGTCAGCCCATTGATCGCCCACCACTTTAATCTTACCGTCATCAATATACGGCTTAAGGACTTTCATTTGACCCTGGCGGAACAGTTTGGCGTTGTTATCAACAGGAGAGCCGCCCATCAGGAAATAATTTCCCTGAGGCACTTTATCGATCAGGCTTTTGGCTTGTAATTCGCCCACTTTTTCGTTGTCGAACGAAATATAATAATCAATGTCCGCATTATTAATCATGCGGTCATATGCCAGCACTTTTATGCCTTCTTGTTTGGCTTCTTTCACTACGTTACTTAATACCTGGCCGTTATACGGGATAATGACCAGCACATCGACGCCACGGTTAATCATATTCTCAATTTGCGACATTTGCGTTTCTTCGTTGCCGTTAGCCGACTGAACAAACACGCTTGCACCGAGTGATTCGGCTTTTTTCACAAAAATATCGCGATCTTTTTGCCAGCGCTCCAGACGGAGGTCATCAATCGCCATGCCAATTTTGACCTCTTTTGCATGCCCGGCAAAGCTGGCAAGCAGCAGAGTAGTGCAGAGAGTAAGGGACAGGTTCTTTATCTTCATAATTATAGGGCCTTTTTGTAGGGGTATGTTGCTGCTGAGATAAAAGAAACATTCACTGCTTAGACGCAGCAAATTTTTAACGTGGAAAGGCGGGCTGGCAATTACAGATTTTTATCTTCTCATTATGATATTTGGTTTATTTCTGAATTTATGACCGCGATCGGATTTTAAAATGCGTAACCTATTAATTACATTTGATTCTGGAATATGCGCCGGAAAATAGGTTGCCTGCTCATATTTTGCGAGCCAGCGCACAGTTGTGCATTCTCTCAATAGCAGTGTGAAATAACGTAATTGAGCAAGCTGGAATGTGTATTCACTATTACTGACGTCACAATACTTCGCCGCATACCCTGATTATGGAGCTCAATATGCAAGCTTATTTCGACCAACTCGATCGCGTTCGTTACGAAGGCCCGAAAACGACCAATCCTTTAGCATTTCGTCACTACAACCCGGATGAGCTGGTACTGGGTAAGCGCATGGAAGATCATCTGCGCTTTGCCGCCTGTTACTGGCATACCTTCTGCTGGAATGGAGCCGATATGTTCGGCGTGGGCGCGTTCGACCGCCCGTGGCAACAGCCGGGTGAAGCCATTGAGCTGGCAAAACGTAAAGCGGACGTCGCTTTTGAATTTTTCCACAAGCTGAACGTACCGTACTACTGCTTCCATGATGTGGATGTCTCGCCAGAAGGCGCATCGCTGAAAGAGTATCTGAACAACTTCGCGCAGATGGTGGATGTGCTGGCAGCAAAACAGCAACAAAGCGGCGTGAAGCTGCTCTGGGGCACAGCAAACTGCTTCACCAACCCACGTTATGGTGCCGGTGCGGCCACGAATCCAGACCCGGAAGTGTTTAGCTGGGCGGCAACGCAGGTTGTGACTGCGATGAACGCCACGCACCAACTGGGTGGTGAGAACTATGTACTGTGGGGTGGCCGTGAAGGTTATGAAACCTTGCTGAACACCGACCTGCGTCAGGAGCGTGAGCAGATTGGCCGCTTCATGCAGATGGTTGTTGAGCATAAGCACAAAATCGGCTTCCGCGGCACGCTGTTGATTGAGCCGAAGCCACAAGAGCCAACCAAGCATCAGTACGATTACGACGTTGCCACCGTGTACGGCTTCCTGAAGCAATTCGGTCTGGAAAAAGAGATCAAAGTAAACATTGAGGCCAACCACGCAACGCTTGCGGGTCACTCCTTCCACCATGAAATTGCCTCTGCCATTGCACTGGGTATCTTCGGCTCTGTGGATGCTAACCGTGGTGATGCACAGCTGGGCTGGGATACCGATCAGTTCCCGAACAGCGTGGAAGAGAATGCGCTGGTGATGTACGAAATCATCAAGGCGGGGGGCTTCTCCACCGGTGGCCTCAACTTCGACGCCAAAGTGCGCCGCCAGAGTACCGATAAATACGATCTGTTCTATGGTCATATTGGCGCGATGGATACGATGGCGCTGGCGCTGAAAGTCGCGGCTCGTATGATTGAAGACGGTGAGCTGGATAAACGCGTTGCGAAGCGTTATAGCGGCTGGAACAGTGAGCTGGGCCAGCAAATTTTGAAAGGTCAGTTATCGCTTGCGGATATCGCGAAGTACGCTGAACAGCATCATTTGGCACCGCAGCATCAGAGCGGGCATCAGGAACTGCTGGAAAACCTGGTCAATCACTATCTGTTCGATAAGTAACAGGCAGTCGAGGAAAACGTCGGCCCGGTAAGCACAGCGCCACCGGGCATTTTCAGTTAAGGGATCCACTATATGTATATCGGGATTGATCTTGGCACATCGGGTGTGAAAGCCATTCTGTTAAGTGAGCAGGGCGACGTGTTAGCAACGCAGACAGAAAAACTGCAGGTGTCACGTCCGCATCCGCTATGGTCGGAGCAAGACCCGGAGCAGTGGTGGCAGGCGACAGATAGCGCCATTAAAGCCTTAGGTGAGCGACATAGCTTGCGTGAGGTAAAAGCGATTGGTATCGCCGGGCAAATGCATGGTGCAACGCTGCTGGATGAGCAGCATCGCGTGTTACGCCCGGCTATTCTCTGGAACGACGGCCGCTGCGCGGAAGAGTGCGCAATGCTCGAAGGCCGTGTGCCCACGTCTCGTGAGATCACCGGTAACCTGATGATGCCCGGTTTTACCGCGCCAAAATTACTGTGGGTGCAGCGCCACGAACCGGAAATTTTCCGTCAGGTGGCAAAAGTATTACTGCCAAAAGATTATCTGCGTTTTCGCATGACGGGTGATTTTGCCAGCGATATGTCCGACGCCGCTGGCACGATGTGGCTTGATGTGGCGAAACGTGACTGGAGCGAGGCGATGCTTGATGCCTGCCATCTGACGCGTGAACATATGCCTGCGCTCTTTGAAGGCTGCGAGATCACGGGGACGTTAGATCCCTCCATTGCGAAACGCTGGAATATCCCTGCCGTGCCGGTTGTTGCCGGAGGCGGTGATAACGCGGCGGGTGCCGTGGGTGTCGGGATGGTTGAGTCGGGACAGGCCATGCTGTCGCTTGGCACGTCTGGTGTCTATTTTGCCGTCAGCGACGGTTATCGCAGCAACCCTGAAAGTGCCGTTCACAGTTTCTGCCATGCGCTTCCTGGAAAATGGCACCTGATGTCGGTGATGTTGAGTGCCGCATCCTGTCTGGACTGGGCGGTGAAACTCACCGGGATGAGCGATGTTCCGGCGTTGATATCCGCAGCGCAACAGGCGGATGAGAGCGCAGGTGCTGTCTGGTTCTTACCGTATCTTTCCGGTGAACGTACGCCACACAACAACCCGGAAGCGAAAGGGGTGTTCTTTGGCTTAACCCATCAACATGGCCCGGCAGAGCTGGCCCGGGCAGTGCTGGAAGGGGTTGGATACGCGCTGGCGGATGGCATGGACGTGGTGCATGACTGCGGTCTGAAGCCATCAGGTATTACGCTGATTGGCGGCGGGGCACGCAGCAGTTACTGGCGGCAGATGCTGTCTGATATCAGCGGGCTGCAGCTGGATTACCGTACCGGAGGCGATGTTGGGCCTGCACTCGGTGCGGCGCGACTGGCGCAGATTGCGGTGGAGCCTGGGACACCATTGTCTCAACTTTTACCACAGTTGCCGCTTGAACAGCGTCATCTGCCTGACGCGAAAAAACACGCACTTTACGCAGAACGGCGTGATGTGTTCCGCCGGATTTATCAGCAGCTTTTACCGCTGATGTCGTAAACACCCACCCGGCGCTGCGCTTGCACGGTAAGCGCAGCGCCGCCGGGCTAGCTCACAAATTTGCGCGTGTCTATTTTTTGCAACAGCATGGACAGGAACAAACTCACTACCAGCGTGGCGGTGAAAATCCAGATAATATCCAGCAGCGGCCAGCTTTTGAGTTCAACGCCGCGCGTTCGCAGCGCGTGGATCACCAGTGCGTGAAAACCGTAAATTCCCAGCGAGTGCCGGGAAATAAACCCCAACACGGGGAGGGGGCGCGCATTCAGCGTGTTTTTGACGAGCGTCAGCAGGGACATCGCGCAGATAAAGACCATCGGGCCGCAGTACAGATACCAGGTGTCGGCAAAGTTACCGCGCCATTGCAGCTCGTACAGTGTCCCGCGCGAAATGACCATCACGCCGAGGATAAATAACGCCCCACACAGCCAGTTCAGCCCGCGTCTTTGGGTATCCATCATGCCGATAGCACGCCCCAGCATGCCGTACAGCACGTAGTAAAAGGTATCGCCGTTGATATAGAGGTTGACCGGCAGCCATTCAACGCCGTCAATTTTTTGCGAGAGCGTATTCGGGTTTGCCACCACGCCAATCACCACCATCAGCGCCAGCAGCATCTTACCGCTGACGTTTTTCACCTGAATCAGCGGTGAAACCAGATAAATAACGATGATGGCGAAGAAAAACCACAGATGATAGAACACCGGTTTTTGCAGCAGGTATTTCAGCGATATCACGGGGTTAATTGAAGTGAACAGCGTGATGTACAGCAGCGCGACGGCACTGTAGAACCCCAGGCACGAGGCTATACGTATGAAGTGCCTCGGCTGCGCGCTACGCTCGCCAAAAAAAAGGAAGCCGGAAATCATAAAGAACAGTGGCACGCTCACGCGCGACGCGGAATTGAGAATATTGGCGATATCCCAGTTAACGTGGCTGATACTGTGCGCATTGGTGACATACCAGGTCGTGGTGTGGATCATCACTACCATCAGGCACGCTATTCCTCGCAGGTTATCAATCCAGTTAATTTTCGACTGCATCAGTTCCTCTGTTTTCCTGGTAAAAAGAGTGTGACTGCCATTGTGTAAAAATCTTCCCTTAGAAAATTCTGAGTTTTATGGCGCTGGCTTGTATGCAGGCCGCGAGATTCGCAGAATGCCAGACCTTAATCTATAAATCCTGATACTAAAAATAACAGCCACTGACCAGGGCGGTAATAAAAATGATGATGACGCGCGTGGTATCACTCTTTCTGCTGCTTACGCTTGCGGGATGCAGTGCTCCGCAAGATGCTCCCGTGCAGCGAGCGCAGCAGGGCAAAATTGGCCCGGAACATTCCCTGAACATGGAACAACTCTGTAAAGATCAGGCCGCCCACCGCTATAATTCTGATGTTCAGAACATTGAGGTCACCGGGTTTGAGCATTTTCAGGGAAGCTATGAGCTGCGGGGCCATACCTCTCGTAAAGAGGGCTTTGTCTGTTCGTTTGACGCGGACGGTCAGTTTTTACACCTCTCAATGCGCTAACGTGCTCGCATAATCAGCAGCCAGACGCCTTCGGAGTTCTGGCTGAAAGGCTTATTTCCCCAATTTTCCCTAAACAAACCCGTTTCATACTGTATATCTTGCAGGCAGCGGGTATACTGAACCCTTCCATTTAAAACCACACGTATCCAGCACGAAATACTATGCAAAAGTTTGATACCAAGACCTTCCAGGGCCTGATCCTGACCTTACAGGATTACTGGGCTCGTCAGGGCTGCACCATTGTTCAACCTTTGGACATGGAAGTCGGCGCAGGCACTTCACACCCGATGACCAGCTTACGCGCGTTGGGGCCAGAGCCAATGGCGACTGCCTATGTGCAGCCATCTCGTCGTCCAACTGATGGCCGTTACGGCGAAAACCCGAACCGTCTGCAGCACTACTATCAGTTCCAGGTGGTGATTAAGCCATCGCCAGACAATATTCAGGAACTGTATCTCGGGTCGCTGAAAGAGCTGGGTATGGATCCGACCATTCACGACATTCGTTTCGTGGAAGATAACTGGGAAAACCCAACGCTGGGTGCCTGGGGTCTGGGTTGGGAAGTGTGGCTGAACGGTATGGAAGTGACGCAGTTTACTTACTTCCAGCAGGTTGGCGGTCTGGAATGTAAACCGATTACCGGTGAAATCACCTACGGTCTGGAACGTCTGGCCATGTACATTCAGGGCGTAGACAGCGTTTACGACCTGGTCTGGAGCGACGGCCCGCTGGGTAAAACTACCTACGGCGACGTGTTCCATCAGAACGAAGTGGAGCAATCCACCTATAACTTCGAATACGCGGATGTGGACTTCCTGTTCACCTGCTTCGAGCAGTACGAGAAAGAAGCACAGCAACTGCTGGCGCTGGAAACTCCGCTGCCGCTGCCTGCTTACGAGCGTATTCTGAAGGCCGCCCACAGCTTCAACCTGCTGGACGCCCGCAAAGCCATCTCCGTGACTGAACGTCAGCGCTACATTCTGCGTATTCGTACCCTGACCAAAGCCGTTGCTGAAGCTTACTACGCGTCCCGTGAAGCCCTTGGCTTCCCGATGTGCAACCGAAACAAATAAGAGGCGGCCATGTCTGAGAAAACTTTCCTGGTGGAAATCGGCACCGAAGAGCTGCCACCAAAAGCCCTGCGCAGCCTGGCTGAATCTTTTGCTGCGAACGTGACTGCTGAGCTGGATAACGCTGGCCTGGCGCACGGTAAAATTGAATGGTTTGCTGCACCGCGTCGTCTGGCGCTGAAAGTGGCAAATCTGGCGGCGTCTCAGCCGGATCGTGAAGTCGAGAAACGTGGCCCGGCGATTGCACAGGCGTTTGACGCTGAAGGCAAACCGAGCAAAGCGGCAGAAGGCTGGGCGCGTGGTTGCGGTATCACCGTTGACCAGGCCGAGCGTCTGAGCACCGATAAAGGTGAATGGCTGCTGTACCGTGCTCACGTGAAAGGCGAGAGTGCAGAAGCGCTGCTGCCAGATATGGTGGCGACGTCACTGGCGAAACTGCCGATTCCAAAACTGATGCGCTGGGGTGCAAGCGACGTACACTTCGTGCGTCCGGTTCACACCGTGACCCTGCTGCTGGGCGATGCTGTTATCCCGGGTACCATTCTGGGCGTGGCGTCCGATCGCGTGATCCGCGGCCACCGCTTTATGGGTGAGCCAGAGTTCACCATCGACAACGCCGATCAGTATCCAGAGATCCTGCTGGAGCGCGGTAAAGTCATTGCTGACTACGAACTGCGTAAAGCAAAAATCAAAGCGGACGCAGAAGAAGCGGCGCGCAAAATTGGCGGCAACGCTGATTTGAGCGAAAGCCTGCTGGAAGAAGTGACCTCTCTGGTTGAATGGCCGGTGGTGCTGACCGCGAAGTTCGAAGAGAAATTCCTCGCCGTTCCGGCTGAAGCACTGGTGTACACCATGAAGGGTGACCAGAAGTACTTCCCGGTCTATGCCAACGACGGCAAGCTGCTGCCAAACTTCATCTTCGTGGCGAACATCGAATCCAAAGATCCGATCCAGATTATTTCTGGTAACGAGAAAGTGGTTCGTCCGCGTCTGGCAGATGCCGAGTTCTTCTTCAATACCGACCGCAAAAAGCGTCTGGAAGATCATCTGCCGCGTCTGCAGACCGTGCTGTTCCAGCAACAGCTGGGTACGCTGCGCGACAAAACCGACCGTATCGCAGAGCTGTCCGGCTGGATCGCCCGTGAAATCGGGGCTGACGTGAACCACGCGACCCGTGCTGGTTTGCTGTCCAAGTGCGACCTGATGACCAACATGGTGTTCGAATTTACCGACACCCAGGGCGTAATGGGGATGCACTACGCGCGTCACGATGGTGAAGCGGAAGACGTGGCTGTCGCCCTGAACGAGCAGTACCAGCCGCGTTTCGCGGGTGATGACCTGCCGTCTAACCCGGTTGCCTGTGCGGTGGCGATTGCCGACAAGATGGACACCCTGGCGGGTATCTTCGGTATCGGCCAGCATCCGAAAGGCGACAAAGACCCGTTTGCACTGCGTCGTGCCGCGCTGGGTGTGCTGCGTATCATCGTTGAGAAGAACCTGAACCTGGATCTGCAGACCCTGACGGAAGAAGCGGTGCGTCTGTACGGCGACAAGCTGACCAATACCAACGTTGTGGATGACGTGATCGACTTTATGCTCGGCCGTTTCCGTGCGTGGTATCAGGACGAAGGTTATACCGTCGACACTATTCAGGCGGTACTGGCGCGTCGTCCGACCCGTCCGGCAGATTTCGATGCGCGTATGAAGGCGGTTTCCCACTTCCGTACCCTGGAAGCGGCATCTGCGCTGGCTGCGGCTAACAAGCGTGTATCCAACATCCTCGCGAAGTCCGACGAAACGCTGAACGAGCGCGTGAACGCCGCGACGCTGAAAGAGCCGGAAGAGATCGCTCTGGCGATGCAGGTTGTGGTACTGCGCGACAAGCTGGAGCCGTTCTTCGCGGAAGGCCGCTACCAGGAAGCACTGGTTGAACTGGCTGAGCTGCGTGAAGTGATTGACGCCTTCTTCGAGAAAGTGATGGTGAACGTAGAAGATAAAGATCTGCGTATTAACCGTCTCTCTATGCTCGAAAAACTGCGCGAGCTGTTCCTGCGCGTGGCGGATATTTCGCTGCTGCAGTAAGGTGCCCGTTGTTACAAATGCTAAAAACCCGCTTCGGCGGGTTTTTTTATGGGTCTTTTGTAGGGCGGATACGCGTAGCGTCATCCGGCAGGTTTAGCCGATCGCGACTGTGCCTTCGTCCGTCTGCAGCCAGCGTGGTGCCTTCAGCGTATCGGCAAAGTAGCTGACCAGTTCGCACAGCAAATCTTCCATCACGATTTCAGATTGTCGCGGCAGTGAACCGTTCATCAGCAACTGCGTAATCTCCTGACAGTAGCGCCCCAGCTGATCGCATTCAGGTTCGAAAACCGGAACGCGTGAAGGAAGTTCTTCCACGGTCAGGCTGGCTTTTAAATATTCGGGGACAGGTTCCAGAAGCGTGGGTTGCAGCAGATTCAGGCAAGCGGACAGTCTGCCGTAGAGCGCCATTTTTTGGGTGGGTTCTTCGCAATCAATCAGGACGTCGGTGAAGCGTTCACAGTTATCCGCCAGTTCGGTGAAGGCGGTGGTGTGGTTGAAGGGAAGGGTGATTAAAGAGTCAGCCATAGTCATAACAATAACCTCAGTGAGTGGTATATCTTCCGCCACTGGAGGTTCCAGGCTCGCTGGTGGCGGAACCGAACAGGGTTGGAACGACTGGCCTCACTGACACCAGCGCGCTTTACAGCGCCCCCGTCCGGCTCGCCATTGAAATGTAGCAGGCCGTACGACACAGAGCCTGTGTCGCCAGTGAAGTGAGTCAGGGTTCCAATCCCGGCACCTGATTTTGCAGGCGCGAAGAGAACTTACTGCTCATCAAAACAGGCGGCAACAGTTTTGAGCTATGTTGCTGAGGATATTACCATTTCTGGAAAGAGGCTCGCAAAATTACCGCAATGAGAAATATGCTGCAGGCAGAGGTCTTACAGCGATGCCCTGGTCCGGCTGTAAATCGCTGAGGCATTTCCTGCAGGCCGGGGCGAGGCGCATGGATGCGCCGAGAGGGCGGGTTTTACAGGGATGTTACCTCCGCCCGTCCCCGATAAGCCGGAAGGAATAAGCCGAAGGTACCGCGTAGCGGCGATTTACCGCCGGGAGCCCGGGTTGCCAGGGTGGTGGCGACTGAGCCACCCAGGCACGTTCACCGGTTATGGAGTTACAGAGTAGCAAGGAACATAAAGTGAACGGAATGACCACTACAGCCGTATGTTCCCCCCTCACCCCAGCCCTCTCCCTCAAGGGAGACGGGGTCGTCTGTGCAGGTATTATTTTGTGGAGATCCCTCAGCCCAAAGGGAGTGGGAGTATAAATCGCCCACAATTTAACCTTGAAATGGTCAACAAATTACCGTTATCCTTATCCCCGTTAAATTTCTCCCCCTGGAGCGCCCCCCAAAAATGAACAAACACGACTGATGAATTTCGATCCTTGCTAAACGCTACCGCGTCGGCAGGGGATGTTTTGATTTCATTCAGGAGTGCTTATGGCTCATTTTGCGCAGTCCCCTTCTTTTATTTTGCACCAGGTCACCTGTCAGTTTGAGACGGGCGATACCCTTTTTGGCCCGTTGGATCTGTCGCTGGAGCCGTCTCTGTGCGCACTGGTGGGCCGCAACGGTAGCGGGAAAACACGTCTGCTACGCCTGCTGGCCGGGCTGGATAAACCGGCAAACGGTCATATTGAACGCTTTGGAACATATGTCTATGTGGCACAGCAGCATGATATTTCCCCGCAGACTACGCTTGCGGAACTGCTCGGTTATGACACGATTTTTACGGCGCGTCAGCGTATCGACAGCGGTGATTATCAGCCTGAGGATCTGGATGCGCTCGACGGATACTGGGATTTAGCAGAACGTCTGAGCGACGCGTTTAACAACGCGAAACTCCCGCCGTTTGATCCTGATAAACCCGCTGTAACACTCAGCGGGGGCGAGCGCATTCGCGCATTGCTGTGCGGTGCGTTTACCGCCGGAGCTGACCATCTGTTGCTGGATGAACCCACCAACCACCTCGACAGGGAAGGCCGGGAGTGGTTCTACGACCTGCTTGCCCGCTATCAGGGTGGCGTGCTGGTGGCCTCTCACGACCGTGAGTTACTGACACTGGTGCCGCGCATCCTTGAACTGAGCGTTTCCGGTCTGCGAAGCTATGGCGGGAATTACACGGATTATCAGCGTCAGCGTGAGGCCGAACAGCAGTCTGCCCGCGCGGCGCTGGAACATGCGGCTACAGAGCGCAAGCGCACTCGCACCCGTATGCAAAAGGAGCATGACGACAGCCAGCGGCGTTCGGCAAAAACGCTGCGTACGGTTGATACACTGAATATCGCCTCGTTTGAGCGCATTAAATACAAAATGGCGGCGAAAGAGCGCATTGGCTCCTGGAAAAAACAGCATAACGATCAAAACGATGCGCTGAATGCGGCGGTGAACAGGGCGCGTGAACGGGTTGAAGAGGACAACCCGGTGATGTTCACCCTGCCAGGAAGCCAGATTGCAGAGGGGAAACAGGTGCTGGTGCTGGAAGATCTGGTGCTGCCACATGTGAATATCCCACCGACCAGCTGGCGCATGGCCGGGCCGATGCGTGTAGCGCTAAGAGGGCCGAACGGCTGCGGAAAATCGACGCTGTTAAGAGTCATCCTCGGAGAGATTGCCCCCCGTTCGGGAACCTGCAGGGTGTCGGTGACGTGTGCTTATCTCGATCAACACCTGTCGCAGCTGGATCTTTCGCTATCGGTGATGTCGCACCTGAATCTGGGCAATACGCCGCTGGAAGAGGGGATGCTGCGTACCCGTTTAGCTCAGCTGCAGCTTGGTGCGGATAAGGTCACGCTTCCGCTGGCGGTGTTGAGTGGCGGTGAGCGTTTGAAAGCGGCGCTGGCCTGCGTGTTGTGGCGGGAAGAGGCCACGCAGCTACTGCTTCTGGATGAACCGACTAACCACCTGGATCTGGCATCCGTTCAGGCGATTGAGGCCGCGCTGGTTGGTTTCCCGGGCGCGCTGCTGGTGGTGTCACACGATGAGGCTTTCCTGAAAGGATTAACATTAACGCATGAGCTGGTGTGGGAAGAGGCCGGGTGGCGTTGCGACAGCCTTTAAAACACAAGCCCCCGCAGGTGCGGGGGCGGTAACAATCTTAGACTATGCTATCTGTTTGCTGAGTGCCGGATTGGCCTGAATCAGACGCATCAGTTTTAACTCGGTGGCGGAGGGTTTGACACGTTTTGACTCCCACTCCAGCACCATCGCCACGCTGACACCCATTTCTCGGGCGAATTCATCTGTTTTCAGTCCCGTCCCTTTGCGCAATTGTTCAAATTCTGTAAAGGGGTTGGATTTTTGTTGTAGGGTAAATGCCTGCGGTACGTCTTTAAAAACAATCTGTTCCAGACTACTCAACAGCTCAAACTCAGGATCTTTGTATTCCATTGAGAACTCCTCTTAAATCACACTGCGGGATCGTGAACATCAGAGAGCCAATTAAGAATAGTCGGTAAAAAGGGGGAGGATCGCTGTGGTTGTGATTAATCGTGCGGTTGCCATGACGACATGCGTTTCAGCAGAAGGGGTGTTCAGCCTAATTGACTGATTATTCAGAAACCGGCCTGCAGCATATTTTTTTTGTAAATTGACAGTATTAAAACGGCAATAGCCGTTTTGCATGAAAAGAGTATCTTGCAAGGCTGACCTGGACTATCCTTGTCAACGTCGGGCACGCGTGTGCCGGTGTGCGCTTTTTTGGGTGAAAGGAGTAATAAAATGGCGACAGGAAAGTCCTGCTCTCGCTGGTTTGCGCCTGTTGCGGCGTTGTTGATGGTTGTTAGCCTGAGTGGGTGTTTCGATAAGGAAGGCGATCAGCGCAAAGCGTTTATCGATTTTCTGCAGAATACGGTGATGCGCAGCGGCGAGCGTTTACCAACGCTGACTGCGGATCAGAAAAAACAGTTTGGCCCCTTCGTGTCCGATTACGCCATTCTGTATGGTTATTCACAGCAGGTGAGCCAGGCGATGGATTCAGGTCTTCGCCCGGTGCTGGATAGCGTTAATGCCATCCGTGTACCACAGGATTATATGACCCAGCGTGAACCGCTGCGCCAGTCCAACGGTGCGCTCGGCGTGCTGAGCCAGCAGCTGCAGAATGCGAAAATGCAGGCGGATGCTTCGCGTTCAGCGCTGAAGCAGGGCGACGATCTCAAGCCGGTCTTCGACAAGGTGTATGAGAAAGTGGTCACTAAACCTTCTGACGCCATGCAACCGCTGATCCCGGCCGCGCAGATCTTCACACAACAGCTGGTTCAGGTTGGGGATTACATTTCCCAGCAGGGAACTCAGGTGAGCTTTGTTGCGAACGGTATTCAGTTCCCGACCTCACAGCAGGCAAGTCAGTACAATACGCTGATTGGGCCGCTGGCTTCTCAGCACCAGGCGTTTAGCCAGGCGTGGAGTACAGCGGTGACGGCCACCGAATAAACCAAAAAAAACCCCGCCTGGTGCGGGGTTTTTTATACGTGTCTAAAATAACGCTTGTCATTCATCTACCACATCGGTATAACAGTGCCTGTCGGTTTGTTACACAGACCTAAAGCAGTTTAGCAAAGCAGTCCAGATTGTTATCCATAGATACCCTTCGTAGTGACCCTTCCTTCATCGCTTAAAAATCTGTAACGCAACCCATCAAGCCGGAAGGCACAATATATTTGTTAATAAGGTAATTTCTATGTCTGCTAAAATGACTGGTCTGGTAAAATGGTTCAACGCTGATAAAGGTTTCGGCTTCATCACTCCTGACGATGGCTCTAAAGACGTGTTCGTACACTTCTCTGCTATCCAGAACGATGGCTACAAATCTCTGGACGAAGGTCAGAAAGTTTCCTTCACCATCGAAAGCGGCGCTAAAGGCCCAGCAGCTGGTAACGTTGTAAGCCTGTAAGCTTCCAACCCAGTAGCAAATGAATTTAAAAACCCGCCTTCTGGCGGGTTTTTTCGTTTCTACTGTTGAACCTGTGGGTTGACGCAGTTTCTCTCAACTTTTCCTCCGCCAAGTGCGGCGATGAGGTTGTCTACCGCAGTGGCTGCCATGTTATAGCGCGTCTCATGGGTCGCCGAGCCGATGTGGGGCAATGCTACCACGTTGGGGAGTGTCAGTAGCGGGGAGTCCAGCGGAAGAGGCTCTTGTTCAAACACGTCCAGACCGGCGGCGTGGATCTCACCGTTTTGCAGTGCTTCGATCAGCGCCTTTTCGTCCACCACCGGGCCACGACCCGCATTGATGAAAATGGCCGACTTCTTCATCTTTTCAAACGCGGCTTTGCCAATCAGATGATGAGTTTCATCTGTCAGTGGCAGGATCAGGCAGACGTAATCCGCCTCCTGTAAAAGGGTATCCAGTTCGCAGTAACGGGCGTTGAAACGTTCTTCCGCTTCGTTGTGGCGACGACGCGCGTTGTACAGAATCGGCATGTTAAAACCGAAATGCGCGCGCTGCGCCAGTGCCAGACCGATACGACCCATCCCGACAATCCCCAGCGTTTTGCCGTGGACATCCACGCCGAACCAGTCCGGACCAATGCTCTTTGTCCATTCACCGGCTTTGACGCGTTCGGCCACTTCCACCACACGACGGGCAGTGCTGAGCACCAGCGCCATCAGCGTGTCGGCCACGGTTTCCGTCAGGGCATGTGGCGTGTGCATCAGCAGGATTTTGCGGGCGTTAAGCGCGTCTACGTCGAAGTTGTCATACCCCACGGAAACCGTTGAAGCAGCATGAAGCTTCGGCATTTTCTTAAGCAAAGCGACATCCACTTTCTCACTGGAACCCAGCAGACCTGCGGCGCTGGCGAACACATCAGCGTGCTGCGCCACGGTGTCCGGGCTAAGATCCTTCACCCGGGTCACGGTGAAGTGGTCTTCCAGGCGTTTTTGCAGATTTTCAGGCAGTGCTTTATACAAAATGACGGACGGCTTCATGCTAATCTCCGTTGATTTTTAAGGGGTCAGGCGTGACGTGCGCCGACAGGGAGTTGTTGATTATTAGCAGGCTTTACAATCAGAGTTAGCCACACTGAGGTGAAAAGCGCTACCCCCATAAAGATGTACGAGGCTGACGGGCTGCCGGTTGCGCCGTTCAGATAGCCCACAAACCAGGAGCCACAGAACGAACCCAGCGCACCCATACTGTTGATCAGTGCCATCGCACCACCTGCCACGTTACGCGGCAGCATCTCCGGGATGATGGCAAAGAATGGGCCATACGGGGCGTACATTGCTGCACCGGCAATGACCAGCAGGGTGTAAGAGATCCAGAAGTGGTTAGCCCCCACGGCCCAGGAGCCAATGAAAGCGAAGGCAGCGATCAGCAGCAGCGGCCAGACAAACAGCTTACGGTTCTGCAGCTTGTCTGACGCCCATGACGCGACAATCATTGCGATGGTGGCTGCCAGGTAAGGTACGGACGACAGCCAGCCCACTTCTACCATACCAAGGTTTTCGCCGCCGCTGCGGATAATGGATGGCAGCCACAGCACGAAGCCGTACACGCCAATGCTCCAGGTGAAATACTGCATGCACAGCAGCACCACGTTGCGGGAACGGAAGGCCTCACCGTAGTTACGCACTGCTTTAAGCCCTTGCTGCTCTTTATCCAGCTGCGCCTGCAACGCGGCTTTTTCATCTTCAGAGAGCCATTTTGCCTGGGCAGGCTTATCTTTGACCAGCGCCCACCAGCAGAATGCCCAGATAACCGCCGGGATCCCTTCGATGATAAACATTTCGCGCCAGCCAAAGGACTGGATCAGGTAGCCAGAAACGACAGACATCCACAGTACGGTGACCGGGTTACCGAGGATCAGGAACGTGTTCGCACGTGAACGCTCGGATTTAGTAAACCAGTTGCTGATGTAGATGAGCATTGCGGGCATCACCGCCGCCTCAACCACCCCGAGGATAAAGCGAATGGCAGCCAGCGCCGGAATATTATTCACCACGCCAGTGAGTGACGCACAGACGCCCCACAGGATCAGACAGATGAAGATCAGTTTGCGTACGCTGCGGCGTTCCGCGTAGATAGCGCCAGGGATCTGGAAGAAGAAGTAGCCCAGGAAGAAAAGGGCACCCAGGAGTGATGAAACACCTTTGGTGATCCCGAGGTCTTCGGTGATCCCTGCGGCGGAAGCGAAACTGAAATTGGCACGATCAAGGTACGCCAGGCTGTATGTGATGAACACGATGGGCATGATGTACCACCAGCGTTTTACTGCATTGGTCGAACTGTTCATAGGCTTGCCTCTGTTGTTGAGGTTGGTACCGCCGTTGTATGTAGGGTACACGGTGGTTTAATGTTATTTGGTGCGGGTTATTGCCCTCACCCTGACCCTCTCCCACAGGGAGAGGGAACTTAAGATTCGAGTTGTGCTCGTGTTGGTAATCCTTCGCTGTCGCCCTGCACCTGGATCGCCAGCGAGCCAATTTTGTTCCCCCGTGCCACGGCCTGATGCAGTGGTTTGCCTTCCAGCAGGGCACTGATCACTCCCACGGCAAAGCCATCGCCCGCACCCACGGTATCGACCACGTTCTCAACTTTTACCGCCGCGACCGCACCTTGCTCACCGTCGGCCGTTTTAAACCATGCGCCATCGGCTCCGGTTTTCAGCACCACGGTTTTTACCCCGTTGTTCAGGTAAAAATCGGCAATTCCTTCAGGGGTATTTTCACCCGTGAGGATCATCCCTTCTTTTACACCAGGCAGAACCCAGTCCGCCTGGAATGCCAGACGGTTCAGCTTTTCGACCATTTCCGCTTCACTTTTCCACAGCACCGGACGCAGGTTCGGATCGAAAGAGATCGTTTTGCCCTGCGCTTTCATTGTCGTTGCCGCGTGATCGAGCAATTCATACGAGCTGGCAGACAGTGCCGCAGCAACGCCGCTCAGGTGCAAATGGCGCGCGCTGGCGAAATAGTGGGCATGGTAATCTTCCACAGAAAGGTGGCTTGCCGCCGATCCTTTACGGAAATACTCCACGATGGGATCGGTTCCATTTTCAACCTTAGATTTCAGCTGAAAACCGGTCGCGAAGCGTCCGTCGAGCGTAACGCCTGTGGCATCAATACCCTCTTTTTTCAACGAGTTAATGACGAAACGACCAAAGCTGTCATCACCCACCCGGCTCACCCAGCCAACGTTCAGACCGAGGCGTGCCAGGCCGGTTGCCACATTCAGCTCTGCACCCGCCACGCGTTTAATAAAGTGTTCTACCGTGCTCAGTTCGCCCGTTTCGGTGGCGACAAACATGGTCATGGCCTCGCCGATGGTGATCACATCCAGCGTCTTGTGCATGGTTTACTCCTCACGCAGCAGGTTTACGTAATGGCGGGTAACCGCGGTTAAATCCGCCCCTTCCAGCGGGAACTCGATACCACGCGGGGCATCGGCAGGCAGCTGATTGAGCAAATCCAGCCAGCGTGCGTCGGCGCGATCGGGCGCAACGGCACGGAACTGTGTCTTATGCGGCACGGCGGCTTTAACGTGGATATAGCTCACGGCGTGGGCCAGATGGTGTGCGGCTTCTTCCGGCGAGTCGCCGACCCACAGCCAGTTGCCCATATCGAACGTCAGCGTGACGGGCAATGCCATCTCCCGGCAGGCGGTCTGGAAGCGCTGCATGGGAGCAAGCTGGCCGCAGTCGGTCTGGTCGTTTTCGACCACCAGTGCCATACCGCTTTCATTGAGCAGCGTGCGCAACGCTTCAGGGGGGTTGCCGCTGAAATGACCCAGCGAAACCTTGAGCCACAGGGCGTTCAGCGTGCTGGCTTCGGAGAGATAGCGCGGCAGATCCGGGTTGAGCGTGCCGTCGGGCATAAACAGGGCGGCGGGCGCGGAATAACACGCGAGCAGTCCCAGCAGTTCAATTGATTCACCCAGCGCAGGCAGAGCCAGTAACTCCTCACTGTTGAACAGCTCGCGACGGATCTCTACGCCGTCGGCACCCGCACCGGCAATGACGGGAAGCATTGCCCGTTGACCGCCAGCCTGTCGCACCTGTTCCGCGCCATACGCGGCGGTGACTACCATTATTTTCCTGCTCATTACCCGACTCCATCACAACGCATCGATAGTATTACGCTAGATGGAACCGGTTCCAAAGAAAAGCTCAGGATGTTGAATTTATGATCGGCATCACGAAGGGGAATTTAACGGGCAGTTGAGCCGCGAACGATCAGCTCGCCGGAGAAAACCTGCTCACGCACGGCGTCGCTGGCACCTTCAATGCGACGAACGACTTGTTCAACAGCGGCATAGCCGATCTGCCAGGTGGGCTGTTTGAGGGTGGTGATCCCCACTCCCGCCAGTTCCGCCCATTCGAGTTCATCAAACCCCAGCAGACCAATATCACTGCCCCAGTGCAGGCCAATGCGTTTCAGCGAGCGGGCGACCTGCAGCGTCAGCGCGCCGTTGGCGGAGATCACCGCTTTACGCATACCGCGATGTCGGGTGTGGAACTGACGAAGGGTATTGTCGAGCCGGTCGGCTTCGTGCAGAGGAATTTCAGCATTTTCAGCGATTACACCGGGAAAACGCGCTAACGTGGCACGAAATGCGCCAAGACGCTCACGACGGGTATTGACCATGCCCAGCGGTTCGCTCAGGAACAGGATCGCTTCGAAGCCCTGCTCGATAAGATGCTCGGTGGCGGTGGTGGCGGCCTGGGTGTTATCCAGCCCGACCACATCGCAGGCGAATTCCGGGATTTTACGGTCGATAAGCACCATTGGCAGGGAAGATTGCTGCAGTCTGTTCAGCCCCTCTTCGCGCATGCCCACGGCATTTACCACGATACCCTCCACCTGGTAACTGCGCAGCAGATCCAGGTAATGCAGCTCCTGGTCGACTTCGTTGTTGGTGTTACAGACCAGTGGCGTGAACCCTTTTTCCCGGCAGGCAGCTTCGATACCGCTCAGCACGTTAACGGAATAGGGGTTGGTAATGTCGGCGATGATAAGCCCGATAAGGCGGGTACGACCACGCTTAAGGCCACGGGCCATAAGGCTGGGGCGGTAGTCGAGATCGGCAATGGCTTGTTCAATACGTGCCAGTAGCGCATCGGAAAGCAGGTGTTTCTCGCCATTGAGATAGCGCGAAATGCTGGTTTTACCGGTTTTTGCGGCTTTCGCCACGTCGCTGATGGTGGCCCGTGCTGATTTGCTCATCGCTGATGTCCTTGTAGTGAGTGAGAACACCTTAGCGGGAAAATCAATGATGGCAAGTGGTTCATGTCGGAAGGTGCGGCTTGGTGCCCTCACCCCGACCCTCTCCCACGGGAGAGGGCGCAAACACTAAAAACGGCAACGAATGTTGCCGTTTTGCTTCCACCTACTGAACCGGGCTTAAGGTGATCTCTACGCGGCGGTTCTGCGCTTTGCCTTCTGCCGTGCTGTTGCTGGCGATTGGGTTAGCCGGGCCCATACCGCGGGTGCGGATACGGTTCGCTTCAACACCCTGGGTGATGAGAGAGCTGGCCACGGAATCGGCACGCTGCTGAGACAGACGCATGTTCAGATCCTGGCTGCCAGTGCTGTCAGTGTAACCCATCACGTTTACGGCAGTCTTGTTGTACTCTTTCAGTACCATCGCCACGCCGGTCAGGGTGTTTGCGCCCGCAGGTTTCAGCGTTGCACTGCTGCTGTCGAAGGTCACGTTGTTTGGCATGTTCAGGATGATGTTATCGCCACTACGCGTCACACTTACACCTGTTCCCTGCATTTTTTCGCGCAGTTTCGCTTCCTGCACATCCATGTAATAACCTACGCCGCCGCCCAGTGCTGCACCTGCCGCTGCGCCAATCAGCGCGCCTTTACCGCGATCTTTCTTGGAGGAGGAAAGCGCGCCAACGCCAGCCCCTACCAGCGAGCCAATACCCGCGCCGATGCCGGATTTACCCGCTTCACGTTCGCCAGTGTAAGGGTTTGTTGTGCAGCCAGAAACAGCCAGGGCACCGCTCACCAGAGCGGCAATAACGAGTACGCGTTTTTTCATCTTATTTCCTTAATCCTTTTTATTCTTTGCCACGACGAGCGCGGCAGTTGATTATGACGTCCCGATACGGAAAAAATTCCGGGTATAACTCTGAAATTTGTGTCAAACCATAAACGCAGCCTCAATAAGAAGGCCGTAAACCTGCACGTAATCAGGAGCGCACGCTTGAGCACATCAACAAAAACGATTCTGACCGCCGCCCACTGGGGACCGATGCTGGTCGAAACGGATGGCGAGAATGTTCTGTCATCCCGTGGAGCATTATCCGGGCAATATCCCAACTCGTTACAGACTGTTGTGCGTGAGCAGGTGCATAGCAAAACCCGCGTGCGCTGGCCGATGGTACGTAAAGGATTTCTGGCATCGCCGGATAAGCCACAGGGTATTCGTGGCCAGGATGAGTTTGTCCGCGTGAGCTGGGATGATGCCCTTTCGCTGATCCATGCTCAGCATAAGCGTATCCGCGACAGCTACGGCCCGTCGTCCATTTTTGCCGGATCTTACGGCTGGCGTTCCAACGGCGTGCTGCATAAGGCCTCGACCCTGCTTCAGCGCTACATGAGCCTGGCCGGAGGTTATACCGGTCATCTGGGCGACTACTCTACCGGTGCGGTGCAGGCGATCATGCCGTATGTCGTGGGCGGGAATGAGGTTTACCAACAGCAGACCAGCTGGCCGCTGGTGCTGGAGCACACCGATGTGGTGGTGCTGTGGAGTGCCAACCCGCTTAATACGCTGAAAATTGCCTGGAATGCCACCGACGAGCAGGGCATCCCGTATTTTGACGCGCTGCGCAAAAGCGGTAAGCGCATCATTTGCATCGATCCGATGCGTTCCGAAACGATGGATTTCTTCGGCGATCGCGCCGAGTGGATTGCCCCACATATGGGCACCGACGTCGCACTGATGCTGGGGATCGCCCATACGCTGGTTGAGAATGGCTGGCTGGACGACGATTTCCTCGCGCGCTGTACCACCGGCTTTGACAAATTTGCCGATTACCTGACGGGCAACACCGACGGTGTGGTCAAAACGGCAGAGTGGGCGGCAGCAATTTGTGGCGTAGATGCCGCTAAAATTCGCGAACTGGCAGAATTGTTCCATAACAATACCATCATGCTGATGTCCGGCTGGGGGATGCAGCGCCAGCAGTTTGGCGAGCAGAAACACTGGATGCTGGTGACGCTGGCCGCAATGCTTGGACAGATTGGTACCCCGGGCGGTGGTTTTGGGCTCTCGTATCACTTTGCTAATGGCGGTAACCCAACGCGTAAAGCGGCAGTGCTGGCCTCCATGCAGGGGTCGTTACAGGGTGGTGTGGACGCGGTCGATAAAATCCCGGTGGCACGCATTGTTGAAGCCCTGGAAAACCCGGGTGGGTTTTATCAGCACAACGGTCTGGATCGCCACTTCCCGGATATCCGCTTTGTCTGGTGGGCAGGCGGCGCGAACTTTACCCACCATCAGGATACTAACCGCCTGATCCGAGCCTGGCAGAAGCCGGAGTTGGTGGTGATCTCAGAATGCTTCTGGACTGCGTCGGCCAGACATGCCGATATTGTTTTGCCTGCCACCACCTCATTCGAACGTAACGATCTCACCATGACCGGCGATTACAGCAACCAGCACATGGTGCCGATGAAGCGTGTTGTGGCTCCACGGGATGAAGCGCGTGATGATTTTGATGTCTTTGCCGACCTGAGCGAACGCTGGGAAGCCGGCGGGCGCGAGCGTTTTACGGAGGGCAAAACGGAGCTGGAATGGCTGGAGACGTTCTACCAGATCGCCAGCCAGCGTGGTGCTTCTCAGGGGGTGACGTTACCGCCGTTTGCTGAGTTCTGGGAAGCGAACGACATCTTCGAAATGCCGGAGAGCGAGCAGAACGCGCAATTTGTGCGCTTCGCCGATTTCCGCCGCGACCCGCAGACCCATCCGCTGAAAACTGAGAGCGGGAAAATCGTGCTTTACAGCCAGCGTATCGCCAGCTTTGGCTATGCTGACTGTCCGCCGCATCCCACATGGCTGGAGCCGGACGAGTGGCACGGCAACGCTCAGACGGAGCAGCTCCAGGTGTTGTCTGCCCATCCGGCGCATCGCCTGCATAGCCAGCTTAACTATACGTCGCTGCGCGAGCAGTACGCGGTTGCCGGGCGTGAGCCCGTCACCCTGCATACCGATGATGCCAAAGCGCGCGGGATTGCCGACGGCGACGTGGTGCGCGTCTGGAACTCGCGTGGACAGGTTCTGGCGGGGGCGGTAGTGAACGACGGGATTAAACCTGGCGTTATCTGTATTCACCAGGGGGCGTGGCCGGATCTGGCGCTGAGCGAAGGTGGCATTTGTAAAAACGGGGCGGTTAACGTGCTGACCAAAGATCTCCCCAGCTCGAAGCTGGGGAACGGGTGTGCGGGAAATACGGCACTGGCCTGGGTTGAGAAATACCAGGGGCCAGCGCTTACGTTAACGGCGTTTGATCCGCCTGCCAGCTCATGATCCACGTCGGGTGTTGGGTATCATCCTGCCAGGCGCTGTCTTCGATGCGAAAACCCTGAGCATGATAGAAATTTACCGCCCGGACATTTTTCTGGTACACCTCCAGGCTTAAATACGGGAAGCGCTGTTGAACATGGTTCAGCAGCGCCTGCCCAATCCCTTTCCCGATGAACGGCGTGGAGACAAACAGCGCACCCACAAATTGCGACTGCATGACGCTGATAAATCCGCGCGGTATACCGTCTTCCTCCCAGACCCAGGTTTCGGCGGCGGGCAGGTAAACATCCCGCACCATGCTTTCATTCTCTTTCCAGTAGTTTGCATTGATAAACGGATGCGCCTCCGTGGTGCTTTCAAGCCACAGACGCAGAAGCGGATCGGCATTATCACTTTGCCATTTGCGGATCATAGTGGCCCTCAGGATGACAGAAGCAGCCCGTAATGTGGTCGTTGACCAGCCCACAGGCCTGCATAAAGGAGTAACAGATGGTGGTGCCCACGAATTTAAAGCCGCGTTTTTTCAGCGCTTTAGAAAGGGCATCGGACGCGGGTGTGGAGGTTGGGATCTCCGCAAGCGTGGCAGCCTGTGTGATTTTTGGATCGTTATTCACAAATGACCAGACAAATTCCGAAAATGGCTCGCCGTTTTGCTCCATCGCAAGATATGCACGTGCGTTGCCGATAATGGCCTGGATCTTACCGCGATGGCGGATAATTCCAGCATCCAGCACCAGCCGCTCCACATCCTCGTCGGTCATCGCGGCGACCGTAGTGGGATCGAACTGGTGGAAGGCATTGCGGTAATTTTCCCGTTTTTTCAGTACCGTAATCCATGACAAACCCGCCTGCTGTCCCTCCAGGCAGATCATCTCAAAGAGCTTTTTACCGTCAGTTTCTGGCACGCCCCATTCCCGATCGTGATAGTCGATATAGAGCTGATCCTGGCTTACCCAACCGCAACGTTGCATAAGTTATCTCCCTTATTGATACTGAAATCGCAAATTTCAATCTGTCAGGCTTGACGTGTCTGCTAAAAAGACAATAGTTAATACAAGGCTATATGCCTTCAAACCTCTTCCTAAACAATGACAAATATCGCCGAATTCGGCTCTTTCTGGAGTCGCTTTGATGATGATAAAAAAAATCAGTGGCTGCCATGCTGTCTCTGGCCTGGTGGGGATCTCTGCCTGTTTGTTTTTTTGTAATACAGCGTCAGCCTGGCAACAGGAATATATCGTTTCAGACGCACAAAGTAATACGGCGGAACGCTATACATGGGATGCGGATCACCAACCGCGTTACGAGGAGATCCTCGCTGAGCGAATGAAGTCGTCGCAAAACATGCCCGGGTTTGCCCTGAACCTCCCTTCTGGTTCCTCTGCAGAGGACGGGATGAGCGTGGGCTGGAATTTCCCGGTGTCTGGCCATGTGACGACCGGCCCGGTGATGGGATGGCGTTATGACGGCTCCGCCCCCATGATGATTAATGAGTTTGGTGATGGTGTGACAACGCAGGCTTCCACCGATCCGCTCTGGCATGCCAGCGTGAGCACGCTTGGCTGGCGTGTGGATACGCAATATGGCGACCTTCACCCCTGGGCGCAGATTAGCGTTAACCAGCAGTTTGGTGTAAACCAGTGGAAATCCCAGTTTGGGATGCCGCAGACGCCCGCGCCCGCACAAAACGGGAGTTGGGTGGATGTGACGGTCGGAACGGATATCCCGTTGAACACGCATATGGCGGCCTATGCATCCTTAGCTCAGGGGGAAGGTACCGCGACGGGTGAGCAGTTTATGTATTCCCTGGGTGTGAGTGCTAATTTTTAGCGTTATCACTTTTTTCAACCTTACGATAACATCTTAAATACAATAACGGCGGGGATTGCAGCGATAGCGGTCACTAACACGCGATCGCTTCATTCCCCGGCAAGGTCATTCATTCCTGATTCCAGGCATTTCATTCCGTCTCTCCTGCATTTCATGCCGTTTTCCCCCAGTTGTTTTAAGGTTTTGTTTATCGTTGTCCTCAGCGAATTCCCTTAATTTCTCTTGCAGGACAACGGCCATGAACACATCAACTTATAACCGTACGCGTTGGCTGACGCTTTTTGGCACTATCGTCACCCAGTTTGCACTGGGGTCGGTCTATACCTGGAGCCTGTTTAATAGCGCGCTTTCCGATAAGATCGGTGCGCCGGTTAGCCAGGTCGCGTTCTCCTTCGGCTTGCTGAGCCTGGGGCTGGCACTTTCCTCTTCCATCGCAGGTAAACTGCAGGAGCGTTTCGGCGTTAAGCGTGTCACGATGGCTTCCGGGATCCTGTTGGGGGTGGGCTTTTTCCTCACGGCACATTCAAACAACCTGATGATGCTGTGGCTGAGCGCCGGGGTGCTGGTTGGGCTGGCGGACGGTGCGGGTTACCTGCTGACGCTGTCTAACTGCGTGAAGTGGTTCCCGGAGCGTAAAGGTTTAATCTCTGCGTTTGCTATCGGTTCTTATGGCCTGGGTAGCCTCGGGTTCAAATTTATCGACTCCCATCTTCTGGCCACCGTGGGCCTCGAAAAGACCTTCATGATCTGGGGCGTGATTGTGCTGGTGATGATTCTGTTCGGTGCAACGCTGATGAAAGATGCGCCTCAACAGGCAGTGAAAACCGTTAACGGCGTGGTGGAGAATGACTTCACGCTGGCTCAGTCCATGCGTAAGCCTCAATACTGGATGCTGGCGGTGATGTTCCTGACGGCGTGCATGAGCGGTCTGTATGTGATTGGTGTGGCAAAAGATATCGCTCAGGGGATGGTCAAACTGGATGCCGCGACGGCGGCCAATGCGGTGACCGTTATCTCCATCGCCAACCTTTCTGGTCGTCTGGTGCTGGGGATCCTGTCTGATAAGATTGCCCGTATCCGCGTTATTACGCTGGGGCAGGTGGTGTCACTGGTGGGCATGGCGGCTCTGTTGTTTGCACCCCTGAATGAAGCCACCTTCTTTGCGGCGATTGCCTGTGTGGCCTTTAACTTTGGCGGCACGATTACGGTCTTCCCGTCGCTGGTGAGCGAATTCTTTGGTCTGAATAACCTGGCGAAAAACTACGGTGTCATATACTTAGGCTTCGGTATCGGCAGTATTTGCGGTTCGCTTATTGCTTCGCTGTTCGGTGGGTTCTATGTGACGTTCTGCGTGATATTCGCCTTGTTAATTATTTCTCTGGCGCTGTCGACAACCATTCGCCAGCCGCAGCGCGAAATATTTAAAGAAGCGCATGCGTAATTTATGTATCTAAAAGGCCGGGGTTCCGGCCTTTTTTTTGTCTCTGAAAACGAAAGGGTTGAACACCACGTTCGGTTACGGATTTTCTTTTTTGTAAAAAACTGTCGCGATCACACACTCTGCTGCCACTTTTTCTTTCCCCTGTGGTCTACTTACCACGCTTGTAGACGTTTGCTGATAACGATCCCTGAAGCGAATATTTAAGCTGTTCACTTTTACTACAAAGGTGGATGGCGTTACTGTCCCTTTTTCCGGGTTGCTTGCATGAAATACATTAAATCGATGGCACAACAAAAGCTGAGTTTTTTGCTGGCGTTGTACATCGGCCTGTTTATGAATGGCGCAGTTTTCTTCCGTCGATTTGATGGATACGCGCAAGATTTTACCGTCTGGAAAGGAATTGCAGCGGTCGTCGAATTAGTCGCTGCGGTATTGGCTACATTCTGTTTGCTTCGTGTGCTTTCACTGTTTGGTCGACGCCTGTGGCGCGTACTGGCCTCATTTGTCGTGTTGTGCTCGGCGGGAGCCAGCTATTACATGACCTTTATGAACGTGGTGATTGGCTACGGCATTATTGCCTCGGTCATGACCACGGATATCGACTTGTCGAAAGAGGTGGTTGGCCTGCATTTTGTCCTCTGGGTGATTGCTGTCAGCGCCTTACCGTTGCTGCTTATCTGGAGTAACCGCTGCCGGTATACGCTGGTGCATCAACTTCGTACGCCCGGACAACGCATCCGAAGCGTTGCGCTGGTGCTGCTGGCCGGGCTGATGGTCTGGGGGCCGATTCGCCTGCTGGAAGTGAAGCAAAAATATGACGAGCGTACCTCTGGCGTTGATATGCCAAGCTATGGCGGTGTGGTCGCAAACTCTTATCTGCCGTCTAACTGGATCTCCGCGCTGGGGTTATACGCGTGGGCACAGGTGGATGAGTCTTCTGATAATAAATCGCTGATGAACCCGGCGAAGAAGTTTACCTATGAAGCGCCAAAAGATATCGATGACACCTACGTCGTCTTTATCATCGGTGAAACCACCCGCTGGGATCACATGGGGATCCTTGGTTACAACCGGGATACCACGCCGAAACTGGCGCAGGAGAAGAACCTGGTTGCCTATCGCGGCTATTCCTGCGACACCGCGACGAAGCTCTCCTTACGCTGCATGTTCGTGCGCGAGGGCGGGGCCAGTGATAACCCACAGCGTACGCTGAAAGAACAGAACGTCTTCTCCGTGCTGCGCCAGCTTGGGTTTACCTCTGATTTATACGCAATGCAAAGCGAGATGTGGTTCTACAGCAATACGATGGCACAGAACATTGCCTATCGTGAGCAAATAGGTGCTGAGCCGCGTAACCGCGGTAAGAACGTCGATGACATGCTGCTGATCGATGAGATGAAACTCTCCCTGAACGGTAACCCGAAGGGTAAGCATATGATTATCCTGCATACCAAAGGGTCGCACTTTAACTACACGCAGCGCTATCCACGCAGCTTTGCGAAATGGACGCCGGAGTGTGTCGGTGTGGATAAAGACTGCACCAAAGCGCAGCTGATCAACTCCTACGATAACTCGGTGACCTATGTTGACCACTTTATCGATACGGTGATTGACCAGGTTCGCGATAAGAAAGCGATTGTGTTCTATGCTGCAGACCACGGTGAATCCATTAATGAGTACGAGCACCTGCACGGTACGCCGCGCAAAATGGCACCGCCAGAGCAGTTCCGTGTACCGATGATGGTGTGGATGTCGGATAAGTATCTGGAAGACCCGGAGAAGGCGAAGATGTTTGCGCAGCTGAAGAAAGAAGCGGATATGAAGGTGCCACGTCGTCACGTTGAGCTGTACGACACCATTTTAGGCTGTCTGGGTTATACCTCCCCGAACGGCGGTATTAACGAAAATAATAACTGGTGCAAACTCCCCGGGAGCACCACGAAAGCCGCGCAATAGCGTGCCTGGCGAGTTTATCGCCAGTTGAATGGCTTTTTTAAATTAAGGGATTGACGGGGGTGCACCGGAGCAGTAAGATGCGCTCCGCATTCGGCGAGTAGCGCAGCTTGGTAGCGCAACTGGTTTGGGACCAGTGGGTCGGAGGTTCGAATCCTCTCTCGCCGACCACATTCGAAACCCTGCTCTTAGAGCAGGGTTTTTTGCTTCTGAAGCTTATGAGGATGAGAATCTCCGGGGAAGGAGGTTCGACTCGAGCAAAGCGAGAGAACGTTGCTTTAGCAACGGCCCGAAGGGTGAGCCACGCAGTGGCGAGTCATCCTCTCTCGCCGACCACATTCGAAACCCTGCTCTTAGAGCAGGTTTTTTTGCTTTTAAAAAAGGGCTAACCGTAAGGCTGGCTCTTTTTACATTAGAGCGTTACTCATCCTGACTTGCCAAAACATCCCTTATCCCTGCGTCTCCCTGCCTGTTAACGATTTTGTGACATAATCCATTGTATTTTTTTATATATAGATTGATCTTTTTTCGCGTTGCTTATGGATAACCTCAGCATTTTTCGCTGTGCGTTTTAACGTTCGCGGAATTTAGTGCTCAGATAATCACCATTCTGCAAGAAAGTTTACTCAATCTGCATAAAAGTTAATCACTGGATGTTGCGAAATATGAAGATATTTGTGCTGCAACATGGCGAGTAGCATAAATTTCCCTGCTGAAAACGGGTGCCCAAAGTTTTTTTAATCTTTGTTTGCTGTTTCTCACACTCCGCGTAAATCCTGGTCACCTGTATTGACGTTTTCACATTCTGTTGACAGATTGTAGGGCACGAGGGGCATTTCAGGGAGGATCTGCGCTGCAACTCAAACGCACTTCTGAAAGGATTCTCCATCCCTTTAACGCCTTCGGGCACCACCGACCAGACCGGGTAAAAAATAAATAAAGGTCAGGCGGCGTAACACAACAAAGCAAAACATCACATTGGAGCAGAATAATGAGTATTTCCTTGAAGAAGTCAGGGATGCTGAAGCTTGGTCTGAGCCTGGTGGCCATGACCGTCGCAGCAAGCGTACAGGCAAAAACCCTGGTTTACTGTTCTGAAGGCTCGCCGGAAGGCTTTAACCCACAGCTGTTTACCTCTGGCACCACGTACGATGCCAGCTCCGTACCGATCTATAACCGTCTGGTTGAATTCAAAACCGGTACCACGGAAGTGATCCCAGGTCTGGCTGAGAAGTGGGATGTTAGCGCAGACGGTAAAACCTATACCTTCCACCTGCGCCAGGGCGTGAAGTGGCAGGACAGCAAAGAATTCAAACCAACCCGCGACTTTAACGCCGACGACGTTGTGTTCTCCTTCGACCGTCAGAAAAACGCGCAAAACCCGTACCACAAAGTGTCTGGCGGCAGCTATGAATACTTCGAAGGGATGGGTCTGCCAGATCTGATCTCTGAAGTGAAAAAAGTGGACGATAAAACCGTTCAGTTCGTGCTGACTCGCCCGGAAGCCCCATTCCTGGCTGACCTGGCAATGGACTTCGCCTCTATTCTGTCTAAAGAGTACGCGGACAACATGCTGAAAGCCGGTACGCCGGAAAAAGTGGACCTGGATCCAATCGGTACTGGCCCGTTCCAACTGCTGCAGTACCAGAAAGACTCCCGTATTCTGTATAAAGCCTTCCCGGGTTACTGGGGCACTAAGCCGAAGATTGACCGTCTGGTCTTCTCCATTACGCCTGATGCGTCTGTACGTTACGCAAAACTGCAGAAAAACGAATGCCAGGTTATGCCATACCCGAACCCGGCAGATATCGCTCGCATGAAGCAGGATAAAAATATCAACCTGCTGGAGCAGGCTGGCCTGAACGTGGGCTATCTCTCCTTCAACACCGAGAAAAAACCGTTTGATGACGTGAAAGTGCGTCAGGCGCTGACCTACGCGGTCAACAAAGAAGCGATCATCAAGGCGGTTTACCAGGGCGCGGGCGTTGCGGCTAAAAACCTGATCCCGCCAACCATGTGGGGCTATAACAACGACGTTAAAGACTACAGCTACGATCCTGAGAAAGCGAAAGCGCTGCTGAAAGAAGCAGGCCAGGATAAAGGCTTTACCGTTGAACTGTGGGCGATGCCGGTACAGCGTCCGTACAACCCGAACGCACGCCGTATGGCTGAAATGGTGCAGGCTGACTGGGCTAAGATCGGTGTTCAGGCCAAGATTGTGACCTACGAGTGGGGCGAGTATCTGAAACGCGCCAAAGCGGGTGAGCATCAGGCGGTAATGATGGGCTGGACCGGTGATAACGGGGATCCAGATAACTTCTTCGCCACCCTGTTCAGCTGTGCGGCTGCGAAAGACGGTTCTAACTACTCTCGCTGGTGCTACAAGCCGTTTGAAGACCTGATCCAGCCGGCGCGTGCGACCGACGATCACAACAAACGTATTGAACTGTACAAGCAGGCTCAGGTTGTTATGCACGACCAGGCTCCGGCGCTGATTGTGGCTCACTCCACCGTGTACGAACCAGTGCGTAAAGAAGTCAAAGGCTACGTGGTTGATCCACTGGGCAAACACCACTTCGAAAACGTGTCTGTTGAATAATAAGTAGGGTGTTCTCCCTCTCCCTTTGGGAGAGGGCAGGGGTGAGGGGCGTGCATGCATCCCCTCACCCTAACCCTCTTCGGAAGGAAGAGGGTATTTACATTTGTGAGCAATACAGACGTCACGCCATTGGTCGTGCGTTATCAGAGAGAATCCGGGTTATGTTGCAGTTCATCCTCCGACGTCTGGGACTTGTTATCCCCACGTTTATCGGTATCACCCTTCTCACTTTTGCCTTCGTCCATATGATCCCCGGCGACCCGGTAATGATTATGGCGGGTGAGCGTGGTATTTCCCCTGAACGCCATGCACAGCTGCTGGCCGAGCTTGGCCTGAACAAGCCGCTGTGGCAGCAATACCTCAACTATATCTGGGGTGTGTTGCACGGTGATTTAGGCATTTCCCTGAAAAGCCGCCTTCCGGTGTGGGACGAGTTTGTGCCGCGTTTTAAAGCGACGCTGGAACTCGGCGTCTGCGCCATGATTTTTGCCACCGCAGTAGGCATTCCTGTTGGGGTATTAGCCGCTGTTAAGCGTGGCTCGATCTTCGACCATACTGCGGTGGGTCTGGCGTTGACCGGTTACTCCATGCCTATCTTCTGGTGGGGTATGATGCTGATTATGCTGGTCTCGGTGCAGCTTAACCTGACACCGGTGTCCGGGCGTGTCAGCGATATGGTCTTCCTTGATGACTCCAACCCGCTGACCGGTTTTATGCTGATTGATACGGCTATCTGGGGTGAAGAGGGTAACTTCATTGATGCGCTGGCGCACATGATCCTGCCTGCGATGGTGCTGGGCACCATTCCTCTGGCGGTGATCGTGCGTATGACCCGTTCATCGATGCTGGAAGTGCTGGGCGAAGATTATATCCGTACCGCGCGCGCCAAAGGTCTGACCCGTATGCGTGTCATTATCGTCCACGCGCTGCGTAACGCCATGCTGCCGGTGGTGACCGTTATCGGTTTGCAGGTAGGGACGTTGCTGGCAGGGGCGATCCTGACGGAAACCATCTTCTCCTGGCCGGGCCTCGGACGCTGGCTGATTGACGCACTGCAACGCCGTGACTATCCGGTTGTGCAGGGCGGTGTATTGCTGGTCGCGACGATGATTATCCTCGTCAACCTGCTGGTCGATTTGCTGTACGGCGTGGTGAACCCGCGTATTCGTCATAAGAAGTAAGGGGCCATCATGTCACTCGTTACTGAAAACAAAGTTGTTGCTGCACCGGTGCCAATGACGCCGCTGCAGGAGTTCTGGCACTACTTCAAGCGTAATAAAGGCGCGGTAGTAGGGCTGGTGTATGTCACCATCATGATCCTGATTGCGGTGTTTGCTAACGTGCTCGCACCCTATAACCCGGCGGATCAGTTCCGTGACGCGCTGCTGTCACCTCCGGCCTGGCAGGAGGGTGGTAGCCTGACGCACCTGCTGGGTACTGACGACGTAGGTCGTGATGTGTTGTCGCGTCTGATGTACGGCGCGCGTCTGTCGCTGCTGGTCGGTTGTCTGGTGGTGGTACTGTCGCTGGTCATGGGCATTGTGCTCGGTCTGGTTGCCGGTTACTTCGGCGGTATCGTTGATAACATCATCATGCGTATCGTCGACATCATGCTGGCACTGCCAAGCCTGCTGCTGGCGCTGGTGCTGGTGGCGATATTCGGCCCGTCGATTGGTAACGCCGCGCTTGCGCTGACCTTTGTGGCACTTCCTCACTACGTGCGTTTAACCCGTGCGGCGGTGCTGGTGGAAGTACACCGGGACTACGTGACGGCATCTCGCGTGGCGGGTGCGGGGGCGATGCGTCAGATGTTCGTTAACATTTTCCCGAACTGCCTTGCGCCGCTGATCGTTCAGGCATCGCTCGGTTTCTCTAACGCCATTCTTGATATGGCCGCTCTTGGCTTCCTGGGCATGGGTGCGCAGCCGCCAACACCGGAGTGGGGCACCATGCTCTCCGATGTGTTGCAGTTCGCACAAAGCGCCTGGTGGGTTGTCACCTTCCCGGGTCTGGCGATCCTGCTGACGGTGCTGGCATTTAACCTGATGGGTGATGGTCTGCGTGATGCACTTGATCCCAAACTGAAGCAGTAAGAGGCACGAGATGGCGTTATTAAATGTAGATAAATTATCGGTGCACTTCGGCGACGAAGGCACACCGTTTCGCGCCGTGGACCGCATCAGCTACAGCGTAAATCAGGGCGAAGTGGTCGGTATTGTTGGGGAGTCGGGTTCCGGTAAATCTGTCAGTTCGCTGGCGATTATGGGGCTGATTGATTATCCCGGTCGCGTGATGGCCGAAAGTCTGGAGTTTAACGGTCAGGATCTGAAGCGCATTTCTGAAAAACAACGCCGCCAGCTGGTGGGCGCAGAAGTGGCGATGATCTTCCAGGACCCGATGACCAGCCTGAATCCGTGCTACACCGTCGGTTTCCAGATTATGGAAGCCATTAAGGTGCATCAGGGCGGTAACAAGAAAACCCGTCGTCAGCGCGCTATCGATCTGCTGACGCAGGTCGGTATTCCTGACCCGGCATCGCGTCTGGATGTATACCCGCATCAGCTGTCCGGCGGGATGAGCCAGCGCGTGATGATTGCCATGGCGATCGCCTGTCGGCCAAAACTGCTGATTGCGGATGAACCGACAACTGCGCTGGACGTCACCATTCAGGCGCAAATTATCGAGCTGTTACTGGAACTGCAGCAGAAAGAGAACATGGCGCTGGTGCTGATTACGCACGATCTGGCGCTGGTGGCTGAAGCGGCACACAAAATCATCGTGATGTATGCCGGCCAGGTGGTCGAGACCGGGAGTTCGCACGATATCTTCCGCGCGCCGCGTCATCCGTATACCCAGGCACTTTTACGTGCGCTGCCGGAGTTTGCCCAGGACAAAGCGCGTCTGGCCTCGCTGCCGGGTGTGGTACCGGGTAAATATGACCGTCCACAGGGCTGTCTGCTTAACCCGCGCTGCCCGTATGCGACGGACAAATGTCGTGCGCAAGAGCCAGAGCTGAACCTGTTGGCTGACGGTCGTCAGTCGAAATGCCACTACCCACTCGATGATGCCGGGAGGCCAACACTATGAGTACGCAACAGGCCACCACGCAACAACCGCTGTTGCAGGCTATCGACCTGAAAAAACACTACCCGGTGAAGAAGGGGCTATTTGCCCCTGAGCGCCTGGTGAAAGCGCTGGATGGCGTCTCCTTTACCCTTGAGCGCGGTAAAACGCTGGCGGTGGTTGGGGAGTCCGGCTGTGGGAAATCCACGCTGGGCCGTCTGTTGACGATGATTGAAACGCCAACCGGCGGTGAGCTTTACTATCAGGGACAGGATCTGCTTAAGCACGATCCGCAGGCACAGAAGCTGCGTCGTCAGAAAATCCAGATTGTGTTCCAGAACCCGTACGGTTCCCTGAACCCGCGTAAAAAAGTGGGTCAAATCCTGGAAGAGCCGTTGCAGATAAACACCAGCCTGAGCAAAGAGCAGCGTCGTGAAAAAGCGCTGGCGATGATGGCGAAAGTCGGCCTTAAAACCGAACATTACGATCGCTACCCGCATATGTTCTCCGGCGGCCAGCGTCAGCGTATCGCTATCGCCCGTGGTCTGATGCTCGACCCGGATGTGGTGATTGCTGATGAACCGGTTTCCGCGCTCGACGTCTCCGTGCGTGCGCAGGTACTGAACCTGATGATGGATCTGCAGCAAGAACTGGGCCTGTCGTACGTGTTCATTTCGCACGACCTGTCGGTTGTTGAGCACATTGCTGACGAAGTGATGGTGATGTACTTAGGGCGCTGCGTGGAGAAGGGGACGAAAGACCAGATCTTTAATAACCCTCGTCATCCGTATACTCAGGCGCTGCTGTCTGCGACTCCGCGCCTGAATCCGGACGATCGTCGTGAGCGAATTAAGCTGACGGGTGAATTACCAAGCCCGCTGAATCCGCCTCCGGGATGTGCATTCAACGCCCGTTGCCGCCGCCGTTTTGGCCCCTGCACACAGTTGCAGCCACAGCTGAAGGATTATGGCGGTCAACTGGTGGCGTGCTTTGCCGTTGATCAGGACGAAAATGGCGAAAAGCCGCATGCCTGAAGTAAAAAACCGGCGTTAAGCGCCGGTTTTTTTATGTCTGCTTTATTATTTCCGCAAACGAATCTGGTCGACAGCATGTTTCTCACTTTTGGTGAGGATCAGGCTGGCGCGCTCGCGCGTCGGCAGGATGTTCTCTTTCAGGTTCACGTAGTTGATCTCATTCCATAACCCTGTTGCCACATTGATGGCCTCTTCTTTAGAGAGCTGGGCGTAGTTGTGGAAATAAGAGTCGGGATCGGTAAACGCCCCTTCGCGGAACTTCAGGAAGCGGTTTATATACCAGTTTTGCAGTAAATCTTCCGGCGCATCGACATAAATAGAGAAGTCGACAAAATCGGAGACAAAGACATGATGCGGATCGTGAGGATAATCCATTCCGCTCTGCAGCACGTTTAACCCTTCCAGAATCAGGATATCCGGCTGGGCCACCGTTTTGTCGCCGTCAGGGATGCGGTCATAAATCAGGTGCGAGTAGACCGGCGCGGTCACGCTCGGCACGCCTGATTTCAGATCAGAAACGAATTTCACCAGGCGGTGCATATCATAAGAGAGCGGGAAGCCCTTCTTCTTCATCAGGCCGCGTTCTTTTAACACTTCGTTCGGGTGCAGGAAGCCGTCGGTGGTGATCAGCTCCACGCTGCGGTGTTCTGGCCAGCGGCTCAGCAACGCCTGTAGCACGCGCGCGGTGGTACTTTTTCCTACGGCAACGCTGCCCGCAATACTGATGATATAAGGAATGCGTTGCCCGTTTGTTCCGAGGAACTGCTCAAGTACCGCCTGGCGACGCAGGTTAGAGCTGATATAGAAGTTAAGCAAACGAGATAATGGTAAATAGATTTCTGCCACTTCTTCCAGGGACAGATCTTCATTTATCCCTTTTAACCGTGCGATTTCGCCTTCCGTCAGCGTCATAGGGACGGAATCACGCAGGGCAGCCCACTGGCTGCGGTTAAAGTGAAGATAAGGTGTCATTAACGGTTGCTCTTTTTTGCTCATAAGCATGCTTCGGTGAACCATCACAAAACAGCCGGGCGATAGCTCATCACATAGTTAATTTTGGACAATGGGCAGGAGGTTAACACCAGATGACAGGAATAATAAGAAAAAATATGGGAAGCGGTGCGTTACGCGGGAGCCATCACGCTACGGTATATACGGTGTAAATCGGGCTTTGATGTTGAATTTTTGACCGCGAGTGAGTGAATTTACAGCGCTTAACCCTTCTTTCGCATAAAATGTGAGCGAAAGAACGTTTTATGCGATTTTTTAGTTGCATGACTGCGCATGTCTCCATAGAATGCGCGCTACTTGATGCCGACTTAGCTCAGTAGGTAGAGCAACTGACTTGTAATCAGTAGGTCACCAGTTCGATTCCGGTAGTCGGCACCATCAAGTCCGGTGGGGTTCCCGAGCGGCCAAAGGGAGCAGACTGTAAATCTGCCGTCACAGACTTCGAAGGTTCGAATCCTTCCCCCACCACCACTTTCTGGCAGCGTAAATGCCGCCGGAGCTGGTTTAAAAAATGAATCAGCTCGAACATGAAAAGAGAGAAATCTCTTTTTTTGTTACAGAAAGAACTGGGTAGCCGAGTTTCAGGATGCGGGCATCGTATAATGGCTATTACCTCAGCCTTCCAAGCTGATGATGCGGGTTCGATTCCCGCTGCCCGCTCCAATACGTGCTGATATGGCTCAGTTGGTAGAGCGCACCCTTGGTAAGGGTGAGGTCCCCAGTTCGACTCTGGGTATCAGCACCACTTCACTTCTCCCTCCCGTTTCTCTCTGTTTCAATGTAAATGTATTCAACAGTTCAGGCATTTCGCCTGGTTGATGTGGTGATATCACCGATTTATCCGTGTCTTAGAGGGACAATCGATGTCTAAAGAAAAGTTTGAACGTACAAAACCGCACGTTAACGTCGGTACTATCGGCCACGTTGACCATGGTAAAACAACGCTGACCGCTGCAATCACTACCGTTCTGGCAAAAACCTACGGTGGTTCTGCTCGTGCATTCGACCAGATCGATAACGCACCAGAAGAAAAAGCTCGTGGTATCACCATCAACACTTCCCACGTTGAATATGACACCCCGACTCGCCACTACGCACACGTAGACTGCCCAGGCCACGCCGACTATGTTAAAAACATGATCACCGGTGCTGCGCAGATGGACGGCGCGATCCTGGTTGTTGCTGCGACTGACGGCCCTATGCCTCAGACTCGTGAGCACATCCTGCTGGGTCGTCAGGTAGGCGTTCCTTACATCATCGTGTTCCTGAACAAGTGCGACATGGTTGATGACGAAGAGCTGCTGGAACTGGTAGAGATGGAAGTTCGTGAACTGCTGTCTCAGTACGATTTCCCAGGCGACGATACTCCAATCGTTCGTGGTTCTGCTCTGAAAGCGCTGGAAGGCGAAGCAGAGTGGGAAGCGAAAATCATCGAACTGGCTGGCTTCCTGGATTCTTACATCCCAGAACCAGAGCGTGCGATTGACAAGCCATTCCTGCTGCCAATCGAAGACGTATTCTCCATCTCCGGTCGTGGTACCGTTGTTACCGGTCGTGTAGAGCGCGGTATCATCAAAGTTGGCGAAGAAGTTGAAATCGTTGGTATCAAAGAGACTGCGAAGTCTACCTGTACTGGCGTTGAAATGTTCCGCAAACTGCTGGACGAAGGCCGTGCTGGTGAGAACGTTGGTGTTCTGCTGCGTGGTATCAAACGTGAAGAAATCGAACGTGGTCAGGTACTGGCGAAGCCAGGCTCAATCAAGCCACACACCAAGTTCGAATCTGAAGTGTACATTCTGTCCAAAGACGAAGGCGGCCGTCATACTCCGTTCTTCAAAGGCTACCGTCCACAGTTCTACTTCCGTACAACTGACGTGACCGGTACCATCGAACTGCCAGAAGGCGTAGAGATGGTAATGCCAGGCGACAACATCAAGATGGTTGTGACGCTGATCCACCCAATCGCGATGGACGACGGTCTGCGTTTCGCAATCCGTGAAGGCGGCCGTACCGTTGGCGCGGGCGTTGTTGCTAAAGTTCTCGGCTAATCGCTGATAACATTTGACGCAATGCGCATGAAAAGGGCATCATTTGATGCCCTTTTTGCACGCTTTCACATCAGAACCTGGCTCATCAGTGATTATTTTTGTCATAATCATTGCTGAGACAGGCTCTGCAGAGAGCGTATAATCTCTAAAGGGATTAAGCGTTTCGATTTGGCTCGCCTCGCAATCGCGGGGTGAAATTATTTGTAGAATTCTTCTGACAGGTTGGTTTATGAGTGCGAATACCGAAGCTCAAGGGAGCGGGCGCGGCCTGGAAGCGATGAAGTGGGTCGCTGTTGCCGTGCTGCTGATTGTGGCAATCGTTGGCAACTATCTTTATCGTGACATGATGCTGCCGCTGCGTGCGCTGGCAGTGGTGGTTCTGATTGCTGCAGCGGGCGGTGTCGCGCTGTTAACTACTAAAGGTAAAGCAACCGTTGCTTTCGCGCGCGAAGCACGTACCGAAGTCCGCAAGGTCATTTGGCCAACCCGCCAGGAAACATTGCATACCACTCTGATTGTGGCTGCAGTAACTGCGGTAATGTCACTGATCCTGTGGGGACTGGATGGTATTCTGGTTCGCCTGGTATCCTTTATCACTGGCCTGAGGTTCTAAGATGTCTGAAGCCCCTAAAAAGCGTTGGTACGTCGTTCAGGCGTTTTCCGGTTTTGAAGGCCGCGTAGCAACATCGCTGCGTGAGCATATCAAATTACACAATATGGAAGAGTTATTTGGCGAAGTGATGGTTCCGACCGAAGAAGTGGTCGAGATCCGTGGCGGCCAGCGTCGCAAAAGCGAGCGTAAATTCTTCCCGGGTTACGTGCTGGTTCAGATGGTTATGAACGATGCGAGCTGGCACCTGGTGCGCAGCGTACCGCGCGTAATGGGCTTTATCGGCGGCACGTCTGACCGTCCGGCTCCGATCAGCGACAAAGAAGTTGATGCGATTATGAACCGCCTGCAGCAGGTGGGTGATAAGCCGCGTCCGAAAACGCTGTTTGAACCGGGTGAAATGGTTCGTGTTAATGACGGTCCGTTTGCTGACTTTAATGGCGTGGTTGAAGAAGTGGACTACGAGAAGTCCCGCCTGAAAGTTTCTGTTTCTATCTTCGGTCGTGCGACCCCGGTAGAACTGGACTTTGCCCAGGTAGAAAAAGCCTAAGTAGCGATCAAAAAAGCGGCGATTTAATCGTTGCACAGGGCGCGAGATTGGAATACAATTTCGCGCCTTTTGTTTTTATGGGCTAAGCCCGTAAAACGATTTTTTATCACGGGGAGCCTCCCTGAGGCGTTATCACCCAATCAGAGGATTTTAGAATGGCTAAGAAAGTACAAGCCTACGTCAAGCTGCAGGTTGCAGCTGGTATGGCGAACCCAAGTCCACCAGTTGGTCCAGCTCTGGGTCAGCAGGGTGTGAACATCATGGAATTCTGTAAAGCGTTCAACGCCAAAACCGAATCCCTGGAAAAAGGTCTGCCAATCCCAGTCGTAATCACTGTTTACGCTGACCGTTCTTTCACTTTCGTTACCAAAACCCCTCCAGCAGCAGTTCTGCTGAAGAAAGCGGCTGGTATCAAGTCTGGTTCCGGTAAACCGAACAAAGACAAAGTGGGTAAAATTTCCCGCGCTCAGCTGCAGGAAATCGCGCAGACCAAAGCTGCCGACATGACTGGTGCCGACATTGAAGCGATGACTCGCTCAATCGAAGGTACTGCACGTTCCATGGGCCTGGTAGTGGAGGACTAAGAAATGGCTAAACTGACCAAGCGCATGTCCGTGATCCGTGACAAAGTTGATGCGACCAAACAGTACGACATCAACGAAGCTATCGCTCTGCTGAAAGAACTGGCTACTGCTAAGTTCGTTGAAAGCGTTGACGTTGCTGTTAACCTGGGCATCGATGCTCGTAAATCTGATCAGAACGTTCGTGGTGCAACTGTACTGCCACACGGTACTGGCCGTTCCGTTCGCGTAGCTGTATTTACTCAGGGTGCAAACGCAGAAGCTGCTAAAGCTGCTGGTGCTGAACTGGTAGGTATGGAAGATCTGGCAGACCAGATCAAGAAAGGCGAAATGAACTTTGACGTTGTTATTGCATCTCCAGATGCAATGCGCGTTGTTGGTCAGCTGGGCCAGGTTCTGGGTCCACGCGGCCTGATGCCAAACCCGAAAGTGGGTACCGTTACTCCTAACGTTGCTGAAGCGGTTAAGAACGCTAAAGCAGGTCAGGTTCGTTATCGTAACGACAAAAACGGCATCATCCACACCACCATCGGTAAAGTGGACTTTGACGCTGACAAACTGAAAGAAAACCTGGAATCTCTGCTGGTTGCGCTGAAAAAAGCGAAACCAACTCAGGCTAAAGGCGTGTACATCAAGAAAGTTAGCATCTCCACCACTATGGGTGCAGGTGTTGCAGTTGACCAGGCTGGCCTGAGCGCTGCTGCAAACTAATGCCTTTACGTGGGCGGTGATTTTGTCTACAATCTTACCCCCACGTTTGCTAACGAAAGTTAGCGGCTAAAAGATTTGTTCGTTGGAGCCTGGCCTATCCAGGCCTCCGTCGAAGACCGCAGGTGTTTCGCAAGAGACTTAATCCCCTGCGTAGACGGTGACAGAACGCTAAGATTATTTTTTGAATACTCTGGCTTGTTTCTGCTCACCGTATTAAGACGCTCTCTCCGTTTGGAGGAGTGAAGTGAGTTCCGGAACATGAGTTCCGGCAAACATCCAGGAGCAAAGCTAATGGCTTTAAATCTTCAAGACAAACAAGCGATTGTTGCTGAAGTCAGCGAAGTAGCCAAAGGCGCGCTGTCTGCAGTAGTTGCGGATTCCCGTGGCGTTACTGTAGACAAAATGACTGAACTGCGTAAAGCAGGTCGTGAAGCTGGCGTATACATGCGTGTTGTTCGTAACACCCTGCTGCGTCGCGTAGTTGAAGGTACTCCATTCGAGTGCCTGAAAGACACGTTTGTTGGTCCGACCCTGATTGCATACTCTATGGAACACCCGGGCGCTGCTGCTCGTCTGTTCAAAGAGTTCGCGAAAGCGAATGCAAAATTTGAGGTCAAAGCTGCAGCCTTTGAAGGTGAGTTGATCCCGGCATCGCAAATCGATCGCCTGGCAACCCTGCCAACCTACGAAGAAGCAATTGCACGCCTGATGGCAACCATGAAAGAAGCTTCGGCTGGCAAACTGGTTCGCACTCTGGCTGCTGTTCGCGATGCGAAAGAAGCTGCTTAATAGCAGTTATCTTTATAAAGCATTTGCTTACGTATAAACTTATTCTGATTTTCAGGAACAATTTAAATGTCTATCACTAAAGATCAAATCATTGAAGCAGTTGCAGCTATGTCCGTAATGGACGTTGTAGAACTGATCTCTGCAATGGAAGAAAAATTCGGTGTTTCTGCTGCTGCAGCTGTAGCTGTTGCTGCTGGCCCAGCTGCTGACGCTGCTGAAGAAAAAACTGAATTCGACGTAATTCTGAAAGCTGCTGGCGCTAACAAAGTTGCTGTTATCAAAGCAGTACGTGGCGCAACTGGCCTGGGTCTGAAAGAAGCTAAAGACCTGGTAGAATCTGCTCCAGCTGCGCTGAAAGAAGGCGTGAGCAAAGACGACGCAGAAGCACTGAAAAAATCTCTGGAAGAAGCTGGCGCTGAAGTTGAAGTTAAATAAGCCAACTTTTCTGGTTGCAGCCTAAGTAATTAGGCTGATGGCTGGTGACTTTTTAGTCACCAGCCTTTTTGCGCTGTAAGGCATCAGTAGCATTTCACACTGTTTGACTGCTGGTTGTCCTGACAATGCTTGTTTCTATCGACGACTTAATATATTGCGACAGGGTGCTCGCTCTGTGTAAATCGCGACGAAATGATTTAAGCGTGATAGCAACAGGTATTGCGGAAAGTATTCAATTTTCCGGTCCACAAAATGGTGTTGCACAAACTGTCCCTTCGTCGGACAGATGGGTCGACTTGTCAGCGAGCTGAGGAACCCTATGGTTTACTCCTATACCGAGAAAAAACGTATTCGTAAGGATTTTGGTAAACGTCCACAAGTTCTGGACATTCCATATCTCCTTTCTATCCAGCTTGACTCGTTCCAGAAGTTTATCGAGCAAGATCCTGAAGGGCAGTACGGCCTGGAAGCAGCCTTCCGTTCCGTGTTCCCGATTCAGAGCTACAGCGGTAACTCCGAGCTGCAGTACGTCAGCTACCGCCTTGGCGAACCGGTGTTTGACGTTCAGGAATGTCAGATCCGTGGCGTGACCTATTCCGCACCGCTGCGCGTAAAACTGCGTCTGGTGATCTACGAGCGCGAAGCGCCGGAAGGCACCGTTAAAGACATTAAAGAACAAGAAGTCTACATGGGTGAAATTCCACTCATGACAGACAACGGTACTTTCGTAATCAACGGTACTGAGCGTGTTATCGTTTCCCAGCTGCATCGTAGCCCGGGCGTCTTCTTCGACAGCGATAAAGGTAAAACACACTCTTCCGGTAAAGTACTGTATAACGCGCGCATCATTCCTTACCGTGGTTCATGGCTGGACTTCGAGTTCGATCCAAAAGACAACCTGTTTGTCCGTATCGACCGTCGTCGTAAGCTGCCTGCAACCATCATTCTGCGTGCGCTGCAATACACCACTGAGCAGATCCTGGACCTGTTCTTTGAGAAAGTGGTCTTTGAAATCCGCGACAACAAGCTGCAGATGGAGCTGGTGCCGGAACGTCTGCGTGGTGAGACCGCGTCGTTCGACATTGAAGCCGACGGCAAAGTGTATGTGGAAAAAGGTCGCCGTATCACTGCGCGCCATATCCGCCAGCTGGAAAAAGATGATATCAAACACATCGAAGTTCCGGTTGAATACATTGCAGGAAAAGTGTCCGCGAAAGATTACGTTGACGAGTCAACCGGTGAGCTGATCTGCCCGGCGAACATGGAGCTGAGCCTGGATCTGCTGGCTAAGCTGAGCCAGTCTGGCCACAAACGTATCGAAACGCTGTTCACCAACGATCTGGACCACGGTCCGTACATCTCTGAGACTGTACGCGTCGACCCAACCACCGATCGTCTGAGCGCGCTGGTAGAAATCTACCGCATGATGCGTCCTGGTGAGCCACCAACTCGCGAAGCGGCTGAAAGCCTGTTCGAGAACCTGTTCTTCTCCGAAGACCGCTACGATCTGTCCGCGGTTGGTCGTATGAAGTTCAACCGTTCTCTGCTGCGCGACGAAATCGAAGGTTCCGGTATCCTGAGCAAAGACGACATCATCGAAGTGATGAAGAAGCTCATCGATATCCGTAACGGTAAAGGCGAAGTGGACGATATCGACCACCTCGGCAACCGTCGTATCCGTTCCGTAGGCGAAATGGCGGAAAACCAGTTCCGCGTTGGCCTGGTACGTGTAGAGCGTGCGGTGAAAGAGCGTCTGTCTCTGGGCGATCTGGATACCCTGATGCCTCAGGATATGATCAACGCCAAGCCGATTTCTGCAGCAGTGAAAGAGTTCTTCGGTTCCAGCCAGCTGTCTCAGTTCATGGACCAGAACAACCCGCTGTCTGAGATTACGCACAAACGTCGTATCTCTGCACTCGGCCCAGGCGGTCTGACCCGTGAACGTGCAGGCTTCGAAGTTCGAGACGTACACCCGACTCACTACGGTCGCGTATGTCCAATCGAAACGCCTGAAGGTCCAAACATCGGTCTGATCAACTCCCTGTCCGTGTACGCACAGACTAACGAATACGGTTTCCTTGAGACGCCGTACCGTAAAGTGACCGACGGTGTTGTTACCGACGAAATTCATTACCTGTCTGCTATCGAAGAAGGCAACTACGTTATCGCTCAGGCGAACTCCAACCTGGATGACGAAGGCCACTTTGTAGAAGATCTGGTTACCTGCCGTAGCAAAGGCGAATCCAGCTTGTTCAGCCGTGACCAGGTTGACTACATGGACGTATCCACCCAGCAGGTGGTTTCCGTCGGTGCGTCCCTGATCCCGTTCCTGGAACACGATGACGCCAACCGTGCATTGATGGGTGCGAACATGCAACGTCAGGCCGTTCCAACTCTGCGCGCTGATAAGCCGCTGGTTGGTACCGGTATGGAACGTGCTGTTGCCGTTGACTCCGGTGTTACTGCAGTTGCTAAACGTGGCGGTACCGTCCAGTACGTTGATGCATCCCGTATCGTTATCAAAGTTAACGAAGATGAGATGTATCCGGGCGAAGCGGGTATCGACATCTACAACCTGACCAAATACACCCGTTCTAACCAGAACACCTGTATCAACCAGATGCCTTGCGTATCTCTGGGTGAGCCAGTTGAGCGCGGCGACGTGCTGGCAGACGGTCCGTCCACCGACCTCGGTGAACTGGCGCTCGGTCAGAACATGCGCGTAGCGTTCATGCCGTGGAACGGTTACAACTTCGAAGACTCCATCCTCGTCTCCGAGCGTGTGGTTCAGGAAGATCGTTTCACCACCATCCACATTCAGGAACTGGCATGTGTGTCCCGTGACACCAAGCTGGGGCCAGAAGAGATCACTGCTGACATCCCTAACGTGGGTGAAGCTGCGCTCTCCAAACTGGATGAATCCGGTATCGTTTACATTGGTGCGGAAGTGACCGGTGGCGACATTCTGGTTGGTAAGGTCACGCCGAAAGGTGAAACCCAGCTGACGCCAGAAGAGAAGCTGCTGCGTGCAATCTTCGGTGAGAAAGCGTCTGACGTTAAAGACTCTTCTCTGCGTGTGCCAAACGGTGTTTCCGGTACGGTTATCGACGTTCAGGTCTTCACCCGTGACGGCGTTGAGAAAGATAAACGTGCGCTGGAAATCGAAGAGATGCAGCTCAAACAGGCTAAGAAAGACCTGTCTGAAGAACTGCAAATCCTCGAAGCGGGTCTGTTCAGCCGTATCTATGCGGTGCTGGTTGCCGGTGGTGTTGAAGCTGAGAAGCTCGACAAACTGCCACGCGATCGCTGGCTGGAACTGGGTCTGACCGACGAAGAGAAACAAAATCAGCTGGAACAACTGGCTGAGCAGTATGACGAACTGAAACACGAGTTCGAGAAAAAACTCGAAGCGAAACGCCGTAAAATCACTCAGGGCGACGATCTGGCACCAGGCGTGCTGAAGATTGTTAAGGTGTATCTGGCTGTTAAACGTCAGATCCAGCCTGGTGATAAGATGGCTGGTCGTCACGGTAACAAGGGTGTTATCTCTAAGATCAACCCGATCGAAGATATGCCGCACGATGCTAACGGTACGCCGGTAGATATCGTACTGAACCCGCTGGGCGTACCGTCTCGTATGAACATCGGTCAGATCCTGGAAACTCACCTGGGTATGGCTGCGAAAGGTATCGGCGACAAGATTAACGCCATGCTGAAACAGCAGCAGGAAGTCGCGAAACTGCGCGAATTCATCCAGCGTGCCTACGATCTGGGTACCGACGTTCGTCAGAAAGTCGACCTGAACACCTTCAGCGATGAAGAAGTGCTGCGTCTGGCAGAAAACCTGCGTAAAGGTATGCCAATTGCAACGCCGGTATTCGACGGTGCAAAAGAAGCTGAAATTAAAGAGCTGCTGCAACTGGGTGGTCTGCCATCTTCTGGTCAGATTACGCTGTTTGACGGCCGTACCGGCGAACAGTTTGAGCGTCAGGTAACCGTAGGTTACATGTACATGCTGAAACTGAACCACCTGGTCGACGACAAGATGCACGCTCGTTCTACCGGTTCTTACAGCCTGGTTACTCAGCAGCCGCTGGGTGGTAAGGCGCAGTTCGGTGGTCAGCGCTTCGGGGAGATGGAAGTGTGGGCGCTGGAAGCATACGGCGCAGCATACACCCTGCAGGAAATGCTCACCGTTAAGTCTGATGACGTGAACGGTCGTACCAAGATGTATAAGAACATCGTGGACGGCAACCATCAGATGGAACCGGGCATGCCAGAATCCTTCAACGTACTGTTGAAAGAGATTCGTTCGCTGGGTATCAACATCGAACTGGAAGACGAGTAATTCTCGCTCAAACAGGTCACTGGTGTCGGGTTAACCCCCGACACCGGATTGTGCTAACTCCGACGGGAGCAAATCCGTGAAAGATTTATTAAAGTTTCTGAAAGCGCAGACTAAAACCGAAGAGTTTGATGCGATCAAAATTGCTCTGGCTTCGCCAGACATGATCCGTTCATGGTCTTTCGGTGAAGTTAAAAAGCCGGAAACCATTAACTACCGTACGTTCAAACCTGAGCGTGACGGCCTTTTCTGTGCACGTATCTTCGGGCCAGTAAAAGATTACGAGTGCCTGTGCGGTAAGTACAAGCGCCTGAAACACCGTGGTGTGATCTGTGAGAAGTGCGGCGTTGAAGTGACCCAGACCAAAGTGCGCCGTGAGCGCATGGGCCACATCGAGCTGGCGTCTCCAACTGCCCACATCTGGTTCCTGAAATCCCTGCCGTCCCGTATCGGTCTGCTGCTGGATATGCCACTGCGTGATATCGAACGTGTTCTGTACTTCGAATCTTATGTGGTTATCGAAGGCGGGATGACGAACCTGGAACGTCACCAGATCCTGACTGAAGAGCAGTATCTGGACGCGCTGGAAGAGTTCGGTGACGAATTCGACGCGAAGATGGGTGCGGAAGCTATTCAGGCCCTGCTGAAGAGCATGGATCTGGAGCAAGAGTGCGAGCAGCTGCGTGAAGAGCTGAACGAAACCAACTCCGAAACCAAGCGTAAAAAGCTGACCAAGCGTATCAAACTGCTGGAAGCGTTCGTTCAGTCTGGTAACAAACCAGAGTGGATGATCCTGACCGTTCTGCCGGTTCTGCCGCCAGATCTGCGTCCGCTGGTTCCGCTGGATGGTGGTCGTTTTGCAACGTCTGACCTGAACGATCTGTATCGTCGCGTCATTAACCGTAACAACCGTCTGAAACGTCTGCTGGATCTGGCTGCGCCGGACATCATCGTACGCAACGAAAAACGTATGCTGCAGGAAGCGGTTGACGCCCTGCTGGATAACGGTCGTCGCGGTCGTGCGATCACCGGTTCTAACAAACGTCCTCTGAAATCTTTGGCCGACATGATCAAAGGTAAACAGGGTCGTTTCCGTCAGAACCTGCTCGGTAAGCGTGTTGACTACTCCGGTCGTTCTGTAATCACCGTAGGTCCATACCTGCGTCTGCATCAGTGCGGTCTGCCGAAGAAAATGGCACTGGAGCTGTTCAAACCATTCATCTACGGCAAACTGGAGCTGCGTGGCCTCGCCACCACCATCAAAGCCGCTAAGAAAATGGTTGAGCGTGAAGAAGCTGTCGTTTGGGATATCCTGGACGAAGTTATCCGCGAACACCCGGTACTGCTGAACCGTGCACCAACACTGCACCGTCTGGGTATCCAGGCATTTGAACCGGTACTGATCGAAGGTAAAGCTATCCAGCTGCACCCGCTGGTTTGTGCGGCATATAACGCCGACTTCGATGGTGACCAGATGGCTGTTCACGTACCGCTGACGCTGGAAGCCCAGCTGGAAGCGCGTGCGCTGATGATGTCTACCAACAACATCCTGTCCCCAGCGAACGGTGAACCAATCATCGTTCCTTCTCAGGACGTTGTATTGGGTCTGTACTACATGACCCGTGACTGTGTTAACGCCAAAGGCGAAGGCATGGTGCTGACTGGCCCTAAAGAAGCTGAGCGTATTTATCGCGCTGGCCTGGCCTCTCTGCATGCGCGCGTTAAAGTGCGTATCACCGAATACGAAAAAGATGAAAACGGCGAATTCGTTGCGAAGACCAGCCTGAAAGACACGACCGTTGGCCGTGCCATTCTGTGGATGATCGTACCGAAAGGTCTGCCTTTCTCCATCGTCAACCAGGCGCTGGGCAAGAAAGCAATCTCCAAAATGCTGAACACCTGTTACCGCATTCTGGGCCTGAAGCCGACCGTTATCTTCGCTGACCAGACCATGTACACCGGCTTTGCTTACGCTGCGCGCTCAGGTGCGTCCGTAGGTATCGACGACATGGTTATCCCAGAGAAGAAACACGAGATCATCTCTGAAGCGGAAGCTGAAGTTGCTGAGATCCAGGAGCAGTTCCAGTCTGGTCTGGTAACCGCAGGCGAACGCTATAACAAAGTTATCGATATCTGGGCTGCGGCGAACGATCGTGTATCCAAAGCGATGATGGATAACCTGCAAACCGAAACCGTGATTAACCGTGACGGCGTAGAAGAGCAGCAGGTTTCCTTCAACAGCATCTACATGATGGCCGACTCCGGTGCGCGTGGTTCTGCAGCACAGATTCGTCAGCTGGCAGGTATGCGTGGTCTGATGGCGAAGCCAGATGGCTCCATTATCGAAACGCCAATCACCGCGAACTTCCGTGAAGGTCTGAACGTACTCCAGTACTTCATCTCCACGCACGGTGCGCGTAAAGGTCTGGCGGATACCGCACTGAAAACGGCGAACTCCGGTTATCTGACGCGTCGTCTGGTTGACGTTGCGCAGGATCTGGTTGTGACCGAAGACGATTGTGGCACCCTCGAAGGTATCACCATGACCCCGGTTATCGAGGGTGGTGATGTTAAAGAGCCACTGCGCGATCGCGTACTGGGTCGTGTCGCTGCGGAAGACATTCTGAAGCCGGGTACTGCAGACATTCTGGTTCCACGTAACACGCTGCTGCACGAACAGTGGTGTGACCTGCTGGAAGCGAACTCTGTTGACTCAGTGAAAGTCCGTTCTGTTGTATCTTGTGACACCGACTTTGGTGTATGTGCGCACTGCTATGGTCGTGACCTGGCGCGTGGCCACATCATCAACAAAGGTGAAGCAATCGGTGTTATCGCGGCACAGTCCATCGGTGAACCGGGTACACAGCTGACGATGCGTACGTTCCACATCGGTGGTGCGGCATCTCGTGCGGCTGCTGAATCCAGCATCCAGGTGAAAAACAAAGGTAGCATCAAGCTCAGCAACGCGAAGTCTGTTGTTAACTCCGCTGGCAAGCTGGTTGTGACCTCTCGTAACACCGAGCTGAAACTGATCGACGAATTCGGTCGTACCAAAGAGAGCTATAAAGTGCCTTACGGTGCTGTTATGGCGAAAGGTGATGGCGAGCAGGTTGCTGGCGGTGAAACCGTTGCAAACTGGGATCCACACACCATGCCGGTTATCACCGAAGTAAGTGGTTTCATCCGCTTCACTGACATGATCGACGGCCAGACCATTACTCGTCAGACCGACGAGCTGACCGGTCTGTCTTCTCTGGTGGTCCTGGATTCTGCTGAACGTACTACCGGTGGTAAAGATCTGCGTCCTGCACTGAAAATCGTTGATGCTCAGGGTAACGACGTTCTGATCCCTGGTACCGATATGCCTGCGCAGTACTTCCTGCCGGGTAAAGCGATCGTTCAGCTGGAAGATGGCATTCAGATCGGCGCAGGTGATGCTCTGGCGCGTATTCCTCAGGAATCCAGCGGTACCAAGGACATCACCGGTGGTCTGCCACGCGTTGCGGATCTGTTCGAAGCACGTCGTCCGAAAGAGCCGGCAATCCTGGCTGAAATCAGCGGTATCATTTCCTTCGGTAAAGAGACCAAAGGTAAACGCCGTCTGGTGATCACCCCGGTTGATGGTAGCGAGCCGTACGAAGAGATGATTCCTAAGTGGCGTCAGCTCAACGTGTTCGAAGGTGAACGTGTAGAACGTGGTGACGTGGTTTCCGACGGTCCAGAAGCGCCGCACGACATTCTGCGTCTTCGTGGCGTACACGCGGTAACGCGTTACATCACCAACGAAGTACAGGACGTTTACCGTCTGCAAGGCGTTAAGATTAACGATAAACACATCGAAGTTATCGTTCGTCAGATGCTGCGTAAAGCAACCATCGAAAACGCAGGCAGCTCTGAGTTCCTGGAAGGCGAACAGGTTGAATACTCACGCGTTAAGATCGCTAACCGCGATCTGGAAGCGAACGGCAAAATCGGTGCGACCTTCGCACGCGATCTGCTGGGTATCACCAAAGCGTCTCTGGCAACCGAGTCCTTCATCTCTGCAGCATCGTTCCAGGAAACGACTCGTGTCCTGACCGAAGCGGCTGTTGCGGGTAAACGTGATGAACTGCGTGGTCTGAAAGAGAACGTTATCGTGGGTCGTCTGATCCCGGCTGGTACCGGTTATGCGTACCATCAGGATCGTATGCGTCGTCGTGCAGCGGGCGAACTGCCAGCAGCACCGCAGGTGACTGCAGAAGATGCATCCGCGAGCCTGGCAGAACTGCTGAACGCAGGTCTGGGCGGTTCCGACAACGAGTAATCGTTGATTCAGCTAATAAAAAACCCGCTTCGGCGGGTTTTTTTATGGCGTTTTGTCGGTCAGCGTAGCACTACCGGGCTTTTATCAGTTAATCAGCGGCAGTCGACGATAAAGCTCAATCATATCGCCTGCCAGATCCTGGATGACCATCGCGTTCATCAGGTGATCCTGAGAGTGGACGGTGATCAGGTTAACCGGCAGCTTCCCGGTACCTTCATCAAGCCCAATGAGCTGCGTCTGGATCGTGTGCGCATGCTTCACATATTCGCGCGACTCTTCCATCGCCTTTTCGGCTTCCTCAAAGTCACCTTTGCGTGCCATCTGCAATGCCGTCAGGGCAGCACTGCGCGCTGCACCTGCGTTGACCAGCAGTTCCATGATTGTTGTTTCTAAATCTTCCACGGGTCACTCCAGTAGTTTGAGCGCTTTTTCCAGTACGACATCACCTTTCATCATGCCGTAATCCATCATGTCGATGACTGCGACCTTTTTACCCAACGGGTCGGCTTGAGCCTGAAGTTTTGCCTGCTCGTATTTAACCTGTGGCCCCAGTAATACGATGTCGGCCGCCGCGATGTTGTCTTTAAACTCCGCGACCGGAACGGCTTTAATGGTGACTTCAACCCCTTTTTTCTGCGCGGCATCTTTCATACGTTGCACCAGCATGCTGGTTGACATTCCCGCTGCACAGCATAAAACGATGTTCTTCATAATCAGCCTCGATCTACATGTGTTTATTGATAATTATCTCGTGCAGACCGCTTCAACAACCGCTTTACCGCGATTGTGTGTCAGGCATCACAAAGAAATGGGTGATTTTCTGAAACCGGTTACAATTTTACAGCGAAGAGTCATATGGCCGGTAAAATGGGTACGCTGAAAGGTGGAGGATGAACTGCTGGACGTTCGGATAATGTCGTTTTTCGCGGCTGTTTTGCGGTATCGGTAAGCATTGCGTGATGTCAGAGGCAGGGCGAAACGAGGAAGAGGTTTTTCGCCCTGGCCAGCATCCGTTGCTGACGGAATAAGAATAAAAAAACCGGGTGATATCTGACAATCCCCCGGTTCTGACATCACGAGCTGACTCGTAATCTTTCAGCGCGCTTGCATGGTGTTTCAACGCAATTGCGAGGCTCTTCCCAGCCAACTGTCCCAGTCTTTCCAGACAGGCTGTAACCCTTGCGCGGCCAGGGCTTCTGCTACCGCTTCCGGGCGTCGTCCGTCATGTGGGGTAAACTGTTCCAGCTCTGGATGATCGTCGGCATAGCCCCCAGGCTGCGTTTTGGAAAACGCGCTGACGTTGTTAATCGCCAGCGGGATCACGCGGTCACGAAACGCCGGTGATTCGCGCGTTGAGAGGGATAATTCGACCTCCGGGGCGAGCAGGCGAAACGCGCAGATGGTTTGCACCAACTGGCGTTCATCCATCAGCGAGGCCGGTTCAATCCCTCCCGTACATGGGCGTAAGCGGGGGAAAGAGACGGAGTAACGGCTTTGCCAGTAGTGTTGCTGTAGCCACAGCAGATGCTCTGCCACCATATAACAGTCCACCCGCCAGCTGTCAGACAGCCCGGTCAGCGCGCCAAGACCGATTTTGTCGATCCCGGCGCGTCCCAGCCTGTCCGGCGTCTCCAGCCGGAAGAAGAAATCCTGTTTCTTCCCCTTCAGGTGGTGCCGGGCGTATGTCGCCTCATGGTAGGTTTCCTGATAAACCATCACACCGTCCAGCCCGAGGGTTTTGAGCTCCGCGTATTCATCCTGTGACAGAGGCTGCACTTCCATTTGTAACGATGCGAACTCCCGGCGAATGGCCGGAAGATGCTGACGGAAATAGTCCATCCCAACTTTGCCCTGATGTTCACCGGTGACCAGCAACAGATGCTCAAAACCCATTTCGCGGATGGCCGCACATTCGCGCGCAATTTCGCTCTCATCGAGCGTTTTACGCTTGATGTGGTTGCTCATGGAAAAACCACAGTAGGTACAGTCATTGGCGCACAGGTTAGAGAGATAGAGCGGCACGTAAAAGCTTACCGTATTGCCAAAACGCTGCCGGGTGAGCCGCTGGGCACGCTGTGCCATCGGTTCAAGGTATGCGCTGGCTGCCGGAGAAAGCAGTGCCATCATGTCCTCACGGGTCAGATGGCGGGCATTTAACGCGCGCTCTACATCAGCATGCGTTTTGCTGTTGATGCGCAGGGCAATGTCGTCCCAGTCAAGCTGCCGCCAGCGCTCGGTAAAGGTGGTCATGAGAGCGCCTCCAGAAAACCGGTCAGCGGGCTGGTGGCTTGCGCCTGAAAACTGCGCGAGCCGGGGCCAGACTGTCTTGCCAGAAGACCGGCCTCCACCGCCATGCGGAATGCGCGTGCCATCATGACCGGATCGTCGGCTACGGCAATCGCCGTATTCACCAGTACGGCATTGGCACCCATTTCCAGCGCCTGCGTTGCATGGCTTGGCACACCAATGCCTGCATCAACGACGACGGGCACGGTGGCTTGCTCAATGATGATCTCCAGCATTGCGCGGGTTTCCAGCCCCTGGTTGGAACCGATAGGTGCGCCCAGCGGCATGACGGCAGCACAGCCGACGTCTTCCAGACGCTTGCACAGCACCGGATCGGCTCCGCAGTAGGGCAGGACGGTAAACCCAAGCTGAACCAGTTTTTCAGCCGCTTTCAGGGTTTCGATAGGGTCGGGCAACAACCAGCGGGCATCCGGGTGAATTTCCAGCTTCAGCCAGTGTGTGCCGAGTGCTTCACGTGCCAGCTGGGCGGCAAATATTGCCTCCTCAGCCGTTTTCGCGCCGGAGGTGTTTGGCAAGAGCGTAACGCCCGCCTCCAGTAACGGTGCCAGAATGGCGTCACTGCGATGGCGCAGATCCACACGCTTCAGCGCCAGCGTGACCAGCTGGCTGCCGCTTTCACGGATGGCATCAACCATCAGCTGCGGAGAGGCGAATTTTCCGGTTCCGGTAAACAGATGTGAATCAAAGGTTTTATCGGCAATACGTAACATCTCATCCCCCTGCGATAACCTGAAACAGCAGGATTTGATCGCCTTCGCTCACCTGCTGATGTTCCCACTGCTCGCGCGGCAGGATCTGTTGATTGAGCGCCAGCGCCGTTCCCGGTTTAAGCTGACACAGCTTGTCGAGCAGCACGGAGACGGTCAGACCCTCATCGCACTTCATTGGCTCATCGTTAAACAGAATGCGCATCGTGGCCCCCACATACCGGACAGTGGCTGGCGCGATGGAGTGCCAGGTGCCGCCAGCCGCTGGAGCGGGCGTCAAACAGCCGCAGCGTATTGCGTTCCGTCTCCATGCCGCTGAGCAGCTTGATGGTTTCCAGCGCCTGCAAGGTGCCCATCATGCCCACCACGGGACCAAGAATACCGGCCGTGCGGCAGTTGCGCTCGGGTTCGGCATCATCCGGCCACAGACAGCGATAGCACCCCTGTGTCCACGGTGGTGTCAGCACCATCATCTGCCCGCCGAATCCAACCGCGCTGGCAGTAATAAGCGGCGTGTTCTGCGCCACGCAGGCCGCATTGATGGCCTGACGCGTTGCCATATTGTCAGTACAGTCCAGCACCACGTCGGCAAGGGCGACTTCACGCCGCAGGTTTTCACCGCTAAGCCGCTCCTGTAACGCAATCAGTGTGATATCCGGGTTCAACTGGTTCAGCCGCTGCAGGGTGATACGCGCTTTGGGTTGGTTGATGTCCTCGGTGGTAAAGAGGATTTGCCGCTGCAGATTACTGATATGCACATCATCGTCATCGGCCAGCACCAGTGTGCCGACGCCTGCACCTGCCAGATAAAGTGCGGCAGGTGCGCCTAATCCACCGAGGCCGACAATCAGCACCCGGCTGGCGAGCAGCTTTTGCTGCCCGTCAATGGCGATATCTTCCAGCAGGATCTGGCGGCTGTAGCGCATAAAGTCGTGGTCATTCATCGCCTGCTCCTGCCAGCCGTAAAAGCTGGACGGTGGCGGCCTGCCAGTCTGTTGCCTGAGTGATGGCGCTGACGACGGCAATACTGCCGACGCCCGTTTCCAGTACGGCAGGGGCGCGCTCAAGGCTAATCCCGCCGATAGCGACAGTCGGGTGATCCGCAAGGCGTTTTACGTGAGTTGCCAGCTGTGCCAATCCTTGTGGCGCGGAAGGCATCTGCTTGGTTTGTGTCGGGAAGACGTGGCCAAGCGCGATGTAGGAAGGACGAGCCGCCAGCGCGATGTCGATCTCCATATCGTCATGCGTTGATACGCCCAGACGCAGACCCGCTTCGCGGATCGCGTTGAGGTCAGTCGTCTCCAGATCTTCCTGACCCAGATGCACGCCATAAGCCTGGTGCTTAATTGCCAGACGCCAGTAATCGTTGATAAACAGGCGGGCGTCATATTGACGCCCCAGCGCGATGGCTGCGGCTACATCAGTCTCCACCTCTTCATCGCGCTTATCTTTGATACGCAGCTGAATCGTGCGAACACCTGCCTCCAGCAGGCGTGCGATCCACTCCACGCTATCCACCACCGGGTAAAGTCCTAAGCGGAAGGGGACGGGCGGGAAATCGGGCTGGTACATTATGCTTCCTCTTTTTTGAGGTAGATTTCACCGCCTTTGGCGCGGAAGTTTTCTGACATGTCCGCCATGCCGACTTCAATCGCCTGCGTAGCAGCATAATCACGGACTTCCTGGCTGATCTTCATCGAGCAGAATTTTGGCCCGCACATGGAGCAGAAGTGCGCCACTTTACCGGACTCCTGCGGCAGGGTTTCGTCGTGATAGGCGCGGGCAGTGAACGGGTCGAGCGCCAGGTTGAACTGGTCTTCCCAGCGGAATTCAAAACGCGCCTTCGACATGGCATTGTCGCGGATTTGCGCACCCGGGTGACCTTTAGCCAGGTCAGCGGCGTGGGCAGCGATTTTGTAGGTGATCAGCCCCTGTTTCACGTCCTCTTTGTTTGGCAGACCCAGGTGCTCTTTTGGCGTCACGTAGCAGAGCATGGCGCAGCCGAACCAGCCGATCATTGCGGCACCAATCCCGGAGGTAAAGTGGTCGTAGCCCGGCGCGATATCGGTCGTCAGTGGCCCGAGGGTGTAGAACGGTGCTTCGTGGCAGTGCTCCAGCTCTTCGGTCATGTTGCGGCGGATCATCTGCATCGGCACATGCCCCGGGCCTTCAATCATCACCTGTACGTCATACTCCCAGGCGATTTTGGTCAGCTCGCCCAGCGTGTGCAGTTCGGCAAACTGTGCTTCATCGTTCGCATCACGAATGGAGCCCGGACGCAGACCATCGCCCAGAGAGAGTGAAACGTCATAGGCGGCACAGATTTCGCAGATTTCGCGGAAGTGTTCGTAGAGGAAATTTTCCTGATGGTGCGACAGGCACCACTTCGCCATAATTGAGCCGCCGCGAGAAACAATACCCGTCAGGCGTTTGGCGGTCATTGGCACGTAGCGCAGCAGTACGCCTGCGTGAATGGTGAAGTAGTCCACACCCTGTTCCGCCTGTTCCAGCAGGGTATCGCGGAAGGCTTCCCAGGTGAGGTTTTCCGCGATGCCATTGACCTTCTCCAGCGCCTGATAGACTGGAACCGTACCAATGGGTACCGGGCTGTTACGCAGGATCCACTCACGCGTTTCGTGGATATAACGCCCGGTGGAGAGATCCATAACGGTGTCCGCGCCCCAGCGTGTTGACCAGACCAGTTTTTCCACCTCTTCTTCAATGGAGGAGGTGACCGCAGAGTTACCGATGTTGGCGTTGACCTTCACCAGGAAGTTACGACCGATGATCATCGGTTCCGATTCCGGGTGGTTAATGTTGGCGGGAATAATCGCACGGCCAGCAGCCACTTCGTCACGCACAAATTCTGGCGTGATGTTTTCTGGCAGGCGAGCACCAAAGCCTTCGCCAGGATGCTGGTGGCGCAGCACTTCGCTGCGGATGCGCTCGCGACCCATGTTTTCACGAATGGCGATGAACTCCATCTCCGGGGTGACGATACCCTGGCGCGCGTAGTGCAGCTGGGTCACGCATTTGCCCGCTTTGGCGCGTTTTGGCGTCAGCAGGCCGGTAAAACGTAGCTCGTCCAGACCATCGTCAGCCAGGCGTTCTTGGGTGTAGTGAGAGCTACGGATGGTCAGTTCTTCACTGTCGTGACGGGCGTCAATCCACGGCTGGCGTAGCTTCGCCAGACCCTGCTGAACGTTAATAGCAACATCAGGGTCGCCGTACGGACCGGAGGTGTCGTACACCGGTACGGCTTCGTTGTCCTCAAACTGCGGGTTTTCTTTGCTCCCACCGATGAGGGTAGGACTGAGCTGAATTTCGCGCATTGGGACACGGATATCCGCCTGCGAGCCGGTGATGTAAATACGGTTCGAGTTCGGGAAAGCACTGCCTTCCAGGGTGTCGATAAAGTGTTGTGCTTGTGCGCGCTGCTCGCGGCGGGTCAGTTTAGTTGTAGACATAGCTCATTCCAAAAGTGAAGGACATGGCTTGTCAGACGACGGATGAAGCAAGAGGAGATCGCCCTGAGGCGATACAACAGCAGTTTGACTCTTGTTCCCTTCGCAGGTATTAGCCTGATCAGGTTCCGCGGATCCCGAATTAACGGTCTCAGCCCGGCTTTCGCTCTGGGCACTCCGACAAGAAAAATCCCCCTCCGAAGAGGGGGGAATGAATGTAAATTACTCGTTAACGACGAAGAACTCAAGCAGGTCGCGCGATGTTCTCTTCGTTGCTGGCCTTCAGATCGTTATCAAGCACAAGGGCGATAAGTTTGTCTTCCAGCGTGAAGCGCTCTTCCAGCGCCTCTCCGAGATCGGACAGCACCTTCTGGAACTCAAGATAGTTATCGTGATTGATAGCATTCCCGAGCGTGGAATCATAGTAATCCATAATCTGCTGGGTATTGGCTTCCAGCAGCGGATAGAGTTTGCTTGCCGCTAAAAATGGGCTGGTACCTTCCATTTCACGGATAATACGTTCATAAATATTGAAATGGCCGTCGGACAGGTAGTCGACCAGGCTCTGACAAAAATCGTCCAGCGCTTTTTCATTCAGCCGCATCCAGGATTCTTTGCCAGGCTTAATACCGACCAGATTGTAATAAACCACGAGTAGATGCTTGCGCACATGTAGCCAGCGATCCACCAGTTTGTTATTTCCTCTAACGCGCTCAGTCAGACTTTCTAGCTGGTTTAACATGTTCGACCCCACAAGGTTTAAAATTGAATCTGCTTACCCAAAATGTAACCACAATGCTAACAACATGTCAGTGAAGCAAAGGTAGTGCAATAGATATGGATCGTATTATTGAAAAATCAGATCTCGGTTGGTGGTTAGTCTGCCACGAACAAAAATTATGGCTGCCTGCCGGGGAAATACCCTACGGCGCGGCGGAAAAGTTCGATCTTGTGGGCTACTCCGCACTAATGATCGGCGAGTGGCAGGGCGATTCTGTGTGGTTGATCCAGCGGTCTCGTCGTCAGGAGATGGGATCCGTTCGTCAGGTGCTCGATCTTGAGGTCGGGTTATTCCAGCTGGCGGGGCGGGGTGTGCAACTGGCGGAGTTTTATCGCTCACACAAATACTGTGGCTACTGCGGCCATACCATGCATCCGAGCAAAACCGAGTGGGCGATGCTCTGCAGTCACTGCCGTGAACGCTACTACCCGCAGATTGCACCGTGCATTATCGTCGCAATTCGTCGTGATGACACCATCCTGCTGGCGCAACATACCCGACATCGCAACGGCGTGCATACCGTACTGGCCGGGTTCGTCGAAGTGGGTGAAACGCTGGAACAGGCAGTGGCGCGTGAAGTGATGGAGGAGAGTGGTATTAAGGTCAAAAATCTGCGTTACGTGACGTCACAACCGTGGCCGTTCCCGCAGTCGCTGATGACGGCGTTTATGGCGGAATACGACAGCGGTGAGATTGTTATCGACCAAAAAGAACTGCTGGAAGCGAACTGGTATCGTTACGATGATTTACCGCTGCTACCGCCACCGGGTACCGTGGCACGTCGGCTAATAGAAGATACCGTAGCAATGTGTCGGGCTGATGATGAGTGACATGATACACTGAGGCCATGACGCTTAAGGAACTGCAAAAATGACCGAACTGAAGAACGATCGTTATCTGCGTGCGCTGCTGCGCCAGCCCGTTGATGTCACCCCGGTGTGGATGATGCGCCAGGCGGGACGCTATCTGCCAGAGTACAAAGCCACGCGTGCGCAGGCCGGCGATTTTATGTCGCTGTGCAAAAATGCCGAGCTGGCCTGTGAGGTGACGCTTCAGCCGCTGCGCCGCTTCCCGCTGGATGCTGCCATTCTCTTTTCGGACATTCTGACCATTCCGGATGCAATGGGTCTGGGCCTGTACTTCGAAACGGGTGAAGGCCCACGTTTCACCTCCCCGATTAAGAGCAAAGCCGATGTTGATAAGCTACCCGTTCCGGATCCCGAGCAGGAACTGGGCTATGTGATGAACGCGGTACGCACTATTCGTCGCGAGCTGAAGGGTGAAGTGCCGCTGATTGGCTTCTCCGGCAGCCCGTGGACGCTGGCAACCTATATGGTTGAAGGTGGTAGCAGTAAAGCCTTTACCGTGATTAAAAAGATGATGTATGCCGAGCCTTCGGCTCTGCATGCGCTGCTCGATAAGCTGGCGAAAAGCGTCACCCTTTATCTCAACGCGCAGATTAAAGCGGGTGCGCAATCGGTGATGATTTTTGACACCTGGGGCGGCGTGCTGACCGGGCGTGATTATCAGCAGTTCTCGCTCTACTACATGCATAAAATTGTCGATGGCCTGTTGCGTGAAAACGAAGGCCGACGCGTACCTGTCACACTGTTCACCAAAGGTGGCGGCCAGTGGCTGGAAGCAATGGCCGCAACCGGCTGCGATGCACTGGGACTCGACTGGAGCACCGATATCGCCGATGCGCGTCGTCGTGTAGGTGACAAAGTGGCGCTGCAGGGCAATATGGATCCGTCCATGCTTTATGCACCGCCCGCCCGTATTGAAGAAGAGGTGGCCACTATTCTGGCGGGCTTTGGTCAGGGTGAAGGTCACGTGTTCAACCTTGGTCACGGCATTCATCAGGATGTGCCGCCAGAGCATGCTGGCGCGTTCGTGGAGGCGGTACACCGGCTTTCTGCGCAATACCACCAGTAAGGAGTGGTTATGGATCTCGCGTCATTACGCGCTCAACAGGTAGAACTGGCTTCATCAGTTTGCCGCGAGGATCGTCTGGATAAGGATCCCCCGCAGTATATTGGCGGTGCCGATGTGGGGTTTGAGCAGGGTGGAGAAGTGACGCGAGCGGCGATGGTGCTGCTGAAGTATCCCTCGCTTGAGCTGGTGGAGTACCAGGTGGCGCGTATCGCCACCACCATGCCCTACATTCCTGGCTTTCTCTCCTTTCGCGAATATCCTGCGCTGCTTGCCGCGTGGGAACAACTCTCGCAAAAGCCCGACCTGCTGTTTGTCGATGGGCACGGTATCTCCCACCCGCGCCGTTTAGGTGTTGCCAGCCATTTCGGTCTGCTGGCGGGTGTGCCCACGATTGGCGTGGCGAAGAAACGCCTGTGTGGCGCGTTTGAGCCGCTTTCCGCCGAACCTGGTGCTCTGGCAGCGCTCACGGATAAAGGCGAACAGCTGGCGTGGGTCTGGCGCAGCAAAGCACGCTGTAATCCGCTATTTATTTCCACCGGTCACCGGGTGAGTATGGATAGCGCTCTGGCATGGGTACAGCGCTGTACAAAAGGCTACCGGTTACCGGAGCCGACGCGCTGGGCTGATGCTGTTGCCTCCTCGCGTCCGGCATTTGTTCGTTGGCAGGAAATTCAGTCATGATTCAGGTAAACTGCCGCTAATTTTCGATTCGAGACATCATCATGTTACAAAACCCGATTCATCTGCGCCTTGAGAAGCTGGAAAGCTGGCAACACGTCACCTTTATGGCTTGCCTGTGCGAGCGCATGTATCCCAACTATGCCACGTTCTGCAAGCAGACGGGCTTTGGTGATGGCCATATCTATCGTCGTATTCTGGATCTGATCTGGGAAACGCTAACGGTGAAAGATGCGAAGGTGAACTTCGACTCTCAGCTTGAAAAGCTGGAAGAAGCTATCCCTGCGGCTGATGATTTCGACCTGTATGGTGTTTATCCGGCAATAGATGCCTGCGTGGCGTTAAGCGAGCTGATCCACTCCCGTCTGAGTGGTGAAACCCTGGAACATGCCATTGAAGTCAGTAAGGCATCTATTACTAGCGTAGCGATGCTGGAAATGACTCAGGAAGGCCGCGAGATGACGGAGGAAGAGCTGCGCGCTAACCCGGCGGTAGAACAGGAATGGGACATCCAGTGGGAAATTTTCCGCCTGCTGGCAGAGTGTGAAGAACGCGATATTGAGCTGATAAAAGGGCTGCGCGCGGACTTACGTGAGGCCGGCGAAAGTAATATTGGTATAATTTTTAACCAATGAGACAACAAAACGTGATTTAACGCCTGTTTTGTCGCTCCTCGACTCTTCCCTTTCGCCCCCCGTCTGGTCTACATTTGGGGGGCGAAAAAAAGTGGCTATCGGTGCGTGTATGCAGGAGAGTGCTTTTTTGGCATTTTCGTCGCACTCGATGCTTAGCAAGCGATAAACACATTGAAAGGATAACTTATGAACAAGACTCAACTGATTGATGTAATTGCGGACAAGGCTGATCTGTCTAAAGTGCAGGCTAAAGCTGCTCTGGAATCTACCCTGGCTGCTATTACTGAGTCTCTGAAAGAAGGCGATGCTGTACAACTGGTTGGTTTCGGTACCTTCAAAGTGAACCACCGCGCTGAGCGTACTGGCCGCAACCCGCAGACCGGTAAAGAAATCAAAATCGCCGCTGCTAACGTTCCGGCGTTTGTTTCTGGTAAAGCACTGAAAGACGCTGTTAAGTAAGACGCGTGGCAGTGAACAGTTTTAACGAAGGGGCGGGAACGCCCCTTTTGTCTTTCTGGCGTGGAACGCTCGCGCTGGCAGGCATGCTGTTGCTGTCAGCCTGTAGCCACGACTCCTCCCTCCCACCGTTTACCGCCAGCGGTTACGTTGACAACCACGGGGCGGTCAGGATCTGGCGCAAAGATTCCGGCGGTGAAGTTCATCTGCTTTCCGCTTTCAGTCCGTGGCATAACGGCAATACGTCGACCGCAGAGTACCGCTGGCAGGGGGATGACCTGTCACTGATTGAGCTGAATGTCTACGGCAAGACCCCTGAGCACGTAAAAGTGCGTTTTGATGACCACGGTGAACTGAGTTTTATGCAGCGTGAAGTCAGCGGTCAAAAACAGCAACTCTCCAGCGATCAAATCGCCCTCTACCGTTACCGTGCTGAACAAATCCGTCAGACCAGCGATGCGCTGCGTCAGGGACGCGTTGTGTTGCAGCAGGGGCGCTGGCATGCCGATGGTACAGTAACCACCTGCGAAGGGCAGACGATGAAGCCTGAGTTCGAATCCTGGGCAACCGCGCACATCCAGCGTCGTCAGAGTCATTCATCAATGGAAGTGAGTTTGGCGTGGCTTGAAGCGCCGGAAGGTTCGCAGCTGTTGCTGGTGGCGAATGAAGACTTCTGCACCTGGCAGCCGAAAGAAAAAAGTTTTTGACGTAATACCCCTCTCCCGCACGGGGAGAGGGGTAGCGTGGGGGGGAAGCTGACCGCTCCCTTACTCGCCTTGCTCACGCGCAATCGCGCGATAGCCAATGTCCTGGCGGCTAAAGCTGCCGTTCCAGTGAATATCTGCCATCAGCGCATAGGCACGCTTCTGTGCTTCTGCAACGGTATGACCCAGCGCGGTAGCACACAGTACGCGGCCACCGTTAGTCAGTACGCGATCGTCGTCAGACAGCGTAGTGCCCGCATGGAACACCTTCGCACCTTCAGCTTCTTCCAGTGGTAAACCGTGGATCTCATCGCCGGTGTTGTAGTTACCCGGATAACCACCCGCAGCAATCACCACGCCCAGAGAAGCACGTTCGTCCCACTCGGAGGTTCTCTCGTCCAGCTTGCCTTCGCAGGCTGCCAGGCAGAGATCCACCAGATCGGATTTCATGCGCAGCATAATGGGTTGTGTTTCCGGATCGCCAAAGCGGCAGTTGAATTCGATCACCTTCGGGTTGCCCTGCTTGTCGATCATCAGACCTGCATAAAGGAAACCGGTGTAGGTATTACCTTCCGCCGCCATGCCTTTTACAGTAGGCCAGATGATGCGATCCATCGTGCGCTGATGCACTTCATCAGTGACCACCGGAGCAGGAGAGTATGCGCCCATACCACCGGTATTCGGGCCGGTGTCTGCATTGCCAACGCGCTTATGATCCTGGCTGGTGGCCATCGGCAGAACGTGTTCGCCATCGACCATCACGATAAAGCTCGCCTCTTCGCCGTCGAGGAACTCTTCAATCACGATGCGGTGGCCTGCATCACCAAAGGCGTTGCCTGCCAGCATATCCTGAACCGCAGCTTCCGCTTCTTCGAGGGTCATCGCGACGATAACGCCTTTACCGGCAGCCAGGCCGTCGGCCTTGATGACAATCGGGGCACCTTTTTCACGTAAGTAAGCGAGGGCAGGCTCCACTTCGGTGAAGTTCTGATATTCCGCTGTCGGGATGTTGTGGCGCGCGAGGAAATCCTTGGTAAAGGCTTTAGAGCCTTCCAGCTGCGCGGCACCTTCCGTCGGGCCGAAGATTTTCAGGCCTGCAGCGCGGAACGCATCCACAACCCCAATTACCAGCGGAGCTTCCGGGCCGACGATGGTCAGATCGACTTTTTCGTTCTGGGCAAAGCTCAGCAGCGCCGGGATATCGGTCACGCTGATGGCAACGTTCTGCAGAGCGGGTTCCAGCGCAGTGCCGGCGTTACCTGGTGCCACAAATACAGTTTTCACCAGCGGTGACTGTGCCGCCTTCCACGCCAGGGCGTGCTCGCGCCCGCCGTTACCAATCACTAATACTTTCATTTTCTGCTCCGTGGATTAATGGCGGAAGTGGCGCATGTCGGTGAAGATCATCGCAATGCCGTGTTCGTCGGCGGCGGCAATCACTTCGTCATCGCGGATAGAACCGCCAGGCTGGATCACACAGGTGATGCCTACAGCCGCAGCTGCGTCGATACCATCACGGAACGGGAAGAAGGCGTCAGAGGCCATTGCGGAACCTTTCACTTCCAGGCCTTCGTCACCGGCTTTAATACCCGCGATTTTTGCAGAGTAGACGCGGCTCATCTGGCCTGCGCCTATCCCGATGGTCATATTCTCTTTCGCGTAGACAATGGCGTTGGATTTGACGAACTTCGCCACTTTCCAGCAGAACAGCGCATCACGCAGCTCTTGTTCGGTCGGCTGACGTTTGGTCACCACGCGCAGGTCGGCTCCAGACACCATACCCAGATCGCGATCCTGAACCAGCAGACCGCCGTTTACGCGTTTGAAATCCAGACCTGAAACACGCTCCGCCCACTGACCACAAACCAGCACGCGCACGTTCTGTTTAGCGGCTGTGATTTTCAGGGCTTCTTCTGATGCGGATGGCGCGATGATCACTTCAACAAACTGGCGAGAAATAATGGCCTGCGCGGTTTCGGCATCCAGCTCGCGGTTGAAGGCGATAATGCCGCCGAACGCAGAGGTTGGGTCGGTTTTGTACGCGCGATCGTAGGCATCCAGAATTGAGGTGCTTACCGCTACGCCGCAAGGGTTCGCGTGCTTCACGATAACGCAGGCTGGCTCGCTGAACTCTTTCACGCACTCGAGTGCGGCGTCGGTATCAGCAATGTTGTTATAGGAGAGCGCCTTGCCCTGAACTTGCTGAGCAGTGGCAACAGAGGCTTCTTTTACCTCTTCTTCTATATAGAAGGCAGCCTGCTGGTGGCTGTTCTCGCCGTAACGCATATCCTGCTTCTTAATGAAGTTCAGGTTCAGGGTACGTGGGAAGCGACCAGAGGGTTCGTTGCTTTCGCCATGGTAAGCCGGGACCAGGCTACCGAAGTAGTTAGCGATCATGCTGTCGTAAGCGGCGGTGTGCTCAAATGCTTTAATGGCGAGGTCGAAACGGGTATCCAGAGTCAGGGATCCTTCGTTAGCATCCATCTCGTTAATAATGGTGTTGTAGTCGCTGCTCTTCACCACAATAGCCACATCTTTATGGTTCTTGGCTGCGGAGCGAACCATCGTTGGGCCGCCGATATCAATATTCTCAACGGCATCTTCCAGAGAGCAGCCTTCGCGGGCAACGGTCTGAGCGAACGGGTACAGGTTAACGACGACCATGTCGATTGGCGCGATATTGTGTTTTTCCATAATACCGTCGTCCTGACCGCGACGGCCAAGAATACCGCCATGCACTTTCGGGTGCAGAGTCTTGACGCGTCCATCCATCATTTCCGGGAAACCGGTGTAATCGGACACTTCGGTTACCGGCAGACCTTTATCTGCTAACAGGCGAGCGGTACCACCTGTAGAAAGCAGCTCCACACCACGTGCAGAAAGTGCCTGAGCGAATTCGACGATACCGGCTTTATCAGAAACACTGAGCAGAGCACGGCGGACTGGACGACGTTGTTGCATGGTAAATCCCCTGGATTTCACGATTACAGAGAGCGTTAGATGAATTTTCCATCGGAAAACTCATCTAACACACCTGACAGGGCATCCTTGTTCAGCGCGGGCATTTTAACGAAAACGTTTGCGCAACGCTCGCACATTTTCACTTTTTCGTATCATTGTGGATAAGTCTGTGTGTAAAAGGGTATAAGGCGGGGTTTTGCTGGGGAATGCAGCAGTCAGTCATTTTTCTGTTATTTAGCAGTTGCAGCGGCACGAGAACTCCCTATAATGCGCCTCCATCGACACGGCGGATGTGAATCACTTCACAAACAACCCGGTCGGTTGAAGAGAAAAATTCTGAAATAACGGGTTGACTCTGAAAGAGGAAAGCGTAATATACGCCACCTCGCAACGGTGAGCTGAAAGCCGCGTTGCAACTGCTCTTTAACAATTTATCAGACAATCTGTGTGGGCACTCAAAGTGACATGGATTCTTAACGTCCTCGGACGATAAATGAATACCAAGTCTCAACGAGTGAACACGTAATTCATTACGAAGTTTAATTCATTGAGCATCAAACTTTTAAATTGAAGAGTTTGATCATGGCTCAGATTGAACGCTGGCGGCAGGCCTAAC
>Ga0183097_10140_pt1 | contig 239839 bp, 240 predicted proteins | sample BioMet8_FD_128883 | JGI IMG/M metagenome (GOLD analysis project Ga0183097, IMG submission 128883) | Microbial communities from bioreactor (seeded with sewage sludge) at Lawrence Berkeley National Lab, California, USA - Biofuel... | ecosystem: Engineered > Bioreactor > Anaerobic > Unclassified ... | reverse complement strand
ATCCCGAAATAAAACTTATTGTACTCTTGATAGATGAACGTCCTGAAGAAGTAACAGATATGGAACGCTCTGTTAAGGGTGAAGTTATAAGTTCTACCTTTGATGAACCTGCCGAAAGGCACGTTCAGGTAGCTGATATGGTTATTGAAAAAGCCAAGAGGCTTGTTGAAGCCAAAGAAGATGTAGTAATTCTCCTTGATAGTATTACACGTCTTGCCCGCGCCCATAATATTGTTGTTCCTCATTCAGGAAGAATTCTTTCCGGTGGTGTTGACTCAAATGCCCTGCATAAACCCAAAAGATTCTTTGGCGCTGCAAGAAATACAGAAGATGGCGGAAGCCTTACAATCATTGCGACTGCTCTTATTGATACAGGCAGCAGGATGGATGATGTTATCTTTGAAGAATTCAAAGGTACAGGTAATATGGAAATAGTTCTTAACCGTGATCTTAGCGATAGAAGAATATTCCCGGCTATTGATGTTAACAGAACCAGCACAAGACGTGAAGACCTGTTAATGAAAGAAGATGATCTGGCAAAAATCTGGATTCTTAGAAAAATTCTTAGTGACTTCAATCCTATTGAAGCTATGGAATTCCTTCTTGATAAAATCAGGGGAACAAAGAATAACAAAGAATTTCTGAACAACATGAATAGCTAATCTATTTAATTCAGGGAGAGATACTTCAGATTTCTTTTTTAACTGTAAGTGTTTTATATTGCCGAAAGGTTTATTATTCAACGGCTTATAACCGAAATTTTACATTGAATGAGAGAATCATTTTAATATAAGTTTGTAGTTAAAAAGGAAATACTTTGAAGAGGATCTCCCTGTTATTTTTATTCTTTTGTGGTTTTATCTTCCCTCAGCAGCCTGCTGGAAATTTTTTACTTTCAGCCATTCACATAATCCCATCCGGAAATGAATATAAAGTCTATTATACTTATAGATTACCATATAATAAGATTGTTTTTGAAAAAGATGATAATATATACAGTGCAGAATTCAGAATTGGAATAGAGGTATTTGACTCTACAGGCAATTTTGTTATACGAAATTCAGAAAGTAAAAAAATAACAGTAAATGATTATGAAGGTACAAATTCTAAATCAGCTTACTCAGAAGGAGTGATTGAGTTTTCTATTGATAAGGGACATTATAATTTACTGCCTGTTTTTACTGACCTTAAATCAGGAGATGAGGTTAAGCTTAAAAATATTGATCTTAATACACATGAACAATTTGTTGGCAGCTATCTGGAGCCAATAATAACAGATAGCGTTGAATCTTTATACAATAACCTTTCAGTATGTCTTTTAACAAATTATGAAGAGAATATACCTTTTTCTGAACAGGAATATGGGGTTATTATACCGGTTACAGACATCAACAAAAAAGATATTTACGTAACAATATCGTCAGTGTCTGATACTATATTTGAAGGCTTTGTGAACACTTCAGCTACTTTTGGCATCAGTTTTAAAGAGAGTAATAACAGAGTAGTAGTTCTGAGAGATTCAGGTAATACCTCAACGAGAAATTTTTATATTACCGGTTTTTCTAAAAAGCTTGAACCTGGAGAATTAACAATTAGTATTTCTGATAGTAATAAAGTTAAAAATGATAAAGAGTTCAAGAGAGCAGTAATGTGGTACAACAAGCCAATGTCTCTTCAAAACATTGATTATGCTGTTAAAGCCTTAAAATATATTGGAGAAAACAATGCAGTACAGGAAATATTTAAATTAGCCAGTGATAAAAGACAGAAAGCACTTTTTGAATATTGGAAAAAATACGACCCTACTCCGGCAACTGCATTTAATCAGTTAATGAATGAGTTTTACCAAAGAATAGATTACACTATATTGAATTTTTCTACCATTGATGGTAAGAATGGAGCAGATACTGACAGGGGAAAAACACTTATTCAGTTCGGTAAGCCAAAGAATATTGAACGTGCTTATAATGAATATGGAAAAATTGTTGAAACATGGGTATATGAAAAACCAGCAAGAAAGTTTATTTTTGTCGATCAAAAAGGAACTGGTGACTTTTTATTGATTAAAAATGAATAGAATAATTTTTACTTGTGGTGATACAAATGGTATAGGGCCTGAAATAGTAATTAAAACCCTTAATAGAATCAGTAAAAGGGGAAATTCAATATATTATTTCGCCTGTCCTTCAAATGTTTTTGAAGAGACAATTAGCGTTGTTAAACCTGTTTTTAAATATGAAATAACAAAATCATTTAAAGCTAATAATACTTCCGGAAAAATTGTTATTATAGATACAGGGAAAATTAAAATAACGCATGGATATCCAACAAAGTATTCCGGAAAAGCTGCTTTCAAATCAATTAGCACTGCTTATAGTATTATTAAAAGTGGTTATGCCGATGCAATGGTTACAGCCCCAATTTCCAAATATGCTATAAATAGTGCCGGGTTTAACTTTCCGGGGCACACAGAAATGCTGGCTGAATGGTGTGGAGTAAAGAAATTTGTTATGATGTTTCTTTCAAAACATATGAATTCAGCTCTGATAACAATTCATGAGCCTGTTAAAAGAGTATCATCTTTAATTACAAAAAAACTACTGCAGGACAGAATCAATATTATAATGAATTGTTTGATAAGTGATCTTCATTATAAAGAGCCTAAAGCTGCATTGCTTGGATTAAATCCACACGCTGGTGAAGATGGGCTTATTGGAAAAGAAGAAATTGATACAATAAGACCAGCGATAATGAAATCGCTTTTTGCTAATTATATTTACGGACCTTTTTCTCCGGATGCATTTTTTGCCAATAAATTGTATAAACAATACGACGTTGTGATAGGCATGTATCATGACCAGGTTTTGATACCTTTCAAAATGCTTAACTTTTCAAGTGGAGTTAATTATACTGCCGGATTACCAATTATCAGAACTTCTCCTGATCATGGAACTGCGTTTGACATTGCATATAAAGGTATAGCTGATGAATCAAGTATTTGGGAAGCTTATATTTATGCTGAAAAAATCGCTAACAATCGCAGGAATAATAAATAATGAAAAAAGCTCAGGCATATGAAAAACTTGCCACTGTATACAGCCATATAATGCGAAAAGTAAAATATGAAGACTGGGCAGATTATATTTTTACTCTTACAAATGATTACACAAAAAAATCAGCTAAGGTTTTGGAGCTGGCTGGCGGCAATTGTATGCTTGGTAATTACCTTGCGGGCTATTATCCGGATATTATTGTTTCTGATTCCTCTCTGTCTATGCTAATGGAAGACAGTATACGCGGAGTTAGGAGAGTATGTTGCGATATGACTTCACTGCCTTTCAAGAATAAATTTGACCTTATTTACTCAACATTTGACAGTATTAATTATCTTACTTCAATAAAAAAACTAAAGAAATTATTCGACAGTATTTCCGGGTTATTAACAGATGATGGAATATTTACTTTTGATGTAAGCCTTGAGCGAAACAGTCTAATACATATTCAGGAACCTGTAAGAAAAGGCAAAATAAAAGACGCAAGCTATATTCATCATTCGGTTTATGATACTGATAAAAGAATTCACAAGAATATTTTTACAATAACATTTAAAGACAATACAACTTATAAAGAAGTGCATAAACAAAAGATTTATCCTTTTGAAGATTATTTCAGACTTATAGAAAAATCCGGGCTGTATGTAGTAAACTGTTATGAAGCATTTACATTTAAGAATGCAGTGAGTACATCTGTAAGAGCACAGTTTATTGTTGCCAGGCATAAGATAAAAAATTAAAGGAGCGGATAGATAAAAATGCTTTCAATTAACAATGTAGAATTTAGTTATTCAGGGCAGCCGTTATTTTCAGATCTGAATCTTAAATTAAATCAGGGCGAGTTTACTTTTCTGATTGGTAAAAGTGGAGCAGGGAAGAGTACTTTATTACAGCTTGTATATATGAACATAAAACCTGATGCCGGAAATATTCAGTTTGATGAATTTGATTCTACAAGTATCAGGGCACGCCAGCTTCCTTTTTTACGAAGAAAACTTGGAATAATATTTCAGGATTTCAAATTGCTCAAAGACAGGAATATATACGATAATGTAGCTTTTGTGCTTGAAGTACTAAATACGCCTTCCAAAGAAATTAAACGCAGAGTTAATGATGCTTTAAGCGATGTAGGACTTTTACACAGGCGTAAAAGTATGCCTTCAGAGATTTCCGGAGGTGAAAAACAGCGTGTTGCTATTGCGAGAGCAATGGTTAATGAACCTTCACTTATACTTGCCGATGAACCAACCGGCAATCTTGATCCGGAAACTTCTATGGAAATTGTAGAAATTCTTAAAAAGATTAATCAAAAAGGAACAGCTTTATTATTCGCCACGCATAATTACGATATTGTGAAGAAGGCAGGTGCCAAAATAATAAAGCTGGAAAATGGAAAAGCATACAGAGTTGTTCTTAAACAGAAGGCTTAACGAACCTTTTCATATTGGTTTAAGGCGTTCAGAATCTGTTCAGTAACCTCTTCAATACTAAGTATACCATCAATAGTAATTACACGTCCCGTTTTTCCGTAAAAATCTATAGCGGGTTGAGTAGTTGATGCAAAAACCTGGAGCCTGTGCCTGATAACTTCTTCAGTATCATCATTACGAACATAAAAACTGTTTTTAGCACCGCATTTGGGGCATGTATCAGTATTTTTTATGTCTGAATACTGGAAAATAGCACCACATTCTTTGCAGGCTCTTCTGTTAGTGAGCCTTTTTATTATTTCTTCATCTTTACCTGCAAGATTTACAGCAACAACGTCAGAAATGCCAAATTCTTCAAGTAAATGATCAAGAGCCTGCGCCTGGACTAAAGTACGGGGAAATCCATCAAGAATAAACCCGTCCTTGTAAAGATCTTTTTTCAGTGTATCCCGGATAATTCCCATCATAATGTCATCGGATATCAATTCTCCGTTGTTCATTATTTTCTGAGCTTTTATTCCAAGAGGCGTTTGTTCTTTCACCGCCTGTCTTAAGATATCTCCTGTTGAAATATGTGGAAGGTGCAAAGTTGAGGATAATATCTTAGCCTGAGTACCTTTACCAACACCAGGTGAACCAAATAAAATAAGATGCATCATAGACCTAAAATGTTGTACCAAAATTTATTATTATTAGGTTTCTTAATCAAGCAATTCTATGAAATCCTTTATGCTTTTTAGTTGTTTTACCGTAAAAAATGAGGATTAAAGCCTGCTGTTCCTTTTAATTATATCCTTTGGCTTCTTTCTAACTTTATCAAAAAATGCCCTGAGCAGTTTTTCACTTTCTCCGGCCATCAATCCTGAATATAGTTTAATTTTATGATTTGCTTTCCCTTCTTCAGCAAGATTATATATAGATCCGCATGCACCAAACTTTTTATCAAATGCAGCAAAATATATACTGTTTATTCTGGCTGAAAGCAATGCTCCTGTGCACATAATACATGGTTCTAAAGTAATATAAATATCACATTCGTTAAGTCGCCAGTCTTCTATATGCGATGAAGCAGCGGTAATTGCTATCATTTCTGCATGTGCCGTCGGGTCTTTCAGCAATTCAACCTGGTTGTAACCACGTCCAATTATCATATTTTCATGGACTATAACTGCACCAATCGGTACCTCTCCATTTTCTTCGGCTTTTTCTGCTTCCTGCAGGGCAGCATACATAAATCGGTAATTATCTTCAGAAAAGATCATATTATTCTTCTTTTTACTGCAAATATAAGGTAATTAGTTTTTCCATGTTAGCAGAATAAAAGATTAAATAATGAAAGAATTTAATATAATCTGGTATGCTTAATGATAGTTCAATTTATTTTATAATGAAATTCTGTATGAGAATAATATTTGTTTTATTAAGTAACAGTAAATATTTTTAAAATTCTGTTGTGAAAATATATCAGGGCGATCATGAAAAAAATATTCAGAATAATTGCACTATTATGCATCTGTGTAATTCCAATATGGGGTAGGGTTAGTATTCCTCTCAATAGCGAAAAAATATCTTATGACGGAATTTGGTTTGCTGAAAAGAGTGCTGAAAAAGTAATACTCAACAGGCATTCGGCAGAACTTCTGTCAAATCCTGAATCCGGAATATCATCGTCCTCTTTACCTTATGCTTGCACACAAACCGGAGTTAAAATCAGGTTTAAGACAAAAAGCAAATACGTTTACCTTGGATTTGAAGACAGGCAGGATGCTGGGAAAGCAGGACTGCATAATGCTTTTAATGTATATACCGACGGTGTAAAATATAAGACATATGAATCATTAAAATTTACTATTGTGTCACCAAAAGCCGGTACACAATCTGTATTATATGAAATAGTTTTACCAAGCTTATATGGTGTAAATTTCATAGCGCTAAGTCTGGATGATGGTTATGAGCTGGAAGAAATATTTCCACTTAATAAACCTGTTTTAACAGTAATTGGTACTTCTATAAGCCACGGAACCGGGCAGCAATCAAGTTCTGTAGATACCTATCCATATATCCTATCTGAAAACATGAACTGGGAACTTGTTAATCTTGCAGTTGCAGGAGCATTTACCGGCTGGCCGGTTGCACAATTAGTTACCGGAAAAAAAGTTGATTATATAATTGTAGAACTTGGGTTTAATGACTGGATGTGGGATAACAAAACATTATCTGAAAAAGAAATCCAGTATACCCGGTTAATAGATACTTTACGTGCAAACCAAAAAGATGCAAAAATATTTTGTATTACTTCAATTACTACTACCGAAACAACTCCTAAAATGGGAGCGGGTTTTAGTCTTGATGACTATAGAAACATGGTAATTAGAACAGTTAAAGACAGAAGAAAAAACGGGGATATGAACATTTTTGTTATTAATGGGGAAGATATGACATCTTCGGATATGCTCGATGATGGTGTCCATCTAAATGTAAATGGGGCGAAGACATTCGGAAATAGATTAACTACTATAATTAAAAAAAAACTTCTTTCTAAAAAATAGAATATAATAATCCAAGGGAATACAATGTACAAAGTGGCTTTTTCTCTAATTCTGATTCTTGCTCTTTTTGATTTCACATCAGGGATAGAACTTAATAATAATAAGAGTAATCTAAATTTAACAAGTAAAAAAACTGAAACCGACGTACTGGTAATTGGAGGAGGTGCCGGAGGTGTTTCAGCAGGAATTCAGAGTGCCAGATCAGGCGCAAAAACTCTGATTGTTGAAGAAACTTCATGGCTTGGCGGAATGCTCTCTGCGGCAGGAGTAAGCGCAACTGATGGAAACCATAAACTCCCTTCAGGTATATGGAATGAATTTCGTGAGGTACTTTATAAAAAATATGGCGGCCCGGAAGCTGTTTCTACTGGTTGGGTAAGTAATACTCTTTTTGAACCTCATATAGCAGACAGCATTTTCAAAGCAATTTCAGCAAAAGAGAAAAATCTGCAGGTTATATATAATTACCATTTCTTTAAAGTAATTAAAAACGGTAAAAAAGTAACAGGTGCCGAGTTTATTAATAATTCCGGGGACAAATTGGAAGTAAATGCAAAAATTGTAATTGATGCTACGGAACTTGGCGATGCTTTTAAGGATGCAGGTGCTGGTTATGACGTTGGTATGGAATCCAAATCTTACTCAAACGAAGTATGGAACCCTGACAGCTCTTATGGTATAATACAGGATATTACATACGCTGTTATACTAAAAGATTACGGAAAAGGTACAGATAAAACAATACCTCGCCCTGCAAATTACGATTCTACACTGTATGTGGGATGCTGTAATTCGCGTGGCGGGCATCCTGATGCTGAATCTACTACAAATCAAATGATTACATACGGCAAAATGCCAAATAATAAATACATGATAAACTGGCCTGCAAAAGGAAATGATTATCAGCTTAATGCAATTGAAATGACATATGAAGAAAGGCAGAAAGAGTACCAAAAGGCGAAAAATAAAGCTTTGGGTTTTGTTTACTATATGCAGACAACACTTGGGTTTAAAAATCTGGGTATAGCTTATGATGAATTTCCAACCAGTGATTACCTTCCTTTTATTCCTTATAACAGGGAAGGGAGAAGGGTAAAGGGACTTGTCAGGTATACAGTAAATGATATTTTAGAGCCATTTAACCAGCAGGATATGCTTTATAAAACATCCATATCTGTTGGTGATTATCCAATAGATCATCACATAGAAGAAAGTTTTAAAGTTCCTCCAATTGATTTTCCAAGGATTCCCTCATTTGGTGTCCCAATCGGATGCCTTATACCAAAAGATGTTGACGGTATGATTATAGCTGAGAAGGGGATATCTGTATCCAATCTTGTTAATGGGGCAACAAGACTTCAGCCTTGTGTTTTACTTACAGGCCAGGCTGCTGGTATTATGGCTGCTTATTGTGCAGAAAATAATACTGATCCCAAAAACATAAATATACGGGCAATTCAAAAAGAACTGTTGGATTGCAAGGCCTATATTATGCCATATATTGATGTAACTCCGAGTGATCCAAATTTTGAAGCTATTCAAAGAATTGGGGCGACCGGCATAATACAAGGATATGGAGTATCGTTCAGTTGGGCTAATCAGACATGGTTCTATCCGTCAAGAAATATAAGCCAATATGAAATTGTACAGGGATTAAAAACAAACTACAGTGTTTTTGAGAAATACAATGAAGCAACTGGAGACGATCTCGATCTGGCTGTTCTTGTAAAATATATTAATTTGGCGGGGAAAGAATTAACTACCAATACTGTTAAAAATGACTGGCCAAAACTAAAAATAATTAAAAATTACTCAGAAAATCTGATTCTTGACAGACGTATGACAGCAGTTATTATAGATTATTATTTAAAACCATTTGAAACAGGCATAGATTTTCACGGTAATTTAGTAAAATAATTAAAATATCAATCGTGTAGAGCTAGTAAAGAGCAGGATATATTAGAGTATCCTGCTTTTTTATTATAATCCCGTCTAAAAGAATAAAAAAGCCCATATAAAAGTTAATATTATATGGGCTTTGAAGTGCACCTGTAGGGATTCGAACCCCAAACCTTTTGATCCGTAGTCAAATGCTCTATCCAGTTGAGCTACAGGTGCATATTTTTTATTTTAGATTTTAAATATAAACATATCAGGAAGATTTCACAATATCCTGTTATAAAATTATAGCTTAAAGTTCTCGGATTTTAATACTTTTTCTTAGGACTATTTCAGTAAAATCAATTTACGTGAGATATTGGCGTGAGGAGCTTCAAGTCTTATTATGTATACACCACTTGACAGATTATATAACTGGGAATTTAAGTCAATATTGTATCGTCCTGCAAATATATCTTCATTAATCACAGCTGCGACCCTGCGGCCAAGAATATTGTAAATATTTATCTGAACATTTGATCTTTCTGGTATTCCAAACGATATTCTTGTTGTTCCGTTAAAAGGATTGGGATAGTTTTGATTCATGTAGTATTGAGCTGGTATTAAAAAACCTGCCGGATCATAAATACTTACATCTTTTAAAATCAAATTATCAGGGTCAAATTTAAAACTGGCAGGTTCTCCCTTAATATAAACAGTAAAATCTTGTTTCTGCATATAATTAAAAAGAGTAAACGTTGTATCTGATTCATTAGTGCCTATTTTAATCTGTACCGGCATGGTAAAAAAACGCGGATATGAGTTATCAGACTGGGAAATATTTACATCAACTTTGTAAATATTATTTCCTGAAGTGCTGTATTTCCAGCTAATATAATATTTGGGAAAATTTTCTCCATAAATCCACTCGTTAAAAAAATAATCAAGTGACATACCTGTAGTGTATTCAGCAACTCTTTGAAAGTCTTCGGTTGTGGCTGCATTATATGCAACTTCGGAATCGCTAACATAATTTTTTAATGTCTTGAAAAATAAGGAGTCCCCGGTAATCCCCCTCAACATATGGAGGATAGTTCCTCCTTTTGAATAACTTCTTAACCCGCTTAATATTTCATCAGTATTTTCATAATTCTTTACATAAATACTTCCTTCAGCCTTTTTTGCTCTTTCCATATGGTAATTAATAAGCTCAGTATAAGCGTATTTTCCCTCAGTCTTTTCCAGATATAATGCTTCGGAATAAGTGGCAAAACCTTCATTAAGCCATATATGCCGCCAGTCTTTGCAGGTTATTTTATCTCCAAACCACTGATGTGAAAGCTCATGAACAATAACACCATCACTGAAGTTTCCAATTGAAGTAATTGTCTGATGCTCCATCCCACCGCGCCTGAATTGTGCATGCCCGTATTTTTCTTTTATAAATGGATATTCGCCGAATAATTCTGAAAGGACCTTTATCATTGAAGATGTTTTATCCAATTGAGTTTTAACTGAATCAAAAACCTCAGGATATATATAATGTTCAATTGGCATTGAGTCTTTTTCAGAATAAGCGAAGTATGTTGTATAATGTTTATAATTTGAAATTGTAACAGAAATAAGATAGGGTGAAATAGGATAACTGTTTTTCCATTTAAAAGTATGCGTTCCATCATTATTATTTTTAATTTCCTGCAGAATTCCATTTGAGACGCCAGTTAAAGTTTCATCACATGTTATCCATACATCTGAAGAATCAGATTTATCACCTGGAGTATCTTTGCATGGCCACCAGTCTTTTGCGCCGTAGGGTTCACTTAAAGTCCATATAACAGGCTCTCCATTATGTGAATCAAAAACAAAGCTTCCGAGCCCCGTAACCTCAGGTTTACCATGGTAATAAACCACCACAGAAAATAAATCTCCTGTCTGTAATGTATCATCAAGATAAATTTCAAGCTCTGAATCAGTATGAACAAATAAAAGTGTTTTACCGTTTGAGATAATGGAATCAACTATCAGTACATTTGTGAAATCAAGAAAAAAATGGCTAAAACTATCTGTAAGGCTTTTCCCTGAAATAGTAACATTCGCAGTTATATTGGCAGGGGAGTATGATGCGTTTATATCCAGTTTATAATAAGTAACATCAAATGAAGGGTCTCCCGGATACAGAACTTTATTTATATTAAAAGAATTTTGCCTGCCTGCAATTTCTTTTTCAATAAATGAATCCATATCACCATTGCCATAAAAATCATTTATCTGCTGTTGTGCTGAAAGAAAAGGCGAAAGACAAAAGCAAATAAGAAGAACCCTAATAAGCTGCATTAAAATCCTAGCATTATTAAAAAAGCAAATAGAGAATTTAAAATACAAATTTTAACGATTTTTTTTATGTGTTTCCTGTGTGTTTAAAATAAGTCCACCAATAATATTACTGTCTATATTAAAATATTACTTAACAAATAACAATTTATATTTAACAAATACACCTGCCTTAAAATGGGATATCTGGTTATTTGTTACTAAGTTAGCTTCGCATTTTTTAACCTATTAATAATATTGTTGTTCGGGAGCGCAAAAAAATGTCCATTAAACAAAAACTTGTAGATTTCTTTTCGAAGAAAGAAAAAATTCAGGGTGGCGGCGGTACCAAAGCAGTAGAAAAACAAAATGCAATGGGAAAAATGACTGCCCGCGAAAGAATTAAGGCTTTACTTGATCCCGGCTCTTTCCATGAATATGATTTATTTGTGGAACACAAATGTAATGACTTTGACATGGATAAGAAGCAGTTGCCTGCTGATGGAGTTATTACTGGTACTGGTACAATTTACGGTTCTCCGGTTGGAATATTTGCCCAGGATTTTACCGTTGCCGGTGGATCCCTCGGGCTGGCTCATGCCCGCAAAATAACAAAAATTATGGACCATACTGTAAAACTTGGTATCCCGCTTATAGGAATTAATGATTCCGGTGGTGCAAGAATACAGGAAGGCGTCAATTCACTTGCTGGTTATGGTGAAATATTTTATAGAAATACTCTTGCTTCAGGAGTAATTCCTCAATTATCAGTAATACTTGGCCCGTGTGCTGGTGGAGCAGTTTACTCACCGGCATTAACAGACTTTGTATTTGTAGTTGATAAAATTTCTAAAATGTTTATTACAGGCCCCGAGGTTATTAAGACAGTGCTTCGTGAAGAAGTAAGTATGGAAGACCTTGGCGGCGCAAAAGTACATACTGAAATTTCAGGTAATGCTCACTTTTTTGCCAATTCTGAAGCTGAGTGCTTTGAACAGATAAAAAGGCTGATCACATTTATTCCATGGAATAATGCTAAAAAAGCCAAGTCATTCCCTGCAAAACCCCCTAAAACAACTCTTAACATCGAACAAATAGTACCTGCAGATGCAAGAAAGCCGTATGATGTAAGAGACATAATAAAGTCTGTTTGCGATGACTCTGATTTCCTTGAAATTCAGGAAAAATTTGCCGCAAATATTGTTATTGGTTTTGCTCGTCTGAATGGTGAAACTGTCGGAATAGTAGCTAATCAGCCTCTTGTTATGGCAGGTGTGCTTGATGTTGATTCATCTGATAAAGCAGCCCGTTTTATTCGTTTCTGCGATGCCTTTAATATTCCGCTGGTTACACTTGTTGACCTTCCGGGATATTTACCAGGTGTAGACCAGGAACACGCAGGTGTCATCAGGCATGGAGCTAAGATTCTTTATTCTTATAGTGAAGCTACTGTTCCTAAAATTACACTTATTCTTCGTAAAGCGTATGGCGGAGGTTATATTGCTATGTGTTCAAGGCATCTTGGAGCTGATTTTGTGTTTGCCTGGCCAACAGCAGAAATAGCCGTTATGGGTCCGGAAGGAGCTGCAAATATTATTTTCAGAAATGAAATTTCTTCTGCCAAAGATCCGGATGAAGTAAGAAAACTTAAAGTTCAGGAATACACTGAAAAATTTGCTAACCCTTATATTGCTGCAGCAAACGGGCATATAGATGCTGTTATAAACCCTGTGGAAACGAGGGATTATCTTATACATGCGCTTAATATTTCTGAGAATAAAAAGGAATTGAGAGCGACTAAAAAACATGGAATTCCACCATTTTAGGGCATAAGCAATGAATACTGAAACACAAAACATGAATGTTGATGACACTCTTTATGAAACCACATTCACAAAGAAATTTCTTCAAAGAAAGCCGTACGAAAAAGCTGATCCTGGAAAAATGCACGCTCATATTCCCGGTATAATAAAAAAAATATTTGTCTACGAAGGGAAACGTGCTAAGAAAGGTGAGAATATGATGATCCTTGAAGCAATGAAGATGGAAAATACTATTTGTGCTCCTGCTGATATTGTTGTTAAGAAGCTTTATATTAAAGAAGGGGATATTGTAGTTAAAAATCAAATTCTTATTGAAGTTGATTTTATATAAAAATACTCTTGATGCCTCCGTAAGGAGGCATTTTTAATATGTTTAAATAAGTCTGTATCCACCAATTATTTTGCCTTAATATAATACTTCTTTATAATGAGTATTTTAAGGTTAAAAACTGCTTAGAACCCAGTCAATTTGTTCAACCAAACAATCAAGCATTAAGACTTTATAATAAGGTTTCATGAGTATTCTGTTTCCATCAAAAACCGCTAATAATCAATATAAAGACAAAAATTACATTTTTATATAGATTCAGATTAATATCCATTATGTTATCATATTTTTCCCCAAAATTCTTAAATAAGAGAATCATGTTTTATTATTTTGTTATATATGGCATTATATACCGGTGAGTTATTTAATAAGAATATGCTGATTTGTAACATTTTTTGAGATTTATAACTTAAATCAGATTGGAACGGAATTTGAAAATTAGTATTCAACTTAAAAACCAGCCGATAATAATAAAATGGTACCGGTTGCTGGAAAAATAACACTGTTAATAGCCTGGATAGATACATAATAGCATGCTTCTTTGTATAATGCCGGGCAAGGATTCGAATCCTTGTGAATACAAATAATACGGTACAAAATAAAGTTTATATAGCTGTATTGGGGAAAAAGGGAACCGGGAAATCTTTGCTTATAAATTCATTTTTAAATGATAAAAGATTCGTCATGAAAAATGAATATATAGATTCGCCCAAAAGCGAAATACAAAAAACAGCTATTAATATAAACCCTGTCGTTTTAATAGATGAGTCTGATATAGAAGATATCAGTGCAAATAATCTTAAAACATGCAGTTCTCTTATAACTTTATCTACTGCTGATTTTGCCCTTATTGTAACTGATGCAACAAAAACACTAAGTGAAGAAGAAAAGCAGTTGTTTCGCTGCCTGAAGAAAATAAATGTCCCTTTTCTAATTGCAGTAAATAAAATAGAACTTGGAATTAACCCAATACTGCTGCAGGAACTTAAATTATTAAATTCAATTCATTTTGAAATATCCTGTAAAGAAAATGCCGGTATCGACAGATTAAAAACAAGACTGCTGCGCATGCTTCCTGATAATTATTCAAAGCATATTTTAAGTGATATGGTTTATGAGGGAGATACAGTTGTGCTTGTTATCCCCGACAATCCTGAAGCTATAGAAAATGATTTTGTCCTTCCGCAGGTTGAAGCAATAAAAAATGCTATTGAAGAAGATTCACTGGTGATAATAACCAGGGGTAAAGAAATCAGAGCAGCTCTTGACGCTTTAAAAAGTGCCCCTGACCTGATAATTACAGATAGTGCAGAGATTAAAAATATTGCTGCTGAAATTCCTGAAAATATCAGGCTTACTACTTACTCAATATTAATGGCAAGGTATAAAGGTGATATTGCTGCTTATGTAAGTGCATTAAAAATTATTAACTCTCTTAATGATGGGGATAAAATACTTATTGCAGAAGCATGCCCCAACCATCCGGTTTATGATAATACCGGGAATACAAAAATACCGGAGTGGCTTAAACAACGCACAAGAAAAGATCTTAAGTTTTTCTTTCTGAAAGGCGAAGAACTTCCCTACAAACTGAATGATTATAAACTTATTATTCACTGTGGTGGATGCCGAATTTCAAGAAAGGAAATGATATCCAGAACTAATTTAGCAATACTTGCTGATGTTCCCATTATCAATTATGGAATTTTAATCTCGTACATACAGGGAATTATACCACGTGCTCTTTATCCTATTGATGAAGCAATAGCGGCGCTTGTTGATGCAAACTTATATTATACAAACCTTTCAGGGAACCATTTCTAGTCGCAGCAACACTTGCTGTGAGAATATCAACAGCCCGTAAATGTAGATTATACAAACACTTAATTGCGTTCAGACAACATTTCAAAAACGCATCCAACTTTTCTTTTTTGAGAAGATAAAATCTTATTTATAAGAATATTGCATGGTTTTCAATAAAAATCATTCGAATTTGTTGAAAAATATGAGCTAACTTATAGATAAATATGGCATTTAATATGTTTAAGTAAAGTGTTAACTATATTTTTTCAGGGAAAAAGGGATGAATGATATATTTGACCACTACTCACCAAATGATAAAAGCAGTTTAATCCCGTTGTTGCAGGATGTCCAGACCAAGTACGGTTACCTACCGGAAGAAGAACTCCAGAAAGTAGCTGATTTTGTTGGTATTCCATTGAGCAGAGTTTACGGCGTTGCTACTTTTTATAATCAATTCAGATTAATTAAACAGGGTGAAAATATAATCAGGGTATGCAGAGGTACCGCCTGTCATGTAAAAAATTCGGCAAATATTCTTTATGCAATTGAAACAGCATTAAAGATTAAAGCAGGCGAAACAACCAGGGACAAAAAATTTTCCATTGAAATTGTTAATTGTATAGGTGCCTGCAGTATTGCACCTGTTATCACAATTAATGATGATTATTATGGAAGATTAACAGTTAAAGAAATACCTGCAATCTTGAAAAAAATCACCGGTAATAAACCTGCTAATGCAGAGAAAGAAGCGAGCATAGCATGAAAACATTTATAGAAAAATGTTGCGATGAATGCTGGCACAGTAATGAAAAACCTTGTGATCTTTTTATAAGGTGCTGTACTGAAGGCCCGCTTTGTCATCAGGATGAAAAGTGCAAGGAAAAGTTCCAGGCACTTAACCGGAAACTCAGATATGAAGAACACGACAAGCCCATTATTTTTATTGGGATGGGTACTTGCGGCCTGGCTTCCGGTGCAAAAAAAGTTGAAGAAGCAATTAAAGCTGAACTGGTAAAACTTAATATTGAGGCAGATATTGAGCAGACTGGTTGTATCGGCTATTGCGCAAAAGAAGTTATTGTTGATATTAAACTTCCGGGCGAACCAAGAGTATCTTACTGTGAAATTACTCCTAAATTTGTTCCAAAACTCATTCAGAGAACCCTGGTAGAGAAAGAAATATTTAAAGAAAAACTTCTTGGCACTCATGCTCCCAATAAATTTCAGACTCAACTGCTTAGTGAAGACCCATTTTTCAAATTTCAACATAAAATTGTTCTTGAAAAATGCGGTGTTATAAATCCTGTTTCAATTGACGCGTATATAGCCAATGGAGGTTTCCAGGCTCTTGATAAAGTTCTAAGGCTTATGAAGCCGGAAGAAGTTGTCAAAGAAGTACTGGACAGCGGGCTGCGCGGCAGGGGTGGCGCTGGATTTCCTACCGGCAGAAAATGGGACCTTTGCCTTAAACAAAAAACTGACCAGAAATACCTGGTTTGTAATGCTGACGAAGGAGATCCCGGTGCCTTTATGGATCGCTCTGTTCTGGAAAGTGATCCATACAGAGTTATTGAAGGTATGCTTATCGCTGCGTTTTCTATTGGGGCTACAAAAGGTTATATATATTGCAGAGCTGAATACCCGCTAGCAATTGCACGACTTGAGAACTCAATAAAAGAATGCACCAGGTATGGCATTCTTGGAGATAACATACTTAACAGTGATTTTCATTTTGAACTAAAAATAAAAAAAGGCGCAGGCGCTTTTGTCTGCGGCGAAGAAACTGCTTTACTGGCTTCAATTGAAGGTAAGCGTGGTATGCCAAGGCCGCGGCCCCCGTTTCCGAGTATTGCAGGGTTATTTGGCAAACCTACTGTAATAAACAATGTTGAAACTTTTGCAAATGTTGCGCAGGTTATAAAAAAAGGATCACATTGGTTTTCATCTGTCGGAACTGAAACAAGCAAAGGCACAAAAGTATTTTCACTTAGCGGTAAGATTAAAAATACCGGCCTTGTTGAAGTACCAATGGGTACAACTCTTGAGGATGTAGTATTCAAAATAGGGGGAGGGATACCTGACAATAAAAAATTCAAGGCTGTACAAATCGGTGGCCCTTCAGGCGGATGCCTTCCGGAGAGCGTAATTAAAACACAGGTTGATTACGAATCCCTTAAAAGTGTTGGCGCCATGATGGGTTCAGGCGGCTTTGTTGTAATGGATGAAGACACCTGTATGGTTGATGTTGCGCGTTATTTCTTAACATTTATTCAAAGCGAGTCATGCGGCAAGTGCGTCCCCTGCAGGGAAGGCACAAAACGTATGCTTGAAATAATTGAAAGAGTTCCTACCGCATATAAAGGCGGAGAAAACAAAGAAGACCAGTTATTGAGGTTCAAAGGCATTATTCATCTTAAAAGGTTAGCTGATGTTATAAGAGATACTTCTTTATGCGGCCTTGGTCAATCGGCTTCTAATCCTATTACATCAGGATTACGATATTTTAAAGATGAATATGAAGAACATCTTTATGAAAGAAAATGCCGTGCTGGTGTTTGTAAGGAACTGCTTACATATACAATTGATAATAATGTCTGTACAGGCTGCGGCGTCTGCGTAAGAAAGTGTGCAGCAGAGGCCATTATAGGTGAAAAGGGACAGGCACATTATATAATTGAGGATAAATGTATAAAATGCGGTATGTGTTTTGACTCATGCCGTTTTAATGGAATAATCGTTAACTGACATATAAATCCTGAAGAAGAAAAATGGTACAACTAACAATAAATAATCTTAAAGTAAATGCAGAAGAAGGGATGACAATCCTTGATGCTGCTAAATCTGTTGGTATCTCCATACCAACATTGTGTCATCTTAAGAATTTGAATCCAAGCGGTGCCTGCAGGATATGTTCTGTTGAAGTTGATGGAATGAGAGGATTAATTCCGGCATGCGCTTACCCGGTATTTGAAGGTATGGTTGTTCAGACCAATTCACCCAGAGTAAGGCGTGCAAGAAAAACCATTATTGAACTGCTTATAGAAAACCATCCGCAGGATTGCCTTATTTGTGTAAGAAATAAAAACTGTGAGCTGCAAAGTCTTGCTGAGCAGTACGGCACAAGAGAACACAGATATCAGGGAGCTAAAAAACAACATGCTATAGATGTTTCAAGTGCATCTATGGAAAGAGATCCGGCAAAATGTATACTTTGCGGAAGATGCGTTCGCGTTTGCCATGAAGTACAAAAAATAGGTGCTATCGATTTTACAAACCGTGGTTTCAGCAGCATTGTTACTACTCCCTATAACAAAGGCCTTAATATTAGTGACTGTATTCTTTGCGGGCAATGCATACTTGTATGCCCAACTGCAGCATTAAGAGAAAAAAGTTCATTAAAAGAAGTGACAAATGCTCTTAATGATAAACGGAAATTTACAGTTGTTCAGGTTGCTCCGGCCGTCAGAGTAACACTTGGTGAAGAGTATAACCTGGCTCCGGGTACTGATGTATCAGGGCAAATGGTTACTGCATTAAAAAGACTGGGCTTCAAGAAGGTATTTGATACAAATTTCAGTGCAGATCTTACAATTATGGAAGAAGCTTCTGAACTTGTTAACAGGATTAAAACAAATAAACCTTTGCCAATGTTTACAAGCTGCTGTCCGGGCTGGATCAAATATGCGGAATCAAATTCGCCTGAGATATTGCCTAACCTGTCATCATGTAAATCACCTCACGAAATGGAAGGTGCTGTTCTTAAAACATACTATGCAAGTAAAATGGGTATTAACCCTGAAGACATTTTTGTTGTATCAATAATGCCCTGCACAGTTAAAAAGTATGAATCCGGCAGAGATGAATTGTCTGAAAACAATATGGCAGATGTTGATGCTGTATTAACTACAAGAGAATTAGTAAGGTTATTTAATACTGCCGGAATTGATTTTGACAGTCTTCCGGAAAGTATTTTTGACAATCCTCTTGGAGAATCCACAGGTGCTGCAGCTATATTTGGTGCAACTGGCGGCGTTATGGAAGCTGCTTTAAGAACTGCTTACAACATGCTTACCGGAAGTAATTTAAGCATTGTTGAGTTTGACGATGTAAGAGGGCTTGAAGGCATAAAAGAAGCTACAGTAAAAATTGATAATCTTGAGGTTAATGTTGCTGTTGTTAATGGCATTGGCAATATAAAATCTGTTATAGATGATATTAAGAATGGAAAATCAAAATATCATTTTATAGAGGTTATGACATGCCCCGGCGGATGTATAAACGGCGGCGGACAGCCAATTAATCAGAAAGCTGACAAGATAAATAAGAGAATAAAAGCTCTTTATCAGATTGACAGCAGCAAAGAAATCAGAATGTCACATGATAATATTTCAGTGAAAACACTTTATAAAGAGTATTTTGGCGAACCAAACTCTCATAAAGCTCACGAAATACTTCATACTGAGTATTTTAACCGGAAAGATGAAGTAGTTAAAGCTGAGTAATATCAGCATTAGATTTCGTTCTTAACATAATTTAGTTAATAACGAGAATGGCATGAATGACGGTATTGTAAGTACAATACGTGACAGATGCAAAAAATGCTATTCCTGTATTCGTGAATGCCCGGCACAGGCAATTAAGGTTGTTAATGGCCAGGCAACAGTAATACAGGAACGGTGTATTGTGTGCGGACATTGCCTTAAGGTTTGTTCACAATACGGTAAAAAAGTTTTGAGCGACATTGAAAGAGTCGTTAATGAAATTTTACCTTACCCTGGTTCTGTGGCCATTGTAGCTCCGTCATTTCCTGCTTCATTTCCTGAGAATTATTTAAAAATCCCGGCGGCCTTAAGGAAGCTGGGATTTGAATTTGTAATTGAAACAGCTTTTGGAGCAGATCTTATAAGCAATCTTTATGTAGATGAACTGCAAAAAGATGATCATAAAACAATAATAAGTTCTGCTTGTCCTGCTGTAGTTAATTATATTGAAAAGTATTATAACGAACTTGTTCCAAATCTGGCTCCAATAGTTTCTCCAATGATAGCTATCGGCAAGTATCTGAAGGAGAATTTGGGAAGTGATATCAGCATTGTCTTTATAGGGCCATGTGTTGCTAAGAAAAAGGAAATAACTGATCCTGAAGTTAGCGGTATTATTGAGGCTGTTCTTACATTTGCTGAACTTAAGAGACTTTTTTCTGCTTTTTCAATAAATATTGATGAGCAGGATAATTCAGATTTTGATCCTCCTTATGCTTATACCGGAAAGTCTTATCCACTGGCAGGAGGATTATTAAAAACAGCAAAAATCCCAGGCGATATTCTTGAGAAAGAAGTTATTATAGTTGATGGCAAGAAGAAATTGCTTGACCTGATTGATGAAATATCAAATAACCAGATAAATGCTAAATTTGTTGATATTCTGTTTTGTGAGGGTTGTATAAGTGGACCAATGATTGATTCCGGGTTGAATTACTATTCCCGGCGTGAGAAGGTAATAAATTATATCCAGGAAAAACTTCATACTACTGACAGGCAGCTTTGGAAAACTAATATTTTCAATAGCAGAAGTATAAATCTGAGGCGGACATTTACTCAAAAAAGCCAGCGTCGTCCTTATCCGACAGAAGACAAGATAAGAGAAATACTGGCCGAGACTAATAAATATAAAGCTGCTGATGAATTAAATTGTGGCGCTTGCGGTTATAATACCTGCCGCGAGTATGCTGTTGCAATTGCCAAAGGGCTGGCTGAAAAAGAAATGTGCCTCCCGTTTGTAATTGATAAACTTGCAAAAGCTTATGATGACCTGAAGGAAGCACAGGAACAGCTTGAATCAGCAGAAAAACTTGCATCTATTGGACAGCTTGCTGCAGGTGTGGCACATGAAATAAATAATCCGCTTGGAACAATTTTATTGTATTCATCAATGCTGAGAAAGCAGCTTGAATATCAAATAGAAAATGTTCAGCATGTTGAAGATTTAACTCTTATTATTGAAGAAGCAAACAGATGTAAAAATATTGTTGCTAATCTTCTTAATTTTGCCAGGCAGGGAAAACTTCATATAAACCGGATAAATACTTGTGATTTACTGGCGGATATATTAAAAACAGTTAAAAAGAATCCGGCTAACAGAAGTGTAACAATAAAATCAAGTAAATTGGCTGAAGACTGCAGCGTTGAAGCAGATAGTGACCAGTTAAAACAGGTCTTTCTGAATATAATCAATAATGCAATTGAAGCTATGGAAGATAAACCGGATAAGGCTATAGAAATTATCCTTGTTCCTGAAGAAGAATACCTTGCTATTGAAATAAAAGATAACGGAATGGGAATCCCAAAAGAAAACCAGGCTAAAATATTCACACCGTTCTTTACCACAAAAAAAATTGGTAAAGGGACTGGATTGGGCCTGGCAATATCTTATGGTATTATAAAAATGCACCAGGGTTTTATCTCATTTCAAAGCGAAGAAGGAAAAGGAACAACATTTAAAATTAAAATTCCAAGAAAAATTAAAATTCAATCACCTAACACTACCACGAACTAAAGGGAAAAAATGTCATCAGGTAAAAAAATATTAATCGTTGATGATGACCTGGATCTATTGGAACAACATAAATTGTTGCTTGAGTCAAAAGGATACCAGGTGTTTTGCGCAGATACCACCGATAATGGATGGGAGCTATTTCTGCAGGAAAAGCCAGATGCAGCAATAATTGACTTAATGATGGAGGAACATGATTCAGGCTTTGTACTAAGCTATAAAATTAAGAGTCATGAATTTGGCAAAAATATTCCTGTATTTATCCTTACTTCAGCTACTTATGTTACAGGTTATAAGTTTGAAGCAAAAACAGATGAAGAACGCGAATGGATAAAATGCGATGAAATTATTAATAAACCTGTTCAGGTTGATCAGCTGGTACAAAAGCTTGAGCATTATTTTGCTGAACAATCTGCCCATCATTGATTTTTAATCAGGTGTAAAAGGTTGCTATGGATAACCAGAAACCAAAAGTTCTGATTGTTGATGACGAGAAAGGCCTTCGTATAGGGACAAAACGCCTTCTTGAGCAGGAAGGATATTGTGTCGCAACAGCAGAAAATGGGAAAGAAGGTATCCGAATAGGTACTTCGGAAGAGTTTGATATAGCTATTATTGATCTTAAAATGCCTGATATTGACGGCATTACTGTACTTAAGGAAATAAGAAATAAGTGGCCAAACACTGTTTGTTTTATTGCAACAGCATATGCCAGCTATGAAACTGCCATTGAGGCCACAAAACTGGGTGCTTTCAGCTATATTCCAAAACCCTTTACACCTGATGAGTTTTTAAGTAATGTAAATAAAGGTTACGAAAACAGGCTTCACATTTTAGACCGTGAAAACTGGAAGCGTGAACGTGAAGCAAGACTGCTTGAAGTAGCATTTGAAAAAACAAGAATTAATACTATAATTAATTCTATATCTGATGGTATTCTTGTTGTAAATAAAAATGCTGAAACAGTGCTGTTTAATCCAAGCGCTCTTGTTTACCTTTCTCTGGAAAAAATAGATATTGAAGAAAACATTTTAAACAAAATAAACCCTCAAATTTCCGATCTTATTACGAAATGCCTGCAGAAAGGCGAGTACGTAAAAAAAAGTTACTCCAGCCAGGTGGAAATAAAACCAAACCATGAGCTTGTTATTGAAGCCACCTCTTCGCCGGTGCCACATCCTGATGGATCGCTTGCAGGTGTTGTTGTTGTACTAAAAAATATAACCAAACTAAAAAAAATAGAGTATATAAAAAATCAATTCGTTTCAATGGTTTCTCATGAACTGAAAGCTCCAATTGCTGCAGTTTACGGATTCCTGAAAATTCTTTCCGACCCGAACATTCCTGTATCTCCTGAGCAGCAAGAATCATTCATTAAAAGGTCTGAAACCAGGCTTGAATCCCTCCTGAAAATGGTTAATGACCTGCTGGATATCTCAAGAATGGAGATGAATACCTACCACAGAGAAATAATAGAGATTGATGTTAATGAAATTATTATCAGCATTCTTGAACTTTTCTCATCTGAAATTGAAAATAAAAAAATTGATGTAACAAAAAACGTAGATTCACCATTACCTGTAATTCACGGTGATAGTGGTGAAATAACCAGGCTTTTTACAAATCTTATCTCAAATGCTATAAAGTATAACAAGGAAGGAGGTAAAATAAACATAAACATTGAGTGTTCCGGAAATTATCTTTTGGCAGAGATTGCTGATACCGGTATTGGTATGAAGGATGATGAAGTCAACAGTCTTTTCCACGAGTTTTACAGGGCTAAAAATGAATTCACTAAAAACATTAGTGGTACTGGACTTGGCCTCTCAATTGTAAAAAGAATTGTTGATGCTTATTCTGGTAAGCTTGAAGTATTTAGTGAATACAAAACAGGAACTACCTTTAGAATATTTTTACCAATAAACAAGGGAAATGCTCAAAATAGCTGACTCTAAATAAACAGTACAAATAATATTCAATATCAAGAAAGGGTAACTATGACTAAAATTATAGTTATTGATGATGATCCTGATATTCTTGAAGCCAGCGAAGTAGTCCTTTCTTCACGCGGCTTTGAAGTAATTACTGCAACAGATGCCGATACCGGCTATAAATCAATTATTGCGCAAAAACCTGATCTTATTATCCTGGATGTAATGATGAAAGAACCTGATGATGGTTTTTTCCTTGCTGAAAAATTGCGCAAAGAGAATATTACCACACCAATACTGATGTACACCTCTATTTCCAAATCCATTGGTATGGATTACGGAGCAGGCGAACTTGTTCCTGTTGATGAATTTGTTGAGAAACCAATTTCACCTGATTTATTAATTGAAAAGGTCGAAAAGCTCTTACACATACACATAGAGAGGTAAAAATGCTTGTACTGGAAAAAAATTCACTTTCTGAAGAAATTGAAAAACTTGCGGAACTTTATGGCTCTGACAGGTCAGCCCTTCTGCAAATTCTACAGGCTGTACAGAAAAAACATAAATATATTTCTGATTTTGCCCAGCAGGAGATAGCCCGTATTCTAAATATTCATCCTGTTGAAGTTCATAGTGTTATTTCATTTTATTCTTTTCTTAATTCTAAGCCCAAAGGAAGGAATATTGTAAGGTTATGCAAAACAATTTCCTGTGATCTTGCAGGTAAATGTGCTGTTGAAGATGCTGTTAAAAGAGAATTAAAGATTAATTTCGGCGAAACTACACGGGATCAAAAAATCACACTTGAATATACTAATTGTCTTGGTATGTGCGATGAGGGTCCTGCAATGCTGGTAAATGAAAGAGTGTATACACATCTGGACCCTGAAACGGCAGTCAACATTTTAAACCAAATAAAGTAGGGGAGGGAAAATGGAAAAAACGAAAAAAAGAACCGGCCCTGTTTTATTTTCTGAATATACTCCGGGCAGCGGAATAAAAAAAACACTCGAAATTGGCAGAGAAAAAGTTCTCTATGATATCAGAAACTCCGGACTGAAAGGTAGAGGCGGAGCAGGATTCCCGACATCTACAAAGTGGATGTTAACCGCTGCTTCAGTTGGAGATAAAAAATTTATTGTTTGTAATGCGGATGAAGGCGAACCTGGAACTTTTAAAGACAGAGTTTTGCTTCTTGAATATCCTGAACTCGTATTTGATGGTATGGTTATAGGAGGAATCACAATCGGGGCAAAAGAGGGATTCCTTTATTTGCGCGGCGAGTATGAGTATATGCTTAAACCGCTTGAAGATTATCTTGATATAATGAGACAGGATAATCTTCTTGGCAAGAAAATACTTGGCAGTAAGTATGATTTTGATATTACAATAAGACTCGGATCAGGTGCTTATGTTTGCGGTGAAGAGACTGCCCTTATTGAATCTCTGGAGGGTTATAGAGGTGAGCCAAGAAATCGCCCGCCTTTCCCTGTGAATACAGGTTATCTCGGGCATCCAACTCTGGTTAATAATGTTGAAACGCTTGCTTCTGTTCCGCATATAATAACAAAAGGGGGAGATTGGTTCAGGCAGTATGGTACAGATAAATCAACGGGTTCAAAATTGTTTTCTGTTTCAGGTGATTGTGATAAGCCAGGTATTTATGAACTACCATGGGGCACTACAGTAAATGAACTGCTCACCATTGTAGGAGCTCAGAATACAAAAGCTGTTCAGATAGGTGGCGCTTCTGGTATTTGTGTTCCACGTTCACAATTTAACAGGAAACTTGGATATGAGGATGCCGCAACCGGTGGTTCAGTAATAATCTTTAATGAAAGCCGCAGTATGATTCATGTATTAAAAAATTTTATGGAATTTTTTGTTGAAGAATCATGCGGCCAATGCACTCCCTGCCGTATTGGGAATACAAAACTGCTTGAAGGAGTTGAACGGATTGAAAAAGGCGAATTTACATTTGCCTATCTTAATACACTTAAAGACCTGGGCAACACTATGAAGGTTGCATCCAAATGCGGGCTTGGACAAACGAGTCCAAATTCCTTTCTGGCTATTGTGGATAATTTCAGGAACGAATTCTTTCATACAAATGGAAACGGAGGCCAAAAATGACAGTAAAAACCAGTTCAAGAGTACCGGTCAGCCAACAGGCGTTTGTTGTTGACCGTCCTGATGATATAAGTGCCATTGGCGGAACCGTTTCAGTGCAAATTAATGAGAAAAAAATAAGTGTCCCCCTTGGGACTACCATACTGGAAGCCTGTAAACATGAACAAATTCACATTCCGACTTTGTGCCATCATCCCGACCTCTGTATTGCCGGAACATGCAGAATTTGTGTTGTTGAAGTTGAAGGAATGAAAACTCTTCAGGCTTCATGTTCATTTCCAATAACAGCACCCATTAAAATTCATACATCAACACCTATGGTTAGAAAAGCGCGCAGGCATATTATTGACCTGTTGCTGAGCGAACACTGCGGCGAATGTTATTCATGTGCGCGTAATGGCAAATGTGAGCTTCAGTCACTTGCTGAAGAATATGGTGTAGATGGTTATACTTTTGGCCATACGAATGCTCCGCGTTATGAAGTTGATAAATCTTCTGCCTCAGTAATAAGAGATATGAATAAATGTATACTTTGCAGAAGATGTGTAAGAACATGTATTGACCTGCAGGAAGTAGGAGCTCTGGAAGCTCTTAACAGGGGATATGAAACAAAGATCGGGACATTTTTTGATAAACCTCTTGCTGATGTAATTTGCATAAATTGCGGCCAGTGTATTAACCGGTGCCCGACTGCCGCACTTAAGGCTAATGATCCATCAGACGAAATTTGGAGGGCTATTGATGATCCCCGTAAGCATGTTGTTATCCAGACAGCACCCTCTCCAAGAGCAGCAATTGGAGAAGAGTTTGGGCAGTTGGCAGGCATATCTTACACCGGTGAACTCAATACAGCTCTAAAAAGAATTGGGTTCGATAAAGTATTCGATACTAATTTTACTGCTGACCTTACAATAATGGAAGAAGGTACTGAACTTCTTAACAGGCTTAAAAAAGCACTAGTGAATAAGGAAGAAGTTAAACTACCTCAGTTTACATCATGTTCCCCGGGCTGGGTTAAATTTATTGAACACTTCTATCCGGAATACATTGACTATCTTTCAACCGCAAAGTCGCCTCAACAGATGTTTGGAGCTGTGATAAAATCGTTTTATGCCCAGGAAGCAGGAATTGACCCTGCTGATATTATTACTGTTGCGCTAATGCCATGTTCTGCAAAGAAGTTTGAATGTAACAGGCCTGAAATGAATTCAACTGGGTTTAAAGATGTGGATTTTGGGTTAACAACAAGAGAAATGGCAAGTATGATAAAAGAAGCCGGTATTCATCTTCCCGAAATGCCAAAATCAGGTTTTGATGATCCGTTTGGAGAAGCATCCGGAGCCGGATTGATATTTGGAGCGACTGGTGGTGTTATGGAGGCTGCACTGCGTACTGTTTACGAACTTGTAACAGGAAGGGAAGTACCATTTGAAAAATTAAGAATTGAACCGTGTCGCGGGTTTGAAGGAATCAAACAAGCTTCTGTTAAACTTGAAGGCTGCACTGCAGACTACAAATGGCTCGAAGGTGTTGACCTTAACTTTGTTGTAGCGCACGGAACAGCTAATGCTAAAAAAGTAATGGAAATGCTGCGGAATGGAGAACTTAATAATGTACATTTCGTTGAAATCATGGCTTGTCCCGGTGGTTGTATTGGCGGCGGCGGACAACCAATACCGACTAGTGAAGAAATCAGGAAACTTCGGGCTAAAGCTATATATGAGGAAGAAGAAAATCTTCCAATTAGAAAATCACATGATAATATTCATGTTAAATACTTATATGAAAAGTTTTTAACTGAAGGCCCATGTGGTAAATTATCTCACAAACTCCTGCATACTCATTATACAAAGCGCGGCAGATTTATTTCTTAATTATGTCCCATCTCTCATATAGGGAGATGGGGGCATTTTCCATATCTGAACTACGTCTATTTAATTGCTATACAATGGATTACATGAAGAATAATGTTATTTTTCTGTATAATCATTTCCAATATAAACTCAGTAATAAAAAAAGTTTAAAAAATACTTGCCTTCACATTCTATTTGCTTGATATTTAGTAACGAAAAAAATATCTTCATGAGATTTAACACGTTAATTTTTTGACTAAGGAAAAGAAATGTTTAAAGGAACCGGAACTGCTCTGCTTACACCATTCAAAAGTGATTTTAGTGTAGACTACAGTGCCTTAAAAAAGATAGTTGAGCAGCAGGTAAAAAATGGTATTGATGCAATTGTAGTTCTTGGGACTACAGGAGAAGCTCCCGTTATTAATAACGATGAAAGAAAGAAGATAATTGCCACTGTTCAGGAAGTTGCTGCCGGTAAAAGCGAAATTATTGTTGGCACCGGCTCTAATGATACAGCCCATGTAGTTGAACTTAATAAAATAGCTGAAGATTTAAAGGTTGATGGTGTGCTGATTGTTAACCCATATTATAATAAGGGAACACAGGCAAGTGTTATTGAACATTATAAATATATTTGTGAAAGGACTTCACTTCCGGTTATTCTTTATAACGTCCCTTCAAGAACAGGTATGAATATAATTCCGGAAACAGTACTTAAAATAAATGATGCCTGTAAAAATGTTAAGGGAATTAAAGAAGCTTCCGGAAATATCTCACAGATTGCTCACCTGATTTCGATGAAACCTGATAATTTTAATGTTTATTCAGGTAATGACGATCAGACTCTTCCAATTATTGCTCTTGGTGGAGTAGGGTTGATTTCTGTCTTTTCAAATGCTTTCCCTGCTCAGGCAAAAAAACTGGTAAGTGCTTTATTGGATAATAATTACATTGAAGGACAAAAGCTCAACAACAAGTATCTTGAAATGATGAATGCACTGTTTGTTGAAGCAAGCCCAATGCCTCTTAAATATATTATGAAGAAATTGGATCTTTGTGATAATGTATGCAGGCTTCCTTTAACTGATATTACAGATAAATCAGAAAAATACCTTGACGATGTATATAACAGGTTTATAAAATTATGAATAATATAAAATACGGCCTTGTTGGCACAGGCAGACTTGGTTCTGAAGTTGAAGCAGTATTTAAAGAAAATAATTGCAAAATTGTACTTAAAGAAGATATAAATGGCACATGGCAGGAAGATACTCCTGAACTTATTGTTGATTGTTCTTTGCCTGAAGCTTTTTCCAAAACAATTGAGCATGTAAAATCGTTTGAAGTGCCACTTATTATGGCTACTACCGGGCTTACTAATGAGCATTTAAAAATGCTTTCTTCTCTGGCAAAAATAGTTCCGGTTATACAAAGTTTTAACTATTCAGTTGGTATTCAGATTTTATTAAAACTTACAGAGATTACTAAGGATATAGTACCGGACTGGGATGTTGAAATAACAGAAACACATCACCGTTTCAAAAAAGATAAGCCATCAGGTACGGCTAAAATGATTCAGGATGTATTTAAAGATAAAAACATTGAAGCTTCTTCACTAAGGCTTGGAAATGTTGCCGGTGATCATACAGTTTATTTTGGTGGGTTAGGAGAAGTAATATCGATAAAACATTCTGCAACTTCAAGAAGAACATTTGCTGAAGGAATATTTAAGTCTGCTGAATTTATTATGAAACAGAAACCCGGGCTTTATACATTTAAAGATGTTGTTTTCAATTCAAAAAATGAGGGATAATGGACTCCTACGAGATTATTAATTACATAGCTAATTCAACAAAAAAAACTCCTTCTAAGGTTTATTTACAGGGAAATCTTGAGAAAATAAGCTTTGACAATCTTGATTTCTTTGGTAATGAAACAAGTGGTATACTTTTTTGCGAATATGAGGAATTCATAAAGCTTTATGAAGGAAATAAAGAGAATATTTCTAAATACAAAATTGAAACAGATAGAAGAAATTCTGCAATTCCTCTTGCTGACCTTTCAAAATATAAAGCGCGCATTGAACCCGGTGCTGTAATTAGGGATATGGTAGAAATTGGTGATCATTGTGTTATTATGATGGGCTCGGTACTGAATATTGGCGCCGTAATTGGTGAAAAAACAATGATTGATATGAACGTTGTTGTTGGCGGCAGGGCTGTTGTTGGTAAAAACTGCCACATTGGTGCTGGTGCTGTACTTGCAGGTGTAATTGAACCGCCAAGTGCTGATCCGGTTGTAATTGAAGATGATGTTCTTATTGGGGCAAATGCAGTAGTACTTGAAGGCGTAAGAGTTGGAAAAGGTGCGGTTATAGCCGCCGGCTCCGTTGTAGTTAAAGATGTTGAACCTTATTCTGTAATGGCCGGGGTTCCTGCTAAACTTATAAAAATGGTAGACGAAAAAACAAAAAATAAAACACAATTAATGGAAGAGCTTAGAAAGCTTTAACTCTATGAGTATAATAGTACAGAAATATGGCGGAAGTTCACTATCTGATATAGAAAAAATCACTAAAGTTGCTTCCAATATAGCAGCAGTAAAAAAAGAAGGATATCAGGTTGCTGTTGTTGTTTCTGCAATGGGGAAAACTACAAATTCACTCATTGATATGGCAAAAAACATAACCGAAAACCCACCCAAACGGGAAATGGATATGCTCTTAAGTACCGGGGAAAGAGTTGCAATGTCATTACTTTGTATGGCGTTAAGTGAGCAGGGGATTGATGCTGTTTCACTTACCGGTTCCCAGTCAGGTATTATAACAAATGATAAGCATAATGACGCCCGTGTTATAGAAGTGCGACCTTTTCGTGTTCAGGATGAACTTGAAAGTGGAAAAGTAGTTGTTGTAGGAGGTTTTCAGGGTGTAAGTTATAAAAGAGATATTACAACACTTGGAAGAGGCGGTTCAGATACTTCTGCCGTAGCTCTTGCTGCAGCTCTTAATGCTGAACGATGTGAAATCTATTCAGATGTTGACGGTGTTTATACAGCTGACCCGTCAATGATTAAAGAAGCCGCACATTTACCGGAGATATCTTACCAGCACATGCAGGAAATGGCTATGGCAGGAGCCAAAGTGCTCAACGCACAGGCGGTTCAGTTTGCCAAAGAATCTAAAATTGCAATTTATGCGCGTAGTACATTTAAACCCGGGAAGCAAACAATTGTCAGGCTGCTGCCTGCAGGTGTTGAACTTGGTATAAAAGCAGTAGTTCATGAAAATGATATTGTTCGCGTTGTAATTAGCGGCAATATTGAAGATAATTTCCCTCAACTGCTCTCAATGCTTGAAGAAAAGCAGATATCAATAAAAGAACTCAATCTGCAGCTTACCGGTAGCGATGCTGTAATGTCAAAAGCTTCTTTTATCATATCATATAAGAGTATATATGGTTGGGATAAGATAAAAGAAGAAATTAAACAGAAGTTTGGGGATGATCTTCAGCTTGAATATAATTTCGGTGCGGTTTCCCTTATAGGCGAAGGGCTTAACCGTGATAACATGATATTAATTAACACTCTTTCTTTTCTAAGAAAGAATAAAATTAAAGTATTAGGTATAACAACAACTTCATTCAGAATATCATTACTGGTTCCAAAAGAAAAAGTTGATGAATGTACAAAACTGCTTCATAAAAAATGGGTAGAAGAAATCTAGTTGAGGTATCTATAAACAGGTTTGGATTCATAAACAGGTAAAAGAAAAAATGGAAGTAATAGTTCAGAAATACGGCGGAAGTTCTGTTGCAGATACAACTAAAATTAAAAATATCGCAGCAAAACTTGCCAAAAGGATTCGTGAAGGCAATAAACTTGTAGTTGTAGTATCAGCCATGGGTAAAACCACGGATAATCTTATAAAAACTGCAAAGGAAATTACAGGCAATATAGTTCCTCGTGAACTTGATATGCTGCTTACTACCGGTGAACAGGTTTCTGCAGCTCTTGTTTCAATTGCGCTTAACGATATTGGAATAAAAGCAAAATCTCTTAACGCATTTCAGCTTGAAATTGTTACAACAGGTAATTTTAATGAAGCAAGAATTAAGAATCTTAAAGTAGATAAATTGCAGGAACTCCTTGAAGAGTATGATGCTCTAATTATTACAGGATTCCAGGGAATTACCGAAGAAGGAGAGATCACTACTCTTGGCAGGGGTGGTTCTGATACTTCTGCAGTAGCTCTTGCAGCAGCGCTTAATGTAAAATGCGAAATATACAGCGATGTTGCAGGTGTTTATTCTACTGATCCAAGAATACATCCTGAAGCTAAAAAATTAAAGTATGTTACCTATGATGAAATGCTTGAAATGGCTAGCCTTGGTGCTAAAGTATTGCACAGCCGTTCTGTAGAGGTAGCAAAAAAATTCGGAATAACAGTTTATTGTGCATCAACTTTTTCAGATGAGGAGGGTAGCTACGTGGTAGCTGATAATTTAGAAGAACCTGTCGTTACAGGTTTAAGTGTAATGGATAACCAGACTCAGGTTACATTATCAAATTTACCGTTAGATTATACTTTAGTTCAAAGAATATTTGAAAGTGCTGCAAGAGAAGCATTAAATATAGATATGATTTCCGTTATCAGTAATTCCGGCCTGAATATATCTTTTACTGTAATAGCTGATAAAAAAGCCAATGTTGAAAAAGCGCTTTCCTCATTTTCAAAGGATTTTGATACACATAATGTCCATTTTTACCCTGGATATTCAAAAATATCAATTGTGGGTATTGGAATGCGCTCTCACAGCGGCGTAGCTTCAAAATATTTTAAAGCACTTGCTGGTATCCCTGTTAAACTTGTTACTACATCTGAGATAAAAATCTCATGCCTTGTTGAAGAAAAATTCAAGGAAGATGCGGTTAAAGCACTCGTAAAAGAATTCGAGCTATAATATATATTTGTGCCTTCAGGGAAAATGACTATTCCCTGAAGGTAATTAATCATTACTTATATATTCACACCCGGCAGGTATTTCAGGCTTAACAATAAGTACATCTTCCTTCATAAGCGCTACTTTCCCGGGTTCCATTCCTTTCTTTTTTACAACATACTTTTTAAATGTGTATGAAACCGGGGCCATTCCTGCGGTTTTTGCTTTGCTATGATATGCGGCAAGCGAGGCTGCTTTTTTTAATACATCTTTAGGGACAGGTTCTTTACTGTTATCTACTCTTAATACAACATGCGAGCCGGGGACACTTCTTGCATGAAACCAGTAATCATTCTGTTTAGCAAACTTAGTAGTAAGCAAATCATTATTAGAACTGTCTTTACCCACATAAACATGGTATTTATCCGCTATAATATACTGTTTAAACTTTTCCTTTAATTCATCTTTAGGCGATGTATTTTCTTCAGTTTTAATCTTTAACTCCTTTATAATTTTATCCAGTTCCACAACAGAGGGTGTATTTATAAATCTCGTCTCAATACTTTTAAGCCTTTTGTATTCTTTAAGAACCGAATCATATAACTGCCTGGATTTTTCATAATTAATTCTTTCGCTTCTCGATTTATCAAAGTAAAAATCAATATTCTTCTGGGGCGATAATGAATCGTTTAACTTAACGGTTATTTTTCTATTATCATTATATATGTTTTCAATTTCAATTTTATTAATTCCCCGCTGAATAAGATGCCTGTTAATCAAAAGCAGGTTGCCTATCTCATTATAATCATTTTCTTTACTGCCATTATCTACTCTGCTTTTCAGATTATTAAGTTTTGATGCCAGTTTTGTTAATTCCCGGTCAAGGTGCTTCTTAATAATCCGTTTTTTAATATCAGCAGCTTCAGTCTGGTAATACCGGCTTAGAAAATAACTCTGTGCCTGGAGATAGCTTTCATATACATTCTTTGTAGTATAAGTAAAAATCCTGAAGGTTTCAGGTGCAATTCTTATTTCTGATGCGGTCTCATTTATAAATACAGACGGGTTATTGTTCTTTATCTCATCAATTATGCCTGAAAGTAACTCAATATCAGGTTTTTCCGAAGATGACCTGGCTTTTGCCTCAGTTATAATTTCCTTTCCAAGAATAGGATAATCTGCTTTTACTTCATCCCATGTTCCATATTTATCATCAAATGCCGGATTATTAAAAAATGGAATGAATATGTTTTTTTCAGTCTCTTTCAGGAATTGATAAGCAGCATCTTCTTCATTTTTCTTAAATAAGTCTATCTGAGCATCCCCATGGACAAAAAATACATTTGTGTATTTCCCTCTTATAGCAAAGAAAAGTTTTATATTTTCAGTGTTTATTTTTATCACTCTGTCAGTTCCGGCAATTTCAAAAGACAAAAGCGGGGAGGGCAAAATACCTGAATCATCAGTAAAAAAATCAATAGTATTTTTTTTTGCACGGTGATAACTCCTTTTAAGCGTAATAAAAGGGAAGGCTGGATTTACAGATATTTCAATATATTTTTCATCGGTGCCAAACTTAAATTCAAGCAATAACCTGTCTTTTTCCTGCGTAAATATACTTGTCAGTTTATAATTACGCAGAAGTTCATTTGCTTCTGTTATAAATCTGTTTAGGTAGAAATAATTTCTGAACATTTAATTTTATATTTTACAGGAAATTTAAAAATAAAATCCCCCAAAATCCTTTCGGAATGGGGGGACTAATACCTTAAAATATCAGCTACTTTACACCGTGCATAAGCTTAACCAGCATTCTGTATAACAGAAACAATATAAGTGCTGCAACAGCACCCATAATCATAAAGATTGTAAAGAAAGATGAAAGATTATTTATTGCAAACCCTAGAAAGTATGTTGCCTTTCCACCTTCGGGATATAGCGAACTTAATGTACCTGCCAGCCAGTTTGCAGCTGCATTTGCAAGAAACCAGACTCCCATAAGAAGAGATGCAAATTTCTTTGGCGCCAGTTTTGATACCATTGAAAGGCCAATTGGAGATAAACATAATTCACCCCAGGTATGTAGCACATACATACCAGTCAGCCATAGAGGACTTACTTTCAAACCTGTATCAGCTTTTCCGGCTCCAATTACAATCACCAGGTATCCAAGCGAAAGCAGTAAAAGTCCTATAGACATTTTTAAAGGTGATGAGGGTTCTCTATCCTTATTACCTAATTTCGTCCATATCAGGGCAAATAAAGGAGCAAAAACTATTATTGCAAGTGCGTTTATTGATTGGAAGAAACTTGCAGGTATCTCATAATTTCCTAACCATGGAATAATTCTGTCAGTTTGTTTATCTGCAAAAAATGTTAAGGAAATACCAGCCTGTTCATAAGCCGCCCAAAAGAAAATAACAAAGAACGCTATAATAAAAACAACAGCAATACGTTCTTTTTCTATTTTTGTTAAAGGTTTGTTCCTTTCATCATTAACATCATCTTTATTTATAACCGCAGGCTGCAGGCCAATTCCTTCGCCTTCAGGAGTAACCAGGTACTTGTTTCTGCCCCACATAAAGAACAAAACACCTAATAACATTCCTATTCCGGCAGCAAGAAAGCCATACTTAAAATCAGCAGGGTTGCCTGTTTCTCCAAAACCGCCGCATACAAGAGGCGAGAGGAAAGCTCCTAAATTTATGCCCATATAGAATATGGTAAATGCTGAATCTCTTCTTCTGTCTCCTTCGGGATAAAGACTGCCCACCATAGTAGATATATTCGGTTTGAAAAATCCGTTACCAAATACCAGCAGAAAAAGCCCGAGGAAAAAGAAAGAATGGCCAATAGCCGGAGTAGTATAGAACTGGCCGCTTATAGCCAGGGCAAACTGGCCAATTGCCATTACTAAACCGCCAAATACAATTGAACGCCTGTTTCCCCAGTACCTGTCAGCAATATATCCTCCCAAAAGAGGAGTAAGATAAACCAGCCCGGTATAATATCCATAAATTGTTGAGGCATGCGCCATATCATATAGAAGTGCATTAACCATATATAGTGAAAGAATGGCTCGCATACCATAGTAACTAAACCTTTCCCACATTTCAGTAAAGAAAAGTATATATAAACCTTTAGGGTGTTGTTTAAACATTATTGAATAACCTCGTTAAAAGATATGATAACTCATGAAGTTATACCCGGAGGGCATTTTAACAATCATTATCTGAATTAAACGTATAAATATGCATCTAAATATAGATGTTTTATGATTTTTTTCATAGCTAAAATTTCATCATTATCTGTGTGGAATTTTGCTCATTTAAACAATACCCTTATTTTTAACAGGTTTGGGCTATTATCAGGTTGTTTAATTTTTTCCCATTTGATATATTTAAATAATGAAAAAACTTCAGCAAAAACCTCTGTTTAAAAAGATTTTATACGGCTTTGGCGGCTTTATCTTATTTATCATTTTACTTGATAAAGTAATAATGCCTTGGTATGTAAGTTCGTCCGAAGCCGTTGTGCCCAGCGTAATTGGGCTTAAAGAAAGCACAGCAATTGAAAAACTTGAAGGCCTTGGACTTGATCCAATTGTGGCGGATACGACTTTTGATGAAAACCATCCGGTAGGAACTATTGTATTGCAAAAGCCTTTACCCGGTGCAGTTGTTAAAACAACCAGGAATATTTACCTTTTTATAAGCGGTGGCGAACCTTTTGTTCAGGTTCCTTTACTTAAAGGTAAATCTATAAAAGACGCTAAGTTAGCATTGGATAGAGTTGGATTAAAACTTGGCCAGGTTGAGGAAATACCTTCAGGCAATCCTGCAAATATGATATTTAACCAGCAATTTGCAGAGGGTACTTCTGTAAGAAAGGGTGAAAGCATTGGTGTCTCTATAAGTATTGGTATGGGGGACGTTGGAACAATTACAGTCCCCGATCTTATTGGCAAATCACTGCAGGAGGCTGAAATAATCCTTGCAAGTGATTCTCTAAAAGTTGGAAAAATAAATTATCAAAGATCTTTTTCTTTACTTCCTAATACTATTTTGGACCAGTATCCAAGTAAAAACAATAAAGCAAATCCCGGTGATGCTGTTGACCTGTTTGTCACAAAAGCAGGCGAAGGTACTCCGGAAGAAATAGAAGAATAATATGAAATACATCGCTCCGTCAATTTTGTCTGCTGATTTTTCAAATCTTGCCCAGCAAATAAGATTTGCTGAACTTGGAGGGGCAGATTTTATCCATTGTGATGTTATGGATGGACAGTTTGTCCCTAACCTTACATTTGGCCCTATTATTGTGTCTGCCGCAAAAAAATCTACAAGTCTTCCACTTGATGTTCATCTTATGATTGAAAATCCAATCAATTATGTTGAAGACTTTATAAAAGCAGGCGCAGATATTTTAACTGTTCATTATGAAGCTTCTATTCATTTAAATCGCACCGTTAACAGGATTAAGGAACTTGGGGCTAAAGCAGGGGTTGCAATTAACCCGGCAACACCTGTAAGTGTACTTCAGGATATTGCTGAATATATAGACCTTGTGTTGGTTATGTCAGTTAATCCGGGATTTGGCGGACAGTCTTTTATCCCTAATGCATTAAGAAAAATAAATGATGCATGCAGATTGAAGGAGCAACTTAATGCGGATTTCCTTATCGAAGTTGATGGCGGTGTAAGTAAAGAGACTATAAAAAATATTTCTGATGCCGGCTGTGATGTTTTTGTTGCAGGGTCTTCAATATTTAAAAATGATAATGTTACGGCAGCAACTGCTGAATTAAAGAAGCTTGTTACTACTATAGAAGTGTAACTGCAAGTTATACAATTCAAGGATTTTAAAATTTAAACCGGGTTCTCATTGATAATACAAATCATAAATCTAACATCCCAGGGTGTTTTTAAAACTTATAGTGAATTGTATAATATTTACAGGAATGTATATTTCCCCGGCTTAATAGGCCTTGAAATCAGGGGATTACCTTCAGGACTTGCCGGTACCGTTAAAAAGATTGTACTAAGTGTAAGCCAGATTTGTTATAAAAGCCGTAAAAAACAGGCTGATTTTACTGACCTTTTCATACCTGGTTCAATTCCGGATTTTTTCGAATTATCACGCAAAGTTCTTGCTCTGGGCAATGAAGACCTGGGATATAAAATCATAAATGCTGTTAAAAACTATGAAGAGTATAATTCTAAAAGTATAAGACTTGGGAATAGAGAACTTCCATTATGCAGTTCTTATGTAATGGGAATTTTAAATGTAACGCCTGATTCTTTCTCTGATGGCGGATTATATCTTGACGAAAATGATGCGGTTACACATGCTTTAAATATGCTGGAAAATGGGGCAAACATTATTGATATTGGCGGAGAATCTACGCGTCCCGGCTCAACACTGGTTTCAGCTGAAGAAGAGATTAAGAGAGTTATTCCCGTTATTGAACAAATAGTAAAAAAGAATAGTAACGCTATTATTTCGGTTGATACAAATAAAAGTGAGGTGGCTGCACTCGCCCTCAAAGCCGGGGCAAGTATAATAAACGATATAAGTTCAGGCGATTTTGACCCTGATATGATAAGTGTTGTAAAAGAGTATAATGCAGCTATAGTATTAATGCACATGCAGGGTACACCAGAAAACATGCAGATAAACCCGCATTATGATAATCTTATAAAAGATATTTATGATTATTTACATGACAGGGCACAAAAAGCTTTAAAAGCCGGTATTAAAAATATAATAATTGATCCCGGAATTGGTTTTGGCAAAACTGTTGAAGATAATTTTGAGATTATTAAAAGAATTGATGATTTTAAAAGCCTTGGGTTTCCAATATTAATTGGTGTATCACGGAAAGGCTTTATTGGAAAAACTCTTAATCTGCAGGTTAATAACCGTGATGAGGCAACTGCGATCCTCGAATCAGTTGCAATCAGTAATGGCGCCAGGTTTATCAGAACTCATAATGTTGCCCTTGGCAGCAGGGTAACCAGGCTTCTTAATATTATATCTTAATTGCTTAATAATGATTGAATTATTTAAAATAGGTTTTATTACAGTTTCGCTGATTGATATTGTCGATATAACCATAGTATCATTTTTAATATATAAACTATATTCTCTTCTTAAAGGAACAATTGCTGCCCAGATCTTTATAGGGCTTATGATTATTCTTTTTCTTTCTTTTGCCGCTCAGGCTGCAAATCTAAGAGCTTTTAGCTGGTTATTAAGGCTGGTTACTGATATATGGGTTATTGCATTTGTAATTCTATTCCAGCCGGAGATCAGGCGTATTCTGGTTATGGTTGCAGGAAACAGATTTTTTAAAATGTTTATGCGTGCTGAGTCTCCAAACGTTCCCGGTATAATTGCTGATGCTGCGTATGAACTTTCCCAAAGTCAGCATGGAGCGTTAATAATTCTTATCAGGTCAACAGGAATAAGAGGTTTTACTGAAACCGGACTTATGATAAATGCAAAATTAAGCAAAGATTTACTTCGTTCTATGTTTTTCCCAAGAGCTCCGCTTCATGACGGAGCTGTTATTGTAAAAGGGGATATTATTGAAGCTGCAAGATGCACTTTACCTCTTTCATCTACTACAATGGTAGAAGGAGAATCATTAGGTATGAGGCACAGGGCAGGGCTTGGCATTTCTGAGCAGGCAGATGTAATAAGTGTTATAGTATCAGAAGAAACCGGAGGAATTTCTGTAGCTGAGAATGGTATTTTAACCAAAGGATTATCCCGCGAAGCACTTCGCAAGAGGCTCGCCAAAGATTTTCGTTCTCCCTCAGTTGGCGGCTGGAAAGGTATTCTAAAACAATATATAAGAAAATTCAAATAAAGAACATTATTTGTTTCGTCACAATATTGTATTGATTACTTTAGTATTAAGATGTTGATATAGGAGGATATGATGAAGCTTAAATATTTTGCACATTCAGCTTTTTTGATAACTACAAATTCCGGTATAAAACTTCTTGTAGATCCGTTCCTTGACCGCAATCCAAATTCACCTGTTAAATCTTCTCAGGTAGATGCAGATTATATTATTCTTTCTCATGCCCATGGTGATCATTTGGGTGATTCTTTCAGTATAGCTAAAAGGACAAATGCACAATTTATTTGCGTAAATGAACTGGCTAACTATATTGCAGATAAAGGGTTTAAAGCACATAATATGCATATTGGCGGAGGCTATAATTTTGACTTTGGCAGGATTAAATTTACAATTGCCCATCATGGTTCAAAAACTCCTGACGGACAGTATGCCGGAGAACCCGCTGGAATAATCATTTCTGCTGATGGAATAAATATATATTATACAGGGGATACATCGCTGTTTTATGATATGAAACTCATAGGTGAAATGAATAAAATAGATTATATGCTTCTGCCTATAGGAGATAATTTTACAATGGGAATAGATGATGCTGTTAAAGCTGTTGAATTTGCTCGTCCGTCTGTTGCCATTCCGGTTCATTACAATACATTCCCGGTAATTATGGCAGATCCACAGGAATTCAAATCAAAAGTTGAAAAAAATGGCACAAAATGCCTCGTTTTGAACTATGGAGAGGAAATTACTCTCTAATAAGTAGAATTCCTGAAAAATTATCATTAAATAAAATTCTCCCGGCTATTTTATAGAAATTAATTAAAGGTTATCTTTAGGTAGTAAATGTATTCTGACACTATTTCGGTTTTTAATGGCAAAAGTTATATCTATAGCTAATCAAAAAGGTGGAGTTGGAAAGACTACAACGTCTATAAACCTTTCATCTTCACTGGCAGCAGCTGAAAAGAAGACCTTATTGATTGATATTGACCCCCAGGCAAATTCTTCCTCCGGGTTAAGTGTTAATCAGCAATCGCCTTCTGTTTATGAAGTACTGATAGGTACAGTTGATATAAAAAATGCAGTTGTAAGCACTTATATGCCGCACCTTGACCTGCTACCTTCAAACATAAATCTTGTTGGAGCAGAGATCGAAATGGTTGATATGCCCGACAGAGAAAAGCTTCTTCGCGAAGCCCTTATTTCGGCTAAAGACCAGTATGATTATATTCTAATTGACTGCCCGCCTTCATTGGGCTTATTGACTCTAAATTCTCTCACAGCTTCTGATTCAGTCCTTATTCCTGTTCAATCTGAATATTTTGCTCTTGAAGGACTGGGACAGCTGCTTAATACTATCAACATCGTAAAACAGCATTTCAATAAGGATCTTACTATTGAAGGTGTAGTTCTTACTATGTTTGATACACGGCTCAGGCTTTCGCATAATGTTGCTGAAGAAGTAAAAAAATACTTTGGCGATAAAGTATTTAACACAATTATTCACAGAAATGTAAGAATTTCTGAAGCTCCCAGTTTTGGGAAACCGGTTATTCTATATGATGCCGTTTCTTCCGGTTCAAAAAATTATATGGCTCTTGCATCTGAATTGCTTGAGAGAAATTCTACTAAACAAAATAGTAATGCTTTATGAGTAATAAGTTTAAGACGGGTGGACTGGGTAGAGGATTAGATGCCCTAATACATCAGAATTATCAGTCTGAAGTGCAAAAAACTCCTGATTATTCTGAAGTTGCACAAGATGACGGCAAACAGTTTGATATACTGGCAAAAGTACCTGTTAGTACTATCTCTCCAAATCCATTTCAGCCAAGGTTAGCATTTGAACCTGAAGCACTTGAGGAATTGAAAAAGTCTATTCTATCCAATGGACTTATTCAGCCTATTACAGTAAGAAGGACTGAACAAAACAAGTACCAGCTGATTTCCGGCGAAAGAAGATTAAGAGCCTGTACTGAAATTGGCTACAAAGATATTCCGGCTTATATAATTAAGGTTGATACAGACGAAGCCATGCTTGCTATGGCTCTTATTGAAAACCTGCAAAGAGAAAAACTAAATGCCATAGAAATTGGTATGGCTTATAAACGGCTGATGGAAGAATGCCATTTAACCCAGGAACAAATTGCTGATCGTGTAGGCAAAGATAGATCAACTGTTGCCAACTTTATGAGGCTGCTTAAACTGCCGCAGGAAATTCAGGAAAGCCTTGTAAAAGATGAAATTACTTCCGGACATGCCAGGGCTCTTATAAATCTTCCAAGCGCTCAGCTTCAGATTGATGCACTTAAAAAAATTCTTGAAGGAAATCTCTCTGTCAGAAAAGTTGAACAGCTGGTAAAAAAACTGCTCACCAATACTTCTGATGGTAAAAAAACTGTTTCTTTCAGTGCAAAAACTACCGCAGCTTCAGCAAATATTAATGCTATTGAGGACAGGTTAAGAAGGATTTTCGCGACTAAAGTCATATGTAAACAAAAAAACGACGGCTCCGGCGAATTGGTTATTGAATTTTACTCTAACGATGAGCTGGAAAGATTATTTGAACTTTTTGATATCATTGATAAAACTTACCATTAAAATAATTTTCCTTGTATTGCTGGTAAATAATTTAAATTTTTGCCAGCAGGATTCTCTTCAGACAGATAATTCTAAAAATGATTCTGTTTTTGTGATGGCAAAATCCCCCTGGGGTTCTGTATTACGCAGTGCTGTTTTACCGGGCTGGGGCCAGATTTATAATGAATCTTACTGGAAAGCACCTGTCGTCTGGGGTATTGCCGGCTGGTTAATATATAATTGGGTGGATAATAACCGGCTGTATAAACAGTATAAAGATGATTTTACAAAATCATATATAAATGATCCTGCTTCCGGTGGTAGTGATAATTATAAAAAACTCAGAAATTTTTACCGGGATCAGCGCGATTTATTTACTATATATATGGGAATAACATATATACTTACTCTTGTTGATGCTTATGTGGATGCTCAGTTATTTGATTTTACTATTGAACCGAATTTATTTCGGCAGCCGATGCTTGGCATTAAACTAAATTTCTGAAATGAAAAACTATATAACATGTAAAAATTGTAACACAGAAAACCCGCACTACCAGCACATCTGCGTAAACTGTAAGTCTTACCTAAGGGAAAGAGTTGTAAACATAGATTTATGGAAAACTTTTGGCCTTTTAACAGAAAATCCTGTAAAAGGCTTTAAAAACATTATTTTTTCTGAACATAAAAACTTCCTCTCACTTATAATTATTATTGCCTCTCTTAAATTTCTGATAGATTCTGTTTTTATAAGTGTTGCTGAAGGTGCATTTGAGCCTCTGGCTGGTTTTGCAGTAAAGTATGTTTTTATGGCTGCAGGTATTTCAATTTTTCTTTATTTGTTTTCTGTTGTTTTGCATTTTATTGATAAAATTTCAGGATATTCATCAAGAATAAAGGATCATTTTTCTGTTTTAACATATTCATTTTTACCGCACGTTTTTGGCATTGTTTCAGTCTTTATTATTGAACTTGTAGTATTTGGCGGTAATCTATTTTCTAAGTTTCCTTCGCCTTTTGACCTGAAAGAATTTCTTGCATACACACTGCTCATTTTTGAATTTTTACTTATTGTATGGGGTATTTTCCTAACTTTTATGGCTGCTTTTGCCCAAACTAAAAGAATTATATATTCATTATTAGTAAGTTTATTGTTTAATTTGTTATTGTTTAGTGGTTTATATTTATTCTCATTCATATTTATTAAGTGATGGTTATGAACATTTTTGAAAAAGAAAAACAGTTATTTCTTCCTACTTACAGCAGAGTTCCGCTTGATATTACCCATGGCGAGGGTATACATTTATTTGATAAACAGGGAAACCGCTACCTTGATTTCTTTTCCGGATTGGCGGTTAATGCGCTTGGTTATGCTCATCCTGCAATTGTAAAAGCAGTATCTGAACAAATTGCCAAATTTGCTCACCTTTCTAACAATTTTATTACTGATGTACAAATTGAATTCGCTGAACTGATGCTTAAGTATTCAGGAATGTCAAGAATATTCCTCTCTAACAGCGGTACTGAGGCTATTGAAGGCGTTTTAAAACTTATTAGAAAGAAATTTGGCCCTGATAAAACCATTTTCTCTCTTACACATTCTTTTCATGGCAGAACTTATGGCGCTATGACCTTAACATGTAAGGACAAATACCACCATGGTTTTGAACCACTGCTGCCGAATATATCATATATTGAACTTAACGATATTGAAGACCTGAAGAAAAAAGCAGGCAGCAACACGGCAGCTATTTTTATTGAATTTGTGCAGGGAGAAGGCGGTATAAACGTTATCTCTCCTGAATTTGCTTCAACAGTTCTTGAACTTAAAGAAAAATATGGTTTCGCACTTGTCGCTGACGAAATACAATGTGGAATCGGCAGAACCGGAAAACCGTTTGCTTATGATTTTTATAATATAAAACCGGACATTATGGTTGCTGCTAAATCTATTGGCGGCGGTCTTCCGCTTGGAGCATTTTTAACAAGCGAGCCTTATAATGATATAATATCTCCGGGGCTTCATGGAACTACATTTGGCGGAAATCCCGTCAGTTGTGCGGCCGGTATTGTTGTATTAAAAGAAGTTTTTGAAAACGGCCTGATGGAAAAAGCGGCTGAACTTGGTGATTATTTTATCGCCCAGTTATATGAAATTGCTAAAATGTTTCCGGGAGATATTAAAGAAGTTCGTGGTAAAGGCTTTATGATTGGCATTGAAATGAATTATGAATGTAACGAAATAATTCAAAAACTAAGAGATAGAAAAGTGCTGGCAAACTGTACTGCCGGAAATGTTGTCAGGCTTCTTCCGCCGCTTATTGCTGAAAAAACTGATATTGACTTCTTCCTGTATAATTTTCACGAAGTATTAAAAAGCAAATAGAAATGAAAAGTAAAACTGATGTGTTAGTGATTGGCAGCGGGATAGCTGGTTTGTTTACTGCTTTAAAAGTATCAGAATTTGCTGATGTTATTCTGGTTACAAAGAAAAGTAAATCTGAATCCAATACAAATTATGCCCAGGGTGGTATTGCTTCAGTATTAACAAAACAAGATTCTTTTGAAAAACACCTTGAAGATACTTTTATTGCCGGGGCATATCTTTGCCACCGAAATGCGGTTGAAATTTTGGTTAAAGAAGGCCCGGAAAGAATCCATGATTTAATCGATATTGGTACTGCTTTTACGCGCGAAAAAAATGGAGATCTTCATCTTGTAAGAGAAGGCGGACATTCGCTCCCAAGGATTGCTCATGCTGCTGACCTTACAGGAAAAGAAATAGAACGTGCTTTGATTGAAAAAGTTAATAGCATAAAGAATATTGAGGTTATAGAAAATACCTTAGCTATTGATTTACTTACGGAACATAATGTCCACCAGCTTAAAAACGAACCATTAAATAACAGGAATTGCTGGGGGGCATACATCCTGGATAGCAATATCAATAAAGTAGTTAAAGTCTCAGCAAAAGCTACAGTTATTGCAACGGGCGGCCTTGGGCAGGTTTACCTTCATACCACAAATCCCAATATTGCTACAGGTGATGGCTATGCAATGGCTTACAGAGCTGGCGCTGAAATTGGTAATATGGAATTTGTACAATTTCATCCAACATCATTTTATGATCCCCAGGGAGGAGGCAATTTTTTAACTCCTTCTTTCCTTATTTCTGAAGCTGTTAGAGGTTATGGCGGAATCCTTCGCACCAAAGAAGGTGATGCATTTATGCCTAAGTATGATTCCAGGAAAGATCTTGCCCCCAGGGATATAGTTGCACGTGCAATAGACAATGAACTTAAAAAAAGCGGCGGCGAATTTGTTTACCTGGATGTAACACATAAAAACAGTGAAGAAACAAAAGAGCATTTCCCTAATATTTACAAACATTGCCTTGAGCATGGTGTGGATATTACAAAAGACTTTATTCCTGTTGTTCCTGCTGCTCACTATGCCTGTGGCGGTATTGTGGTAGATGATTATGCCAGAACTTCGCTTCGTGGGTTATATGCCTGCGGTGAGGTTACTATGACAGGTGTACATGGGGCAAACAGGCTTGCTTCAAATTCGCTCCTGGAAGCTGTGGTATATGCTGACAGGGCTGCAAAAGATATAAAGAAATTCCTGAAAGATTATTCAGGCTCAATACCGGAAATTCCGGAATGGGATGATTCAGGAACCCTTTCTGCCGATGAAAATGTACTTATAACCCACAGTTTACGCGAAGTAAAACAGATTATGTGGGATTATGTGGGAATTGTAAGGTCAAACCTCAGGCTTGAAAGGGCTGCTAACAGGGTTCATAATATTTTTATGGAAACTGAAGAGCTCTATAAGAAGACAAATATCTTTGAGACTATTCTGGAACTAAGGAATATTGTTGCCTGCGCACATATGATTATTAAATCAGCACAAAGTCGTAAGGAAAGCCGCGGGCTGCACTTTACTCTGGACTATCCCGAACTAAGCAGTGAATTAAAAGACACTCTTTTAAGGAATAATAATCCTTAGTAAGAATGAAAATTTAGTTGTGGATTTATTTAGTCTCCATATATGGCATAAAATGTATGGAGACTTTTTTTATCAGCGAAGTTCCAGGCTGCCATGAACAAATTCATGGCGGAAAATAACATTATAAATATTCTGCCCGTTAACAAGGCAGCTTGTACCTTAATAAATCCTTGCTCTTCATTATTTTATTTTTTACTTAGATTATTTATTATTGCTCCGTACCTTATGCCCTTTGTACTTACATTTACTTCTTCCAGTCCCAATAAATCCAGTAGATTATATAAAATAAGTGTTCCGGCAAGCAGTACATCTTCACGGCCTTTAACAACCGTATTATACTTTTTAAGTATGTCTGACGAGGCTAAACCGGATATTTCAGATACCATGTTCATAATATCTTCTTTCTTCAGGATGCTTCCTTCTATAGCATCCTCATCAAATTCTTTAAGCCCGCGCTGAATACAGGCAAGTGTTGTTGGCGTACCGGCAATTGCAACTGCCTTAGATGGATTGAATTTCTTTTCTTTCAGTTCAGAGAAAATTTCTAAAATTTCATTAACCGTTGAGCTGATATTGGCAGGGGAGGGCAGGTCTTCTTTAAAATACCTCTCTGTAAGGCTTACAACACCAGTCTGGAAACTTTTCCTGTAAAAGATATCTTTGTCTTTTCCATAAATTATTTCTGTACTTCCGCCGCCAATATCTATTACAAGCGTATCTTTATTATCCTTTAAACCTGAAATTGCTCCCAGGTATGCATAGTATGATTCTTCCTCTCCCGAAACAATATTTATATCAATTCCCATTTCCTTAATCAAATCAGTTATTTCTTTGCTGTTTGAAGCAATCCTGAATGCATTTGTGGCTGTTGCTATTATTATATCAGACTTATATGCACGGGCAGTCGCAGTAAATTTTTCAAGAATTTCAAGTAATAATTCTTTCTTTTCATTACTTATAGGGTTCCCCGGGGTGAGCCCTTTCCCAATACGCGGGATTGTAAATTCATTTTTAAGTGTTTCAAGAGTGCCATTATTATTGTATTTGGCAATTACCATTAAAACAGTGTTAGTTCCTATATCAATTGAAGCAATAATCATAAAATTTTTTTATTTTTAATTTATACAAATTGTGGAATTATATGAAAGAACTTTCCAAATTTTCTAAAATATTAGTATTCCTGGCATTTCTGTCAGGCAGCCTTTGGATTGGTGCTTACCTGACAAGGCTTTTTTTGGCCTATCAGTTATTTGAAGCAAAAGACCTTGTTTTAAAATCATTTGTAAATCAGGAAAACTTATCCGGCATACTGTTTTCTATGCTCCCGGCAATAACTACCTCATTTATACTTTATATTGTATTAATTGTAACCTATACAGCCTTTTTGCTTGTATCAAAAATAAGTTTAAAAAAGAATGGCTGGCTGTTTATTGTATCCCTTATAATATACCTTACTTTGCCAATGGAAGCCTATTTAATGACAATTGATTATAAGATGATAATTCAACTTAATTCTGGTGCTTTTAATGCTCAGGGTGTATTATCGCTTCTTATTGATAGAATTAAGGTTTTAAGCAGCTTCCCGCTTGTTGAAATATTCTGTTACTTCTCAATAGTTTACTTTATCCTTTTTCAACCGCTTACGGTAAAAGATAAAATAACAGCATGAAAATAAAAGAAAAAGAATTTGAAGAAATAATTCAGGATCTTAAAGCGCTTGCCAGTCAGCTTGGTGCTGAAGTTCGGTTTGAAAAAGGTGATTTCAAGGGTGGTTATTGCCTTCTTAAAGAAAGTAAAGTCATTGTGATAAATAAAATGGCCAATCTTCAAAGAAAAGCAATGATTTTATCTATGGCTTTAAAAGAACTTGGTGTAGATGAAATTTACCTCACTCCTCGTATGAGAGAAATCATTGATGAAATGTCGGAGACAGGATGAAAATACTTGTTATTAATGGCCCTAATCTTAATAATCTCGGAGCACGGGACTCTTCGCACTACGGAACTTTAACTTTAAAATCTATTGAAGAGCTTCTGGTAAAAGATTTCCCCCAAAACCAGTTCCACTTCTACCAATCAAATGTGGAGGGTGAAATAATTAACAGTATCCAGGCAGCAACAGGAAAATTTGACGGAATTATTATAAATCCCGGAGGATATGCCCACACATCTGTGGCAATCAGGGATGCTCTTGCAGACAGTAAACTACCTAAAGTTGAAGTACATCTGTCTCACCTGGTTAATAGGGATAGCTTCAGGCAAAACCTGATAACTGCCGGAGCCTGCAATGGTTACATGAGCGGCTTTAAAGAGCATGGATATGCTGCCGCAGTATTCCTTTTGGAGCGATTAACTTCTAAATAACACGGAGCATATTTTGATAAAAGCTGTAGTGTTTGATCTGGATAATACCCTGATGGACTTCATGAAAATGAAGAAAATGGCAATTGAAGCTGCCATTCCGGCAATGGTTGACGCAGGCCTTGAAATGACCTCTGATATGGCAAACAGGCTTATTGATGAGATTTATAGGGAGCACGGGATTGAATACCAGCGTGTTTTTGATGATTTTTTAAACCGTGTTCTTAAAAAAATTGACTATAAAATACTTTCAGCCGGGATTGTGGCATACAGGAGAGCCCGGGAAGCATCTTTAATACCTTATCCTCATGTTTATACCACTCTTAACCAGTTATTAAGAATGGGTATCAAAATGGGTATCGTTTCTGATGCTCCCGTAAAAGAAGCCTGGTTGAGGCTGGCTTACCTTAATTTTCATCACATTTTTGATGCTGTTGTCACTTATGACGACACTGGCAAAAGAAAGCCGGAAGAAGCTCCTTTCAGGCTTATTCTTCAAAAACTCGATGTCGTCCCGGGTGAAGCACTGATGGTAGGTGACTGGGAAGAAAGAGATATTGTCGGGGCAGCAAAAATTGGTATGAAAACAGCTTTTGCCCGTTATGGAGATACATTTAATACTGAAACACATTCTGCCGATTATGAGTTATCTGATATTAGCGAACTTGTCAAAATTATCAGTAATGAAAATAAATTATAACTTTTACTTAAAGAATAAGGTTATTTAATATTTTTATATTGATATTAAAAAGCAGATTATTTATCTTTCTTCAAGATTATATTTAAGTATAGATGAAGGACCTGTCAATAAAAAAACTCTACTATTCTATCAGCGAGGTAAGTAAAATTACCGAGATAGAGCAGTATGTATTAAGGTATTGGGAAACTGAATTTGAACAGTTAAAACCTCAAAAAAACCGCGCAGGAAATAGGATATATACAAACAAAGATATAAAGTTAATTCTTTATATTAAGAGTCTTTTAAGAGATAAGAAGTATACTATAGAAGGCGCAAAAAAAATATTAGATGATTTTTCTCCGGATGCCCCTCAACCACAGGCGGAAGTAAATTCGCAAACTGATACCGAGAAGGATTCTGTAATAAACACTGATAAAACAGATAAGCCATCCCTAAAAAAAGACCTTGAAGAAATAAAAAGTATTTTAGAACTTTTGCATAGTAAATTATAATTATATTCGGAACGTGGCGCAGCCCGGTAGCGTACTTGAATGGGGTTCAAGGGGTCGCGGGTTCAAATCCCGCCGTTCCGACTATTATTTTTTTGCCTCTGATAACTGCATTCCTGCCTGTCAGTTTAATAGTATGTTTTATAAATTGTTTATAATATCTCTTTTAAAATTATTTATCTTATTATCATTTATTTCATAAAATTATTATTATGCATTATTATGTATGTTAATATATTTAGGTGAATAATTCATCTCTTTTTATTATCTGGAAATGATAATATTTTCAGAATACTATTTTTCTGCGTAATTTTGTTAATCATTTTTTTTGAAAGAGATTTAATGCAAGAAGATTTAGATAAACCTACTTGCCACTGCGGCATATTTGGTATATACGGCTCACCTGACGCTTCTGTAAAGACTTATTATGGTTTACATGCCCTTCAGCATCGGGGACAGGAAGCTTCCGGTTTGGTCTCTCGAGGTACTAATGAAAAAGGACATTCGGAATTTTATATACATAAAGGTGAAGGACTTGTATCTGAAGTTTATGGAGACCAGACAATATTAAAAAATAATTTAAGAGGTTATTCAGCTATAGGGCACAACAGGTATTCAACCACAGGTGCTTCTGAATCATTCAAAAATATACAGCCATTTGTTGTTCACTACAGGCTTGGAAATCTTGCCGTTGCTCATAATGGCAATTTAACTAACGCCAAGGAACTAAGAGAAGAATTAGTCAATGAAGGGGCTATATTCCAGACAACAAGTGATACTGAAGTAATTCTTCACCTTATTGCAAGAAGTAAATTAAATGATCAGATTGAACAAATTAGAGAAGCACTTCAAAAAATTAAAGGTTCATTTAGTTTATTAATTCTTACGGATGACAAACTTATTGTAGCAAGAGATCAATATGGCTTCAGGCCTCTCTCGCTTGGTAAAATAAACGAAGCTTTTGTTGCTGCATCAGAAACCTGTGCATTCGATATTAACTCTGCTGTATTTACTCGTGAAGTTGAACCTGGTGAGATTATTGTTATTGATGATGAGGTTGTTAAAACAGGACAGGTAAAGTCTTCAAGAATTGATAATACTCCAAGGCCAAAAAAACATTGTATTTTTGAATATATTTATTTCTCTCGTCCGGATAGTATTATTTTTGGGCATAATGTTGACAAGATGAGAAGGCGTTTAGGGAAAGAACTTGCACGCAAACATCCCGTTGTTGATAAGGATGGCAAAAAAGTAATTGTTATAAGTGTACCTGACAGTTCTAATACAACTGCGATTGGCTATCAGACTGAACTCGAAAAAAGTGGTGTCCTGTCAAAATTCGAAATTGGATTGTTAAGAAGCCATTATATCGGCAGAACTTTTATTCAGCCAGGACAGGAAAAAAGGGAAATGGGCGTTAAAATAAAGTTCAGCATTGTTAAGGGTGTTCTTGAAGGCAGGACTATTGTAGTTGTTGATGACTCCATTGTGCGTGGTACAACATCCATGCTTTTAATCCGTTTAATTAAAGAAGCTAATCCTAAAGAAATACATTTAAGAATATCTTCGCCCCCAATTATGCATCCTTGCTATTACGGTATGGATTTCCCCAGCAGGGAAGAGCTTATTGCCAATAAAATGCATGGAAACATAAAGGAAATTGAAAAGTACCTTGGCGTAGACAGCCTTGAATATCTGACTATTGATGAAATGCTTCATGCTATGAAAGAAGTTGATCCTGATAATTTCTGTACAGCTTGTTTTTCTGGCAACTATCCTACACCTGTAGACCATACATTCAAAAAAGAAATGTATGAAATATAGATTTCCATGGAATTTCCATTTGCTATTCCGGAAATCTGTTTATAATGTGTGCATTTATGGCATACATATAATATAAAATACCGGTATTATGAAACGAAAAGTATTTTTTATTTTTTTAATATCTTTTACTAACCTCGTTTATGCCGGTGGTTTAACATATTTTATAAAATATAAGAATACTGTTAACAGGGCTGCTGTTGAGGAAAAAATTACTGAACAGCAGCTTTCAACTTCTCTAAAAAAAAGCACATCTCCATCATCTTATTCAATCCGACATTTTGCTCAAAATTTGGCCTCTGATGATGAGGGCCTTTCCCATATATTAAAAGTTACTTTTAACAGTCAGGAATCTGCTGATGAATATATTAGTCAGTTAAAGTCAGATAATTCAATCGAATACATACAGCCTTCAGTCACTTACAAAGTTGAGTCAGTTCCTAATGACAGTCTTATAAACGAGCAGTGGGCTCTCGAAAAGATTGGGGCTTTTAACGCATGGAATATAACTACAGGTTCTGATAAAATCCTGCTTGCTATAATTGATACCGGTATTGAGTTTTTTCATCCTGATTTAAAAAATAATATATATTATAATCAGGGTGAGATGGGCCTGGATGAAAATGGCAATGACAAGTCATCCAATAATATTGATGATGATGGGAATGGATTTGTTGACGACTATATGGGCTGGGATTTTACAGATAGAACAGGCCTTCCTGAGGATACTACTGTTGATATACATAACTGGGATAATTATCCCTATGACCCTGTCAGAGGTACTTTCGGTCATCATGGTACCGCTGTTGCCGGTATTGCCTGCGCAGTCAGCGGAAATTCTAAAGGTATTGCCGGGGTTGCCCTGGGTATAAAAATGCTTAACCTCAGGGCTTTTGATAATACCGGCAATGGTGAAGATGATGATGTTGCTGCTGCAGTTTTATATGCAGTTAAAATGAATGCCCGTGTTATAAATATGAGTTTTGGTGATACAAAGTTTTCGTTTGTTTTACGGGATGTGATTAGGTATGCTTATAGTAAAAACGTAGTACTTGTAGCCAGTTCAGGAAATTCAAATAATGATGAAGCTCATTATCCTTCAGGATACGAAGAAGTTATTTCAGTAGGAAATTCCACTAAAGAAGATTCTTATACCGGTACTTATGGCTCTACTCTTGACCTCGTTGCGCCGGGAACATCTATTTTATCTACAACTATGTATGGCGGCTATAGTGAGTTTAATGGAACTTCTGCTGCGGCTCCTCATGTTGCAGCGGCGGCGGCCCTTGTTTTGTCAGTCAACAATAATTTTTCCAATGAAGAGGTTAAGCAAATATTAAAATCAACATGTGATGATATAAATTCAGGCGGGTGGGATATAAGAACCGGGGCTGGCAGGCTTAATCTTAATAAAGCATTAACTATTCTGTCACCGGCAAAAGTTAAATTTAATTACCCGTACCAGGATTTTGCCACCTCTAAGGATACAATAAATATAAATATTACTGCAATGTCGCCGTATTTTTCAGGCTATACAATTCAATACGGAAGCGGCATTACTCCTGACAGTTGGTCTGCTATCGCTTCAAATGGAAGCTACCAGGTAGTCAATGAAAATATTGCTGCATTAAATATTGCCTCTTTACCAGAAGGGGATTACACATTACGGCTTCTTGTTACACTTAATAATGGCGGCACAACAGAAGAACGAATAAACTTTCACATATTGCGTACTCCTCCTGAAATTCTTCTGGTTGGAGCCGGGCCGGTATATATTGGCAAAACATCTACCATCATGGGTGAATTGTATACTAATACCGTATCTGTAACGCGGATGTACTTCAGGCAAAAAGGAAACAGCAGTGATTTTAATTTTATTACGCTTGATGGTTCTGCTGCTAATACTCAGTTCGTAAAACAACTGCATTATGGATTTATACCGCAGGGTATCGTTCAACCCAACACTGTTTATGAGATTTATTTTGAAGCGGAAAACCTTGCGGGGTTAAAGTCTGTTCTTAAAAATAATAATTCTTATTTTGAATATTCTACAGATCCGGCTGAAGTGTTGTCCTCATTTAATCAGATGCCTTATACACTCTCGTCCGGAGATCTTTATGATAAACCTGTTAATTTTTTATCTGATGGGTTCAATGAAGTTTTATTTAACAGCTATGCTGATAAACCAGATTCTGTCAATATTCAATATAAGCTTTTTACTCTTGATGATAATAGTTTTACTGCTAAAGGAAGTTTCAGTAATCAAATCCCGGTTTCGGTTGGTGACTTTAATAACAATAACAAAACAGACATTTTAAGCAGAAGTTTTCCTGATGCATATATATTTGAACAACAGCAATCCGGTGATTTTACACTGACAGAGAAAGTTAAAAAGGATACGTCTTTTTTCTATCCAATTCTTGCCGCTGACCTTAATAATGATGGACGGCCTGAAATAATCAGCAACCATTATAAAACCATAACTAAATTATTCAGGATAAATGATGACCTTAGTCTTGATTCTATTGGAGCAATAAACAATTCTTACATCAACAGCAGTGATTATTCCGGGCAGGATTATTATAATGTATCATTTAAAAACTCTGTAGTTGCAGCAGATATTGATGGTGATGGAATAAATGAATTATGTTTGCTTGATTATGACGGAGATTTACATACCTATAAATATAATAATGGAATTATAACTCCCGGTGACAGCCTGATTGAGAATACATTAACAATTGGGGAAAATAAAATTATTGCTTCTGGTGATTATAACGGAGACGGGTCAGATGAAATTGCTGTTTTATATAATTCAAACAGTATTGCTTCATATTTTGTTTTAAGAATTATTGGTTTTAAAAATCATCAGGCAAATATCCTGTTTGAAAAAGTATTTGTTGATCAGTCAGCAGATTATTCCGGGATTTTCTCTGAATCTTTTCAATCACTAAAAATGGCGGATATCGATAATGATGGTAAAGATGAACTTGTTGTAAATATATTTCCAGATGTATACATATTTAAGTATTTAAACAGCAGCAACAGGCTGGTATTTTTTGAAGAAGGCATAAGCAGCGAGGCAATTTTTTGCGGCGATCTTAATCAAAATGGGGTTTCGGAAATTGGATTGCAATATGCTGACGGATATAAGTTTTACGAGTTTTCAACATCTGTAAAGCCTTCTGTCCCTGGAAGTTTCCTGGCATACAGCATAGATTCAACTCATATTCATCTGCAATGGTCTGGTTCTTCGGGAAAGTACCTTATATTTAAAGGAACCTCACATGAAAACCTGGCACTGCTGGATTCTGTTTCAAATACTTTCTATACCGACTCCGGACTGGAACCTGGAGTTTATTATTATTATGCAGTAAAACAAGTTGATAATTCAAAAGAAATACCCGTATCTGATTTAAGTAAAATACTTTCGGTATATTCTCATGCTCCCGCCTCAGCAATAAAAGCTGAAAATAAAAGCGGCAGCAACATATTAATCACTTTCTCGGATAAGATAAATAACACAATTGATAACCTTGAAGCTTTTGAAATAATCGGTGTAGGCACACCAAATTCCATTTCTGCAGCTTCACAGTATTCTTATCTTATTTCTTATAATAACAGCCTGGCTGAAGGAACATATAAAATTATAATAAAGGGATTAAAGGATTATTATGGTTCATATATAAACCAGGATACTCTGTCATTTTGGGTATCGCCAACTGAAAGTCAGACAGAGTTTTACATAAGCAGCTATACAATTAAAGACCCTTATACTGTTTATATCAGCTTTAACCTTGAAGTAAATGAAGCAGATGCTGCTAATATATCCAATTATGAATTTGAACCTGAAAATCATGTCGCTTCAGTATCTGTAGGCCAGTCAGATAAAAAAACAATATGTCTTTACCTGGTTAAGGAACGCCCCGTGGGTTCAATAGGCAAAGAATACCGTTTGAAACTGAACAACATTTCTTCTGCTGGCGGTGTTAAAATAAATGAAAGCACTGGTAGCTATATAGTTTTAACAAGCTGCACCGACAACCTTTCTGGCGTTTATGTTTACCCCAGCCCGGCTAAAATAAGTGGGGGAAGCGGAAAGTTAATGTTTGCAAACCTGCCCAGAAGGGTGAACATAACCGTACACTCATTGGAAGGAAAAAAGCTATATAGCCTTGAAGAAAGAGATGGTAATGGTGGTGTTGAATATAACTTAAAAGATGAAGGTAATAATACCTTAAGCAGCGGTGTATACCTGTACAGAATTGTCAGGCTGGATGACAATAATAATGAGGTTGAAGAAAAAATTGGTAAATTTACAGTGATAAGATAAATATTTATGAACTCCGGATATAAAATGAACATAAAGAAGGATCTGTTTCTCGTTTCTAATCTGCTTAGTCTTTTGCGGCTTGCTCTGGCTATTCCTGTGTGGTTTCTTATTGGTAATATGAACTCCGTGTCAGTAAGATGGATGGTCTTTATTGTGTGTGTAATTGCAGCATCAACTGACTTTCTGGATGGCTATTACGCCCGGAAGCACAATGAAGTAACTGAGTTGGGGAAAATAATTGATCCTTTAGCAGATAAGTTTATTATCGGAGCTATAATTTTGCAGCTTTATCTGCAAAGAATTGTACCTGATTATTACTTTTTTATGATTGTTGGCCGCGATGTCTTGATCTTTTTAGGGGGTATATTTGTATCTAAAAAGCTTGGAAAAGTGCTGCCATCAAATATGCTGGGTAAGATTACAGTTGTTAATATCAGTATTGTATTATTATGTTTTATTATGGATGTCAGCCGTGATAATTTTATCTTTCTGGCTCTTTATACTTTAAGTATTTTTCTTATTTTTGCATCCTTTATTGGATACCTGTTCAGAGCCATTGAATTTATAAAACAACAAAATAAAAATGAAGCTATTTAAAAATCTAAATTTTGATAAGTTAAAAGAAGGTCTCGCAAAAACCCGTGACAAAATTGTTAACACTATTAACGAAACTATCAGTGGTAAAGCGGTAATTGATGACAAAACTCTTGATGAAATTGAAGAAATCCTCATTACTTCCGATATTGGGTTTGATACTGCCACCCAGATCATAGAAAACACAAGAATTGCGTTAAAGTCAGACAAAGATCGCTCAGATATAAATATTGTGGAAACCGTGAAAAAAGAGCTTACATCTGTCCTGGATATTCCTGCAGATGATTCGACCGAAAATGGTATTGGCAAATATAAACCTTATGTAATTCTTGTAGTAGGTATTAATGGAGCAGGGAAGACTACTACTATCGGAAAACTGGCTCATAATTATAAACAATCAGGACTTAAAGTAATTGTAGGTGCAGCAGATACTTTCAGGGCCGCAGCTAATGAACAGCTTGAAATATGGGCAAACAGGGCTGGAGTAGAAATTATAAGCGGCAAGAGTTCAGACCCTTCTTCTGTTGCTTTTGACACTGTCCAGGCTGCTGTAAAAGGCAATTACGACGTAGTTCTTATTGATACGGCCGGCAGGTTACACAATAAAGCTCATTTAATGGATGAGCTATCAAAGATAAAACGTGTTATTGCTAAAGTATTACCTGGTGCTCCAAATGAAACACTTTTAGTCCTTGACGGTAACACTGGCCAAAATGCCATTATACAGGCTGAAGAATTTGCCAAAGTTACTGATATAAACGGGCTTGTTATTACCAAACTTGACGGGACGGCCAAAGGCGGCGTTATTTTTCAGATATGCGCCAAACGCAAAATTCCGGTTAAATATATTGGTGTTGGCGAAGGTATTGAGGATTTACAGAACTTCGACCCCAAAATGTTTGTATCAGCAATATTCGAATAATCTTTTCAAGATTCAATAAATCCCTGTGTGGAAATTTGTTGAAAAATATAAAAGGGGAGTTTCAAACTATTTAGAATTGATTATCTATGTTTGATTTATTACGAATTCATTAGTTTACATAATATACATTATCGGACATTCATACCGTTGAAGCTTAACATAAACTAATATTTATAAAAACCTTCTCCTGTTTTCTTACCAAGTTTTTGAGCAGCTACCATTTTCTTTAATAACGGACATGGACGGTATTTACTGTCATTATATCCATTATATAATACTTCCATTATTGCCAGGCACACATCAAGTCCTATAAAGTCAGCAAGTGCTAGCGGCCCCATTGGATGATTCATTCCAAGCTTCATTACCTTATCAATATCCTCAATAGATGAAACTCCTTCCATAACTGCAAATATTGCTTCATTAATCATTGGCATTAATATTCTGTTTGCCACAAAGCCCGGATAATCATTAACCTCAACCGGCACTTTGTCTATTTTCGTAACAAGGTTCTTAATCCCGGTAAATGTTTCGTCACTTGTTGAATATCCGCGTATGATTTCAACCAACTTCATAACCGGGACAGGGTTCATAAAATGCATGCCTAAGAATCTATCAGGACGTGCAGCGGAACTTAATTCAGTAATTGATATTGCTGAAGTATTTGTTGCAAATATACATTCTTTTTTAATCAGACTATTTAGTCTTGTATAAATATCCTGTTTTACAGCCTTGTTTTCAAAAACCGCCTCAACTATTAAATCAGAATCTGGTGGAGTCTTATCAAGGGATTCAATAACTGTTATTCTTTCTAATGCACTTTCTTTATCTTCGCCGGAAATAATCCCTTTGTTTTTCTGTCTGTCAAGATTCGCGGAAATAGTTAATAAAGCTTTGTCAGCCTGTTCCCTGCTCAATTCAATTAAATTTACCTGGTATCCTTTTAATGCAAATACATGGGTAATTCCATTACCCATTGTGCCGCCTCCAATAACAGAAATAATTCTTATGTCCATTATTTCCTCTCAGGTTGTAGTGATAATTATTTTTTAGGCCGGATGGTTAAAGATGCAAGTTCTATTACTATATTAAGTGCTATAAGATTAAGATTTATATTACCTGCAATCAATGATGAAAATTTATCAAGTTTTGCAACTGTTTCATTTAACTGCAAGTCAGGAAACCGTACGTTAAATTTTTCAAGCGTTTCCAGGTGTGATTTAAAGAATATATTACCCTCTTTATATCTTAATTTTTGTAGATCGTTCAACCATATAATTATCATCTGGATCAACAGCTTAACAGAATCGGCCCCGCCTTCAGTAACATAAGGAAGTATTTCATTCAAAGCAGAATGATATCTCCTTCCGAAAGAATATCTTAGAAGAAAGATTGTCTTATCAAGAACTTTAATAAATTCATGCTCATTAAGATTTAATGCATTTGTTGCTGAACCCATAGCAAAAGGGGCAATCATTCCAGCTAATTCATTATCAAAGTCAAAATATTCTGTCAGAATGCTTTTAATATCACTGTCAATTAACGGTTGGAAGTTTATTATCCAGCAGCGGGAACGAATAGTTTCACGGAGTATTCCTGGATAAGGCGTTGTTAATATAAAAATGACACCTTCAGGAGGCTCTTCAAGGCTTTTTAACAAAGCATTTTGAGCTTCTTCATTCATAAGATGTGCTCCGGAAATAACTATAACTCTATATGGAATATCGTCATAATTAAAAGAAACGAATTTTTTAATATCCCTTATACTGCTGATTTTAATATTATTTGCTTTGGGAATTTTGATATTGTAATAAGGATTTACAATTTTTTTGTTTAATTCTTCCCTTAGTGTTTGAATTTCTTCATTGCTTAACTTATCAACAGGACCGCTGTCATCAGTTTCATTTTTCCCCCTGGGAAGAGGAATTATATATTTAAAATACGGCTCACAAAGATTTCCAATCTGATTTACAATTGTATCTTTTTCAGCAGCACTTGATGCTTTGATAAGTGCCTGAGCAAAGCGGATAGCAAAAAAGTCTTTACCAGTTCCTTCAATGCCTGAAAATAATAATGCGTGGGGTACTTTTTCAGACTTTATAAGACTTTCAAGAAGATTTTTTACTAGATCCTGGCCATATAATCCATTCCAGTATTCTGTCATAAACAAAAACGGCGCTTAATGCGCCGTATTAGGATTAATAATCGTCCTCGTTATAAAACCAATCTTCATCAGAAGGATAATCCGGCCATATATCTTCAATTGATTCATATGGTTCTTCTGAATCTTCAAGTTCCATTAAATTTTCAACAACTTCATAAGGAGCTCCAATTCTTTCTGCATAATCAATAAGCTCCTCTTTTGTAGCAGGCCATGGGGCATCATCAAGATAAGAAGCTAATTCTACTGTCCAAATCATACTCTTTTATCTCCACATATTTACTTCTTAATAGAAGAATACTTGTTATTTTTAATTTCGAAAAAGCCTAAATCACTAAAGAAAAAATTAGAAGGATCTATTTTTTCACCGTTATGCTGTACTTCATAATGTAAATGAGGGCCAGTAGATAAACCAGAATTCCCTGTTTTAGCTATTAAATCCCCTCTTGTCACTTTCTGATTAACATGTACCAGAGTTTCTGATAAATGGCCATATACTGTTTTATATCCAAAGCCATGATCAATTTCAATTGCAAGTCCAAAACCACCTTTATTACCGACAAAATCAACTATTCCTGAACCAGTTGCCTGAACTTTTGTCCCAATATCTGTTACTATGTCAATACCCTCATGCATCCTCATAATATGTAATATTGGATGCATTCTCATACCAAAACCATGCTCCGTAATTACTCCGGCACACGGTATAACTGCAGGCATTGCGGCAGCCAGTTTGGCATTTTCTTTTAATTTCTTTTCAATTTCATAATATTGATTTTTTTCGAAGCTTATTTTTCTGCTGACTTTGTCAATATATGCAAGAGCATGCGAAATATTAATTTCGTTTTTATCTTTTAAAAAGTCTATTGAATTATCAAAATATCCACCACCAACACCAACTTGTCTTTCTTCATCTGAAATAGAGGGCAAATTAGCAGCCACTCTAAGTTCATTATTTACTTTAACTAAACTGTCTAACCTATTATCTAATGTAGAGTATAAGTCAACAACATCGTTCAATTTAGACTTTAATTTCCTATTTTCATCCTTCAATGACTGAAGATCGTTTGAACCGCCAAATACTGTGTTTGCCAGTAAATACAGCCCAAAGAAAACCCCTACAATGCCTGCAACAGCAATAAATACTCCCAGAGATGCTTTGACTCTGAAATTACCTATCTCTTCATATTGCAGTTTTGATTTGGAAAAATAGTATAATTTTTTCATAACAGGTGCGGGAATCTAAACAATAACACTCTATTTGTCAAGTTATGCTTTATTCAAAATCATGCTCAAAATAATCGACACCTCTGAAATCATCAGATTTTTTGTTTAATATCATATTATTTAGACGCGATTCAAAGGTTTTAGCGGCATCGTAACCATAGTGTTTTAACAAATAGTTAAGGCTTATCACTTCGGAAATTACTGTAATGTTTTTTCCGGGAAGAATAGGAAGCTTTACATAAGGTACTTCAACATCTGAAATTATAACCGTACTTTCATCAAGCCCGGTACGTGTATATTCTGATTGATCATTCCAAACTTCAAGTTCTACAATAATTTCAAGCCTTTTTTGAAATCTTATAGCACGAATTCCAAACATTCTCTCAACATCAATAATTCCAAGGCCCCTTATTTCTAAAAAATGCTTAGCCAGGTTTGTACCCGACCCCATTAGTATGCCTTCCCCTTTTTTGGTTAGTATTATTATATCATCTGCTACAAGCCGGTGTCCCCTTTCAACAAGATCAAGTGCAACCTCACTTTTACCAATGCCAGATTTTCCTACAAAAAGAAGTCCAACACCATATACATCGACAAATGAACCGTGAATAGATATTCTTGGAGCGAACTGATCGTCAAGAAAATCCCCCACAAGATATATAAGTTTTGTTGTTGAAAAAGGAGATCCGAAAAGCGGAATATGGTGTTTATTTGCCAATTCGACCAATATTGGGAATGGCTCGTTATTATCAGTCATGATAATACATGGAATATCAAATGACAGAATCTTTTCAAGCTTTTCTCTCTTAAGTTCATCTGAAAGCTGATTCAGGTATCTCATTTCAGTGTTCCCAAGTACCTGAATCCTGGTAAAAGAAAAAAGATCAAAAAAACCGGCCAGGGCTAAGCCCGGCCGGTGTAGATTCTGATCTGTAATTTTTCTCTCGAAGCCTGATTCATCCGAGTATAATTTCAGCCTGAATGCATCTTTAGAGTTATTCAGTAAAAAATTAACTGTGATAAATTCTTTTCTCGATATAGCTCTTTGATTAATCTTGATCATTTTCAATAAGTGTTGGTTTAACTCTTGATACCTTTTTTGTTTTTACTTTATCAAGCTGCCGCGAAATCTTTTCAACTATAGCAGCAATAGATTTTTTAAAGTCATCTGTAGATTCCGTCGCCGTTAGTGTCTGCCCCGGCACCTGCAGTATAATTTCAGCACTTTTAACGCTTTCTTTGTTGTTAACATAACTAAGAATTACTTCAGCGCCTAAAATACTGTCATTAAATTTTTCAAGTGATGATACTTCGGAAGTAATAAAATCTTTCAAAGAATCATGAGCCTTGAACTTACGTGCCGTTATGGAGATTTTCATATAGTCCTCCGTTTATGATTTTGGATGAGCTTTCTTGTAAGTAGATTTCAACCGTTCAATACTTACATGAGTATATATTTGTGTAGTAGACAAATTTTCGTGTCCAAGTATTTCTTTTACAGCGCGCAGATCAGCACCTGCATCAAGCATATGAGTTGCAGCGCTGTGCCGTAAAATATGCGGACTTTTCTTCTTTATATCAGTTAATTTAGAAAGATATTTATGGACAGTTCGGTAAATAAACTTCTGATAGACCCTTTCTCCGGATTTTGTAACAAATAATGGATCGGAATAAATATGTTTATCTCTTGCAATGAGGTATTTTTTAATGATTCCTGCGGATTTATCTCCTAAAGGTACAATTCTGGTTTTACTGCCTTTTCCTTTAACCCTGACAACTCTTTCAGCAAGGTCAACATCATTAATATTCAGACTGCATAACTCAGAAACTCTTAATGCACAACCATAAAGTATTTCAAAGACAGCCTTTATTAATATATCGTCATTTTCTGAAATTACTTTAGCCTGAACTTCTTTATCCAGAAGACGAAACAGATTCTCAAAAGTACCGGATGAAATAATCTCCGGCAATTTCCTTGGAATTTTAGGATTTCGAATAGAAACAACAGGGTTAGTATCTATAGTACTATGATTAAAAAGGTATTTACAAAAGCCACGTATAGCTGCAAGTTTTCGCGAGATAGATTTCTTATCAATTGGCTTTACAGATGATGGCCCTGTCTTTATTTTTTTATCAGAAAGTTCCATAAGATAACTCTTAAGGAAACGTTCAGTCAGGAAGCTTACGTCTGTTATGGATTTTTTCGCGCAAAATTCCATAAATTCAGATAAATCTTCAGAGTACGCTTTTATTGTATTAGCGGAATACCGCTTTATACCCTTAAGCTCCCCGATATATTCAGAAGAAGCTTTTTCTATGTTCATCCGTTATACTATTATCAGCAAAGACTAATATAAGATATATTTTAAAACAATTATGTTCAAGTACAATAAAATTAATCTTCTGATTCCTGCTCAGTTTCCTGAGGAATAACCTCTTCGGAACAAATTGGGCAGCGGAGATAATTTCCTTTTTTAGCAGAATACCTTTCTTCCATATACTCAGAATCTCCATTGGGGCATTCTACAGGAACAGGTTTATACCATGCAACAAAGTCACAGTCAGGATAACGTGAACAGCCAAAAAAGGCCTTATTTCGTTTAGAGCGTCTTTCAACAACGTCGCCATCTTTGCACTTAGGACATTTAACGCCAAGAGAAATATTCTTAATATAATCACATTCAGGATATCTTTCGCACCCAATAAATCTGCCAAATTTTCCATTACGGTAGACAGTTCTGGCACCGCACTTTTCGCAGGTTTCCCCGGTATACTCCGGTTCCTGGTGAAGAGCAAAATAATCCTTAAATGATTTTATATTTTTACAGTCAGGATACTTTGTACAGGCAAGGTATTTACCAAACCTGCCAATTTTTATTTCCATCTCTCCACCGCACTGATCACAGATAATCTTTTCAACTTTATCTTCTACACTTTTCAGCGCGTTAGAAAATGGATAATAAAAATCGTTAAGTACTTTTACATATTCATTTTCACCTGATGCAATCTGATCAAGCTCATTTTCCATGGCTGATGTGAAGTCTTCATTGATAATGTCAGGGAAATTCTTAACCAGTATCCTGTTAACTTCCCTGCCGAGCTTTGTTGGGAAAAGCTTCCTGTCAGTCATTTCAACATATTTACGGTCCTGTATTGTACTTACAATAAGTGAATAAGTACTTGGCCTTCCTATACCACGGCTTTCAAGTTCTTTTATAAGGCTGCTTTCCGTAAATCGCGCCGGTGGTTTTGTAAAATGCTGACTTTTTTGCAATTCCTCAAGTTGAAGTTTTTGATCCTTTTCAAGCCCCAGGGGAATATTTTCATTCCTGTATTCTTCTTTTTCCTCACTGTTTTCCTTTGGCTCGGCAAGCTCTTCATAAACCTGCATAAAACCCTTAAACTGAATGGCACTGCCAAAAGCTTTAAATAGAAATTCATCCGCTGTTATTTCAACAACTGTAGTTTCCATAAGTGCCGGGTTCATCTGCGAGGCAATAAACCTTCGCCAGATAAGTTCATACACTTTAAAGGATTTATTATCAAGAAAAGGTTTAACAAATTCAGGACTATAGTTCAGCGTGGTAGGCCTGATTGCTTCATGTGCATCCTGAACATTTATTTTATTCTTTTTCTCAAAATTATTAGGAGTTTCAGGAAGGTATTCCTGTCCAAAAAAGTTCTTAATATGTTCTCTTAACGGAACAAGAATTTCATCACTTATTCGGGTCGAGTCAGTTCTCATGTACGTAATAAGACCTACAGTACCTTCTTTACCAAGATCTATACCTTCATATAACTTCTGCGCAATCATCATTGTCTGTTTTGGCCGCATTTTCAGTCTTCTTGATGCTTCAGCCTGAAGAGTACTTGTAATAAAAGGCGCAGGAGGATTTCTCTTTGTATGGCGTTTTGAAACACCGGATATTACAAAATTATCCTTGCTTTTAATCCTGTTAAAGTATTCAAGAGCAGATTTTTCATCTGAGATAGCAAAATTTTTCTCAAGAAACTCTTTCCAGTCCTCCTCAGACATTTGAGGTTTGGGCTGTACTTTTAAATCTTTGCCATTTACGCTAAAAAGCTTTGCCCTGAAAGTCTCTCCCTTGTCAGTTTTAAAAATTGCCCATATAGACCAGTATTCTGTAACAATAAACTTTTCAATTTCAGCTTCACGATCACAAATCAATTTAAGCGCTACAGATTGAACTCTTCCCGCAGATAATGATGTACTGCCTGACAATTCGATGACAGCTTTCCATAAGAAAGGGCTTATTTTATAGCCGATTATACGATCCATAACTCTGCGGGCTCTTTGAGAAGAAACAAGAAAATTATCAATTGACCGGGGAGCTTTCATTGCTTTTAAAACCCCGGTTTTGGTAATTTCATTAAACAAAACTCTAAAAATATTTGAAGCAGAGTTTCCATTTAATATATCAGCAATATCCTGTGCAATAGCTTCACCTTCACGGTCAGGGTCAGTTGCTATAAAGATATTCTGACTTTTGGAAGCAAGGGTTTTTATTTTCTTTACTGTATCTCCCTTTCCACGAATTGTAACATACTGGGGCTCAAAATTATTATCTACGTCAACTCCCAATTTGGTCTTGGGAAGATTTCTAATATGCCCGACTGTAGCTTCTACTACATAGTCTTTACCCAGGTATTTGTTAATTGTTTTTGCTTTCGCAGGGGATTCTACTAGTACTAAATTTTTACTCATTTTTCAGGATTAATTTATTGTATCTGATGAATTTAATAAAAAGCGGCTGCCCGGCAAGGCAATATTGTCTGTATCCAGATATAAGGCCAGGATTAAAATGTTGATATTATCGATATTAATATGGTCATCAGGAAGTAACAAAATTTTTTCTATAATTGAATTAAACTCTGTATTGTTAAACAGACCGATATTATAGAAATGAAGCAAATAATTATAATTTTCAATAGTGATAAAATCTATTTCGTCTTCTGATAACATCCTAATCTTTTGGGAAAAATCATTTATTCTTCCCGGCCTGGTGTTTTTTTCATATATCCAGCTATAGGCAGCTGCAACGATTTTTTTATCGTATTTTTTTTGTAATAATGTTTCAAAATCCTTATTTATAGCAGATTTACTCATTCTCTCGACTAACTCAGCCAATACGTTAACTATATATGATATCATATTTTAACTTCCTGGCTTAATAAAACACTTTTATATTTATTAAGCAATTTATTTTCCATTCTTTTCATTCGCGCCCGGTCATTTTTTTCTTTATCGTCAAATCCACTAACATGAAGGATTCCATGTATAACTAATCTAATAATTTCTTCAGTAAATTCAGCTTTGAATCTAATTGCATTATCGAGAGCATCATCTGTTGAGATAAATAATTCTGCATCAATCACAGCTAAACTATCAGAATAGTTAAATGTAACTATATCTGTAGAATAATTATGGTTCAAAAAATCAGAATTAATTAAGGTAATTTTTGCGGCGGATACAAAATTGATAATTAATGAAGATATTTCAAATTTAAGGTCATTTTTTAATAATTCTACAACTTTTTTAATTAAAGCTTTGCTGACCTTATGTCTGGCTTCCGAGTATACTTCTAAGTTTTTAATCACAGAACAAAAATATTATATTTTTTATGAATTAACCAATTGTTTTGATGAAATGTTCCCTATATGACAATCTCCAATCCTTCGCGGGCAGCTAAACACTTCGTTTTTAAGCTTATTTTAGATAATTCACTTATAGTGTCATCCAGCATATTGTTTATTTTTTCATCATTGTAATCCGGGTTATAATGAAAAAGAACAATATTTTTCGCTTCAGCAAGTACTCCAAATCTGGCAAGAGAAATATTACCTGAATGCCCCCAGCCCTTTTTGCCTGCAATTAATGACTCTTCATACATAGTATCGTGAATTAAATAATCACATCCAGCACAGAAATTAATCAATTTTTTATTTGCCATATGAAACATTTTATCACTGATATCTCCTGATTTTGAATCTGAGTTAAGAATGATTTCATTGTCTGTCATATAGACAATGCTTTTATCACCGTAACCTATCCTAAATGTAAGAGTTGGAGAAGGATGGACAACTTTTAGTGTTTCAATAATAAATCCATTACTATTATAAACATTACCAGCTTCGATGTCAGTAAAAGAAATTTCAGCTTTCAAATCTTCAATTTTTATTGGAAAATGATTAGGAACCATCTGATAGCTTAAAAGTTCTTTAATACCATCTCCGAAACTATTCATTCCAAAGAAATTTATTTTTTTGCTGGCATCATAAAGCGGCTTAAAGAATGGCAGCCCCTGTATATGATCCCAGTGATAGTGGCTTAGAAAAATATCTATGTTATCAGGATACTCCTTCCCCGCAAGAGAATTTCCCAGCTCTCTTAAACCTGAACCGCAATCAATTATAGTTATTCCATTGTTATCAGAACGAAATTCAACACAGGGAGTATTTCCACCAAACAGAAGTGTATTCTTGCCAGGGACAGGGATTGATCCGCGAGTACCCCAAAATTTCAAAATCATTTGTTTATAGTATAGTTTTTCAATGATTCAACAGTTATTTCCGAATACTTTTTATATCTCAATGCAGATTTTTCAAAATCTTCCATTTCAATTTCAGTCAGGTCTCTGACTATCCTTGCAGGTACACCGGCAACCAGTTTCCCTTCAGGAACAATAAACCCTGGTTTAACTACAGCCCCCGCCGCAACCAACGATCGTTTATTAATAACAGCATTATCTAATATAACAGCCCCCATGCCCACCAGACAAAGATCATGCAATGTGCAACCATGAAGAGTTACTGAATGCCCAATAGTAACTCTATTCCCAATGTTCAGCGGGTATTTCCCATTAGTAACATGAAGCATAGAACAATCCTGAATATTAGTCATATTCCCAATCTTAATATAATTTACATCACCTCTAATTACAGTATTATACCAGATACTTGAATAATCTCCAATTTCAACATCACCAATTATTTTAACACCGGAAGCTAAAAACACAGTATCATCAATTTGTGGGAATTTATCCAAATAAGGAAATAACTTATTTTCTTCTACTATTTTATATACTTTGGAGCTTTCCATCCGTTCCTTTTCCAGCTTTTTAATTCTAAAGTAATATTTCCTATAATAACCTTCATCTTAGCTATAATAGGTATAGATGCTTCATCATTTGAGAACCAGCCTTCAAAATACCCGGTAAGGCCAAAGACACTCACAAAATCAGTAATTCCATCAAGTCGCAGGCAATCTATATCATAATCTATTGCATCAACTGAAACCGGGTATCGTTCTGTATAAAAGTTTATATGAGTATTAACCTTATCTTCTTTAACAAAACAAGGGACATCAACTGATTGTTTTTTTCCAAGACTCATCCTGGCGTAGTAAAAAATCGAAAGTCCATCCTGAAAGTATTTCTCTGCTGAAGTTGTTGAATCATTCCACAACTCATATGGCCTTATTTTCCCCTTTTTAATTCTTATTTTCTTATTATTATCATAATCAAAAAAATACTCAGTAAATGTGCTGTATTCATCTTCTTTCACTATTCCTCTGAAATATCCGGAATACAAATCTTCACTTACTTTGCTCTCATATATCTGGTGCAGATTTACAAATGGAATACCTGAATAGGAATCTATATATGCAACAGTATTATAATAAGTTTTACCTTCAATTATCCGTTTATCTTTTACTTTCAGTTTTACTTCACCCAATTTCATAAATGAATAACTGACAACATAAGTCAATTCTTCACCCACTTCTATCTTTTTCCCTGGAAATAATCCGGGTTCAGTTTTTTTTGTTTTTCCCTGCAGTTCAGAGTCTGTCCAAAATAAAAAACAAATAGAAGACAATAATAAATACTTTAAATACTTCATTTAAATTTTGCAAGGTCTCTTGCTTCATTAAACAGAGATAAAGCTTTTTTTACCTGATTATCTGTTTTCAACATAACAGAATACCAGCCTTCATTTTTCCAGTAATTGCGAGCCAATTGAGCTTTTAATCTGCCAGTGATAAAGTCTTTATCTTTCAGATAATCGGATTTGTTAAATACTACACCTTTATTTTCTGCAAATTCAATAAACTTTTTAAGATCGCTTTCCTTAAAATTAAAACCAGTTCTGAATTTTTCAAGGCTATTAAATTCGGTATGAATTTTTTCACCATTTTGCTCAATAAAAGCAGAAACAAACAGATAAAAAACATTATTTTTAAGTAAATCCGTTGTGTACTTTGTCACATCTTCTGATTTTACAATATAATCCGGAGTAATACCACCACCACCATACACAATTCTGCCATTGTGAGTTTTATAAACATGTTTCGAAGAATCTTTTTCAGCTTTATGATCTATATTATCGCCTTCAGCTTCATCTCTATCATTTATTTCATTATAATAATCTTCTTTATCTTTTTTGTTTTTATAATCGCGTTGAATAAGCCTTCCTGAAGGAGTAAAATATTTTGAAACAGTTAGCCTGACAGCAGAATGATCAGAAAGAACAAATTGTCTTTGAACAAGGCCTTTACCAAAAGTAGTTTCTCCAACAATCAACCCTCTGTCCCAATCCTGTATTGCGCCTGAAACAATTTCACTGGCAGAAGCACTTCCTTTATTTACTAAAACCACTAAAGGAGTTTTCTCATAATCTGAAGGCTGTGAAGCAAAAAAGTCTTCACTGAATTCTGATTTTCTTCCCTTTGTATATACAATTTTCTTTTTGCCATCAATAAACAAATCTGCAATTTGAACTGCCTGATTCAGATAGCCGCCAGGGTTTCCTCTTAGATCAAGTATAAGCTGAGTCATACCATTTTTACGCAGATCATTAAGAGCATCATTTAGTTCGATAAATGTTGTTTCAGAAAATTTAGATACAGAAACATAACCTGTCTTATTGTCCAGCATAAAATGAGTGTCAACTGAATAAAGTGGAATTTTAGCACGTTCAATTTGAAACTTAATTGGTTCTTTAAGCCCGTGCCTTACAATAGTAATATTAACTTTTGTCCCTGCGCTTCCCATAAGCTTCTTACGGACATTTTCATTTGAAATACCGACAATATTTTCTTTTTCTATTTTAATAATTTTATCTCCCGCCAGGATGCCAACCTGCTCACTTGGCCCTCCGCTGATAGGAGAAACAACTGTAAGAGTATCATCTATTATTTGGAATTCTATTCCGATCCCTTCAAAATTGCCTTTAAAATAATCTTCAACAGATTCCATATCTTTAGCATTTATATATACAGAATGTGGATCAAGCTGGCTCAGCATTCCATTTATTGCCCCTTCCACAAGCTTTTGTGTATCGACATTCTCTACATAATACTTCTCAGTATAATTCAATATAGTGTTTAATTTATCAATACCTTCACCAACAGAATCACCTGAAAACACTTTTTCTATTTGTATACCAAGAATTATTCCTAAAGCTAAAACAACTATAATAAAGGGTATCCTGAATTTACCTGCATTCATTTAACATACCTGTTATATTTTTATTCCAAGTGATAAAATAAAAGTAAAATAATTATTCTTTATTCCGTTTTGCAATGATTGATTTGCATATTCAATATATGCAGCTATATTATATTGGTTTATCGGTTCATAATTTACCGAAAAAGAAATTTTCCTTTTATATTCCAGTGCGCCGTCAAGGAAATGAACTGTTTCAGAATCTGATAATCTGTGTCCAAGCTGAATATCACCGCCAACATTTTGGATTACATTTCCATATTCATCAACAGGATTTGCTCCATGAACAGAATATACAAAGCCTGCTGATAAGTTAAATCTGTGGTTTAACCTGTATATAAAATCACTACTTAATACATAGCTGTTAGGATCAGCATCATCTGCACCCAGTTTATAGCTGTAGTTTGTATAATTATTTCTTAAAAGCCTGTGTGAAAATGTATACGGTTCAATTCTAAGATAATCGAACCTGAAATCAAGTGGTATAATTTTATACAGAACTGATGAATAAAACCCTGCATTAAACATTATTTCATTGCCCCACCAGCCTTTGCCAACTTTCCCAAAAGTAATATCATCAATAAGCAAGGTAGAGTATATATTAAAACCAGTAATAGAATTATTATTAAAATCAGCAAAAAGCATTGCATTGTCTCTATCGCGGTTAGAATGTTCTATTGATTTATAAAAAGCGAATGGATTCAGATATGAAAGGTCAATAGAGCGCTCTCCATATACTACAATTTCGCCAATACCAAAATCAACATCCTTCGAAATATTTAATCCGAGTCTGTGATAAGCTATGTATTTTTCTGCTACGTAATGATCGACATCTGTAACCGTATCAATAATATCGTAACTATTCCCAAGAAGTTTCCCATGGAAGAAAGAAAAAGTAAAAAACTTATATTTAAGGTTCATGCTCACATAATCAAAAACGGGGGCAGTATTTCCAAGGATAGGTTTATTTGAGCCATACCCAATATTTAATCGGTCTCTGCCAATTTTGAATCTGATAATATCATAATCAGCAGCAAGGTATCCTTCAGTTTCATCAAAAAATGTTTCGTCAGGTTTTTCATTAAACTTATAACTATACTTAAGTTCTTCTTTTTGAAGAGCAGCTTCTCTGTCCCCAAAAGCATTCCCGTTTGATCCTCTGATATAAAATCCGAAATGATCAAGGAAAGTACCTCTTATTTCGCCCCCAATTGTACCAAGAAAAGCTGATTTATTTTCAAGACTTTCATGCTTATAATCAATAACTTCGCCGCCTGCAAACAGACTTACAAATAAAGCAGCCTTCCCTTTTTCATTATAAAAATACATGTACTTTTCTTTATCAGAAAAGAGTTTGAAATCATCTTTGCTTCCAAACAAAGATATTGGAGCTGATATTGAATCCTGAATATTAGCATTGATTTCAGCAAGGTCAAAGCCAAATTCTACAACAAAATCATTTAATAATTCTCTGTCCGAATTATCCAATTCTATTTTATGTGTGGAAATCTGAGCTATATATTCTGATATATCTTTTCTTGTTTTAGGTATTTCAAATTTATTGTAATCAGGAAGAATATTAAGTGATTCCATTCTTTCAAGGAAATTATAAACAGGATTCTCGCTGCGTACATATTCTGTTTGAGAATAAGCAACAGATGCAACAAGTACTAAAAGCAGGAAAAGTTTTTTCAAAAAGACCCTCTCATATTTTAAGGGAATGTCTATCTTACTGCTTCCCACTCCCTTGATAAAGATTTATTTTTAATAATAACCGAAAAACTATTTTTAAGCCACGACCAGGTTACTCCCCAATAACCAAGTTTTCTATACCTGCGGGGTGATTCATAAACACATAAATCACTTCTGAAAAGAATTTTTCCGAATCTTCTTACCCGCCTGAATAAATCAAAATCCTCTCCGGCTGCAAGGTTAATATTATAACCATTTACTTTCTCAAATACTTCTTTTCTTATAACCTGGCATTCACCTCTTCCCATACCAACACCAATAATATTTAGCGTTTTAAAGTATTTGTTATAAAACTGATGGTACGCTTTATCAACAAAAATTTCTTCATCTGGAAATACTCTCACAGTACAGGTAAAGGCAAGATATTTTGAGTTATTGTAGAAATTTATAATCTGGTTAAAAAATACAAATGTATTATCAAATATAACATCTGCATTTATAAATAAAAAAACATCCCCGGTGGCAATTTTTGCACCCTCATTTCTGCCTTCAGCAATATTTTGCCTGTGAGAGCCTTTATGAATTGTTACAAGGTCAGCACATTCTCTTGCCAGCCGGATAGTATTATCAGAACTTTTACCATCAGAAATAATAATTTCAAAATTAAACTGTTCCTTCAGTTTTTTGTCACCTAACTGTTTAAGCAGGTTAGGAAGCAGTTTTTCCTCATTTAAAGTTGGAATAATAATACTAAATTTCAAAAAAGTAAGCCCTAAATTAAAACAGAAATACAAAAGCAGCTGAATCTTTTCCAAACCTGATTCCAGGCATAGGAAAATGCACATAATTAAATGTATTTTTTACAAATTGCCAAACAGGGCCATACAGAGGTATGGCTTCTGTATCCAGGTCAAGGCCAAGATAATAAAGTCTTCTCCCACCGCCTGAGCCATCAAGTCCCTGTGCAGCGGCACCAACAGCAATATTTAGCCATTCAGGCCAAATACTTGCAACTTTTTCAGGCATAAAATTTCTTACTCTTACACTAAGCCAGTATTTTTGACCTTCATAATCATCTATCGCATTTCCTTTATGCCGCCCCTCTCTCATTTCTACAGAAGGATAATAACTAAACTTAATTAAAAAGTTTTTTAGAATCGGAAAATAATATTGTCCCAGAGTGTAACTGGCACCAAGTAAATCAGCGGTTGCATCACCCGGACTGAAACCCCACTGCGGCCCAAAACCATCTTCAACTTCAACATATAGTTGAAATGCAAAAGCCAAAGAACTGCCCCAGATGGCAGCCTGCTCAGACTGCATATTTGTAGCTTCCAGTGAACCGGAAAACACATGAGCAAGAAAAGCGGCGCCAAAAAAATGCCCAACTTTATCTATATTAAGTGCGTATGACGGATCATTCTGAATATGAAAGCTTCTGCGCTGGTCTGTCCACCAGGCATCCCGCTGATATATATGAACAAGTATACCGGCACCCAACGTTGCAGCGCTTACACCTGCCAGCATAGTATAATCAATATCTTTATTCATTGGATTATACTGAATATTATTTGCATAAGGAGTAATAGATTCAAAATCAGATACATCGCTGTGTAATCTTAACAGCGATGTACCTGTATTTACTGAATCAATAATCAGATTTTCTTTTTCCTGTGGGAAGGCAATTGAGGCCAATATAATTACAGGAATCAGGAATTTAAATAATTTCATGCGAAAGATTTTTATCCGGATAATGTACTATTTTACTTCAGGTTTCATTTGCGGGAAAAGAAGAACATCCCGGATTGAAGTCTGGTTAGTTAAAAGCATAACAAGCCTGTCAATTCCAATGCCCAAGCCTGCGGTTGGCGGCATACCATATTCAAGTGCCCGCAAAAAGTCTTCATCTACCTGGTGAGCCTCATCATCACCTTCTTCGCGCAGAGCAACCTGTCCTTCAAATCTTTGTTTCTGGTCAAGAGGATCATTTAATTCGCTAAACGCATTAGCTATTTCCCTTCCGGCTACATAAGCTTCAAATCTTTCAACAAGCCCGGGTTTACTTCTGTGTTTTTTTGCCAGAGGAGAAAGTTCAATTGGGTAATCAACCACGAAAGTAGGCTGTATTAAATCAGGTTGAACTGTTACGCTGAATATTTCATCTATAAGTTTTGCTTTGCCTTCCAGATTCCTGATATCAATACCAAGTTTTTTTGCAGTTTCCTTCAATTCGGCAGTAGTAGCCGGAATGACATCAATACCTGCTTTTTCTTTTATTGCCTCAATCATAGAAACCCTGTTCCATGGAGCGCTAAAGTTTATTTCCTGGTTTTCAAAAGTAAAATCAAGAGATTGGAAAACTTCAAGGCATACAGCAGATACCATCTGCTCAACAAATTTCATCATCCATTCATAATCCTTATAAGGGACATATAATTCCATCATTGTAAATTCAGGATTATGAGTTTTATCCATACCTTCATTTCGGAAATCTTTACTTATTTCATATACGCCATTAAATCCACCTACAATTAATCTTTTCAGATATAATTCATCAGCAATTCTAAGATACAGCGTAGTATCCAGAGCATTATGGTGTGTTATAAAAGGGCGCGCAGCAGCACCGCCATATAAAGGTTGAAGCACCGGAGTTTCAACTTCAAGATAACCATGCTGGTCAAGAAATTTTCTTAATGATGAGATTATACGGCTTCTTTTATAAAATACATCTTTAACCTGTGGATTTACTATTAAATCAACATATCTCTGACGGTATCTAAGTTCTTTATCAGCAAACTGGTCAAATACAACTTTATTACCATGTTCATCAACTACTTCTTTAGCAATCGGAAGAGGTTTGAGAGATTTTGAAAGTAAAACAAGTGACGAAGCATGAACTGAGATTTCACCGGTTTTTGTTTTGAATACAAAACCTTCAACACCGATAATATCACCAATATCCATTAGTTTAAAGGCATCATAAGAGTCACCAATATCATCTTTTTTCAAATAAATCTGAATTCTTCCTTTATCATCCTGTACATGGACAAAAGAAGCTTTTCCCATACGGCGGATAGCCATAATCCTGCCGGCTATTTTTACATCCTTTTTTTCATCTTCAACATATTCGGATTTAATTTTTTCTGAACTGGAATCAACATCAAAACTATAAGCAAAGGGTTCAACTCCTTTGGCTTTTAGTTCCTCAAGTTCCTCATATCTTCTTTTTATTAAAACGTTAATATCTTGCTGCAGATTATTGCTTTCCACTAATTTTCTCCATTTTTATACAAAAACTATAGTAAACATACCTAAATTTTTCGAAATATGACCGGTATGTTTTTATACCCAAAACAATTTATTTTCTTTTAAAGTTTGCCAATCTGAGGCAAACAAGATCCTGAATATTCTCTGCTAATTTAACAGGGACATTGAAGTTATTTACAAAAATACAAAAAGCTATTGGTTCATTATCTCCGGTATAGGCATAACCGGCAAGACTTCTAACATTACCAAGATAGCCGGGTTTTGCTCTTACTTTTCCTTCGGCACGTGTATTTTTCATTCTAAGGCCTAATGAACCATCTATACCTGCAATTGGCAAAGAGTTAAAAAACGGAATAAAGTATTTACTCTTATACATATAATTCAGTAATGTAACTACATGCCTGGGCGATACAAGATTACTTCGCGAAAGCCCGCTTCCATCAACCAATACCATGCCTTCAGGATTTATGCCCATTTCACGGAATATTTCTGCAGAAGCATCAATACCATTTTCAGCAGACCCATAATACTCTTTTTCAAGCCCTATAGTTTTAAGTAACTGCTCAGCCAAAAAATTCTGACTATTCTTATTAATAACTTTTAATACATCTTTTAGCGGATAAGAATAATGCTTGAATAAAGGCATCATCCTTGAATAGCTTAAAGGTTTTGAAAGGTCGTCAATATCAATTGGATAACCATCAACCTTTATACCTTTCTTTTCAAGTACATCTTTAAGAACAACCATAGCATATTGAGTCGGGTTATTAACACTTACATAGGTTTTTACTGTATCAGAATCAATTTTTATTGTTCCGAAAACATTTACAAGGTTTGTACCCCGCTCACGATGAACATCAATATTGGTAACCGAATCACGGGGAACAGTTTTAACATTATTAACAACAATAATGTACTTTGTATCCGGTTCTATTGTTACTTTTGGCGAATTGTTATTCTTATTTACAGTCACATAGACATCAACTGTATTATCATTAAATGAAATTGCACTGGACTGAGCTGAATACCAATAACTTTCATATTCCCATTCCCAGCCGCTTCCAAGTCCAACGTCATCAAAGTCATTGTCATCGCCTATTATGTTACCGGATATCTCATCAATCCCAATTTCCAAAAGAGAATCAGCCCAGCGGCTAAATACAGCAGTAATATTATTGTTATAAAAACGCCCTGATATGGTTGGATCACCATGACCCCGGATAACCAGGTCTCCCTGAAGCACAGAGCCATCAATTTTACCGTTTCCATAAATTTCAGTAGACCATCTGTATTCGCTGCCCAGAGTAATAAGGCCCGCAGATGTAGTAAAAAGCTTTAATGTTGAGGCAGGAATAAATAATTTATCTTCATTACGTTTATAAAAATATTCACCTGTTTCAAGAGATTGAATAATAACCCCCCAGTTTGCATTGCTGAAATTAGGGTCATTAAATATATCATCAACCTGGTTCCAGAATTCCGGAATAGTTGAGCGGGAATATTTAAGAACTGTATCCTGTGCTGCCTGTTGAGCATGAACTGAAACTGCAAAAAACAGGAACAACAACAGAATTAAATACTTTCTATCTTCCATATTTTTTTATAATATTTTGAACTTCTTCCCCGGATAACTGCCTGTACATCCCGACAGGAATTTCAGCCTGAATACCTGCATAACTTTTCCTGTTCAGATCAGTAACAGTATATCCAAGCGCACCGAACATATTTTTCACAAAATGATTTCTTCCTTCAATACCTGTAACCTCAATAAATTTCCTGTTTGTATTTTTAGGAAATGCTACTTTGGTAAAAACTCCTTTTACACCGTCAATATACACACCCTTAAGCAAGGTTTTTTCATCTTCCTCTTTTAAAGGAGCAGATATATGTACCTCATAAACCCGCGGTACCCTGTTTCTTGGATGAGTCAGCAGGTTAGCAAAGTCTCCATCATTTGTAAGAAATAATACACCTGTTGTATTATAATCAAGCCTGCCAACCGGATATACTTTTTCTTTTGTTTTGATAAGCTCTACTACAGTCCGTCTGCTTTTTTCATCATCAGTGGTGGTAATAACACCTTTGGGTTTATTAAGCAGAAAATACAAATGCCTTTTAGGCGCTATTTTTTCACCATCAAGTAAAACGATGTCATTAACATCATCAACTCTGAAAGCAAGTTCCATAATAATGTTATTATTGACCATAACTCTGCCGTCCAGAATATACTCTTCAGCTTTTCTCCTGGAAGCAGCACCTGAATCAGCAATATATTTATTTAGTCTAATCAGCATTTGGTTGTTCTTCTGTTTTTTCTTCACTCTGCTGAGCTTCAGCACTTTCTTCAATTGCATTCATCATTATTTTCCTTTTTTGCTCAAGAAAATCTTCATCCTGCATAATTTCTTCAATTTCTCTCGGTTTTGGAAGGTCACTCAACTTGTCAAGCCCAAAATATTTAAGGAACTCCGGAGTAGTACCATAAAGCAGCGGCCTGCCTATAGTTTCAGCCCTGCCTGTTATAGCAATGAGATTTTTTTCAAGAAGCGTATTAAGAATATAATCTGAATTTACACCTCTTATAGATTCAAGCTCCGGTTTTGTAATTGGCTGTTTATAAGCTATAATTGCCAGAGTTTCAACAGCAGCCTGGCTTAAACGTCTTTTACTTTTTTCAGATGAAAGATAGCCCACGTATTTTGCATACTCCGGCTTAGTGGCAAATAAATAACCTCCGGATATCTTCATTATTCTAAATGAAATATTATATTCATCATACTTTTTGTTCAGTTCTTCTGTTGCAGCAGCTATTTCCTCATCTGTTATCTGAATATCATCACCATCAATTCCTTTAATAGCCTTCATAATTTCTGAAGAAGGCAAGGGATCATCAGAAGAAAATATAAGTGCTTCTATAACAGAATAATAAATATTATCCATTTATTTTAACCAAAACAAAATCATTAAAATTTGGAGATTCTTTCAGTCCAATTCTCTGCATTTTTACAAGTTCGAGAAGTGCAACAAAAGTAATTACAATTCTTATTTTTTCTTTCATTCCATGAACAAGACTGATAAAATGCAGTTCAGGATTTGCATCTAAAAGGTCAAGGATGTACTGAATCTGTTCATCAATCGTAATATTAATTTTCTTTATTTCATGAACAGGCTGCGGTTTAAGGCCTTCAATAACTTTTTTAAAAGCTTTTGCCAGGTCAAATATTGTAACATTCTTCAGTAATATTTCATATTCAGGAGGAGATTCTTTTTCATCAGCACTGAAATTTCCACGAAAACTAAGTTTTCTCTGCTGAGACTCTAAATAACCCAGTTCCTCAGACACTTCTTTATATTTTTTATACTCCAGCAGTGCCTGAATAAGCTCAGAGCGGGGATCAATCTCTTCTCCTTTTTCATCAACTTCTCTTGGAAGCAGCATCCTCACTTTTATATGCATTAGTGTAGATGCCATAAGTATAAAATCACCAGCAGTTTCAAGGTCCAGCATCTTGATAAGATTCACATATTCAAGGAATTCCTGTGTAATACGATGAATTGGAATATCATAAATATTCAGCTCATCTCTTTTTATAAAAAATAAAAGGAGATCCAGCGGACCTTCAAAATGATCTAATTTGATTTTATACAAATTTATCCCATCATCATTTTGTCATGTACTTCAGCCATAGTTTCGCGGGCTACTTTAAGCGCCCTTTCTTCACCATCATGTAATATATCTTTCACCTCATCCATAGATGATTCATAATGCCTTCTTTTCTCTCTTAGCGGCTCAAAGAATGAAGCTATTTTTGCAGCGCAATTCATTTTGCAGTCAAAACAACCAAGCGCACCTGAAGTACAACCAGCTTCAACCTCCTGTACTTCCTGAGGGTTGAATTTTTTATGATATGCAAAAACCAGGCATATATTTGGATTACCCGGATCTCCTTTTCTTATTTTATTAGGATCCGTTACAGCTTTTTTCATTTTTGCTTTTATTGCATCTGTATCATCGGACAATAATATTGTATTTCCAAGAGATTTACTCATCTTAGCGTTACCATCAAGCCCGGGCAGTCTTGCAAATTGTGTAAGCAATGGCCCCGGTTCGGGGAATACTTCACCAAACTGATTATTAAATCTTCTTGCCAGTTCCCTGCTTATTTCTATATGCGGAATCTGGTCTTCTCCTACCGGAACAGCATTCCCTTTATATAACAAAATATCTGCAGCCTGAAGCACAGGGTATCCAAGATGTCCATAAATAACATTATCAATATTTAAATCTCTAATCTGGTCTTTAAGAGTAGGGTTTCTTTCAAGTCTGTTTACAGTAATCAGCATGCTAAGGATTAGGTGAAGCTCTGCATGCTCTTTTATACGTGATTGCCTGAACATTGGACTTTTAACCGGATCAAGTCCGGCAGATAGCCAGTCTATTAGCATATCAATTGAATTTTCATATATTTTTGATGTATCAAGCCCTGTAGTTAATACGTGATAATCAGCAATTAAATGAAAATTCTGATATTCTTCCTGAAGCTTAACCCAGTTTTCCAGTGCACCAACATAGTGACCAATATGTAGTTTCCCTGTGGGGCGCATTCCACTTAGAATTCTTTTCTGCAAAGGCGCACCACTTTTATTTCCTGTTTCCACGATAATCCATTTTTTTTGAATATAAAAGATAATAATAATGGAAGTTAAAGAGAAAGGTAATCTTACGCCAATTAAAAATTCAATAGCGCATTTCTCACAAAATGCGCTAAAACATACTAATTTTACTTGTTTTTATAATGGGGCCTGAAAACTAAACAACCATCGAAAGGCTATTTTGTCTTCTCCCGGCAGTGGACTGCTAACGTAAACCGGGAAGTCAAAGGAGATTGAATTGATTCCCATTTTTTCAAGGGAAGAAAGTACATTTGTCCCATAAAATCTAATAATAAGCGGCAGTTTAACAGAAAAGCCATAATCAGTTAAAAGTCTGTTAAACCTGAATTCATCCGGATCATTCCAGGTCCTGCCTGCATCCACAAAGAACACAGGAGACAATATTCCAATAATGGGACCTAAGACAGGAACAGGACTAAAAGCTGAGCTTATTTGTATTTCCGCATTAACTGTTGAAATATTATCTCCGGGCATATTCTGGTTATAATATCCCCTCATATAACCTTCTCCCCATGGGACAGAACGTTTTTGTCTGGCGGAATGTGAAATTATGCCTTCAGTTCTGTATATATATGAAGAAAACTCATCAACAGGGTTAACCACCGCCATATTATATTTTTTTGCAATCGGTAAAACAACAGGTGAATACCCTATAAATTGCCTCAGATTAATCAACTTTTTACCATTCAGCCAAATATTCTGCTTCCCGGTAAATGTTATTTTCTGGTATGCTATATTAACATTATCTCTTCTTACAGACCCGGCTTCAATACCGAGATTTATGGAATTCCTCAGCCAGTTATTATCTACAACCATTTCCATTTCTGTGGAAACCCAATAGTATTTCCTTAATTCTATTGGAATATCAGGATATTCAGCAGAAGTCATATCATATTTTAATTTATCAAAGTAATTATCATCATAAGCATCAAAATAATTGCCTGTTAATGTTAGAGTAAAGGATGGGTAGTACGAATAGTCATTCCATCTGTTGGTTAATCTGACAGAACCCCCACGCCTTCCTTCATAATTAAAACATGAAATAAATCCGTAAGCTCTTCGCCCAATAAAGCTTATCCTGTCACCTATGGAAAAGTCAGCTCCAAAAGAATTTTTGCCAAATTTCATTCCCTGCATAATAGTAAGATCTAATTTCTTTTCAATCCCCATATAGGAGCCCTGTAAATTCAAGCCAAGCTTAAAGCCATCAACGTTGTTAAAGCCAATTGCAGGAAACCAGTATAAAGAATACTTATCTATTTTCGGCTGCTGAATTAAACTGATAAACGGATTAAAATGAAAGAATATTGGTGGTATGAATGAACTGGTATTGTTCAACCTGTTCTGATCAAGAAGCCATATATCAGGGTCTACAACAGCTTTTACCGGCTTAGAAAAAAGCTCAATAGTATTGGTAACATATCTGCCATTATTAAAAAATTGTTCGGCTTCAAAATGCAAATTTGCTTTTTCACCATTTTCCATTTTAATTTCCACATCAGCAGGCATTACTGCATCGGCACAATTTTCAACAGTAACAGAAGTCAAATATTTTCCATTACTTAACTGATAATCCATTGATTTGAATGCATAGTCAAGTTTATATGTTTTATAGAACCATTCATCAAAAAACCAATACAAATCTTTCTTTGTATTATACCTTGCATTAATTTCCTGTACAAGATTAAAAAAATCTTCCGGGTATACATGCCTGAATTTATACCGCGCATAATATTCATGAAATAACTCAGAAAATGCCTGTTCCCCCATCAGGTATCTTAACATCCTGTATGTTTTTACTGACCTTGGGTAGGCGTTTATACCATAATTATCTTTGGAATGGTATCTGTCAGAGTGGGTTACAAGTGGTTCTGTTATATCTTCCTTATCATTCTGAATTACCCTTGAATATGAATATTCTGATACAGACTGCGACGGAATAATATCTTTTATAATTCCGGACAATTTAATCATATTATCACCGGGGATAAATTCATTCATTGCACATTCAGTGAAATAATCCGTCATTCCTTCATCAAGGAAAGCATTTCTTGTTTCATTGGAATTGATCATCATTGGACACCAGTTATGCCCTATTTCGTGTATTATTACATTTGCATTTACATATTCCATCATTGATGAATTAGCTTCCAATACAAATGTTAATCCGGGGTATTCCATTCCCCCGCCAATGTTTTCTGCCTCAAACACAAAAACATTCGGATAAGGATATGGGCCGAAGACAGATGAGAAATAATCTACAGCTTTTTTGGCAGCATCCATTCCGTTATTTATATAATATGCTTCTCCGGCAGGATTATATACAGTGTTTATTATAACGCCATTTTGCTTACAGGCATCCCATATACGATTTTCTGATGCAGCAAAAGCAAAAGTTCTGACTTGTTCAGCTTTAAATTTCCAGGTCTTTTTTATACTATCATTTATCTGAGTGTAATATTCATATTGATTGTAAATTCTTGTCCTAAAACCAGTATCCTTTAAATTTGCAAATTTTTTGTAAGCCTCTTCAGGCAATACTTCCCTTGGATTTTCAAGCTTTCCGGTATAAAAAACGAGGTATGATGCCGGAAGCGTTAGTGATACATCAAAATTTCCAATTTCTTCATTAAATTCTCCAACCCCCATATATTGATCTATTTGCCACCCATATTTATCATAAACACAAACAGCAGGTATCCACTGTCCAATACAATAATCTCTAAAAACACGCCCCATCCTTAATTCTGAAGCGGGTACTAATTCATCAGCATCGATTTTCACAATAACAGAATCACCAGGTAAGAGATAATCCTCAAGTGGAATTTTTAATATTGTATTATCAATATTGTACCTGGCATTTTTGTTATTAATAAGCAGCTTTTTAATTTCCACTCCATTTGTTACAACATCAGCTTCATCATTAAATTTCCGGGCATAACTATTCTGCTTAAAAATATTCCAGTAAAGCCTGAAATAAACTTCGTGTAAGGTATCTTGCGAATTATTTTTGTAGGTCGTTTCTGAAGAAAACCTCAAATAAAAATCAGATGGAGTCAGTTCTGCATTTATTTTATAATTTACGCCTTGTTGAAACTCCTGTGCTGAAATGATAGAAAGGTTATAAAAAGGTAAAATAACAATTAGCAGAAATAATTTTCGCATGTTTCCCCATTATAGTTCAATTTTACAAAATTAGTTATGAAAGATAAAGATATGGCTTCCAATTTTCATCAAGTTTTCCAACTACATGCCGGATAAACATTATATGACTTGGTTTAAACGGACGACGAAGTAATACCATATTTGCTTCTTCAGGAGTCCGGTCACCCTTTCTGTTATTGCATACAGTACAGGCGCAGATAAGATTTTCCCAGCTATCTGTACCACCCCGGGCTTTTGGAATAATATGATCTATAGTTAAAGGCAAGTCACTTCTGCCGCAATATGCACACTTAAACGAATCCCTGCGTAATATATTTTTACGGGTAAGAACAACTTTTTTGTAGGGCAGATTTATAAACTGGCTTAACCTGATTATACTTGGCCATGGAAAAGTCCTGTTGGTTGCCCTTAGTTCTTTTCTTTTATCGTTAAAAACCAGTTCGGCTTTGCCTAAATAAAGTAAAATTGCAGCTTTTTTTATGTTGCAGACAGTCAGCGGTTCATAGCTCTGATTAAGTACAAGTACCTTGGCATTAAGCTTATCACCATTTGTTCGTTTGGCAGGTTCGAAGGCGTTACCTCCTGTTTTTTTCTCTATCCTTAATTATAAAATAGATTCTCAAAACAAAATAAACTATTATCAGTATGAAACTAAACCACATTACGTAAGGATAAACTTCACGCGGGAGTGATTTAGTATATTGCAACACTACAATCAGAAAAATCACGCCTGTTGCAAAATACTGAAACCAATTAAAATATTTCCTGTTCAACAGTATGTCTTATTTTTCAGACAAAATTAGAAAGTATTTATTTATTACGCAATTATTTAATAAAGTAATAATATGGATTTATTTTACCAGTACAACTTTTGCTCTTTCAGCTTTCATAATATCAGTATAAAACTTCCTGTAGTCATTATACTCAGAAGCAGGTATTTGATAATTTTTAATCTCCATAGAGCGTATATATATAATTTTACCATCACCGAAATCTGTTATTTTGCAAATGTATTCACCAAAAGGAGTCGCAATATGTGTTTCATCAGGAATTGTTTCAATCTTATACCCTGTGGGTAATTCATAGTAAATTGTATCAACATCAAGGTAAGGATAATTAATAATTACAGGTGAAAGCCTCATTTTGGTTTCTCCCGGAATATTTTCAACCTTTTCAATCATATTTGGATTAAAAAAAATACGGTTACCCATAACTGATGCATATTGCGCTAAGGATACATTATAATCAAGAGACATGGATTTCTTATCGCGATCAACTTCACCAAATAAATAATCATTCAATTTAATTGAAGGAACTTCAAATAAAGATCTCAACCATTTTTCCCTGTCATCCTGTATCTCGTTTGATATTTCTGATATATAATTAAGCTGATTTCCTCCAAATTCAGAATGAACTTTAACTTCTGCAACATTCAAATTTAACTTTACATTAATATGTTTTACCATATAGTTGTTTTTTGAAACAGAAACAGGTGTGGGGACTAAAACTCCACCCATGGAGGTAATCAACATTGCCTTCCGGTTTTCATTCTGCCAGCCAATCTGGCCCGGAAGAAAATCTGAACTCGTGCATTCAAGCCATGTAGTATCATTTTTATCTGGAACACAGACTACGACATGGTTGAACTGATTACTTGGAAACTCTTCAATAATAGGAAGCCTGAATTTGCCGCTTTGTATAAGTGCCGGGTAAGCTTCAATACCTGCATTTTCAAGCAGCGCCACCATATAATTAGCCAATGCTTTGCAATCACCATAACCTCTGGTGTGTACATATTCTGCCTCAAATGGCTGGAATCCTCCAATACCAAGCTGAACACTTACATAACGGCATTTATTCTGCATATATTTATATAGTTTGCTTATTAATTCATTCCTGTCTTTTGAACTGTTTTTTATCTCAGCAACAGCCTGTACCGCATCACCCGGAAGTTTTCTTTTTCCCTTCCACAGATTATTTGCCCAAATCCCATAGTCTTTCCATGTACTCATATCGCCTTTTGAGTTTTCATATTCAAATTTATCAGGGGCAATCAAAACAACATCAGCAACATCCATGAGATAGTTATTTGTCGCTTCATTGGGTAAAGCAGGTAAGTTTCCCCAATGCCATGAATATACTTTCTGATCATCATCAATTTTAATTACTGGTTTTAAAGAATCCCTATTACACCAGAATCTAAGTTCTTTTTCCTTTGGAACTGAAACAATAAAATCTGCTGACTGAACAGCATCTGTTGAATTCCTTGAAAACCACTCAGGCCAGTTTACATATCCATCATAATCCATTTCATAAGTAAACTCTACAGTATAAGGATATGAATTATAATATAATTCTGCTATTTTAACCCTGTTATCATCAAAAAGATTATAGTCTTTATAGCTGCTGTAATCCTTAATGTCATCATCATCAAGTTCAGCAACTTCATTTCCATCAGCATCATAAATATGTCCTTCAAGTTCATCAATAGTGCTTGTTTTATCATACATTAACGCCAAATAACCGTAATCTCTTTCTTCCTTATTAAAAACTGTGACCGCAAGTGTTTTTTTCTGAACTGCAGAACCATCATCTTCAACAATAAATTCAACAGTATTATTTCTTACTACTGCTGATGGCCCCAGAAGCATTTCCAGAGGAATATCCTTAAGTGGATATTTTTTATCAGAAGCATTGGCTGAATAATTAAATCCACTGAGAATTATTAAAATTACAAGTAAAAACCTGATTATTTTATTCATATTGTGTTATAATTTAGATTACGAAATATTTAACTCTTAATTACTATGATTATTTTGTTTTACCTGAGTATCAACAGCTCCGGTACTCCCATTGTTTTTAGTAAACGCAAGCATAACAGATTCCAGATCAACGATTCTTGAATACAAATTCTTTACTCTTGGGTACATTTTGGGAGCTATTTCCACATCATTTATTGCAAAATTTGATACTATTTGAACATTGTTATCCATACACTGCATATTTATAGTGTAATCAATAGATCTATCTACTCCAATGTTAGCCTTTAAGACTGAATCCTTAAGCGTTAAGTCATGCGGGAATGAAACATTAACTACATTAATTGCAGCACTTTTATTTGCATAATCTATTGGAAAATTTCTTGTTTCGACTTTAAAAGGATTGCTTTTTCTTCTGTGTATTACAAATGGATTCAAATATATAAAATCATTATTTGCCTGTGTATAATTATCAGATTTAAACCATGCTTTAATTGTCAATGGTTCTTCGGTATTGTTTTTATTTATTATAATAGCAGAATCAATTGAAATACTTGTCTCGTCACTATTATAATATTCTTTTACTATTTCGATATCTTTTTTATCTTTTAATCTCTGCCTCAGACTTAATGCATCATATCTGGATAAAGATTCTTCTATGCTCCCTGTTACACTACCATCTGCTGATAAACTAATTGAAGTAACAGATTTTCTTGTTGACTTAACCGGATCATTTATTGCAATCCATTCTGGTTTACCCGGTTTAATTATCAGGGCTGGTACATTTAAGAGTTCCTGCGGAAGTAAATCATACGGCCGGAGTGGATCCGTAGCGTCAATGACATAATACTTGTTATCAATATTTACTCTTGCAGCAAGATAATTAAACTGAGAAATTATTGGATATGAATTTTGAATCTTTCCATTGGATCTTGTAGAAAGAATTATTGGTTCACCCTGAATGCCGCAACTTTTTAACATGGACAGTAATAAAAATGTAATTTCCGAATTACTTCCTTTTTTATCTTCAATTACATCATCAACATCTTTTTTTGCAGTAATTCTGTCCTGCCCTGTCCAAACAATAGAATTCCTGACCCAATTATAAATGGCTATCATTTTATCTAATGGTGAAGAAGCATCCCGCGTTATATCTGCTGCAAGTTTTTTAACATCTCCGGTTACATCAATTGCATCAATAATCTGATCATTATCTAAAAGTTCTTTTAACAGCGAGTCCCAATTACTAAGTACTTGTGTCCAGGCCTGGTCTCCCAAGGCGTAACCAGATAATTGTACCTGTATTCGGTTAAGATAATTATCCTTTGTTGTTATATACGGTTCATCTTTCAATGCAGGTAAGTCTTTAGCCGCCCAGTGGTAAAGCCAACATGGGGTTGCCACATCTGAATGCAGATATGAAGCAGCAGATCCCCTGAACATCTGAGTTGTTTCTTCAACATCCTTTATTTCGTACGGTTCATAACCCAAAGTGACAATTGCATATGTGATTCTTTTGGGAGTTCGAATACAATACTCGCTCCATCTTACCGGAATACTGTACTGGAAAGTCCAGTCCCGCATATAAAACGGGTTATCAGTAGTAATTTTATACCTGATTTCAATAATGCATCCTGGTTCCAGATGAGGCAGCGTAAAACGATATTTTTTATAATTATCAGATACTTCTTCTTCAAAGATATCATCATCATCCAGATCATATTTTTCGATTTTACCGTTTTGATCAAGGGAATAGGTTACCGCCTCAATATCTGAAACTTTTTCAGTGTTTTTTCTATCATAAACAGTAATTGACTTGTTACCCCATTCATATCCTTGCTTATTAAATATTTTTATTCTTAAATATCTATCATATTCAATCTCCAGGTCGTCATTAAAGTGAGAATAACCATAATCACAAAGAATCATTGCCGCTGCTGATGTATCAGCAGAGCAGTCTTTCATCTCCAGGTCAGATTTAGGTATTTCTCCCCATTTTACTGGTGGTGTTTGTGCCCTTGTTAAACAAGTTAATAATGTCAATACAATTAATAAACTAATCAAACGAATTTTGACCAGATTCATATTGCCCCTTTATTTTTTTGAGTTATTATTATTTTTGTCTGTGACTGTTTATTTAAACTTTCAATACACAAGACAATTCCCATTAAACATTTTAACTTGTTACTATTTAGCTGTTTCCTGCGTATTGTATTTTTCCAGAATAAGCATTTTACTCTGAGATTCTACAATTTTCGAATAAAATAATCTTAAAGCATTGTAATAATCCGGAGAAATAAGTGTTTCTTTTATCTCGGTTTTATTAACAATCTGCATTTTATTTTTATCAATCATTTGCCCGTTACTTGTATATGCAGCATATTTATCCATAGTGTATTTAATAGCTCCATATTGTTCCTTTAATGCAAACCCCTCAGGAATTTCAATATTTATAAGATCAGTTGAAGTCCTTTTATATGCGTAATCAACAGGGAAATGCCTGATTTCTGATTTGAACGGATTATCTTTGAGCCTGAACAATAAACAGGGATTTATATAGATAGTATTATTACTAACCTGAGCATATTCCTGAGAGTTGAATTGTCCCCTGATTTTTATATTTCCTTCAGTTTTTCTTCCATCTATAGTTACTGAATCTATTTTAATTCCATCTGATTCCATGTTAAGAAACTTTTTGCAGGCCTCAAGGTCAGTATTATTTTCGTTTTCTTCCCTGAAATTTAACGCTTCATAATTTGTAAGATTTATCTCAAAATCTCCATTAATTGAACCGTCATTCTGTAAATTAATATTAACTACTGATAACCTTGAAGAAACTTTACCAGATGTAATGGTAATCCATTCCGGATCTCCTTCCTTTATTACCAGGCCAGATACATTAAGAATCTTAGATGGCAGTAAATCATAAGAACGATAAGGACTTGTTGCATCCATTAGATATGATGATGAATCTTCAGGCATATATACTCTTGCAATTACATAATTAAACTGCGACACAATTGGATATAAGGTCTGGATATATCCATTATCTCTTGTAGAAAGGATAACAGGATCTGCTTTAATACCTGCGCTTTTTAACATTGATATAAAAAGCATAGTAATATCAGAATTATTTCCTTTCCTGTCTTCAATTACATCATCAGGATCTTTATAAGCAGAAAGCCTGTTTGCTCCACTCCAGACAATTGATGATTTTATCCAGTCATAAATAGCTTTGGTTTTATCAAAAGAAGTTGCAAGGCCTTTAGTAATTTTCTTTGTCGTTTCGGTTATGGTTTTATTTACATCTATCCTGTCACAGAAATCATCTGATTCTAACAATCTTTTTATGACGTCATCCCATGTAGTTAGAATAAGCTTACGCCCGGTAGCAACAGTATGATAACCAAGCAGCTGAACCTGGAGGCGATTTATATAATTTTTAGTTGTTGTTACAAAGGGTTCATCCTTCATTGCCGGAATGTCTTTAGTTACCCATCGGTATTTCCAGCAGTCAGTTTCTTCTCCACCAAGAATACTTTTGGCAGGCCCATCAATTTTTTGTTTCATTTCCGTTCTAATATTTTCAAGATAAGGCTCATATCCAAGAGGAACAATTGTATATGCTATCTGCTTTGGAGTCACAATATTATATTCGCTCCACCTGGTAGGTACATCATTTTGAAATGTCCAGTCATTCATATAACCAAGGTTATCAGTAACAATCTCGTATTCAATTTCAACAATACAACCAGGCTGAATATTTGGGAGAGTAAACTTATAATTAACAGTTTCATCAGTTATATTTTCCTGAAAAATATCATCATCATTTAACTTGTAGGTATCAATATTTCCATTTGAATTTAGCACATAAGTGGCACCCTCAATATTCCTGGCTCTCTCATCTTTTTTATTTAAATAGAAACTATGGGTCCCCCATTCAAAACCCTGCTTATTAAAGATTTTAACTCTTAAATGACGGTAGAAAATAATGTTTAATTCATCGTCAAAATAAGAATAGCCAAAATCACTTAATACCATTGCTTCAGCAGATGAATCAAGAGGGCATATTTTCATTTCAAGGTCAGATTTTGGAACATCTCCCCATTTTACCGGCGATTTGGGCTTCTGTGCGTATGAATTCGAAATAAAAAAAAGAAATATTAAAACTACAAATTGAAATATAACCTGGGCAGGCTTTTGCATTTCTCCCCCTGATAGTTTATAATTTTAGAAGATTAAGATAATAATTTAATTATATTTTTTCATTCTTATATACGATTGCCACGCAGGTAACATAATCCCTGGAATGGCTTATAGATATTTTCAGGCTTCTTTCTCCGTTTAGAAGTTTCTTTACTTTCCCAAACACTTTTACCCTAGGCAATCCGTTGGGTTCATTAAAGATTTCTATATCCTGCCATCCAACATTTGCAGCAGAATACTCATTCCCGGGTTCATCAGTTTCAGAACTGAGCGCTTTATAAACAGCTTCCTTTGCAGCAAAACGTGCAGCAAGATGCTGATATTTATTTGTTTTGTTAAGACAATACTCAAGTTCACCTGGAGTATAAATTTTATTGAGAAAATGTTTATCGTATTTTTCTATACTTTTTTGAACACGGTCAATCTCAATAATGTCAATACCTATTCCAAAAACCATAAATTCATTAATTTTATGTTTTAAAAAAGATCGATATTAGCATCAACCTTTATACCTTCATTCTTTATTTGCTCAACCAGTATATTTGTCAATTCTTTTAGTTGTTTAACTGACTGATTAAGATTATCGTACATTTCTTTATCATTTAGTATTTTGTTCAGATTATTATCTTTGTCCATAATCTGTGATGTAAATTCGTTAACATTTGTAAGCAACGTATCTGTCTTTTTTAATAAAGCCTGCAGGTCTTTAACAGAATTATTAATTCCATCCTTGTTATTATTTAAAAATTCTTTGGCATCTTTTGTCAAATCAGCAGCATTTGCAGTAAGTACTTTAATATTGCTTCTGTTTTCATCAAGCATTACATTAATCTTTGACGACAGGTCACGCAAATTAGCTACTGAGTTTTTAATATTACCATTCAATTGTTCATCTGTAAGATATGAGTTAACAGATTTTAGTGTAATATTCACATCTTTAACTGCTGATACAAGGTCATCCTGGACACTGCCAATCATAGCCATTACAGCAGGAATATCAGCAAAAAAATCTCCTGTTTGAATCTTATTAAAATCTAACTGTTCATTAGAATAACCAGGGTGGACCTCGATTTTTTTACCACCCATCAGGTCAAGCATGGCAACTGAAAAGCGCGCATCTTTTTTAAGTTTTACATCATTATTTATCAGTAGTTTTACAATTACATAGTCACCTTTTATATTAAAATCTTCAACATAACCTTTCCGTACACCATTAACAGTAACATAGTCACCAATTTCAAGTCCTGAAACATTTTTAAATTTCACAAACAATTCTTTATCTGTTGAAGTTAAACTGAAATTTTTAGCCCATGATAATATCCAGATGAACACAATTATCCCTGCAACAGTCATTATTCCAACTTTTATTTCAGTTTTCCTTTGGTCTTTCATTTTTCTCTCTTAATATGTTACGCAGATTTATAAATTCACTTCTATCTATTATGCTATCTGAAGAAGCATTCAAAATCATATCTTTTATCTGTTCAATTTTATCATCTTTCATATCCTCTGAACTTACCCTGTCAATGTAATCTTTAATCAAAATTCTTAACGAGTCCTTTTCAGTAGAAGTCTTAACATGGGCCATATCTTTGTCCCAGCTCTCATCAAATACTTTTTTTATTATCCCCTTACCAGGATTTAATACCCAGGAATCAAATTTTTGCTGTACAATGTATGTTACCATAGCAACAAATATTGTAAGAAATATAATAGATTTAATGAAGCACCCTTTTTTCATTACTCTGCCTGGATTTTTTCAACAAGAACCTTTTTTATTCTTTTATTAACAACTTCTTTTACAGTAAATTTATAATTTTCAAACTGAAATGCATAACCCTCTTTGGGAATTTGTCCCGCATGGTTAAGGATTAATCCTCCAATTGTTTCATATTCTTCATTTTCGGGGCTAATATTTAAATCCAGCAGTTCATTTAATTCATTAATTGATAGTTTCCCCAGGACTGTATATGCATTATTTGTATGTTTAACAACAGAAGTTTCTTCTTTATCGTACTCATCACGAATTTCACCTATTATTTCCTCGATTATATCCTCAAGTGTAATAAGTCCTGCTGTTCCCCCATACTCATCAACTACAATGGCTATATGCATACGTTTTTCCTGGAACTCAAGCATTAAGTCATTAATCATTTTGGTTCTTGGAATAAACATCGCCTTTCTTGCAATTTTAGCAAGCGAAATATGATTGTTCAATTTCGGGTTTTTTAGATACGGCAAAATATCTTTTGAATAAACAATACCGGCAATCTCATCAAGTGTTTCCCTGTAAAGAGGTAAGCGGCTATGCCCGGTTCTCGTAATAATGTCAACAAGTTCATCAAATTCAGTATTAACTGAAAGAGCAACCATATCAACCCTTGGCGTCATAACTTCATGCACAGCAACTGAACGGAAACTAACAATACTCTGAATTAATCCATGCTCTTCTTCAATAATAGTACCTCTTTCATGACCAAGATTAGCTAATTCTGAAATTTCTTCAGGTTGAATTGCCATATGTGCCTTTTTGAAACTGCTAACCGGCGTCAAAGCTTTTATTAATTCTGTTAAGGTTTCTGTTACAGGAAATATAAGCACATTTATCCAGTAAAGAGGAACACAGACGATTTTAGAGAGAGCCAGAGAATTTCTTGTACCCCATATTTTAGGTGTAACTTCACCGAACAGAAGTATTAAAACAGTTAAAAGAATAATTTGGATTGTCAGCACAATCTCTTCCGCTATTCCTGAAAAATGTGAGTACTCAATGGCAAGCGAAACTCCAAGGATTGAGGCACCAACATTTACTATTGTATTTCCTATGAGTATTGTTACAAGTAATCTTCGGGGATTTTCCAGAAGTGTATGCAGGTACCTTGCAATTAACGGGCTGCCGATATCATTCCCCTTCAGCTTTCTCCTGTCCAAAGAAAATAAAGCCACCTCTGAACCGGAGAAAAAAGCTGAAAACAAAAGAAATACGAAAAGAGAAATCAGTTTTACCTGCCAGCTAATGTCCAAAGACTAATATATCCCTGCATTGTTTAACATACATTATTAAAATGGAAGGTCATCATTCTCATCAACCTGAAGGTTAACTTCCTGAGAGCCCGAAGAAGAAGACTCATTATTATATCCGCCTTCAGAAGAATAAGACGAAGGAGCACCGGAAGCTTCAAGTGGAATTAATTTATCAAGAATAACATCTGTTGACCATCTCTTTATACCATCTTTATCTGTGTATTCTCTTTTTGATAATCTTCCTTCAACATAAAACTTTTTGCCTTTTTTAAGGCTTTCTTTAAAATAATCTGAAAGATTATATGCTACAATATTATGCCAGGTGGTTTCATTTATCCAATTACCGTCTTTACCTTTATAGCTGTTAGTTGTAGCCATTGTAAATGTTGTAACTGAAAGATTTGTTGTTGTAAAACGTGTTTCAGCGTCTCTTCCAAGATTTCCAATCAGCATAATCTTATTTAATGAAAATGCCATAAATTCTCCATAATTTAATTAATTATTTTAAGTTAATTAACAGTTGACGAAAAATCCACTATCAATTACACAAATAAAACAAGAATAATTTTATTTTGTAACAGTAAGTATCCAGGCATCTTTAAATTCAGGCATTTTCCACAATTCATTTCTGACATTTTCTGCTTCAGAACGGGTAGCAAATAAGTCAGTAAGCTGAACAACAAACAAATTCACCGAATTACTATAAATAATAATTAATTCGTGTTTTATTTTTTCCCTGCTGCTTTCAGCAAATGTTTCTGCTTTGTCTTTTGTTGTAAAAGCACCAACCTGGACTATATAATATGTCGACGGAGTATTATTCTGCACCGGTTCTTCTGACTGAACTGCAGGAATACTATCTTGTGGAACTTCATCAAAAACATACACACTGTCTTCCCCTTTTTTCTCGTATTTTGAGGTTGATTGTTCAGTTGCTGAACAAGATGACAGGATAAATATCATTAACAGTGATAAAAAGGAATAGGGTATTTTTTTCATTTGTTGTATGTATTTTGTTATAATCAAATTTATCACAATTGCAGAATAATGACAAATAATTTGTTAAAACTTATGATTTTTTACATTTCGGCAGGTAAATGCCTGTTTCAACTGCTTAAAAATTATTAGGAATAGTATTTATATCAATTAACGGTATGACAGCCTCAAATCTACTGTTCACCAGTTTTATTATGGTATTTGCGATCAGTGCATGTCCTTTGTTTGATGGATGAACTCCATCAAGACTAAATAAATTGCCATAATAGTATTTTGTGGTAAAAACTTGCCCGGACTCAGAATATCCTCCCACCGCCTCAGAAGACTTAATATTCTTAAATAAAGTATAAAAATCCACTAAAAAGAAACCTTTTTCCGAAGATATTTTTGATATTATTTTGTTATACTCATCCACAATTTCTGAAGCTTTTACAGCTTCATCTTCATCAAGGATATACTTATTTCGGATAGGTTTATCTTTACTTAACCCTCTGCCGGTAGAATTTCCGGAATAATCATAAATTTCTTCTATGTAAGCCATCAGAGTAATATAATTTTTATTAAGGTCCATTAGAGTTGTATCACCGGAGCTATTTATTCCCCAAACTGAGTCAATACCATTTTGTTTTAATTGCTCATTGACAAATGACAAATATGGAATTACTGACACATCAGGTATATTCCCGGTAACAACTGTTGTATTCAATGAAGCTAAACTGTCCGCCATTTGTCTATAGTAACTCTCAAATACATCTTCTGGTGTATATGTTGACGTGCCACCATTTAATACATATCCAAGTATATCATTATTCCCTATCCATAAAACTAGAAATGTAGGAACAAGCGATTTTGCCTGCTGGAACTGGGTACCCTTATCTCTCAAAATAAGGTCGAACATTTCATTACCTGAACTGCCTTTTACAGCAGGATAAGAAGTCTCTTTATTATATGCATTAACAACATCATATGTGTATGCACCTGGTATACCAAGATTATTATACGCAGAAGAATAATCTGCTTCCAGTGCAGAACCAGTATTCAGGTTTATTTGAGGCCTGAATGGTTCAAAGGAAATTAGTTCAATTCTGCCGCCTGTTCCCGGATCAGCAATTAGCGGCTGAACATAATTAGTTTTTACCTGTTTAGCGATGAGATTTCCGAAAGAAAACTCCTGTGCTGACTTGAATAACGAATTTGACTGATACCCGGAGGATATACTGTTACCAATAACTACAAATGATGAAAAATCCGCTTTACCTGTGATTTTGTTATCAACTGGTTGTACAATTGACTCATCTTTACTGCATCCGGAAATAATAAAACCAAGAAAAACAGATAATACAAAAAGTTTTACTCCTTTTAATTTCATTTAATCAGCCTGACCCAGATTTTAGTTTTCAAAGTAATTCTATATTAAACATAGCTGTACCTTTTTCTACAGAATTTCCTTCTGCTATGTATATTTTATTTATTATCCCTTTTACAGGAGCATATATAACATTTTCCATTTTCATTGCCTCAAGAATTACTATAGCTTCACCAGCTTCAACAATGTCTCCTTCTTTAAAATTTATCTTTATAATCATTCCCGGCATAGGAGCAAAAACATTATTTTTATGAATTTTGCCTGTTGATAGGAATTGGATTTGCTCTATTGCTTCTTCTTCAGCTGAACGAACAACAACATTAATAGAACAACCATTTGTAAAAATATTATAACCGCTATTATTATACCCGGCAAAAGCCTGGTATACCTTATTATTAATAGAAAGAAGATATAATCCATTTAAAAGATGTTTAACTTCATAGGTATATTTCTCCCCATCTATTACAGCAGTATTTTTTGAAGTAATATGAATTTTCTTTTTTAGTCCATCAATTGTGGCTACAAATTCATTCATATTGCTGCAGTCTCCATTTATTATATTGCGAATTTTCACTTAAAACATTAATATCATTACCGGCTGGATTTAAGTTCATTTTTAACAATACAGCTAATAAAGCGGCTGCGTTTATATCTTCATTGTTTTTTAAGCTGGAAATAATCCTGTTAATACTTCTTTCAATATAATTGATATCTATATTTCCGGAAATAAAATCCCCGTCAGAAAGAATTGCTTTCAGAAAAGGAATATTATTCACCAGACCCATAATCTGGAATTCTGACAATGCCTGACGCATACGTTCTATTGCATTTTTTCTATCAGAGCCAAAAGATATAAGCTTTGCAATCATTGGGTCATAAAAAACCGATATTTCAGAACCTTTACCAAATCCGCTGTCAACTCTTACACCTGGCCCACCCGGAATTGAATATTCCTTTATAATACCAGCGGCAGGAAGAAAGTCATTCTCCGGATCTTCTGCATAAATACGGCATTCAATTGCATGCCCATTTATTTTTAAGTCTTCCTGGTTAAAGTTTAATTTATTCCCGGAAGCTATAGATATTTGCTCCTTAACAAGGTCTATTCCGGTTATTTGTTCTGTCACCGGATGCTCTACCTGAAGGCGTGTATTCATTTCCAGGAAATAGAAGTTTTCCTTACTGTCAAGTAAAAACTCCACTGTGCCTGCGTTATAGTATTCGCAGGCTTTCGCAGCACTTATGGCAGTATGTGTTATTTTTTCACGAGTCTGTCTACTTATAGAATAAGAAGGAGCTTCTTCAATTATCTTTTGGTGCCTTCTCTGGACAGAACAATCTCTTTCAAATAAATGAGCATAATTGCCAAGTTTATCTGCAATAATCTGAACCTCTATATGTCTCGGATTTTCAATATATTTTTCAATATATACAGAATCATCTGCAAAAGCCTTAAATACTTCCCTTTTAACAGCCTCAAATGATGAAGAGAACTCACTTTCGTTCTGAATTACCCTCATACCTTTTCCGCCTCCGCCTGAAACAGCTTTTAGCAATACAGGATATTTCATTTCTCCTGCTATCTTAATTCCTTCATCTGCTGTTCTTATTGGTTCAGTTGTACCGGGAACTATTGGAACACCATACCCGGCCATTAGTTTCCGGGCAGCAGTTTTATTGCCCATTTTTCTTACTGACTCGGAAGAAGGACCAATAAAAATAATGCCGTTTTTTTCAACTTCTGCAATAAAGTCGGCATTTTCTGAAAAGAACCCATATCCGGGATGTATTGCATCTGCATTAATTTCCTTAGTCAGAGTAATAATTTTGTCTTTATTCAGGTATGATTTTAAAGCGGCAGCTTCACCTATAAAATAACTTTCGTCCGCATGTTTTACATATTCTGATGTTCTATCTGCATCAGAATATATGGCAGCTGCAACAATACCCATTTCGCGGCAAGCACGGATTATTCTTAGAGCAATTTCACCACGGTTTGCTATTAGTATTTTTTTTATCAAAAAAGACCTGCAATGTTGTGATATTAAAGATATGCAGAACTAATCTACAAATTTTACACGAATTAATGAATCGGCAGCGTTAATCATTATGTTTATGATAATTCAGCAATCGTAACACCATCACCGCCCAATTCAATAGGAGCAAAGTAGAAGTTTTTTATTCTTCCATCTGCTTTCAGAACATCTTTAACTGTTTTCTTTAATGCACCTGTTCCTTTACCATGCAGTATTTCAACTCTCTCGATGCCTGAAGTATAAGCTTCGTCAAGAAATTTGATAACTCTGAATTCTGCTTCATCAGCTCTTTCACCCCTTATATCGAGCCTCACATTTGCATATGACGAAGTCATATAATTATATGCAGCATCAGCAGTATTATTAGTTTTCTCTTTCTTTGCCGGGGACAATTCATTAAAAGAAACCAGCATTTTCAGAGAGCCTACAGAGATTACTGCTTTTTTCTTTTCCTTATTTATCTCAATGACTTTGCCTGTTGTATCCGTATTTCTGACTTTAACAAAATCTCCTGTTTCAGGTATATAGTTTTCAACAGGAACTGCCATTTCTTCTTTTACAAAAGTTCTGTTATTCTCTTTTATTTCTTTTATTGCAGTATGACTTGCTTTTATAATTTCAGGGCTTGCATTTGACTCTTTTATCTCTTTAATAACCTGTTCAACTTTTTTATTTATTCCTTTTATATAATTATCAGCGTCATCTTTTGCTTTTTTAAGAATACTTTTCTTTTCGCGGTCAAGTTTATCAATATTTTGTTTATATAAATTAGATAAACCTGTGAGCCTGGAGTTTTCAACTTCTAATTGTTTGAGTTTTTCTTCGAGCTTTTTTGATTTGGATTCAATTTCCGTAAGAAAGTTTTCCAGCTTATGCTTGTCAGTATCAAGGTACTCTGTAGCCCTTGAAAGGAAAGCCTCATCAAATCCAATTCTTTTAGCTACTTCAAAAGCATAGCTTGAGCCAGGAATACCCTGACGGAATGCATATGTTGGTTTGAGATTTTCATTATCAAACTCCATAGCAGCATTCTCAAAACCTTCAAGGTCATGAGCAATAAGTTTAAGGCTGCCATGATGAGTACTTGCAAAAACCACTGCTTTTTTGTCTCTAAGTCCAATTAAAACAGCGGTTGCAATTGCAGAGCCCTCTGCCGGATCAGTACCGGTACCAATTTCATCAAGCAATACAAGTGATTCCGGCCCGGCTGTGGTTAAAATTTTATGCATATTTGACAAATGAGAACTGAATGTAGAAAGATCATCTTCTATAGATTGTTCATCACCTATATCAACAAGTATTTCATTAAAAAAATGAAAGTTCGAATCCGGATCAGCTGGTATATGTATACCCGAATTAACCATCATGGCAAGAAGTCCAATAGTTTTTAGTACAACTGTTTTTCCACCTGCATTAGGGCCGGTAATTAGAACCACGCATTTATTTTCTATTTTAACATTCAGAGGCATAGTATTGCTGCGTCCCAGCCTTTTAAGTATAAGTGGATGCCTCGCTTCTTTTATAAAAAATGGTTCATGTGAGTTTATTGTAGGATATGAGCCTATTACTTCAATAGAATATTTAGCCCTGGCAAAAATAGAATCAATATGGCCTATAATTGTTTGAGTATTTTTTAGTTCCTGGCTTACAAGACCGATTTTTTTTGTCAACTCCTTTAATAGTTTTTCAATTTCTCTCTTCTCAGCAAATGTGAGTGAAATTATTTCATTATTCAATTCAAGAGTTTCTTCAGGTTCAATGTATACTGTTTGCCCGGACGATGATTCAGAATGTATAAATCCTCTAATATGCCTTTTATGTTCAACTTTAACAGGGATAACTATTCTTCCGTCTCTTAAAGTAAGATAGTCTTCCCTGACTATATCTTTATCTGATAAGGATTTTACTAATTTATTCACTGATTTGACAAGTTCGTCTCTTCTTTCATTTATTTCTCTTTTTATTTCCTGGAGTTTGGGGCTGGCATTATCCTTAACATCACCGCTTTCATTTATTATTTTGCTGATAGAATGCTCAAATATCTTATCTACAAAAAGAGACATACCAAGATTTGCAAGTGCTGGCGCTGTATCACTGTTTGATTTTAAATACGAAAAAAGATTCCTGGAAATAACAGCCAGCCTGTATATATCCAGTATTTTTTTGCTTTCCAGTACAGATCCCTCAATAGTACAGGAAGATAATGGAACACTTAAATCAGGAAGATATTCAAGAGGCGGATAAACATTCTTAATAAGGACTTCTTTAGCCTGTGTGACCAGTTCACCTTCAGTATTTGCAAATTCAGGCTCATCTGATGGAAGCAGTGATAAAACTACTTCTTTACCTTTTTCTGTTTGTGAATATTTGGATATATACTGGAGGACTTTATTAAATTCTAATTTATCGTAAACTGAAGTTGATATCATTGTTTAGTAGAGTCTTTATCGTTAATATAATCTTTAATTATTTTTTTTGTTTCAGGTGTGTAATCACTCATATATTCAATGGTAAGCGGAATAATGCTGTTTACCTTATTATAGAACATTGATTCATGCCTGCTTTCTTTGTTCGGAACGCTAAACACATTGAGAAGGAAAAAAACTGCACTTATAAAAAATAATATTTGTATTCCCCCTATAATTCCCCCCAGAACCTGGTTTATAACGTTATTCACTTTATCAAAAGGATGTATAATTCTTTTTAACGCAGCAGTAATAACAACAATAACAATAAATATTATCATGCCACCTAAAATTCTGGAAAGATAATATTCAATACCTATTATACTTTCAACCAGTTTCCCGATTTCAGGGGCATATTTCAATGATAAATAAATTGCAAGGATGAACCCTATCAGGCCTACAATTTTCCTGATAAGCCCATCCTTATACCCAAGAATAAAACCTATGGCAACAACAATAATTATTACAAGGTCTAATATTGTCAATTATTTCCCGAGAAAATTTTCAACTGCCGCTTTTACAGATTTCCCATCAGCCTTGCCTTTTAATTCTTTCATTACTGCAGGCATAAGTTTTGGGAAATCTTCCTTTGAATGTGCATTTAAAGATTCTGCAATTTTTTTAACTTCTTCAGCTATTTCCTCTTCAGTAAGCTGTTTTGGCATATATTCCTGAAGAATTTTAAGCTCAGCTTCTTCTTTTGCTGCAAGTTCTTCCCTTTTGGCATTTCTATACTGTTCAATGGCATCTTTTCTCTTTTTTACTGCAGTGCTTAACATTTTTATCTCTTCATCCGGAGTTAGTTCTTTGCCTGTACCGCTTTTTTCAAATTCTAAAATTAAAGCCCTGATTGAACGAATAGTTTCAAGTCTTAACTTATCCCCGGATTTCATTGCGTCTTTTAAATCCTGGTTGATTTTATCTTTTAGCCCCATATTATCTCCTGCTAAATTGAAAAAGGCAGGCTATTATAATACCTGCCTTAATGAAAAAGTCTAATTTTATATAAATAATGTGCTACATTAAACATTTCAAAAAACAAAGTCAATATAATCTACATAAATGGCTATACTCTAAAATATATAAACTTAAGTTGAAATCTTTAACATTTATACGTTTTTACTTAATTATAAATTTTGCATTTACCGGGAAATGATCACTAAACCCGCCGAGGTATGTTTTTCCTCCGTATGTTGGTATTGATGTACCGGCATATTTACCACTTTTTGTAATAGCAAAATCAGGTTTAAATACTATAAAAGAATCGCACAAATACTTAAAATGTTCATCAGTTAAAAATACTTTTGACACTATAATCTGGTCAAGCATATTCCAGTCATCCCTGTACTTATAACTTCCTTCACCATCTTTAAATTTATTATAAGCAGCATTAAAAAGGACAGGTGATTTATCATTTATTTTTTCTCCCTCCGAACACTCAAGAGGAGCAGCACCAAGAGTACCAATTATACTGGCATTTGCCGGCTCATCATTAAAATCACCCATAAGGACTATTCTTGCCTCAGGGTTTATTTTTAATAAAGAATCAACAGCTCTTTTTGCAGTTTCAGCAGCGGCAACTCTGTTCTTTTCAGACTCTTCCTCGCCACCTCTTCTTGATGGCCAATGGTTTTCAAAAAAAGTAATTTTATTGTCAGCCAGGCCGAAACTATTTCGTAATTCAAGAGTAACTTCTAAAACCAGCCTGGTTGGATAACCATCACTTAAACGAACCGTATCTCCTTTTATAGAAACAAGACTGAATTTATCAGCATTATAAATTAACCCATTATCAATACCACGGTTATCCGGTGACTCGAGATAAGCTACTTTATAATATTTATCATTTAAATAAACACGGGTAAGTGTATCAAGCAAACTCTGGTGCTCTACCTCACAAACACCAAGTATATCAGGCCCCCGCGAATCATTCATCGCTTTAATTACCCGCGAAAGATTATAGAGTTTTTGATTAAGCCTTTCCTGCGTCCATGCATTACTGCCGGAAGGCAGAAACTCTTCATCATCTTTCTGAGGATCATCCACAGTATCAAATAAATTCTCCAGATTATATGTCCCCACACATAATGTATCTGAATCTTTGGCAAATAAATTTACTTTGCAGGTTAATGCAAACAAAAAAAGAAATAATATTGTTTTTTTCATTTTTATATTTTTTTAAATATCAAGCCTTGTAACAACACCATGCAGTTTATTGTAAGGAAGTTTATAAAACCTAACAAAAGGAGGAGTGATTTTTTTCAAAACTGCAAATATTTTATAAATAAAGTTAGGAGTAATAATATCTTCAACTCCATAGAAAATAACTTTTTCGTTTATTCCCTCATTTTTTAGTATTTCGCCTAAATTAAGTATTTCCATATACCCTGTATGAACTTCGAGCCCTGAAAGCCCCTTAGGATTTATCTCAACCCTGCTGACAGAAACTTCGTACGGATTATCAGTAGTTATTATTGAAACAAGAATATTTCTTTCATAAATAATATTTCCACGAATTATACAGTGAACCATATATGGAGGTATTTCTTTCAGACTGCGGGTAAAGAATAATGCAGTACCTTTAATATTATGCCCCATATCGTATATCTGTTCATAACTATATATAAAAGTATCTATAGGAAGCGATCTGAAAGATTTATGCATCTTCTTATTGCCATTAGACCATAAATTAATAATGAAAAATGGTATAAGCGCAATAATAATTGACCAGAAACCACCATGAGGAATTTTATCGAATACAGCAAAAAGGAAAAGTAAATCTGCAACAAAAACAATAATTGCAACTGCCATTTTTGAATAAACTTTTTGAATACCAAATATCCAGATCATAAATATGCCGCTTATGGTCATTGTTGCAGTTACAGCAAACCCGTATGCAGCGGCAAGGTTCTCAGATCTTTTAAAGAAGAGAATCATAAAAAGAACTGCTATAAGCAGCACCCAGTTTACAGCACCTATATAAATCTGAGATTTTAAATGGCTTGATGTATATTTTACTTTCATAAGCGGGAAAATACGTGTAGTTATTCCCTGGTAAACAAGAGACATTACAGCACTAATCATTGCCTGCGAAGCAATTATAGTAGCAAGGACAGTAAGAATTAGGAAGGGTATATAAAGTATATGAGAAATCTCTTTTACCATAGAAAATAAAACAGCATCTTTTGTATAATGAGTTATGAGAAATGCACCCTGTCCATAATAATTAACAACAAGTGCAATTATCACAAAAAACCATGCCTGCCTTATGGGTTTTGCACCAAGATGCCCCATATCAGCATAAAGTGCTTCACCACCTGTAGCGCAAAGTATAACTTCACTAAGCACAAAAAAACCGGCAAAGCCATTATTCATAAAGAACCTGACAGCATAAACCGGGCTGATTGCTTCAAGTACTTCCGGCCTTTTAATAATTGAAATAAACCCAAAAGCAAAAAGGGCTATAAACCATAAAAGCATAATAGGCCCAAAGGAAGCGGCCACCTTATCTGTGCCCTTATATTGAAATGAGAAAAGCAAAATTGTGATCACACAGGTAATAATAATAATAGCAGTAGTAGATATATGCCCCAAACCAGGAATATATTTCAAACCCTCAACGGCAGAAAGTATACTTATTGCAGGAGTGATTACCCCATCACCCATTAATAATGATACACCTATAAAACCAAGAAAACCGGCAAATGCTATTTTCCGGCTTGATTTAAGTAAACTGGTTACAATTTCTTTTAATACAATTATACCGCCTTCACCTTTTGTACTAAGGCTCATTGCCAGCCATGCATATTCAACTGTAACCAATATGATTAATGCCCAAAAAATAAGGGAAAGAACACCCATTAAATTGGACAGCGTAGGAGTTGTTAATGTAAAAATAACTGCAAGTGTATAAATTGGACTGGTGCCGATATCCCCAAAAACCAAGCCCATCGCTTTCAGATTCTCTTTAAAAGAGAAAACTTCAGAGCCGCCTGTTTTTTCACCGTTATTAAAAAATTTCGGAAGTTTCATCAAAAAATTTGTTAAGCATTTCTCAGGCCTGAACAGGCCGGCTTATCATAACCTTTCTACTTGTTTAACATAACAATTTTGCATAATTCTTCAATATTTGTAATATGATAAATCTGTTAAGTTTATTGAAAAATCATGCATTTAAATATACAAACATTTTATATATCTGCACTGTTTTACATAAAAAAGTATTATGACGGGTATTATATAGAGGAAGGCGTTTTATATAAAATAAAAATTGCTCCCGCAGGAGCAATTTTGGTTTATTAACCGAAGAAGACTGAATATAATAAGTATAAAATAATGCCAATAAATGATACGCTTATTATACCTATAAAAGCATAAAAAGCCACATTACTTGTTTTCTTTTCTGTGTTATCAGACATAGTAATCCCTTTCTTGTTTAAGATGTATTATTTATTAAACGATATAATACACCCTTATCACGTGCCAGTGGCAAAATAAACTGAAAGGAAGGGATAAAGCTTTTGTTCAGCATTTAGTTTGCGGCATAAAAATGCAGTAAAACTCTTTAACCTGATTATGGCAATCTCATCTGAGTTTTTAATTCCGGAAAACAATATTTCCAGGTCAGACAAACATTTTTTGTCTGACTTCAGATTAAAAATTGGTATAACCTGGGCTGAACTTAATATTGCATACTGAGGTGTTTCATTCTTTGGAGCAATCTCATTAATATTATTACCCGGACGAACATTAAGATTTAATAATGCCGCAAACAGCAAAAGGCTGCTTATTATAGTCCGTATTTTTATGCAATATTTTGTTATAATCATAACTATCTTCAAAACAAACAATTAAAATATCAATAATTATGGAATTAGCCTAACAAGCAATTTGTTCATTTTCCGAATAATTATAAGTTTATACCCGTCTTTATTATTACTTTATCCTCTCTAAATGAAAAAACACACACATAAAACAGAACTTGTACGCGGACTTGGGTTAACATCTGCAATAATGCTGGTTGCAGGTTCGATGATAGGTTCAGGGATATTTAGAAAACCTGCTACTATGGCAGGCCAGCTGCTTTCGCCGGAACTGCTTCTTATTGTGTGGATTGCTGCTGGGCTCATAACCTTTATTGGAGCTCTGGCAAATGCCGAAGTTGCCGGGATGATTGATTCAACCGGCGGGCAGTATGTTTATTTCAGACACATGTATGGGGATTTTCTTGCCTTTATTTATGGGTGGGCAGTTTTTGCTGTAATTCAAACTGGCAGTCAGGCTGCCATTGCTTACGTTTTCGGTGAATATACTGGTTACTTTTTAAATTTTCCTCATCTTCCTCCGGAATGGATAGCATTTCATTTTAACATACCTTTAGTAGGAGAAATTCATCCTTTCTTTGAATTTGGCCCTAAAGCTATAGCCATTATAAGCATACTTTTTCTCACTGCAGTTAATTATGCCGGAATTATTTTTGGTGGATTTGTGCAGACTCTGGTTACATTTATAAAAATAGGCAGCATAATTTTGTTATCATTCCTTTTACTGGCATTTGGCTCAGGGAATATAGGTAATATTTATAACGGCTTTCAAAATATGCCGGTAATGAATCAGAGTTTTATTTCGGTAATAGGCCTTGCTCTTGCAGGCGCTTTTTGGGCTTATGATGGATGGAATAATGTTACCTTTGTCTCGGGTGAAGTAAAAAATCCTTCGCGAAACGTACCGCTTGGACTCCTTTTCGGCACTTTGATTGTTATTGTTGTTTATGTACTGATAAATATTGCTTACTTATACATTCTGCCAGTAAGTGAAATGGCTAAATCAAAACTTGTTGCTGCAGATGCTGCAGGTAAGATTTTTGGGTCTGCAGGTGCTGCAATTATTTCAATATCTGTAATAATTTCAGCATTTGGTGCACTTAACGGCAGTCTTCTTTCAACTGCAAGAGTTCATTTTGCAATGGCTCGTGATGGACTCTTTTTTAAAAATATGGGGAAAATTCATCCGCGTTTTGGCACTCCACATATATCTCTTGTTGTACAGGGCCTTTGGTCTTGTGTTTTAGTCCTTTCAGGTACTTTTGACACAATAACTGATTATGTTATTTTTGCTTCATGGCTGTTTTATATGCTCGGAGCTTTCGGAGTATTTATCCTCAGGAAGAAAATGCCTGACAAGCCCCGCCCCTATAAAGTATGGGGACATCCATATACCACATTATTATTTGTGGTTTTTTCTTTTTTCTTTCTCATAAACAGTGTTTTTTCTGATTCTGAAGATGCAGCAATGGGAACTTTACTTATTGCAGCAGGCCTGCCTGTTTATTACTATTGGAAGTTGAAGCAAAAGAAAGACAAAATTCCTCAATAATATTCCAATAAATAATTTATTATTTTGTATAATGTTAAGATATTATCTTTAATGTCCTATATTTGTTTTTTTTAACGCAGGATTTTATGAGTAAAAAATTCGTAATAATTGATGCAATGGCACTGGCGTATAAAGCCTATTTTGCATTTATAACAAGGCCGCTTATTACTTCCAAAGGTGAACCCAGTTCAGCAGTATTTGGTTTTATTAACCAGCTTATAAAGATACTGGAAGATACAAAACCAGATTATGTAGCAGTAGCTTTTGATTCGCATGGAAAAACATTCAGGCATGAACAATATGCAGATTATAAGGGTAACCGTGCAGAAATGCCTGATGATATGCGCCCCCAGATTGACAGGATAAAACAGATTGTAAATGTTATGAATATTAAGTCTTATATTCTTGAAAGATATGAGGCTGATGATATAATTGGCACTGCTGTCTGTAAAGCAGAAAAAGAAGGTTATGAATGTTACGTAATTACTCCTGATAAAGACTACAACCAGCTTGTTACAGATAATGTAAAAATAATTCGTCCCGGTGGAAAAGCAGGAGATGAAAATGTCATTTATGATGTTCAAAAGGTCAGAGATGAGTTTGGCTTTGAACCGAAACAAATGATTGACTATCTTGCATTAACCGGGGATGCATCGGATAACATTCCCGGAGTTGCCGGTATAGGGCCCAAGTCAGCCACTCCGCTTATTCAACAGTATGGTTCCGTTGAAGGAATCTATGAGCATATTGATGCCATTGAAAAGGCTGGAATTAAGAAAAAGCTTGTTGAAGGAAAAGATAAAGCATTTCTATCAAAAGAACTGGCTACTATACATTGCCTTGTACCGCTTGAATTTAATTTTGAACAGACAAAACTGCAGCGTCCTGATTTTACTACGCTACAGGATATTTTTGTTGAACTGGAATTTAAAACGTTTTACAGCAAGCTGCTTTCATTTTACCATAATCAAAATCTACAGGAAGGACCTTCTACTGCAAATGCTGAGATAAAAACAAATACCGAAGAACACTTATCTGAAGAAATACAGGAAATAACATCGTATGACAGCTCCAAAGTGCAGTATCAGTTAATTACTTCTTATAATGACGCTAAATTGCTGGCAGATAAACTGCAGGAACAGGAATTATTTGTATACGATACTGAAACCGATGGCCTAAAATTTTATGAATTAAATATAGCAGGAGTTTCATTTTCCACAAAGCCGAATGAAGGCTATTATGTTGCAATAAACCCCTTTGAAGTTCAGAAGGACTTGTTCAGCAAATATAATGACAGGCTAACTATTAAAGAATTTGTTGAGGTATTTAAGCCGGTTTTTGAAAATAAAAAGATTAAAAAAGTCTGTCAGAATGGCAAGTTTGATATTTCTGTACTTCGCAATTATGGAATAGAGGTTGAGAATTTTTACTTTGATACGATGCTCGCAAGCTATGTATTAGATCCTGACCAAAAACACGGCATGGATGATTTATCTCAGAAATATCTTGGTTATCAGCCAATACCGCTTTCAAATCTGATTGGCGCAAAAAAAGATGCCTCAAAAATAATGGAAGTTGACCTCGAAGAAATAAGCAGGTATTCAAGCGAAGATGCAGATGTTACATACAAGTTATATGATGTGCTTAAATCAGAACTGGACAAACTTAATCTAAACAAAATAGCTTACGATATTGAATTTCCGCTTGTTCCTGTACTTGAAGACATGGAAAGAACAGGAATAAGAATTGATGTGGAGGTTCTCAAATCTTTAAGCGCTGAACTGCAAATTAAACTTGATGATTACACAAAGAGTATTTACAATAGTTGCGGTGAAGAGTTCAATATTAATTCACCAATACAGCTTCAGCGTATATTGTTTGAAAAACTGGGACTAAAAACCGGTAAAAAGACTAAAACCGGTTATTCAACCGACGCCAAGTCTCTTGAAACGCTTAAAGGCGAGCATGAAATTATTGAACTGATTCTTGATTACAGGCAGGTGGCAAAATTAAAATCAACATATACTGATTCTCTGCCTAACCTGATTAATCCCGTAACCGGGCGTATTCATACAAGTTTCAGTCAGACAACAGCATCTACGGGCAGGCTTTCAAGCGTTGACCCAAATCTGCAGAATATTCCAATAAGGACCGAACTTGGCAAAGAAATCAGAAAGGCTTTTGTTCCGGCAGATAAAAACCATATTATACTTAGTGCAGATTACAGCCAGATTGAGCTTAGAATTATGGCGGCAATATGCGGTGATGAAGCGCTTGTTAACGCTTTTAAAAGAAATGAGGATATTCACCGCAGTACTGCATCGCTGGTTTTTATGGTTCCACCGGAAGAGGTTACTCCTGAGATGAGAAGAAGAGCCAAAGAAGTTAATTTTGGTATTCTTTATGGTATTGGCCCATTTGGATTAAAGACAAGACTGGGGATTACTCAATATCATGCAAAAGAGATTATAGAGACTTATTTTAATACCTTTAAGCGTGTTAAATTCTTTATGGACGACAGCATTGCCAAAGCGCAGGAAAAGGGTTATGCGGAGACAATTCTGGGAAGGCGCAGAATACTCCGTAACATAAACAGCAGCAACAGGGTTGTAAGGCAGTTCGAGGAAAGAGTTTCTATAAATATGCCTATCCAGGGTACCGCTGCTGACATGATAAAACTTGCAATGATTAATATTCATAAAGCTCTGAAGAAAAATAATTTCCGCTCTAAAATGGTGCTGCAGGTACATGATGAATTATTATTTGATGCGCATAAAGATGAAATTAATGAACTCACCCCGCTTATAAAAGAACTGATGGAAACTGCCCTGCCCATGGATGTTCCTATTGTGGCAGAAACAGGTACAGGTGAGAACTGGCTGGATGCTCATTAATACAATGTTTAATTTTAGGATAGATATTCTTAATACTTCCGGTAATTATGTTAGTTAAGAAAAAAGAAATAAAAAAAATACTTTGTATTAAACCAAGGGGAATTGGCGATATAATTCTGTCAACAATAATTCTTGACAGTCTAAAAGCATACTTCCCTGCTGCTTCAATTGATTATATGACGGAACCTTTTGCAGCCCCGGCATTTAATAATAATCCTATAGTTAATAAAGTAATTCATATGGGGCGTACAGAATTTACCCCCAAAGTTGCATGGAGGGTAAGAAAAGAAAAATACGATATGGTACTTGATCTCTGGTCAAATCCTCGTACTGCACAAATAACTTTTCTTTCAGGAATTAAATATCGTGTCGGTTTTGGATATCGCGGCCGAAGTTATGCATATAATATTAAAGGGACTTCTGAACGCGGCTCTCATCATATTGCAGATCATAATCTTGAGCTGCTTAAAGCGCTTGATATTCCGATATTATCCAAACGTATCCATTATTATGCTGACCCGGAAGAGAATCTAAAGGCCAGAGATTTTATTAAGAATAATTTCCCCGATAATAAAAAGCTGTATGGAATAGTCCCTGCCGGTGGCTGGGCTTCAAAAAGATGTGACTGGCAAAAGTGGGTTGAAATTTGCATTGCAATAGAAAAGAAATATAATGCTTCTATTCTTGTAATAACCGGCCCTGGAGATGAAGAAGACGGCAGGCAAATAAAAGAGAATCTTCCTGATCTTGTAACTCATGCTCACAGAAACACGCTCGACTCATTAACTGCATTAATAAACAACTGTGATTTCATTGTGGCAAATGATTCAGGGCCAATGCATCTTGCTGCTGCCCTTGGCAAAAAAACACTTGGAGTTTTCGGCCCGACAAGCCCTTTTACTGCATATCCATATCCTCACAGCGAAGCATGGATACGTAAAGATGATTTATTCTGCATAGAGTGCAATCATCTTGAATGCCCATATAACCATGAGTGTATGAAAGAACTCCCGGTAGATAAAGTTATGTTAAAAATCGAAGAAATATTAAACAGGCAGAATTGAAATATCATATTTATTTTTTTAATGATAAAAGATATTCTTCCAGGTTATCAGCATAATGTGATATAAGAAAATTATTCATAACATCCTTATTCGCCTGTGCAGCAAGTTTTACTGCCAGATTAGCATCACCAGATAATTCTGATATATATTCACGCAGCATTTCCGGTTCATTTATGTTAAACATTAAGCCATTTATGCCATGTTTAACAAACTCATTATTCCCTGGTATATCCGAGACAATCAATGGCAGGCCTGCCGCGCCTGCTTCAAGCAGGGCCAGAGAAAAACCCTCTGACCGCGATGGAAGCAGAAAAACATCCATAGCTTTATAATATTCCCAGATATTTTCAACATATCCGGGCATTACCAGTCGTTCCGCCTTTATTCCATATTCCGCAGCAAATTTTATTACCTCCCCTTTACCTGCTTCAGGTATGCCAACTAATAAAAGCAAATAGCGCTCATCCAAACCTGAAAATGCGTTAAACAGGATATCAAAACCTTTTCTTTCTTTGTGAAACCAAGTTGAAAGTCCCAGGACTATTTTATCATTTATTTTAAGTTCTGCTTTAATTTTATCACCGGTTATCTGCAACAGGTTATCAGGAACTGATATGCCATTATAAATAGTTTTAACTTTATTCTTTTTGATGCCTGATTTTATAAGGCTTTCAGCTACACCACCGCTGCATGCAATCAGTGCATCATAATACCAGTTATACATAAGGGGGCCAATTACAGGAAATGACTTTGAAATATTATGCCTGTAACCAATATTATAAAACACTTTTCCGAAGTTTGATTTTAATTTAAACCCAATTTTCCGGTCAAGTGAATGGTGAGTAATAACAAATCCAGGTTTTTCCTGTTCAAATACTTCAATTATTGGCCGGATAAGCTGCTTAAACTCCAATGATGAATCAAGAGCAACAACGTTAATCCCGTAGTCTTTTGCCCTTTTTTCTGTAAGTGAGTTTTCAGAAGCAAATAAAGTTACAGTATGCCCCTTTTCAGCCAGAAGTTTCGAGCTCAGTATAGCAACTTTTGCACTGCCCGCATAACCATCGCCAAAACTAAACTGAAATATTTTTAACTTATCCATCAGGCCTCTTATCCTGGAAATAATTTGTATTCAAAATAAATAAAAATAGAAGCCATTAACCAATATTATCATTCCAAAAATTCTATAAATTCAATAAATTTCCGGTATAATAATGAGTTTGATTTGAATAATATCCCGGATATATTTTCAATTGCCAGAAGGACAGGCCGCCCTTTAATCCTTGACGGAGCTATGGGCAGTTTGCTGCAGTCAAAATTTAAAAGTGATGATTCCCTGTGGATGTCATACCTGAATATTTCTGCTTCAACTGAAGTGTTGAAACTGCATAAAGCATATATTGGTTCCGGCGCTGATATTATAACAACAAATACTTTCAGGACTAACCCGGCTGCCTTTAGCAGTAAAAGATTTGCTAACTCAAAAGAGTATTGCAAAGCTGCTTTGGATATAGCTTATAAAGCTGTTAAAAACACTCCTGTTATTATAGCAGGCTCTAATCCTCCTGCAGAAGACTGCTACCAAAAGGAAAGATTTCTTACTGAAACAGAACTGCAAAAGAACCATATACAACATATTAATAACCTGGTGAAATCAGGTGCGCATATAATACTAAATGAGACTTTCAGCCACATGGACGAAATAGATATTGTATGTAAGTATTGTTCGGGAAAGAATATCCCTTATATTATGAGCATTTATTTTACAGATGATCTGCATCTGCTTTCAGGTGAAAAAGTAAAGGATGCAGTTAATTATGTCCTTAAATACAATCCCCTGGCATTAAGTTTTAACTGTATTAAGCCGGAACACTTTGAAAGATTTTTGCACCAGATTAAACTATCATTTAACTGGGGTACTTATCTTAATTGCGGTTCAGGCGCTGTTACAGATACTGTACTGTCTTGCGGTATTTCTCCGGAAGGATATGCTAATTTTATTAAAAAGCTGATGCAGTATAAACCATCATTTATTGGTGCATGCTGCGGTTCTTCGCCATTATATATTAAACAAATTAAAAAAGTTATTGATGAACGAAATTGTAATTAAAGCTCCGGCTAAAATTAATATTGGCCTTAACATTATTAACAAGCGTGAAGATGGTTACCATAACCTGGAAACCCTTTTTTACCCTGTAAATCTATTTGATAATATATTTATTAAACCCGCAGATTCTTTAAAATTCAGTACAGACTCTGATTTCCTGGCTTCTGAAAATGATAATATAATCTTGAAGGCTGTCAGACTCCTTGAAAGAGAATCCGGTAAAAAGATAAATGTAGCGATTCATTTAGAAAAGATTATACCTGTCGGTGCCGGGCTTGGCGGCGGAAGCTCAGACGGTGCAGCAATTTTGAAAGCGCTTAACAATTCTTATTTGCTTAGCCTTACAGAAGACAGGCTGATTTCACTGGCACTTGAACTGGGCTCAGATGTTCCCTTTTTTATAAGGAGTACACCGGCATTGGCTTCCTCCCGGGGTGAAATTTTAACTCCGGTAGATTTTAAGATACCCTCCCCTGTCCTAATAGTAAATCCGGGTATTCATATATCCACAAAATGGGCATTCCAAAATATCATCCCCGGTAAATGGCCCACAGGGTTGTTTGAATTGCTTAAAGAAAACCATGATATAAAAAGCTTAAAATCCGGTATATTAAATGATTTTGAAACAATTTGTTTGGAACATTATCCTGAACTAAAAAATATTAAGGATAAATTATATTTTTATGGAGCTGATTTTGCGCTAATGTCGGGAAGCGGTTCGAGTTTCTTTGGTATATTTCCTTCCACTGATCAAGCGCAAGCAGCCCTGAAATACTTTAATCAATTAAACTATTTCACTTTTATTCACCGGGAGAATACTACAAAAGATTCTATATAACAGCACTCTCCATATATTCCGCTGTGCTCCGGGAAGCATTTATAGTAATGTCTATACCATAAGGAATTGTAATTTTACTTTTTATATGTCCGTTAGGAAAATTATAAATTACTGGTATTTTCAGGCCGGCAAGATAATCATGAATCACTTCACCAAGAGTTAATGTTCTTTTTTCAGGATTAACTTCATTACATTCAGTAAAAGCTCCAAGAATTATTCCCTTAACTTCCTCAAAGACATTCATTAGTCTTAACTGATTAAGCATTCTGTCAACCCTGTAAGGCGGTTCACATATTTCTTCAAGAAATAAGACAGAATCTTTAAACACTGGCAGATAACCTGTGCCGGCAACTGAAGTTATCAATGCAAGATTTCCTCCAATAATTTTCCCGCTGGCAGATCCCTTTGTTATGCCTGTTAATTTTTTTCCTTCCGGCAGATTAATTTTGCCATATTTTTTATTACTGGTAATTATTCTCCAGAAAGTTTCTTCTGCATACGGATCAATGTCACGGGAAAAATCAGAGACAACCATTGGCCCAGAAAATGTTATAAGTCCTGTTTTTTTTAGAATAGCCATTTGCAGTGCAGTAATGTCACTGTACCCGACAAATATTTTAGGATTTTTCTTTATAACATTGTAGTCAATCTTATCAAGTAATCTTGGAGTACCATATCCACCTCTTGTGCAGAAAATCGCTTTTACTTCCCTGTTATCAAACATATACATCAGGTCATCTGCTCTTTCTTTATCTGAACCAGCAAGGTATCCCTTATACTTATCAGTATTTTTCCCAATCATTACCCTGTAACCGCATTTTTCAATATATGCGGCACCCTTTTCTATTAAACTAAGATCATCAGGTGAAGATGCAGGTGAAATAATTCCGACAATGTCTCCTTTTTCCAGTTTTTTTGGCTTGATAGTATTCATACCCCTTACCATTTATTTGTGAATATAAATTTAAGCAATTTCATAAACGAAAGGACTTAATTAAACCTTTCAAATCCCCCTAAACTAATTAAGTTCTTTTATGCCTTTATTAATATTATATAATAATTCTATAATATTCATTTAACATTAACATAACAATAAACGGATAATTTCACATCACAAAATTTAATTGTTATGCTGAAAAATATTCTTTTTATCTGCGGCTCAAGAAATCAGACAATAATGATGCACAAGATTTCTGAATACCTTGCTCATTATAACTGTTATTTTACTCCTTATTACAGTCATGGAATAATAGGCTCTCTCGCAAAAACGTCTTTGTTGAATTTTAGCATTTTGGGCGGGCAATTCAGGCATAAAACCCTGGAGTACCTCCAGCAGAATAATCTAAATATTGATTTAAATGGGCTTTCAGGAAATTATGACCTTGTAATTACCTGCAGCGACCTGATTATGCCTAAAAATATCCGCAATAAAAAAGTAATACTTGTACAGGAAGGAATGACAGATCCGGAAAACCTTGCCTATTATATTGTAAAATATTTTGGGCTGCCGCGCTGGATAGCAAGTACATCTACAACCGGACTTTCTAATTTATATAATAAGTTTTGTGTCGCATCCGAAGGATACAGACAGCATTTCATTAATAAAGGAGTTGACCCGGCAAAAATTGTTGTTACAGGAATACCAAATTTTGATAATTGTATCGAATACTATGACAACACTTTCCCTCATAAAAATTTTGTCCTTGTTGCCACTTCAGATTCACGGGAAACATTCAAATATGAAAACAGAAGAAAATTCATAGAACGGGCAGTTAGTATTTCTGCCGGGCGTCAATTAATATTTAAGCTGCATCCAAATGAAAACTTTGAACGAGCAACTAGAGAGATAAACCAATATGCTCCCGGTGCACTTGTTTATAATGACCAGAGTGTAGAGCAAATGATAGCAAATTGCGATGTGCTCATTACAAGATTTTCAACTGTCGTTTATGTTGGGCTTGCCCTTAACAAAGAAGTCTACTCGGAGTTTAATTTAGCCGAGTTAAAAAAACTTATGCCCTTGCAGAATGGCGGAACGTCAGCAATGAATATTGCTGCTGTTGCAGAAGACATGATTAACTCAGGGAAAATTAAACTTTACTTTACAAATAAATCAGCACCTTATAAGACAGGTAACAAAACAAGATTTATATCTAATGTAGTCACCAATGGCAATTATGCTAAACCCGGGTTTGCATTATGAAATCGGTTATCAATATAGTTACCGTAATACAGGCAAGAATGAATTCCAGCAGACTGCCTTACAAAGTAATGATGTCTCTTGCAGGACAGCCTCTCCTGTTACGAATGGTTGAAAGAGTCAGATATTCTAAATTATCGGGTTGTATTGTTGTTGCCACATCAACTGACGTTTCAGATAATCCAATATATGAACTATGCAGAAACAATAATATAAATGTTTTCAGGGGGCATCCACTTGATCTGCTGGACAGGCACTACAGAACTGGTTTAAAATATGATGCAGATGTGGTTATAAAAATACCTTCAGACTGCCCTCTTATTGATCCTGCTGTTATTACTAAAGTGCTTAAATACTATATAGAAAATCAGGATAGTTACCAGTTTGTCAGTAACCTTCATCCGGCAACTTATCCGGATGGAAATGATGTAGAAGCTGTTTCTATGGAAGCCCTTACTACAGCATGGAAATATGCAAGAAAAAATCATGAACGTGAACACACAACCCCATATATATGGGATAATCCTGAAATATTTGATATTGGCAATATAACCTGGGAAACCGGCTGGGATTATTCAATGACGCACAGATGGACAATTGACTATGAAGATGATTATTTCTTTATCAAAAGAATTTATGATGAATTATATCATATAAATCCCGAATTTAACATGTATGATATTCTGGCATTACTTGATTCCAAACCTGAATTGATGCATATAAATTCAAAATATAACGGAGTCAATTGGTACAGAAATCATCTAAACGATTTAAATACTATTAATTCTACTCAAACCAGGTTTATATGAAAAGTATAATTGAACTTGAAGATGTTTCTCTGCGAGTCAGAGAACATATTATCAGGATGTCAACTGACGGAGGATGCTTTACAGGAGCATCTCTTTCATGCACTGACCTCCTTGTCTACCTTTATTTTAATTATTTAAATATAAATAAAGATAATCTTAAAGATCCTGAAAGGGATTATCTATTCCTCTCCAAAGGCCATGATGTACCCGCATTGTACGGTACACTGGCAGAAGCCGGTTTTATTGAAAAAGACAGGTTAAAAAATCACCTTAAAACCAACGATTATTTATACTGGCACCCAAACGTAAATATTCCGGGTATAGAATTTCATTCAGGCTCTCTTGGCCATTTATTATCAGTGGCTTCCGGGGTTGCAGTTGAATGCAAAATAAAAAAACAGTCAAATAAAGTAGTTATTGTACTGGGAGATGGTGAACTTAATGAAGGCTCAATATGGGAAGCTTGCCTTGTGGCATCTGCTTATAAACTTGATAATCTTGTGGCTGTTGTTGACAGAAACCAGTTTCAGGCAAATTTAAAGACAGAAGACCTTATTCCCATTGAACCTCTTGAACGAAAATTTGAATCTTTCGGATGGTATGTTGAAACATGCAACGGCCATGATTTTGAAGACCTGGATAAATCTTTTTCCAATATTCCAATTCATAAAAACTCACCCAGTGTTATTATAATTGATACAATAAGGGGTAAAGGTTTACCCAGCATTGAAGCCCGTGCAGACAGGTGGTTCTGTAATTTTTCTCATGACGAAGTTGATAAACTAATTGAAGAATTGAGAACTCAACATAAAACAGAACTTAAATCAGAAAGCTTGTGGGTGAGATAATGAATTACGAAGAATTATTATTAAAACTGGCTGAAGAAAACGATAAACTTATTATTATGACTGCTGAAAACCGCGCAGCTATCAGAAATCTTCCTTCTAAGATAAAAGACAGGTTTATTGATACAGGAATTGCTGAGCAGACCATGGTGGGAATGTCTGCCGGGCTTGCATTACGCGGCAGAATACCTGTACTTCATGCATTATCGACTTTTTTAACAATGCGTGCATTTGAATTTATAAGAACTGATATTGGTATTTCCGGCTTACCTGTTAAACTTGTTGGTGCAGTTGCCGGATTTTTATCTGAAGCAAATGGCCCGACTCACCAGGCAATAGAAGATATAGCACTAATGAGAGGCATTCCGGGAATGAATATTTTTTGCCCTTCTGATGAAGAAGAACTTATACAGGGCATGCCGGCAGTTATTAACGACTCCCACCCCTGGTATATAAGATATAATAATATGTCCGCTTCTGTTAAACACACTGAGTTTGAGATAGGAAAGGCAGAAAAGCTATCCACCGGTACAGATATAACATTTCTCACTTATGGTTTTTTATTAAAAGAAGTGATTGCAGCAGCAGATATACTCCGTTCTGAAGGTATTTCAACCGGCGTAATAAATATGAGAACACTAAAACCATTTGATTCTAATGCCATTATTCAGGCAGCTAAGGAATCTACCCTCATTGTTCCGGTTGAAGATCATTTAATTACAGGCGGGTTATACTCTGTTATTTGCGAAACGCTTATTCAAAATCATATACAGGCTGAGATAATGCCCGTTGCCCTCTCTAAATGGTTTAAGCCTTCCCTGCTTGCCTCTGTACTTGAATATGAAGGTTATACAGGAAAGGCACTGGCAAATAAATCTTTGGTAAAATTTCAGGAATTAAAGAATTCAAAATACGAATTAACACACGGCAGGTAGTTTATTATGGCAAATTCAGTTGATCTTAATAGTGGTTATCCTTCAATTGCTAATTCACAAGGCTTATATGACAGGGCAATGAATCTCATCCCTTCTGTAACTCAAACTCTGGCGAAAGGGCCTTCACAATATGTAAAAGGAGTTGCCCCGGTTTATCTGCAGAAAGGCAAAGGCTCTCATGTCTGGGATGTTGATGGAAATGAATACATCGATATGACAATGGGAGTTGGCCCAATTTCCCTCGGATATGCATTTGATGACGTTGATAATGCTATTAAAGAACAACTTACCAGCGGCATAACTTTTTCTCTAATGCATCCGCTCGAAGTTGAAGTTGCAGAACTTATCAACAGTATCATACCAAATGCTGAATCTGTCAGGTTCAGTAAAACAGGTGCTGATGTAACTTCTGCAGCAATAAGGCTTGCCCGCGCTTATACAGGCAGAGAAAAAGTTCTTTGCTGCGGCTATCACGGATGGCATGACTGGTACATTTCTGTTACTGACAGGAATAAAGGTATTCCTCAGCCTGTTCAGAATCTTACTTATACATTTAATTATAATGATATTCAGTCAATAGCTGACTCAATAGACAGGGATACTGCTTGTGTAATCCTTGAACCATTTGTTGTTGATGAACCTCAAATGCAATTTCTGCAGCAGTTACGCCATCTTTGCACATTAAATGATACACTGCTTATTTTTGACGAAATGTGGACTGGTTTCAGAATTTCTCCCGGCGGCGCACAGGAGTATTTTGGAGTTGATGCTGATCTCACCTGTTTTTCCAAAGCCGTTGCCAACGGTATGCCCATTTCAATACTTACCGGTAAAAAAGATATTATGCATCTTCTTGAAAAAGATGTATTCTTTTATACAACCTTTGGCGGCGAAACTCTTTCTCTTGCCGCTGCAAAAGCAACTATAAATTTCATCTTGAAAAATAATGTACCCGAATACCTTGCTGCACAGGGTAAAAAAATAAAGGATGGATATAACTCAATAGCCTCAGATTTAAATATGGACTATACTAAATGTATTGGTTTCAATTGCAGGACTATGGTGCAGTTTGATGGCAGTAAATGTGGATGTGATAACCTTGAAATGAAATCTCTTGTTCAGCAGGAGCTTATTAAAAGAGGTGTTTTATGGAGCAGTTTTCATAACATGAGTTACTCTCATTCAAATGAAGATGTAGATTACATATTATCAGCTTACAAGCAGGTATTACCTATACTTAAGCAGGCTGTCTCAGAACAAAATGTAGGGGCATACCTTCGCGGTAAACCGGTTGAACCTGTATTCAGAAAAACAAGTAACTTTAACATGAAACCTAAAAAAGTCGTAAAAGTATTTGATGACCTTGTCTAATAACTGGATTTAATTTTAGAAATGACTTCTTCCCTTTTTTCTCTTGAAAATAAAACAGCACTGGTTACCGGTGCATTAGGACTTATTGGCAGGCAGCACTGCCATGCATTAAGTGATTCCGGCGCCAATGTTATTGTTTGCGATTTGGATGAAGATAAATGTATTGAGTTTGCCTCCGAACTTGGCCCAAATACAATTGGGATTTCTGCTGATATTACTGAACAGGACAGCGTAAAACAATTATGTAAAGAATCTGAATCAGTATTTGGGCAGATTGATATCCTGGTAAATAATGCAGCAATAAATGACATGTTTGAATCCCCTGCCCTTGCTTCTGAACAAAGTAAATTTGAAAATTACCCTGTAGAACTATGGAAAAGGTCTATTGATGTAAATATAACAGGTATGTTTAACTGCTGCCAGGTTATTGGCACAGGAATGGCATCGCGAAACTATGGAAGTATAATTAACATTGCTTCTACTTACGGTGTTGTTGCGCCTGACCAGGCACTCTATATTGATGAAAACGGCACTCAGAAATTTTATAAATCTGCTTCTTACCCGGTAACAAAAGGAGCCGTTATTTCTTTCACAAGATTTCTTGCTGCCTACTGGGGTAAAAATGGAGTCAGAGTAAATACACTTTCTCCGGGCGGAGTTGAGAATCATCAGGATGAATTCTTTATTTTAAACTATTCAAAAAAAACTCCTCTTGGCAGAATGGCTAAGCCTTCTGACTATAAGGGAGCCCTGATTTTTCTTGCCAGTGATGCTTCTTCATACATGACTGGCGCTAACTTAATCGTCGACGGAGGATTTACAATATGGTAATGGATAATAAATTTAGTGAAAGCAATTCCCGTTTTATTGAAAAAGTAAAAAATATTAAAATGGTTCTTACTGATAATGATGGGGTTCTTACTGATACCGGTGTTTACTACTCAGAGAATGGCGAAGAGCTAAAAAGGTTTTCAATACGTGATGGAATGGGTGTTGAAAGGCTGCGGAATCTGTTAAGTATTGAGACAGGAATTATAACCGGTGAATTTTCAGGTTCTGTAAAAAAAAGAGCTGAAAAACTTAAAATAACTGAACTATATCTTGGTGCAAAAGAAAAGGATATTCTATTAGGTGAGATTCTTAGGAAGAATAATCTGAAAGCAGAAAACATTGCCTATATTGGAGACGATGTTAATGATATTGGAATAATGAAACTTGTCGGCTTAACAGCTTCTCCCGGAGATGCAATGATAGAGGTAAAAAGTATTGTAGATTATGTATGTGAACATAATGGCGGCAACGGTGCTTTTAGAGAGTTTGCTGAATTAATAATCACATTGCAAAAGGGATTTATTTTATAAATATCTGAGGATAACAAACATGAACAACCGCAAAGTTAAAATTGGCTGCAGGTATGTTGGAGATAACGAGCCTGTTTATGTAATTGCTGAAATAGGTATAAACCATAATGGTTCTGTTGAAATTGCTAAAAAAATGATTGATGGTGCAGTCTTTGCCGGTTGTGATGCTGTTAAATTTCAAAAAAGGACACCTGAACTTTGTGTACCAAGAGACCAGTGGGATGTTGAGCGTGATACTCCATGGGGCAGAATGACTTACATCCAATACAGGCATAAAATTGAATTTACCAAACAGCAGTTTGAAGAAATTGTTAATTACTGCGAACAGAAAAAGATAGACTGGTTTGCTTCATGCTGGGATGAGAACTCTGTTGACTTTATAGAACAATTTAATCCTGTCGTTTACAAAATAGCTTCTGCCTCAATTACTGATTCAGATTTATTGCTCAAACACAAAACTCTGAACAAACCAATTATTATGTCTACGGGCATGTCAACTGATGAAGAAATAGATGGAGCAATAAATGTTCTGGGTAAAGAGAATCTTCTTATAGCTCATTCTACATCTGCTTATCCGTGTAAACCTGAGGAACTAAATCTGCAGGTGATAAATACTTTACTAAAAAAATACCCGGAAATACCAATCGGTTATTCAGGACACGAAACAGGGCTAACCCCTACCTGGGCTGCTATTGCCCTTGGCGCAAGTTTCGTTGAAAGACATATAACTCTTGACAGAGCTATGTGGGGAACTGATCAGGCTGCTTCAGTTGAAATTGTCGGACTGATCAGGCTTGTATCCAATATACGTGATATTGAAAAATCCCTTGGTGACGGAATTAAAAAAGTATATGAAAGTGAGATAAGTTCGCGCAGAAAACTCAGGAAAGTAAGTTCACCCTTACAGGTCATTCAGGCAGTCTGATTTCGTATTGTTATGGACGTAAAATTTACCTGCACAGTTATAACAATCTGTACAGCACTGCTTTTTGTCTTTTTGGAAAGGTCATATCCTTATACACCGGGACAGAAATTTTTCCGCGAAGGTTTCTTTAATGATTTTGTTCTGTATACCATTGTTCAAAGTTTTGTATTGGGATACATAATTACAAGTATCATTGAATATATTGACTTTGAAACCGGGTTCTCACGTTATAAGCTGATTGGAAGTTTCCCGCTCTGGTTACAGATAACATTTTTCTTCGCTATACATGATTTTTATATCTATTGGTTTCACCGCCTGCAGCATACAAGTAAAATTCTCTGGCGTATACATGAAGCTCATCACAGCGTTAAGGATGTTGACTGGCTCGCAGGTTCACGTTCGCATGTACTTGAAATACTAATAAACCAAACTATTGAATTTGCACCTGTTGTTCTACTGGGGGCTTCTCCCGGGGTAGCTGTAATAAAAGGCACTATCGATGCAGCCTGGGGAATGTATATTCATTCAAATATAAATGTACATTCAGGCAAACTGCAGTATTTTATAAATGGGCCTGAAATGCACAGATGGCATCATGCAGATAAAGATAAAAATGCATTCAATAGAAATTTTAGTACAAAACTTGCTGTCTGGGACTGGCTATTTAAAACCGCTTATTTCCCGGGTAATAAAAAGCCACAATATTATGGCCTCTCCTATCTTAAATTCCCGGCTAATTATATAAAACAGCAATTTTATGCATTTCGGAAAAAAGATTAATTCTAATTCTGTCATTTCCTTAATAATAATACCTGTTACCTAAATATATCCTTATTATTTTCGGCGCATAATTATTTCCGCATATTTACTTCTCTGGGTGCATATTTATACTTTGCATAAATTCTCTTTTTTCAAAAAATCATGCGCATTATTATACATTTATCAGTATTATTCCAAGCATTTATACATATTTTGCGTATTTGACTGTATATTTTTATTGTAAATGCATTATTATTATACTATTTTTCAATTACATTTTTATTCATTTTTTAAGAAGAGCAGATAAATGGCAAGAAACATGAAGGGAAAGAGCTTAATTTCAATTAATGACCTGTCACTGGAAGAAATTTGGCAGATATTTGAATTAAGTGCTTCATTAAAATTAAAACTCCAGTCTAATGAACAGCATACTCTACTCCGGGGAAAAACACTCGGAATGATATTCGCTAAACCTTCAACCCGTACAAGAGTATCATTTGAAGTTGGCACCTATCAGTTAGGCGGCACTGCATTATATCTAGGCCCAAATGACCTTCAGTTAAACCGCGAAGAAACAATTGAAGATACTGCCAAGGTACTTTCCCGTTATCTTGATGGAATTTTAATACGTACATTTGCTCACCAAGATGCTATTGATTTTGCTCGTTTTGGCTCAATCCCGGTAATTAACGGCCTTACTGACAATGAACACCCTTGCCAGATTCTGTGTGATTTATTCACAATTTATGAAAAGAAAAGAAAGCTTCAGGGCTTAAAACTTGCGTATGTAGGTGATGGAAACAATGTATGCCATTCGCTGCTTCACGGATGTTCAAAGGTTGGAATGGATATATATGTTGCAGCTCCAAAAAAATACGGGCCTTCCAGCACTATTGTTGAGCAGGCTGTTAACAGTGCCAAGTATTTTGGAAGTAAAGTTGTAATAACTGAAGATAAGTTTGAAGCTGTTAAAGATGCTGATGTTGTATATACTGATGCATGGACAAGTATGGGCTGGGAAACTGAAAGAGAAATAAGAAATAAAGAATTAGCTCCTTATCAGGTAAATACTGAATTGGTAAAAGCAGCTAAGGATGATTACTTCTTTATGCACTGCCTGCCTGCACACAGAGGCGAGGAGGTTGTTAATGAAGTTGCTGATTCTCCAAATTCCATAATATATGATGAAGCAGAAAACAGGCTTCATGTACAAAAAGGTATTATGGCATTACTCATGTAATTAAGAATGAATTGTAATAAAGCCGGACATATAGATCATCCGGCTGCATATTTATGCAAAGATTATTCCGGATATGCTTAATTATGATAACATCTGGTAAAGTTATAAAAAATTATGTTGACAAATAAAAGTACATATATTAAGTTCGTGTTAGATGAAAAACATTTATCTAAATATTACCACAACAAACTATTCTTCAGCAGAAGTTCGTCCCGTTTCTGTACCAGCTCCAGCTCCACGCCCCCTTATGGGGTAATACATTCTTTTTTATATAATATTGTTCTGTTCTACTTAATAACCAAACATTATAAAGGATTTATCGTATGATTTCGGTTGGAATCATAGGTGGAAGCGGCTATACAGGTAAAAAGCTGGTTAGTTTTTGCTATGACCATGAAAATATAAAAGATTTTAAAGTATATGGATTTTCCACTGCAGGAGAATCAATTTTAAGTATATTTCCTGAATTGATGGGACAGATTGAAGATGATACTATTATCAGTATAAATAATCTTTCTCTCAATCATGATGCATATTTTATCGCTTTACCGCACGGTGAAGCATTAAAAGTTGTACCTGGTTTAATTGAAGCCGGCAAGATAGTTATTGATCTTGGCGGTGATTACAGGCTTGATGATGCCGTTGAATATACAAAATGGTATAAACTTCAACATACATCAGAACAACTTTTAAAAAACAAAATTTACGGGCTCGCAGATGTTAAAGATACAGATTATTCCGGTTCATGGCTTGTAGCTAACCCGGGATGCTATCCTACTGCTGCAGCTCTTTCTCTTATCCCTGTGGTTAAAAATTATGCAGGAAACATTATTACAATAAGCACTTCAGCGTATTCCGGCACCAGTGGCGCAGGCAAATCTGCCAAACAGGAGCTGTTAATGGCTGAAATGGATGGTAATGTTGCCGCTTATAATGTTAACAGCCACAGGCATTACCCGGAAATTTTACAAACCCTTAAACACTACGGTTTTATTTCTTCTTTTTCTTTCGTTACTCATCTGCTTCCTGTGTCTACAGGAATCTATTCGACTTCTTTCATTCATCTTGACAGACAGGTTAACCAGGATGATTTAAGAGAGTTGTATGCTGAATACTACAAACAATCTGTTTTTGTCAGATTGCGAAATGTTCCTCCCAAACTTACATGGGTTGTTAATACAAATTTCTGTGATATAAATGTCTCAGCAAAAGGTAATACAATAATTGTTACATCAGCAATTGACAATCTTATTAAAGGTGCATCCGGACAGGCTATTCAGAATTTGAACAAGCTTTACAAATGGGATGAAACAATGGGTATAATCAGCAAAGGAGTTAAAAATGTTTCAGTATATTAAAAATGGTTCTATAACCTCTGTAAAAGGTTTTAAAGCCGCAGGTTTATACAGCGGAATTAAGAAAAAGAAAAAGGACCTTGCATTAATTTTTTCAGAACAGGAATGTACAGCAGCAGGTACTTTTACATTAAATAAAGTTAAGGCCGCTCCCCTGCTTGTTTCTCAGGAAATCATTAAGAATGGAAATAAAGTAAAAGCAGTTTTGGTTAATTCAGGCAACGCGAATGCATGTACAGGTGAACAGGGACATGAAGATGCTATTCTTTCACAGAAAGTATGTGCTGAAAAACTTGGAATTGCTCAGCAGGAAGTACTTATTGCTTCAACTGGTGTTATAGGGCAAAGGCTGCCTATGGATGTTCTTATCCATGGCATTAACCAGATAGTTCCGGAGCTCTCAGATAATGGAGGTATTGAAGCTAACGAAGCTATATTAACAACAGATAAGAAAATTAAATCTTTTGCTGTTGAAGGTGTTGTTAACGATAAAGTGATAACCGTTGGCGGTATTTCCAAAGGAAGCGGAATGATAATGCCTAACATGGCAACAATGTTGGCCTTTATTGGAACTGATATTATTATTGAAAAAGCGCTCTTGCAAAAAGCTTTGTCTGAAGCCGTAAGCAATACATTTAATAAAATTTCTGTCGATGGCGAAACCAGCACTAATGATATGGTTATTGTTATGGCTAACGGCACTTCAGGGATTCAAGTTAAAGACAACTCAAAAGAATATGATATTTTTTATGAACTTTTAGAAACAGTATGCAGAGATATGGCAAAAGCAATTGTATCAGACGGCGAAGGCGCTACAAAACTTGTAACACTTGCCGTTAAAAATGCTAAAACCAAAGCGGATGCAGACCTTGTAGGTAAAACAATTTCTAACTCACCGCTTGTAAAAACTGCCCTGCATGGCGCTGATGCTAACTGGGGCAGAATACTCAGTTCTATTGGGATGAGCGGCGCAGACGTTGATCCTGCCGAAGTTTCAATTAATTTTAACGACCTTGCTATTTTATCACCCGGATATAAACTTTCTCTTGATGAAAAAGCTGCTTCTGCAATTCTTTCAAAATCAGAGTTTACAATAAATATTGACCTGGGTGCAGGAAGCGAATCCACTACATGGTGGACATGCGATTTTTCAGAAGAATATATCAGCATAAACGCTGATTACAGATCCTGAGGTATAAAATGATAAACGATAATATATCTGGTAAATCTAAAATTGCAATTATTAAACTTAGCGGAAAATCAGTTGATGATTTTACCTCATCAGACAAATGGATAAGTTTAATAGCTGAGCTTTACAAAAGTTTCACCGGCATTATCCTGGTACACGGAGCCGGAAAAATGATTACTGAATGGGCTGATAAGCTTGGGCATGAGACTGTTTTTGTGGACGGGCATCGTGTCACTACTGCGGAAATGATGGAAGTTGTTTCTGCTGTTCAGGGAGGCCTTATAAACTCCCAGCTTGTTGCAAAACTTAATTCTTCTCACCTTGAAGCAATTGGTACTTCCGGTGTCGACAGAAAATCTTTCACTGCTGTATATATGGATAAAAAAATCGGGTTTGTTGGCAAACCTGAAGTTACCGGCAGTATTAGCTGGATTGAAGAATTACTTGCAAAAAAAGTTATCCCTGTTTTTTCAAGCATCTGCTCTGATGAAGACGGCAACCTTATGAATGTCAACGCCGATCTTTTTACTGAAGTACTTGCTGCCGCTGTAAAAGCAGACACTGTATTCTTCGTTTCCGATGTTGACGGAGTAATTATAAATGATTCAGTAAAAGAGTTTTTAACACCTGAAGAAATAAAAGACGGCATTAAGAGCAAACAAATAACCGGTGGAATGGTCCCGAAGTTAAAAAGCTGCTCTTCCCTGCTTGATACGGGTGTTAAAAAAATATGGATTGGTTCGGATCCCGGAAACTACGTAAGAGGTTTTTCAAACAGCGGAACATGCATTGTTAAATCACTTAACGGCAATACATTAAATCTTAAGGTAGCATGATGAATGCCAGGTCTCTGATATAACAATTATCAGGATATTTCCTTATGGATGGAACTGGTTACATTGGCAGATATAAATTAAATATTTTTTTAATATTGAGGGCGTTATGTCAGCAAAACTAAGAAGACTAAACAGAATAAAAGAGCTTCTTAACAATAGAAATATTACCTCGCATGAAAATCTTGTAAAACTTCTTAATGCAGAAGGGCTCCAGGTTACACAGGCAACTTTAAGCCGCGACTTTGCGGAGCTTGGTGTTGTTAGAATAGTAACCGATTATGGCCCGCGATATATACTTGATGCACACGAATCAGGTAAACAAATTTCAAAACTTATTGGATTTGAAATTCTTAGTGTTCACAATAATGAATCAATGGTGGTAATCAGGACTCTTGCAGGAAGAGCCCAGGGCGTTGCGCACCATGTTGACAGGCTAAATAATCCGGATATTCTTGGTACTGTAGGAGGCGATGATACGGTTCTGGTTATACCAGCCTCGTCGAAGAATATCCCATCAATTGTAGAATTAATTAAAAAAATGATGTTCGAACATAACGGTTTAAAATAAACCAGGAGATAACAGGTTGGCTAAAAGAAAAATTGTTGTTGCATATTCCGGCGGTCTTGATACGTCGATTATGGTTAAATGGTTAAAAGAAAAATATGATGCTGATATTATTACTGCTACAGGCGATCTTGGACAAAGAAAAGAAATAGTTGGTGTTGAAGAAAAAGCTAAACAAACCGGCGCAGTAAAATCATATGTTCTTGATCTCAGGGAAGAATTTATCAAAAACTATGTCTGGAAAGCTTTAAAAGCAGGTGCACTTTATGAAGGATTATATCCTATGGCTACAGCTATCGGACGCCCTTTGCTTGCTAAAATGCTTGTTGATATTGCTGAAAAAGAAGGCGCTGATTCAGTTTCACACGGATGTACAGGCAAAGGTAATGACCAGGTTCGTTTTGAGGTTGGCGTTAATACACTTGCACCTGAACTTAAAGTTATCGCTCCTTTAAGAGAGTGGGAATTTAAGAGCCGTGAAGAAGAAATGGATTATGCAGAAAAACATAATATCCCTGTAAATGCAACAAAATCTTCTCCTTATTCAAACGATGAAAACCTTTGGGGAATTTCAGCAGAATGCGGTATTCTTGAAGATCCACAGGCTGCTCCTCCGGAAGATGCATACCAGGTTACTATTAACCCTAAGGATGCTCCTGAAGAAGGCGCTGTTATTACCATAGGATTTGAAAAAGGTGTTCCGGTCAGCCTGAATGGTGTAAAAACCGAAGCTGTTGAACTGGTAACAAAATTAAGAGAAATTGGCGGACAGCATGGCGTTGGAAGGCTTGACCTTATTGAAAACCGTGTGGTTGGTATTAAGTCAAGAGAAATTTATGAAGCTCCTTCTGCCGTTATTCTTCACTGGGCTCATTCTGAACTCGAAAGAATGATTCTTGATAAAGATACATTTAGATTCAAACAGGAAGTTGCAATTAAATATGCAAACCTTATATACGATGGTTTATGGTTTACTCCCCTGTTCAGCGCTCTTACTTCTTTTGTTGATGCTACACAGGAAAATATTACCGGTGAGGTTAAGCTTGAACTTTATAAAGGCAGTATAAAAACACTTGCAAGAAAATCAGATTACAGCCTTTACAGGAAAGATCTTGCAACTTATACAACTGATGATACTTTTGATCATCAGGCTTCAGTTGGCTTTATCAAATTATTCGGTTTGCCTTATAAAACCCTTACACAGGTTAATAAATCTCTTGGGAAGGAGAAAAAAGCTTAATGCTCTGGGGAGGAAGATTTAAAAAGTCGTTGAATAAGGAAGCATTTAATTTTTCTTCCTCCCTCGGCTTTGATATTTCATTGATAAATGAAGATATCACCGGAAGTATTGCTCATGCTGAAATGTTATCTAAGGTTGGTATTATTACAGCTGATGAATTTAGCCAGATAAAAACCGGCCTTGAGAGGATACTGAGTGAATACTCAAACGGAAGCTGGATACCTGATATATCAGAATATGAAGATGTTCATTCTGCGGTGGAATCCCGGTTAACTGAAATTATCGGAGACACCGCAGGAAAACTTCATACTGGAAGAAGCAGAAATGATCAGATTGCTACTGACATTAAATTATGGATTAGAAATAAGTGTGATGAAATAATATCTTTACTTGTTGATGCCCAGAAAACATTTCTTGAACTTGCAAAAGACAATACAGAAACCATCATTCCCGGGTATACACACATGCAGCGGGCTCAGCCTGTTTCATTTGCATTTCATCTACTTGCCTACATGGAAATGTTTGAAAGGGATAAAAAAAGGTTTGGCTATGTAAAAGAACTTCTAAATGAATCTCCTCTTGGCTCCGGGGCACTTGCGGGTTCTACGCTGCCGCTGGACAGAAATTTTACATCAAATAAACTTGGATTTGCAAAGCCAACTAATAATTCTCTTGATTCAGTATCTGACAGGGACTATATTCTTGATTTTCTGAATGCCTGCTCTACCGGCATGCTGCACCTTAGCAGATTTGCAGAGGAAATTGTTCTCTGGTCAACATCTGAATGGAAATTCATAAGACTTAGCGATGAATACTCTACCGGTTCTTCACTCATGCCCCAGAAAAAAAATCCTGATATGGCAGAGCTTACACGTGGTAAAACCGGAAGAATACTTGGCAATTACATTTCCCTGGCAACAACAATAAAAGGACTTCCATTAAGCTATAACAGGGATTTACAGGAAGATAAGGAACCTTTATTCGATTCTTTTAACACATACAGCGAAGCATTAAAAATGGCTTCCGGTATGGCTGCTACTGTTGAAATTAACAAGAACAGATTTATTGATGAACTTGAAGGCGACTTCTCCCTTGCGACTGACCTGGCTGACTGGATTGTTTTACAGGGAATACCATTTAGAAAAGCACACGAGATTGTTGGAAATGTTGTAAAGTATCTTGAAGAAAGAGGCAGAAATTTTAATAACATTACTCCGGATGAATTGATTTCAATAAATCCTGTTTTTAATAGCTCGGCTGTTGACTATCTAAAAATAAAAACTGCACTTGAGCGTAAAAAAACTTTTGGCTCTCCAAATCCCCTGTTTGTTTCTGAAATGATTACAAACTGGGAAAAAATACTGGCCTGACTTAATTTCCTTCAGGGAGTATGAACATACTATTTATCATTCCTGTTTCTTAATATTATGTTCATATTTCCGTTACTTTCACGTAATATTTATATAGTAGCTTTCATTACATAATTCTATAATTTTTGAAAGCCATTTTATGAAGATTATCCACCTTTCTGACCTCCATTTCAGTACCATATTTAAAGAATCTAACCTCAATAAAATTGATTTTGCTTTAAGAACAATACTGGCTGATGATTGGGACCATATTGTAATTACAGGAGATCTTACTGATAATGCAGAACCTGGTGACTTCAGCCAGCTTAGAGACTTATTCAGTTCTTATGGCCTGCTTGATTCCACTAAGCTTTCTCTAGTAATTGGTAATCATGATATTTTTGGTGGAATTCAGACGGCAGAAGATATTCTTTCTTTCCCTGAAAGATGCAAAACAACAGATTATGACCTTAAAATTTGTGAGTTTGCAGAATATTATAAAGAAACTTTCAACAATTGTGTTTATCAATCTGAAAACATCTTCCCCTATGCCAAAATAGTTGGCGATGTACTCTTTGTAGCAATAAACACTATAGCGCGTTATTCCAGGATAAAAAATCCTTTTGCATCTAATGGAGAAGTTGATTTAAACCAATTTGCTGAAATTGATACTATCTTGGGGAAATATGGCCCTAAAGTAAAATCCAGGATTATCCTCTCTCACCACCACTTTAATAAGCTTAAAACAGCTTCGCCGGGATCAACATCCGGTATATGGCAAAATATTGAAAAGCAGACAATGAAACTAAGAAAGAAAAAAAGGATGTTTAAGCTTTTTAATATGCATAATGTTGATCTTGTTTTACACGGGCATGTACATGAAAATACTTTGTACAAAAGAAAAGATATTAATTTCCTAAACGGCGGCTCAAGTATAAAAGGATCACATAATAATTTTGTAAAATTAAACATTATTGATACTGATAATAATACACTAAATACTTTAGTATATAATGCTAAAACGGCTGAACTGGTTAAACTGATCCCTTTGTCCGATAATTTATTGACAGATAATACAGTTCCTGCAATATACCAGTATAATTAAGGTTTCATACTCCGCTAATAGTTTCATCTATTGGTTTGTTATTTTATTACCTGATGTGAAATTCTGATTGTATTTTTGTTTCAAAGCAGAATTTCCCTGCTCGTACATTTTATATTGTTTCTTAATTCATGTAGAAGCAGGGTTAAAATAATTCTGTAGTATATTTTAGAATACTTCTTCCAGCTCTTCCAGAGAATCCAAATAAGTTATCCTGTCAAAGTTTTTTATTGATATAGTCAGTCTTGTGTTATCTTCACACTCAATAACTACTTTAGTCTCTCCTATAAAAGATACTTTTCCAACTATTTCTTTTTTAAAGATGTTTCCGGGATCCGGAAAAGAATATTTTACTTTATCATTAATATTTAGTGCCATTTTACCACCCGCTCTCCATTTGATGTGATACATATATTAATTCATATTCAAGCTGCCATTCATCATCCGGGTTTGTTTTATCATCCTTATCTTTTTTGGTTTCCTGCTCCCCAGTTGCATTAGCAGCAAATAGATTTATATAAAAAGGATAAAAGTTTAATTCGTCCATAATTTCTCCAACTAATACATGTAAAATAAACTGTTAATGTTTATTATTTATTATCTTGTTGTTACTGGAATGTTAAATAATCACTACTTGTTTTATTAAATAAAAAGGACGCCCTGATGGACGTCCTTTAGTCGAAGGAGAGAACGAGAGAGAAAGAAATATTTTACTTTAATAAAGTCATTTTCTTTGATATTACATTTGAACCTGCTTCCAGCCTGTATATATATATACCACTTGAAATATTTGAAGCATTCCAGGTAACATTGTAATATCCTGCTTCCCTGTTACCGTTTATAAGGTCAGCAACCTGTTCACCAAGGATATTATAAACTCTTAGTGATACTTTTTCAGCTTTTGGTAATGAAAAGCTTATTGTTGTTGATGGATTAAACGGATTTGGGTAATTCTGACTTAAATTATATTCTTTAGGTATTCCTGAATTCTGTTCTTCTTTTACGCTGACAGGTGCTGTAATTGATAAAGAAGACCAGTTTTCAGTCCAGTTTGTATACTTAAAGGCACCAACATAATCTGCTGTTGCATCAAAGAATCCATCTGCCGGTGGTGTACCTGCTCCGGTTAATACCGGTGAACCTGACTTTGGCATTGGATTTGGATTATCTAAATTAAATGGATCTGCTAATAATAATTCTGCATTATCGGCGTATGTTCTTCCGCCATTGTTTGCAAACCATGTCGGCATATCTGTCTGGAATGCTGCATCTGTTGATGCAAAGTTGGCTGTTACTGAACCTGATATTATGCTGTTCTTTACATACATAACGCCTGATTGTGCATCTGTTACTGTATTTGCTCCGTCTACAAGTATACCTGTAGGGTATCCCATTACAATTGTGTTATTTATCTTATTCTGTGATGACCTTCTTAAGTGCATACCTCTCTTGAAGTCTGAGCTGTATGACGAACTTGTAGTTGCTGCCGGGCCAACAAGGGTTACGTTCCACCATGTTGGAGATGTTCTTGGTTCGTTGGTTGAACCTGAACCATCATTATCTGATTCAAATCCGTTTGATCCTGATACTACATCTGCTACCTGCGGGTCTCTTACCCCAAGTAAGAACTGTAGCTTTCCATGGAATCCGAAGTCTGTATCAAAATCATCATCAAGTCCTCTGTAAGCTATAAGGTGCTTACAGTTTACTGAACCGCCAAACCATTCATATGAATCATCGCCTGAGAAACTTACCTGGATATAATCAATTGTTGTTCCACTGCCTATGCCACCGAAAGTTAAACCGTTTATCTCATTGTTTGGAGAGAAAGCAATACCAGGGTATTCAATTCTTACATATTTCATTGTACCGCTGTTATCAGCTTCATCCGTACCGCCATAACTGTCACCTGGGCCTTCAATTGCTGCTGTGCCGCCAGCTACGTTAATAGGAGCATTACCTAAAATAATAACACCACCCCAGTCTCCATAAGTTGGTGTTTGGCTTGAAGTAGGTTTATTAAATTCACTTGTAAATACAATTGGTGACTCAGCAGTACCTTCTGCTTTTATTTTTCCACCAGGCTTTATAATAAGTGTACCCTGTGAAGCGTAATCACCATATATTTTAGTACCCGGTTCTATTGTTAAGGTTGCACCTGACTGTACTCTTACAAATCCTACCAGCTTATAATCTTTGTCTGCTGTTAAGGTCATGTCACTTGTTATATCACCTGCTATTGTACCTTCTTCTTTCTCCGGTACTGTTATACTGAATGTTGACCAGCCTTTTGTCCAGTCTGTATATCCAAATGCTCCAACATAGTTTGCTGTTGCATCAAAGAATCCGTCTGCCGGTGGTGTGCCTGCTCCGGTTAATACCGGTGAACCTGACTTTGGCATTGGATTGGGACTTTCAAGATTAAACGGATCTGCCAGTAATACTTCTGTGTTTGCTGTATATGTTCTTCCGCCACTGTTTGCAAACCATGTCGGCATATCTGTCTGGAATGCAGCATCTGTTGATGCAAAGTTGGCTGTTACTGAACCTGATATTATACTGTTCTTTACATACATAACGCCTGATTGTGCATCTGTTACTGTATTTGCTCCATCTACAAGTATACCTGTAGGGTATCCCATTATTATAGCATTGTTTATCTTGTTCTGTGATGACCTTCTTAAGTGCATACCTCTCTTAAAGTCTGAGCTGTATGACGAGCTTGTAGTTGCTGCCGGGCCAACAAGGGTTACGTTCCACCATGTTGGAGATGTTCTTGGTTCATTGGTTGAGCCTGAACCATCATTATCTGATTCAAATCCGTTTGATCCTGACACCACGTCAGCTACCTGTGGATCTCTTACTGCTACAAGGAACTGAAGTTTTCCATGGAATCCGAAGTCTGTATCAAAATCATCATCAAGTCCTCTGTATGCTATAAGATGCTTACAGTTTACTGAGCCGCCAAACCATTCATATGAATCATCGCCTGAGTAGCTTACCTGGATGTAGTCAATTGTTGTTCCGCTTCCTACGCCGCCAAATGTTAAACCGTTTATCTCATTGTTAAGAGAAAACGCAATACCAGGGTATTCAATTCTTACATACTTCATTGTACCACTGTTATCAGCTTCATCTGTACCACCATAACTGTCACCTGGGCCTTCAATTGCTGCTGTGCCGCCGGGTACGTTAATAGGAGCATTACCTAAAATAATAACACCACCCCAGTCTCCATAAGTTGGGGCCTGGCTTGAGCCTGCTTTATTAAATTCACTGGTAAAAACTATTGGACTGGCTGCAGTTCCTATTGCTTTTATTTTTCCACCTGGTTTTATAATAAGTGTACCCTGTGAACTGTATTCACCATAGATAATAGTTCCGGGTTCTATAGTTAAAGTTGCTCCTGACTGCACACGGACAAATCCTCTCAACAAATATGTTTTTGAAGATGATAAGGTTACATCAGATGTAATATCACCTGACACTACCTCCTGTCCATATATAAAAGAACAAATTGAAATCACTAATAAAAGTAGCGAAAGTATTCTTCGCATTATTCCTCCTAAGATAGATTGTTTTTATAACTTATAATCAAGACCTATAGATATATTTCGTCCGGCTTTCCACCTCTCGGCAACTTTATCACCAAGCGGAGACTTCTGAATAAACAAATGATCCTGAGCAAGTAAATCTTTTACGGTTAATTTAATATTTAATGAAGGGAGTAAATTTCTTGAAACGCTGAAGTCTACCTGGTCTCTTGGCTTTTCGATAATGTCTCCAAGTCCGGCATAACCAACCTTAGAGATTCTTTCACCAACCTTATTGTATATAAGAGAAGCTGATAAATTACCTGCAGGTTCATCATAATACAAACCAAGATTCATAATAAAGTCAGCCTGTCCCTGCAGCGGCCTTTCTGAAACCTGGAAGCCATTATTATCCAGTTTAATTTTAGAACTAATAAGGCTTAAATTGCCAACAAAGAAAAAGTTGTTAAAATTTTTACCAACAAATTCAAACCCTTTTCTTAATTCGAACTCTACGCCATAATTTTCAGCACTGTTTGCGTTCTCATAAGAACGAATTGGCTCAAAAGCAGAAGAAGATATTAGCACCTGTTCAATAGGATCAATAAATTTCTTATAAAAGAAGCTGACAGCATATAATTCTCTTGCGCCCGGGAAATATTCATATCGTAAATCATAATTTGTAATTTTTGCTCTTTTAAGATCAATATTTCCCTGAACCAATTCATTCGCAAGAAAGTCGAAATAGCTGAATGGAGCAAGTTCCCTAAATTCCGGACGTGCGAGTGTTTTTGTAAATGCAAGCCTTACATTCATCTGCTCCGAAACCGGGACTGTCATATTTACACTTGGAAGCCAGTCTTCGTAGTCAGGATTAGTTTTAACTTCTTCGCCTGTGGACAAGTGAGAAAGCATTTCCTGCTGTGATTTTTCATAGCGTACACCGGCAATTACTTTTATGGTTCCTAAAACATCAAAGTCTGTCATAAAATAACCTGCAGTAACAGACTGGTTAGATGAATAGCTGTCTGAAGGTTTTGTAATTTCTGATACTTCAATAAAATACTTGTTAAAATTCTGCGATTGGAATATTTCAGCAGGGCTTAACTTTAATACACTGTCTTCATAAGCACTTTCATTTGAAGGTGCACCTGCATTGCTGTTATTCATAAAACCGAAAGTCCTTGCACTAAATGACCTGTCTTTCCAGTCATAATGGAAACCAAACTTCAGTTTTGGCATTGAAGGATTACTGAAAGGTTTTAATGTAAAATCTGTTCCTGCACCTTTATTCACATCATCAAGGTTACCAAAAAATCTTGTTGCTGTTGAAGCATCCATTAAAAAACGGTACACACTAAGGTCATTATCATCTCTTTTATAAACATATCTTCTCGCATCCGGTTCGTCTCTTTTTGAATTAGCATAGTTTACATTCCAGTTAACGTCAAATCCATTCATAAACCCAAGATGATGTTCACCAATTACCTGTGAAGATAATAAAGACCTTGATACAAACCTTAATGAGGTAACTCTGCGGTAATCAGGGTTGTAGTAATAATCACCTTCATAAAAAGTAGTTTCGTCATCCGAATTCTGATTGAACATATTCTTGAAACTAATTTTATGTGCCTGGGCAAATTTATAACTGACATTTAACATGGCTCCAAGATTAACTGAACGTGAAGAGCTTGTCCCGCTGTATGTGTATCTTGGGCCTTCGTAGGTATAATTATTTCTCTCTATTTGTTTTGATTCAGCAGAATTTGAATAGTTAACTGAGCCTATAAAACCCACCACATCGTTTTCAGATAAATCGTATTTATTCCCTACACTTACCTTAAAAGATCCATTCATCGGCGCTTTGTTCGAAACTGTTTGCCAATTATCAGCAAATGCCTGTCCTATTTTTTGCCTTTCATCCTGGGTATAATAACTTTTTCCAACTTTGTTGCCGTTAATCAAAGAAGGATAGTCTCTTGTACCATCATCATAGCCTAACCAATCAGTACCACCGCCATTGTAAGACATAAAATCTTTAAAACTGGTTTCTGTGTTATAACTTGATGAGGCACTAATATCTAAAATAAATTTGTTGGGAAATTCTATTGTATTTATTTCTACAAGGCCTCCGGTAAAGTCAGCGGGTTTATCAGGAGTGAAAGTTTTAGATGTCATTACATTTTCGATTAAGCTTGCAGGAAAAAGGTCATAAGAGAAACTTTTCTTTTCAGGGTCAGTACTTGGAAGATTAGCACCGTTAAGCATTGTATTATTGTACCTGTCGCCAACACCTCTTACAAAAGCGTATTTTCCTTCACTTATAGTAACACCAGTCATTCTTTTCAGAATATCTGTACCATCTGAGCTGTTATTTTTACTTATTAATTCTGCGCTTATACCATCAACAATATTTAACGAATTTTTCTGGATTTTTAATACTGCTGATTCTGTAGACTGTAAAGCTTCAGCAGTAATAACAACTTCCTGAAGTTCAGTTGAAGCAGGCTGGAGAGATACGTTTATTTTGGTTTCTGTACCGGCTTTAACCAGAATGTTTTCAATAACTATTGCCTGATAGGATATGTATGAAACTCTTAAATTATAATTACCCGGCTTTAACCCCTTAATTGAATAAGCTCCATCTATATCTGTAGATGCACCATTGGTTGTACCAACTATAAGGACATTAGCCCCGATAAGAGTTTCGTTATTTGATTTATCAGTAACAATACCGCCAATGCTTCCCGTACTTTGAGCATTAACGCTGCTGATTGATGCTATCACAAAAAGTAACAAAGATGTGAGTATCAGATTTGATCGCATTAAGGTTTTGCACCTGTTAAAAAAGTTGTTAAGACTGAACGTATCGTTCATCTCCCGCTCCTGTTGTTATTAAAATAATTTTACCTTCGACGGTGCCAAACATAAATGAGGCATGTTAAGGAATTGTTAAGTGAGTATTAACAGTCTGTTAACTTTAGACAGGATTCTGCAGTATTCTTTTAAGGTGTTTATTTGGAAAGACTTACGGGTTTAGAATATAATGATTGGGATAAAATATCTTTAGCCTCCCATTTGGAAGAGGCTAAAGATGTTAATAATTGGATTTGTTATTTATATGCAACAACGGTAATACTGAAAAGCCCGGCGAAATTCTTATTATATTCCTCTATCCCATTTTCAGTAAGGTGTTCCTTTAACATTTCTTCGGGCAAATCAAAACTAACTGATTTTTTTATTTCTACATTCTTAAAGCCGGTTACACTTATCACATTTAGATATTCTTTATCCTCCAATGCTCCGGATATACAACCAGCATACAATGCAGCAGATTTTTTTAGTTCATCCGGCATTTTGCCTTTTATAACAATGTCAGATACACAAAAATGGCCGCCCGGTTTAAGTATTCTTAATATTTCAGCAAAAGCTTTATTTTTATCAGGAACAAGATTTAGTACGCAATTGCTTATTATAACATCAGCAGAATTATCTTCAAGCGGAATATTTTCAATCTCACCCAGCTTAAATTCCACATTGCCATAGCCATTTTTTGCATTATTAGAATTTGCTTTCTGAATCATTTCTTCAGTCATATCAATACCTATTACTTTGCCTTCCGGCCCAACTAATGCTCTTGCAACAAAAACATCATTGCCTGCGCCCGAACCAAGGTCAACTACAGTATCCCCTTTATTTATACCAGCAAATTTTGTTGGTATACCACAACCAAGCTGCAAATCTGCATCAGAATCATAACCGGGCTGGCCCGAATAATCATCCTGCATTACAACATAATCCTTGTCAATAACTGTACTTTTACAGCCGCACCCGCAGGTACTTTTTTTAGCTATATCTGCATATTTATCTTTAACTGCTTGTTTTATTTCTGTCGGTGAATTCATACTTATCTCCTTTAACAACAAATAGTTTTGCTTAAAAGTTTATCCAATTCCTTTTTGGCCCTGGATAACGTCTCTTTATTTACACAATAACAAACCCTTGGACCGTCAATTTCACCGGTTATAAGTCCTGCATTTTTAAGTTCTTTCAAATGCTGAGAAACAGTTGCCTGTGCAAGAGGAAGCTGTTCAACAATATTTCCAACCATGCAGGAATCCATTTCTGTAAGAATTTTTAATATTTTTATTCTTGCAGGATGTGATAATGCTTTGGCGAAAGCAGACAGCCGGATTTCTTCCTGTGTGAACTCTTCTTTTTTTGATATGGCCATATCATTCCTTAAATCGTTCATCGTAAATATACGATTATAGTATTAGCAGGTCAATACTTACGTTATTTTATTTTTATTTTTTCTTACTGCTTGTATATATAATAATATCAGCTTTTTCGATTGTTACCAGTCCGCCGCTGTTTGATTCTTCGAATATGCTGTCTATAACTGGAATAAATTTCTCTATTTTTGACTGTTCATCTACAATTTCGATAATAAGCGGAAGGTCCTCAGAAAGACGCAGTATTTTAGAGGTATGTACCATAATACTGTTGGCACCGAAACCCATTATCCCCTTAAAAACAGTAGCACCTGCAAGCCCTGTTTTTTTAGCTTCAATTACAATTTTTTCATAAACAGGTATAGAACTGTATTTATCATTCTCCCCAACAAATATTCTTAAAAGCTTCGCCTCACCTTTAAGCTGCATAATAATCTCCTTTTATCGGGATATTAAATACGCTATAAAAACTCCTGCAAGACACATAACAACGTTTAATATTATATTTCCAAAACCAAGTAAATATTCCGAGTTTTTCAACAAATTAAAAGTCTCAAGAGAAAATGTAGAGAAGGTAGTAAAACCGCCGCAAAACCCTACTGTTAAGAAAAGCCTTAATTCCTGGCTAATCAGTTCCCTTTCATTAAAATAAAACATTATTATCCCAATTATGAGACTTCCTATAAAATTAACAGAAAATGTTCCATAAGGAAATGTTTCAGGCAGGATTTTATAAACTGCACCGGATAACCAGTAACGAAGTGTACCTCCAATTGCAGCACCACAAGCAACGTATAAGTAATTCATTTTATTTCAGGATTTTTTACTATACAAAAATAGAACAATACTGCTTATCCGGCAAAGTATTTAACTTAAAACTCTTATTTGATTAATGTCATCTTTCCCGCAACATGTTTATCTCCGGCACTAATATTATATATATAAACACCACTTGGAACACCCTGGCCATTATTATTAGTTCCATTCCACTTTACAAGGTAATTACCTGCAGGCATATAATCATTAACAAGAGTAGTTATCTCTTCTCCCTGTATGTTATATATTTTAAGCTTTACATTGGAATTAGTAAGTTCTGACGGAATTGTAAAACTTATTATGGTAGAAGGATTAAAGGGATTAGGATAATTAGCAGCTGTAAGGTATTGCTTAATTATTTGTTTGTCAGAATTATTATCTACAGATGTTAATAATGATGTTCCCTTTCCTCGGCTCAATCCTTCATTATTTGCCAGGTAATTGTTCACCCATTCAGGCCTGGATGCATTCTGAAGATTTGTATTCTCCCACTCCTCGTCAGTAAGCCTTTCAAAATTTTGGGTAGTATATTCATAATAACTTAATGCAGGCCCTGCAAATGCCACTCTCTCCCCGGAAGGCAGTGATGCAACATAAATACCCAGGTTAATATCACCTGTGCCTGCGTGCATTACCCATCCGGTTACATTTCCGAAACAATCGGAAGGTGTAGTATGTATATCAGCTACAACATGATTCTTTTTTAACAAGCCATCATAACCATACATATAATCTATATAAAACAAATCAGGATACCAGCCATAGTAAGGTGGCGCCCCGCACATATGGTCATTATTGTCATAGATTACAGATTTCAGAAACGACACTTCCCCGGCAGATAGTTCTTCGTTTTTAATAATTTTTTCTGAAATAATTATTAACGTATCCATTATTTTGCTTACACTTGAAAAATATTGAGTTATTTCTGCGGCATATGAGTACATTGGCAATGATAAGCCATTAAACTTTTCATAACCTTTATCAGCAGTTTCCTTTACAGCTTTATATAATTCAGGAATCGGCTCCAGGTAAGCAAAGGGATATGAACAGCCAGCAAGACCAGCATATGACTGTTTTGCATAAAGCAGATTATCATGCCGCAATTGCGTCCAGGATGCAAGCTGAGTATTAAGTTTTGACTGCCAGTAAGCAGCAGTCTGCATGTACTCAGGCAGATTATCTCTTGTAGCAGGCGGATTAAGCTTCCTGATCATATTCAGCCAGGCATTGTATAATGTACTGTTCCAAAATTCCTGATCATACGAATCCACAAGATATCTTAAAGCCGCAAGATTTGAAGCATAATGGTATTCATTCAACTCATTTGTTAAAAGTTGAGCAGCAGCATCGTTCCCAAGTGCAAACATTGGGTCAAGTGTAGATGGAAATAACCTGCAGACAATTTGGTTATTATACCTTATCCTATCAAATACAACACTCCCTGTTATATATGAATCAATAACAAACCGCTGCCCAAATAGCATAAATGCGGAAGCAGGAACAATGCTGTCTTCAACACTTACACCTTCATTAAATAACAATTGAGAAAGTATTTTTTGATGTGCAAATGATTGATTCTTTAAAGAATCTGTAAATTCTTCAAGTTTATCATCATTAAAAAGCTCTTTAGGATCACTTATACTAACAGCATTTTTGAGATATACAATATTTTCAGGGACAACGTTATCCTGCTCTCCCACAAAGAACTTAAGCATATCTTCTGTTTTTGTATAAATATTCCAGGAACCGGAAATATCAAATAACTTTGTTAATAGTAAGGCATCAATAACCTGCCTCCTGTTATCTTCTCTATCCTGAACCAGGCAATCATATTCAGCATAAGCAGCCGGAGGTATCAGGTAAAACTCAATTCTGCCAAGCCACATCATTGTCTTAAAATACTGGCTTAACTGCGGATAATACTTGTCATCATAATGTCCGCGTGTTTTAAATTGGCTCCAGTCAATAAGCACACATGCATCTGCAAAAAGAGTATCGGCTGATATGCTTTCCGCATCTATTGCTTTGTTATAAAGGTAGTCAATCTTTCCCAGGTTCTCTGAATATAACGGAGCAGTATTTCCGGTAAGCAATTTCTCGGCTACTGAAAGATATACGTCAACATCTTTAAGCATTGTACTCATTTCCGGTATGGAAGTATACTCAGATATGAGTGTCCCAAGATTTGAATGAAGCTGGTTCAGCAAAGTTTTTAAATCCGGAATCAGTATTTCAAGTTCAGCGGTCCGAAGAATTACGTCATAGGACATATGAAAAGCGTGAAGAATTGCATCCGAAGAAATATATACAGGGATATCTTTCTTATAAACATCTATAAACATCTCTCCCATAGAGCCCTGTGAAAGCCTTTCGCTAACCATAAAACCATTCTGCCTTATAAGCTCTTTTTCATAATCTGTCAATTCATATTTAATTGCAATTGAATCAAGGTAAAGAGCATCATCAACAGAGTTTTTTACTCCAGATTTGAATGTTCCGGCATTATGCATTTCAAGAAGTTGAGGAGAATTCATGTTTGAGTGGGCTTTCAGGAAATTTTTATATTCCTGAAGAGAGAAATTTGCCTGCGGTAAGGCTGAAGAACAGTAAAAAACACATATCAGAAATAGTATTTTAACTGATTTCATATTTCCCCCGAAATGTTTAAATCAACTTAAATCCTAAATAGGAAAGATGCAACATAAAAGAGAAGACAGATTTTATATTTAACAAGAATATCTAAAACAAGAAAAGCCGTCATTTCTGACGGCTTTTTAGTGACCCCAAGGGGATTTGAACCCCTGTTACCGCCGTGAAAGGGCGATGTCCTAACCACTAGACGATGGGGCCTTAGTGCCAATTTCAATAAAACTTTTTGGGTGAGAGATGGGACTTGAACCCACGACCCCCAGGGCCACAACCTGGTGCTCTAACCAACTGAGCTACACTCACCATTTGCTAAACTTTTTTAAGCTTGTACGCCCAAGTGGACTCGAACCACTAACCTACAGCTTAGAAGGCTGTTGCTCTATCCAATTGAGCTATGGGCGCAACTAGTGTAAACTCTATTTCAGAGCTGCTCAATTTTTAGAACTTCTCTGTCGGGGCGGCAGGATTCGAACCTGCGACCTCCTGCTCCCAAAGCAAAACCATTTAAAAATCGAGTGCCTAATATAGGCCAACATTGCTAAAATTGCAAATATTTCAAGAAAATAAATGCACATATAGTTTATAGCTTCTAACTATATGTGCTTATTTTCGCTCATATTTACCAGTATGGGGGCAATCATGGGGGCAATTTTCTTAATTATCTCTATAAATAAATGCCAGAATTTGTTTACCGTCCAAAGATGAATTAGATATAAACTTGGCATACTTAACGGCTGTAGTCATAGGTAATTCGAAATAAATATGTCTGTTTTTTCCTATATCTAATAGTGGAAATTTTACTCCATCTGAATCATACAAATCTTTAAAAGAACCATTCGAACTACTGACCTTTAAACTTAATGTTTTATTATCAAAACTACTATCATCACCTATTTCAATCCCTGCTAAAACACCAGCTTCCAAATAAATTGGTTCCGATTCTGTACCATTAAATTTAATTATTCTTTCAGTTTTAACACTCATTTTAATCTCCATTTTTATAAATGATTTAAGATTATTATTCCAGCTGCTCCTACTATTATCCCAAGCCAGAATTTATATTTATCAAAAAAACTTGGTTTTAGTTCTTCAATTCTATTATACAACATTTTAATGTTGTCATTTTTTAATGAAATTATTGAATCTTTATCTGAAATAGCACTTTGTAGTAATTGAATCGAATGTTCCAATTTTGGAACTTTGAGACTGTCAAGAAAATTATAATCGATTAGTTTAATTGTTAAGTATTTTAACTCTTCTTCAGATATTTGATAATTATTACTATCAATTGTGAAAATTGCATTTGGGGGAATTTTCCCCGGACGATTTAATTTATAAAATGATAGTAAGGAATCATTGTCTTTTGTCTTCTGGACTATAGCTTTATCTGCAGTTATTTTTAATTCATTTTCTTCAATGAAGACTCTGATTGATTTTACACTATCTATCTTTTGCTTTGATAATGAATCAAGTCTTATTGCAATATTTTCATTCTTAGAAATTTGTTTTGTAAGTATGTCACTATTGTTTGTTGGACAATATGTTATAAAAAAACAAATAAGCAGAACTATAACCGCTGCACATATTATGTAGATCCTGTTTCTCATAATTAATCCAAATAATATTTTTTTGTAGTACTTAGAATATTCCTCAAATAACTCTCATATGCAGATGGCAAAGTAACTGGAGTTTGAATGCAAATGGTTCCTATATGGCCAGTGCTAACTAATGCTGAGGAAATACCAATTCTATCAATTGAAAATCCTGAGTTTTGAGAAGATGTGAAGGTTTTCTCTTGCTTAAAAATGGAATTGACATAAAGCTTTAAGGAGCTTCCATTTCGCACCAGACTAACAAGATACCATGTTCCAGCTGCAAAAGTAAAACCATCAAATACCTGGTAATCAGCCCCAGAATTAACCTTATGAACTAGATTACTAGAGGTATTTATATATAGAGAGTTATTACCATCCTGGTCACTAAATATGACTATATTGGAGGTAGGTGTTTGCCTTTTAATCCAACAATTTATCAAATATATGCTCGATAAGTTTTGGGGATTTGCAAAATTTGCATATTCCCCGGTACCATCATATTTAATTGCACCAATATGAGCTGGTTGTTCTAAAACCAGACTATTTTGCATCGTTAAGTTAGCTTGATTATCAAAATCTATTATTGAATTCCCATTAAAACCAGAATTTGTAACTTCTTTAATATCAATATCATCAAAATAAAATGTATTTGTTATTGATGGATTACCGTCGATATAAAACTGCAAGTATCCAGGACCGGCGGCCTTAAAGTAATTTCTGATACGTGTCCAGGTTTGAGCTACGAGGATATTATTTTCTGTTTCATTTTCACCATGATTAACACATACCATAAAGTTTTCCTGATTATTGTCGGCGCGTACCCAAATATCTATTTTATATAGTTTACCGGCTTCAAGTAAAATATCCTTATACTCAAGGTCCAAGATTTCATTATTTAAAATGACTTTTTGCCCATATCCCGATCTTGTTATTACGTATTCAATTTCATAATTAGCCATGTTAGAGCTGGTCCATTTTCTTCCAAGTCCATAACTGTCTTTAATTTGTTGTGGTGTCATTATATTTGATGAAACTCTTATTTCAGATATTTCTCCCTTAAATAAATGTCCAATTATATTTGCATTAAGCGAAGTATCAACACCTGATGCCGTGGCCGACTGAATTCCATTTATATATAAAGTAAGATTGCCTGCTCCATCAGCAACAATCGCATAATGAGCATACTTATCAGTATATGAAGATATATCTTTATTAAAAATACAAGTACCAGATTTTGTAAGGAAAGAAAATACCTGGGAGCCTCCAGTTCTTGTAAGAATACCCCCGGACATACTGAATAGATAATGTTCATTATTTCCTGAATTATTCACTTTTATCCATGCTTCAATTGACCAGGTATCAATATTAGTAAAGTCATATCCTGAAAAACTAAACTCATCGTTGATGCCATCAAAGAACAATGCTTTACCTGACTGATAAGCAGGATTACTCCCGGTAAATTGATTTGTGTAATCAAATGCTGCAGCTGGAATTAAGTTTAGTCCATTGCCTGATAAATCCTGAAGTACGGTCGTTTCGTTTTCTGTTTGCCAATCAGTATCAAAAATCCAATGGCCAATTGTACCTACACGTCTCTCCTTGAGAGTAATATCATCTATATATGCTGAATCAGCTTGATTTAAGAATACTTTTAATATTTGGTTTACTTCTGCAGCTGTTGCTAAAAAGCGAAATGCCAATGAGGTAAATGTCCCTGCTATGGAAGATATTGACTTATATACTACTGTTTTACTTCCAAAAACAACGGTAATTTGTGTCCCTTGTGTAATTGTTCTTGCACTAATATTTATTTCATAATACTTGCCTTGCTCAACAGCTGTTATTTTATCATTACTTAACTCAATATAATTACTTACAGAATCACCTGCTCCTGTTGCCGTTATTTTCCCGGAACAGGTACCAGTCTTTTTATCATCTGTAGATTGTCCTATTTTATGATTTCCATGCTGAGCCCAGAATTCTGCACTCACATATTCTCCTATTACCTGATCTCCAGCCTGAGTAACATTTACACCAATTAAATTATTACCTTTTGTAGAACTATCCAGAAGAAAAGTGGAATCAGTTGCTCCGCGGAATTTCCAGCGACCAATCTCTTCTGTTCCAGAATAAGAGGAGACATTCTGCATTCCAAACTGATAACCTGATAAATGTTCTGACTGTGATTTTGCATAGTTTCGCAGATATTGAATACCACCATATTGACCTGAAAAAAAAGCAGCCGGGACATTACTATATCTGCCAATTGAAAAAGGTTGCGAATTTAATAATATGCCATAATTCCTTGTGGAATCAATTGCTACTTCATTATCAACATATAGTGCTAAAGTATTTATATCAAAAACTATAGTATAAAAATGCCACTTATTATCTGTGTAAGTATTTGTACTCTGAACGTAATAGTTTACTCCACTACCGTCCATTGCAAATAATTGCAATCTATTAGAGATATTTAAATTAAACAATAGACCTACAGACGTAGGTACTGCACCGGAATTTTTTGCAATCAAGGATTTTGTTACATCAGGAACTCCGGTTTTGAACCAACCTGAAATTGAGGTTGGGTAGAATTTCTTAAACTGAATATCATCGATATAAAGACTGTCTGCCTGATTTGAATATAAAGCAACCGGCTGACCAATTTCTGTGGAACCTGCCTGAAAGTTAAATACACATTTGGTAAATGTACCTGGCGCAATCGAAATATCTGAAAAAGTCTTGCTTTGACTTCCGAACGCAACTGTTATTGAAGGCCGTATTATTTCCTGTAAGGTTAAATTATCAAAATCATTTGTCACACTATTAACACCAATTGTATTGTCAGTATACAAACGCAGATAATCGACATTGGCGTAAAAAATAATTTCATACTGTTGCCAGGCGGTATTACTTTGTGGCCGTTTAGTATAGTATATTAAACTCGTATATATTGCAGGGGCCAAAATAGGCAAATGCGGACTACTGCTCTTAAACGAAAAGGATAATTTATAATATTTTCCAACAGTCAATATACCAAGTTTTTGGATATACGGTGCCGATCCTGCAGCACCGTTTTCTGTTAAAGTCATATAATTACCAACATTATAATTTATACTTCCCATTCCTCCTGTCCAGTAAGCTGTACCATCAGAGGAAAAATCAGAAGATGCTGTTGGAATTAAATTATTCCCCAAAACACCTGTACCTCTTGCCCAGAATTCAAAAGTATATTTTTCCCCGGAAACAATTGGCGAATATTTATCGGCAGGCAAAAATGCTTCTCCAATAACTTCCTTAACTGATACATTGTCTATATCACCGATAAATGCAGTACTATAAAAGCCAAAAATCTGACTTGTTCCACATGTTATGTATTCAACATAACTTCCTGAAGCATTTCGTACCGGACCAGTAGTACCACCTACATATAACATAAATATTCCACTGGTATAAACATTTACATCATAACTTACTTTATACAATTTTCCAGTTGTTAGGGACGTAAATGGTGAACGATAAAGAAATACATTACCTCCACTGGAATGATTACAATGAGCAACTCCATCTGAAATGACTGTAGAACCTAATTTAGCCCACCAGGTATCAGAATCAAATCCTCCATTTACTATAAGTTCACTTCCTAATCCTCCTGCAGCAGTGGAAACCATTTTGCCAGAATAATTACCGGACCTTTTTTCATCTGCAGTTTTTTCAAATGTATGATTACCCAGATACCGCCAACTATCAATATTCTGTATTTGATCAGAAATATCAACATTAACTCCGGTAAGGTTATTTCCTAATCCTGAACTATCTGCAAGGAAATTTGAAGTAGTTGTGCCCAAAAATTTTGCACGTAATGTTTCATATCCGGGATAATTCTGGACTCCAGATAACCACGAATTTAAATGTTCAGTGAATGTTTTTGCATAATCTCGTAAGAATTGGTGCTCTCCTATAAGACCCCCAAAGAATGAAGCATTGGCAAATGAATATTTGCCTAATGTGAATTTTTCTACGTTGTTAAATATGCCTACTATATTTTGCACATTAATACTAGTGTTATCAACATACACCAGAATAGAATCATACATCATTACTATTGTATAGTAATGCCAAGCTTCATCCGCATACGTATTAGAATTAGTAGGCACATCATACATCATATTACCGTCATACACAGACAAATGGAACTTATTATCTGTGTTAACTATCAATCTGTATCCTAGCGCAGAAGATGATGAACCAGATTGTTTAGATATTATTATTTGTGCTATGTTTGTGACATTTGTTTTAAACCAACCACTTATTGATGTTGGATAAAATCTCCTTAATGATATATCATCCATATATACCGTATCTGCTTGATTAAGGAACAGTCTTATCGGCTGTCCAACAGTCGCATCAGTCAGCTGATAATTAAATACACATTTTGTAAAAGTCCCTGGAATACATGATATACCTGTAAAAGTTTTGGATTGTTCTCCTATTAAAACAGTAATTGAAGGTTTAGTAACTTCTTGAACAGAGACATAATCTATAGTAACATCACAAATATTTTCTCTACTTATTATAAAATTTGTATTATCCGCTATCCAATATGCAGTTATTTGCCCAACTTTGTCTAACCTCGTGATTACTGCACCAGCATTTTTTGTTACTTTCAAATAGCCCACAGATACAGATGCCACATTTATTGTCAGTTTGTAAGTCTTACCAATAGTTAAAACATTTTGGCTTATTAACAATGCATCGCCATCACTTGAATAGATCCTACATGCATTATTATCTGATTGCGTCACTTCTCTAATACCAGTAGATTCTCCTATTACTTCCCATGATTCAGGATTATCATTACTCCAATTTGAAAATGTATTATTGATTATAATATTGTTTCCCAATATTCCAGTTCCCCGTGCCCAGAATTCGAATGTACTTTTATTGCCTGAACTTAAAGGAGTAAATGAGGAAGAAGGTAATACTACTTCTCCTACTACTTCCTGGATTATTAATGATGTTATAGTTGTTGTACCGGTCGATGCATGTGTTAGATATAATCCAGCATGAATTGAAACAAACGTAAAACTACCACTAAAACTACCAGTTAATGTAGGAGAAGAAGGGTATACTGTAGCACTACCGGCTTCACGTATTTGCAACGTGCCTGTTGTAGTACCTTTAATTATACATTTATAAGTTTTTCCAACTACTAATATGCCTTTAATAATGCCACCAAAGGCAGTTGTAGTAAAAGTATTACCACTGTTTATAGTAGCTGCAGCTGTAGGAGCCCAATCACTTGTAAAACTCCATCCACTTAATAAATCTGCATTCTCTCCACCAGCATTTGTAGATGAAATCGCCAATGATTGAATACCTGACTTTTTATCAATGCTGGATATGTCAAATGAATGATTACCATAATTTGACCACGTTGAAGTAACATTTTTCAATGTAAGACTTGAAATATTTATCACACAACCATTTAAACTACCAACCAAACGAACTCCAGTACCTCCAACTTCACAAGTAAAGTAAAAAGTGTTATTAAAACTTCCAGATAATAACGGAGAATATAATGTACCAGTATTTGTTCCTCTGACACTGAATGTTCCTGTGGATATTGAACCCGAAATATTAACCATATATATATTACCAGGTGTCATCAATCCTATCAATTTTATAAAACCACCATCAGCGGTTGATGAAAACTGAGTTGTTGAATTTATTACTGCATTTGATGCAGTCCAACCATTTGTAAAATCCAATACAGACAATAAATTATTACCAAGCGCCAAGTCAAAATCTCTGTTAGCAGAATGTTTAATTCTTTCATGACCATGAAAATCAAGACTACCATCTGCTACCTGAAAGCTTAAATTTGCAATTCTATCTCCAGCATCTAAATCCAACACAAAATAATTACTACTTGTAAATGTTGAATCTGAGACTGGATTTGTTCCACTACCGCCTGTTACTGAGATAAGCACATAATCAGTTCCAAAACTACCACCTTTTAACCAGATCGTAAATTTACCAGTTGTTGTTTTCTCTATTTTTATTCTATACCATGTATTATTAGCTATATATCCAGTATTAGTTAATAATAAACCAGTATATACTCCGGCTGTACGTTTTATCAATCTTACACTTTCGGTATTAAAGATTGATAATTCATAACCATTTTGAGTTGTATTGCCACCGATTCTATCATTCATAAATAATACATCAAGATGGTTTGCATCGTTCTCTTTGTACCAATCAAACTCCCATAATCCGACCGATTGATATGATGGGATAGAAATTATTCCTGCAGTATTACATACAAGTGAATACTGATTAGCTGAAAGTGGATTAGCTACAGAATTATTTACTGCAAATGTACCTGATTGAACTGTCCAATTAGAAAAATTTCCGGCGGAAAAATCTTCCTGAAGTGAATATCCTGTAATTATATTAACAGGATCTACTGTCATATATTCATCAGTACCATTAAGGTCCACCGCGTTAAATATAGGTCCCTCAAAAGTTCTGTTTGTTGAGTGCAGAATTCTTTCGGCGCCGTGTAAATCAAATCCCTGATCTTCATAAATGGATATATCATCTAACCAGAAAGTTCCAATTTCATTGGACCATATAGTTAAATAACCATCAACCTGGCAGTTAATATCAATTTCTACTGTATTCCAGTTAAATGTGGCAGGTAATATTTTATAGTAAGCTGAAGAGTAATTATTTCCAATCCTAATTGAAATACCTTTATAACGGAGAAAAATTTTATACTTCTTACCTACAGTTAAAAAAGATGCTTTGTATATCCCTTTGTTTAAAGCATCTGCAGTAATTTTGCAGTTATAATTGCCGGTTCGTCCAGGTTCGGCATCATTCCATATTACAGAAGAACTTCCACTTACTGCCGTACTCCAAATATCAGTATTAATTCCGGTTTCAAATGTTCCATTTGTAAGTAGATTATTTGCTACTGGAACATACATGTATTCATCTGTACCATTTAAATCCACCGCCCGGTTAATTTCTCCTTCAAAGTCTCTGTTGAATGAAGTAATTATCCTTTCATTCCCATATTTATCGGCATAACTGGAACCAGACCAGGTGTTACCCATTGTAAAATCTTTAAAATCACCATTTAGAATTTTATTATCCCCTAAATATTCACTGTTACCCGATAATATTTGTTTTTGCGGTTCAGACAGGAATACTAAATCAGGTAAATTCTTTAAATTAAACTTCTTCCTACCTGAACCGATTAATAATGAATTCATCATATTGTTTATGCCTCCTGCCATTCTATTCCGTCAAATATCACATTAGTACTATCATTAGATAATAATGTAGATATGCCGGAACCTTCAAATGATTCTATAATAATTAGATTATTTGTCCCAATATTTTTGATATAATAATTCCAGCCGGTAACTGGGTTTGGCGGTAATGTGATAGTTCTATCAACACCGTTCGGATTCATAAAATGTATAGCATTACTACTTTCAGTTAATGCTATATTCTGTGTTAATATTTGCCTGTTTATCGATTTTAGTTTTAACAAATTCCTAAATGAAATTTGCTTTGATATACCTTGATTTATTACATATAATATACTGCCATCATCAATTTCTGATGCAACAGGTAATTCACTTATTTTATAACTACTCATAATTACTCCCAAACTATTTATATATATTACTCTATATATGTTAATTTATAAAATCATTTGTAAGCCTTGTTTCTGGCCATACCCTGTTGTGGTAAAATTACGAACAGTACTCCATGCGCCAGTATTTACTGAATTCTTTGCCCGTACCTTCCAGTAATATTTTGTTTTTCTAACAAGGCTGGTAATGGTACATGTTAAAACATTACCAATATTAATGTTAATTACAGGGTCAATGAACTCCTGATTATCAGCAATTTGAAGATCATAAGAAGCTGCATATAATGGAAAATCAATCCCCCATGATAAAACAGTATTTTTTTCATTCATATTACTACCATTATCTGCCGGACTCACTAAACTCGGAGCTGATGGAGTAGGCGCGTCTGCAGTTAACCAGTTGATTACATAGGATAAATAATCTATTTCCCAACTGGAGGTAACAGAAAACGGATAATTGGTAATCCCATAATCTCCTCTTAAATATTCAGATATTTCAATTGAATAATTACCAGCTGCATTTAGGGTTGTTACAAGTGGCGCATTTGGAGAATTTTTCTTCAGAGAATCATTTGAATTAAATATCTGGCGCTGGTATAATTGCTGTGTAGACTGCCCCATAGCGCGCCCTTTTAACATAACCGCAACTGTGGAAATGTCTGGAAGTTGGGAAATTATATCATAGTTATTTTGATTATTGATTAGATTAGCATATACATATATTGATAGTGTTTTAGACCTTCCATAATCATCTACTGGAGGCGTGCCTTGCGCCGGGATAGTTATGTTTCCAATTGACTGATAAGCAGTATCAGCGCCAATTTTTGAATAATTTGAGTCCTGCGGACTTGATGCTGTTATTTGTGGGGTAAAAGTTAATACTGCCATTATATTGCAACTTTATATTTTAAATTCACTGTAATAGTAAGATTTTTAGCACTACTTGAATTATTTATTACTGGTTTTATGTAATCTTTATCCGTTAATAATATATCTGAGGGGTCTACTACTGAAGTGGAAACACCAGCATTTATACTACCTAAACCCAGAATATCTTCTATTCCTCCTTCAAATGATGCTTTTACCAGCTTAAAATTACAGGCCCCCGAATTGCACCGGCACACAACTGAGGAAATATTAACCACCTGGCCGCTGGGTGATGAAATAAAAAATGGATTTATATAATCAACATCTCCAACAGCTGCAACTACATCTCCCGATATAGTCCAGGTATGGGGAATAATCAGTTCTGCAATTGACTGAGTATCAAAACTCATTAAGTTAAGGTCTCTCTTGTCTGTTATTGTAGATATTACAGAATTTACAATAGTAACTTCAGCCAGCCAATATTCGTAAGTCCCCTTTGATGCCGTTGTAACAAGTATTTCTCCCCCGTCATGTTCATAAATCTTCATGTCACTGACTGCAGCCGGTGGGGTAGCAAAATTACCTCCTACACTGAACTGATTCCCCGAAGTTGTTGTCCCTGAGAATTGGGTATAAAGTTGTAAGGATACATCACTTGATACTAGTTCAACCGGGTATGAAACATTATTAATAATCAGCCTTCTATCTGGGCCAATTATTTTCAGAAACTCTGTGCCTACCCCTGTCACTACTTTACTTGAATTACTAAGTGTAACAGTCCCTTTTTCAAAATTATGTGTCTTTTGTTTAACAAGAATTTTATATGTCCCATTTGTGGCCGGAACATTTAATGTTGTATCCTCCTTTAACATAATTATAACAGGATTCCCGCTGGCATCCTGTATAATGCCTCTCCCCGCTTTAATAGTAATTGAATTATCTCCAGCTTGGCTGACCTGCCAAACTGTTAAACCAGTATTATTGTTTTTAAATAGACCATAGGTTTTGATCATACCGGAAATAACATCCCATAAATCCTGCTTTTGAAGTTCCTGCATCCGATTTAATTCAAGATCTCCAATAATTAACGAATTTTTAAGTAATAATGACATTTTAATTCCTGTATATAATTTCTGTACCGATTGGGGCCAAATATTTTTTAATTAGATTATTTGTTTCATCCATCTCTGCAATATTGGGGTCAACTATTTCAACAACTCCTTTAGCATTTAAAATAGCAGTGTTCTGTCCTATATAAGTCTTATTTACAATTATTCCGCAATCTGACGGCCGGTGTATAATTACTGTTTCTGCCTCTATCCCGAGTACCGCTGCAGCATCTTTTTTTACACCGGATTCGGTTCCTCTCATACTTGTATAATTTAGCCTTTCCAAAAGATATTTTTGGAGGTCTTCTTCGTTGGCTTCGTGCCTTATACATAATAAGGCCTCATTTTCACAAACCAGGTAGTCCCCGTTTTCTGTCATAATCTGATCAGTTTCTTTATTATATAATATTCTGGATTCCTGAGCGGTTAACTGAAGGCCCTTACCTGTCCAATAACAGTCCTTTAATGCCGTTATTTCATCAGACAATCTTTTAACAGATTGGCCGATTATAAATAGAACACTTTCCAGCACCTCATTTATTATAATGAATGCTGGCAGGTACCTTTTTATTTTTTCTGTTATCTCTGATATTGTCATTTTATATTACCAAATAACTCTGTGTGATTGTTTCTGATATTGATCCGCCAGTATAATCTGCTTTTAAATACGTAAATACAGGTACCTGATTTTCAGTACATTTCAAGTCATTCTGCTGATTATTTAAGTAAAATTTTGATAAATCCATACCTGTAACACCTTCAGCATCTAATATTGCATTTAGTAATCCCTGATATTTTATTACTCCCGCAAAATCCATATTGGCCGCAACATAATCGGCAATTACTGAAGCAACATTGGAATAGACTGTATCTGCTGAGACTCCGGCTTTAATAAAAAGATAACAATTCACTTCAATGCTTAATCTGCTTGCATTAGTGCATATAATACTATTAAATGCCCTTTGCCTGGAATAAATAAGGTCTGATAAGGTTTCTAACTCATCATCTGAATAAAGAGATAAATTAGATTTCACCAGGTATATACTAATTCCACCGGTATTATTTAAACCTGCTTTCGCAAGTAATACAGTACTCTCACTACTTTTTGCTAAAGCTTCATAGAAAGCTTCCGTTCCCTGATTTAATAAATCATATTTCTCTTTTAACAGTTCTCGTAGCTCTTCATCACTTTGTTTATCCTGGCCTCCTGTTGATATTACTAGGTTAGTCACTGAGGTTACTCCATCTATAGCAGTTTCAAATTCCGTCAGTTCCTTTATACCGACTGCCGTTTTACTTCCAGTGTTCGCGCTTTCAGCTATAACAATGTCTCCAATTGAGTTGCTATTTATAGGTCTCTCTATAGAGGGATTTTGTCCTCCAAGCGTTATAGTATTAACCGTTAAATACTTTTCACCTGATACTGAAGAAACAATAACAGTATCTTTAGGAATGACTGTCCCTGCAATGCCATTTATTAATAATATAGCCGCCGATTTCGTGGCCCCGCTCCTGGTAATTCCTTTTCTTTCCGCCAATATTTCTAGGTCTGTACCTGTTGCAGTAGTTTCTTGTATTTTTCTCTTAATCTGATAAATATCATTCCAAAGTTCTGACAGCATAAAAGAAATTGCGGATAGCAATCCCCTGAAGGCTCCATCTTTACCGAACCAGGTTATTTTATCTTGAGCAGCGATGGAATCGGTAGATAAATCTGATAGAATTTCTTTTTGGTTTTTCATATTTCAATTAAACGGTTAAATCAGTATTGTTAATTGTAGTAATAGTCCCTGCAACTTTTACTGCATTTTGACTAAATGTTACTTCCAAATCTGTTACATCGTCAATTCTTTCGTCTAATGACAATTGGCTCATTGTTTTAGTTATGATTAAGTTTTCTCTCAATTCCTGGGGTAAATCACTTCCCGCCAGGTTATCAATTCCAAAGTCGTTTTCTCCCGGATATTCCCCATTTACTGTAGTAATTCTATTTAGTATACCCTGTTTTAATGTTTCTTCAGGGGATAATATTCTCAAATCCCCTATATTGTCCACAGATATCTCATTCTGAATATCCATACCATAAACCAGGTCTCCGATCTGGCTTCCATAGCTGGGTATATTTTTATATATAGAATTAGTCCCATTAGTATTTCCGGTTTGCTCTATCTTGAGAACAATTCCGATTTTTATCTGATCTGTTGTTAAATTATTCGATAGTAATAATTCTTCCAATGATACTTTGAACTTATTAGCAATTCCGGACGGAGTATCATAATCTGCTACCGCATAATTGACTATTATTTTATCAGCATTATCCTGTATATTATTAAGATAATTCTCTTTGGTTAACCTCAGATATTTGTGCACACTCAGCATCCTTAATAATTTCCTTTTAATTTCAGATAAATTACTAAGTACCTCCGGATAATTTGTATCTGCATATTCATCATGCTTATCAGCCTCTATTTGTACTTTATTATAGTCCCTTTCTAGCATTAAAAGGGCTTTTTCAAGATCTATGTAATAAGTATTTATAGCCATTAAAATATTGTTGTTATGTTAGAATATACCTTTTTACTGGCAGCAGTATAATTTGATAAAGAACTCATTGAAGCTGACAAAAGTGTTGAAAAGGAACTCGATAAGACTTCTAATCCTCCTAATGCCTGTGTTACAGGGGATATTATATCTGAAGCAGAATTCAGCGTATCTGTTAAGTCGCCAATTATTCCATCTTCCCCGAAAATGTTTTTTAATCCTTCTAGTAGGAAATCTTTATTATTTGTTTCAACTAATTCTCCGATTATTGTAAAATTGCAATTGTACCTGATCAAAGTTGAATGTTCATCTGCGTTTGCTGATATACTGAAATCTTCAATATTAATAGATCCATATTTCTGATGGTAAAAATCGTAGTAATTCAACACGTAGATAATATTAGTATCATCTAAATTGTTACTCTTTTTTACTATATCCTCTTCGAATTGTTTTAGCCTGCTCCACCCATCCATAAAGCTTCCGGCAATAAGCCTCGGTTCCTGGCCAAAAGTACCTGCGAGTCTCACTTGTTCTGGCTGCCAGCCGAATTTCTGCACAAATACTTTATTTAGAGTTTGCCTTTTTGAATTCCTTGATGCCAGCCTGTAAAAAGCCTGTGTCGGGAATACGGCCAGATATATTACGTCAACTTGTTCTGCTCTATAAGCCGTATCTGATAGATATTTGGTTATATCAACCTTTAATACTTCAAATGCTATATATTGTATTTGTGGTACTCTGAATTTGTTCTTCATTAGCTTATTGCTCCAAAAACTACTGTTCCTGTTCCCCCGGATGTGGAAGCCCCGGATATACTTGAAGGACTAGTTATTGCCCCGGTTAATCCGGATATTATACCTACAGCTACTTTCTGGTGTGCTTCTTCCATATTATCCGGTTTACTGCTCATATCTATGCTTAAACTGTTTATAGTTAAAGTAACTGAACCTATTGTTATTATGTTATTTTTATCCGATCCCGTAAATGTAACTTTAGCACATTCTGCCTTTAACGCATTTGCAAACCCACTTAATCCCCCTTCCGCTCCTGATTTTACTGCTTCTGCAGATATATTAAAAGAACTTGCTTCCCATTTATAGCTGCCGTTTGATGGATCAGGACTCCCATTTGGCAGTAACCCTGTGTATGTGCCTGCCAGTTCTATATTATCCAGCACATGGCCTTTAATAGCATTACAGAGCCTTGTATGGGCTTCTGCTGCATTATCTGCCTGGTTCATGCTGCCGGCTGTTAAATTGCCTAATGTGGATGCACTTAAACTCATGTTCCGCTCACCTTATTTCCAACATGCGGACTTCCTGAGAATATACAATTCGGAATCCCACAGAAGGGGCCGCTGCCTGTTGGTGTTGCGGTACCATTTACTATTAATTCTCCACCAGTTATCTGTGCTTTTGCGGCTGTTATTGTACACTCATCATCTGCTGTTACTTCACAATTCCCTTTTGCTGTCACTTTAACTCCACCCTCATTCATCTCTATAATATTTTGAGTTTTATCTGTTACTTTTATTCCTGCTTTATCCATAACAAGCTGGTTTTTATTCTTATCAATTATCTTAATCCTTTCGGCGTTTTTTGTATTATCCATTAGTATCTGTGCAATAACCGTTTCTGCATCACCATCTGTTTGTGTCTGGTTAAGAACAAATTTCCCATTCATTTCCAGTTTTACATTTCCATTTTCATCGGTTCCTGAAACCTTTATTGCCAGGTTTCCTTTCCCTTCTTCTCCTTTGCCCTGAAGGAATATTGTAATATTACCTTCAGCATCGTCACTAAAGGCTAAGTATCTTTTTTTGTTATTCCTTACCAGGTTACGTTGGGATAAATCCTTGAGATCTGTTAAATCATAATTTAAAAGGCTGTCAAAATTGTCAATGCTAAGTGAATGAATGGTTCCCAAAACAACAACATTTTTATTATTTGAGTCCATATATGTATATAATAGCCTATCCCCAAATTCCTTTATCTTACCTTTGTCATCAATTTTATAAGGTTTGGGCATATTTTTATAACCATCTTCTGTATTAAATTCAGGGCCAACAAATAAAACATTTCTCAATTGGAAAGAATCTCTTTCTGCATTCAGGAAAAGAAGTTCGCCCTTATCTTCTGCGTCTCCTTCTATGAAGACAAGGTATCCGGCCTGTAATTTACTTGTTGCAATAGAGTTTTTTTTGAAATCTAATATATTTTTTAATCCATCCATTATGATATCTCGGATACATTGGTTAACTTATCAAAAATCGACCTTCTTTTATTTAATATATCTATGCTGTCTAAACCAAATGGAATACTTTGGGTTTCTTTTTCAAAACTGTTTATACTCTCAAAGTTTGGGAGATTATTTTTTATCCATTCTGCGGCAAAATCTTTGGGTGCACCGCGGGTTAGTCCGAAGGTTGTTTCATAAGTTTCCGGATAACGGAAAATATCACGTATTGAACTAATATAATACTCAACTCCCTGGTATAATTTCCCGGATTCTTCATCTGCATATAGTTCATCTTCATAAAACAGGCGTTTGCCCAGATCATACTCTCCCCCAATTACAGTTAATTGGCCGGATTGGTAATGAGGAAAACTATACCATTCTCTGATTTTATTCCTTTTCTCAATTAAACAATCCCTTAACCCATTTTTTGTTGTTAGTATATCATCAAACGCAATTCCTTCACCTTTAGTTTGTGCCTCGTTATATTTCCCAAACACTTTATCCCCGTCAAAATTTAGCAGGCGGGAAGTAACAGTTAAATCTCTTAAGCCATATTTTTTTATGCTTTCAAAATTTGCAGTTGGGAACTGATAGCCATATTTTCCTAAAGCACCATTTGCAGAACCAAGAATATCTTTCGAAAAATATACTTGGAAAAGGTTTCTGAGTTCAAAATCAGATTGTCCCAGGTTTTCATTTAATCGTATATCAGAGTTGATAGTATATACGTCTAGTTCTTCCCATAAGGTCCATTTATCAACATAATCTGATTTTAATTCTTTATATGAAAATGGCTTCGGACGTAATACCATTTTGTTATAGGCCAGGCCATCTTTGCCACTTGTAGTGTCAAAAAATACTTCGTAGAAATCTCTGTCAATGCAGGAATAAATATAATTTAGTATGTTCCCCGAATACCTGCTAAGATTTATATCAAATAAAAACTCATTATTTAGAAATGTAAAATCGAGAATAGACTTACTGTTAAAGTCTTTTATGTTAGTGTTAAAAAATGATTTAGCAGTTATATCATTACCAATAGTAGTGTTTGTCGCAACACAATTTTCAAGAATCCATTTAACTGCAACTTCTGGTTTATTAGCAAATGGCGGATTTTCTAATTCATCTCCCCGTGACCATCCAAAAAACTTGGCGCGCTTTGATAATATAGGGTCATTCTGTACTCTTTTTAATAATGATAGTTCTGGAGCATTTACTATATTATCTTTTATTAAAAGTTTAGGCAGTAGTAGGCTGCAGTTTATAACCAGTTTTCTATCAGTTGAATTGTTATTTGTTGTTACACTTTCAAAGATATGATCAATAAAACCCAAAAATAAATGCTTTTTGTGCCTTTTATTTATTTTAAGAGATATTATATCGTTTTTCTTAAATACAGTTAACCAGTAATTAATAGTTTTAGTACTGCTTTGAGTTAAACTGTTCTGGGTTTCCAATACTGGATTAAATATTACCTGAGCACTTGCGACCGGGGTATTGACTGATCTTTCAACTATTATGGAGTCTATATAAACACCTAAGTCATCACCACCTTTGCTATGATTTATAAATTCCGGAACCACACTATTTTGATATAAATTATCCATTAACTATTCTGTAAATCTCTTGGTATTGTAAACTCTCTTTTTTCCACAACTACCGGATGTTGCCCTCTCCTTTCGGCAGAATCCATAACTAATTCTCTTAATAATACTATTGCCTCTTCAAGTAATTTTGCCAAATCGCCAATTTTATCTTCCCGATAATTGTTATCTACTGTTTTGGAATAATTTGAAGCGAACTCATAGCCTGTTCCAGGCTCATTTATCGGTGGTTTTATTTTTCTTTCCGGGTTTTCAAATATTGACGAAACATCTTTACCTTTCTTATGGTAAAGTCTCTCCATCAAATCATCTGCTTTTCTTTCATTCTCTTTATGCTTTTCTAAAATATCCTCCGGATCAACTATTCCCCGGCTTCTTAAATCCTTATATTTATCATCATATATTCCCTTACGTTTATTTTTTGGTATTACTACATCTTCTGCAGCTCTTTTTAACCCTTTCACTTCATGATCTTTTAACCATTGAGCTGTTGCATCTATTCCTTCCTCCCACGAACCGTACTTACGCGTATTGCCACTGTCATCATTTCCTATATTCCCGGGATTATTTGTTCTTGCGCCCTTCCCCTTAGTGCCCATTGTAGAATCCTGCTGCATAATTGCTATAAGCAATTCAGGGTCAATTCCATGCTTTTCTGCGGCCTTAAAAACCATTTCTCCGGTTATTGGGGATCCGGGAGCGTTTCTCTGGATATATTTATTCGCATCTGAAGCATTTTTTATATCCATTCCGGTTTTAAGTATAGCAATTTTTTCTTCATGTGTTGGATCTGTAGCATAATCAGTAATATCTACGCCGCCAATTATTTTCCTGATTCTGTCATCTTCATGCTGGATAACACTGCTTTTGTAGAAGTTTTCCATCACCCTACTTTTTTGATCATCAATTTCTTTAAGTTTTTTATTTAATTTTTCCCTATAATCAGATTTATAATAAATACCTGTCCCTCCGGTTGCTACTCCAGCCAGGTTCTCAGCGCTGTCTTCGGGAACAGTTCTGTTTATATAATCCTCAATACTCTCTCCTGCTTTTGATTTCTGATGCCCGTTTATCTCATATACTGCATTATATTTCTGCTCTAAGAAATGCTGATTTACACTCCCGCCACTCAGGTAAATTCCCATATCAGCTAATTTTTTATCCAGGTAGCCAAAAGAATCTTTGAGCATCTCACTTATTTTATCTTGTGTAAGTGCACTTTTCAACCATATATCTTCAACTTCAGCCATTCTCGTTTGAGAATTCAGTATCATTTCTTTATAACTTTCTGCAATACTTAACTGGATATTAACAATTTTTTCCTGGGCTATTTCAAATGCACTTTTGTTGTTTTCCGCGGCAAGTTTATAGCTTTCAAATACTTTACGAGCCTCTTCGTCTGTTTTACCTTCTACTTGAGCAGTTAAATCACTTATGGTTACTGTTACTTTCTCGGTATCCTGCTTCAAAGAATGAATATATCTTTCATCCTTTACTTCCTGGTTTTTATCATTAAAGTACTTCCCGGATTCGTCCTTAAATATTTTATTGCCCTCTTTATCACTGAATATATTCCTTCCCTTTTCGTCAACTGCATATTTATCTGTTTCTATCTGACCGTTTTTTATCAATTCTGTTATTCTCGGCAATAATCCTGCCGGCGCGTCCTTCATCATCTCGTCCAGCATGAAATAAATATCACGTTCATTCCCGTGCCCCATTTTCTGGGAAAAATCGAAAATCTTTTCCAGGTTATCCTTATAATAGATGCCTCCCTTTAATCTTTCATTAAATTCCATAAGGTCGTTTGTACCGTAAGCCTGGAACAAAAATGCATGGTGTGCTTCTGTTTGCGGACGCCCTAATCCTTCCAGAATATTAAGTGTCTGGCCTCCCAGGTCTCCCATCCTACCATATGGATTAAGCACTCCAAAAATATCGCCGGGTATATTGCCGAACTTTATTGCTTCCCTGGCATCAGCATTAATATCAAGTCTCAGCATCTCCATATTTGTATCTTTTACTGCTGTTAGCAGGTCAACTATTCTTTTTGTATCTGAATCTTCTCCAAAGGTGCGTTTTGCCATATCTGCTGCCCTGTCAAGTCCCATTATACCCATATCTCCACCAGTAATACGTGCGGACCGGTTTAAAGCGTAGAGATCCTGCGGGTTTATACCTTCAGCGCGTGCAAACATGCTCTGTTCATAATAAAGTGGTTCATAAAATCTTCCCAGTGCCTCTCCAAAAGCGCGTTTCATATCCATTTCCTGAATCGCATTATAACCTAACCCACTGCTGCCTCTCATATCCTGCCCAAACCTTGCTTCTGCTTGTACTGCTTTGGTATCATAACCGGAAAGCATATTAACATACTCAGCCGCTTTCCCGTATGCCTGGTTTATAGACTTCATTTCTTCCTGTCTCTGTGCAGATACCCCTTTATTAATATATTCTGCAATAAAATCGCCAACAGCCCCACCTGCTGACATTCCTGCTACAGCACCCCAGGGACCTCCTATAAAAGTTCCAGTTGCGCCTCCAACAATAGTGCCTAATAACCCCAGGTCTCTCTTCCTTTGTTCTGTTTCAGAATATAATTCGAATTGTTTTCTTTCATTCCACATAGCTACCGGCGATGTTAAATCAAAAGCTGTTACATCCCTGGCCTGAATTTCTGCGGTTGTTAATGTTGCGGCAGTAGTTTTATTTAATAACATCCCAAATGCAGTGAAATATCCGGCTTTCTTAAAAGTTTCAAATAAATCATTTGTATTAGCCTTTGTATTATTTGCTTCGTCAGAGAATTCCTTTAATTTATCCTTCATAAAGGCAATGTTTTCAGAAAAATATGCTGTTGCTTCTCTAACTTTCTCTTTCATCGTGTTATCAGCGTCACTGTGTGGAAACTTTTCACCTATATCTTTTATTAGGTATTCGGATGTTTTCCCTAAATCGCTTTGCAGCCTGTTAAAGTCCTTGAATATTTCTTTTGCTTTTTGGGGATTTACTTTACCAGAACTCCAGTCCAATTCTTCATCAAAACGGCCGATTGTTCTGGCATACTCATCTCCAAACTGGCTAATACGTGCCTGCATTCCACTTATCGCCTGTTTGTCACTACCGAGGAACTCACGGCTCCCCAGGAATCTTTTTTCCATATCGTTTCGGTCAATGCCTGATAATTCCCTTAGTGTCCTTAACATTGGAGGTTCGTTGGAAGGATTATTTTCCTGTACAAAATCATAATACTTCTTAGCAGCGGACTCCATTTTGTTGTAGGCACCGATTACATTCTCTGATTTATCTTTTATTGCATTACTTATAACATTAAATATTTCTTCATCTTTGTCGTTGTAGGCATGTAAGTCCATATTTAATTGAGACATATTTTCCTGTGCTGCTAGCCCGGCCTTATTTATCCTTAAAGCATGTGAAGATTTGAGGCCTTTATTCAAATCTTCAGTAAATGACTGTGTGAGCGATTCTGATTGGGCGTTAATATTATTACCGGCTTCCTCAACAGCTTTTCTCATTTTCTCTATTTCTTTCTGGCCGCCAGGAGATAAATTGCCCGTTACTTCCGGGTTATCTATCATAGATTGAATATCCTGCTGAAAAGATTTTGCAGATGACTTAACACGTTCTGTTACATTTCGCAGATCTTCTTCCAGTTCTTGTGCTCCGATAACTGAAGCTATTCTCGCCCTAATTTCAATCCCGATATTATGTTCTTCCTGCATTTTAGCTTTCCAACGCTTTTAATAAACTTTGTTTGAAATTATCACTTTCTTTTCTGTCAAATTTTGGGTCTAAATAACGGCCTTTGAAAATTCTATAAGCCTGTGGGTTATTTCCAATTTCTTCATTATATTTTTCCAGTAATTGGTCTAAAAAATCTTTATATATTTGAGTTTCAGTTGCGGTTAAATACCGCTCATCATTACTACTGTAGTTATATTTTTTCTTCCACCAATAATGTATGCTTTCTCTTTGCTTTTTTGCTTCGGCCTGGTATTCCCGGTCTATTAGCCTTTCATCGCCTAGTGAAATTAGTCGTTTGAGATCTTCAAGCCTTTTTTCTGGCTTAGAATTTTTTTTTCAGCCACCTTTGACCATAATTTCAGTAGATAATCTGAATCCTTACTTAGGAAATTGAAATGTTTGGGTGAAATACACATAACCTGCATCCATGCAATATTTCTTGTTACTGCTCTGTCTGAAAGCAGACTTCTATAAACCCCATAGTGTTTATTATTAATAAACTGTACCATCTTATCTAAATATTCGGGTTCATCGCGTCCCACATTGTTTCTTATACTTTTCTGAAATTCGTTAAATTCTTCACCATACATTTCTTTATTATATTCTAAATGTCTCTCAAATGCCTCATTTATTGCGCTATCAAGTTCCGCCGATTTTTCCCAGCCTCCAAGTATATCATTGGCTATGTTAGTAATTTTCTGTTCCTGAATAATTGAGATTTCAGCATTGGAGAATATAAATTTCTGTCCATCTTCTGTTGTTATTTCAATTGTTTCCATAAGCCCTTTTTAATAATCCTCTCCCCGAAGGGAGAGTTAAATAAATAAATATTAAGCAGTAGTGTTGGCCGGTCCAATAACGCTCTGGAAGCCACCCGGTTTCGCAGCATATTTCAGCGACGGGTTTTTCTGTTTCCATTCCAGCCCCGTCATTCTTGTACGGAAAATCAGGTTTGCATTTCTCAGGTATAAGCTGGTCGAATTAAAGTTACCCTGTTGCCCCTGGAAAACACATCCTTTGAATACGTCCAGCACAATGCCACTAAGTGCCGAGTCCTCGTGGTCTGCAATTTGAACCAAAGCAGACAGTTCTCGGTTAGAAACAAGATTCTTAGCTGTCGGCAGAGTATCATTAAACTGCATAAGGAATAAGCCCTGTATATTTAGTTGCCCTGGTGGCATGGCTCCTTTCACAATTTCAACGCAATAGCGTTGACCCAGTTCCATTACAGGAAAGTTCTGGTAGTTTTCGCTCCAGGACATACCTAGTGCACGGGCCACGAGATTAAATTCATTATCAAATACTTTCATTACTAGTGCTGAACCAGGTAATGACTTGTAATAACTATCAGGATCGGATATTTCTCCAATTTTTATGGGAACATCCATTATTTCACCATATGCCATAATTTCACCTCTTTATTTTTTTAATATCTTATTAATCAGGGATTACTAAAGTCATAACAAAACCTATGAAATCAATGCTATCTATTGGAGTTATCTGAGGCTTTGTTACAATTGCATTTCCTTCTTTATATGCATCTTTTATCTGTGGGGCATACTCACCACCCTGCAGATAACCATCTGAAACAAGTTTTTCTAATATCTTGTTACCGAGAAATACTGCCGCGGTTATATCGAATCCATCTGCGCCAACTCCTGACTTCATTTGATTTCTGTAGCTTTCGAATGCATAATCTCTAATTCCAACTTGCTGAATCAGATAACTTGCATTATCCTGTGAATTCCAGACTGTATCATGTTTCTGGTATGTATTTACACCTTCTGCCACGTAGTAACCATCAGGACCTGTACCAAATACCAATACACCGGCTTTAATATAAACTGCTGTTTCAGTATCCCGGTTATAATTCCCAAAGAATTTATTTACAGAAGATGCAGATACAGAATCATTTGTAAAGTTTCGTTTAACGCTATTAGCGCTCATCATACCGGCGAAATAAGGAGCTGACGAAATGAATGCTGCTATATTATTTCTATCCATCCCACATAGAATAACATCTTGGTTATTCAAAGCCTTAACTCTTGATAGTGGATGGTTAGAATCGGAGCTTGTTAATGATATATCATTAAGCGCTCCTCCAACAACTATCTGAATACTCGCCTGGTTTGTCATACTTCTCATGGTTTTTGCAAGTGTACTATAGACAGCGTGAACTGCAGCGGAAGATGAAACCGGGACTACTATTCTTATACGAGATTTTGTATAATTCTGAAATTCTTCAAATAACCGTGGGGCACTTGATGCTACATTATCAAAATCACCTCCTGCGGTTTCAGTTGCAACCGGCGAAGTTCCTTTTGTTGCTCCAGGAATATTCTGAAGGTAAGTTTTTGCAAGTGTTGTTGGAAGTATGCCTGTATAAGTTTCGCGGGTAGCAATAATAGTATCGTTGCTGTTAATCCAGTTTATAACATCATCAATAGTGGTACTAGCTGAAACAAATGTTTTTACATCTTGGTTATTAGTATCTTCCTGGAAAATCCTTGCATAATCAGTTGTGGCATAGGCTACAGTAGGTAAATCATTAACTGTAATGATATTATTGGTAGCGTCAATGGCTGTAATGGTCGTAGACTGGGGCGTTGTTGTTGCGTTACTGGTTATCAATACAGTTTGCCCTACTTCATAACCTTCAACATTCTCTACACTGTAATTCTTTGATGTTGTGAGTGCATTTGCTGTTAAATATTTAGTGTTTTTAGGCGGAATAATTGTAAAAGTTACATTTGTTGAAACCGTTGCAATAGTTACCGATATATCATTTTCTGTAGCCCCATATTTCTTGGGTGTCAATTTCATTGTGTTGGCAGGTGTTGTCGCATTATCTTTAATAATTGCATTTGCTCTTGTTAATGATGCGGCATTAAGCAAATAGATAACTCCTGCTCCTGCATCTTTTGCTGTTGACATTGCATCAGTTAATGGAGATTTTCCATATAGATTCTTAGCATCTTTAACTGAAGTAAAAGCAGTTATAACATCTGCCCCGGTTAATCCGGCGCCATTATACGGCAACCCGGATCTTGCTGATCCAATAATTAATAATGTGTTAAAAGCAGGCAAGGATATTCCACCCTGGTTAATTACTTCCGTATAGCCGTACACTCCCGGAACATCAAACGTTTGGCCATTAATTGTTAAAGGCATTTTTATTCTCCTTATTTATATATTATAGCTTATATATGTTAATTTTTAATAATTATTACTGCATCTTTATATAGTTTGCCCTCAACTGTTCGCCTATATACCAGACCAGGCAATACTTTATATGTGCCACTAACTTTTGCTTTGTTATATTTTGATAAATAATAAACTACCAAATTCGAATTTCCTGTTTTTATCGCCTTTTGAATATCTTCATTGATCCTGTATCCAACATTGAATGTAAAGCTTATTAATGCATCAAATTCATTCCATTTAATAATACCTGCTCTTTTTCGCAAATACTCTTCAAATCTTTTTACATCCTCAATCAGAAGAATAGTGGCTTCTTTTTCGGTTATTACCATTCCTGGCTTAACATGCTTGCCAGTTGACCCATATCCCACAGTTAGTACTCCAGCGGGGCAATAATAGGTTTTGCTTCTAAAGCCTTCGAAGTATTTAATAAGTTTAATACCTGTCTCAGTCGTCTTCTGTTGCCCAAAAATTGGCGATAACAGTATTAATAACAGTATTAATAGCTTATTCATGTTAGTAGTAATATTGTTATAAGAATAGATGCAACAATTAAACACGATCCTATTAATGCAGCGGCCAGCACTATCATTTGAGATCTAATCTCACTATCCTCTAAAATCCCATCATTCCCGGCAAATTTATTCCTTGTAAACTTTAAATCAGTATAAATATATTGCAGCCAAGTGGCGAGTAGCCCGGCAAGTGTTACAGCTACGATAGATAATAGTAACCAGTATGTTAGCTTAAGCCAGATACTGTTTCCCTGAAGGTCAGCTATTTGATTTTCAGTTATAGTTACACTTTCAGAATTACCTTTTTCATAGCTTACAGCTATGGTATTATATTTATTAGATATTTCCTTCTGGATGTTACTTTGATTAGGTATTACCCAACCAAGTATTATTGCTACACATACAATCATTAGCACAACTGCTGCATTATTCTGATTTTTGAATATCTGGTTCATAATAATTTATGCCTTTATATTTTTGTTAATAATTCCTGCCATTCTTCAAATGTTTTTTCTATTTTTTCTGAATTATTTATCTGCATATAAAACTTTAATCTTGCAGCTATCGGCCAGTTTAGATTAGCAGATTCTACAAATGTTTCCATGTTCATTATCGCTACAGGTTGCTCCTGGATTGCTTCTGTAGTTTCTTCAGGGTTAACAATTTCGGAAAGGTTGTATTCGCCAGATGTTAGTTTATTATTTTTAGCCATTTTCTAATACCTTCATTTCTGTTATATGTGATTCTATTTCTTCATTTGAAATAGTAAATTTATTTTCAGCGTAAATAGAGAAAATAATTGATACGCCCAACGCCCGGTCGCCATGAAACATGGGATTAAAATAATCTCCTTCAACCGTTACTTCACAATCTATTGCACCCTGTGCCTTTATCATCTTTTTCAGAAACACTCGTCTGCTTTTGAATAATCTCGACATTAATTCACGTCTGTCTGCACCGGCAATTGTCAAATAAGTGGCTCTTATTATATCATTATCGATATCCCCAAATGTAATTTTTGAACCATACATTTGAGTCTGATTGCCTAAATACTTCTGATAAACGGCCCCATTCACCCTTTCGATCATGATAATGCTCCCCTCAATTTCTCCTGTCTGGAACTGCTTTACTATATCAATATCTTTTCCTTCTCGTACCTTCTGGTTATCTATGCTCTTAACAGTATCAAACATCTTTTTAAGTGCTTTGATTACCATATCTTTAGTGTCTGGTATATCTTCTATTATATCAGTTCGCGGAATTGCATTAGCGCTTATTGTTGCTGAGTATTCTCCTGTATCTTCATCTCTGATTACTGCTTTATAGAAATGCTGAATATCATTTCTTACCTGGTATATTGATATGACATTTATTTTATTGCTTAGTCTGTCAAAAACCATCAATCCGTTATAATTATAGTTACTTAAATTTGCTATGCAGGAAAAATATTGGTCTATTTCATTTTGCGTTATATCAATTTTACTTCTCTGAAACAGATAAATTTTGAAATTTTCAGGTAGTTCATCTGGCAGTTTCCAGCTTAAGTCCAACTGGCCACCAAAGGCACTTATATCAATCAGCAATTTGGTTAAGGGTTGAATCATATACTTAATTATGATGAATACAACAGAAGAAAATACATTAACAAATACGGCACTTATTTAATAAATAATTGGGATCATTTAGGTGTGAAAAAGTGAAAATCTTTTTAGTGGAGTTAAAATAAATAATCCTCCTTCACCAGCCTGTTCTGGTCAAAGAGGAAACATTATAAGAGCAAATGCAATACATTAATATTGCATATCAAATATAAGAATCATCTGGCAGTTAAACAATCCACCATTTTTGTCCTAATTCTAATTTTTCTCGAATATTTTCGATGTTATACTTTCAAAATCTCTTTGGGCCGCATCACCTATCATTTTAAAAATAGGTTCTTCTACCTTCTTTTCGGTATCTCGAAAGATAAACATACCGTTAGTTCCAGGATGTATCCACCCTTGCGATTTCTCACTCATTATTCTAAATGTCATATAAGAACTATAATTTGTTTCATTATCAGTTTGATTTACTAAGTTAAATTTGTCGGACCTAAAATTTAATCGGTTGAGATTTGGATTTGCTTGAAATCTTACCATCCCTTCATAAATATTAGTTTTATGTTGTTTTTTTAGTTTTGGATAATCAATACCTTCTAACCTATCTTGCCAATCATATCTGTTCCTAACAACTAGTTTTTCATTGTGTCTTCTTAATAAGTTTGCATCATTTATTGTCTTGAATCCTTTGATACTCCCTTCCTGGTATGTAGATAAAGTAACGGACTGTCGCATATTTTTTGCACCTGTGAGGCCTTCTACTGTATTATATTTAACTTTCCCATCGACTATTGTTCTTCTAGTAATGTTAGCATCATCATACACTGAATTTGGCATAGCGGCAAAGGATTTTGTCCCCGGGGCACCATGCCTGAAAGGTATTACGAGATATCTTTTACCATTTTTTGATACCCGAACCTTGTCAGAAGTAAAAAGGGCTTGTTTCATATCAAAGCTTTTTATCCCTTCTTCAATCGCTTTTGCATATGGCACTGTTTGTTCTACACGATAATGCAGTGGGTCACCATTAAAGGGGTATTTAATACCTGCAACTATCCCCCTCGCATATCCGCCCTGCGAATGTCTAAACTTTGAAGACGAGTAGTTTAACAACTCCTGAACTGTATAGTCACCTGCCGCTTCAATAGACTCAATAAGGTTAGTAGATTCACCAGCCTTTTCCTGAATAATATTTATCAGATCTTTTAATTTTGAATAGTCCAGGTCATAATATATTTCATACATATGGTGAACCTAATATTTGCTTTTGACACTAAAAATGTATTATTTACTTTATTGAATCGAGGGAGCAATATTCCTGTCTTCATATGTTATCCTCTACCAGAAATCAACATAGAAAGGAGGTTACTATGGGTAAGTTAATTTCTTACCTAATGCAGAGGGAGCACGCTCTGATTTGCTAAAGATAACCAGTAAGCTTATCACTTATTGGTTTAAATCATTCTATTCGGATCTCAGTTTTATACTGAACAATCAGGAATAGGATAGTTAATCGGAGGCAAGTTACCATCGTAACAATTGGGAATTTTTTCAGGAGCTTGATAACCTCTTGGAGAATGCACCCGTGCCTCCCTCATTTATAATTCTTCATTTTTGTTTGCTTTATGCTTTATCATATAATCCAATGCTTCTTCGTTTGCTTCATGTAGGGTATAACATTCTTTCGAAAAGTGTTCCTCTGGTTTAGGCCCATAACCGCATACCTCATAGTATGTTGTTTCTTCAGTTTCTCTCTCATTAATTGAAACAGAATAGGAACCTTCCTGGCTATAATTAACATAATATCTTCCAGAATCATTTACCGCTCTTATTTCCCACGGTGAAGGAATTTTTTCGCCGGGAATGCCGCCTTTTGCTTCGTTTCTTATAGCTGTAATACTAATTACTTCCTGATTTGATGGAAATATTTTAATTTTTGCTATCCCTTTTGCTGGGTCAGTCTCTTCAATCTTACTAAACATTTTAATCATTGTTATTTGCCTTTATCAAGGTGAATTATATAATTCTTATCCTCAAAATGAAATTCTACTGTTTTTGATTTCATTATTGTTAACTGGTTACTGGGGAAACTTAAAACATGATCACCCTTCTTGTCATGAATAAACATACTGTATGTCTTATCAGCATTCTCATTCATCAGCCGAAAAATACCTTCGTTTACTATTTTACCTTCTTTATCAGTAATAGTTAATTTACTCCCCATATTCTTTTCAAGTATATTGTAACTCTTTTGGGGAGATATAATTTTTACTTCTGTTTTATCATCAGCATTTTCACCCTTTTGCTTTTCCGTCTCTATCGGTTTGGATTCACGTGACGCTTCAGAGACTCTGCTGTTATTATTATTGCTAAGAAGTCTCCAATGCACTCCCTTACCTGCAGGATTTCTTTCCAGTTTAAGCATCCCTCCCACTCCTTGCCTTGTATCACCCTCGTGGTGTGAAAACATATCAAGTTGCTGCCCAAATGCCTTAAATAATACTATATCTGGTTTTATTTGATTAAAACGAATAGAAATCATCATTACTCTTTTCAATATTGATTTTATCAAGGGTACTCTTTTCAGGATCAATATACCTTCTTATAACACTTACAATTCTTTTGGGTAATTCTTCATAATCTGTCCCTCTATCATTACCATCATCTTCCCAGACCTTATATTGCTGCTTACTAATAAACTCAACCGCGTAATATTCTTCCTCTGCAGGGCCTTTATTATCTGCCCAGTTAATTGTGGTTATGTTACCTGTTTCTGTAATTGCTTCAGAAAAGGTAAAATCCATCCCCTGAAGAAACTGTATATTGCCTGCATAAATGCTTATTATTTTTACTATATCAAAAGCATATATATAGTCCCGAATAGACCTTCTAAGTATGTCAGTATCACGTCTGGTTTTATTAGGTACAACAATAATATCTCCATGAGCAAGAGTAGAATAAGCTTTTTGTTCAATACCCTCCGGGCTATATTTCGGAATTGAAAATGTCGCTCCCCCATCAAACAACCGGCCGTTTGGGCCTATTAAATATTTCTGAGATACTGATCTTCTTTTCCCAACTATCGTTTCCGGCGTTCCATAAAAGAAACCCTGATTACAAATATGATCCGGTCGTGGCACTCCAGAATTTTCTCTTAAGCAACTACATAAACGGCCTGGGTAATAAATAAGTGTTTGCCTATAAGTATCGATAAGTTCTGACGAGTTCGGGTCAATTACATCCATTATATTACCACCATATTCATATTTTTGCCATACTTTTTCCTGAGATTATTAATATAATCTTTTTCATTCTGTCTTAGTTCTTTTAATAGTCCCTGCATGTTTCTACTGATAGATGCCGAATCACCGTCTAGACTTTCGGATTTGCTGGCTATTCTTGAAGCCGGGTCAATATGATGCACAATGTTAAGGTATGCTCTCCGGGCTACTGCCGCTCTTATCCCTTCCTTTTCAATATTATCTGTAGTATTAGTATATATACCTGATTTATATGTGATCTGGAAGAAATTGGGAATCCTGTCCAAATTACCACCCATTAGCACGGATAGGCCCATTGAACTCATATTTGTCATTAACATATTATATAAACCTGCACTATCACCATCCGGAACTGGCAGAAATTCTAATAGCCCCATGTCTCGGTCAAACTGGAATAATTCTTTTGATATTCCCATTATTTCGGCATTACCATAAAATAATTTTACACTTACCAGCTCATTTATTGGAGGATAAAAAACCTGTATTTGCCATAAATTCATTCGAAATCTGTCAAAATTATAATCACGTTTTTCTGTTTTTGTTCGCTCCGTAAAATATATTTCCGAGTCCTTTTCAAGTTCATCCTGAGCAGACTTAAGATAGGTACGTATACCATTCTTATCCTTAACAAATTCAGTTATAGCAATAGAATATGCCTTATCTACTTTAGTGTTTTTAGACAGAACGTAATCTATAAAGTACTGTACTGGAACTATCTCTATCTCCGCGGCAAAATTAGCACTGGGCAGGAAAGTTAATTTTGCATCTTCCGGAAAATAATTGCTATCGATTTGAGTATCTGTGGAAGAAAAGAAGAGCCGGATGTATTGTTCCGGCTCTTCCGGGCTTATATAAATAGAAGTGTTGTACTTCTGTAGGGAAGAGTTATATGTTAATACAATATCAGACAAATAAGACCCGGCATCATTTTTTATATAATTGCCATTTTCGCCTATTAAAGACAGTTTAATTGTCTTTCCATCTGGTATTGCATCCTGTTCCAGAACAATGATTTGTTCTGTACCTGATAAAATTGTTTTCATATAAGCCCATAAAATTATTTTTCATCTATTTCAGGATACCTTAACCAGGTTAGTTTACCGGCAGAATTTTTTTTGTAGACAAAACCCTTACCGTTCTCAATTTTTGTATCGCCTTCTTTTGGTTCTGTTTCTCCATCATCGTTTGTCTTTTCAGAGGATATTTCAGAAAGTTTTGTGTTTAAGTCCTCATTTTCAGCCTTAAGATCGTTAAGTTCTATTTTCAGTTCCTCATTTTCAGCTTTTAATTTCTCCGCGGTAATCTTTATAATTTCATATTGTTCAGTGAGCAACTTAATTTTTTCATCATCTGCAGCAGTAATACCAACGATATCTGTCTCGGCAGCTTCGTCTATTTGAATTTCTCCTTCAACTATTTCAAACCCGGGTATATTGGCTAATGTTTGCTCTGCATCTTTAGTTAAAGGAGTTAATACGTATCCATTCTTGTTTAGTCTTATTTTCCTATCCGGGGATATATCATCACTTACATGCATTATTGTATTGCTTAAATATATATGCCTTAATGCCATTTTTTTACCTTTTGATTATTTTAATAAATAAGGCTGACTACTATTGTAATCAGCCTAAATGAACTCCTGCACTTAAAGTGCCGGGATATGCCGGGTTAAGACCAAGCTTGATTACCAATATTTTTTAGGAAAATCATTTTATTGGCATTTAGCAGCATCGGAACTGCATATAACTTCTGCAGCCATCTCTTACTGTCATCAATCTGTGCTAAAGGCATCTTCACCATTGGCAATAATTGGCGAAAGTCTATTACCTGGTCAAAGTCCCAATCAAAAGCGAATCCATTAGATGTACCTGGAACCCACTCTCCATTATCAACTTTTGTGTCTGCAAGTGCCCAGGTAGTTAAATACTCATAATCCGTTTTTAAAGTACTTGAAGAAAGTTTCCTGTAAATATCAAAACTTATTGCCTCTTGCCCTGAAGGTGAACCCGAATCGCTAATTGTGAATGTTACTTTTTTACCCTCACCAACTACCACATTGGTTATTTCAAATGCTGCACCGCCTCCAAATCTGTTACGCGGAACAACTGCATAATCATAGTTATTAGCAGGTAATAACGATCCAGTTAAAGTGTCTACTGAAACACTGCAAACATCTGAGGTTAGTTTTATAGGTGCCTTTGAATGCATGGGCGCAAAAGCTGTAAGAGTCTTATTCATTTTCGGATGTTTACGATCCAGATATGCCTGCCCCTTAAATTTCAGGAAAATATCGGTTTCAATATTACCTTCACCATCTCCCAATTTAAATGATCTTGCGCTTGCAATTAACTGTGTTGCTTCAGAAGAACCAACAACATATCTTCTGTTCTGGATTAACTCATCTGTATAGTCAGCCCATGCCTGATTTGATAACCAAACTTTGAGATTTTTAGGATTGCCATAATTACCAATATCTGATATCCTTCTGCCAACATCATTAAATGTTTCAGGACGTAATCTTTTACCTCTCAGATCGATGGTACTCTGGTTAATATCTCTAACTTTTCGCTTGAACTGGGTGTAATATCCATCCCATTCCAAAGAATTTTTTGTGCTATCACCATAAAAAAGTTTAGTGTCGCATTCTCGCATGATAGCAATTACTTTTGCCCTGGTTATTAAAGCTTCATTTGATGTTATAGACTCAACCATTGTCGCAGGCATTGCTATTCTTCCAACTGCACCTATATATTTCACATATTCAACGCCCCTGCTGATATCTTCATCGTATTCTTCCGGTAAGCTCCCTAATCCATAAAAAGCAGCTGAACCCAAATCATTTAAAGTTACATATTCCTCAACAGTTGATCTAGCTTTCCCTTTTCGAACCGCCCGGTAAAATGCCGGAGATTCTTCCTTCGCAGTAAGGATCCTCACGATGCTATCAAGGCTTTCCATCCTTGTTGCGTCGAAACCAACCTGATCAGTTGAACCGATTGTATTATCCAGGCTCAAAGCTTTTGCAAGCCCGATAATCTCGCTTTTGGAAGTAGCACCTCCGTATGCAAAACCATTATCACTTGCGGTTTCTGCAAATAATTCATATTCGTTCATTTAAGTTCTCCCTGTCACGGCAAGGCCGGACGTTAATTTTTATAGTTAAAACCCTATATCTGTTAATTTATTTAAATAACTTATTTGTCCCAGCCTTAAACAAGTCCATAGCCTTTGATTTGACCAACTCTGTAACTTCTTCCGGAACCTGGGCATGCTGCCCACCGCCCACATAGTTTATCAGAGTATTTTCGTCAATTTTCTTTTCTTCCAGGAGCTGCTCAAGAATATATGTTACCTGCGATTTATTAAGTGGCTTTTGATCCTGATTTTCAGCGTTATTATCCTGGAATTGAATTTTTGCTGTATCTGTTATTAAACCATTATTAGCAGGTTTACTTCTTAATTTTTCGCCTAGTGTAAATATTCCTACTTTTACGGCCTCAATATGACTATTAGCAGTATCAACTGACTTTAACAGATGGGACTGAGAATCAACACCGGCAACCTGGGATGACGCCATAATTTCAATTGATTTTGCAAGCATATTTATCTTCTTGTTTATTGCGTCCATACCTTCCAGTACCGCCATTAATACTTCTGATTGCTCTGTCAAGTATTCAGTTGCGTCTGCATCTTCTTTGCCGGTCGGGATTGATTTTGCTAACCCTTTTTTATGGCCCTTAACATCTAAATCAATCTCAACTTCCTGAACCTTCTGAGCTGTTTCGATGCTTTTATTTAAAGCATTTTTTGTAGAATCAAGAGATTTTTCTGCAACAGCAGAACTTTTTTCAAGATCTTCTACCCTATCTTCCTCCCATTTATCGGCTTCCTTTTTGGCATCTTCAGGAGTAGAACCTTTGGATATAGCAGTTCTATAAACATCAAATTTGGTTTTCATTTTTTTACCTTTTTTATTTTTAGTTACTAAATTTTCTTTTCGCGTTGCATCAAATCCTGTTTGATCTGTTGAACCGATTGTATTATTCAGTTCCAATGCCTTTTTAAACTCTGTTGATTTCTTTAATTCAGCAAAAGTTCTCATATTTCGTGGTTTAGTCGTAAAAACGACATTGACTACTCTTGCTGCAACATCTCCATTTTTACTTTTTGAAAGATATTCCCCTTCAATGGACCATCCTGCTTTCTGTAGTGGTCCATTTGGATGCGTCCGGTTGAATTCTTCCATATGCTGCAGTAATGAAACAGTGCTTTTAGCATTCCTTTGCTGCTGTGATAATTTTTCATCAGGGAGATCCGGGTCAAAGCCAACTAATTCCCCTTCAAAAAAAGTCTTATCGCCACTCTTTTTTAGCTGTGTAGGAAATCCAATAAAACAATGCGGTTCAGGTATATCCTTGTGCTCATATTTAATTTTGCCAAAACCGGAAGTAAAGATACTCCAGTCCAGGCTTTTCATACATTCACCATCTAAATCTTTTTTATCATCAGATATCAGGCCGCCTACCACATATGGTTTATTTTTATTACCTGATTTTGCTAAATATGCAGGTGCATAAAATTCAAAGGTGTTCAATTATTTATACCGCGTAGTTTCTTGTTAATTACTTCGGCATATTTATTAAATTGTTATATATAAAGAGGTGTGAAATTGTGAAATTCTTTAGTGCTTGAAAATTTTCTTTTTTTTACTGTAGTAGGCTTTTTGGTATCGATATATTGTATATGTGGCAACTCCCTCTTTAGCGGCAATTTCTTTTACAGATAAATTGTTAAATACTCCGGCTTTCATTTCCCTAAAAAATAATGTACGGAAAATATGCCTGGCCGGAAAATTTTTCATTTGAAGTTGAGTATCCAACTTCCTATGCAGCTTATATATATCTTTGAGTGCTTCGATTCCATGTTTGTCAATATACTCATCGATTAACACGTCAAAGAGTTGTTGTTCTTCTTTACTTATTTCCATATACGAGATTATTTGTTATGTCTCGTATTGCAAAAGCTCTTTAATTATCAAAAATTTCTATTTTACTAGAACTTATAGAATCTATTTGGATATTATTATTTAACTTCCTTTTTATATAGGCTTTCGTTAAATACTTTTTCATAGCATATTTCAAAGTCGTAATGCCAGGATTCAATAATATTACAAACAAGTCTATATATAATGCCCGTCGGAAGAACCTGTATTGCAGTAATGAGTCTTGCACATTGCTCAGGGTCAGTTTTTAAATAAACAATATCAGCCAAATTATATTTATTATGTATAATTATCATTTCTTTGCCTGTAATTCATTAAACCCAACTTTCTCAATTGCGTTAAATAACTTATCAAAAGCCTGGTTAATCCTGGTTCTTTCAACTCCTTCCGGATATGGAGCTTTATCGAATCCTTCATAAAATTTATTGTGAGTGCTGTGAACAAGATATTCACTCAAGTTATTTTGTTCATGGATTTTATCTTCAATATATGCTTCAAAAGCCCTTGCGGCCATTTCATGCTCTGTACTCCAATAATCAGATACTCTCATTTTATCAATATCTTTCGAATCGTAGTAGAATTGGGTAGGAGTAGTCCTTAGTTCTTTATTATTACTCTGGTATTTCTTTAGTTGCTCAGTAGAATCCTCATATGATTTCACGTAATGATCAATATTTCTAATGATACCATAATCCTTCTTATACTGACTTCTGCCGGTAACTTCAATTGCTAAATCATTCATTTCTTTAAATACTTCTCTCGTAGGAATTCTATTCCAATAATGTTCTTTGGTTTCAATGGTGGCTTCATCACCAAAAAGGTTATTTTTAATTCTTTCAACTAAAGCGTCATACCTTTTTAATTGTTCTGTCGTAGCAGCGTTCTTTCTCCTACCATAGAGTCTTGGTTCCTCCAGATATTTCCTTAATATTTCTATTTCTTTATCCAACTTATCTTTATAATACTCTACTTGTTCTTCGTATCTTTTTATACTTACTTCTATGATTTTAGGTTGTTTAAAAAGGGTTTCTATCATATTTCGAAAGGCGGTTTGAACATCATTATTTAATTTAGAATAGACGCTATAACCATTACTTAAGAAATCATTTCTATGTTTGGTGTTTTTAGCCGTTTCCCCCTCGCTTATTTCGAGAGTTTTACCTCTGTCAATCATACCCAAATAATGATCAAGAGCATGAAACCATTCATGAGCTACACTTCCAGCACCTTTGATTCTTGTTAAATTAAAAACAGCCCTTGTTGGTTCATAATGCGCTGCAGCTTTACTTAACCCTTGTCCTCTCGACCCAAATGCGATTGATAATTTACCGTCAAGTGATAATGCTTTTGGTTCAAGATTTAAGATTTCGGACATATCCATTAATCCATCATAGGCAAAGTCAAGTAATCTTTGACGCTCATCCTGTGGAATCCAGTTCCCAAATTCCCCACCTCTGAATCCAAATGTTTCTTTAAATTGTGAAGTTGTTACTTTTCCTTGCCGGTGTTCTTTACCCTTTCTTTGTAAATCTTCAATATGTGGTCTTATTGGAAATTGTGGTTTATAATTGATAAAATCATCGATGTGTTCTACTAAATATTTCAAGCCTTCTTCTTCAGTTTGGAATCCTTTTTTTATTATTTCCCTCTTCCTTATTGATATTCTCCTGTATATCTCATAATCATTTTGGAATTTATCAACTCTAAACTTTTGTGCAACATATATAATCTTTATAGCCATTAATGCTTCTTCTTTTGTTTCATATCTATTTCTGTCATGCCAGCCAATACGGCCTTTTTCATTTGCATAAAATGGTTGATATTTCCCATCAGAAGTTTTTCCTAACTGGAATCCTTTCATCCATGCTGGTTGTTTTTCTTTTACCGCACCTCTTTTATTTGAACCTTGCATCAAAGCCAGATCTTTTCTTGCTCCGCCTATTTTCTCCCCGAAATCAGTAATTTTATTTACTTCTGTTAACACTTTTTCAGCATCAGAAATATCTTCCTGATTGAGACTAAAAGTCTGCCCTGGTTGATCTTCAACGTCTTCTTCCGTTTCTTTTTCTTTTGATTTTTCCTTTTCATTCTCAGTAGGTTTTATATCAGTATTTTCTGGAGTGGTTTTGTCTTCAGGTTTTTCTGTTGACACTTCATTCTGCTCGCTTTTCACTTCTTCCCACTGATACTTATAATTTAGTTTATATTTCTTTCCGTCTTCTTCTAATATCATTCCCGGTTTATATTGCAATTTATTATCAGGATTCATATCCGGATTCGTTTTTGGGGAAACCTCTGGTTTAGCAGCATTTGCAGATACCTTCTCTGGTTTCATATCCTGTTTTTTTTCCTGCTCTTTGGTTTGCCACCTCCTTACATGAGGGTTCTTATTGGATGGTAATAATGTTTTCCCTTCTTTTTCTTCACCAGTAAACAATTCCATCTGTTTGCTTCCAAATAGCTTTAATTGCTTTCCAAAGGCTTTAAACAAAAAGCTTTTTATTATGCCGGGCTTTTTAACGGTCGCAAATACTTTTTTCTTAAATTCTTCAAAGTCCATAGTTGTTATATCACCCAGAAACTCCTGAGAATCGTAATGGGCAAGGTATGCATCCCGGGCAGACTCATAATTTGGGAAGAAAAGCATTACCTTATCTTCATCATATTTACCAGTATCCGGATTATTCTGGTGGATAATAAATACCAGGTCACTTTCCTTTTCCGGCCCAACAAAGCAGTCAACTTTATCTCCGTCTACCCCGAGAGTTTTTTGTATATAACCGTATGGGTAAAACATTTTCACACGCCATTCCTCTCCATCATCATCAACGCCCTTGCGGAAACTTCCCTTTTTATTCTCAATTGCTATGTCAAGCCCTCGTATCCTCATTCTGTCCTGTAACTTAAATGTCTTGTCTTCTTTTATTTTATCATCTAAGTTTTCAACCGGCTTTTCTTTCGCTGCTTCTAATAATTCTTTTTCTGTAAAAAGCCTTCCCGGACCTGATTTTTTTGATTTAAATAAAATCTTCATCTTATTGTTCCATGTTTAAGAATGTAATAATATTTTCGGCTATTTCTTCTGTTAATCCATCTATCCCATCTGTCAGGAATAAATGATCTGATAAATGAACCATGTCAGGATCATCATCTATAATCACAAACCTCCCGACTGGCGTAATTAACCAATTCTTAGCATATGACTGGCTGGCTGCTTTATTTCTTTTTTGAATCCATTCATCAATTTCAAATCCCCTGGGCCTGCTGTGGTTTTCTGCGTCAACTAATTTGGGTGTAACTCCTATTACTATTAATTCTGGATATCCCAGGGCTGTAAAAAACATTTCCCATATCATACAGGAAGAGCATCCAATTCTCCATGTTGAAGAGATTACTATTTTGGCGCCAGTCTTTTTAACAATATTACTCAATGGTTCTAAATGTATTTTATGAGGCATCATCGCGCATAATTCATTATTTTTATGTAACAAAGCACTTTTCTCTGAGTTTAAAACTCCATCGATGTCTAGGAATATTATTTTATCTGGTTTTAACATTTTTCGTATATAATTATTTCTGTTTCCCAGTGACATATAATTCAGCTAATTTCTTGGAATGAAGAAATGCTCTTTCTACCATATTTTCACGAATAGTTTCTTTATAAATGAATACTCCAAAGTGATCCAGTGTCTTATATGACGAATTCCTGATATCGCCCTGTTTGATCTTTTTCATCATTTCAGTTAATATCCTAGCTGTATTCGAATTATAATCCGAATTGAGATGCAAACATCTTTTTTTGTTAAGCAGTAATAAATAATACATCTGCCGGCTATTTAATTTTTTGATGTTTCTTCTCATATAAGCCCCCGGCTATTTTTCTTTGTTTCCCACTCTTTTTTCTCGCTCTCCCGCAGCCAATTTTTGCCACTGCAGGCCCAATAATTAAACTCCTTCCAAAGCCAAGCATCCTTAAATTCCAAATGGAGTGTACCTTTTTTATAGCAACGGATATAGAAAAACTCGGTTTCGTTCTTTGAACTGTCACCTACAGGAGTCTGTTGGATGCCCTGCTTTAATGATATTCTTTTATATTTTTTGTCGCGGTCCCTGGTGTTATAATCACATTGTTCTATAAGTTCATCAAACTCTTCATATTTTATTCCTGATATATAAGCCATTACTTTATCTATATCAGAATATGCATTCCAGTGGTTGCTTTCAGTTGTATAATAATCTCCGTTTCCCCATCCTGTAGAAACAAAGTATGGAAGAATAATCTTTTTATTTACTTTCCATTTATCATTTGTTTTCCACCCTTCAACATGACACCGGTTTTCTTTATGGTATTTTGTAAATATGTCAAACACTTCTCCAATGGCCAGTTCCATTATTGATGTTTTATTTAAAAGAAGTGTGTTTATAAGATTGGCAACATTTTCTTTAGTAAAATCCATTGCCCCCTGCTGCTCAATAAACTTTGAAAAGTTTTTCCTGACATTATTTGTCATATACCTTTCCATCCCCATTCTGTTAAGCACCTGTCTCCATATCTCAAGCTTGCTCATGTCGCAAAAGAAATTGTACTTCTGTTTATTGTCTTTTCCCTCGTTATCCAAAGCTTTTTCAAAATTAAAACTGCTTCCAAATAGCCCATGTTTATAAAAATCCATGCCTTCTTTGATCTTCAGATACTCGATGTACATTGCCTTTAATTTATCATACTGAACAATCATATTGCCAATAATATCTCTGACTGCTACCGGATTATTTATTGTATTTTCATTAAGTGAGTTTATATCATGCTTTTCTGAAGCTACGTTTTGAAAATTGAATTTTAATCTGGAATTTTTATTTTCTTTATGCAGTCTTACAAGAACAACATTTACATCTGTCGGAACGTCAGATCCCCTGAAACAATTTCCCAGGTATTCTACAGATCCATGCTGGCCTATTAAATCATTTAACAAGACTCTTTTATTGCTGAATGGGTTTTTAATTGTTTCCTCATTTAACAGGCATACTATGTCCCCCTCATCTAATATCTCCCAGGCATGAAGCAAATGTTCATCACCATTTGAAAATGGTGGGTTCATTATAATAAGATCAAAATAGTAATCCCCGGAATATTTCAGGAAATCTTCTCCTATCAGCTTGTATCCTTTTTCCTGCAGGATAAATTGAAGTTCTTTATCCTTCTCTACGCAATAGGCACTGAAATGTTCCTGGTACCACCGGCTGTCTTTAACCATATTATTTTTAATATAATCCAAGATATTCCCGTTACCCGCCGATGGTTCTAAAATTGACAACTTAATAAAATCATGACCCCTGAAAGGCTGCAGCATTTTACGGATTACTTCTTTAGGTGTTGGATAAAATTGGTTTTCAAACATTTTGTATTGCTCTTATTGGTTTACTGCTATATCAAACAAACCCAGCTGTGTTTCAGATGGGACTTCTTTCTGAATTGACTTTTTATAATTTGTAAGCTCGTGGCCCTCCCAGTATTCAATTCTTGCTTTTGCTATTGGAATCCATTGTTCATCAATTTCGCATGCCGTTATATTTTTATATCCTGCCTTCATAAATCCTATTATCTCACTTCCGGTTCCAGCAAAAGGTATATATACTTTTTGTTTACATTCATCTGGTAGTTTAAATAGCTGGGCAATTCTATAAATGAGTGATATTGGTTTTACTGTAGGATGGTTGTTTTCTCTGGATGTGAAACGGTCTTCATCCTCATAAATGAATTTACAGCCGCATGCGTAGAAGTTGTCTCCACTTTTATTTGCTACATTGTGGATAGGACATTTTTTAACCTGGTCATTAAGTCCTTTACTTACTGTAGCGCAAACATTATTTTTTTCAAAGCCTTCTAAGCCTGCATTTCTTTCAGCATTACTTACCTTGCTGCAATAGTTTATTATATCATATTCTTCACTTTCATAAGCACATACATGAAGTATACGGCTGGCACCCCCTGTATCTCCATAATTACTAGGAGCATTCGGTTTACAGTTTCTAATAAATCCTTCTACTTCATATTGACTCTCGTTATAGGTATATCCACCTGGCTTATTTCCAAAAGACACTATTCCTGATTGCTGATCGATTACTTCTGCTGCTTCCGGCGATACAAACATCTGAGTAGGAAATCTTCCTGCTTCATTTATTTCCTGCTCCGGGGCATTTTCTTTATCTAAAGTTTTATAATCAGCATTGCCTTTTGGTGCAAAATTTCCGCCTGAAAAATTAGTATAGCATCCCCATTCGCTTGATTCTTTATCATCATCATTGTTAAATGGGATTCTGCTCCCATCAATGTTTAATATACTGGGAGATATTTCATCATCATCCGGCCATTTCACTAAATCATTTAATATATTTTCATTTTTACAAGGCTTCCTGAATACCATTATAGTTTCATTCACCTGTTTTAAGCAGGCATTTCCATATTTGTAACCTTCAAACAATTTTGCAAGTGGATTAGTGGGCCTTCTTATTTCTGTTTCCCTTATTTCTGTTTCCCGGCCATTATGCATATTGCCGCTTTGCATTCCAACATCGATTTTCTTCATCCCTGCATATTCACCTAAATCCCCGAGCCTTTTCATTAGCAGTTTACTTGCATTGGTTGCCTTTGGAAAATTGGATAAATAATACCAGTATAAACTCTGTCCTATTTCAAATCCATTTTTAACAGCATAATACTGGTAAGGGAATAATTGGCGGTCCACCCCAAACAACAAAACAAAGCCCCCATATTTTAAAACCCTGTACGATTCCTTAAAAAACTGGTCTATCTCTGGCCCGGTAAAGCCTTTCCATTTATTCATAAAATCTTTTGCTTTACCCTTAACATCAGGTAGTCCATCCGGCCTAATTTCCCAAACTGTCGATAGGTTGTATGTTGCATCTCCGAAAATTGTATGGAAATTGAAATTGGGGTAAGTCTGTAGATCAACTAATACATTATTAAGCTTCATATTAATCATATACCACACAATCCTTCGCATTCATTCTCAAAAAAGTCTCCCTGGTTTTCATCAAATATTACCTTATCGATAGGGACGCAACTCCTATGCAGATAAATTGGCTGGTTTACTCCTCTCTTACTGCTGTTCCTTATCGCATGATCTATATTAACTATTTCCTGCCATTCGTTAGGATTGGTTTTCTTAACATTTAATAAATTTTTATCACCTTGATATGGACAAAATATACAAGCACTTTTTACTGGTACGGGGAACTTGTTTTTTTCTAACCAGCATCGGCAGTCTCCTCTTGTCAAAGGATGGGGGAAATATGAACCCCCGAGATTAAGAAATGGATATATTTTCCTCTTCCATTTTTCTGTAGAGTCTTTTACACGGGTAACTTCATCCATAGTTATCCCAAACCATATTTCTGTTAAAGGCAATCTTTTGTATTTTGCTAATCCATATAATTCCCTGATTTCTTTATCCACAACAGCAATTTTATACTCATGCGTGCATTGTCTCCTGAGCATTCCCGTTTTGCCATCTAAGGATTTAGTATAAGCTGGAATTGAAGCAAAAGTATTACCTGATGTATTCCTCCCATAAAGCAAATCTTTTTTTATGGATTTCTTAGCTGAGTGAATTATGGGAATGCCGGAATTATTATTTTGCCATTTTTTAAGCCAATTGAGGGACACATGCGTCTTTATCTTTTCAGCCCCTGTATCTGCAAATATGGCATAATCTGCTCTCGGCAAATAGCCCATAGAGCTCATCAAATACAAGGTTGTACTTTGAACTCCCATTCCGAGTGATATTATTTTTAGATTATTTATCAATTCATAAGCCCTTATGAATAGATTATAAGAACCCCTTCCAGTTTGGAAGGGGTGAAAGGAAAAATGAAAGATTAAGCTTTTGGCTTCCAGATAATTTGAAACTTACCTTCAAGCCCAACAGTTATAGTACCGGCCGGGTTAACAATATCAACCGTCATAACTGTTCCTGCTGCTATTTCTGCTTTTGTTGAATCCACAACTACATTAGTTACATCTCCAATATTACCGGCCAATCCGATTGCAGCTGATTGTGCTACAACTGTAGGAGTTGCTCCATAATTAAGTCTTACCACAGGTGTATTGCCTGTTCCTGTCTGCACCTTTGTTGTAATGAACTTTACATCTACAATGTCCCCTTTGCAAGGCATAACAAATGCAGGAATACCTGCAGTTGCACCAGATGCACCGGCGACACACACACCTGTTGGAATTATAAATGGGAAATCTTTTAAAATGCCCAGAGCATTTATATTGAGTTCATTCATAAACCCTTTATTTGTTACATCAGCAGCTGAAAGCTGCGGGAATTTTGCACCCATATTAACCTCCCGGGATTAAAGTTTACATATAGTTTGAAGCTTCTATCTATTAATTTATTAAATTTTTAAATTCCGAACAACTACTAAATTGCTAAATTATTGTTAATTGGCTATTATATTTGTTAAAAATAGGTGACTTATGTGCGGACGTTTTGAAAATAAAATGAAATCAAAGGATATAATTGAATATTTGAGAGGTTATCTCGAAATAATAGATGAATGCTCCCAGATTGAATTTAAAAGAACCAATATAGCCCCTTCTCTTCAAATCCAGACCATTATTAAAGAGAATGACACCTTATATCTGCGGCCAACAACCTGGGGAATTGAGTTTGGAAAGAAATCTCCTTTTATAATAAATACCAGAGCTGAAACAATTCGATCAAAATCAAATTGGCGAAAAGCAGCAATTCAAAATCGGTCTCTAGTACCAATGACTGCTTTTTATGAATGGAAACAAGACGAAAAAGATAAAAAGAAAACTCCCTATAGGATTTCTTTGCCTGGTAATGACTTATTTTTGGTCCCTGCCATTACACTCAAAATAGACAATGAATATTGTACCTCCCTTATTACAACTGAGCCAAATAAATCTATGTCAACTATCCATAATAGAATGCCCGTTATTATGCTTAAGTATACGATAGGTGGATATTTTAATCTTGATGAAAGTGTTTTACTGGATCAATTGCATCCTCTTAATAATGATGTAGTAATGGATGCGGAAAAAAATAGCAATTAAAAGTAATCACATTTTCGATGGGAATTTAAGAATTATTAAATTTTTACTTAAATTTTTGGCTTTGCTATTAGATAAACATATTTTTGATTGAGAATCCAGGATCAAGGAATGAAATATATTTGCTTCAATTGGATCAGGCTTTAATAGAGTTCCAATCTCTCTTGTTTGGCCTGCATTTATTTTCCCAGCACCAAATCCATCTCTGTTTTCCAACAAACTATTTAAAACAATACAATCATCTCTTTCCCCATCCCTATCGACTGAGACTCCCCCTTCTCTGACCTTAAAAAGAGCTGATGTAGGTCTATTCTCTTCCTCATTCCAATGTAATGGGTGAATAGCTCTAAATAAAGTTTCTTTGTCCTCTATATTACCTTCTGGAAAAAAACTCATTAATTTTTGTTATTGCTTGAATTGGTGTTATGGATTCTAAATCTTCAGACACTCCACTTAATTCATAGTAAAGAGTCATGAAGTCTTGATAAATTTCAATTTCCAAATAATCAGAATTAGATTTTTCATACTCTAATTGAATACTATTTCTACCTGTAGGAAAAACATTTGGCTGCCATTTCAAGTCATTAGAATTAATAAACGCTAAAGCTTTTTCAATAACTGCCTCAGTAAATTGTCCCGCGTTATTTTTATTCCAATTTGGTTCTAGCTTCCTAAAGGAATTAATTCTGGTTATATTATTAATTTTTCGATGTAATTGTCTTATTTCTTCTTTGTTTTTTATAAGCTGAACAAATAAATCTTTATTTTGGATGGAAATATCCGCGTACTCATTCAACAAAACGTTTTGTGTAACAGTAATTAGTTGTGTCCGTTCGGCAACTTCTTTTTTAACAACTTTATCTATATGTTCATAAATACTGGGAGTAATTGTTGTTGGAGATGCAGACAAACTATTTATAAAATAATAATTATCTTCTAAAGAATTTAAGATTGAATCTTGATCTTCACATTCAGCTGACATATTAACCTTTACAATTTATTAGATTAGTAATTTCATCATTATAATAATTTCTGGCGGTAACTAAAATTTTCTCTATATTTTCTTTTGGTATACCAGTCATTCTATTATCACTTTTAGAGTAAAAATCCATTAAACCAGAATATGAATAGCTGGGTTTATGTGTTTCATTAAGTTGAAATACCACATTGTAATCATAATTCATATAATTGACTTCATACTTATAAACAAGATCAATCCCCTGAAGTTTTTTTCCTATTTTACTAACTTTAATCAATGAATTTTGAATATTCATCTCATTATAGTTTCTTGGTTCGTGTCCTTCAATTATGAAATTCGTTACTAATCCCACTAATGAAAATTTTTGTTTTGGTGAATAAGTAACCCATAATTCTAATAGTTTTTTTGCTATTTCCATTAGTTCATCAAATGAACAATTATTCTGATATATTAAAGCATTAGGAGCTAACTTTAGTTCTAATTCAGAATTTAAATCACTCTTTAATATTTCAGTTGGACCAATTCTTAATGGTTGAAGATCTATATTTAATATATTTTGTATATCATTAATATAGTCCGCCCTGAAGGAACTAAAATTATGATCTTTTAAAAAGGAATGAATTCCAAACACATAATTGGATATTTCTATATCATCTAAAGATATCATATTTGCCTCAAAGGGCTAAAATAAGTTATTGTATGCAGAATTATTTGTGATTATTAATAATAATTCCCTGAATCACATTTTATAATAGTAGAAGTATCTTAAATACGAAAATCCGCTTTTATTTTTGTTAAAGATACGAAAATTTTGCGATTTTCCAAGAAAAATCTATCCAATACTTATATTTTCGGATATTTTTTGAAGTTTTTTAACAAATTATTCATTTAGAAGTTTTGGGTATTATCCCCCAAATATATTTCGCCTCTACAGATTCAGTATTAACATCAGCAATGTGCCTGAAATTGGGAGAAATCGTATATTTAGGATAACCATCAGCGTCTGAGGCACCTATAATACTTTCGATATTACTTGCATCTGGATAAAAAGCATACATTTGGTGAGTTACTTTCTCCGCCGCTTTAATAGCAGATTCTTTACTTCCATCATATTTATATGCTAGTATATCCAATAACTCACCTTCTGAATCTCTTACTATTCTGAAAACGGTGTTCGGGGGATATTTGCCTTTATTTTTAGAAGTTATCTCCACCGGGGTTTCTTTTTTCGGTGGCTGAATTACATCCGGGCTATTTTTGTAATCTTTTTGCCATCTTCTTATGTTATTATTCTTTTTACTTGGAAGTAATATTTTATTATCTTTTTTCATACCAGTGGGCAATTCAGATTTCGTATTTTGAAATAAACTTAGCTGCCGGCCGAATGCCTTGTAAATAGGTTTGCCAGATTTTTCAATATACTTTTTCAGTAATTTATAATAATCTTTTCTTTCTTCGATATGTATTTTAGCTATATACTTAAAAAATTCATCCTCACTCATTGGCATCTTAATACCTTCCTCTTTTAGTCTTTTCTCCAGATCCTGATATAAATTTTTATGTTCTTTTTCTATCCTGATACCTTCTTTTATACTTTTCAGTAATTTTTTCCCTCTTAAAGCAATCCTGGTAAAAATGCTTTTATTAACTCCGGTTGGGTATTTAACATCAAAAGCTTTTGGAAAGGCATCATCCGGGCTCATTCCTTCCGAGAACATATCTGGTTCCTGAAGACTAATATAATCTTTTATCTTCTTCCTTATTTCATTTGGCTTAGTATTATTAAGCAAATCAAATACTGCCAAATCTTTGTTACTGGCTTTTAATGGTTCAAAAACATTATTGGCCTCCTGCGCAATAAAATCATCTGGGCCATTAAAATTGACTTTTGACGCATTATATTTTGAAAGTATTTTTATGGCGTGCTGTAAATTAGGAATCAGGTCTCCCTTTTTCCCTTTTATTGCAAATAAATCTCCAAGTGATTTGATAATCCCTTCCCTGGCAGAATCTTGGATTCGTTCAAAATGTTGGCTGCTGCCGCCTAATACGCTCTGCAGCAATAATTCTTTAAGTTTATCCTTATGGTTTCCCTCTAATTTCCCAGTTTTTACATTATAATATAAATGTTGTTCGTTTTCTGGAATTATTTTTTTATCAATCAATTCTTTTACTATATCTGGTCCAATTTCGTCAAGATATTCACTTATAGTATTATTATCCCCTTTTGCATTCTTAAATAATTCAGAAAGATTATTGAAGGTTCTATCATCAATTCTTGTTGCTTTTCCCTTAGCAGTTTCACGTTCTTCCGGAGCCAGCATATTTGAAGTATTACTTATAGCACCTAATCTCTGGGCTTCCTTATTATCAATATTTATTCTGCGCACTAAAACAGGCGCCTTCATTTTTTCTATATTTTCTGCGTTAAAACCAAATTTCTCAGCATTCTTAATAAGATCTTGTTTGTATTTGGCGCCTTCATTTTGATAATGCAACTGCAGGCCTATTCCTCTGTCATTACCAGCTATAATATTATAATCCTCGTTGACTACCGGGGCACCATCCTGGGCTGTTTTTGAATCGCTTACAAAGTCAAAGTTGGGATTAGCAGCTATTTTATTTATTTGAGCAATGCTTTGACCTGTTGTACGGTCTCTATTCTGGGCATCAGAAATGGTATATCTCTTATTGGCCTCTCCACCTGGTAAATGAGAAGCTATTAAATCATCAGCTTCAACCACTTCATAAAACCCTAAGGCAGAATCTTTATCATCTGTTCCAAAATAAATCTTCTGTGCCGGTAAATTACTTATTAAGCCTTTACTTGCTTTTGTGGGTTCAAATAGTGATTTACCATTTATTATTCTCAGGTCCTCAACTTTTATACTTTTTTCTTCATCCCCATCCTGGTAGAAAACTTTATCAGGGGATAAGTCTGTTATTGGGTATTCTTTCTCCCCTAATGTAAGTTTTTCAGCTGGTCCATCAACAGTCACCGCCCATGTACCCTCCTTTGGCTTAAATTCACTTGATAATTCAAACTTTTGACCATCAATTTCGATCTTCTTTTTGGCAGTATATTTATTTTCACCAATATTAAAGCCCCTTTCTTTTTGCATTTTTACAAAGGCATGGTATTCCGGGCTTGACAATATCTCACGAATATTTGCCTGTTTTTCCTCTCTTTCGCTTATTGCTTTCTGTTTGTCTTCTTCTGATTGTATTGGGGCATTGTCCAGCCTGTTAAATCTTATTTTTATTCCGCGGCGTTCTTTTTCAGATCTAACTCTCTCCTCAGCTTCAGGCGATAGTTTGCCGCTAAATTTAAAGGTATTTTTCGGATATGTTACAATCTCATCATCAGTTGGATTCCCAACTTTTATAAAATTCTTCCTTGCTTTTTTTGCTTTCTTATCTTCAGCGTCTCTGTAACCATTATATTCTTTATGGCTAAGAAATGCTTCTTTCCCGTCATGTGTCTTTACTATGTAGTCATTATTGTTAATATCAATAATATCATAATCCTGCCCTTCAAAAGTCAATTTATTGATCTCCTGTCCGTCTATTCTTGTTTTTGTCTTTCGGGTTTGAGGATTATAATATTTATCTACGCTCCTGATTTCTTTGCCTGTATCTATATTTTTTTTTCGTCTTATTGCACTTACTCTCTCAAAGTCATTAGTATCTTTCAGATATTGCTTATACTCGGGCTGATTATCATAATTCAATTCCTGATTATTATTGTCTTCAGTGTTATATCTTTCAATATATTTTTCAAGTAAAATTAACTTTAATCTGGAATCGTTTGTTTTTATTAATGCAAGGTTATCAGTTTTCTGTAGTATTTTGGCAGATTTTCCTTCGTATTTAATTTCATCACCAGTTTTATATAATTCGTGTTCTTTTACTTTTTCTAAATGGCTATTTTTATTTATTGCCTTTGTAACACCCTCAAAATCAACTGCAATATAATTTTCTGATTGCTCCAGGACCTCACCAACTTTATCCCCCTGTTTAATTAAATCTCCCGGTTTGAAGCTTTCCAAGTTGTATTCTTTTGGTGCATTTTCTGAAGGGAGAGAGCCTTTTACTGATTCACCGTCCTTATTTCTCCATTCCGTCTGCCCATTGGGAAGCTTGTATAAATATATATACCCCTCCCCGGAAGGATCAGGCTTTCTCATTATATATTTATGACCAGGCCTCTCATTGCCCCTTAACAAATTAGCTCCAAAAGGTGATTTTAGGGCAAAAGACATACCGAATGCTTTTAGCATAGGCTTTGGTTTGCTATTGACTTCTATATTTAAATCGGTTAAGTTTAATTCAGGGTTTGCCTCTTGCCCTGCCAATTGCAAAAGTGGAGGCAACAAAAGGTCTGTTAGTTTTAACAGACCTTTTTTTATATATAGAATTCCTTTCGAATGATTATCAATGTTTTTCTTACCAAAGATACCTGCAGTAACTATAGAACTATCATTAGTAAAAGAAGCATAATAATTTTTATCGTTTTTATTCTTAACAAAGATATACTCTGCTTTTAATAAGGAACCTTTAGTATCTTTATTAGCTATGATTTTATCAGGGTCAACCAATAAATCTTTAATTATACCTAGTGTTTCAATGCGAGCCTGATTATTTAATGTTAGCTTATCCCATTGGACGCTTTTGTTTTTTGCAGCTTCTTCAAACTTTTCTTTACCAATCCCAACAATTCCGCATAGTTTTATAAAATCTCTGGGCAGTATTGTGATTTGCTTCTTCTTGCCAGCTATTACTAATGGAGTTTCATAGCTACCAACAACATAATTTTTAAAATCCTCAAACAACTCTTCCAGGTATTTTTCTTTCTTAAAAATAAATCTTCCGGTAATTGGGCTTCTTGGATGCTTTTCTTCAAACTCACTATCATTTATGCTTTTATTTAGTAAGTAGGTATTTAGAACTTCTCGATTTGCTCTCAGATATTTGCCGGATTTTTCTAATATTACTCTGTTATCAGAATAATCAGTAATCCTTCCATAATCTGTTTTAAGGCCTTTTCTCAGGCAATTAACCGGGTAACTTTCTATTAATTCTCCATCATTACTTATAACAGTAATTTGCCCGGCACTTAGTGTCTTGGAAATAAAGCCACCATTATAATCAGGTATTTTGCAGGTAAAATTCATATGATTATTCGAAATAAACTTTGTACTTATCAAGATCAATTTCAGGTAAAGGGATTGTTTGGCCTGCTAAAAAATGAGTGCTGTCCCATAGGAATTCTATTCTGCCATTTGTCACATAACAATGACATACATCTATTACTTTTTCCTGATCATTATAGCCTTTTGTTAATATGCTGGGAGTAAATGTGGGATTGTCACAATCTCCATTGAACTCCCATTTTATTTTGGCATACTCGTTTATCTCTGTTGGAAGGTTATGGAAACGCCCGCATCCTGGACAAATAAATCCGTAAAATTTATATTTCGTTTCTTTTACTTTCATTTACTTCACTTGGATTTTGTCTTTTTTCTGATTCATATTATTAATTATGCTCTGAAGTTTTCTTACTTCCTCATCCTTTTTTTTTATATCATCTTCCAGTTGCTTAACACGTCCCTTTAATTGTTCTCTCTCATCTCTTGTTTCAGAGAGTTCACTTTCCAACTGAATGTATTTTTGAGTAATATCGGCTAATTCTTTTTCTGTTTTTAATAGTGTCTCTTTAACGTGATTCAATTCTATCTTTACTTTTTCATTATCATCCATAAGTGACTTGCGGAAAATATTCTGGTCGTGTGTAAAATTGCGCATAGTTTCTTCAAGGAAACTTGAAATTTCAACTTTTTTCTTTCTTTCTTTCTTTTTATTAAGGAGCAATGTGCCAATTATGCTTAATAACCCTGTAACGACTGCAGATACTACAGCCACACCGGCATCGCTGTTAAAGAATTCCATTTTATTATCCTCTACAAATTAGATATATGATTATTGTAATTATTGAAAAGAGTATTATGCTTACTCTTATTAAGGTAGGGGACACCCCCTTTGATTTCATTTTTTGCAAGAATATATCCCAGAAGTTTGTATCAGTAACGCCCACGTAATCCCATTTCTGCCCAATATTTACACTTATGACAAGATCATGAACTACAATCCGAATTGCTACACTAAGTATCAACATTAATAAACTGAACAAAAATGATTCGCTTATGAAATAGATTAATATCGCTACAACTATTTTGGTTATAGCTTTTTCCCAGCTATCATAGTCATGGAATCTATTATTCCATTTGTACAATTGCTCCTCATCAGCTTTTATTCCATTTCTATTTACAAGGTTAATCAAATAATTCCTCTGGTTTATCACGCACGCATCATGTAGCCCTTCAAATAGGTAATAAACAATCCAGAATACAGTAGTAGCTATAATAATAATTATTTCAGGTATCATTTTATTTCTCCAGTAAAGTTATTTTCCGAATCGCTGAATTATTTCATCATCATACCAATTCTGCCATTTATCCTCGTCTTCAGCTCTTAGTTTAATCTGGTTATCCTTATCCACCCATTGATACTTTGGATTAATTCTTATCCACCTGCAGCGGCATGAGGGATGGTTGGGAAGAGCTGGCATACTATGCTCATGGTGATGTTTTTCACGTAAATTATTTTTGCTGTTGCCCTTTTTCTTATCTATTCTTGCCCTTTTGCTGGATGAACGGCCGAAATTGTTTTTGCCTGCCCACACATAATTTTCCCATACATCGGCCCATTTTTCATATTCTAACGGGTTCATATTCGCATAATCGGGAGCCGGTTCACTGCGAACCTTAAACACTTGTCCTGATATTAACTCCAAACAACTCTCACATGCATCCGGCAGTGAAAATCCCACAACATAATCCCCTTCCCTCATCATACTCAGGTAGCCATTGTTAAAAGCACTATTAGCCTCCGTAATTGCAACTCTCTGCCAGTCACGATTTAATTCTCCTGTATCATCCTTAATCTTCTCACGGAGGGCCTTAATTAAATCCTTTGCACTTCCCCCTCTTTTTATATTTTCTGTTAAAGTATCTCGAACTAACTGTATTGTGTCAATACTAGTATTACTTATTAAAGAAGCACCTTCCTCAATTGCTGCTTTTAAAGCAAGCGTCTCTTCAATTGATAAAGAATACTCTTTAGCTGCTTCTGCTACTGTTTCGGGTAGAGAATGTATTGAAGGTATTTTGAATGCAGTTCCGGAAAGATCTGTTTTGCTCAATAAGCGTCCAAGTGCATATGCACGAACTAACCAAATCTTTGATTCTGCTATTCGTGTGACAAAATAATTCTTAATGAAAGTGTCAACATGTTCCAGTTCTTTTGTTGACAAATATTCTCCAGAACCGATCTTGTTATCATTTAGGTACTTAGTAAGTTCATCATAAAAAGTAAGAGGTGACAATACTTCGTTTAAGAGAATGTCTTCAATGAAGCCTAATTCTTTTAAGTGTAGTATTTTGTCGTCTATATTAGATTTTAACATTTTATTTCTTTCGCATTTAATGGCGGGCGCTTAACTTCACCCGCCTGAAAATAGAGCTGCCATAAATGAGCAGAACCTTTTAAACTGCTCTAACGAGAATTATAGCTATCCCGGAATTATTCTTCATTTAAAACACCCTCATCTATATCCACATTGTCAGAATCTTTGTATTTATCAAGTAATGCCTTATCCTTCTCTGTTAATTGCTGAGAATTTGTTCCTTCATCATTATTTTGCATCTGTCCTGCCATTGCCTGTTGCATTTCCATTTGCTGCTGCTGAGCCTGTTTTTGATTATAGGCGGTCATTTTATTAATAATTACAGATTTAACTACTTCAAGATTTGGAGCCTTTATATCGTACAGGTTTATTTCTTCATCAATCATTAGTACTTGTTTTTCCTGATCATCTTTGGCCAATATATCATTAAGAGATTTACTTGAGGATAATTCAAGCTTCGTTATCTCCTGCTTTTCTTTTTTGTTTACCAGTTCGAAGCCTGCAAACTCCATTTTAACTGGCATCCCGGTAATTTGCTTAAACAGATTATCCCCATCCTTATCAGGAGCATTCAGGCTATCTTCCATATGATTAAGGAATATCTTCTCCCCCAGGTCTCTGTTCTCATTTATTTCACCATCAGAGGATTTATCAGAAATTGACTGTGCTTTTATTGCATCTTTATGAGCACCCAGGCTTATTTCACGCGGATCAGTGCCAGACAGCTGGCAGAAAATGGAAAAGAGAAGTGTTATCCATAAATGATACTCCATCTCCCTGGATGTTCCTCCAATCCCAACCCATTTAGCATCACTCTTTTCACCGTTTAGTCCAAGCATAGGAAACTTGTTAGGATCAATACCGGATGCATAAGCATTCATAATCTTTTTGAACTTTTCCAGCTGCATTGGGCCAATGCCGCCCCCGGTAAAGATTAATAAACCTTTTGGCATCCGGTTATTATTAAAATTTGAGGCGTTCATCTTTAGCGAATTGATAATATAGGTGAGGATATTGACGGCCTGCTCAACTATGCCGAATCCTCTTTGTGCAAATCGGAAGTCAGAGCGCGTAAAAAAGTGAAACTTACGTGTCACATAATCTGTAGTAGCTGCAAAAGTATAGTCTTTGTAATTGTAGATATAATCTGGTTCTTCCTCCTCTGTAAATTTTGCTTCCCCGGATAACATGTTATTTGAGTTTTCAAGATAAGGGGTAAGGAATGTTTCATCTAATCTTTGGAGATTAGGGTATATTCTTGATTTCTTAATTACCGGTTTAACTATTTGCGGATCCTGAATATGTATACCCTGAGGTTCTCCTAATCCATTTCTACGGATTTCAATTGTTATATCGTCAAGGTCAAACCAATCCTCATAGCAATTACCCAGGAATTTTGAGAAATTAGGCTTTCTGTCATTTGCAGCATAGAATAAATTATTAAATATTACATTATCCCACTGCCGAATCATTGCTTTTTCATACTTATCGGGGCTATAATCCGGATCAGCAAAAACTAACCTGCAGCCCCGTTGAATACCATCATTTTTTGGTATTCTTCCGTACTGTGCAAGACCTAACCTTCTTTTATTCTTAATTAACCTTGCTGGCTCTGTAGAACCTGCTCTCCTTAATACCCTATAAGCAACATCCTGAGTTTCCCAGTTTTTTATTTTGTAATTGCCTTTTCCAGCATAATCAAAATTAAAGCCGTCAATATCATTTAAAACGCTCATGAATTCTTCAGCAAGCGGAAGAACTATTCCGGAATTTGTCTGATATTTACCAAGCTTTTTCTGGAAGTTTTTATCTTCCAAAAGCTCATCAAATATTTCTTCCTCTGTCATTTCCTGATATTGATCTATTTTACCAGGTTTCTTTTCTTTTGAGGGTTTTCTTTGTGTTTTTGTACTTCTTTCGATTGTTGCAAACATATTGTTATTGCCTTCTAACTATACACATTTCCGGGCATTTATTTAGCAAATTCCCGGCAATATTAACGTGTGAAAAAGTGATTATTTGTTTTCATTGAATATTGTTAAGGTTAATATCTATCATGCCCATTTTACGATCAGAATAAATCAGGTATTTAATCCACGTATCATATTCATTTTCAGCAAAATCCCTCAATTCTATCATTTCCTCTGCTGATATCTCGATCTTATATAGGTCGTTAAAAACTTTAGCATAATTACTGTCATGTGGGGCTAAAGGTATTTCTTTCTCCCCTTCTTTCCTGGTAAGTTTTTTATCAAGAATCATCTGTTTAACAGCGCGGTATTTTTGTACTAAGCCATCTAACAAAGCCTCCCTGCCATCCTCAAAAGGATTTATGTCTAGTTCGTTGTTAATTTTCATGATTTTTACTCTTTGATTTATCATAAAGTTCAGATACCCATAAGAAATAGCTGATAATTGGTCCAAGAATTAAACAAGTAATAATTGCTATAGTTTTAGGATATTTATTTTCTAAAGAACATAAAAGCTTATCTGAAATAAATGCTAATGGGATACCGACCAAGCTCCAGAAAATTGTGATGGAACAAATATTTTCTACCATTATCCTCTCACTTTCTTAGGTTTATTTCAGTTACCTTGTTAAGCTTATTTTTACCACACTCTTCCAGGTGCTTGTCCAGCATCCCCCTTTTTATCCTTTGCCCACATTCAGGGCAACTTACGCAGCAGGATATAACATGTTTAACATTCTGATTATTATGGCATGGACAATCGCATTTATATTTATTTTTAACCATATTACCTCCTATAATGGGCTTGCGGCGGATAAATTCCTTACTTCATAGGTAAGCGACTTAACCTGCCGGTCCATTTGGTTTATTTTTGATATTAAATCATTTTCTGTTCTGCTGGGTGCCTGGGCTTTCTCATATGAGAGTTGTGTTATAACTCCTTTATGAATTTCAAGTATATTTTTATTCAGCCTGTAAACAAATTTGAATACTTTATTTTGTAAGGCACACTCACTATCTAGCATTTCCCTGAAAAGAGTGACGCTTACTTGACCCTTTTTTGTTTTTGTTGCCTCGGTATGAGAATAATTGCCACGAGCTTTAAGCAACAGGAATTCGGCTTCGGCTTCAAGAGCGGGCAACCTTGCAATATATGAATTGAGAGTGCTGAGATATTCTTTTAATTCTTCCCCTGAATTATGATTATACCTTTGGGTAAGAAAAGCTGATATCTCTGTAATTTCGTTTAGAATATCAATAGTTTCCATTACATTCTCATCGGCATAAGTAAAGAATATGATCTATCATCATTAGGGTCCGTCACCACCATTGCAGAACTGGCATTCTTAAAAGATAACTTTATTTCAGACGAAGGATATTTATCAAGTGTTTTAAATAGTTTGACTCCATCAAAAGCGATTAGTAATTCATCACTGCTAAACTTACATTCATATTTTTCTTCACCATACCGGCCCTGTTCGGCATTTTCGGTTTTCAGTAGAAGGGAATTTTCTTTGAATAATAATTCCGTTTTAATACTGTTTTCGTAGGACAACAAATTCAATCGTTTTATTGAACTAATTATATCCGATTTATTGATATAAGCCTCTATATTATTATTCTCCGGTATTACCTTTTCATAAGCCGGAAATGCGTCTCCGATCAATCTGGAAACCACAATATCATTATCAATTATGAATTTTACATGTGTTTGATTATAGATTATGTCTAAATTGCCGTCCTTCGCGGTATACTTTTTTAATATAGAAATAGCCTCTTTTGGTATTACTATTTTTGCAGGTATTAGATCGTTGGGAGTATTAACATCAATTCTAAATATTGATAATTTATGTCCATTTGTCGCAACAATTTTTATACAATCTTTCATTATATCAAATAATACTCCGGCCATTGATGCTCTGATATTATCACTGGCAATACAATCTTCCACGAACTGGATTGCTCTTAATACAACATCTTTAGGAATTAATTCTATCTTTGTCCCGCTCACTTCTGCAGTTTGCGGGTAATCAGATAAATCAGTCAATATGGGTATATTGAAATTCCCTGTTTTATTTTCCAGAACTAGTTTTTTCTCTTTAATATTAAGAACAATATCCTCATTTAAAGTTGCTATAAGATTATAAGCTAGTTTTGCAGGAATTAAAATCTTACAATTACCTTCACTCTTTATCTGCTCTCTGGCTTCTACTACTGACATCATATCGCTGCCAGTAATAATTATTTCATTATCCTTTACCTCCAGCAAGAAATAACCTAATGCAAAGATTACAGGATTTGTTGGTATTGGCATAATTGCCTTTGCCATCAGTTTTTCTATCAGTTTACTTGTTATTTTTATTTTCATTATCTCTCTCCATATGCTATTTTTCTTAATGAGTCAAATGTTAAATGCGGATATAATTCCTGAATTGGTTTTAATCTCTCACTTACACTTTTCTTTTTTTCACCTGGTTTGAGAATTGCAGATTCTTTGTACATTTGTCTGATTGCAATATTTCTCAATGTAATACTATCAAACACTTTTAGTTCATCTAATTTTTGATATTGTTCATCTGTGAGAATGTTTGAGAATGGATTATTGTTAGATACTTCTATTTCAGCCCCATTCTGAAAAACAATGATATTTCCACGGAATCCACATTTTTCCCTTAGTTCATTTTGTAAATTCTGGAGGTAATTTAATGGGATTTCATCTTTTGATTTAATTATCATTATACCATTTTTTGCTATATTCATTTCTCTTATTTCTGTCCCTGAAGCAAAAGTAATTAGGCATTTTTCCATTTTATGCTCCTTCTTTTTGTTTGTCAATATCAGAAGTAATTTCACTATAAAGAGTATTAATCCTCTCTTCCGACTTATTTACAACTTTATATGTACACCCTTTATGTTCACATTTTCCATCCCGGCAAAATGGATATATCCTGCACATATCAGGCCGGGTATCATAAATTTTACAATCATGAGTAGCTCTATCATAATGTTTGCAGGTAAATATTTTACCTATCTCATCCACTTTATAACTGTGTTCACCCTGCTTATTTATTTCTTCAATTTGTTCAATTGTTAATGGAATCAGCATATCTCGGATTATTTCAATATCCGCAGTGTGATCACGTCTTGGAGATTTTATTTCTTCTAAAGTAAGTCCCATTATTCCAAAATGTTTGCAACATTCCCCCGAACATCTTCCACTAACCTCAAATTCCCCGTAATAATTGTTTATTATTTCACTCATATATGCTCCTATTTATTTATTAGTTTTTGAACTTCGTCTGCTATTTCAAATTCCCAATTAAGTTTATTTGTTCTATCGGTTGTATATCTCAATAACCTCCAGCCATGCATTGTGGCCAGATTATATTTTTTAGCATCCTTGCTGTATCCTGCTCCCCGGGTATGGCGGCCACCTGTAAATGTGCCACCTTCAAACTCAATTGCTATTTTATGAACGGGGATTGCTATATCAAATCTGAATCTTCTGTCATGCAAGAATTTATATTCCCTTTCTGCCTCTACCCCTATCATTTTTAAAGCTGCAACAATAGGAGCGCAATAATCAACTGTTTCTTTTTTTGCTTTTCTCTTTTTTTTCTTGCCATTTTCTAAGTTACCTTCAGCATTAACAAACGTGTGACTAATTCCTTTTTCACTTAGTTTCTCAATATCCTTCATCGTCCATCCTGAAAATCTGCTCATAACTTTTCTCCTGTACATTCCGGACACTTTAACCTTTCAAGATTTTCAGGATACCCATATTTATAAAGTTGTCTAAGTAGCCAATAGCCAATTGCATGTAATCTTTCCAAGCTAATTGTTTGATATATTGGCTTCTTTGTTTCAAATACTGACCTTCCCTTTGCTTCCAACAATCCCCAGAAGGTGGGAATTTCTTCTGGAGACAATAATCCCATTGGTGCTATAATCCAGTGAAAATTTCCTATTGGGGAAAGCCTATTATCATGAGAATTGCCATTTTCTTTAAATGTTTTAAGAAAATCTGGCCTACTTACCTTTGCCTCAAAGATAAATACCAGGTCATCCACTCTTTTAATGTTACTTCCATAATATTCATCATATCTTAATTGCCAATCACCTATTGCCAGACCATCAACAGTATATTTTTTATCTATCCATATCTCAACACCTGTTCTTAAACCTCTTTGTGTGGCTTTATTATTAATCCATCGTATTGCTCTATGTGACAACTCTGCGTGTAAATTACTTTGATTCTTTTTATCATTCATTACCTGAATATCATTTGGTTCTACTATCAAAATATTACCTCCTGCACATATCTAAAGCCCTGGAATCCCTGCATTGCTATTGGGTGTATAGCCTTAATTACAGGTGCCGTGACCTCCACCCATATCTTACCGGATTTAATACCTCCTGTATAGCACTCAATTGAACCTCCTTTTTGGTAGCCTACAATATTGGCCCTATACCTTATGGCATTATCAAAGTTTATGTAGAAGTATAAAACCTTATATTGTGGTTTTCCGGATAGGTTATAAAGCCATGAATCCTCTTCATTATTATTCAACTTATGCATAAAGTCCTGTTCCCAGCCCTTTACTCCTTTTGGTAAATCTTTTACCCATTCAACCGGCATAGTTTTAATTATACCTACAGGAGGTATATCATACTTATTCATGTAACCTTTTTTCGCCAATAATTGTTATAAAAAATAATTCTAAATACCATTGGTGCTCTACAAACTCAACAGCAAATAAACTATCACATCTGAAATATCCATTATAGGGATACTCTATCGTGACAATTGAAAAGGAATAATTGTTGCAGAACCAGTCAAGTAATAATGTGACAAAACAAAAGTTTAACATTTGCTCACCTATTGTTTATAATTGTATATCCATCTGAGATAATAAATGGCCTATCCTTTTATCACTGATTTTGATATAATCCGGATTAAGTTCTATTCCTGTAAATTCCCTGCCTGCTTGCCTTGCTACCTGGCCTGTGGTTCCGGAACCTGCAAAAGGATCAAGGACCCTGCATGGGACATGTTGTTTAGTATTACACTTACAAGTCTTTTTCCAGCCAATGGTCTTTATTTCTGGCATTGTTTCAATGCCTTCCGCCCTCATCTCATTTCTATATTTTGCTAATTTGCCTGCAGTTTCTTTAGCCTCATATTTTGTTTTATTAGTTTTATAATTCTCCCAACCAGGCATATTACTATAGTCTCCTTCTCTTCTTCTGTATTGTTTCTCTGCTTTCTCTCCCTCGCTTTGTGCCAGTTTAGGTTTTTCGATAATTCTTTCATAAGGTTTCCCACATATACTACAACACCCATATTCACTGGTACCTGCTAAAATTGCTGGTTCAACTAAAGCAGGTGGGAATGTTGCGAAATGAGCATCTGGGAAAGGTGTTGTCGCAATAGTCCAAACACTTCTCTTATTCCTGCCGGTAGGTTCACCCCAAACCCTTCCATTAAACTGCTGCTTATAATGTTCATCAGGTATTGAAACATATTTAGGATTATTTGGGTTATGATAGCTTTGCCCCTTAAACTTTGCTTCCGGTTTTTCCCTGATTGCTACTGCATCATAATAATAGTGAGGTGCTTTAGTAAGAAGATATATATATTCATGACTTTTCGTTGGTCTGTCTATAACACTTTCTGGCATCGGATTTTGTTTGCTCCATATTATATCGCTCCTTAAGAACCAACCATCCTCCTGTAGAGCAATTGCTATTCTGGCCGGAATCATACATAAATCTTTGGCTTTATAAACTGGATGCTTTTTCAATGTCAATGCTAATGAGGATGTTGCTCCATAGCTATGAGTTTTGCGTCCCATATTAGTTGTATTTTCATTGTGTCCAGATGTTCCGCCTGAACCCCAATAACTATCCCCCAGGTTTAACCAGAAAGTTCCATCATCTCTCAATACTCTCCATACTTTTCTGAATATCATAACTAAATGTTGTATATAAAGTTCTGGTGTGGGCTCTAATCCAAGTTCCCCTTTCCATGCCCCACATTTGCTGCAGAAACAAGTATTCACATCAATAACTGCTCTTTGCTTTTTAGTATTTGTCATCTTGCCATTCTCACCCCCCGTTCTCAACATCTTCTGGTTTAGTAGAAAGTTATGTTTGCATATTATCTCTTTATCAGGATTTGGCCATATTTGCGGTATAGTTTTGTAATTTCTAAGGCCCCAGTAGGGAGGACTGGTTACAATTGTGTGAAAATAACCTGCCGGCAGCTGGTCCAGAATTTCATAATTATTACCCTGAAGTATTCTGTTAGTAATATCCACTATGCAGCTTCCATAATCTGTTTAAACTCAATGTTCGCTTTATAGATAGATTCAATCCATCTTTTCACTGCCAATGGGCACACTGCATTACCGATAAACTTTTTCATATCGCTCTGAGTACCATATAATTTATACTTCTCTCCAAATCCCTGTATTTTTAAGAGCTCCTTCACCTTCAGCATTCTCATTTTTATATCAATAATCCCATATAGAGCCATAAACTCTTTTATCTTTCTTGTCATCGCAGAATCGGTTTCATTTATCTTAATGGCAACATATCCAGCCTCTGTGGTTATCAAATGCGGCGGACGTTTATCCATTCTTGCTATGAGAGTAAAGCAGGGGTCATTAACATCTCCACCTTTGTTTTTATACTGCGGATTCATCAGGTAGTGATATTTGCGATTTGCTGTTATTACTTGGCCGCTCTCGCCAATGGAACTGCCGGTATTATTGAACGGTGTGTCCATCAGCCACGGTTCTGCAGTAATCAAGTTCTGCTTGGGATTTGTTGTCATGCTGCCCGCAGGTTTTTCCACAGATGCGCATTTACTCTTGCCATAGGTTTCATCGATAAAGCTTAATTGTTCAACTTTCACTAACCTTTGCTTGGGATTTGTTAATATACTGCTGCATGGCTTATCTATGGGATGGTTCTTTTGTCCTTTGGAATACTGCAAGTCAATAAAGTATTCTGTTGCTATCTTTGCGAATGTGTCCTTAGTTCTTACTGTTCCTGCAGGTTCCTGAATACTCTGTACGTTCTTCCCGGTACCATAGTATTTCATAAGGAAATCAGGTTGCACTAACCCAAATCTATTCCTAGTAGGTATTGCATTGCAGGGATTGTTAAGGGAAATTACTCTGTTGGAATCACTTCCGGAGTTATACTGCTGTATAAATGCGTCCTCACCCCCAGCCACATACTTAATCAACCCCGCATAGATTCTTTTTAATGTATTCTCACATAAACCCTTTGCAAAAATACTTTCACCATGATCTTCAAAATCAAGACACTCTTTAACTGGTTTCCATTTTTTCAGCTTAAATAATCCACCCCCTTTTTTGCTATGAGTCGGTTCGGGCCAGCATTCTGCAAGCGGAAATCCATGTTTTGCAAACATTATGAATAGTCTTTTTCTGTGAGTGTGTTCTCCATAGTCGGCTGCATTGAGGATACGATAATCATAGTCATATCCGTAACTTTTTATTTTTTGTACCCATTCCTTATAGTATTCACCCTTATGTAATGGATCGGGAGCCATTACTGGTTTAAGCTTCTTTTCTTTTTTATTATAATGAAGTAAAGAAACCAAATAGCCTTCTTTTGTCTTTTTCTCTTTAACAATAAGCGGTCCCCATTCCAAAAATTCCCGTACATTTTCAATAGGTATATAATCAGGTTTAAGATATTCTATATACCGGTATAAGTGCACTCCAAGTGTCCTGCTGTCTTCATCCCGGCTTAATCCACCCTTAGCATTAGAATGATTTGTACATTCAAGACTTGCCCAAAGGAAAGTAATTGCCCCTGGTGTCCATGTAGGGAATCTGGAGACATCAAAATTCCTTATATCTTCAATGAAGTGTTTTGTCTGCCTGTGGTTAGCTGCGTGACTTTTAATTGCTTTCGGATCATGATTTATACAGGCAATTATCCTTGCAATTCTTTCACCTTTAAATCTTGCCCGATGCACTCCGCTGGTTGTGCCGCCTGCTCCACAAAATAGGTCTATGCCTTCAATAAACATATAGTTTTTAGCCTTTATCTGTTAATGTTATCATTTAGAAATTATAATTTTCTTTCACGAACCTCGCTATTCTCTTTACATCATTATCCTTTAAACCTAATCTTTCACTTATTATCTTATTTATATCGTTGCTACCCACATCATCAGCAATAAGTTCTGATTTAATATCCATGTACTTTTCCACCAGTTCACGGAATTTTTCTTCGGTTAATGCTTCAATCCCATTAGCCATATTAGTGACTCCTTCTACCTCTAATCTCATAAGGTCATTCACCAGGATAACCACCGCATCCTGAGCGTCCTTACTGAAATCTTTGGGATGATCTATTTTAGGGCCTTGTTTAATTAGTTTCTGCCCCTCAAGTAACCACAACTCCGATGGGGATATATGTCTGCTACCAATTTTTATCTTATGATGCTCATATTCGTCATTACATATTTCAATATTGTTTGTCCAAATATCCCATCTTTTAAGAAGGTAGAGTTTGAGCTGCATTGAATTACTAAAGGGGTAGGTCTCAGCGATAACTCCCTTGTTCTCTATCTCTTGCCTTACTTTTTCATTCTGAAAATGGTCACTGCTTATTTTCTTTGTGTTCGGGAATGCTTTTAGTATGGCGGTAAAAATATTTCCAATACCTGGATAATCTACAGGGCATTTATCTTTTGGTTCTATTACCATTAAAAAATCAACAATTGGCTTCTTATTCGTTACTACAATCTCTGTCTGGTTATCAATCATCAATTCTATTTTTAACGGGTCAATTGTCTCCGAATAACCTCCAGCTATAACAAATCTGTCTTTTGTTTTACTGGCATCAAAAGCAAAACATCTATCTTTCTTGTCTCCCCTTAAGGATAATATTTCAATACCGGTTCTTTTATATTCTCTTCCATCATTGGTGTGTCCAGTTTTAATTATTTGCTTATACTCAACTATATTGGAGAGATTCTTATTTATTGCCTCCTCAAGCTTATAGGAATGGGGTTGATAAAAATTATCCTTAGAAAGAGGTTTAATACAATCAAATTTCATGGCTGCATCAATGGGATCGGCCCTATACTGATCAGCAAAAAATTCTCTTGTCACTGAGGGATTAAATTCATAAGTGGATAGCCGCATGCCAAAAATCGATTCTTCCTTTAAGCTTAATTCATACCTTTCATGTGCCAAATCATAATCGGTATCATTTGGATATGCCCAACCCACTGCTTTCCCAACTCTGTTTGGGAAAGATACAGCTGTGTTCATTAGTCCTAGCTTTAACAATTTATCAGCTTCAATATATTTTGCTTTTGTATTTGCCCTAGAAAGTTCATCTGCGTAAAACTTTAACATATGGAGTCCTTCAGGGGCAGCAGCTGCACTATTAAAACTCATCACCCGGATTCCACCTGCTCCTCTTTGCCTGGTTGGGAAAACAATTTCTTTTCTTTTCAAATCTCCATATTCTTCCCTCAAATCCAGATCTGTGTAACGTTCAAACCAGTTATCGCCGGTTTTGGGATCCATAGTAAGCTTAATAGCTTTTTTCACACTGTCAAAAAATGCTCTCTGTGCTTGTTTTTCATCAACTACGGAAACATTTATAAGATCAAAAGTCTTATCAATTGAGTATGGGATTAGCCTTTTGGTTATATTTGAAAAATATGCATGAGGATCAATAAGGCATTCGATATAGTACATTGTGAAGGCTGCATCTATTTCAAGAATCCAGTTCTTACCGCCTTTCATTCCGATTTCAAGTGCTATTTCATGGTAATCAGTATTCCATTGCCCAGGTTTATCACCGTTTATGGCATACAATACCTGTAGCTGCTTTTCTCCGGGAAATCGCTTCATGAACTCATTTGCAAACACTTTTATATTAACCAGTTCAACATCTTTTCTGAACGGACTAGTTCTGCTCGTTTGTATATATAACCTGTGCTTCTTCTGGTTCTCCTGATTGCTCCACTTCCGTTTCGTGGTCAATGAAAAGTCCCCTAACAATGGGATTGAGTTCGATTGCTTTGTCTCTGTATTTAATATAGGATTTATCATCTAATACCGATGTTGCTTCAAATAATACAATTATTATTTCTTTTACTTGAGTTATTCCCTTTGCTACTATTTCCATATTAACAAAGGTTTCAAATTGTTTTCTTAATTCCTGAATAGTTTTAATTCTGAGAGTATCTCTTCTGTAATAATCATTTACCTTATTAATACTGTCCCCTATCCTAACTACCATCTCCATTTTTGCTTTTATTCTGGCTTCGGCTTCTTCTAATGAATTTGGTTCTTCTACGCATGTTTCAAGAAAGTCTTCTATTTTCTCATTAAGGCCCTTTAATTCGCTAATTATTTCTTTATCTTCTTTGCTGTATTTGTCCTGCATTTCCTCCAGGTTGCTTACTGAGTATTTCAGGCCTGCCAGCACGTCAATTACATTATTCACTATTATCTGGCTGCGTTTTATCATTTGATTGCCAACTGCAGCACTTTGAAGTTTTCTTATTGTTTTTTGTGTGGTCTTTTTCTTCCTCTTCTTATGGGTTTTGCCGGCCGCTCTTGCCTCTACCCGGTCCTTCATTTTACTAACTGTCCCGAGTGATAAGTCAAACTGTTTCGCTATTTCCCTGAGGTGCTTGAAATTATTTTTCTTCAGGGCTTCGTATACCTTATTTTCAAGTTCTATGTTTGGCTTTCTTGGCATGTTTCTTTTTGAGATTAATAGATTGTTTCTTTATTAGCTGATTTTTCCCATATGTATTTTCTTATCGCCGTTTCTCTTTCCTCACTATAGAATTTCTGCATTCTGTACCATGTTTCCATATCTTTATTGTTTTTCCGAGAATTACAACTTCCACAAGAAGGAACTATATTGTCTGCAGCATAAGGGCCATTTTTCGATATTGAAATAACATGATCTTGTGTTAAACTATCTTTCGATCCGCAATACGCACAAGCATGATTAAAAAACTGTTTACACTCTTGCCATTCCTTCCGCGAATAGGAAGAGATTAAACCTTTTTTATTACTTTTTCTTTTTAGCCTATCAACCCTAAAGACATCCTTGTTTTTCCTATAATATTCACGACTATATGCTGTCACTTTCTCTTTGTTTTCTCTTCTGAATTCACGCTTATAGGTATTAATTTTTCCCCTATTATTCTTTCTATACTCCTTTTTCTTCTCAATAAGTAAAGCCCGGTTTGATTCATAATATTCACGAATATTCTTTTTATTCTCTTTTCTATAGTTTTTCAAATATAACTTTGTTTTTCCCTCATTCTTTTTCTGATAATCTTTAGCATATTCTAACTTGCTAACCCGATTCTTATAGTAATATTCCCGGGCTTTTTTCCTTCTTTCATCACTATTTCTTAAATAAGACTCCTTTTTACACTGTTTGCATATCGCTGCTAACCCATCTTTCCTTTTTTTTGCCTTTGAAAAGAATTCATTGGTAGCAGGATAATTTGTATTACAGTGAGTACATATCTTATACATTTAGTGTTTCAGGCCTTATTTACTACTAATATTAAATATTTTGGTCGCTTCATTTTCACCTGGTATACCTACAGCATTTGTTTCTTCGCCCGGAATACCTTCAGCAACAATATCACTATCAACTTCTGCTGCCTCTTCTTTAGTTTGGTCCTCCCCTTTGTTTAAATACCCATCAAAACGATTAACTTCTTCTTGTGGATTTTCAGTGGCTGGATTTATAGAATCAGCCTCGGTATCCTGAACATCAACCCCCTTAGCTTCCTGCTCATATAAGGGACGGATTGTTTCAATATATGCTGTTGAGCAAATATCATACAATTCCCGTGGTAGGATTTTTTCATTCCGCTGGGCAAAACTAATAAGAATATGTGCAGCCTTTATACCTATTATTTCACTTAAACTGTGTTTTTTCCCGCCAATTTGATATAATCCAGCTTTTCTAAGCAGAACTCTTCCATGATCTATTATAGCACGATTAGGATTATTATCTTCAACTGGAGCAATTAAAGATAATTTTACTGTTTCAACTTTTCTATTCCCAATCAATAGTTTACATTCTATTACTTCTTCCTCTCTGTTGTATAGAACTTCAAACGCTATTTCTTTTTCATACAAAAGGTTAAAGGTCTTACCAGCTAAGTTAAACAAAACTGGAAATGCTGGTTTTTTTGATATATCATTTATAACCTCAACTAAACCAATCTTCTCCTGCGTTCCTGAAATTATTTCCATCATCAGGCCGATCTTTTCATTTATATCTCTTATAGCAATACTCATTTTGGATTCATTTATTTCATTAAACAAATCTGTATTAGCTTTGATTATTCGTGCTCCGTTAACCCTGGTTTCCTGCTCCAAAGATTTTATTGATCTTTCAATTGCTTTTACTGCTTCAATAACCGGGAAGAAAATAAATGTTAATATTGACAATAGAACCCTTTTAATAGCTGACATAATTTGTTCCTTTTATATTATAGTTTTAGAATGGTAAACCGTCATCTTCCGTTTGTGATTGTTCCTGATTATTTTCCTGCGATATTGCCTCTTCTCCTATATTGTGGCAATATAAACCTGATAAATATTCTCTCAATACCTTCTTAGTGTATCGCGGGAAATCCTTTGATAGCATCCATTCTGCATAATCAGGATAATTACTTACCAAATACCCTTTATATTTTCCAAAATTATATATCGGCAGCCCCCGCTCGTTTATTCCTATTTTACCAGCCATATCAAGACATTTCAATTCATAGGATGAATATTTTGCAATTTCTTCTGGAGTCTTACCCAAATCTGGATATTTTTCTATCTGGGCAAGCAAGACATCATATGTTGCAATTGTATCAGCTTCAGCACCATGAGCATTCTCATGTTCTTTATTCAGATAGAAACTAACGGCAGCTGATAAAGTTCTTTGTTCCTTTTTCTTGAAAATTGTTCCTGCATCCAGGATAATGATATCATTAACCTCAAAAAATATTTCAGAAACCAAAAAGTGCTCTGCTAACAATGGCAAATCCAAGCCTCTCAGATTAAATCCTGCTATATCGCATTCCTTTATGAAATCATAGATCTCAGCTGCTTTTTCACCAAATCTTGGGCATTCTTTCAGATCCTCGATACTAATCCCATGAACATCCTGTGCTTCTTTTTTTATTTGTGTGAAGGGCAAGAATCGATAATTTTTGATTTCTTTATTGCCATCCGGGTAAATCTTAAGCAACGATAATTCTATTATTTCATCATGGCTTATATCTAATCCGGTGGTTTCAGTATCAAGAACTATTAAAGGACGTATTAATCTTAGCATTTTCTTTCCTTTATGATTTGTAAATGTAATTGGAAAGGCCAAATTGAATTGTTTTTGTTTTGCCTTTAATAATACATTGCTCAATTCTTAAAGAACCTGTATAGTTTTTTCTCAAAAACCGCCTGGTTTCATTTAGCAAGATGGTTAGAGTTTCTTCAGCTCTGCTTACTTTGTCCAAGCAGTACTTCCCATTGACATATAATGCGGTCAATACCCCTTTTCTATATTTAGCCTCCAGCACATTAGTTTGAGATTCCAGATGTGCATTTTCTGCTGGTATTAAATCAGCAATTAAGTCTTCAATTCTACTAAGATTAAATTGTGATTTGTATTGTTGGCAGTCCATGTTGCTCCTAAATTAATTTATTGTTAATGACTTTTAACTGTTAATTTATTACAAATTTTCTTTTTTTACAAAGGAATTTTCTTCATTATTTTCAATTATTTTTTTATATACTGAGACTATTTGCTCCATATTTACAGGATTTTTATTAAGGTGTCTCTGCATACCAGTGATCATTATTCCCGACATATCACTGCTTTCATATATACCTAGAGAATTAAATTCTTTTATGATATTATTTTTTTTCTCTTCTTTTTTCTCTTTGAGTTTCCATTTTTTAATAATATCATTACCCAAAACCAACTGGCACTGGATAAGGAAGCTTCCCTCTGAATGTTTTAAAATTGGATACACTATTTCTTTTTTTAAATGCGCAAGATATTTTATGGCATTATCAATATTATCAGGAATTACATTGCCTAAATTATTTTTAATTTGTTCCATATTTTACGATTAATTCCTTTCGGTCAAAGTTTTATTAAGTACCGTTTTTAATACTCTAATATCTTTCCCTTCTTTCAAATTACTCACCCAAAGCGGCTTTTCACCATTTTCATTGGACATTATAATCGTTAGGCCGGGTTTATAGCCCATATCTCCTTTGCAAATCAATTCTGATAGTTTTAATAATAATACAAGTAATTTAAGCATTTCCTTCCCACCTCATAAAATTATATTTTTCAATATCTTCTTTTTTTGCGTACATAGCCTTAGTTACTCCCTCAATTTTTACTGTATCATATCGGTTAAAAATATCCTTATCATCAGCCAAACCTTTCATCATATCCCCATATGTTAATAATTCTGTATACTTGTTAAACCCGATGAAACTAGCCACTGTAGGTGTTGGATAGACACAAGTATCGATTACATGATTTACTGCATCTATCAGCCGTGTGTCCGAAAAGTTTTTCTCTTTTATCCGTCTGTGTAGAACATCTATGAAATCATTATTTAAAGCCGGGAAAGCTTTTACTATTTCCAAAGTTTGCCTCAGCAATTCCGGCAAAGTTAATGCTCCCTCATAAATGCTTATGCCTCTATCCGTGGTCTCCCTCGGTACTCGTGAGATTAAAATGCTTGTTGAGCGAGTTAAGGATTCCCTCAGCTGTTGCTGCAGACTTCCTACCAGTGTTAATTCCGCCTTTGCTGCCATTTTTTCGTTCATTTTTTAATATTGTGTTAATTTCTTGAAATTTACTCACGATTAAAGCAGGTGTCATATTGTCCCTATACCAGGACTCCTGTATTTGTACGCAAGCTTCAAAATAAATCCTCATGTCATTTTTCGTTTCCTCGGCCGATTTAGGAGAAGCTTTGTTTTTTTGTTTATAAAATCCTAAAAGCTTGCCTATAGCCTTCCGCTCCTTCCCTTTGTTCATGATTTCAAAAGGCATTTCCATATTTTTTTCATATTCTTCGCAAAACAATGCTAAAATTTCATCGATAAAATCTTGGTGAGGGGATTCCGATTCTTCGGAATCAATTTCTCTTTTACTTCTTTCTTTTCCTTTACTTTCATTTCTTTTCTTTTGCGGCTCACCGCTATCTAAATCTACTGTTTCCGGTTCTGGAACTACTGTTTCCGATTCTACAACAATGTTTTTAGAATCTAAATTATTTTCAAATAGATCAGGTTCTTTACTGTTTATATCAATTTTCAATTTTGACCATGCCGGGACATCGGGTTTTATTAATAAATATTCTTTTGTGAGACTTATTGAAGTTCTTTTAACAGATGCATCAATGTATCTCTTCTGAATTCCTGATGAAGATAGTATTTTATATTTATCATAGAGTTCCTTACTGAAAATATCCTTATTAAATGCAAAATTGAGCATATCTATAAACTGACTATCCTCTATTCTGTTTTCAGCACAAAAAAGCAGTTTTTCATCTTCACCCCATTTACAATAATATCCCTCTTTATAAATTTCCTGATAAAGTGAGACTAAAAATCCTACACCAGTTAATCCATATTTAGCTTTAAATATTATTACCTTCTTATCCCAGGTAACATCCTGCGAATAATATTCAAGGCCTGTTTTTCTTCTTCCCATAATTCCAGTAGTTAGTTATTTTGTTTTAAAATGTCTTCACCCTTTTTAATTATTTACTGTACTGAGTGTTTTTTCTTTAACCAAATTTGAAATTAATTCTGATTGCTGCTTAACGAGTATTTGTAGATCATGAACAGATTTCTCAAGATTTGATATTTTCTCTGCAGTAAGATTAAAATAATGCTGAATAAATCCGGGAAGTTAGTTTCTATGATACTTTTTGCTTTATTAAGCTTTTTTTCTATTTCCTTACCCATTTTTCCCTCCCTAAAATAAATTTATTTGGTATGTATCTAATTCTTGTTCAATGTTCTGTTTAATAAATTTCTTTGCCTTTATCCGGTCATTATCTGTGGCAAAGTTTATTTCCCCAGCGTTAATCTTTTTAGTTGCTTCTTCAATTAATCTAATATTATTTATCTGCTTTCTGTATTTATATATCAGATATAATCCATAATCTCTCTGTTTTTGTGAAATTAGAGATTCTTCACTTTCTATAAGGCCATTCATATTTACGATAAAAGATTTTGCTGAGTTTCCCAGTCCGGTATTAACATTCATTAATACCTTGAATATTTCTTTATCTTTATCATTAAACAAAAATCTTTTAGCCTCTTTATCCATTATAATCTATCTCCAAAACTTAACTGCTCCTGAAATTGAGATTCTTTTTTTGATTCAAAGTATACCTCATTTATTAACCTCTTCAGCGATTTACCGGAACCGCCTGCCAGTTGTTGTAAGATGCTGCCGGCTCTATGGCTTTCCTGGGCAACGAACTTATTCCATTCATCTTCATTAGCTGCCAAATAAATACCCTTCTGGCTGTGTACGATACGTATTCCATGTACCCTTGCATCTTCAGATAGTTTTCTAACTATTCTCCGGAATGTGTCCTTTGAAATCAAATATTTAGGGTCATTATATTGAATATCATATGCCTGAAGCGCTTTTACATATCTTTTATACAATTCTTCCTGCAAAAGGGCATTCTTTTCCCCTGTTGGAAGCATTTTTATAAAATGCTTATAATGAGTTAAATAAGTTTCTATTGTTTCCATATATAAGCCCTTATATGTTAACTTAATTAAAAATCTTTTATTTCGGAAGACAATTTTATTTGTCCGGAAAATCTTTCTATTAAACCAAGAGTCGATAATTTGGATAAGTATGTATTAAAGCTACCTGATAATTGATATCCTGTTGATTTAGCAAGTTCGGCCGTTGAAAAGCTTCTTTCCGGATTATCAAGTAAAACCTGGTATATCAGCTTTGCTCCTTTCCCTAGTTTTTCCAGCCATTTACTTTTATCAAAAAGGCTGGGATCAATCTCATCATTGAGTGCGTTTTTTATATTTAATAAATAATCTTTATTTAATGAAATCATTCCCTGTTCGCGCATAATTAAACCTGCACTTGATAAACCGCTTAAATGAGTGTTAAAGCTGCCGCTCCTCGGGGCATAGCCTGTCATTATTCCCACCTGGATTTGTGTAAATTTTCTTAGAGGTTGCAAGGCAAGAAAAGCCAATATTAGTTTTTGAGCCTTGCCTAATTTCTGTATCTTCTCTATAGGCTCTCCAATAGGTTTAACCAAATTATTGATTCTATTCCCGCCTATTTCTTTATGATGACCTATTAGTTCATCCAATGGAATATCAGATTTCTGTATTGGCCTGTTTTGTCTAAGATCGGGTGTGACCAAAGGGAGGTCATTCGAACTTATTTCAAGAGCTTTTTTCCTATTTTGCAACCTGATCGAGTATTCTTTATACCTGTTAATTCCTGAATTATGAAGTTCATGCATGATTTTTAATAAATCTTCAATTATATCTTCTAAAAGAATTGCTTCTTCTTCCATGCTTTTATTTTCAGAAGTTAAGGATTGGATTTCCAATTTAAGCCGTTTTAATTCAGGTTGAAGTGCAGCATTTATTTTTAATTCCTTTATCTCCTTTTGCAAACTCTCAATAGTTTCTTTTTCCTTCTCAGCTTCCTCCGGGATATCCCTGAAATTTGCCAGTACTGCTTTTATTGATTCCGAGGGTTCGGAAGGTTTTATGGCCCTCATTCCGGCTTTCGGGTGCATTGTTTTTACAGAATTAACCTTTATTTTCTGAACATCTTTTGATACTGCCGGCCCAAATACGTAGAATTCACCTGCAGCAAGTTCACGCAACGATAAAACTTCCTGCTTTGTTAACATTCCAAGTTCCTCAGCAGCCCTTTTCCTGTCTATATCAAGTCCTGCTCTGCCTATAAACTTATTATTACATTCGGCCGCTGCGTCCTTATGAAGCTTTGAGAGTCTCTGCGTTGCTAATATTGTATTATATCCTCGCTTCCTTCCGCGGGAAAGCAGGTTAATAACTGCATTGCTGCTTTCAGCCTGCCCTTTTTCCGGGCAAAACAGGTGTGCTTCATCAATAATAATCTGTGTAGGTTTCCATAAATCTTTCGGTAAAGAAATAAGTTCGTCCAAAAATTTCTTTACAAATAGGCGCTTATGTAGAGGATCTAATTCATATAGATCGATTATTGCAGAGTAATTTGTCTCAAGTAATTTCCTGCAGAGTTTTTCGGCATATTTAAGGTTTATTTTAATATCACCTTCCTGCCCTATCAGGATGAAATTCTTATATTTCTCTCTGATAGTGCCAAATTCTCCCTCTACATCAAAGATAATTGTTGGTATTAAATCCGCTGTTTCTTCGATAATTCGTCTTAAAAGCCATGATTTCCCTCCTCCGGAATTAGCCTGAATAAGAGCTTTTGTTTCATTAAGGACTAACAAATCTATTTTCACGCCTATATCAATTTGCATATTATTCCTTTAAGCTTTTCCAATTATTTAATATAGTTGTTAATGTGCGGCATATCCCCCTGTACCAAAAACTAAAAGGATTACAATCTTTTATGAAATCTTCTTTCCTTTCAAATCCTCCGGAATGAAGCTTCCCGAATACACATAAATATTGTATTATTAGTAATCCAATGCCCCAAATGATTAAAATAGTTGAAATATCATTGCCCATTATATATTCCTGTCCATTTAAGTATTTTAATGATGGTTATCAGGAAGCCAAAAAGCATGGTTAAAATAGCATATATTGCTAATCCACCTGATAATTCTATTTTTATTTCGCTTATATATTTTAATATTTTATTCAATTGTATCATCCTTCCTTTTTAGCAAGATATTTTTCTCCATATGAATGGCAATGGCTTATCCATTATCCATAGATGCCTCATGTTTGAAACATTCACCAAATTCTTTTCTGCCGGATAAACTTCTACTGCATCGTAATTGCTAAATCCAACAGAATTCTTTATCATCTGCAGTTCGTCCCATGTAATACCATCAACCCAGTTACCATTATTATCAATTTCTGTTCTATTTATAGATAACCTGGTATATCCTTCAAAGGTGAATATTTGTACTAAAAAACTTTTGTTTCTAAAAGCCTTAACCGGCGCGTTAACCATATTTGCTGTATAGTAACTTACTGGGAGTTCCTTAAACTCCGTACTAAATTGCCTGTTTTGTTCCAAAAGGAATTTCTTTTTGGCCTTTATTTCTTTATTGGTTATTGATAAGGTATTCAATTTAGATACCTTTTTTCTTTAATATAAACCGATTTGAAGATAATCCTTCTTCAGGAGATAATACTTTTTTGCTTCCTTTTAATATCATCTCATATGCATTATATATCCTTAAACAGAAATCAATATAGTTCTCATTATCTTCGCTCCTTATTTCTATCTCCCATGATGAATAATAATATTTATGATTTTTCATCTCCTCATAATCATCCTTACAACCATAGGAAATTCTATAAACGAAATGTTCCCTATGTATTATCATCTCTTTTGATAATATCCAAATGGCATCCTTGTGATAAGAATTAGCAGAAAAAAATAATTTATTGTTTATCTCTCCATTTTTCCCCTTTTCAGTAAAGAGTATTTCTTTTATTTCATCGAAAGTTGAAAATGCTAATATTGGAATTGAAGCTCGGTTTCTGTAATAGTTCAATCCTTCAATGTAGCTTTCCTCAAATAATTCAAATTGCCTACGCCATTCTTTAAGATTAAAATGATTATGATTCACCCATAAATTTTGTGCATGAAATGGGTCAACTGAAAATAGTGCTTCCTGGTAATATTTATCTATACGCCATGTGTCATCTGAAAGCGAAAGTTTAATGGGATATCCTTTCTTCATAATCCATTGACATAATGAAATAAAATAATCATCATCATATTTACTTATAAACCTAAAATTATCGCGAAATAGGTCTACTAATCTTATTTTTGTATTTCTTCTAAACGGCCTTTTTGTAGAACCTTGTTTGCAATTAAAATTATTTCTATATGCATAATATGCTGCGCCAATACTCATTCTTGTTTCCTTTTTAATAATTCTTTCTCTTTTCCCTTTATTATATTTCTGCATCTATCTGAACAAGTAAATAATCTGTCATTATTATATTCCACCTCCAACTTGCCATACCATTGCCAACCTTCCTGCCAGACTGTCGTTTTTGTTCCGCATATATCACATTCATAATAAGGCTGTAATTCATTTTTATTTAGCAATTTCATATGTCAGAAATCTTTTTCATTGATCGCTTCCCAATCTTAGCATTTTGACCATTGCATCATATCTCATATTAAACTCTTTTGCAGTGCAAGGTTCTACATAATTCATCCCATAATAATTACTAACAAAGGTTAACCGGCTGATCAAATAAATCCCGATATTATTGGTTCTGCCTCTGCGCATCTCCATAGAAGGATTTATGCATACCTGCAGCACTGTATCTGAATCAAAAGAAACTTGAAAATATCTTTCACCCAGATATTCTTTGCGTTCCTTTTTTATTTTATAAAACTGATAATTTCTCATTTAGTATCCCTGCTTGTCAATAATTTTATTATTACTAGCCCAGCTGATCGGCTTCTTCCTTTGTGTAATAACATCTTACCCAGAACCTGTTATCGCTTCCATTTTTATGGATTATCAACCTTTCAGAGGATATTTTTCTACTTTATCCATTTCATTTCTCCTTCAAATGCTTTTCCATATTGCTTTTTATAAACAGCATTGAAGTCCCACAAAGACAAAGCACCTTTAATCTCAATCGGATCAATTAACCTGGTATTATTCTTAAGCAAAATTCCATATCTGCCTGCGGTATAATCTCCAAAACTATACTCTGGCTCCGGCGGTGGTTTTATTACTGAATTTTGCTCATATAAGATTTCCTGTAGAGTGTTTTCTGGTATACAAGGAATGATTTCTTTCCAATCTTTTATTTCAGCCTTTCCTATTAAAAAACCCAGCTTAAAATCTTTATGGCTGCTTATTCCACATTTTTGCAAGGTACTGGAAAAAGGTTCTTTGTTGCATAAATCTTTAGCCCAGTTTGGAAACCCTTTTGCAGCATGTATACCAACTTCGCCCCTATAATTACTGTACCAGGAGCGCGTTTCAATCATTTTGAATAGCCATATAATTAAAGTGGCAAATGGTTCTGTTACTGTTAAAACCTTCATTTTATTATTAAATCCTTAAAAGTTTCAAGAAATTTATTTTGAGCTACTTTTGGGGGCCATCCCTCAATTACAATATCAAGAGGTAAACTATTATTAGTTTCCCATTTTAGTTTATTAGAAAAGAGTTGTTCCTGTTCCGTTACCAGCAGCCTTTTGTCAACAATTTTTACTATTTCAGGCTCTGGCTCGGTAAGGTTAAATACATTATAAATCATTTTTGAAAGAACGTCTTCGGCATCCCGATAAAACCCCATTTTTTTATTTTTCTTGATAGGGCTGGCAATATCACATATATAAGCTTCGCTCGCATCATGCAATAGCCCATATAGTGAATTTATAGATCTGAAATGTTCCTGTATCTCTCTGGCACATAGAACCGAATGCTCTGCTACAGAATAAAAACTATTACAATGGCCAGTAAATCGGCAGATATTAGATAATGCATGCGCTATATCAATTATTTTAATTTCCTCTGGTCTCGGGTCCAGGGGGAAGAAACTAATTCCGGTATATGTTTGTATGGAGTTTCCTTTTCTGATAATAAATTCCTTATTATCGTCAGGTGATATTATCATTTCACGGTTATTGTCATCTTTAATTACATAATCATTACCGCCAGCCCATGTAAGTTTGTAACAATTGTTTTTTGTGAACTTATAATAATGTCCGTTTATTGTTTCTTTCACAACCGCATATAAGTCCCCATTAACTGCTTCAAATATCATATCACATGGATGCATCATAGTTTATTTTTTCTCCAACTCGTTATTTCCAAGTTCTTTCAATATTAGGATTTCTATTCCTATTTGTTTTAGTAATGCTGACATAACGGCTTCTTGCTCGGTGGCTCCTCTGCCCCTCCTAACTAACATTTCGTCTGCGAAATATTCAACAAATCCAGACTTAATAACTTTTTTATCAGCCTTTAATTTCTCACACATTTTGTCCTCCAATTCCTTAAGCTGGTTCCAGTCTCCTTCCGGGTCGAATTCGATAAGAGTCCATGAATCGTTTTTGAATACCTTTATTTGTGTAGAGGAATATTCCTGCCAATTTAGTTCTGCCCATTCAGCTATTCTAACCAATTGCTCTTTATTTAACATTTTTAATCCTCCGAATGCGCAATTTTTAATATTTTATCAATAGCCTGATTTGATGCGCCAGCCTCAATAAGATAATCTGCAATAATGGCATCTGGTAAAGGCTCACCTGATTCCTGAACAAAAAAGTCCATTTCAAAAAGCCAGTGGTTTAAAGCTTCATTATCACCTATGCATTTCATCAGGATTTCGGCTTCCTCTGAATAAGTCATTTCCTTTGTTTTACTCATCTTTTACCTCCTCATTATCCGAAAGCAAATTCATGGTATCTAAGCAAATAGCATTAATTTTCTTGCCACAATAAGGACAATAAACAAATTGGCTATCTTCTACATACGAACAATCATCAAAATAAAATGCATGATTGCAATCTGTTATATGATGTTCACCATCAAATTGCCAATCGCAAGTTTCTTTTTGGTTATTTTTTAGTTCATTCACTTAATATTTCCTTATATTTTTTTAGAAATTCTTCGGCTTTTTTAAGTTTTTCTTTTACATGATCAAGCTTTGTTTGCGCATCACGAACCTCCTTTTCAAATTCGGAAATAGCCCACATGATTGCTTCGTAAGATGAATCAGTATAACGATCATATTTCCCACATTTCCAATGATTCTTTCCGTTAATATTAACCATTGATATTGACGCACTCTGAGCTTCAACCTTCTCAAGTTTAATTTCGCCTGTAATAATTGAACATTTATAGTATATCATTTTTTATCCTTCACATATTTTAATATTGCCATTATTGTATTCTCACCAGAAGCTTTTACAACACTCTCAGGTGTCGCATAATTTACCCATTCAATCGTACCATCAGGATTAAACATTGTACTTTTTATTAAAGGCTGGTGTAATTCAATGATAAATTTGTTTTCCAGTATCCCTCTCTGAATTAAATCTTCTTCTGGATCAAATTCATCTTTAATATCAAAATCATTCATCCCTATAATACCTTCGTTCACCTGTATGGTATTGTCACTTGAAATGGAATATTCCATACCGGTGAATTGAACCAGTAAAAGTTTATCTTCAAATGTTAGTTTTGCGTCCATTGTTTTGCCTTTCAATATGTTTAATAACAGCATCAATTATAGCTTCCTTTTCATTATCTCCTGAACCTCCGGCTTTAGCATCTTTGAATTTTCCGAAATAGTAATCTTTATAAATCCTGCCATATACCCCTTTTGATATATTTATATTGTCTATTTTTAACTCATTGCACATCTTTTCCTCAAGTGCCTTTGTCTGGTTCCAATCTATTTCGGGTTGGAACTCTATTAATTTCATATTATATCCAGGTGACCATTGGATACTTCCATTATCCCATATCTTAGCCCCTATGCCAGTTTCTTCATTTACTGCAGCCCATTTAGCTATCTCAATTAACCGTTTATCCATTGTCATAATTCTCCCCGATTATAGATAAGATTGAAAACTTGTTTTGGGCTGCTACGCTTAATTTTTGATATCTTGAATACGTATAAGCGGGTTAATCTTATATACCTGGTAATAGGGAAAGATTTAACTTTTTTTATAGAACTGCTTTTTGTTAACTGTCCGTAAGCTGCGGCACCCAATTGCTTTCTTAAAAGTATATTATGACGATGTATCATAAAAGTATAAAGTATGAATTTAGTTACCAGCCATATGACTAGGATAAAAACCAACAATGCACGTGCATCAAGTATCATTTCATCTCCGGGTTTTCATTGTGCAATACTCCGTCCAACAGGCGCCCTGCATTTTTCTTTCCTATCTTTAAATAGCTTTGATTTTCAGTTTGACGAATATTTTTGGGCACGCCATATCTTGTCATTTTTGATTTTACAAAATCTTCGTCCACTGGTAGCCACGCACCCCACTGTTTAAATAAAAAGGGTACATTGGCTTCTATACATTGTTCTTTTATTTTGCGCACCCATTCCGGGTGCATTGGCCTTGCTCCCGGGCCGCTTTCACCTCCAACTACTACCCAGTCAAGACCTGGCCTGCACCTTTCGTCATGGTGATGGTGTAATTCTCTTGGACATTCTGTAGTTCCGATACCATAATGCTTACCAGTACATCCTCTTTGGCCGCCAATCCATATGGTGCCCCCTAAACTGCTTTTGAGATTAATCTCTTCTAACATAGGTTCTATACTAATCCATGCCTTTATTCTACCAAATAGAGCTTTTATTTTTAACAATTCTGGAATTCTTGAATCTGCCATGTTTTGATTTTCAGTTGTTGTTCCTATCCAGATATTATTCTTTAAATCACTCCTTTCATAAGTCCCAGAATCAAGAATCCATTCGTGAAACTCTACTGCTCTAACTATTCTTTTTGTTAGAATTTGATAAATATGTTGGGGGTTAAGCAGCATCTGGTTATATACTTTAAGTATAAATTCAAATGGTATCTGTGGATGGAAAAGATCACTCATTGAATCAATGAAAAACTTTGTAGGCGTTTTACGCTCCACATCTTTTTCCATTGCCTCAATATCAAGTACAATTTTCCCGGTCCAATTAATAGTCCCATTATTATCTTTGTAACTCAGACCTGTATATTTCTTTTGCCCCATTTTTTCTAATCTATATGCCATGCGTGCTGCATAACAGTTTTCGCATCCTGGTGACTTTCTGGAACATCCTTTTGTCGGATTAGTTGAACGGTCTGTCCATATAATGTTTGATTTTGCCATATTTGATTCCTGATAATTTGCAGGGAGCGCCTTTGCTCCCTGCAAAGAGGCTAACAATATTGTTATTTTCTTATTTTCTTTTAGTTAATTACTGCGAGCTCCGCAGCTGGAGTCCTGTGGTAAGGGGTTATCAGGCTCCCCAATGCTTGAGCCGCGGCTTATGGCAATTTAGGCCATACCTTATTTTAGTTAGCCTCACCTGATTAAGTTTTTCTTTACCGGCAGCTTTATTCAGTCTGGGCATCACCTCTGTTATATTTTCATAGTATTCCCCATAATTACCATTGTAGAATATTGGAAATACGTTGCTGCCTATTGAATATGAGTTCATTTTAATATTTTACTTTTTCTTATATCTGTTTCTGATACTTTAATAGTAAATTTTTTGCCACACTTACATTTAAGCGTATCCTGACGATTAAAAAGAAACACTAATGAATAGTGACAATATGGACAATGAATCCATGCCTCAAATTTTTTCTTTCTTTTCATAATTTTCCCATTCGTCATAATAAGTTTCCTTGTTTATACCCCGAAACGATTGATATATAATGAACGCTATTACTAATGGGACTCCTATTAACACTAAACCAATTATTTCAAGGTAGTTCATAATCCTAACCTTATTAGTTATTAGCTCTGGCCATTATTTGTTTATAATATTTCAATGCAACTGATTTGGAATAAAACCCGAGTATGTTGTATACCAGGTAAAAATCCAGGTTCCACTTATATTCTTCCTGTAGATTAAATATTGCTTGCTTATATAATTCATAGAATGAAAGTCTTTTACAATTTGCATAACCTCCTTCGAAGGATGAGTCTGAATTTCTGTAACCCCACCAGTAAACAGATAATGTATTATTATAGAACATATCACGCCCAAAATTCCTATGGTCTATTACATAAGCAAGTCTTTCAATTTCGGAATCTTCCCCGGTGAAAGAAAATATTCTATACATATTTTCATTATTTTTAATCTTCCTGTTTAGTATTCCTATGCAGTAAGGATTCTGGCGGTCAACCTGCTTGACTAAACCTTTTAGATCCTTCAACTTATATTCTACTATAAACATATTCCCGTTATTACAAATAAATAGCATATCCGAATGATCATTGCCATAATTCCGCGGTACTTCCGGAATAAATCTGTGTTTAGTGGGAATTAATATGCCTGATATAATTTTTGTTACATCTTTACACATTTCAACTTCACTTTTATATTTAATATGAAACTCTATTTGCTGCTGTTCCATTCACGTCTGTTACTCTGTATACTCATTTATTGTACTCCCATTGCTTCGTACAACCTCTTCCTGGCATCCGGATATAGGGCCTCATAATCAGGATCTGATTCACCTAAAACGTATCTGCTGCCGCTTTTTGTGGTTATTGTATCCTTATCTATTCGGATAACCGGGGACGTTTGTATAAATTCACCATCTTTGAAAACCGGATGCCCATAAACCACGCCCATTAAATGAGTAGATTTGGGTTTTGATAGGTCAAATTTTGTATCAATGATAAACCATTTTTCAAGTTTTGGCATTTTTACTCCTTAGTTATTATTTCCCAGCGAATAGGATCCAGATCAAAAGGATTACAATTGTGTGTATCACCTAATAAAGCTAACTGCTTATTATGTTGATGCCACTTAGCAGCATCAGGCCCTTCAATTGATATTATCTTATCTGTAAACTCAATTGTAACTTTAATAGGAATATTTGGACTTGGCATCAACTGGTCTTTAATGCTACATCGCAATTTATGCGGTGATCCAAAATTTTCTTTCTCGCTTGTGGATAATTCATCAAGGGATATTCTAAGCTTAAGACAACTTTCTTCTGGATCATAAATAATATTGGGATTTTCTTTAACCAGTTTATTTATGATTTTAGCTAAGATTTTATCCGCGGAATAATTCACCGCTAATATTTGCAGGGGTTCTATTGAATTCTTGTTTGCCATAAAATCTCCAACTTTTTATATTAGCCGGTTTTACATTGTTGAGGAATTGCAATGTACTCCGGCTGTTTATCTAATTATACTGATTAACACATTTAATCTGGTCTTCACCGAAAACTATCTTCTGGGGTATAATTTCCAATATTTCGGATCTATGTGTAATGACAAGAGTATTATATACATGACTTCTTTCATGGGCCTGCCTAATCATTTCCACATAATGATTAGCATTATCTATATCAAGCGCACCATCTTTCTCATCAAAGAATGCAGTCTGAATGTTCTTGCCCTGGTCTCTCGTGATTTGTGCTATTGCCAGTTGAATTGCTGTCTCAATCCATACTTGCTGCCCACCCGATTTATTTGCCAGCTCACAAACCCCGTCCTCATCGATAACGTTTATTTCAAATACCTCTTTAATTTTTTTATCTTTTTTAGTTAAAGAAGTTGTTTCAAATACTATCCGGAATTGGTTATCAAATAGCCCTAATAATTCATTAACAATTGAAGTTATTAGCGTAGCTGTGTTTTCTAGCTTCAGTACTGGGATACCCGTTTTATCATATGCTTTTACCAGAAAACCATATTCTTTTATTTCTTTATTTATAAAGCTGATTTCTGCTTCTTTAGCATTTATATCATCCTGTTTTCTGACTTTTTCAACAAGTTGATTCTCCATTTCAGTTATTTTAATAATTTGCTGCTGCTGTAAGGATATACTTTCCTCTATATCCTTTTTAAGACTCTCAAGTGCTATCATATTTTTTTCAAGTGCATCTTCCACTTTAATAAGAATTAAATCTAAAGCAGGAAAAAGTTTTGCCTTTAATGCTTTAATTTCTTTTTCGAGTCTGATAATATTTGCATCAAAATTATTATGCAGATTACCCTTTTTGTTTGAATACTCTTTAACAATTGCGGCCCTTTCATTATTAGCTGCCAGGGTTAAGGCTGTAATCTTTTCTTTGCTGTTTCTTTTTGCACCTTCAATCTGATGCTGAATGGATATCTTCTGCTGGGATAAAGCTATTTTACTTTTCCTCTTTTCTTCTGCAAGGTCTTTTAGCCCGGATATCTCAATTTCCATTTTTGAGATTTCTTTTTCTGCTGACTGCAGTTCTTCATTAAGGTTTTCCCAGTTACTTTTATTTATTTCAACTAACCTGGATGCTATTTCCTTGAGTTCTTTGTCAATGATGTTAATCTTTGCTGTGAATTCAGTTATTGGATTAATGTATTTAACTTCAATTTCAGAAATCAATTGGGCCAAATCTGAATTTACGTGGATTTGTTCCCTTTCCTTTTCGCCAATTTCATATTTTGTATGTTCTTTTTTGTTTAAGATTTGGGATATTTTATCATTGTATTCTGCCAGAAGTACCGGCAATGACTTCTTATTGTCATGAGCTTTATTCAAATAAAAGCACACTTTGCAATTATCAGAATATTGAACCTTTGATATATTTTCTATTTCTATATTTAATTCGGCGACCTTATTATCCCGTTCTGTAGTTAATCTTGTTACTTCTTCCTCAAAGGTGTATAATTCATTTTCAGCTATACTTAGTTCAGTGTAAAGTGCCTGCTGCTTATTCTTTAACTTATTCTTTTCTTCCACCGCAGCTTTTTCTTCAACCTGCAGAACATTAATTTTTAATAACAGATCATTCTTTGATGTGGTTAGATTAGCTGCCTTAACTGATAATCCCTGTTTTTCCTTTATAGTATTTTCAATAATCTCTTTGTTTTGCAGTATTTTCTTTGCGCGGGAAATATTGGAGTTCTTTTTGTTAATATGCTCATTTAGGCAAGATATTTCATTATCTATATCAGTCTGCTGATCATAAATAATATTTTCTTCTTTTTTAAATTTCTCCTCTGTCTCTTCCTGTTCTTTTTTAATTAATTCAATCTTTTTACTGCTTTCGTTACTTAAATCAAATGATAAAAGTGTATTTTCTTCCTCACCGTTTATCTTTGATAAATCAATATTGTAATTTTCTGTATATGTGTTTTTTTCTTTTTCCTTACCAGCAATATCAGTTTTAACAGATTCTTCAGCCTGAATCTTTATCTTCATATTTGCAATATTTGTTCTGAGAATTTCTATGCTTGATTCAAGTTCTTTTTCTTCCAGCTGCTTCTGCTTTATTTTTTCTTTTAGTCCCAAACCCAGGTATCTTAACTCCTTAATATCCAGTTCTGAGACCTCCATTCTTTCTACATCTTCCCTCAATACTTTAATCTCGCCTTCAACTGTTGCCAGCTTTAATTCTTCCGTCTGGAGGGCTTTCTTTGCTCTTTGGCAGTATAATTCGTAGTTATCCAGGCTTAATAGTTCATAAAACAATTCTCTGCGCTCTGCTGGCTTTAATGCTGCAATACCGCGGCTTTTCTGGCCTGAGAATACTGAGTTAAAAAAGAGTTTTTCACTCCCCAGCAACTTTTCAACCTCTGTATCATAAGAGGTGACTTTACCATCAGCATTAACCGGGACATTGTTTTTAAATAAATAAGCTTCGCTGCTGTCTGTTAAGGCATCAATAAAGATTTTCGATTCGTATGTATTCCCTTTATATTCAAATTTTAATATTCTGTAGGAGTCTTTAAGTTCAAAATGATCTGATAACTTCCCTATTCTGCTAACTAATCTCCTGTAAGGGTGCAGATTTTCCATAACTGTCGTTTTCCCCGAACCATTTTTCCCTGTAAGTGTTACCAACCCTGAGCTGAATTGATCAAAATTTATTTCTATTTCCTCAAGGCCCATGCCTTTCCTGATTCCGATTGCACCTTTTAATTTTAAGCTTATTAGCCTCATTTTTTTGCTCCGTAAAATTTTATAGACTTTTAATTGATCTGGCTTTGTAACCAGTTTTTTCTTTTCTTTAATTCGGGTAATGTTTCATCATCAATTCGTTTGCCTCCCTGCCTGATCCAATCTTTGTGGGCAACATCCCAATCAATAGAACCATTGCCTTTTTGTTTTGCATATGTTTTTGCAAGGGTATTTATTTCTTCTCTTATAATTTTTTTCTGTTCAAACAATGGTGGCGGTGCTGTATTAGTTATTATTTTAGCCCCGCTTGTTACTTTTGTTGCCACTGCTACGGGCAGGTTAAACATGCTTGCTACTTTATCATCAAAGGATATTTCAAACTGGTGGCTGCCCGTCACTTCACTTGCTACAGCTTCGAATACTTTTTTATTCCTGTCACCTTTTGGTGTTGGATCCTCACCCTCATAATCACTTTCTTTTTTCTCTTTTGTCCCTTTTTCTTTTACTTTATCCAGGGCATGTTCCCGCTCTGTCTCTATTTGGGTAGCAAAGCTTAATAATACCGGGTCCATTGGCATGAAAAGAAAAGCATCCTGAGCATCTAAATGGGCCAGAACTCTTACAAAGCGTCCAACAAATTGCCTGAAATAAAGTTCACTGCGAATGTTTGTTGCATAAACACCAACCCGTAACCGCGGTATATCAACTCCTTCAGAGATCATTTTGCAGGATACTATCCACTTACGAGCATTATCCCTGAATTCCTTAATCTTTCTGGAGGATTGCTTATCATCAGATATAACTATCTCAGGATATTCACCGGTTATGTCTTCAACAAGATCCTGAATTCTTCTTGCGTGTTCCTGATCGATAGCAGTAATCAATCCCCCTGCATCTGAATGGAATTCTTCTGTTCTTATTTGGCTTAATTTTTTATCAGCAGCTGTAATAAGTTCTCGCATAAAATCTCCGTCCGTATCAAGAGCGGTTCTTAATCTTTCGCTGCTTTGAGTATCGTCAAGAGCATCATCAAAAGTGTGAATATGAGTTTCTCCGTCTACTCTCCACTCCATTTTGCCATTGTATGCTGGGAAATAGACCATACGGCAAACACCGTCAATTATAGCTTGTGTATAGGTGTAAGTGTAATCTGCCTGAGAAACTCCATTTACATATTTGATAAAAGGAATCATATTCTTATCACTGCGGAAGGCTGTCCCAGATAAACATAATTTAAATATGGCTTCTTCAAATGCATATAATACAGCATCACCCCAAACTTTGTTTTCTCCGAGGTGGTGTATCTCGTCAATAATTACCAGAGTTTTTGAACTCTTTGTTAAATTTGCATGAACTGAAGGGTTCGCTCCAATTGCAGCATAAGTAGTCACAATTCCATGATATTCACTGCTTTCCCTTCCCATATTGTTTTCAAAATAAGGATCAAGATTGATTCCATAATAAGCTGCATCAATGGCCCATTGTTTACAAAGATGATCTGTTGGAACTAAGATGGCCAATCTTTTTGCGAAACCAGTAAATAATGCATTATGCGCGACCCGCATTCCAAAACGTGTTTTTCCGGATCCTGGAACCCCTTCACACATGAATCTATCAAAATCGACTGCTTGCCTCTGTTTTGCTTTTGTCGCTTCAAATGCTTCACCCTGCCAGTTTCTAAGTGGGTGATTCCAAAATCCTAAATTTTTCATGTATAGTGTTCAGCCTTTATATGTTAACTTTATTAAAATCAAATACTTCTATCAATATGTCCCCATCTTTTACAATCACCGGTGCAATATTAAAAAGTCCATATGCAGCATAATTACACGGCTTTGTTCCTTTATACCAATCCCCTCCAGAATATCTGCCTATACATTCTGTATAGGCAGAATTAGGTGTTGCCCCCTTATCTTTATAAGGCTTAAAATCTGATACTTTTTGAATGTTTCCGCATCCTGGACATACAAATTCCCATCCCATAACATCTTCTCCAAACAAATCCTTTCCTTTCTGTAACCACTCTTCTTTACTAATTTTTCTTTTTTCGATTGTTTCTTTAGTCTTGTTCATACAACTTCCTGTTTAAATTCTTCTCTTAATCTGGCAGATAATGAATCCCACGTTTCTGACTTCATTTGAATTCCATTAATATCAGGCATTATTTCTAAGTGAAGAAAAGTATTGCAATTAGGGCAGCTGGTATGTCCAACATTAAAACCCATCTCCATCAATATGGATGGTTCTATAGTAAAATCGGAATTACATACTGCGCATCTGCAGTTATATGAAGTTAGTAAGTTGGTTTTCATAAACTTACTCCTTCTTCTTCTATTGCAATTCTGTCTTTCATACGTCCCTCATGTTGAAAAGGCAATTCTGAAAATTCAATTTCCCCAGACTCTATTACAGAAATTTTCTTTTTAATTGAATTGGTAATTTCAATATTAACTACCTTACCATATTCAACTGTTTCTTCAGTGAGGTTATTTGCCTTCATGATGTCCTCAGACCTGCTTTCTCTCTGTACTGGTACCACAATTGGAACTATTTTAGCATCCATGCCGATAAGGTTTTTAAGTTCATCTATTTTATCTTCAGTAACCAATGCTCTGTCTGTTTCCGAAACAGTATAATCAAATTTAACTTCAGCGTTGGCTGGGATACCTGCTGTATCAAGAACAAATCTTCCATCCTTAAACTCGGTTTTAATATTTACCATCGGTCTGGCTGCTTTTAATGGCACTTTCTTAACATCTATCCCGGTTCCGGTAAATTGAACAACATTAAAATATTTCTGTTCTATTTCGCCAAAATTCTTATTATAGAAACTTCCGGAATACATCATATTAGCAGTAATTTCCTGCGGAAGATGTATATGCCCAAGTGCGTAATAATCGCAGTTTGCGCGCATGAGGCTATGTGGGGATATAATAATATCCTGTCCTAAAACCGGCTGTCCGTTCTGCATTCTTGCGCCCTGGACATTTCCGTGGAAGCCAAGAACTTTAGGACAATTAAAATGATTGTTCGTCATGCCAAAAAGGTCCATCATTTTATCAAATAATGAACAAAAATTATTGTTATTTGTGTCGATGTTCGTATCGGTTATAATGTTTGATTTTGTAGGATATGGCATCATGTTAATCAGTATTTCAAAATCATTTGAAGTAAATTCTGATAAGTTTGGCTTTCTTAGTAGATCTTCCGGGCCTTTACCATCCCCCGGGAAAGCAAGTATTACAGGGTATTCATAACTATAAATATTGGGAGATATCTGGTGCAGCATTGATATTGAACCTGTCCTGTCATGCGACTCATTTCCTTTTACAATAACAATCGCTTTTACATGCAGGGCTAATTTTTTGAAATATTCATACGCTAAGTCTGCACCGCTTCCTTTCTCGTATGCCTGTTTTTCTTCAAAAACATCCCCCGGCACTACTATATAATCAATATTGTTTTCTTGAACATGCTCTACTAACTGATCAAGGCTTTTTCTTGCCTTTTCCTTTTTGTCTGGCCTGGAATCTAAATGTAGATCGGCTGCATGTAATATTTGCACAATATGCTCCTATAAAATAATATGACTTTAATTAGAGACCTATTTCTTCTGGTTTATAATCTGCTGAATCTGGCAAGTCTAACAATTCCCGGATAAATTGAATCTGCCTTTCAAGATTTGTAAGCTTAACATCAGCTGCTCCAATGGGATTTCCCTTCCTGTTTAGTTTTCCTTTCCGTTTTGCCAGGCTGACTAAATAGCTAGTTCTCTCCTCTGCAGAAGCATCTTTCCAATCTGCTGCTAACTGGTCCCGGTGATCTTTAATGGATATATCAGCGGGTCTGTGTTCATCGTAGTCATAACCCTCTTCTTTAATAATACTGGCAGGAATAGTATTCTGTTTTTCCTGAGAATGTTTTTCATTTTCAATATATTTTATTTCTGCTGCTTCAATCTGTCTTGGAGATTCATAAAGTTCATCCGTAATTCCTAATAATTGCATCGCGTATTTCTCCTGAACTCTCCCCCTGATATCCGGTGGTAATCTATTAATTACTTCATTTCTATCTTCAATAACACATGGGACTAAAAAGGGTTTGGTGGATAATTCTTCTTTTGAGTATGTGCCTTTGAGTTTTGATAAAGCTTTATTTATTGCGCGACTGATTGCATTGCTTTCTGCAAGTTGGCCAGCTTTTCCTCGGCGTTGGTTTACTGCTGTCCAGTTTACTTCTCCTTTTTTCAATACAACTTTGTCATATTTCTTTTTATCCTCTTTCGCTGTAAATTTTTCCACATCCTCTAAGTAACTATACTCGCCAGTGATATCACCGGTTTTTGTTGATCCGTCTATGCTTTTATATGTCCAGGTTACCTGGTGCTTAATAAATAGGACTCTGCCATTGGTTTCATCATACTTTTTCTCGATAACTCTGGGATTAGTAATCATTACACCTGCTGCCTGAGCAATTTCATTCAGCTTCTGTAATTTCAGCGCATAGCCTCCATCTACATAATATGCATCTTGGTCTACATTTACCGGCACCTTCTGAAAACCTAATTTTAATTCCGGTCTTACGAAATTATACATCTCAGGAACCAGCGGAATCATTGTGCTGCTGACATTTGCTAAGAATATACTAAGATCATTATTTTTGTTTATAACCGGTAATGTTGATGATTGTTTATTTGTGTTTGTTAGTTCGTTCATTTCTATTCCTTTTGCTTATTTAAGCGTATTGAACATTTAATAAGCTTATCTCTGACATAATAGCTGCTTCAAAAGCGCTTTTGGGGTAATTGTCTTCAAATTCAGATTCAAGTATCCTGTTCCTTCTTTTTAAAAAGTCTACTTCTTTTTCTGATACCAAAGGATCACCAAGTAATTTATTTATCTTTTGACGCTCATTATCAAGCGCGCGCAATTTTTTAAGTTTGTTTTCTGCATTCTCTCTTATCCTGCAGCATTCATGGCATTCAGGTTCTGAATCAGCTTTTACTACCTGATATTCCGATTCATCACTGCTACAAAGTGGTTTGTTATTACCGTTATTTAAGTGTGTCATTGATCTATGCTCCTATTTTTGACGATATTGTTTTTAACCTGCGAACATTAGACGCTTTATTAAGTATTTTAAGTGCATACTGTTGCATATCTGAAATGGGTTCATTATGTTCTGCTTTTTTCATTTTTGTTTTATCAAAAATTGCCATTACTTCCAGTTCGTTATAAATGCGCGTATCTGAACCCGGCCTTATACTCGGAATTATGAAACCTCCTTCAACATATTTTTTATAAAATGTACTTGCATCCTTCAAACCCATTATATCAGCTGCTTCTGATTCCGAAACTGCAAGCCTTTTCCCTCCCTGCAGTAATGTGAGCTTTTTCTTTCTTTTATCTTCTTTCTCAGGCATAACTCTCACTCATTTTATTAATCATTTCAATGGTATTTCTACAACCAGTTTTGTTTAGTATATTTTTCCTATGATTTTCTACAGTGAAAGGACTTATATATAGCTTCTTAGCTATTTCTGTAGAACTATAACCTGATTTTACCAAATTCATTACCTGCTTTTCTCTGGTAGTTAAATCATTTTTGCTTGCTGCTCTTAAAGACTTAACTACATACGCACGCGTATCAACTTCTTTATCCTCTGCAAGGCTATCTATTATGTCAATCAGACTATCAATATTTTCTTTACTTTTCCATAGGTATGAGTCTACCCCGTCTATTAACATATCTACCAGGTATTTTTCTTCATGGTTAGTCATGGCAACAATTGGTATTTCATTATTAGTTCTGCGTATATCCCAGATTATCTCTGACCCATCTGTTCCTGGCATCCTTATATCGGTTAATATTAAGTCTGGATTATTATTAACATACTGCTCATATAGTTCATCCCCAGTGGCTGCTTCAGATACCTGATAGCCATGCTTCTGTAGTAATACCTTTATTCCCTGACGGAGTAAAGTTTCATCATCTGCTATTAGTATTTTTTTCATTTAATAATTTCTTGATTTCTTGAATTTCGGTTTTAAGTGCTTCTACTTCTTTTTCTTTGTGCATCTCCAACATCATCTTAGAATCTCTCAACTCATTCCTAACATCATGCAGTGTATCAATTACATCTTTTTTTCTTTCACGTTCTTTATAGAAAAGAATAAGGGCTGCTATAAAAAGTAAAGTTAAAACTAATACTATCCCGCTTGCGCATATGTAAAACGCGTTATCATGCTCCATGCTGTTACTCCCAGCAGTATATTGTTTGTTATATTACCTGCACTGAATATGATCATTGCTGCCCCAGCATGTTCTCTTATTATCAGGAATGATAATAAGGCAAGTATTGAATATTCCATTATTGCTGATACGAATGCTATTTTATAGAACCTGCAGTTCTTTTTAAAAACTGTCTTAAATAGAACTGCTATACATACAATCAGAAGAACACTGGCCTCGCAAATAGTCAAAGCATCATCAAAAGTGTTAATATTCCCATAAATGAATTCAGCACTTATTACAGGGATAATAAACAGATAAACAATCTTTGACCTTTTGGGTAGCCAGTTATTCAGTATCATTAAAATCAGTCCAAGTTCAACTATTGTATAAATATGGTTTAACAAATAATTATCTACTAAATTCAGAGCCATTACCAATCCTGCTGCTTGTACTATACTACTTGTTATAATGAGTGTGGCAAATATTCGTTGATCATAACCTGTCCTTTGCCGCTGAGTCAAATATATTACCACACCCACCAGAGGTAAAACAATCGAAAAAACACTAATCCATATGTACCACGGTATATTCACTTACTTGCCTGATACCTGGTAGCAACAATAAATGCCTTTTTCCAGATATATTACCGGATGTAGATTTTCGTCATAAATAGTGATAACAACACATTCTTTTTTATCAAGATTGGCCCCCATTTCAAAGAGAACAAATCCTGCCCCGGCTGTTTTGGCCGCTGCTTCCACCTGATCCGCAGAAAATGCTTCCCCGCTTTCAAGGGGAATTAATGTATTTTCTTTTTTGTACATTTCCCTGTTTTTCAGAAGCTGCTCTTTCATCTCATAAGTTATTTCATGATTGACTGATTTCAGCTTTTCAATAATAACTTTGTCATATGTTTTTTCTGCCTTTGCCTTATCTGCTGCAGATGACGGCGGAATAAATAGGGACACGATAATTACTATCAGAAAATACCTTAGTAGTTTCATAACTTTTCCTTTTTTTAATAGTGTTCGGCTTTTAACTGTTAATTATAAAAACCGGCAGCCTTTAACCGGCTTCTAAAACCCTGTATTATTTGCAATAAAAGATAAGCTGCTTTGATAAGATCACTGTATTGCTTTTTCATGTGCCCTTCACTTTTAAGAACTTTATTTATGACTTGGTTTTTCTTTACTCTTAGCTGCCAGACAGTGCCCTATTATTTTCATGTATATTTCTTTCTCCTTCTCATCCTCAGCACACTCCAAACAAACATCCATAATCTCTTTCAAGGTCCCCCCGCAATTTTCATATGTTTCAACAATATTTCTAAAAGCATTGATAATTGGCTCTTCAGTTTCTATTTGCTGCAATAATAAAGCTTCAGTCATTTGGCGATCCCCGAATAGCTATAATCAGCTATATATTTTTATTAAAAGTAGTTATTTACCTGCACCTGAATTGATACTATTTTTGAAGTAGTTCTTAAACATTTTACTTGATTCTATTTTTGAAAGCTTCAATACCTAAAGGAATTATTTGAACCAACAAATCTTTAATTGAGGTATCAAGGTCAATAGCAAGTTTAGCAATTTCATTGTGATGGTCTTTACGGACCTCGGCTTTTTTGAATTCCTGTTCCTGGGGGTTTTCTTTTGTTTTCATTTTTGCTTTTTTTAATTTGTAACTAAGTAAAAAAGTAACATGGGAAATATACGCAATCTGCGTATTCATGTCAAGCAAAATATTCACATTATGCGTAATTTGTTTTATATATGTCATTAGGCAATAGAATTCAGTTTGTAAGAGAGAATATTCTCAAAATTTCCAGTCAAATAGAATTTGCTAAATTATTGAATGTTGCTGGTGCTTCTACTGTTAGTGGATGGGAGAACGATGAAAGAAGGCCTAGCTATGAGATTTTAATTAGAATTTCTGTCCTGGGTAAGGTTACTATTGATTGGTTATTAAAGGGAGATCCAGAGCCGGCTATGGTCGGAGAACCGGCACCAGAATATAAGGTGAGAGAACTTGAAGAAAAAGTCAACAAACTAACTGAGGAGAATGATAAGCTCCGGTCTCAGCTTGGGGATATTGACATTTTACTGCAGGTTACTGACCAAATAAAGAAAAAACTTAAAAGATAAAACTCGGTATAATTACGGTTTTTCGTTTGAGTACTATTAAATATTCTTATTCCACAATGGATGACATTTGGGGGTTTTATGAAATATATTATTTTAGCATTCCTTTCGTTGGTTATTTATGGATGCTCCACTACTCCGGATGAAAAAGATATTATAAAAGTTGCGCAGAATATTATGGAAAAAGATGGATCTGATAATTATCTACGGATAGAATATATAAAAAAGACAAATGGGATTATGAAGGAATTATCCGGGCAACAGGTTTATAATCTTGAATTTGAAGCAAAGATTACAATCATTAAAAAATGCTATTATGGAATTTCCAATGATGAGTTTGAAGCTTATGCCCCCTCTTATCGACTTTTCAATGATACCAAGCCAAAGAGCCCATTAACCGATAGTGGATATGTTAATTATTTCACATCATATTTCCAATTTACTAGAACAGATAATGGCTGGTTAGGCCCAGACGGGGAATGCTATTAAATTAGTTTATGGATAAAGAAAAGACATACGCAATTTCAATTCCATTTACAAAAGCTGGTTATGAATTTGTAAAAAAACATATTTGCGATTCTCATGCGGATATTGATGACGAAATAAAACAAGAATTTATTAGATATGAAATGATTAGAGATTGTAAGCGGAAGAAACTTCAGGAGGAACTGATTTCTTTTGAAGCAACACAAATATTCTGTAGACCTGATTATATTGGATGCCTGGAAAAGTTAAAAGAACTAGGTTTTATTGAACCTATTTTTGAAAGAAATACAACTTTATCTTCAAAAGAATTCTATAAAAGACTTAAAAAGTTTATGAAAAAAGAGTCTATTGTGTTCACTGATAAGTATGAAACAACAATATCCGGACTCAAAAAAATCGATTATTTTTTAAATATCAACAAAAACATTTTTTTAGATGAATCATTCTTTTGGCTTATTAAGGGTTATATAATTGGCAGGTTTATATTGAAACCTCCGATTAAAAGTAATGAGACGTTTGTAAAGTCACAAATACAGAAAAAAAATACACTTAATTTAGATGAATTGATGATTAGTCTTGCGAAAGACTATACAGAAACAACGATGAAGTTTCTAGATGAAGAAGAATTACGTTTTATAAGAGAAGTTATCATATCCGAGTTGATAGTAAATAAATCAGCAGTATATAAATTAAGGGATATTATTTTATTGAAGTTTCCGGATGATCAATATCTATTAAATATTGATTGGGATTCTGTAATTCGTAATGAATTATCATTTATTAGCAATAAGGCTTTTTTAGCGCAAAAACAATCTGGCGATTTTATTCACATATATAGTTTACCTGGGAGTTGTGATAATTGCAAATCATACTCCAATGAAATATTTAACAAATCAAATGTTCCGACTCTACCGCATAAGGATTGCACTAATGAAATTTGTAGATGCCTATATTTGGATTTTAATCCGAACTATAACTTTTTGGAAAATGGCACCCAACATTTGAAATATGAGAATGAAAAAGAGTGGCAAAGATGGTATGAAGATAACCTGGAATATTTTTTGTGATATTTCACTAAATAATTAACATATATAAGGTTCATTCAATAATTATATACATACAGGAGCAAAAATGAAAGCAAAGTGGTCGGGGGGCATACCATATGGCCTCAAGTTCGATCGTTCAATCAACGGTCTTGTTATCAACAAATCTGAAGAAAAAACTTTAAAAATAATATTAAAGTTGGCAGAAACTCATACCATTATTGAAATTGTAGATAAATTAAGGAATATGAATATTCTAACAAGACGCGGAGGCATGTGGGCAGTTCGTAGTGTATCCTACATATTAAATCCAGAAAGAATCAAATTTTACCAGGGTATTGATAGTGAAGGTCATCCCGGGAACTGGCCGGTCCTGATAGAATCGAACACCGCTAATAAAATATTGGAGAAATTTGGCAAATTGGGAACTGGGAAAGGCAGAAGCACTAAACCAAAATCTCTTCTTACAGGTTTAGATATTGCAAAATGTGCATATTGTAAAGGTGGGCTAAAAGTATCTTACTCGAAAGCTAAAGATCATATTAATCTTTACTATAAGTGTGTTAAGAAGGAAATGTATGGGATAGGATACTGCCCGGATTCTAAATTATTCCGCATGGAAAAAGTAAATCAAGCTATTATTACTGACCTTCTTGATCAATACCTAAATAAGAAAAACATTATAAAATATACTGAAGATTATGTGAAAAGGAATAGAGCATTATTAAAAGAGAAATTAAATCTTATTAATGATAAAATTACCCAATCACTAACAAAGCAACTTTCAGCAAGTTTTAAAGATTTTCAAATTCTGGAAGAAAAAATTCTATCTCTTTTGGAGGAAAGGAAAGGTATTGCCGCAAACATTTATTTTGAATTTGATTTCACCAATCTTAAAAATATATCAAGAATGGAAATTGAAAAGCAGCGTGAAATACTTCCCCTCTTGATTAAAGAAATAATCATCCATAATGATTATTTAGATATTACATACAATTTTAGTATTGATAATGAAGGAAATAATACTGTACGTAAAAACTATATACTTGAGGAGATTGAAAGATAATGTCCGAATTAAGATTCAATAAAAAGGGTACTCCTTTTGTATATATCCGCTACTATGATGAATTCGGCAAACGCCGGGAAGAACCTCTTGAAATTATGAAAGAAAATCGTAAAGCTGCTGAGGAATTTAAAATTATTTTTGATGCGGAACTCTTAAAGAAAAAAAAGAGTATGTCCAAAAGCCCCTTTACTACAAAAACATTAGCGGATGCTTTCGCTCATTACTTGAGAAATAATTCCAAGAAAGATAAATCAACTATAAATGAGTATAATAATTTTTTCAATTTGTTTAAGAAAACTTTTCCGGCAGATAGCGCTTGTACAACACTAAATAAATTAAATGTTGAGGCATGGTTAACATCCCTTCATGATCTGACATACATAAAGAAAGTCCGGGATAAGAGTATTAAGAATAGGAAAAGTAGAGTATATATTGAAACAAAGGTGCCCTATTCACAGAATACTTTATTTAATTTTAATAAAAATCTTAAAAAATTCCTGGGATTCCTCTTTGAATACAACTATATCCCCTATTCATTTAAGATTAATAGGGACGTAACTACAAAAATGCAGGAACCTAATATTATAATTTTTGAAGATAAGGATATCCCTGAACTATTTAAAAACCTTAGCAATAAATCATCTTGTTTTAAGCTAATGTTTTATATGCTCTCATATTCAGGGTTGCGGCCAACTGATATAAAAGATATAAAAGCAGAGGATATCTTTCTAGACCGCGAAGTATTTAGATACTGGAGCGCAAAAGCAAATGAATTCAGATTCAGGCCCTTTCATCCTGTTATTATTCCAATTATTAAAGAACGATTGCAGGAAATCCAAACTGGGCCTATCCTTGAATATTCAAGCCTTGATGCAATGGGGCGTGCTTTCCGACGTTATCTCGAACAATTGGAGCTTGATAAAAAAGGCTATGACTTACGTACATTCAGGAAAACTTTTGAAACTCATGCTTATGATAATGATATTCCAGAAGCTTCTGCAGCTGAGCTTATGGGCCATAGCATTGAAACAGCTGCCCGGCATTATAGGAAAATATCTACTACCAAATTAAAAGAACATATAAATAAGTTCTCTTTACCAGGAATGTCTATAATTGAAAACAATGTGATAAAAAATAATAAAAAAGAAGAAGACGGGGGCAATTCGGGAGCAACCAAATGACTACGAATATTATTCATAGTGTTAAACCATTTAATTTCAATAAGTTAAGTGTCGGGGCGGCAGGATTCGAACCTGCGACCTCCTGCTCCCAAAGCAGGCGCGATGAACCGGGCTACGCTACGCCCCGAATTTACTTTTTAAGAACATTTATTACAAATTTACCTGTTTGGTTTTTCAGGTCTTTTGCAATCCATTTTCCAAAATAGATTTCAAATATACGGCATAACTTCAAAAAAAACAATTACTATCAGCTTCTTTTAGAAGAAATTTGCAGTTTTTTTAAAAGATTTTTTGCCTGTTTTTAGCCTTAAACTTACTTGAGATAATCATCTTATATTTTTTTTGTTTGATATTATATTTTATACTGGTTTAAAGGCCGTGAATTTTCATGTCTCAAAAGACTTCTTTACATTTCATTTTAATTTTCTTGTAAAAAATGTCATTTTCTTATTTCATTACAAAAAAATACACTCTATCTAAAAGAGAATCCGGGTTCATCAATCTTGTCTCAATAATTGCAGTAACCGGAATATCCCTTGGTGTGGCAACTTTAATAATTGCTCTTAGTATTTTAAGCGGTTTTGAAAAAACTCTTACTGAAAAAATTATCGATTTTGACTCGCACATTCAAATAAGCTCTTACAAATCAATACTTTCTGATTATAATAAGTCTATAAACGGATTGAGAAATCTGCTCCCTCCAGGTACCCGGATAAGCGCTTTTGCTCAGAATATTGCTATAATCAGCAGCCGTAAAGTTCAGGAAGGTGTCAATATCAAAGGAATTACTGCCGACAATAGTACGCTTCGTTTAAAAGAGAATATTAAATCCGGTAACTTTG